>ERZ795060.1-NODE-1-length-574387-cov-15.159258_pt1 | contig 574387 bp, 477 predicted proteins | sample MGYA00375144_ERZ795060 | MGnify/ENA primary metagenome ERZ795060 (study PRJEB30189, sample SAMN05720157) | activated sludge metagenome | isolation source: anaerobic digester from wastewater treatment plant | place: Japan | collected 2015-05-15 ...
AAATTTTATTTATATTTGCATCATCAAAAAGTTGCATTTGTGACTTGAATTCACCCTTAAAAAAAATTTTTATTTTATTCCACTCACATCAATATCATTCATACACTTAAAATGAACAAGTGGGCAGTGATTGTAGCCCAATTTACTGCAGGGGCGACACCATAAATTATTATTTTCTAATATCTTACTTTCGGGATGTGCTAAATATGGATACATCCCAAACTCTGGAATGGTATTTCCCCATAGTGAATATATCTTTTTCTTAAATGCCGCTGCAATGTGCATCAATCCTGTATCAGAGGTAACAACAAAACTTGCATTCTTGATTAAATAAGCACTTTCAAACAAATTAATTTCTCCACAAAAGTTTATCACATTATTAAATTCTTTTGCTAAATCTTCAACATCTTTTCTATCATTGTTATCTCCTAACAAAACTATTTTTTTATCTGATAATTGAATACAAATTTCTTTCAACTTTGATAATGGAATTTTTTTTGTATAATATGAACCGCCTGCAACTATTGCTACATAAGGTGTTGGAAAGGTTTTAATTTTTTCACTCACTTTTTCTTCATCAATAAAAAAATCTAATCCTTTGCCATCATTTGTTACACCTAATTTTTTAACGGCTTCAAAATATCTGTCTACAATGCTTTTTTTAGGCAAAATACTTTTTATCTTAAACCAAACTACTAATAATTTTTGTAAATTTAATTTTGTAAAACCATCATTTGGAATGCCAGAAAATACACGAATCATTCTGCTTTTGTAATTATTCTGCAAATCCACAATAAAATCAAATTTTTCTTCTTTGATCAACTTAATACTTGAAGAAACATCTTTGAAAAAATGAATTTTATCAATATATGGATTAGCAGATACAACGGGCAAAAATTTTTCTTTTATCATCAAATGTACTTCATAATTATTTTGCTTCAAACATCTAATTACAGGGCTTGTAAGCACTATATCTCCAATTGAACTAAAACGAATAACAAGAATTTTTTTGGACATACTTTATTTTTACATTCTTGAAGGTACGGCTATTCCAAGTATTTTGAGCATTTGTTTGATAATTACAGCAGTGGTGTAAGATAAATGTAAGCGAAAGTTTTTAAGGTTTTCATTGGCTTCTGATAATATAGGGCATTCTTGATAAAAGCGATTAAACTTTTTAGCAAGTTCATATACATCGTTTGCAATAATGGCAGGATTGTATTGTTTTGCGGCTTCTGCATAAACATCAGGAATGTTTAATAAATGTTTGATAAGTTCTCTTTCTTCTTTGTGTAATTGAATACTCAAATCAAATGATTGTATATTATAGTTTGCTTTTCTTAATAGAGATTGAATGCGTGCATAAACATATTGAATAAATGGGGCGGTATGGCCTTCAAAATCAATGCTTTCCTGTGGATTAAATAAAATTTTCTTTTTAGGATCAACTTTCAAAATAAAATATTTCAAAGCCCCCATTCCAATGATTTCATATAATTCATTTTTTTCTTGCTCACTTAATTCACTGACTTTGCCTAATTCTTCTGTAATTTTTTTTGCGGTGATAAACATTTCATCCATTAAATCATCAGCATCTACAACCGTTCCTTCACGGCTTTTCATTTTACCTGTTGGTAATTCTACCATTCCATAAGATAAATGATAACATTCTTTTGCCTGTGGATAGCCCAGTTTTTCTAATATCTTGAACAATACTTTGAAGTGATAATCTTGTTCGCTTCCTACCACATATACTAATCTGTTTAAATTTGGATATTCCTTAAAACGAAGCACAGCAGTGCCAATATCTTGCGTAATATATACAGATGTACCATCAGAACGGAGTAAAACTTTTTCATCTAATCCTTCATTGCTTAAATCAATACGAACGCTTCCATCGCTGGCTTTGTAGAAAATACCTTTTTGTAATCCTTCCTGAATAATTTCTTTTCCAAGTAAATAAGTTTGACTTTCATAATATATTCTATCAAAATCAACGCCCATTCTTTTGTATGTGATATTAAAGCCATCATAAACCCAGTTGTTCATCATTTCCCATATTTTTCTCACTTCAGGATTTCCTGCTTCCCAATCTCTCAACATTTGTTGGGCTTCTTTCATCAATGGTGCATTATCTTCGGCTTCTTCTTTGCTCATTCCTTGTTTGATCAATTCTTCTACCTGCTTTTTATATTCTTTATCAAACAGCACATAATACTTTCCAATTAAATGATCGCCTTTAATACCAGATGATTCGGGCGTTTCGCCATTGCCCCATTTAATCCATGCAAGCATGCTTTTACAAATGTGAATACCACGATCGTTAATCAGATTCGCTTTAATGACCTTATGACCTTGTGATTTAAGTATTTCTGACATTGACCATCCGAGTAAATTATTTCTGATGTGTCCAAGATGAAGTGGCTTATTTGTATTTGGGGATGAATATTCAATCATTATCTCTGTATTAGTGGAGTTTGGGGCGGCCATTCCCCATTTTTCATTGACTTTTTGATAAAGAGACAAAAGATATTGATGAGTTACAGTAAGATTAAGAAAACCTTTTACCACTTCGTAATTTGAAAAAACTTCAGGATATTTTTGGATTAAAAATTTACCAATGGAATGCCCTATTTCTTCGGGCTTTTGTGAGATTTGTTTGCTGTATTGAAAAAGCGTAATGGTATAATCGCCATTAAATTCTTTTTTTGTAAATTGAAGTGAAATTTGTTCGGGGTGATATTGATAAATTTCTTTAAATGCAGTTGCAATGTTGTTGATGAGTGGCTGGTGTGCGAACATTTTTTTGATGGCAAAAGTAGGGAATTAAAGTGAATGGTGAAAAACAATACATATAATAATGTTCAATTCTCAATTCTCAATGCTCAATATTCAATGTTCAAGTTTAAATAGTTTTGGAATATGAATTTTTAATTTTGAATAAATAATTTGAAACAAAAAAATAACTAAACACTAAAAACTCAAAACTCAAAACTAAATAAGTAAATTTGCGGCGATTATGAATAAGGAGGTTTTACATTATCATTTAGGTACAATGGATTATTTGCAGTGCTGGGAATTTCAGGAAAAATTAATGCAATCGATTATAAATGTAAAGTTATCTAACAGAGAAAAAGAAATTCCAGAACCTACAAAAAATTATCTACTCACAGTTGAGCATCCGCATGTTTATACATTAGGCAAAAGTGGAAAGTCCAATCATTTACTTGTTTCGGAAGATTTTTTAAAATCAATAAATGCTACATTTTACAAAGTAAATAGAGGTGGAGATATTACATATCATGGTTTTGGGCAATTAGTCGTTTATCCAATTTTAGATTTAGAAAATTTTTTTACAGATATTCATCGGTATGTGCGAAATTTGGAAGAAGTAATAATAAGAGTATTAAATGATTATGGCATTAAAGGAGAAAGAAGTTCGGGAGAAACAGGTGTTTGGTTAGATACACACGACATTAAAAAAGCAAGAAAAATATGTGCTATAGGCGTTCGCAGTAGCAGATGGGTTACAATGCATGGCTTAGCATTTAATTTGAATGCAGATTTGAAGTATTTTGATTACATTATTCCATGCGGGATTTCAGATAAAAAAGTAACTTCATTACATTTAGAATTAGGTAAAAAAGTAGATGAAAATGAGGTTTTAGAAAAAGTATTGCATTATTTTGAAGAAGTTTTTGAATGTCAATTAACAAAAAAATCCAGCGAATTGAAAAATTTAATATTTACTTAACATTGAAAGTTTATGTTCTCTCTATTTTTGTGGCAAAATAAATTATTTATGAAAAAATTAGTTTTAATTGCAGGAACATCGTTTGTATTATTTTCTTGCGGTGGCAAGAAAGAATCAAGCAACACATTAAGCGGAACCATTGACATTGATGGTTCATCTACTGTTTATCCTATTACAGAAGCAGTAGCAGAAGAATTTAAAAAAGTATATCCAGATGTAAAGGTAGCAGTAGCACTTTCTGGCACTGGTGGTGGATTTAAGAAATTTGTAAGAGGTGAAACAGATATTAATGATGCTTCTCGCCCCATTACGCATTTTGAAGATAGTATTGCAAAAGCAAATGGAGTTGAATACATTGAATTAGAAGTGGCTTATGATGGATTAGCAGTAGTGATAAATCCCCAAAATACATGGTGTAATGATATAAAAGTAGAAGAGTTGAAAAAAATATGGGAACCCGAAGCACAAGGAAAAATTACAAAATGGAATCAAATTCGTCCAGAATGGCCAGATGAGCCATTGCATTTATATGGAGCGGGTGTTGAAAGCGGCACTTATGATTATTTTACAGAAGCGATTGTAGGAAAAGCCCACAGCAGTAGAGGAGATTATACATCATCAGAAGATGATAATGTGTTGGTGCAAGGCGTATCATCAGATAAAAATGCACTTGGATTTTTTGGCTTTGCTTATTATGAAGAAAATAAGGATAAAATAAAATTAGTAGCAGTTGATAATGGAAATGGTGCTGTTTTGCCATCGGTTGAAACAGTAAAAAATAAAACATACAAGCCACTTTCTCGTCCTTTGTATATTTACATTAACAATAAAGCCGCAAAAAGAAAAGAAGTTCAGGAATTTATCAACTTTTATTTAGATAAAATGAATACATTAGTATCAGAGGTAGGATATATTCCTTTAAGTGATGAGGAAATAAAAGCAGTAAAAGAAAAGTGGCAAAACTTCCTTCAAACACATAGCAACAATCAATAAATATCCAAATGCTCACTACCAAAAAAAGTAATTGGAAAGAATTCATAATAGAAAAGATATTACAATTTTCGGCATTAATTAGTATTTTTACAACGCTTGGTATTTTGTATGTTTTAATTTCTGAATCCATTGATTTTTTTAAGGAAGTCCCACTATCTGAATTTTTATTTGATACGCAATGGACGCCATTATTCAGTGAAAAGCATTTTGGGATACTGCCATTACTTTCAGGAACATTATTAACTTCTTTTATTGCTATTTTAGTTGCAGTACCTGTTGGATTAAGCATTGCCATTTTTCTAAATGAATATGCTCCAAAATCATTAAGGAAGATACTAAAACCTGTACTAGAAGTACTGGCCGCTATTCCAACTGTTGTATATGGTTATTTTGCATTAATGGTTGTAACGCCCTTTTTGCAAACATTTATTCCAAATTTATCTGGATTTAATGCACTATCTCCTGGCATAGTAATGGGAATAATGATTTTGCCGATGGTTGCATCATTAAGTGAAGATGCTTTATACGCTATACCTTATAGTTTAAGAGAAGCATCTTATGGAATGGGAGCAACAAAATTACAAACAGTTTTTAGAGTGCTTATTCCATCTGCATCATCGGGTATTATTGTATCTATAATACTTGCCATATCTCGTGCTTTTGGAGAGACAATGATTGTGGCTATTGCGGCGGGACAACAACCAAACTTTACTTTTGACCCTACAGTTCCTATTGAAACGATTACTACTTACATTGTTCAGGTTAGTTTAGGAGACGTAGTTCAGGGTTCTATTGAATACAAAACCATTTATGCAGCCGGTATTGCACTATTTGTATTAACTTTTATTCTTAATAATATCAGTTATTTTATTCGTAAGAAATATCAAAAATATCAGTTATGAATGCAGGTAATTTACAATTGAATAGATGGAAAGACATTATTTTTAAGTGGTATGGCTTGCTATGCACATTAGCGGGTGTTTTAATTTTGATTGTGTTTTTATACACGATTATCATTGATGGATGGGATAGATTAAACTGGCAATTTTTTACTTCATTACCTTCTCGTCGTCCATCCAGTGCGGGGATATTAGTTCCTTTGCTTGGCACATTATGGATAATGGTATTAACTACTATTATTGCTGTTCCTATTGGCGTAGCGGCGGCTATTTATTTGGAAGAATATGGGCAAAAAAGTAGATTTGCTTCATTTATTGAAGTGAATATCGCTAATCTTGCAGGTGTGCCAAGTATTATCTACGGATTATTAGCATTAGAAATTTTTGTTCGCATAATGGGATTAGGTAGAAGTTTGTTGTCTGGGGCGTTGACTTTATCATTACTTATTTTACCTATTGTTATTGTATCTACAAGAGAAGCATTGAAGAGTGTGCCTAAAACTATTCGTGAGGCATCTTTTGCTTTAGGGGCTACCAAATGGCAAACTATCTGGAATGCAGTATTGCCTTCTGCCGCAGGAGGTATTCTTACAGGTGTGATACTGGCCATTTCTCGTGCTATTGGAGAAACTGCACCGCTTGTAGTAATTGGAGCGATGCTCTATATCACTACTATACCAACACATCCATTAGATGATTTTTCTGTATTACCAATACAAATATATAACTGGTTGTCTCGCCCACAAAAAGGATTTATTGAGAACGCCACTGCGGCAATTATAGTTCTGCTGGCAATTACATTTTTATTAAATGGAATTGCCATATATTTACGCAACAAATGGCAAAGCAAAGTAAAATGGTAATTTAATTTATTTTTATGCAAGCAAAAATATCAGCAAAAGATGTGAATGTTTATTACGGGAATAATCATGTAATTAAAAATGTTTCATTAGATATTTTTCCTAATGAAGTAGTTGCATTTATCGGACCATCTGGTTGTGGAAAATCTACTTTTTTGAGATTATTAAACAGAATGAATGATTTTATTGAGAGTTTTAGAATGGAAGGCAATGTTTTTATTGACAATGAAGATATTTACGATAGTAGAATTCCTGTAGAACAATTAAGAAAAAATGTAGGGATGGTCTTTCAAAAGCCAAATCCATTTCCAAAAAGTATTTATGAAAATGTGGTGTATGGTTTGAGAATACAAGGTATAAATGATAAAAGAACATTGGATAGTGTAGTTGAAAAAACACTTCAACAGGTGGGAATATGGAACGAAGTTAAAGATAAATTACAACAATCTGCTTTAGCACTATCTGGTGGACAGCAGCAAAGAATTTGTATAGCAAGAACTCTGGCAGTGGAACCTTCTATTGTATTGATGGATGAACCGACATCTGCATTAGACCCGATTTCTACCGCAACTATTGAGGAGTTGATTTATCAATTGAAGAAAGATTATACTATTGTGATAGTTACACACAATATGCAACAAGCAGGAAGAGTGAGTGATAAAACCGCCTTTTTTTATATGGGAGAATTGATTGAATATAGCAATACAAGCGAATTATTTACAAATCCAAAAGTAGAACTGACACAAAAATATATCACGGGAAGATTTGGATAGAAAAAAATAAGAATTGCGTGAGGGATGTGGAGGGCGGCGAAGCCGGTGCGAAGCGAAGCGTAGCAAGGGAGCGCACGCACAGCGTGTTTGGCTATATCACCACTACCTTCAAAACCCTTAGCAGCCCGACCCGAGCTGTGAAATGTTTGTCATTGCGAGGGCGAAGCCCGAAGCAATCTCATAAGAGATGAGGAATATACATTTGAGATTATTTCGCTACGCTCGTAATGACGGTAATACTCAACAGGCGAGTGCTGACGCTTGCGGTCAGCATGCTGACATGCTTATCAGCATCGTCAGCAGGGCACGCCCTGACGATAAATATCAGGACAAGCTCCAAATAAAAATAATTAAGAATAAAAAATTAAAAATTATGACACATTTAGAAGAAGAAATTTTGAAGACCAAAACTGAAACCACCAAAATGTTTGAAATTGTGGTAAGTCAGGTGGAAAATGCATATAAGGCATTGTTTACAAAAGATGTGGCATTGGCAATGAGTATTAAAGATAAGGAAGAGCAAATTAACCGAATGGAATTGGAAATAGAAAAGCAAGTTGAAAATGTTTTTGCATTGTTTACGCCTGTTGCTATTGATTTGAGATTTTTAATGTCTGTATTGAGGATTATTTACAATCTTGAAAGGATAGGTGATAGCACCAAAGCAATAGCAAAGTTTATTATTAAAAAGAAGTATATTTTGGATGAAGATATTATTGGGAAAATAAATTTGAATGAGATTTATGAGATGGCGTTTAAATCAGTGTTGTTAGCAAAAGAAGCATTTGAAAAAGAGGATGTGAAATTGGCATATCAATTGGTAGAAAAAGGTGTGGATATGGAAGAACTTTGTGATGAGGCACAGATTAAAATTGCAGAGTATATTCGTCAGAATCCTGATAAAACAGAATATGGTTTAAGTATATTGTCATTATTGAGAAAGATAGAAAGGATGCAGGATCAATCTAAAAACATTGCTCGCGAAGTAATATTTTATTTAGAAGCAAAGATATTAAAACATCAGGGGAAGGTGTAGTTTGTGGGTTTAATATGATTTATTATCAAATTTCCATCATTATTTGACAAGTTGCATTCTTAATCAGTTCATTATTTTCTTTATTATCGTTTTTAAGGTCGTCAACTAATTTTTTAATTTCTTTTTTTCTCAATTTTCTTACGCTATATATATGATAAATATTTAATGTGCTTGATTTTCCTAATGAAATTTTAATATTATAGGAAGTGTTTTCTTTTACAGTTAATTTTTCTATTGTAATATGGTTATACGATATATAAGCTATATTGATTGAAAAAATTCCTGAAGGTAAAACTATTGATGCAAAACCATTAAAATCTGACCAAATTGAAGTGTCAATCAAGGTATTTTTAATTTTAATTACTACAAATGGTATTGTATCGCCATTATTGTTTATTACTTGAAAGTTTAATATACCTTTATTTTTACCTAATATAGTATCTTTAGTTTTAATAGTATATTTTGATGGTTGACTTTTTAATTTGACTCTAAATTTATACTCATATAAATTTTGTCCGAAAAAAATTGTTTGAATTGAAGTAACTATAAGCAAAAGAAGGTGTTTTGTAGGTCTGTTTTTACTTAAAAATGTTTTCAATTTTTGGAATAAGAGAACTTTCAACATAAATGTTTTTAATTAGCCAACCAACTTTTAGGATTCATTGTTTGTTGCCCTTTCCAAACTTGAAAATTGAGAGAGTAATTATTGTTTTCATCATTGTGCATCAATGTGCCGATGGCTTGTTTGATATTTACTTTTTCACCTTGTTTTACAAATACTTCCTGTAAGTTAGAATAAACTGTAAGATATTCGCCGTGGCGGATAATAACTAATTTACCGCCCATTGGAGATAGTGCAATACCTGTAACTTCACCATTAAATACTGCATAAACTTTGACGGGTTGTTGAGAACATAACTCTATTCCATTGTTGAACATCATAAAACCTTTAATAGCAGGGTGTTCGTATTCGCCATAGTCAGCACAAATAAACCCTGATGTAATAGGCCATGGTAATTTACCTTTATTGAGTTCAAAATTATTGCCTGTAATTTCTGCTTCTTTTGATAAAACGGGAACCATTGGTTTTTCGGCTTTTTCAGTAATTTTAGTTTCTTTTTTACCAGAAGTTTTAGTTTTTTCTTTTTCTGCTTTTAGTTTAGCCATTTTTTCGGCTTCTTCTTTTTTTCTTTTAATTTCTTCTTCAATTAATTTTTTGATGGCTAATTGTAATTCCTGTGCTTGTTTCTTTTTCTTTTCTAATTCTGCACGAAGTTCTTTTTCCTTTTTTTGAATGCTTTGTAATTCTTGCTCTTCTTGTGATTTTTCTTCTGCGAGCGTTTGTTTTTCTTGCTCTTCTTGAGATAATAATTGTTTTTTTTCTTCTAATTGTGTTTGTAAGAGTGCTAATTGTTCCTGTAATTTTTGTTGATGTTTAATAATTTCTTCACCTTGTTTTTTTCTGAATGAGGTGTATTCCTGAACATACTTAAATCGCTGATAGGCCTGATAAAAATTTTGTGCAGAAAAAATAAATAGTAAGTCGTCCATTCCTTTTGATGATTGTTTGATTTGTGCTAATTGTAAAATCCGTGCGTAATCATTTTTAAGTTTTACTAATTCAGATTGCAGTGCATTGATGTTGTTTTGAGTTTGAGTAATTTCATCATTTACTTTGTTTAATTCTTGTTGAATAGTGCGAATAAGTTCTTCACGCATTTCTAATTTTTTCTTGAGTATAATAATCTGACTAATGGATAATTTTTTGCTGATAGAAGTTTCTTTGAGCATGTTATTTATCATTGAAATTTCTTGCTCTAACTTCTTTTTCTTTTTTTCTAATGATGATTTGGAATTGTTTTGCGGATAAACAATACAAGCAAATAAAAGTGAGATAATGACAAGTAGATATTTTTTGAAATAAATCATTGAATGATGGTATCAATGGGCAAATATAGTGAAAAGTGAATAGTTAAGAGTGTTTAGTGTTTAGTTTTGAGTTTTTAGTAAGGAGTAGGGGCGTATCGCCATACGCCCTTACATTTTTTATAGGCATTTCGTCATACGCCTTGCAATATTGGCAATTTATGAATTGCCATTACAATTTGGCTTTAGTCCTAAATAAGATTAAACATTTGATATTACTCAATATGAATTTTCTATTTTTGTGGCAAATGGTTTCAATGCAAAATCCTTATCCTTACAAATGGATTGAAAAATTAAATTCTGCAAAGCGTGAATTGTGGGATTTTTCAAATTTGATAGATTTTGCAAGTAACGATTATTTAGGTTTTTCTAAACAACAAAGAATTAAAAAAATAATAGTTGAACATTTTGATAAATTAAATTGGCAAGGAAGCACAGGTTCAAGATTAATCAGTGGAAATAAAAAATGGATTGAAGAAATTGAAAATAAAATTGCACAGTATCATCATGCAGAATCATCGGTAATTTATCCTTCAGCATATCAGGCAAATGTGGGCTTATTATCCTGTATTGCAAATAAAGATGATGTTTATTTAATGGATGAAAAATCACATGCATCTATTTATGATGGTGTGAGATTAAGTTTTGCAAAGCATTACAAATTTGAACACAATAATTTTCAGCACTTAAAAGAATTAATTGAAAAGTTTTATCACAAATTTCAGAATATATTTGTTGTTGTAGAGTGTTTGTATTCAATGGATGGTGATTTTCCTGATGTAAAAGAATTATTAAATTTGATTGATAATAAAAAAGTATTTTTAATAGCAGATGAGTCGCACAGTGTAGGTGTTTTGGGAGAAAAAAATTTAGGTTTATTTAATCAAAAAGAATATGCGGAAAAATGTGTGGCAAGAGTAATAGGGTATGGTAAAGCATTTGGATTTTCAGGCGGTGCAGTGGTTGGTTCAGAAGTATTAAAAAAATTATTAGTCAATTTTTCAAGGTCATTTATATTCAGCACAGCATTGCCGTTGTATCATTATCAATTGATTGAACTTTTATATAAAGAATTATTGAATCATTCGGAAAATGAGAAAAAACAATTATTTGAAAACATATCATATTATCTAATAAAAACAAAAACACACCAAAGATTTTCAAAGAATCATTCGCCCATACAATACTTTTCATTAAGTGGATTAGATTATTTTGATGTTCAAAAGCAAATTATTGATAAAGGCATTTTTGCAAAAGTCATTTTGCCACCAACAGTAGAAAAGGGCAGTGAGAGAATCAGAATATCTTTACATAGTTTTAATTCACAAAGTGAAATAGATTTATTGATTAACACATTAAAAACAATTGAATGACCAAAAAAAGATACTTTGTTACAGGCATAGGAACAGGCGTAGGAAAGACACTTATATCTGCATTATTGTGTGAATATTTGAAAGCAGATTATTTTAAAACTGTTCAAACGGGCTATCCGCCTGATAGAGATGCATTTCAGGTAAAAAACCTTGTAACTAATGATATAAATGTTCATTCTGAAATTTATTTATTAAAAGAACCTGCATCGCCACATTTGGCGGCAGAAAGAGAAGGAATTAAAATTGATTTGAAAAATATACAATTACCAAAAACTGATAATCATTTGATAATTGAAGGAGCGGGAGGATTATTAGTACCGCTTAATGAAGAACATTATATTGCTGATTTAATAAGACATTTGCATGCCGAATGTATTCTAGTTGTATCAAATTATTTAGGTTGTATCAATCACTCATTATTAAGTTTTTATTACATTCAACATCAGCAAATACCATTCAAGGGAATTATATTGAATGGCAATTTTGATAAGGAAGTTAAAAGTGCTATAATTAAAAATCTTAAAGAAAATCAAGTCATATCAGAGATTCCACAGATAAAAGAAATTAATAAAAAAACATTTCAGGAAGTATATTCAAAATTTATTGATCAATTAAAAGTGGAATTATGAATTTAGAAGCATTAGATAAAGAATTGATTTGGCATCCTTTTACGCATTTGAAATATCAAGATAAAAACATTGTTATTACAAAGGCAAAAGGTATTTATTTATATACACAAGATGGAAGAAAAATTATTGATGGAATAAGTAGTTGGTGGGTCAATGTTCATGGACATTCTCATCCTTATATTTCAAAGAAAATAAAAGAACAACTTAATGAAATGGAACATTGTTTATTTAGTGGTTTTACACATCCGCCAGCAATTAATTTAGCAACATTATTATCAGATATTTTGCCTGTTCAAAAGCCAAAGATATTTTATTCAGATAATGGTTCAACATCAGTAGAAGTGGCTATTAAAATGGCATTGCAGTATTTTTACAATTTAAATCAAAAGCACAAGACAAAAATTATTGCATTCAAAAATGCTTATCACGGAGACACATTTGGTGGAATGAGTGTAGCAGAAAGAAATGTTTTTAATATACCTTTCAAAGAAAATTTGTTTGAAACATATTTTATTGATGTGCCTGATGAAAAAAAATTTTCTGAAGTAAAAGAACAATTGATAAATTATATTGATAAAGGAAAAGTAGCAGCATTTATTTTTGAACCACTGGTGCAAGGGGCAGGTGGAATGATAATGTATGAAGCAAAATTTTTAGATGAATTAATTAGCATTTGTCAGCAAAACAATGTGATATGCATAGCAGATGAGGTATTTACAGGATTTGGAAAAACGGGAACATTATTTGCTTGTGATCAATTAAATAACAAACCTGATATTATTTGTTTGTCAAAAGGTATTACAGGAGGATTTTTGCCACTTGGTGTAACGGTTGCTACATCTAAAATTTACGATGCTTTTGTAAGTGATGATAAAACAAAAACATTTTATCATGGCCACAGTTTTACTGCTAATCCGTTGATGTGTGCAGCGGCTGTTGCAAATGTTGAATTGGTGAGAAAAGAAAGTTTTTTGAAAAAAATTAATATCATTTCAAATGAACATCAAAAATTTTTAGAATCTATTTCAAAACATCCCTTTGTAAAATCAGCAAGAAGCAAAGGAATAATTTTGGCTATTGAAATTAAAACTAATGATCAAACTCACTATTTGAACAATATGTCAGAATATATTTATGAGTATTTTTTAGAAAGAGATATTTTGCTTCGTCCGCTTGGAAATGTATTGTATTTAGTTCCGCCTGTATGTATTAAAAAGAAAGAATTACATTTGATTTACAGGAATATTGAGGGCTTTCTAAACAATTTATCAACATCTAATTTTTCATAAAATAAAACACATTCAATCTCAATCTATTTTTTTCTTACTTAACTTTACGCAACAAAAATAAATGATATGAAAAACATAATATCTACATGGTGGTTTCGCTTAATAGCAAGTATTTTAGGGGCATGGATCATTTACATTATTTGTCCGCCCTGTCTTGCAAAAGAAGCATTACTGAGCATATTATTGGGATTATTATTCATCATCAATTTTCCGCAATGGATTATTAAGTTTCCCATAATTACGCATGTTTCAAGAGCATTAACAGGTTCGTTATTTATTTTTTCAGGATTTATTAAAGCCAACGATCCATTAGGATTTTCGTATAAACTGGAAGAGTATTTTGAAGTGTTTAAAGGAGATACGGGCTTAGCATTGTTTGATACATTTGCACATTATTCTTTGGAGTTTGCTATTTTTATTTGTGCATTAGAAATGATTTTAGGATTTACATTGTTGATTGGATATAAAGTTCGCTTGACATTGTGGCTATTGATGTTGCAGATTATTTTCTTTACATTTTTAACTTTTTATTCTGCATGTTTTAATAAAGTAACACATTGTGGGTGTTTTGGAGATTTTATACCACTAAAAGCATGGCAAAGTTTCTGGAAAGATATTGCATTATTATTCTTAATAACCATTTTGTGGGTTTCGCAGGTGAATATCAGAGCATTATTTGTGCCTATGTTTGCTCATGCAGTTTCATTTATAGCACTTATTATTTCATTTGTTATTCCTATTTATGCATACAATCATTTGCCATATTTTGATTTTCGTCCATATCATAAAGGGGCAAATATTTTAGAAAAAATGAAACCAGGAAAGAATTATCAACCTGCTGTTTATGAAACAAGATTTAAATATCAAAATCTAAAAACAGGTGAGGTGAAAGAATTTACATTAAAAGATTATCCATGGCAGGATACATTGAACTGGAAATGGGTATCTACTGAAAATATACTTTTAAAAGAAGCCGTGGATGCTCCTAAAATAACAGATTTTACAATTAAAACATTAAATGAAGAAAATGTAACAGATAGTTTATTGAATAATCTAAATTATCAATTCTGGGTAATTTGTTATGATTTGAAAAAAACAAATACAGATGAAGAAACTATTGCAAAATTAAAAGACCTGCAAACTCTTGCATCAAAAGATGGTGTGCCAGTAGTTATAATTACTGCATCTGGTGTAGATGATATTGAAATGTTTAAGAAAAAAACAGGATTAAATTTACCATTCTTAAATGCAGATGCCATTGTGCTTAAAACAATGATTAGAAGTAATCCTGGAATAATGCTTGTGAAAAACGCTAATATTATCAATTACTGGCACTATAATGACTTGCCTTCTTATTCAGTGATTAAAGAAAAGGATATGAAATGATTTGTTATTAATGAGTTGAATGTGTTTTGAAAAAATTAGAAATTACAAATGATTGTTTTGTTTAGAAAATTTGTTTTAGGATTTATATTACTATTTGTTGAAAATTTAATTGCATCAGATTCTTTGCTTATTTCAAAGCAAAAAAAAGATTTTTGTAAAAATGTCATTGGCATTGAAATTGGTAATAAGAATTTAAATTTTGTTTTTGATTCATCTATTGTAAAAATGTATTGTGATACTTTGCCACAAGTAAAATTTTGGGATAAAGTTTTAGATTTGCCTGAAGATAGTGCTGTTCTAAATTTTGCACATAACAGATATTGCATTCAAACAGTAAACTCAAAATGGTGGCTTAAACAATCTGATGATTTTAAAAATTGCTACAGAGATAGTATTCGGAAATGTTATCAATTGCCAGACACTACAAGAATTTTATTTACAACAGGCAAAGGGCATTATTATGTGTGGGATAGCGTATTTTACTTGATTGATAAAAGTATTCCTGTTTTTATCAATAATGAAGTAGATCCGTGGTATGCACAATCCATTTTGTTAATTGAAAGTCCGCGAGGAAATTATCGTTCTCCAGTGGGAGCAAGAGGATATTTTCAACTTATGAAAAAAGTGGCAAGAAAATTTGGATTGACAGTAAACAGGCATATAGATGAAAGATTGAATTTAGAACGATCTGCGTATGCGGCAGCAATGCTGATAAAACAAGTGTGTATTCCAGAAACAAAAAAGATGCTGGATAGTTTGAGTATTCCATATAATGAAAATGATTTGTGGTTTAAATTGTTGTGTATGCATGTGTATCATGCGGGGGCGTATAATGTTCGTAATGCTTTATTTAAGAGTAATTGCCGAAAAGCCGGAATGGAAATGATTTATTGTTTGTGGCAAACTAGAACTGGTGCATTTCAAACCGCATCACAAAATTACTCCCAACTCATATTAACAGCATATCTCAAAACATACAGAAAATTAGATTTGTTGAGGTGTTTTAGGGAGTAAGGAAATTTTTATTATTCAGAGGAATATTTTTCACGCAAAGATCGCAATGATTTTCAATAATTTTTAGTGCTGACGCTTGCGGTCAGCATGCTGATATTTTGCGTAGCAAAATCGTCAGCATTTTGACTTCTGTCGTCATTGCGAGCACGGCAGTCCGAAGCAATCTCTGGTGGAAAATGCCCGTCATTGGGAGGGCGTTAGCCCGAAGCAATCTCGTAAGAGATGAGAAATATACATTTGAGATTACTTCGCTTTGCTCGTAATGACGGAGTGATTTTTGAGATTACTTCACCCGTGAAATTTATTCAGTAATATTTTATTTGAATGGATTGAATAGTGCAACTCCTTCGTAGTCGTATTATTTCAATTACAAAATTTTTTCTATAAATGTTGAATCCCTTCGGGATTTTTTTGTATAAATTTTTCACTTTTCACTTTTCACTTTTCACTGCCTTTGCGTCTCAACGTCTTTGCGGTATAAATTTTTACAATGGTCATCAAAAAATACCTTTACTACTATTTTTCAACTTTAAAATAATATCCTACAACCCAGCTCCGTGGCATTTTTTATATTTCTTGCCACTGCCACAAGGGCAAGGATCATTCGGTCTAATTTTTTCTCCTACTTTCACAGGTTGTTGTTTGGGTTTTTGTTGAGTTGGAGTGCCATTTTCATTTGTAGTTCTGCTTTCTACAAGTCGTTCTTTTCTTTGTTGTGGCACTTGATTGACAAATTGTGCCTGCTTTACTTCCTGTGTTTGTTCTTCAACTGGTAAATGTGCTTTTATCAAAAATGAAACAATTTCTTTATTGGTATTATCAATCATTTGTTTGAATAAATTAAATGATTCAATTTTGTAAATTACCAATGGATCTTTTTGTTCATATACTGCATTATGCACAGATTGTTTTAAATCATCCAGTTCTCTTAAATGTTCTTTCCATGCTTCATCTATCATTGATAATACAGTCATTTTTTCAAGAGTAAGTAATACATCTTTACCTTGTGTTTCGTATGCCTTTTTCAAATTGCTAACAACATGTAAGGTTTTTATTTTATCAGTAAATGGAAATAAGATATTTTCAAATTTATTATCTGGATTATTGTATACACTTTGAATAAATGGATATATCTGATGAGCAATTTCATTTTTCTTTTGAGTGTAATAGTTATACACAGTATTGAAAAGTTTTTCTGTAACTGCCTGCATGTTCATTTGACTGAATTCGGCTTCTGTAATAGGCAATTCCATTGCAAACAAACGGATGAAATCTAAACTTAATTCTTCATAATTTTTTAATGGATGATAAGTTGTAACTAAATTTTCAATTGTATCATAAAACATATTAGCAATGTCAATGCTTAATTTATCTCCAAACAAAGCATTTCTGCGGCGGGAATAAATCACTTCTCTTTGGGCATTCATTACATCGTCATATTCAATAAGTCGTTTGCGAATACCAAAGTTATTTTCTTCTACTTTCTTTTGTGCTCTTTCAATAGAACGAGAAAGCATAGAGTGCTGAATAGGTTCACCTTCTTCTAAACCGCCCATTCTGTCTATAAGTGCCGCGATTCTTTCACTTCCAAATAATCTCATCAAATCGTCTTCTAATGAAACAAAAAATTGAGAACTACCCGGATCTCCCTGTCTTCCTGCACGACCGCGTAACTGTCTGTCCACTCTTCTGGATTCGTGTCTTTCTGTACCGATGATGGCAAGACCACCTGCTTCTTTTACACCGGGCCCAAGTTTGATGTCAGTACCTCTACCTGCCATATTTGTGGCAATGGTAACAGTTCCGGCTTTTCCTGCTTCTGCAACTATTTCTGCTTCTTTTTGATGATGTTTGGCATTCAACACATTATGTTTGATGCCTTTCATTTTAAGCATTCTGCTAAGTATTTCAGAGTTTTCTACTGATGTGGTACCTACTAAAACTGGTCTGCCTGCATTGACTAATTTGACAATTTCTTCAATAACCGCATTGTATTTTTCTCTTTTTGTACGATACACTAAATCTTCATAATCCTTACGAATAACAGGGCGATGTGTAGGAATAACCATTACATCTAATTTGTAAATATCCCAAAATTCTTGTGCTTCGGTTTCGGCAGTACCGGTCATACCAGCGAGTTTGTGATACATTCTGAAATAATTCTGTAATGTAATGGTGGCATAAGTTTGTGTAGCGGCTTCAACTTTTACATTTTCTTTAGCTTCAATGGCTTGATGTAATCCGTCGCTGTATCTTCTTCCTTCCATAATACGGCCAGTTTGTTCATCTACAATTTTTACCTGACCGTTATCTATCACATATTCTACATCTCTTTCAAATAATGTATATGCTTTTAATAACTGATTTACAGTATGAATACGCTCACTCTTTAAACTAAAATCCTGTAAAATAGATTCTTTTTTCTGGGCTTTTTCTTTTGGAGAAAGAGGTTGTTTTTCAAGTTCTGCAATTTCTTCACCTACATTAGGAATTACAAAAAACTTTGAATCATTGACAAGGGTACTTAAAAAATCTATGCCTTTGTCAGTCAATTCTACATGATGATTTTTTTCGTCTATCACAAAATATAGTTCCTGATCAATTTTGTGCATTTCCTTCATCTGATCCTGCATGTAATAGTTTTCTGTTTTTTGCAACAAAGTTTTTACACCAGGTTCACTTAAAAATTTAATTAAAGCATTGTTTTTTGGAAGTCCGCGATATGCTCTCAATAAAGGTACGCCCGCCTCTTTTTCTTTTCCTTCGGCAAAATACTTTTTGGCTTCTACAAGGCAGGTTTGAACATATTGTTTTTGTGCATTGACTAATTTTTCAACATAAGGTTTGTATTCATTGAACTCGTGTTTATCACCTTTTGGTGTAGGACCTGAAATGATGAGCGGCGTACGAGCATCGTCAATCAATACTGAATCCACTTCGTCTACAATGGCATAGTGATGTCCGCGTTGAACCATTTCATCAGGAGAAGTAACCATATTATCACGCAGATAATCAAAGCCAAATTCATTGTTTGTACCGTAAGTAATATCGCAGAGATAAGCATTTCTACGCTCGGCAGAATGCGGCTCATAATTGTCAATACAATCTACTGATAAGCCATGAAACTGAAACAAAGGGCCATTCCATTGACAGTCGCGGCGAGCAAGATAATTATTTACAGTAACAAGATGAACACCACGACCAGCAAGGGCATTGAGATAAATGGGCAAAGTAGAAACCAGTGTTTTTCCTTCACCTGTGGCCATTTCAGCAATTTTTCCGCGATGAAGAGCAATACCACCAATTAACTGCACATCATAATGCACCATATTCCATTTAATAGGATGACCCATTACATTCCATGTGGTACGCCATATTGCTTTATTATTTTCAACAGAAACAAAATCTTTTTCTTCTGAGGCAAGTTGTTTGTCAAATTCGGTAGCAGTTACTTCAATAACTTCGTTTTCTGAAAAACGGCGGGCTGTTTCTTTAAGTACAGCAAATGCTTCGGGGAGAATGTCTTCTAAAACTTCTTCAATTTTTTCAACGATTTTTTTATCTAAATCTTCTATTTGTTTGAATAACTTTTCTTTTTCATTAACATCAATATCGGGGTTTTGTTCTAATTGTTGTTTAATCTGATTGATTTGATTTTCTTCATCGGCGATATAGTTTTTAATTTTTTGTTTAAATTCGAGTGTTTTTTGTCTCAATTGGTCATTAGATAAAGAAGAAAGAGAGTTGTATATTTCATTGATTTCATTGACAATGGGTAAAATTTGTTCAATATCTTTTTCGGATTTTGTTTTTAGTTTGAAAATTTTTTTGATAATACCAAGCATATAATTAAAAATTTGAGTGTGCGAATTTACGAAAATAATAGGGCAAAAAGGATTGAAAAAACAAAAAATGCTGAGGAATTAGTATTTTTTGGGAATGGAGGAGGGGAATGTATTAAAAAATGCGGTAATAAAGATTTCATTATTATTCAGATTTAAATCGCAATGATGCAAATCACGAAAAGGATTTTTATGCCACTGATTGCAAGAATTACATTAAGTATTGAATTTTTAGTGTTTAGTTTTTAGTTAGTTGATTAAAAGTTCTTTCATACTCAAAAATCATAACAAATTAAACTTTGCGTCTCGGCGCCTTTGCGGTAAAATATTATTATATTAAAGTTTTTATTATCATTTGCTCCTTGATTTGTTTTAATTTATTTTGCCGCAAATTTTTGATAGATGACGGCTTTAATTGTTATATGTGTATTATTGCTTTTGTCTTACTTACTGGACATTAGTGCTCAAAAAACAAAGATCCCCGCGATATTTGTTTTGATATTGATTGGTATTGGCTTACATCAGTTTGCAGAAGTGTTTTATCCTGAACTGGATAATTTGATAAATGTCAATATGCTTTTACCGGTTATAGGCAATTTGGGTCTTGTGTTAATAGTTTTAGAAGGGTCTATTGAATTAGAATTGAGCAGAGATAAATTGAGTTTAATTTCAAAATCTTTTTTAATAGCATTGCTTTCTATTTTGCTGATGGCGGGCATTTTGTTGTATTTAATAAATTATTTGAGTGTAGGGTATTTCTCAACAAAAACACTGTTATTAAACATTATACCTTTAACGGTAATAAGCAGTGCGGTGGCTATACCTGCATCTAAATATATGTCTTTGAAAATAAGGGAATTTGTAATTTATGAAAGTAGTTTAAGTGATATTTTGGGAGTTCTTGTGTTTTACTTCTTGCTAACTAATGAAACAATTAACAATAATAGCTTTTTACAATTTGGATATGATATTTTAATTATGATTTTAATTTCATTTATAATATCTGCTGGGCTTTCTTTGTTTTTAAGCAGAATACATCATCATATCAAATTTATTCCGATTATTATTGTGATAGTGCTTGTTTATTCTATTGCAAAATTGTATCACTTGCCATCATTAATTTTAATTTTAGTATTTGGCTTGATGTTGAAAAATCTTGAAAAATTAACGCATTTTGAAAAACTCAAATCTATAACGCAATTTATTCATCCTGAAACATTGAGCAGAGAATTAAAAAAATTTGAAGATATTGTGAATGAATTTTCATTTTTAATCAGGACAGTGTTTTTCTTATTGTTAGGATATTCACTGGATATAAGTGATATATTAAACACATCATCATTGCAGTGGTCGTTATTGATTATTAGTGTAATTTATTTTGTGCGGACACTGCTGTTAATGGTATTTAATTTAAATATACATCCGTTGTTGTTTATTTCACCCCGAGGGCTTGTTTCTGTTTTGTTGTTTATTTCTATACCACTTGAACAGAAACTGGGAATTATTAATAATTCTGTGTTAATTCAAGTGGTTTTAATGAGCATTATTGTAATGATGATAGGTTCAATCTTTTACAAGAAGGAACAAATTTAAAACAAAAAAGCCCTGCTATTGATAACAGGGCTTTCTTGAATTTTGAGGAAGGATTAATGTTGTCCTTCAGCATGATGTGCTGTGTCAGCAGGAGCAGCTTGTTGAGTTGAATCTGCTGGAGCAGAAGTTTGCTCAGTAGTTTGTTCAGTTGTAGTTTGCTCAGTAGTTGTTTCTTCTTGTTTTTCTGAGTTGCTGCAAGCGTAGAATGTAGCCATTCCGCTGATTGCTACTAATGCTAATACTTTTTTCATGGTTTTTGGTTTTTAATTGTTTCCCATTTATTCTGTTTTATTTAAAAAGGTAACCCATTTTTTTAAGAAATTTTATTAAACATCTGAAATTCAGTAAATTAAAATTATTTCTAACTATTATCTTACAAAAAAAGGTTACTTTTGTGCTTTCAAAAGTATAAATGGACAATGCATGAGATATTCTGATATTGATTTTATCAATGGCATCAAAACAAATGATGAAATCATTTTAAAGGCACTTTATCATCAGTATTTCAAAATGATACGGCACTTTGTCATTACAAATAACGGCAATGAATCTGATGCAAAGGATGTTTATCACGAAACATTATTAGCACTTATTCAAATCATACAAAAAGAAAACTTTACACTTACATCATCGCTCTCAACTTTTATATTTGCAATTGGAAAAAGAATCTGGCTTAAAAAAATTTCAAAAAATAAATCTACATCATTAAAAGAAGATCTTTATCATTCTGCATTTGAAGGCATAAAAGACGAAACAGAGATATTTATAAATCATTATGAACAGGAAGAATCTAATATACAGAAAATGCACACGGCTTTGCAATCCATTGGAAATCCCTGTTATCAATTATTAAAAGAATATTATTTTAATCAATTATCAATGGAAGAAATTGCTGAAAAATTAGGATATAACAATTCTGATGTGGCTAAAAATCAAAAATACAAATGCCTGCAAAGATTAAAAAAGATATTTTTTGAATTACCAAAAATAAAAATAATGGATTGAAAAAAATATATTTTGAAAATTACTAATAACTTTACTGATTAAAAAATCATTTACCAAAAAACATTGAAAAATGAAGCCAGAAATGACAGAATTATTTGATAGATATTTATTCAATCAAATGAGTGAAGAAGAAAAAAATCAATTTGAACAAAGTTTGCAAAATGATAGTCAATTAAAAGAAGATTTTGAACAATATAAATTGTTGATTCAAACCTTTAAAGATTATCATCAAAGAAATGAACTTTCAAATAAATTCAATGAATGGTATACCGAAACTAATATCACATCATTATCATCACATTCAAAAACCTGGTGGTCTGTAATATATGTAGCGGCTTCGGTAGCATTGGTAGTTACACTTTCTGGAATATGGTTTTATGAGACATTGAAAAATGAAACTAAAAAACAAGGAAAAGAAATTACATATTTGAAAAAAGAAATTAAACAAATCCAATCGCAACAAAACAATTTAGTAAGAAGTATTCAAAAAATTCAAACTAAAAATTATGCTCCTGCTAATAGTCAATCTACGGGCTTTTTAATGGCTTCAAATTATGTGCTTACTACTTATCACTCTATTCAAAATGCAGATTCTATTTTTATTGAAAATGATAATTTTCCAAGAACAGAAGTAAAAGTAGTTTATACTAACAACGATTTAGATGTGGCGTTGTTATATGCTCCCTCATTATCAATAAAATCTCCTAATATCCATTTGCTCAAAAAAACGGCTGACATAGGAAATGGTATATTTACATTGGGTTATCCTACTTCTCAACTTGTGTATAATGAAGGATATATTAGTTCTGTAAATGGTTACAATAATGACACAGCATTTTATCAGATCACGTTGCCATTAAATCCTGGAAATAGTGGTGGTCCTTTGTTTGATAATAAAGGTGATATAATAGGCGTGATTGTAAGTAAAAATACAAGTATGGAAGGTGTAGCATTTGCATTAAAATCTAATATGCTGTATGCACTTAAAGATTCTTTGCCTGCTGATAGCATAAAACTTGTATGGGACAAAGCATTCAAATCAAACTCTTTGAACATCAATAAATCTGCGGCTATTCAAAAGTTTAAACCTTATATTTTCAAGGTATATGTTTATCAAAAATCCATTTAGGGATTTGCCAATTTTAAAATACAAAACCGATAAACAATACTATGTCAAACAAGCATTACTCTGGATTTGTCAATATCATTGGTTGCCCTAATGCAGGGAAATCTACATTGCTGAATGCCATCTTAAAATTCAAATTATCTATTGTAACTCACAAAGCCCAAACTACAAGACATCGGATATTGGGTATTTACAATGAACCCGATTATCAAATTGTTTTTTCAGATACACCGGGCATTGTGCAAAGACCATCAAATGAACTGCACCAAAAAATGCTTCAGTATATTGAACAAACTTTTCAGGATGCAGATGTTATGCTTTTACTTATAGATGCACATAAACCTTGCGAAATTCCTGATGAATACATTCAGCGATTAAAAAATTCTTTATATCCTGTTATTGTTGTTATCAATAAAATTGACCTTGTAAAAGAAAATGTGCTGGCAAGTACTGAGAATCAATGGAAAACAAATTTGCCGAATGCTATTATTAAAAAAATCAGTGCATTAAAAGAAGAAGGCGTGGATGATTTAGTGAATACTATCAAACAATTATTGCCTGAAAATCCACCATACTTTGAAAAAGATGATATTACAAACAGAACAGAGCGATTTATTGTTAGTGAAATTATTCGTGAAAAAATTTTGTTGTTGTATAAAGAAGAAATTCCTTATGCTTGTGAAGTGATTGTGAATTCATTCAAAGAAGATGAAAAAATTATTCGTATTCAGGCGGATATTATTGTAGAAAGAGATAGTCAAAAAATGATCATTATAGGAGAAAAAGGTTCTGCAATAAAACAATTAGGTATTGCTGCCCGTAAAGATTTAGAAGCATTTTTCAAAAAGCAAATTTATTTAGAATTGTTTGTGAAGGTTGAAAAAAATTGGAGAAACAATAAAAATAAGTTGAATTATTTTGGCTATAAAGATGCGGAGTAGTTTTTTTGTTTTAAATTTTTTTTTTATTTTTATTTTTGTGATTGAAAGTTAACAAAAATTAAACCAACATGAAATTTACAACAGAACAATTAAACTTTATAGAAAAAGCAAGGATATCTATTAGTGATGATCCTAGAACAAGATTGAACACAGTTGTAAAAGAAATTATTGATGATGACAATTGTATTTTTGATGCACACTGTCATGTATTTGATGGGAAATGTATAAATTTAAAGTATTTAGCAATTAGAATGATTGCTGGTGCAGTTGAAGAAGATTTACAATGGGTTTGGAGATTAATAAAAAGGGAATATCATAGTGAAAAACACTTTTTTAAGCCAGATGATGGCGTAGGGAAGAATGAAATTATTGAATTGATTTATAATAAAATCATTATTGATAATGATATATCACCTGCTCTTGATAGAATGCAAAATGAAATTGAGAAAATGGAGGTAGAACTAGTAAAACAAAAGGAAGATATTATGCCTCTAAAAATTAAATTTATTCATAAGTGGAAACAAATTATTGAATTTTTACAAAGTAATAGCATGGAAGAAGTTTTTAAGAAATTTGAACAAGAATATGCAATTCACCACTTGATAAATAAATATAATGGTGGAAATGCAAAATTAGTAACAATTGTATTAGGCATGGATTTGAATAAAGGATGGGATGATAGTATTCCAAAAAAATGGGAGGAACAAAATTCCGAACTTACATCGCTATCTAAAAAATATCCTATTTTACCTTTTCTTCCAATAGATCCAAGAAGAGAAAATTTGTATGAAGTATTTCTTGAGGCATTTAACCAAAAAAATCCTCAATTTTTTGGTGTTAAATGTTATCCTGCACTTGGTTATTTACCATCGCATGATCGTTTAATGCCAATATTTCAAATATGTGCTGAAAAGAACATACCTGTTATGACACATTGTGGAGGTGAAAAAATATTTACATTTGATTATCCAATTAAAACCAATCGTAGAGGAGATACGGTTGTAATAAATGATAGTGACAGAAAACTTCGTGCTAGGAAGCTTAATGAACCAACAGAATGGGAATATGTATTACAAGAATATAACAAATTAAGGCTTTGTTTTGGGCACTTTGGGGGTAAATATGCTTGGGAAAATAATCAAGAGATATCACATAGAATTAATGAAATTTTATCAATGATGAAAAATTATGAGAATGTGTATGCTGATTTTTCTTTTAATATTGAATCTCACAAAGCCGTAGAAAATTTTACTGAAATGCTTTCTAAAGATGATATTAATGGTAAACTGATGAGAGAAAGAACATTATTTGGAACAGATTTTTGGGTAATACTTCCAAGTTCTGATTTAATCGAAGCCCAGAAAAACTTTATTAATAAAATAAATAATATAGATAATAAAAATATTTTATTAAAATCACTTCTAAGAAAAAATGTGCTAAACTTTTTAAAACTTAATAAATAAAAGAAATGTTACTATTCAGGCGTTCAAAATGATTAAGAGATACATTTCTCGCTTCTTGCTATGCACTCCAATATTTTCAATAATTTTGAGTTATTAAATTAAAAAGAAATTGCATGTAAAAATATTTTTCTCAACATCAATCACTAACTCTTTACCTATTCTAAATCCCTTCATACTTTTCAAAAATTTAGAAAAATTACTCCTCTTAACCCACTCATTTTTTTGTTAATTTTTAATTATGTATATTTGCCATTGATAAAATAATGAAGCAGGTTTTTATTAAATATATTTTACCTTTTTTGATTTTTCCATTGTGGAGTAATGCACAATTATCATATACTTATACACTCGCTCCTGCCTATTGTGGATGTAATGGAACTGCAAGCGTGAGTATTACATCTGGTGTGGCACCGTATTCTTTTACATTAAATGCTACTACTACCACCACTAATAATGTTTTTAATAATTTGTGTGCTGGAAATTATACTTTGTTTGTTCAGGACAGCAATGCTCCGAGTGATACAGTTACTATATTTTTTAATATTCAAGACAGCACTTTCAAAGATACAATAATTGCAAGAGATGGATGTAATTCAAAAGGAACTGCAAGTATTAGTTTGAGTGGTGGAAAGTTGCCATATTCTTATACCTTTTCGCCTCTTGGTGTTAGTTCATTAACATTAAATAATTTAAGTGATGGTATTTATACTTTCATTGCAAAAGACAATGTAGGTTGCACATTAACAAATACATTTTCAATCAATAATTATTCTGTTGTTTCTAATTTTTCAATGTCTGCTACTTCTGCAAAAGTAGGTTCAACGGTTTTGTTTACTAATTTAAGTCAAAACGCATCGGGGTTCTTATGGGATTTCGGAAATGGCAATACATCTACAGGTTTTGATGTAGCTGAAACATACACCACTACAGGAACATTTTTAGTTAAATTAATTGCTTACTACAATACTTGTTCTGATACATCTTACAAATACCTGAACATTGCTGATAAATTGATATTCACTGCACCTAATATATTTACACCTAATAATGATGACGTGAATGATTTGTGGTATGTTTTTTCAGAAGGTGCAGTCAATATGCATCTTGAAATTTTTAATAGATGGGGCGTGAAAATTTACGAGAACAATGGCAATGGTGTTCAATGGGATGGCAGAACATTAAGCGGAGAGCCCGTTCCCGAAGGCACTTATTTCTATTCACTTGAAATAACAGATGTTTTAAATAATGTAAATAAGTTTAGTGGTTACATTACCTTGATGCGGTAAAAATTTTTATGAGTTCAAAAACCAAAGCCCTGATAAGTTGGAGTGGTGGAAAAGACAGCACTTTTGCATTACATAAGATTTTGAAGGAAAATAAATATCAGCCCGAGTTTTTGTTTGTTACCATCAATAAAAATCAGCAAAGGGTAAGTATGCATGGTGTAAGAAAAGAGTTGATTACACGACAGGGATTATCAATAGGTATTCATACCAGAAAACTTTATCTGCCCGAAAATGTATCAATGGAAATGTATAACAAAATGATGGAAGCAGAAATGAAGTTGATGAAACAAAGAGGTGTAGATCGTGTGATTTTTGGGGATATTTTTCTGGAAGATTTGAAAAAGTATAGAGAAGAACAATTACAAAAAATTGATTTGAAAGCAGAATTTCCTTTATGGGGAAAAGACACAAAAGAACTTTACAAAGAATTTGTTGAAGCAGGATATAAAGTAAAAATTGTGAGTGTTAATTTGAAAAGGTTAAGTAAAGATTTTTTAGGAAAAGATTTGAGTTTGGAATTACTAAACGAATTTCCTGAAGAAGTAGATGTTTGTGGAGAAAATGGAGAGTATCACACATTTGTTTATGATGGAGAAATATTTAATTATCCAATAGAATTTGAAGTTGGAGAAGTTGTAGAAAAGTCCTATCAACACAATGGAGAAGAATATCCGTATGCTTTTCTGGATTTGAAATTGAAGTGAAAAATTGTTACACAAAAACAAACTAATTACGAAAGTTTTTGAACTGTAATAAATTTTTCTCGTCACTATTCAGCCACTTATATATGTTTTTTATATACACATAAGTAAATTTTGAAAACAAAAAATCCCGAAGGGATGAGATGAATGTAGAAATAAAGTAACCAAATATAATAAAACTCCGAAGGAGTGATATTATACAATCAAATTCGCATTCTGAAAAAATTTTTACATAATACTCTACTAACATCCTAAAATTGTTTTTAATAACTTTATATCACCCCTTCGGGGTTATTTTAATTTTGATAATATTTTATAATCTATAATCATTTCATCCCTTTGGGATTAAAGAACTGAAAAGTATCTCTTGTTTAATCGTTTTAAACCACCTGAATAGTAACAAAAACTTTTAAATTTTTGAAATCTAAATTTTACTTCTCAATTCTTCAATTATTTCTTCACAAGGTAATTGATGTTTGCTTAGCCAATCTGCTATTTGTGAGCGAAGATGTTCTGCATTATGGGTTTCAAGAAAATTAATGTAAATCGCTCTGCCATCGGGCAACTTAAAAATTAAAATATCACTACGATAAATTACTTCAACAATATCTTGTGGTGTAATGATGCGAATTCTTTTTTTAGAAATCATTATTTGATTCGGTTGTATAGCAATAAAGTGCAATGAATTTTTGTAAATAACAATTAATGCAACTAATTCAACAGCAAAGATTATAAAACTTGTCATTGATAATATAACATTATCAAATACTGTGAAAAACACTATGGATGCAACAAATAAAACAACAATCCACACAACACTAAATGTAATATAATACCATGATAAGAAGCGAAATTTAGGTAAGTCCTTCCATAAACTTATTTGTTCTTGTAAATAACGAATACTCATCATTATGTAAATAACACCAAATAATAATGTAACATACACATCTGTTTGACTGGAAACGGGATCCATTTGTAAAATCAATACAACCAATACTAATGCCGCTAATGATATATTCCGAAGCAATGAAATTCTAAACAATTTTGAGATGGATTTTGGTTCTGATGTGTTCATAAATTTAAACTTAATAAGTGTTTGTCAGAATAATGTTTGATTACATAAGTGTTTTCAGAAAAATTGTATGCTATAACTTTCTCAATTCTTTTTAATGAAAATAATTCTTCTAAAAGTTCAAACAGCAATCCGTCTTGAGAGATTTTGACAGAATGCAAAATGAGAATTTCTTTAATAGGTGTAATGCAAGTAATTTGTTTTGAAAAATTGATTTTTGGATATTTTGAAAAAACATCTTGAACAACAGATTTATTTAATTCAATGTTGAGTTTAAGAAAAATAGCAGATTTATTTTTGGATTGTATTAGTTTGAAAAAGTTTTCAGCAGGTGTAATTTTACATTCAGAATAATTTAAACTAAACCAGTGATTATTTGTCAATAAAGAACAATGGGGCGGTGTAAGGTGTAAATCAGTTAATATCAAATAAGATCCTGTTTGAAACTCATCAAATAAAGTAATGGTATTGTTAATAATAATTTCTGTAAAATTTTTCATTGAAGTTTCTCAATGTAATACTAATATAATTCAATTTGATATGGCAACAATGAAAGATAATTGATTTGCTGATTTTTCAAAGCATTTTTTAATAGTAAAATGTCTTTGTAATTTTTACCTAAAGTATTTTTCAAAATTTTTTCTTGTGCGGCTTCATCGCTTGTATTTAATCCTTCAAAAATTTGCTGAAATGGATCTTTTGGTTTTGGATATTCTTCAATATCAAATTCATCAAGATTAGCTTTTTTTGCCGCAAATGCAATGGCATTTTCTAAAGTTCCTATTTCATCTGCTAATTTTAATTTTACAGCATCTGCACCGCTCCACACTCTGCCTTGTCCAATGCTGTCAATGTAATTTTTATTTAATTTTCTTCCTTCACTTACTCTTGATAAAAAAGTTTCATAAACCTTTTCAATACCGTGCATAATAGCATCGTATTCTTTTGGTTGCACTTGTCTTAATATAGTTGGAAAATCCGCATACTTGTTGGTTTTTACAGTGTCAGTTGTAATTCCTAAATCTTTTTCCATTAACTGCTGAACATTTGGAAACATTCCAAAAACACCAATAGAACCTGTTATAGTGTTGTGATCTGTAAAAATATAATCAGCACCACAACTGATATAATAACCACCGCTCGCTGCAACACTTCCAAAAGACACAATAACGGGCTTTGTGGATTTTAGTTTTTTAATGGCTTGCCAAATAGATTCACTTGCAAAAGCACTTCCACCTGGTGAATTAACACGTAATACTACTGCTTTGATAGAATTATCATTTTGAACATCTTTTAATATCTTAATCAGTTTAGATGGCACAATTACTTCATCACTATTGTAATCATCCACATAATCTACTATTTGTCCTGTTGCATATACAACGGCTATTTTTTTACTGCTTTCTTCATCGTATTTTTCTTTTGCTTTGTGTTTGTATTTGTGATAATCTACAAATACTTTTTTTGCATCATTTGTTTTTACTTTATTTAAGATCATTTGTTCTACTTCGTCTTCATTTGCAATTTCATCAATCATTTTGTAAGACAATGCTAAATTTGCATCTCTGATTGTTAGTTCATCAGCGTATTTATTTAATGAAGCAATTGGAATAGATCTGTCATTTGATACATTTTGCAATACATCTTTCCACACGCTATTTAATAATGTTCTCATTTGCTGACGATTCTCTTCGCTCATTTTATCAAGTGTAAAGGGTTCTACTGCACTTTTAAATTTTCCATGACGAAATACTTGTATTTGAATATCCAATTTTTCTAATGCTTTCTTGTAAAAAGAAATTTGAGCGGCTAATCCTTTCCAGAATAAATTACCTTGTGGATTTAAAATAATTTTATCTGCAACACTTGCTAAATAATAATCTCCCTGCGAATAAAAATTATCTGCATAAACATAAATCCATTTACCAGATTTTTTAAAGTTTTGAAGGGCTTTTCTTAATTCTTCTAATTGAGAAATAGATGCAGAAAATGGATACATTCTGATATAAATACCTTTTATTTTTTCATCAGTTGCAGCTACATCAATGCTTCTGATAATTTCCGAAAGTATTAGATCTTTATCATTTAATAATTCTCTGAAATTAAAATTCCAAACATCTTTATTTGCTACATCTTTAATTTCACCTTCTAATTTTAATTTTAGAACAGGACTTTCTTTTGAATATTTACTTTCTACTTTAATATTTTTAGAATCAATAGCATCAGATACCGATTTTGTAATTGCAGAAAAAATTACGATTGACAAAATAATAATACCAATCAATACTCCTAAAAATGCTCCTAAACATCCACCAAAAAATTGTTTCATAATTTTTAATTTTAGGCGGAAAGGTAGTAATTTTAAATGAGAGAATTTTTGAAGAACGAATTAATTTTTTCAAAAAAAATAGATAAAAATTAAATTCTTGATTTACTATTATCAGGCCCGAAAGGATTTGGAAGGACAAATCTTAAAAAGATCTCAACTGCTCCTTTTGATTTACTTACTGATTTTAATTGAGAGATATTAAAATCATAACTTGCACCTATTGCATAAGAATCATATTCTACCACAAAATTTGTAGAAATCGCATCTTTATTTCGATAAATGCTTCCTAAACTAAACGATGTACCCTTTTTGAGTCCAGTATAATGAGATTTATCTTGAATAGTATATTTAATATATGCACCAGTTAATAATTCAGTAGATGGTCCTTGTAACTGAACTACCAATAAAGGCACAATGCTAAAATTTGAATTTGGAATTCCAAACTCGCCATTTGCAAAAACAACATGCCTCATGTATAATTTATCTTTAGAATTTTTCAGAAATGTAGCAGATGGTCTGTTAAGATGAAAAGAACTAAATCCTATATTCAATCGCAAGTTATTATTACCTGTCATGTATTTTTCATTTTTAATAAATGTATAAACTATACCTGCTCCTAAATCGGGTACAATTGAATTTGATGCATTAAATTGTTCATTACTTGGTAAAGTATTATCATAAGTTCCTGTGCTAAAGTTATATTGATTGCCCCATTGAGCATTTCCTGTATTTATGCTTCTTTGAATAATCCCTGCACAAATGCCAAATCCTATTTTATGTAATTTTTGAATATTAAGATGATAAGCAACATTTAAACTTATATCATTGGTTTTTAATTGCATATCTCCAGTGTTGTCATTAAAAAATTTTAATCCAGCGGCGAACAAATGTCCCTGCGGACTTTTTTTCAATCTTCCGTCTACAGATACGCCAATTGTTTTGTAAGGAATTGCAACACTTTTCCATTGATTTCTATAAATAGCGTTTCCTGAAAGAGCATAATTAGCACCACTCATTGCAGGATTTAATGTTAGTGGGAAATACTGAATTTGTGTAAAATGTATGTCTTGAGCATACATACATGAACTTAAAATACTTAAAATGCAAATAAATTTTTTCATAGTATTATTTTTAAATTTTTAATGAATTATCTTACCAAAGTAACATTACCTTTTTTCTCAATTAATGTATTATCGTATTTTGTTCCTTTAATATAATAAACAAAAGTAGCACCATTCAATTCTTTACCTTTGTAAGTGCCATCCCAACATGCATTTTTATCTGTAGTTTCAAAAACTTTTTCACCCCATCTGTCGTAAATCACTAATAAATAATCTTTTACAATACATTTAGTGCCATATACACAAAGTTCATCATTGTTGTTATCGCCATTAGGACTAAAAATATTTGGAACAAATAAATCTCCACAATTATTATCAACGGTGATTTTTACACAAACACTATCTGTACATCCATTGGTTGTTCCATAAACGCAATAAAAAGTTGTAACCGTTGGTGAAGCAACTGGGTTATAGATATTATCACTATTTAATCCATCAGAAGGTATCCATGAATAAGAAGTTGCCCCGCTGGCTTGTAATCCTATGCTTTCTGTAACTTGTATAGTTGCAGAGGTAGGTGTAACAGAAACGGTTGGTGTGTTATTTACAGTGATATTTGCAATGGCAGTGCCTGTACAAATACCATTAGTTCCAACGACTGAATAAGTTGTACTCACTGATGGAGAAATCACAATACTACTTGTATTATCGCCTGTACTCCATGTATAACTTGTAGCACCAGTTGCATTTAATGTGGTAGTTTGTCCTGAACATAAAGTAGTTGCTCCATTTATATTAATTGGCAAATTCATATTTGATGGTACATTGATAGTAGTAGAATATGAACAACCTGTGGAGGTATTTGTAACAGTAACAGTAAATGTACCTCCCTGATTAACTACTATAGTACCTGTGCCTAATCCGCTTACAATTCCACTTCCTAACCATGAATATGAAACAGGAGAATCGGTGGTAAATGCAACAACCTGTGCTGTGGTTGTATTACAAGTTATGGAATTAGACACTGAAGTTGAAACATTTGGTGGAGTTGTATTAGTTGAAATACTTACAGTTGTATAAGTTGAACATCCGTTGCTGTTATTGGTAACAATAAGCGTATATGTTCCTGATGATGTAAATGTAGCCGTTGAAGTATTAGTAGGTCCAGAAATGCCAGTGGATGGTGTCCATGTAAAAGATACATTGGTCATTGTTCCAGTACTGGCAGTAATTGTTGGAGAAGGGTTAGAACAAGTGATGGTTTCATTTGATGCTGAAAGTGTAATATTAGGAGCATTTGAATCAGGAAATACACTTGCAGTTGCTACTGCTGTACAACCATTGGCAGCTGTTCCGATAACAGTATATGTACCGGGATTATTAATAGTAACTGTTGCAGAATTAGCCCCACTTACTATACCGCTTCCATTCCATGTATATGATATTGAACTTCCGCTTGCTACAATTTGCGAAGTTGGGGTTGCACAAGATAATGTTTGCGTAGATGGTGAAGTTGTTATTGAAGGTGCAGTTGTGTTAGACATAACTGCTACTGTAGCAGAGGTAGAACAACCATTTGTAGTATTAACTATATTCAATGTATAAGTTCCTCCCTGATTTACTTCAATTGTAGATGTCCCCTGACCGTTCGTTATACCATTACCAGTCCATGTATAATTAAAACTTCCTGTTCCGGGATTTGCAATAACAGTTGCAGTTGTATTAGAACAAGTAATAGTATTGCTTACACTAATTGTAGGAGAGGGAGGTGTGTTATCAATCGTAACGCTGTAAGAAGTGGATGAGGAACATCCATTAGAAGTGTTGGTAACTGTTAAAGAATAATTTCCAGATGCATTGACAGTAATCGTTGCTGTTCCGTTACCATTAATTATGCCCGGACCACTCCATGTGTAAGATACTGGTGAAGAAGTTGTAGTAGCAATAATTTGAACAGTGGGATTAATACAAGTAATGGTTCCTGAACCGCTAAGTGAAACAGAAGGTACATTAACATCAGCAAATACCTGAACTGTAGATTGATTAACGCAACCATTTGCAGGATTTGTAACAGATAATGTATAAATATTGGGAGAACATGCAGAAGTTGTGAAGGAATTAGTGCTTCCACATACTCCTCCCAGCCATGTTGGTATTACTGTAGATGGATTGGCACTACCTATTAAAGTAACAGAAGAGGATAAACAGGTCAATGTCTGATTGCTACCAGCATTTACAGTTGGTAATGTTGTATTTGTATTAACCGTAATAACAGTTGAAGAAGAACATCCATTAGATGTATTTGTAACATTTAAAGTGTAATTACCGCCAGCGTTTACAACAGCAGTTGCTGAATTGGCACCGCTCACTATTCCGCTACCTGTCCATGAGTAAGAAACAGGAGATGTTGTTGATGATCCAACTATTTGAACTGTATTAATAGCACAAGTAATACTTCCTGAACTTGATGCAGATATATTAGGTGTGGATGTATTAGAACTTACGATAACATTTGTAATAGTAGGGCAACCAGACACTCCCGCAACTGTTAATGTAAATGTGCCGGGTTGATTTACAACTGCAGTTGCAGAATTAGCACCACTTACAATACCTGTTCCAGTCCAAGTATAAGATGCCGGAGATGTTGTAGTTGTACCTATAATTTGCACTGTTGGATTGCTGCAAGTAATTGTTCCTGATGCTGTTGTGCTTACAGAAGGTCCATTATTTACAGTTACACTTAAGGTTGTACTGGCAGAACAACCCGATGAATTGGTAACTGTTAAAGTATATGTTCCGGAATTAGCAGTAGATACAGAACCAATGGTGGGATTTTGAACAGCTGAAGTAAATGAAGAAGGTCCTGACCAGTTGTAAGAAGATAATCCATTTGGAGATGCGTTTAATGACAAAGTATTTCCCGCACACAACGGAGAGTTTGCACTTGCAGTTGGAGAAGGTGTTGGGTTTACAGTTATTGAAACTAATGCCACAGTTGAACATCCTGAGGTAGAACCTGTTAATGTATATGTACCTCCATTAGATAAACTAATGTTAGGAATAATTGTACTGGAAGCATTTGAAGAAAAACCAGATGGACCAGCCCAAGTATATGAGGTAGCACCACTTGCTGTTAATGTCAATGTGTTCCCTGCACAAATAGGATTTGAATTAGTGGTAATACCTAATGTTGGTGTTGGGTTTACTGTAATAGTTACTGGGGTTCTGGTAGTGCTTAAGCAAGAAGGATTGCTTTGAGATTGTACTTCAACATAGTATGTTGTAGTTGTTGAAGGAGAAACAGAAAGTGGAGCAGAACCAATGGAAGCACCTCCGCTTGGCGTTGTAAAAACATTGTAATTATATCCGCTTACCGTATTTGTTACAGCAATTGTTGCAGATTGTCCGGCGCAAATTGGATTTGGTGTTGCAGTAAGTGTAGGTACTACAGATAAATTACAATTTAAACAATGAACATTTGTTGTAGGGGTTAGATTATTTACTATTGGTGAAAAAGCGGCTTCAGAAGCTGGAGCGTAAGTTGATGTAGCAACGGCTTGAAAAGTAATGTTGTAACTTGTAGTACCAGGATTGATTGAAGTATTTGTACACCCTGATACACTAACACCAATATCCCCATTTTGGTCAGTTCTGATAACATTGTAATTAAACCCAGTAACCTGTTGGTCAGTATTAACTAAAAAATACCCCTGATCAGACGGAACAATTCCACCTTTTGGTAAAATTGCAGAAAGTCCTATTGGAGCGTATGCTTTTCCTAACATAATTGCTCCGGTAGAACTATTCATTTTAATTATTGCAGAATTTAATGTTGGAATTAGTCCGGAAATTCTCCATCCTATAAAAGAATAATTTCCATCGGAGTTTTCCATTAAATTTTGAATCACATATTGTGTTGGGGGAAATGCAGAACCGTTAATTCTTCTGCCAAATAGCTGTGAAGCAGATCCGGATGTACCATCTAATCTGGCAACAAAGGCATGCACATCATCAGAACCGCCTATTAAAAAATGCCCATTACTTAATGTTTTTACACCATTGATCATTTGTGATGTTGAGTTTCCGTTTCCAAATCTATTGATAAATATATTTGCACCGGTTGTTTTATCTACTTTGACTAAGAAAGCATCTCTTGGATAATCTCCATTACTTGGTGATTGTGATAAATCAGAAGACATTCCTACTAACAAATAACCATTTGAAGATTCGGCACAATCCATAAAATAATTTTCATCAGTATTTCCGGTACCAATTGTCCAAACTCTGCTCCATTGAAGGGTTCCTGAACTATTAACTTTTACTGCAAAAAAACTGGTTGTATCTACAGTATTGGCGCTCACGCCATCCCAGAAATAATCAACTCCACCTACTGCTAAAAATCCACCATCAGAGGTTTCTATAATAGAATTAAAAAATTCATTAGAGGCATTCCCGCTTGGTTTATCTGGCAATAAATATCGCTTTGCCCAGATTACATTTCCTGAGTTATCAACTCTGACAATAATTGCACCTCCGCTTGAAGATTGCCCGCAGGTAACAAAGCCACCTGTGCTTACATTTTTCAAGTCATTAAAAGCCGTGGCAATACCACCTGTATAAGATTTTGCCCAAAGAAAGCCGCCTGTGTTGTCTAATTTTACGATGTTTCCATAATATGGAATAAAAGAAGCATTAGTACCCGAAAAAACATATTCATTGGCTGGCGTTACAACCATATTTCCAGCAATATCAAAACTTGCTATGTCATAACTAATTCTAAATGTGGATTGTGGAAAAAGCTGATTGTATAAGGAAAATACAACAGCAAAAAAGTAAAAAGATATTTTTTTCATAAACTAAATTTTTTAAAATTTGTGCAAATATAAGAAATTTTAAATTAAATAATAATAAGACAACTTAATGTATTTTTATACCCTCAATTTAATGAATGAAAAATAAAGTTTATTTAAGTATTGGTAGTAATATCTATCCGAGAATTGTTTATATTCATCAGGCAATTGCTGCAATTGAAAAATATATTGGAAAAATTATTTCCAAATCTTCTATACATCAAACAATTCCCTGGAACATGCCAGAAAATACGCCGTTTTTTTACAACCTTTGTTTGATTACAGAAACTCAATTGTCTCCCGATGATATTTTAGACAAAATTATTTTCATTGAAAAGCAATTAGGCAGAATAAAAAAAACAAACTCTGATCAAATTTATCAATCCAGAACAATTGATATTGATATTTTGCTGTTTAATGATGAAATTATTGATAAAACAAATTTGAAAATTCCACATATTCATTTACATGAAAGATTGTTTGTACTACTGCCATTATCAGAAATAGCAGATGAATTAGAACACCCTGTATTAAAGAAAAAAATTAAAGAGTTATTATATGATCAATTACTTGTGCGTTGAAGGGATTATAGGAAGCGGCAAAACAAGTTTATGTTTTGCATTGGAAAGGTATTTTTCTTCAATTAAGAAAACTTTTTTATTAAAGGAAAAGTTTGAAGACAAAAAATTATTAGAATTATTTTATCAGCAACCTCAAAAATATTCTGTGCTAACTGAATACAGTTTTTTAATTGATAGATTTCATCAGCTTTACACTTACTTTCAATATCATCAGAATAATATTACTGTTTCAGATTTTTGTTTCAAAAAATGTTTGTGGTTTGCAGAAACAAATTTAAATATTCATCAGTTTGAAGAATATAAAAAACATTATTATCAATTGGAACAAGATTTACAATTACCTCAATATGTAGTTATTTATCTGGATGTAAAACCAGAACAGGCCTATCAAAATATCTTACAAAGAAACAGAACCATTGAAAAAAATATAAGTATCGCTTATCTGGAAAAACTATATTCCATTTACTCAAAAAATATTCCGAAATTAGATGTGCCTGTAATTTCTATAAATGTAAAAAATTACGATAATCTTTTAGAAGAGTGTCTTAATGAACTGAAAACAATGAATTACATTTAATTCAAAATAACTAACTTCTCAATTTTTTCTGCTTTTTTATAATTGCTGTCTGTAATAGTTACTCTGTAAATATATACTCCTTTTGCTAATTTATCTCCATAATCATCTCTGCCATCCCATTCAATTCCATCATCTCTGAATCCGGTTGCAAATCCTTTTTTTGTTATTGTTTTTACTAATTTTCCAGTTACAGTAAATATCTCAATTTTAATATTTATATAATCACAACTGGTGTTGTATTCAAACATAAATTTTGTTTTAGTAGTAAAAGGATTTGGATAATTCAATACATGATTCAATGCTAATGCTTCATCTTTTGCTACAATAAAATCTATTTTTGCAGTGTTGCTGTTGTTATTTATATCCCACGCTTTTAATGATAACTGATGACTGCCTTCAGATAAATTACTAAATGGATATTTTATTTTTCCTTTTTGATAACTATTTAATTCGTATTCAAAATAATCATTCAAATTAATTTGTTTATTATTATCTAACACAGCAGTAATGTCGTGTCCAATGCTTGTTCCTGTAATGTTAATACCACTACTATCTATAATTTCAGAGAATAAAACAGGGTTTTGATTAGTTGTTCCACCAGATACAAATTTTTTATCATTTAAATAAAGAGAAACTTGTGGTGGTTGATTATCCGGAACAGCATTTGGATTAGATCCACCGATGTAAAATTTTGTGGTATATCCAATGGCATCATCTATTCCATTTTGTGCATAAAAGGACATTCTACTGGTATCTATATTGTAATTTATATCTTTTGGAACTATAAATGAAAAAGTAAAATCTCCATTTTTTATTTCAACTTTTCCTTTGAATAATATATTTTTTTGAGCAACAAATGTAAAAGTTTTTCCACTTACAACGGACTCTGCTTTATTTCCCAAACAAGCAATAACCTGTGGTTTATCAAAAACTGTAGGATAAATTATGCCATTAAAGTTACTCAGTTTATTACCTTGTTTATCAGCAATAAAACCTGAAACGGTAACCTTTGATAAGGATTTTAAGGTATCTTTAGGAGTAGATGAAATAGTGTTGTTATTGATAGAAGTGATGATAATTTTTTTTCGTGGATAAGCAAGAGTAAGTGCAGGATCTCCAATTAAATGAAAGTTTAAAAAATAAAATCCGATATTTGTTTTAATCTTTGTGTTTTTTACAATATCCCCTAATGCCATGTGATTGCCGTTTGGAAGAGTATCTAAAATTTCTTCAAATAATTTTTGTGATAACCAAAAATTTGTAGAAGCATAAGCCAATCTAACCGTTGAAAATAATGCAATAGCACAACCATTTGCTTGCAAAAAGCATTGCTCTCCCGCAGATACTCTGTCAGGGTCATCAAAGCGAGTAAACTCACAGGTAGCAGTAATAAACAAAGGCATGTTATTGATATTTTTGTAAGAATTGATTTGAAAAAGTTCTAAAAATGCCTCATGTCCAAGCCCCACTTCATTACCGTGTCCAGTATAATTGACAACCAAAGAACCTTTTTCAAATGCTCTATCAAAAGCCGCTGTTGCATCAGGAATTCTGTTTCCACCAGGAACTGTTATCTGCTGATAGGCATCAGCCATTATTTTATTGACATTATATTCAGGATGAAGTTTTGAAATATATTTGCTCAAACTATCTGCCTGCCACATGTGTAATTGTGCATCACCATCATCTCCAAAAAAGGTGAACCATGTTCTCCAGTCGCCTTGTGGATAATCATTTCCAGTTAATGTGCAACAGTTATCATTACTTTGAATAGAAAAATTAGTATTCTTTTTGTAGTATGCTTTTACTTTATTGACTGCATTTTGTGCTTGCACAGAATTAAAAACAGTAAATCTGCCTACACCAATATCTACAATAGAATTAGACCAGTCATCACCTTCATTGTCATCTAACCAACCATAAAAATCATCTGTAACAGTTGATAATGTTGGTGATAATGAATAACCTGTCTCATAAACAGGAATTAAATTACTGGAACCTGTTGTTCTGTCTTTATTAAAATAAGAACCATCGCCAAACAATAATAAATATCGGGGACTTGTATTGCCGGGATTTTTTTCTCCGTTTCTTTTGTATAACATTCTCACAAATTCACGAATAGAAGTAGCATCTCTGTTTCCGCTTGAAAATTCATTATATACTTCTTCAGTTGTAACTACTGCATAAGTAAGTCCTTCTTCTTGCTGATGAAGAGTTGCAAGTTCTAATGCTTGTTGTTTGAATTGTGGAGGTGTAACAATTATATAATCTGCTTGAGTGATACTGTGTAAATTTTGATTATCAATTTTTTTGATAAATACAGGTTTTTGAAAATCATTAGGAGAAAAAATAATATATTGATGAAGTGTATCTGATGGTGCATCAAATGTAATGTATCCTGTATTGAGATTGTATTGCTGATTAAATGGATGAATATAGTCCGTAATATCCCATATTTGAGCATTAGAAAAACTTGTAGCAATGGAGTAAGTAGTTATTCTACCGGGAGCAACTGTTCTTTTATCTCTAAATTCAAATGCTTTTCCATTATACACTAAATATCTTCTTGCATTAAAAATAATTTTATCTAACCATGCTACTGCATTGGAAGTATTCTTTGTAAAATTAAATGTAATTAAAGTTGGATTATTGTTAGATGGATTAATTTTACATTGATTAGCAACCGAAGCATAATCAGCAAGATAATTAGAGGTTTGCACAGCATTTGCAGTAAAAGTAAAACTTGAACCATTAAAATTCCATGTATAATTTGAAACAATATCTGAACGGGCGGCTAAACTTAAAAATGCTTTAATACTATCGCCCACTACAAAATTTCCATCTGTAAAAGGAAAAGAATAAGATGTTTGTAAATCAAAGTATTCGCCATAAAAATCAGGACCGCTCTTTAAAAAATTACTGGCATCTACTTCATGAAAATTAATGTAATCATACGAATTAGTTGTGTAGTTAGGAATTGATGTAATAGAATAATTGCTTATTCTTAAACCATTCGTGTTGTCTATATTCAAAAAATAAAATGCAGAATCGGAGTAACGATGATTAAAATGATAATAATCTAAACAAGCATAAGGAACACTGTATGGAAATTGTGATTTTCTAATCCAACTATCACTGCCTTTTCCATAAAATAAAATGTAATCATTATCATCAAATACACCATCACTTTCACCAAATACATAAATAGCATTTTCCTGTAAATCATCATAACGAAATTTGTTATTTTTGGGATTTACCATTTCGCCGCCATTTCCAAATATTCTTATATTACGTGGGTCTATTTGTGATACATCAATGCCCATTGATTGCAAAAAGTTTTTATCAATTTTGTAAATGCCTGAATTTTTAATTCCAATTTTATACCAATTCCCATTAGCCAATACAGATTGATTTGTAAAGCTTTGTGTTGAAGCAGGTATCGTTTTGTTAGATGCAAACTTTTGCCATTCTATTTCAAATTTTTGTAGAAATTCAATTTCTCCACTTTCATTTTTTCTAAATGGAATGATATATGCACTCCATAATTTATTTTTTCCAGAAAAACCATTTAAATACTTTACTTTAAAATCCTTATCAATATAATCAGAAAAGTATCTTTTTACAATTTGTGCTTCCTGATAATTAAGTTTTCTGACATTAGTGGGTTTAACACTTGCAATAGCGTCTTCATTGATAGAGGTTGAGAAAGTTTTAACCCATATTGGTAAATTATTCATTTCAGGATCATAAACTGCACCTAAAATTTCTATTGGAAATACAGGATCATTTTCATGTATAACAATTTCAGGAAATGAGTTTGAATGAAGAATGGTAGTATTTTGAGAAGGAGTGATATTTCTTTGTGCCTGAATATTCAAAATCCCCAAAGATAACAAAACAATATACCAAAGATGTTTTATTTGCATAAATTTAATTGTGATTTTATTAAACGATTATAGAATGTAATTATTGTAAATAATTGCCACAAATTTACTTATTTAGTTTTTAGTGCCGACGCTTGCGGTCGGCATGCTGACATTTATCGTCAGCATTTTGAGTTGTGTAGCTAATATTATGAGGTCATTAGAGCGAAGCAATTTCTTGAAGCAAGTATTCATCATTGCGAGGGCGAAAGCCCGAAGCAATCTCGTAATTGTTATGTTGATAATACTTTTGAGATTGCTTCGCTTTGTTCGCAATGACGGTAATAATTGATTTTTATTTCGCTCTGCTCTTAATGAAAAAAATGAGCATTGAACATTGAGCATTGAAAAAAACAAACAATGTAAGGGCGAATGGCGATACGCCTCTACTCAAAACTAATACACCTACACCCTTTCATTTGAAAACTGGCTTAAAAATCTCCAATCGTTTTCAAAAAATAATCTTAAATCGTTTATTCTATATTTCAACATAGTTATTCTTTCTATACCCATTCCAAAAGCATATCCCGTATATTTTCTGGAAGAAATACCACAATTATCTAATACTTTTGGATCTACCATTCCACATCCTAAAATTTCTACCCAACCAGTGTGCTTACAAACGGAACATCCTTCACCATTGCAAATGGTGCAACTAATATCTACTTCGGCACTTGGCTCTGTAAAAGGAAAATAACTTGGTCTCATTCTCATTTTCACATCTTGTCCAAACATTTCTTTAATAAAGTATAACAAAGTTGTTTTCAAATCAGCAAAAGAAACATTTTCATCAACATACAACCCTTCTACTTGATGAAACTGACAATGTGCCCGAGCACTTATTGTTTCATTACGATACACTCTGCCCGGACATATAATTCTGATTGGCGGTTCATTATTTTCCATCACACGAATTTGCACGCTGGATGTTTGAGTTCTAAGCATCAATAAATCCTGTGTAAAATCATGAGTATTTTGTTCAATATAAAAAGTGTCTTGCATATCTCTTGCAGGATGATCGGGCGGTGTGTTTAATGCAGTAAAATTATGCCAGTCATCTTCAATTTCAGGGCCATCGCTTACTACAAATCCTATTTTAGAAAAGATATTGATAATCTCATTTTTCACAATTGTCAAAGGATGCAAACTCCCATTTTGCACTAAATTTAATTCTAAACTTAAATCATCTAAAATCTTGTCATTACTTAGAGATTTTTCTGACTCAAATTTTTCTTTATGATTATCAAAGATTTGTTGAGCTTCTTGTTTTAAATGATTGATGAGTTTTCCTAATTCTTTTTTTTGTTGAATATCTGTAATAGTTTTAAATTCATCCATGAGTTGTTGAACAATTCCTTTTTTACTTAACCATTTTAAGCGAAATTGTTCTAATTCATCTGCATTTGAAATTTTTTCAATTTGTAATTCGTTTAAATAATTTGCAATTTTGTCTTTCATAATTAAAAAAATTGAAGTGGTAAAGTTATGTAATTTTTTTTGGATAATTTTTTTTGTGTTAATAAGTGAATATATTTTTTCACAATATCAATCTTTTGAAGTAAAAGATGGAGATACTATAAATGTTATTGATAAAAATGGCTTAAAACAAGGTATTTGGCGAACCTATTGGAGTAATGGGGATTTAAGAAGTGAAACTTTTTATATTGACAACAAAAAAAATGGATTGGAAATTACATTTTATGATTATCCTGATTGTCCCGAAAAAGAAGCATTTTACAAAAACGATTCTTTAGATGGTGCCGTTATTTATTATTCAAAAAGATGCAAGAAAAATTTTGAAGAACATTATGTTAATGGAATAAAGGAAGGATGGGAGATTGAATATTACGATAATGGAATGAAAAAAGCTGAGGGTTATTTTAAGAAAGGGAATTTAGATGGCTTTTATAAAGTATATGATAGGAAAGGCCGTTTTGCTTATGAAACAAGAATTGTAACTACTGATTATAGTTTAGAACCAAACATAAAAGACACCTCTGAAAATATTGTATATAAAGTGCAAAGACGAAACAAAAATAAATGGGAAAAACAATTAATAGTAATGGATATTACAGGAAGTATGTATCCTTATGCACAACAGGTTTCAACATGGTTGCAGTTGCATTTTAATTCGGACAGCACACAGCAGTATTTTGTATTCTTTAATGATGGGGACAGAAAAAGTGATGCAGAAAAAAAGATTGGAGCAACAGGAGGAACATATTTTACTGCGGCAAAAAAAGTAGATGATATTATTCGTACGATGAATTTAGCCATAAAAAATGGTGAAGGAGGAGATGCACAGGAAAATGTTATTGAGGCCATTTTATATGGTTTGAAAAAAGTAAAAAATATTCAGCATGTTATTTTAATAGCAGATAATTGGGCACCTGTAAGAGATATTAATTTATTACCAAAAGTAAAAGTGCCTGTTCATGTTATACTTTGTGGTGTGAGTAATGGAATGAAAATAAATACTGATTATTTAAATATAGCGTATAAAACAAAAGGTTCAATTCACACCATTGAAGAAGATATTGATATGGCTATTCAGGAAAAAAACAAAGAGTTTTTTATCAATGGAAATACCTACAAATTATACAATGGAAAGTTTAAGTAAAATTTTTCTCCATTCGTTTAATATCAAAGCAGTTGCACCCCAAATAACTTCTTGTTTGTAAATAAATGATGGGGCTTCAATTATTGCATTATCTGTAATTTTTACTTTAACTATTTGTTTTTGAAAATGAATTAAATCATTAAGATTACAAAGAATAATTTTTTCAACTTCATTGTTATTAAAAGAAAATTCAGGATTTTCAGATATATAACATAAATATGGATACACTAAATGATTACTAACAGGAATGTATAATGAAGAAAGCGAGCGAATAATTTTTATTGAATCTGATGTGAGACCTAATTCTTCACAGGTTTCACGAATAGCACATTCTTCTAAACTTTCGTTTAATTCTTTTCTGCCTCCTGGCAATGCAATTTGCCCTTTATGATGATGGCTGTTTTCAGTTCTTTTTATCAATGGAAAGTAAATTGTATTATTCTTTTCAAAAAGCAATATACTTACAGCACTTGGAATAGCAGTAGATGGTGCTTCAAAATTTCTATCAGTAAAACTCATTTCTTTGTGTGCAGATCTACCAGGCAAATCTATATTCTGAACCTTTAATATCAATTCATTCAAATGCATTAATTTTTTATGGACGAATGTAGGTAATAGTTTTTAATCCCGACGCATTCGACGTCCTGACACTTATGTCGTAAGTATTTTATATTAATTTTTATTTCAAACTTTCCCACAAATATTTGTTAGTAAGATTTTTTGGGGATAAATTTTTATTCAAATACTTGCCTTTATCTTTGTGTCCCGTTTTTATTCTATGAGAAAATTTATTGTTTTCATAAATATCATTTTTACTTTCAACATTTCTTTGTTATCTCAAGATATTGATACTATCAAATATGCAGATTCTGTTTATAACGTTCTATCACCAAGAGAAAGAATTGCTCAATTATTGATGATTCCTGTTTATGGAAATAAACCTATGAAACACATTCGCACTATTTCGGAATACATCAAAGAATACAATGTTGGCGGTATTATTGTGATGCAAGGCACACCTTTGAAATTTACATCTTATATCAATTACTTTCAAAAATTAGCCAAAACACCTTTGTTTGTAAGTATTGATGGTGAATGGGGTGCATCTATGCGATGGGATAGTTTGCCTGTTTATCCTAAACAAATGACACTTGGTGCATTATCAGAATTAAATGATTCACTCATTTATCAAATGGGATTGCAAATAGGTAAAGAATGTCGCAGATTAGGTATTCATATCAATTTTGCTCCAGTGGTAGACATCAATAATAATCCTAAAAATCCAGTAATAGGTGTGCGTAGTTTTGGTGAAAATAAATATAAGGTTTCAAAAAAAGCATATTTGTATGCAAAAGGATTATTAGATAGTGGTGTAATGCCAGTAATGAAGCACTTTCCAGGGCATGGCGATACAGATGTAGATTCTCACAAAGATTTGCCCGTTATTTTACATTCCAAACAAAGATTAGATTCGTTAGAATTATATCCTTTCAAACAATTGATTCAGCAAGGTATTCCAGCCATTATGGTTGCTCATCTTAATATCCCAGCATTAGATTCATCTAAAAACAGACCTTCTACATTGAGTAAAAATATCGTTACAGATTTATTGAGAAATGAATTAGATTTTAATGGTTTGATATTTACAGATGCTTTGAATATGAAAGGTGTTTCAAAATATTTTCCAACAGGAAATGCAGAAGTGGAAGCCATAAAAGCAGGAAATGATGTTTTGTTATTTTCTGAAAATGTGCCAAAAGTAATTGAAGCCATTGAAAAAGCATTAAATGACTCTGTTATTACATGGAAACAAATTGAATATTCTTGCAAGAAAATTTTACAATACAAGTATTTCTTCAATGTTTCAAAAAATACATTTGTAAAAAGAAAAAAAATGTATGATGAAATTTACAAACATCAGATTCCACAACAAATCATAAGTAAAATCAGTGAAAAATCAGTAACATTAGTTAGTAACAAAAATAACTTTTTACCGATTTATACTTTGAAAAGTAAAAAGTTTTTACACATTGCAATTGGAGATAGTGCTAATAATTCGTTTAATCAGCAATTATCAAACTACATTCTTCCTGATGATTATTGCATCATTGATAAAAAATCATTTGATACTTCAGTATTTAAAAATAAAATAAGAAATTCGGATGTGATTATTATTCAGTTGATTCAAAGAAAATTGTTCAATGGAAACAATAATGGAATGGATAGCATATTAACAATAATAGAAAACATTGCACAACAAAAAAAATCAATTCTTGTAATAAATGGAACACCTTATCTATTAAATAAATTTTCTCATCCTGAAAATTTTGAAGCCATCATTTATGCTTATGAAAATAAAAAAGACCTTTCAAAATCCGCTGTAAATCTTATCTTTGGAAGTATTATTCCACAAGGGATTGCACCTGTTAGCAACACATATATTCCTGTAAATACATCTTTATCCTATTCATCAAACATTCGTTTAAATGAAGTTTATCCAGAATCATTTGGAATTAATTCTCAAGCACTACATAATAAAATTGATTCCTTAATAAACACTGCTATTAAACAAAAAATTTTTCCAGGATGTCAGATAGTGGCTATTAAAGATGGTTCTATATTTTTCAGAAAATCTTATGGAAAACCAACTTACGAAGATAGTTCTGAAATTACGAATGCTCATTTATATGATATAGCATCAGTTACAAAAATCGCATCTTCTGCATTAGCATTGATGAAACTTGTAGAAGAAAAAAAATTAGACATAAAAAAATCATTAGAACATTATTTACCTGAACTAAAACACACCAACAAAGGAAAATTAATTATAGAAGATATTTTAACGCATCAATCTGGATTATTGCCTTTTATTCCCTTTTATTCAAAAGCATTGAATTATCAAAAGAAAGGCATTGATGTTTTTAATAAAGATTCATCAGAATTATTTACCATCAAAGTTGCAGAAAATATGTGGATGAGAAAAGAATTTAAAGATACATTGTGGAATGATTTGATTAAAAGTCCATTAAAAGATGCAGGAAAATATGTATACAGTGATTTAGGTTATTATTTTATGCAAAAGATTGTTGAGAAATTAACTGGAAAAAATTTAGAAGATTATGTGAATGAAAATTTTTATCAACCTATGAATTTATCACTTACTTACAATCCATTAAAGTATTTTGATAGAAAACAAATTGTGCCAACCGAAATTGATAATGATTTTAGAAATCAATTATTATGGGGCTATGTGCATGATCCTGGTTCAGCAATGATGGGCGGTGTAGCAGGACACGCAGGTTTATTTGGAAATGCTACTGATTTAGCAACATTGATGCAAATGCTATTGAATAATGGAAAAATTTTTGGGAAAAAGATATTAGATAGTGCGGTGATTAAAGAATTTACATCTTGTCGTTTTTGTCCACACAATAGAAGAGGATTGTGTTTTGAAAAACCAGCACCAAATAAAAATTCAGAAAGTCCTGTGCCAGAATGTTGTTCATTAGAAAGTTTCGGACACTTTGGATTTACAGGCACAATGGCATGGGCAGATCCAAAAGAAAATTTAGTAGTGGTGTTTTTATCAAATCGGGTATATCCCGATGCAAAAGAAAATAAATTAGCCAAATCAGGTATTCGTGGAAAAGCATTAAAAATTTTTTACGACGCCATTCATCATTACTATCCTTTTAATTTGTATTGATAAAGATTAACTATAATTATTGTGGTTTATTTAGTATTATAGGTTGATACTAATTTAATGTAATATCTTCCATACTAACTCTTGCAATAATTGTAAGTTTTCTAAACTGTAATTATTAATTTTTTTACTCTTTAAATCATACTCTTTCAAAAGATAAAGAATTTGTTTCGTTTTAGGTCGTGAATAATTCATTGCGGCGGTTCTATACTCTTTTACAAAAAAGGGATGTGGCAATTGCAATTGTTCTTTTACAAAATTATCTTCTTTGTTTTCTAACAAATGATATTTCATCAACTTTGTAAAATAATTATTTAGTGACGGAAGTATTCTTTCCATTGGAAAATCACTTTTGTTTTCACCAAAATACTTAATAATCAAATTAGCTTTTAATACATCTTTTTCTGCTAATGCTTTTTGAAGTTCATAGATATTGTATTCTCTATTTACAAAAGTATATTGTTCAATAACCTGTTCAGTTATTTCTGTTTTTTGAGATGTGTTTAAAATTATTTTTTCAATTTCTTTTTCAATGCGAGATAAATCATTGCCTATATTTTCTGCAAGTTTAAATGCGGCTCTATCATCAATAATTCTGCCTAAATCTGTTACATATTGTTTTATCCAGTCCTTGAGTTTGTAATCCTTTACTTTTTCAGATTTGAAAGTTACAATGTTTGGATGATCTATCCACTTTTTGACAAATGATTTTCTTTCATCTAATTTTTTTTCAGGATCTTCAAAAGCAATGATAAGATAATGTTCTGGAATAGGTTTTTGAGCAAAATTAAAAAGCAATTCAATGCTTTTATCTAAATCTTTTGAAGTGCCTTGAAATTCTTTCAAATGTTGAGCGTCTCTTAAAACAACTAATTTAAAAGATGAAAACATTCCTGCTTCTTGCAGTAAAATCAAAGCGTCGTTTAATTTTTGCTTTTTACCATCTAAAACAAATAAATTACTTTCGTTATTGGTTTCTTTAATAAATGCTTCGGCTGTTTGAATAATTTTTTGAATGTAATAAATTTCATCACCATACAAAACATACACAGGAGCAAAAGCCCCTTTTTTAATGGTTCTGATAATATCTTTGAAAGATTGAATCATTTTATTGGTATTCAAATATAACGCAAAAAGTCAAAAAATAATTAATTATAAAATGTAAACAACTAAAAACTCAAATATGGCAAAAGTCCGTGTAATCCACCTTCTCTGCCAAATCCACTTTCTTTATATCCGCCAAATGGAGAGGTTGGATCAAATTTATTGTATGTATTAGCCCATACTACACCTGCTTTCATTTTTGAAGTCATATTAAAGATCTTTGAACCTTTGTCTGTCCAAACGCCAGCGGCTAATCCATAAGGCGTATTGTTGGCTTTTTCAATGACTTCTTCAACTGTGCGAAATGTTTGTATAGTTACTACAGGTCCAAATATTTCTTCCTGAACAATTCTATGTGATTGTGAAGTTTCTAAAAAGAGCGTAGGTGCACAGAAATATCCTTTTGAAGGCAATAAACATTCTGATTGATAAATTGTTGCACCTTCTTTTACACCTATATCTAAATAATAATGAATTTTTTCAAGTTGTGCTTTTGAATTGATAGCACCTATATCTGTATTTTTATCTAACGGATCTCCTACAATGAGAGATTTCATTCTGTGTTTTAATTTATGCACTACTTCATCATAAACAGATTCTTGTATGAATAATCTTGAACCAGCACAGCACACATGCCCTTGATTAAAAAATATTCCATTGATAATACCTTCAACGGCTTCATTGATTGGTGCATCATCAAAAATGATGTTAGCAGATTTTCCACCTAATTCAAGCGTGATTTTTTTATTAGTACCTGCAATGGCTTTTTGAATAATTTTTCCTACTTCTGTGCTACCAGTGAAAGCAATTTTATTGACAAGTGGATGTTGAACCAAAGCCGCACCTGTTTTGCCAGCACCTGTAATGACGTTAACTACACCAGGAGGTAAATCGCAATCTCTGATAATTTCTGCTAATTTCAAAGCAGTGAGCGGAGTAGTTTCTGCGGGTTTTAAAACTACAGTATTTCCGCAAGCCAGAGCGGGAGCAATTTTCCATGCAGCCATTAGCAATGGGAAGTTCCAAGGAATGATTTGTCCTGCTACACCGATGGGTTGTGGATTTCTTCCAGGAAAAGCGTAGTTCAATTTATCTGCCCAACCTGCATAATAAAAGAAATGATTAGCTGCTAATGGAACATCCACATCTCTACTTTCTCTAATGGGCTTACCACCATCCATTGATTCAATAACTGCCAGTTCACGACTTCTTTCTTGAATCATTCGTGCTATACGATAGATGTATTTTCCACGCTCTTTTGGAGATAATTTTTTCCAGTATTTTTCATAGGCCTTTTTAGCAGCATTCACAGCAATATCCACATCTTTTTCATTGGCTTCGGCTATTTCGGCAATTTTTTCTTCTGTTGCGGGGTTGATTGTGTCAAAGTATTTATTGCTATTGGGAGAAACAAATTCATTATTGATAAATAATCCGTACCTTTTTTCAAGATTAATATGCTCTGTACTTTCAGGCGAAGGAGAATATTCCCATTTAGATTTTTTGGAAGTAATTTTTACACTACCATTTGATGACGCAACTTTTTTTTCTTCTAATGTTTTTGACATAAACAAAGTATTTATTGGCTTACAAATTTACGAATTTATTATCTATATTGTTTATTAAATAGAAATTTTATTTTGTAACATTGCCTTCAAAAAATGTCTTCCCATCTTATATTATTATTTATTGGGATTTATTTCTTAATTCTTCTTTCTATAGCATATATTACTTCTCGCAAGGCTTCTGCATTTGCTTATTTTTTGGGCAATAAAGCATCTCCTTGGTATATTGTAGCATTGGGAATGATTGGAGATAGTTTAAGTGGAGTTACTTATATTTCTGTGCCAGGGAAAGTTTATACAAGTGGGCTTACTTATTTACAAATTGTATTAGGTTATTTTGTAGGATATTTCATCATTGCATACATATTGCTACCATTGTATTACAAATTAAATGTAACTTCTATTTATGAATTTCTTGAAAAAAGATTTGATAAAAAGGTGCAAAAAACTGGAGCATTGTTTTTTATAATTAGTCGCTTGTTAGGAGCGGCAGGCAGATTGTTTTTAGCAGCAGCGGTTATTCAACAATTTGTTTTAGGTCCTATGGGATTTGCATTTGAATGGACAATTGCTATTATTCTTATTTTAATGCTGCTTTATACAATTAAAGGTGGAATTAAAACATTGGTTTGGACAGATGCTTTGCAATCTTTGTTTTTGGTGTTAGGCGTATTGTTGAGTATTGTGGCTATTGTAAATCAATTAAATTGGAATATAACTGAAACATTTGAAAATATTGTAAAATCAAAGTATTTCAGATTATTTGAATGGGATTTTTCTAAAAGCAATTTTTTTCTTAAAGATTTTATAGGAGGTATTTTTATTGCAGTAGCAATGACAGGTTTAGATCAAAATATGATGCAAAAAAATTTGAGTTGCAAAAGTATTAACGATGCTCAAAAAAACATCATCAGTTTTAGTTTTGTAATGGTTCTGGTAAATGTATTTTTTCAATTTTTAGGCGTACTGATTTATCTATATTTTGATCATCAAAATTTACCATTACCACTCAATGCTAATGGCAGTGTTTATACAGATAAAGTTTTTCCTTTATTAGCATTGCAATATTTAAATATTTATTCTGCTTTGTTTTTTATTTTAGGGCTTACTGCTGCAACCTTTTCAAGTGCAGACAGTGTGCTTACTACATTAACTACTTCTTTTTATATTGATATTCTTCATTTGCATCAAAACAATCATCTTACAGATGAAAGAAAACAAAACATCAGATTGATTATTCACGGTACTTTTACTTTTTTAATCTGGTTAGTTATAATACTTTATGACAAATTGAATAATAAAGCGATTGTAGATACTATTCTAATGCTGGCTGGTTATACTTATGGTCCATTACTTGCTCTTTATGCTTTTGGGATATTTACAAATAAAAAATTAAATTCAAATTGGATTGTTTTTTCTTGCATAATTTCACCTGCAATACTTTATTTTTTAAGTGATATTGCATTACCAATGAATTACAAAATTGGTAATGAGTTAATTATCTGGAATATGCTGTTTGTATTGATTTTTCTGTGGGTTGGCAGTTTTGTAGAAAAATTATTTTTTATCAAATCAAATTAAAAATCGTAACCTAATTGAATCCACCATTGATGATTGTAATTGCCTTTGCTATGATATTCCCACCAATAAGTACTGCGAATTTGAATATGATCATTTAATTTATAAACCAAATATCCACCCAAACGATTTTGATTGTATATTTTAAAACTTTTTGTGCCTGCTACATTTAGAAACACTTCATTTGCAAGATTCAATGTTAGTTTTTGACCATTTTCTTTATGAAACAAATCCCTGCTCCAGTTTATTAAATAACGCACTCTGACAGTTGAATTAATATAATCCCAATTACCTGTATAAAAGTTTCTGTAATCAATTCTGTATCTGTTTGAGTAAGTCCATTTTCCATATTTATCTTTAAAACCTGCTTCAATGTGTGCTCTTAATTCTTCTCCTGTTTGTTCATAATTGTACCAATTATTAAACCAGTTAGCCCCTAAACTAAAATAATGTTTATCTGAAAGTTTTCTGATATATACTAATCTCCATAATGTAATAGTAGTTTTTTCAAAAAAATTATTGACACGCATTTCAGGTTGAAAACTAATTGTGTTTTTTTCTTTGAATTTGTAATTCAACATTAATTGATATCTTGATTCTTCATAAATTTGTGATTGAGCTACCAATGATGCTGTTGTTCCGAGAATGAATAATAATTTCTTCATAATTTTTTTGCGGCAAAATTACAGATGTTAATCCTGTGTTAGAACAAGATTAAATTAATTTAAACAAAAGATAATTTACACTTAACAATTTCTTAATACAATGATTCAAGTATGCTTTTTATACTACTGATTGTAGGAATATCGATACACTAAAATGTAAGCGTATGGCGATACGCCCATACTAAAAATATTGACGCTCTCATAATTACAAAAAATAAATACTAAAATCTATTCACTTTTCAAAACGACATAAATGTCGCTTCTATTCACTCTTCACTCTTCACTTTTCACTAATCACTTATCCGTTTTTTGCAAAAAGAAAATGATTATCAGAAACAATAATATTATTTTTTAATGCAAATAATACTAAACCCGCAGTGTTGTTTGAATTTGTTTTTTTCATAATATTTTTACGATGTGTCAGAACTGTATGAATACTAATGTTTAGTTTATCAGCAATTTGTTTGTTGGATTGACCTTCTGCAATAAGTTGTATTATTTCTCTTTCACGCGGAGTGATTAAAATACCTTTACAATTTATACTACTTCTTGATTTTGAACTCAAATCATTTTCTTTTGATTGAATAAATTGGATCAGTTTATTACAAAAGAAAGATTGATTATTTAATGCATACTCTATACATTCTTTAATTTCTAATTCATCACATTCTTTTAATAAATGCCATTTTACATCTCTTTGAAAATACTCAATTAATTCATCTTTTGATAACCATTCTGTAATTAAAATAAACTTTGTTTCTTTATATTTTGTAATCAATGTTTCAACTTCATCAGCAGAAATTTGTAAAGAAACATAATCTAAAAACACAATATCGGGAGAAAATCTTTTGATTTGTTGAGATAAATTTTTAAAACCTTCTACTTCTAATGTTGTATAAATGACATTTTCAAAATGTTTTTTTAGAATATATTCTAAACCTGTTTTTGATAAAAAGTGTTTATCTGCTATTAATGCTTTCATAATTGTTATTTAGAATAATTCCAAACAAAGTTACATATTTTAATTCTTTAAATGCAAGAACAAAATTATAAATCTTTGATTTACAGCATAATAAAATAAAAAACCCCGACAAACAAGTCGGGGTTTTTAGGCATATTTTTGTCTGAATTGATTACATCATACCGTCCATTCCACCCATTGATGGAGCTGCGGCAGCTGGTTTTTCTTCTTTCTTTTCTGCTAATACACATTCTGTTGTTAAGAGCATACCAGCAATACTTGCAGCATTTTCAAGAGCTACACGAGCTACTTTTGTTGGGTCAATTACACCTGCATCAAAAAGGTTTTCAAACTTTTCAGTGCGAGCATTGAATCCAAAATCATCTTTTCCTTCTTTTACTTTTTGAACGATGATGCTGCCATCTAATCCGGCATTGAAGCAAATTTGTCTTAATGGCTCTTCTAATGCTCTTTTTACGATATTGATACCAGTAGTTTCATCTTCTGTTTCACCTTTTAATTTTTCAAGTGCAGCAGAAGCGCGGATGTATGCAACTCCACCGCCTGGTACAATACCTTCTTCTACAGCAGCACGAGTAGCAGCAAGAGCGTCATCTACTCTGTCCTTTTTCTCTTTCATTTCAACTTCAGTAGCAGCACCTACATAAAGAACTGCTACACCACCTGCTAATTTAGCAAGACGTTCTTGTAATTTTTCTTTATCGTAGTCAGAAGTTGAAGTTTCAATTTGAGCTTTGATTTGGTTAATTCTTGCAGTGATGTCTGCTTTTTTACCAGCACCACCTACAATGGTTGTGTTATCTTTATCAATTGTAACTTTTTCTGCTTTTCCTAGGTAAGATAAATCAGCTAACTCTAATTTCATTCCCATTTCTTCGCTGATAACTTTACCTCCAGTTAAAATTGCAATATCTTCTAACATTGCTTTTCTTCTGTCGCCAAATCCAGGAGCTTTTACGGCAGCAATTTTCAAAGTACCACGCAATTTATTTACTACTAATGTAGCCAATGCTTCACCGTCTACATCTTCAGCGATGATTAACATTGGTTTGCCAGTTTGAACGGCTTTTTCAAGAATTGGAAGCAATTCTTTCATGTTAGAAATCTTCTTATCGTAAATCAAGATAAGTGGATTTTCTAATACTGCTTCCATTTTATCTGGGTCAGTGATGAAGTATGGAGAAATGTAACCTCTATCAAATTGCATTCCTTCTACTACTTCAACATAAGTTTCAGTACCTTTTGCTTCTTCAACAGTGATAACGCCTTCTTTTTTCACTTTAGACATTGCATCAGCAATTAATTTTCCAATAGCGTTATCATTGTTAGCAGAGATTGTAGCAACTTGCTCAATCTTTTTATTGTCATTACCAACTTGTTTAGATTGTTTTTTGAAGTTTTCAATTACTGCTTCTACAGCTTTATCAATACCTCTTTTGATGTCCATTGGATTAGCTCCGGCAGCAACATTTTTTAATCCAGCATTGATGATGGCTTGAGCAAGAACAGTAGCAGTTGTTGTACCATCACCAGCAATATCTGCTGTTTTGGATGCAACTTCTTTTACTAATTGAGCCCCCATATTTTCAATAGGATGAGTTAATTCAACTTCTTTTGCAACGGTTACTCCATCTTTTGTAATTTGAGGAGAACCGAATTTTTTGTCAATAATTACATTACGACCTTTTGGTCCTAATGTTACTTTTACTGCATTTGCTAATGCATCTACGCCTCTTTTTAAGGCATCTCTTGCTTCTACATCATATTTAATATCCTTTGCCATAGTTGTAAGTTTTTTTAGTTTTGAGTTTTTAATTTTTAGTTTTTAGTTAATTAATTTTTAAGTAATAATTTGAATTAAATGATGGCATAAATGTCGCTTTCACGCATAATTAAGTAATCTTTGCCATCAATTTGGATTTCAGTGCCGGCGTATTTGCCATAGAGAACATTATCGCCAACTTTTACAGTCATTGGCTCATCTTTTTTACCACTTCCTACTGCTACTACTTTACCTTTCATTGGTTTTTCTTTAGCAGTATCAGGAATAATTAAGCCCGATGCTGTTTTTTCTTCTGCTGGTGCGGGCTCTACCAGTACTCTGTCTGCTAATGGCTTAACATTGATTTTGCTCATAGTTTTTAATTTTTTGTTGCAAACATAGTAAATTTTATGCCAAACCTTTTTTTCTGACATTTTTTCAAGAATTACAATTATGTAATTATTCAAGATTGACAAAATGGCAAAAGATTAGAAATACTATATTTATATTGCAGAAAATTTTTTTAATGAAAGCAACTCTGTTTATTAGTATAATATTCTTATTTTCAAGTTTTTGTTTTAAAAATTTTCAAATAGAAGATAAAGTAGAGGTAGAGATTAAAATTAAAAATATTGATTTTAAAAGAAAAGGAATAATAGGAATTGCAGCGTTTAGTGAAGAATACAAAAAATTTTTCCCTTCAAATAAAAAAGGGGTAATATATTCAGGAAAGATAAATGTTTCTAATAAAAATGAAGAGGTTGTAAAAATTACTTTAAAAAAAGGAAAATATGCCATTTCTGTATTGCACGATGAAAATGAAAATAACAAAATAGATTTTAATTTTATTGGTATCCCAAAAGAAGGGTATGGTTTTTCAAACAATCCTAAAATAATGTTCGGTCCTCCAGGTTTTGATGATTGTGTAATAAATTTTACAAATAATTCAAAAATTGAAATAGTTTTGAAATACTAAAAATTATTAAAAAATAGAAATAAATAATTCGTAATTGAAATATATTAGTTAAATTTGCAGCAATGGATTTAAAAAAATATAAATTGTTATCTGATTTATTGCCGTATTTAGAGGATTATGAAAGAAGTTCTAAAAGTCCTCATATTAAAGAATTTGGTCTTTTTTTAAATAATAAATTAGATAAAGAACCAGATAAATATGCATCTAATAAAGATCTTATTAACGATGTGAGTGGTGATTACAGAAAATTTCCAAAAGTGGAATTTGCTGTTAAAATTGCCTCACTATTTAGATTTGCTAAGCATTACATAAAAAAAGCATTCAAAAAAAATAGTTTTGATAGTTTAGATGAGTTTAGTTTACTTGCTACTCTTTATTCTCAAAAGGAAATGAACAAGATGGAGTTAATAAATAGACATTTAATGGAGTTTTCAAGTGGTTCAGAAATGTTGAAGAGGTTAATTAAGAACGGATTAATTAGTGAAAAGGTAGATAAAAATGATAAAAGAGCAAGAATAGTTTCTTTAACAAGCAAGGGTAAAAAAGAAATAGAATCTGCTTTCAAAGAAATGCATTTAATTGCTCAAATTGTAGCAGGCAAAATATCTGATGAAGAAATAAATTACACCTTAAAAGTATTTAATAAATTAGATTGGTTCCATTGGGAAATATATGAAAGAGATAAAGACGCTGAGCTTATTGAGATTTTTAAAAAATATATTCAAGAAAAATAAAAAAAAATTTAAACATAAAATATATTTCTAAATAGAAATAAATAATTCAAAAACGAAAAAAATGAAAAAAGTAATTGTAATAGGTTCAGGACTTTCTTCCCTTGCAGGTGCTTGTTATTTGAGCAAAGAGGGATATGATGTTTTAGTATTAGAAAAAAATAATTATCTAGGTGGCAGATTGCGTCAGTTATCAAAAGAGGGTTTTACTTTTGATATGGGACCAAGTTTTTATTGGATGCCAGATGTGTTTGAAAGATTTTTCAATGATTTTGGCTATACCACAAGCGATTTTTACAAACTCATAAAATTAGATCCTGGATATAGAATTTATTTTGGAAAAAATGATTCTTTAGATATTCATTCAGATTTTAATAAAATATTGGAAAGCTTTGAGTATATTGAAAAGGGATCAGGAAATAAATTAAAAAAATTTATTGAAGAAGCCAAGAAAAATTATTCAATAGCCATTGATGATTTAGTTTATGAGCCAGGTGTTTCGATTTTTGAAATTGTTACACCAGAAACAGTTTTTAAGATAAATGAATTCTTTATATCTATTAGAACAAAAGTGAGAAATACTTTTAATGATTACAGATTAAGATATGCATTAGAATTTCCTTCATTGTTTTTAGGTGCTAAACCTGAAAATACTCCGATGTTTTACAACTTTATGAATTATGCTGACTATGGTTTAGGAACATGGCATCCAGAGGGAGGTATGTATAAAGTCGCTGAAGCTCTTGTAAAATTGGGTAAAAGTTTGGGTGTAAAATATAAAGTCAATCAAGAAATTAAATCTTTTAAGTTTAATGGTAATCAAATTGAAAAAGTTATTACACAAAATAATGAATATGATGCAGATATTGTGTTAAGTGGTGCTGATTATGCATATACTGAATCTTTATTACCAGAAGATAAAAGACAATATTCAAAAAGTTATTGGGATAGCAGAATTTTTGCACCTTCTACACTTTTATTTTATGTGGCTTTTAATAAAAAATTAGATAATGTTTTGCATCATACTTTATTTTTTGATGCATCTTATGATGATCATGCTAAAACAATTTATGACAAACCTGAATATCCTGCAAAACCATTATTTTACTCAAGTTTTGCTTCAAAAACCGATAAAAGTTTTGCACCAGAAGGTAAAGATGCAGGCGTATTTTTAATACCTATTGCTCCTGGGCTTCAGGATAATAATGAAATAAGAGAAAGATATTTCAATATTGTAATAAATAGATTAGAAGAAATTACTCAACAATCAGTTAAAAACGATATATTGTTTTATGAAAGTTTTAGTGTGAATGATTTTATCAATGACTATCATTCTTTCAAAGGAAATGCTTATGGATTGGCAAATACCTTGCTTCAAACACATTATTTTAGACCTAAATTAAAATCTGATAAAGTAAAAAATTTATATTTCTGTGGTCAATTAACTGTGCCTGGACCTGGACTTCCACCATCTTTAATATCAGGCAAATTGGCGGCTACTCAAATTATCAAAAACTTTAAAACTGTAAAAGTATGAAAGAATTATTCGATAAAAGTTCGTATCAAATTTCAAAAGCTGTAACAAACACTTACAGCACATCATTTTCTTATGCTGTAATGATGTTAGACAAAAGCATCAGAAGGCATATTTATGCGATATATGGTTTTGTCAGGTATGCAGATGAAATTGTAGATACATTTCATGATTATCCTAAAAATGAAATGTTTTATGAATTTAAAGAAGAATTTTACAAAGCCCTTAATAGAGGCATTTCAATGAATCCGATATTGAATAGTTTTATTCTCACAGTAAAAAAGTATGATATTGATTTAGATTTAATTGAAGCATTTTTAGATTCAATGGAAAGGGATTTATATAAAAATAATTATACAACTTATGAAGAATTCAAAGATTACATATATGGTTCTGCTGATGTTGTAGGATTGATGTGTTTGCAAGTATTTTTAGGTGGAGATAAGAAAAAATATAATGAATTAAAGCCATACGCAGAAAAATTAGGTTCTGCTTTTCAAAAGGTGAATTTTTTGAGAGATTTAAAGGATGATGTGAATAAATTGAATCGTTCTTATTTTCCAAATGTAGATTTTGCAAATATCACACCAGAACAAAAAAAGAAAATCATTCAAGAAATTAAAGATGATTTTACAATTGCTTATGAAGGTATAAGAAGATTACCAAAAGAGGCATTATTTGGAGTATATGCGGCTTACTTATTATATCAAAGATTACTATTAAAAATTGAAAGATCAAATACTCAAGATTTGTTGAAGAAAAGATTTAGTGTAAACAATATTTACAAAATTTGGTTGATAATTAAATCATATTTCAGCGTTAAATTTAATTTGATATGATGAATGAAAAATATAATCAAGTTATTTTAGTGGATAAATTTGATAATCCTATTGGTGTGCAAGATAAATTAAAAGCACATCAAGAAGGAAAATTACATCGTGCAGTATCTTTGTTTGTAATTAATGAAAAAGGCGAATGGTTAATTCAACAAAGAGCGGCACATAAGTACCATAGTTCTTTATTGTGGTCAAATACTTGCTGCACCCATCCTTTTCCAGATGAAAAAATTGAAGATGCCATAATTAGAAGAGCTTATGAAGAGATGGGATTAAAAGAGATATTTTATATGGAGAAAGTTTTTGATTTTAGATACAAAGTCGGATTAGATAACAATTTAATAGAACATGAATTTGACCATGTTTTTATTGGTTTTTCTAATGAAACTCCAAAAATCAACAAGGACGAAGTAGAAAATTACAAAATAGTTAATTTTATTGATTTATACAGTGATGTAGATAAACATCCTGAAAAATATACTGAATGGTTTAAATTGATTTTTCAAAAAGTGTATTATATTTACCACAAAAAATTTATTAAAGTATGATGGAGTATTTAATTTATGCAGGAATAACAATACTTACATTTGTAATAATGGAGGGAATTACTTGGCTAACTCACAAGTATGTGATGCATGGATTTTTATGGATTTTACATGAAGATCATCATCAACCTGGATATCACTCTGTTTTTCAAAAGAATGATTTATTCTTTGTAATTTTTGCTGTACCAAGTATTTTACTTTTTTATTTTGGAATTAAAGATGAATTAAATTATTTGTTTTTTATTGGATTAGGAATTTTATTTTATGGTATAGCATATTTTATGGTTCATGAAGTTATTATTCATAGAAGATTAAAATGGTTTGATAAAATTGATAACTGGTATATTCGTGGTATTCGTAAGGCACACAAAGTGCATCACAAACATTTAGGTAAAGAAGATGGAGAATGCTTTGGTATGTTGTGGGTACCAAAAAAATACTTTAAAAAATAATGAAGTTTTTGTATTTAATTATAGATCTGGCTACTATTTCAGTTCCTTTATTTTATAGCATTTTTGATAAGAAGTTCAATTTTATTAAACATTTCAAATCATTATCTTTTTCAATAATTATAACTGCTGTTTTATTTATTATTTGGGATATAATTTTTACAAAATTAGGCATTTGGGGATTTAATGAAAAATATTTGTTAGGTATAAATTTCATTAATTTGCCTATTGAAGAAGTTCTCTTTTTTTATTGTATTCCTTATGCATCTATATTTACTCATGAAGTGTTAAAGTATTTTTTTCCAAGAATTGCCTTGTCCAAAAAAATTACAACATATCTTTCAGTTTTATTAATTACAGTTACATTAATTATAGCAACTATACATTATGATAGTTACTATACTTTTTATAGTTTAATTATTTTTGCTTTATCAATTTTAATTGGTCTGCTATTTTTCAAAGAAGAGTTGTCAAAATTTTTAGTAACTTATCTTGTGGTATTATTGCCATTCTTTGTAGTAAATGGGATATTAACAGGCAGTTTTATTGAAGAACCTGTTGTTTGGTATAATAATAATCACAACTTAAAAATAAGATTATTCACTATTCCTATTGAAGATGTTTTTTATGGTTTTTCAATGCTTTGGATGAGTGTGATGATTTTTCAAAAATTGAAAAGGGAATGAGTAACATAAAAATTACAAATAACGGCGGCGTTTATACTTTATATTCTGAACAAATAATTCATCAATCAATAGAAAAAGTTTGGGAATTTTTTTCTCGTCCTGAGAATTTACAACAAATGACACCTGATGATTTGAATTTTGAAATCATCTTTATGCCTAAAAGGTTATATGAAGGTATGTTTATTACTTACAAAATTGAAATTTTTCCGCTCATTAAAACTAAATGGGTAACTGAAATAACGAAAATTGTTGATGAACACTACTTTATTGATGAACAAAGAGTAGGTCCTTATTCAATATGGCATCATGAGCATCATTTTCAAAAATTAAGTGACAATCAAGTAAAAATGATTGATATTGTTCACTTCAAAATTCCATTAGGCATTTTAGGAAAAATGGCTTATGTTGCATTTGTGAGAAAAAAATTACTACATATATTTCAATTTAGATACAATTTTGTAGAAAAATATTTCAATAATTATTCAAAATAATTTACTTTTGTAACCCCTTTTTATATACATCTAAAGCACGGTTTCTTGCAAATTTATGGTCAATAACAGGCTTGGGATAATCTAAAGTTGATAATTCTGGAATCCAATTTCTTACATATTTTCCTTCTGGGTCAAATTTTTTGAGTTGTTCATCAGGATTAAATATTCTAAAATATGGAGCGGCGTCACAGCCAGTTCCTGCTGCCCATTGCCAGTTGCCATTATTTGAAGAAAGTTCGTAATCCAAAAGTTTTTCTGCAAAGTATTTTTCGCCCCATCGCCAGTCAATAAGCAAATCTTTTGTTAGAAAGGATGCACAAATCATTCTTACACGATTATGCATATAGCCCGTTTCATTTAATTCTCTCATTCCAGCATCTACCATTGGAAAGCCAGTTTTTCCTTGCTTCCATAGTTCAAAAAGTTTCTCATCATTTTCCCATTGGATATTGTTATATTCTTTTCTGAATGCACTATTCACAACATAAGGAAAATGATATAATATTTGCATAAAAAACTCTCGCCATATCAGTTCTGAAAGATAAGTGCTATTTGTTTTATGAGCAATATCTACAAGTTTACGAATGCTAACAGTTCCGAATCTTAAATGTGGTCCTGCATAAGTAGTATGATTCAAGTAAGGAAAGTTTCTGTATTGATCATAGTTTTTTATAGCATCGTAGTTAATATCTTTTACTTTGATGTTAGAAGGTTTAAAACCTATTTCAGAAAGTTGAGGGAATTTATGGTTTGAATGAAATAAATTGTTAAGAAGTTTTTCAGACGGATAAAAAGATAATTTTTGATTTGTAAAAAGTTGTAACCATTTATTTTTGTAATGAGTAAATACAGTATAAGGTGATTTATTATTTTTTAGAACTTCATCTTTTGCAAATATTACTTGGTCTTTGAATGAATGAAAAGAAACACCTTTTTCATTTATTATTTCTTTAATTTGATTATCTCTTTTAATAGCGTATGGTTCATAATCTTCATTTGTAAAAACTGATTCTAAATCTGAATATTCATTTAATATTTTTCTAAAAACATTTTCTGGTTTGTCTAAATAAACTTTCAAAGATGAATTATACTTCCTTAATTCTTTATCAATTTTTTGTAGATGTTGATATATGAAATAAACTCTTGCATCATCTTTTGGTAATTCTGAAAGAATATTTGTATCAAATATAAAAATAGGTTGGACATTGCTTTTTTGCAGAGCATAATAAAGTCCAGCATTATCTTCTAATCTTAAATCTCTTCTAAACCAAAATATATTCATAAGAAATAATTTATATCTGTAATTTTATATTCAAAACCAAGTTTTCTAATTTTTTCATTAGAAACTCTTGTGCCTTCTAAAAGCATAATACTTTTTTCGCCCAGAGAGATATTTAATAAAAATGGAGGAACATTGAAATTGAAAAATGGCTTGAATTTTTTTGAAAAAATATCTGATAACTGGTTATAAGTAACTTGAGATTCCAAATTTGTAACACAATTAAATGTTCCATTCAAATTATAATTCATTGCAAATATTAATTGATTAACCACATCTTCTAAGCCTACCCAAGGTATCCATTGTTTACCATTACCTATAATTATTCCAATTTTGAAATAATAGGATTTTAATAATTTTGGTAATGCGCCTTCTTTCTTATCAAACACAATTCCAAATCTATGAATAGATACATTTTCGGAGATGTTGTTTGTTTTAAATTCATTAGCGGCATTTTCCCATTGTTGACAAGTGGTGCTTAAAAAGTCATTTTTTTGAGGAGGTGTTGATTCATCAAAAACTTTATCAGAAGTTACTGCTCCGTAATATCCCACTGCAGATGCAGATATAAAGTGTTTTATTTTTTGGTGTCTGTTTTGTAATGTTTTTAATAAGAGCTTTGCAGATAATACTCTACTTTCAAGAATTTCCTTTTTTCTCAAATCAGTCCATGCTTTGTCTGCGATATTAGCACCTGCAAGATGAAAAATAACTTCTACATCATTTAGTGCATTCTCATCAATTTCACTTTTAGAAGGATTCCAGTAAAAGTAAGGATACTCTTTTTTAGTAATGCTTAAAAAAACAACTTCATTATCATTTTTAATAAGTTTATCACTTAAATGTTTTGAAATTAATCCAGTCCCCGTAATTAAAATTTTTGGCATAATTTTTTTGTGGTGAAAATATCTATTTTAATTGTAAAACTTATATTTTAATTTTGTTAATTATTTAAACAAAAAACTTTTTATTACCTTTGCCATAAATAAAAAATGTGCCAGAAATATCAGTTGTAATTCCTTTGTATAACTCTGAAAATTGTATTGAAAGATTGGTAGAAAAATTATCAGATGGTTTAAATAATTTCAATTTTGAAATAATTTTAGTAGATGATAATAGTTCAGATAAAACATGGGAAAATGTAAAAATAATTAAACAAAGGTATTCAGATAAAATAAAAGCCATCCGTTTATCCAGAAATTATGGACAACAAAAATCTACATTTTGTGGTTTGTCAAAATCTTCTGGAGACATTGTCATTACTATAGATGATGATTTATCGCATCCTATTGAACATTTACCCAAATTGATAGAAAAATTCAAAATTGAAAGAAAAGAAATTTTATATGTAGTTCCTGAAAAGTATCATTATCCGTGGTATAGAAAACTTCTATCTGATATTTATAAAAGAATTTCACGCTATGAAAACCCTGATGCAGGTAAAGGTTCAAGTTTCAGAATAATGTCAAAAAAGTTGGTGGATTCAATTTTAAAACATTCCTCACATTTAATTGTAATAGACGAATTAATATTATGGTATACTCAAGAGATTGATGCAGTTGTTTTGAATTTTCATCCATCGCAAAAATCAAAGAGTAGTTATAGTTACAAAAGATTATTTCAATTATCTAAATCTACATTAATGATAAGCACTACTATGCCCTTGATACTTGTAAAAATGCTTGGGTTTGTAGTGTCTGGATTAAGTTTTTTGGCAGGTGTTTATTATTTAATTCAAAAACTTGTATTTCATCATGCTGAAAAAGGATATACATCTATCATTGTGAGTATATTGTTTGGAGTGGGTTTGATATTATTTTCTTTGGGCGTGATTGGAGAATACATTGCTTTCATTTTAATGGATATTCACAGGAAACCGCCATTCCATATTAAAGAGGAGTTATGATTGTAAAACAGTATGGTGTAACTTATTACAGAGTAAAAGAAGAACATCTGGAATTAATTCGTTATTGGAGAAATAAGCCCTTCATAAGGAATACTATGCAATTTCAAGAATATATTACGCCTGAAATGCAAAGAAAATGGTTTGAAAAGATAAATAATAAATGCAACTATTATTTTGTAATTGAATACGATGACAAAAAAATTGGATTGATTAATTGTAAAGATACTGATGAAAACAGAGTAGCAGAAGGAGGAATTTTTTTATGGGAAACATCTTATTGGAACACACAAGTGCCCGCTTATGCGGCATTAACAATGCTGGAAGCAGTGTTTGAAAAATTTCAATCTGGAGATACTTCTATTGTTACAGTTCTTAAGACAAATCAACATGCATTGCAGTTTAATAAACTTTTAGGATATAAAATTTACTATGAAGATGATAAGGTTTATAAATTAAAACTCACTATTGATGATTATTTTTCACAAACATATAAACTCAAAAAAGCCGCACAAATTTCTGTTGGAAAAGAATTGTCTGAAATAAAAATCATTGCTGAACCCTCGCCATTATTAGATGATAAAATTAACGAGTATTTATTGAAAGAAAAAATTTAATTTGAGGATAATTGAGAAGAATCTGAATCTGTATTTGCATTAATAGCGTTCAACTTTTCACTTTCTCTTAAAGCATAAAAATACATTCCTGCAAATAAAATATCAAATGCAAGTAACACAAATGTATAGGCGATAAGTGACTTTTCTCCACCAAACATGATATTGTATTTGCTGTAATCTTCCCATGTAAAAATACTCAATACATAGGGCATAAACTCTGCAAATAAATAAATATACCAGCCCACTTTTTTAAGTTGCCACATCAAAATGACACTAACTCCTGAAATAATAAGAAACAACAAACTTACATAAGGCATTATTTTGAAATATTTATTAGTTTCATATTCATAAGCCATATCTCTCATTTTTTCTGCCATTTCAGGTTTAATTGATTCAAATTTTTCAGCATTCTTTAATAATTCTTCTTTTGGGTCTTTAATGATGTTCATGGTCAAAGAAAAAAGTTGTAAGAAAATTGAAATCAAAGAAGCGATAAATAAATAACGAAGTAATGGGTGTTTATTCATAAAATTTTTTTGGCGAAGGTAGGGAAAAATTTATTTTTTTCATATAGTGTTTTGTTTAAAAAAGGTGTCATAAAAGTTACGATTAAAATTTAATTATTCTAATTTCTTTAATTGATTTAATTTCATTTGGTAAATTTTCATTGTCATATAAAAATACAGAGTATCCTTCTGAGATTAATTTTTTAATTGTAAGTTTATCAGGAATATGGGAATATACAATTAAGTTAGTATAAAACATTGCTTCAATTGGCTTTTCGTAATTAAATAAAATACCATTAGTATAATTAATTCTTTTTAATTCTTTTACCCATTTTGGATTTCTGTTTGTATTAAATGGTTTAATTCTTTCAATCATATAACGAAATGGTAAAATAATTATTAGTATTTGTATTAAACTAAGAACTCTCTTAATATTATATTTTTTATTCAAATAAAATATGTCAAAGAAAAATTCTGATGTTATCATAAATAATGCAGGTGAAGTAAAAAGAATAAATCCTTGCATTTTAGTTTTTGCAAATGAAAAGATTATTATGGGAATAAATATCCAAACAAAAATTGCTACTCTTTTTTTATCATTTATATTATCGTATAATTTCCTTAAAAAATATAAAATTGGTAAATAAATTATTTCACCATAATTAATTCTTATTTTATTTAGATAATAAAAAATAGAACCAGTCCTTTCTTCAAGAACTTCAGTGAAGTGCTTTAAATTAAATAACATTTCATAAATAAATTCTTTTGGATATTTAATATAAGTATAAATTTGCCATGGTATAAACACAATTATACAAACCAACAATAGAATAAATATTTGAACAAATATTTGTTTAAAATTATATTTATTAGAATCTAATGCCAATAAAAACCAAATTGGGAATATAATTAATGCTATTAACCATTTTGTTAATATAGCCGACCCAATACTTATTCCAGCGATAATTAAATATAATGGCTTTTGATTTCTTAAATAAAGAATATTAAAATAAATTGCTAATTCAATGAAAAACAAAAAGAATATATCAATATGATCTGTTGCTACTCTTCCTGCTGTTAATTCAATTATTAATCCGTTTATAGCAAATAATAAAGATGAAAGATACCCTACTTTAATGTTGAATAAATATGTTCCAATGTAAAATGTAAGATAAATTGCTAAAGAACTTACTAAAATTGATGGCAATCTTAAGGCGATTTCATTTATGCCAAATAACCACATGCTTAAAGCCATAATCCACAATGGCATTGGTTGCTTGTGTAACCAAATATGATTTGCAGTCCAGTTTTTATAATCATAAGGTAAAACAGGATTATCATATAAAGTAGGTTTAAATGGGTGTTTAATTAAGTTTTTTGCAACAAGTGCATGATATCTTTCGTCCCATTCATGTAAATAAAAATCAAAAGATGTATAAATTCTCAATACTAATCCACCTAAAATAACCAATACTATTGAATATGTTATTTTGTTTCTTAAAAATAATCTCCATGACAAATAAAACAAGATGATAGAACAAAATATAATGAGTACTGATAGAATTATATCATACATTTAGTAAATGATTTTTTTCACAAAATTACCAAATTTAAATTTACACCTATCAAAAAACTATATTTGCCGCTGTATGGAAACTAAAGCATTTTACTTAAATGGCACATTTGTAAAAACTGAACAAAGTATTCCTGTTATCAATCCTTTTGATAATTCAATAATTGCAAATGTATCTATTGCATCGCCATCAATGATAGAACAGGCCATTATTTCTGCTCATCAATCTTTTTCCAAAACCAAACAACTTTCTTCTTATCAAAGATATTCAATTCTTTTTCAAATTGCACAAGAAATAGAAAAACAAAAAGAACTGTTTGCTCAAACTATTTCTTTAGAATCTGCAAAACCATATAAATACGCCATTGCAGAAGTTCAAAGGGCTATTCAAACATTTACCATTGCTGCTGAAGAAGCCAAAAGATTATCATATGAATATTTTGATTTAGATACAACACCCGATGAATTGCCTCTTGAAGCACTTGTTAAAAGATTTCCTGTTGGCGTAGTGCTTGCTATTACACCATTTAATTTTCCACTTAATCTTGTTGCTCATAAAATTGCACCTGCTATTGCATCTGGATGTCCATTTATATTAAAGCCCGCATCTAAAACGCCACTTACAGCATTGTTGTTAGCAGAGATTATTCATAAAACACCTTGGCCAAAAGAAGCCGCATCTGTATTGCCTTGCAAGAGTTCAGATTTTGAAAAATATATCAATCATCCATTAGTATCAAAAGTTTCATTTACAGGTTCACCGCAAGTGGGTTGGAAAATCAAGCAATTAGCACCATCAAAAAAAGTTACTCTTGAATTAGGAGGCAACGCGGCTACTATTATTACTGATAGTGTAGATGTATCTAAAATTATCAATCATTGTGTCGTGGGTGCATTTGCGTATAGTGGACAGGTATGTATTCACACACAAAGATTTTTTGTTCATCCAGATTTATACTCAACATTTTTAGACGCACTTACAGAAAAAGCAAAGCAATTAAAATATGGCAATCCACTTGATAAAGACACAGATATATCAGTAATGATTGATGAAGAAAATGCTATTCGCACCGAAGAATGGATAAATGAGGCCATTCAAAAAGGAGCAAAAGTGTTTTTAAGCGGACAGCGTCAAAAAAATTATCATCCGCCTGTAATACTTACAAATACTGATAATTCAATGAAAGTTTATTCAGAAGAAGTGTTTGCACCTGTTGTATGTGTTGAAAAATATAACGGAGATATAAAAGATGCTGTAGAAAAAGTCAATGATTCAAAATATGGATTACAATGCGGTGTATTTACAAATTCTATCAAAGAACTTAATTACTGCTTTGAAAATATAAAATGTGGTGGAATCATACACAACGCAACTTCTATTTTAAGATTAGATGCAATGCCTTATGGAGGTATAAAAGAAAGTGGATTTGGCAGAGAAGGTGTTCGTTATGCTATTCTAGAAATGACAGAACCAAAATTATTATTAAAAGAAAAATAATATGCAACTACATTTCAGAAAATTTGGGGAAGGCAAGCCACTCATTATTTTACATGGATTATTTGGTCAAAGTGATAACTGGAATACACTTGCCAAAAAATTTGCTGAACATTCTCTATCTGTTTATACAGTAGATTTAAGAAATCACGGATTATCACCTCACACCGATACCATGTCTTATTCAGAAATGGCAAATGATGTGAGAGAGTTAATTGAAACTGAAAACATTAATCAACCGATACTGTTAGGACATAGTATGGGTGGAAAAGTAGCAATGTGGTTTGATTATTTATTTCCAAACAATTTATCAAAAATAATTGTTGTAGATATTGCACCTAAAAAATATCCGCCAGGACATACTGATGTTTTCAATGCTTTGAATGCTGTTGATTTTTTTGTTGCAAAAACACGCAAAGATGTGGAAATGCAAATTATAAAACATCTATCAAATGAGGCGGTTATTCAATTTTTATTGAAAAATGTATATTGGGAAACACCAGAAAAACTAAACTGGAGGTTTAATCTATCTGCAATAGAAAATCATTATCAAGAGATATTAAGTGCAGTCCCAGATTATTCTTCATCTACACCAGCATTGTTTATTAAAGGTGAATTATCAAATTACATTACTAATGAAGATTTAGAGGACATTCAAAAGCGTTATCCAAACTATCATTTGGTAAGCATTCCAAAAGCAGGACATTGGGTTCATGCAGAACAGCCGCAAATATTTATGGAAGAAGTTTTGAAGTTTATTAGTATTTAATATCAACCCCTTCTACATAAGGCCACCAAAATGTGTAACCGAATTTTACATTAACAACTGCATTGGCATCATTCTTTTTGGCTGTGGTTTTTAATTTTTTCAACAATTTTCTTTTACTTGTGAAAATCCCACCAGATGCTTCAATATATGCTAATTCTGTGTAATTTTTGATGGGTTTTGTTATAATAAATACTTCTACATCATTTTCATCTTGTGAACTTAAAGAAGCAATTTGAGATGTAACGCAACTATTCATAAACAGTGCTGAATTTCCTAAAATTAAGCATTTTGCAAAGGTTTTCATATTTTTGTGTTTTGTAATATTAAAAAACGATGATGAATAAAATTTAATATACAAAAAATTTATTTTAACAATGCACTATTTATTATTTTTCAACCTTGATTATTTATTTTATTTATCATCTTTATAACTTAAAAGTAAAATCTTGATGAGATTATATTATTTGTCTATAATATTTTTGTTTTCATTATCTAGAATAATTGCTCAAATTGAAAACAATGAATCTATAAATATTGTTCTTTCTCAACTGACTAAATCTCAAAATAATTTAAAAGACACAATTTTATTAAACAAATTGATTGAATTATCTTCTAAATTAAGCTTTAATAGCCCTGATTCTGCTATTCTTTTAGCAGAAAGGGGAAGGATAATTTCAAAAAACATTAAATGGAAAAAAGGAGAGGCAAATTTCTTAAGTGTTTTAGGATATTGTTATTGGATAAAAGGTGATTTTAATAAATCCTTAGAGTATTATAATGAATCTTTAAAAATTTGTGAGGAATTATCTTATAAAAATCTGCAATCAGGAGTTATTGGTAATATAGGATTAATATATTTTGATCAATCAAATTATCCGAAGGCATTAGAGTATTATTTTAGAGCATTAAAAATTAAAGAAGAAATTAGAGATTCTAACGGCATCGCAACATGGTTAGGTAATATTGGGGGAGTTTATTTTGAACAAACTAATTATTCTAAAGCACAAGAATACATTTTAAAAGCTTTAGAAATAGATCAAACACTAGGTAACTTAAGAGGTGTTGCTAGGCACCTTGCAAACCTTGCTAGTATTTATTATTGTCAACAAAAATATTCATTAGCATTAGAATATTATTTTAAGGCATTGAAAATTGATGAAGAAATAGGAGATAAAAAAGCAATGGCTACTGACTTGGGAAATATCGGTAATGTTTATGCGGCAAAATCAAACTTTTCAAAGGCATTAAAATATTATCTTAAAGCTTTACAATTAGATAGAGAATTAGGAGATAAAGCGAGTATGGCTGCTGATCTTGGTAATATAGGCGATCTTTATAGAGAGATGGGAGATTTTAAAAATTCTGAAAAATATTTAAATGAAGCAATAGAAATAAGTAAATCGTTAGGTCTTTTAAGTTACATTAAAGATTTTGAACAAATGCTTTCAAAACTTTATGAATCATCAGGAAATTGCAATTTAGCATTTGAACATTACAAAAAATATATTCAGGCAAAAGACACATTAGAGAGTGAAGAAAGATTAAAAAAGCAAACAGATTTAGAGACAAAATTTGAATATGAATTGAAAGAAATACGAGCTAAAGCTGAAAGAGAAAAAAGAGAATTAGAAATAAAAGCCGAAAGGAAAAGATATCAAATTATAATGTATAGTTTATTTGCCGGATTAATGTTGGTAGTAATTTCATCTGTGTTTATTGCTCGTTCTTTATATCTTACAAGAAAACAAAAAGCGATCATAGAAAGGTCAAAGAATATAATAGAAATTCAAAAGAAAATAGTAGAAGAAAGAAACAAAGAAATAATGGATAGCATCAATTATGCATTACGAATACAGCAGGCAATACTTCCGGATGAGAGTAAGTGGGAAAGATTGTTGCCAAATAGTTTCAAACTTTATTTACCAAAAGATGTATTAGCGGGAGATTTTTACTGGTTGGAAGAAAATGAAAATTATATATATGTTGCTGCGGCAGATTCAACTGGTCATGGCGTTCCAGGAGCAATGGTGAGTGTAATATGTAGCAGTGCATTAACAAAAGCAGTGATGGAAGATAGATTAATAGATACTAATCAGATATTACAAAGGGTAAGAGAAATAGTAATTGAAAAAATGGTGAGTAAAGAAGGACATTTGCGAGATGGTATGGATATATGTTTAGTAAGAATAAACAAGAATAATAGGAGAGAAATACAATTCAGTGGAGCTAATAGACCATTGATAATAATAAAAAGTAATGGAGAAACAGAAGAAATAAATGGAGATAAAGAGCCGATAGGATGGATGGAGGAATTGGGAGATTTCAGGTCAGAGAATAAGATATTAAATGAGGGGGATATGATATATCTAACAACGGATGGATTTGCAGATCAGTTTGGAGGTGTAAAAGGTAAGAAAATCAAGACAAAGGGAATGATAGAATTGTTTCAATCTATTAGTAAGCTATCACTTGATGTACAAAGAGAAAAAATACACAGATATTTTGAAGAATGGAAAGGAGGTGGATTTCAGGTAGATGATGTATGTATAATTGGAATAAGATGTTGAATTTTTATTAGTGTTTGTTACACTCAGTATATTATTCAAATTTAAGTTCTGAAAAATATCCATCAAATTTATTCATCAAGAACACAACTGCTTTAAATAAAGGAAACAAGATATAAAGAAAACAATCAAATTCTTTGAACAGATTATGTTTTGTGTGCACTTAATTTTTTATTCAACAAACTTTAATCAACTCTATTGTAATTACTATTCACTTTTCACATCTATATTCCTTTTACCAATTAGGGATTTTTTTGATAAAGTAAATTCTTCAATTGCCCCTACTTTTCACTACTCACTTTTCGTTCTTCACTACTCACTTACTAATCTTTTCCTGCTAATAAATACATAACCGCCATTCTAACCGCTACGCCATTTTCAACTTGTTCTAAAATAATAGAATGCTTGCTATCAGCAACATCGCTTGTTAATTCTACGCCTCTATTGATTGGTCCTGGATGCATAATAACAATCTCCTTTTTAATTTCATTTAATACTTCTTTATTCAATTGATATAACAAACTATACTCTCTCAATGAAGGAAAATACTTTGTATCTTGTCGTTCCAGTTGAATACGCAACATATTGGCCACATCGCACCATTCTAATACTTTTCTTAAATCAGTTTCTACTTCTACACCTAATGATGTAATGTATTTTGGCATAAGCGTTAATGGTCCGCATACTTTTACTTTTGCACCCATTTTATTCAATAAAAGTATGTTACTCAATGCCACTCTTGAGTGTAAAATATCACCTACTATTGCTACTTTTACATTATTAAGTTTTCCAAATTTTTCCTGAATAGAAAAAGCATCTAACAATGCTTGAGTTGGATGTTCGTGTGTGCCATCACCTGCGTTAATGATTTGTGCTTTTACTTTTTTTGCAAGAAAAACACACGCACCTGGCGATGAATGTCTCATTACAATCATATCTACTTTCATGGCTAATATATTATTAGCCGTGTCAATTAATGTTTCACCTTTTTTTACTGACGATGCCGATGCTGAAAAGTTAATAATATCTGCACCTAATCTTTTTTGTGCTAATTCAAAAGAGATGCGTGTTCTTGTAGAATTTTCAAAAAACAAATTGGCAATGGTAATATCTCTTAATGATGGCACTTTTTTAATAGGACGATTGATAACTTCTTTGAATGATTGTGCAGTATTCAAAATCAATTCAATATCCTGTTTAGTCAAATCTTTTATACCTAATAAATGCTTTGTAGATAATCTGCTCATTTATTTATTTTTTTTCTTTATATTCCAAATATACTTTGCTTTTGGTCCAGTCCTCTTTCCATTCAATATGCACTTTTTGATTATCAAATGAATCTATTGAAATACCTGAATAAGTGGGTTCTATAGGTAATTCTCTTGAAAACCTTCTGTTTACTAATACTAACAACTCAACACTTTTAGGTCTGCCATAATTTTGCAGTGCATCCATGGCGGATCTTATTGTTCTGCCTGTATATAACACATCGTCAATCAATACTACTCTTTTGTTTTCAACAGAAAAATCAGGAGGAAGTTTTTGAGGCGATGGGACTAATGGTTTTAATTTAAAATCATCTCTGTAAAATGTAACATCTAATTCTGCATATTCTAAATGTTTAATTTTTTTGGATGCTTCTAAAAGTTGATGAATAATTTGTGATAAATAAATACCTCTTGGTTGTAAGCCAACAATAACAAGGTTTTCAAGCGAGTAATAATGTTCAATAAGTTGAAACGATAATCTTTTTATAGTAAGTTCTAAAAGTTTATTTTGTAATATAACTATTCTTGATGATGTCTTTATCTGGCTTTTTTCAGACATAATTTTTGCTGTAATAATAAGGAATTTATGACAACGAATATATTGTTTTTAAGTATCGCTTTTCAAATCAATCTTTTACTTAAAAAAATTAGATATTTAAATACTTTTCTCACTTTGCTTTTCTTTATGTTTATTTGCAGAAACTTTTTAATATGTTTCAAAATTTGTTCTACAATAAAAAAATTTTTTCAATCAATTATTTAAGTGCAATTAGTATCCTAATTTTATTCATTTTCTCTCAATGTAATAATCCTTCAAAAAATGAATCAACCAAAGAAACACAATCTTCTGTGAAAGAAATTGTTCCTCAAAAATTCTGGAATAATACACCATCTTTCAATGCAGACAGTTGTTATTATTTTGTCAAATATCAGGTAGAATTAGGACCTCGCCATCCGGGAAGTAAAGCCCACGATAAATGTGTAGAATGGATTACAAATTATTTTAATTCACATCAACTTAAAACCGAGTTACAAAAATTTTCTGCTACAACTTTTGATGGCAAACAATGGATTGGCACTAATATCATTGCGAAATATAATCCCGAACAAAAGCATAGAATTTTACTTTGTGCACACTATGATACAAGACCTTTTGCAGATAGAGATTCAAAAGAAAACAAGAACAAACCTATTTTAGGGGCTAATGACGGTGCAAGTGGAGTAGCAGTATTGATGAGCATTATTCAATCCATCAAAAAATCGCCATTAAAAAATATCGGTATTGATATTGTTCTTTTTGATTTAGAAGATTATGGAAATGCAGGTGGAGATGCACAAACATGGTGTCTTGGTTCTCAATATTGGGCAAAAAATATGAATGTAACAGCAATTAAGCCATCGGAAGGAATTTTGTTAGATATGGTAGGTGATACAAATGCTGTATTTCCAAAAGAAGGTTTATCTATACAATTCAATCCTGTATTAGTTCATGAAATTTGGAGTATTGCACAAAAAGCAGGATTCTCAAAGTATTTTATAGATGAAAGCACGAATGAAATTACAGACGACCATTTATTTGTCAACACTTATGCTAATATCCCATGTATTGACATCATTCATTACTATCCACAAAAATCAGATTTTTTTGAACATCATCATAAGATAACTGATAATTTATCAAATATCAGTAAAAGCACATTAAATGCAGTTGGACAAACAATTTTGTATTATTTGTATAAGCAAGATGAAAAATTCACTACGCCTTAATTTTTTCTTTTCTTAACTTTGCAACTATGCTGAAAGAATTAAAAGTTCAAAATTTTGCACTCATCAATTTTGCTGAATTAAAATTTCATAATGGTTTAATAGTTATTACAGGAGAAACAGGTGCGGGTAAATCTATTTTGTTAGATGCTCTGATGCTTGCACTTGGCGGAAAAGCCGATACTTCTGCACTTTTTGATACTTCCAAAAAATGTATTGTAGAAGCGACTTTTGATATTTCTAAACTTAATTTAGAAGAGTTTTTTCAAAACAATGATTTAGATTATTATTCTGAAACCATCATTCGCAGAGAAGTATCTGCAGATGGAAAATCTCGTGCCTTTGTCAATGATACACCCGTTAATGTTTCTGTATTAAAATCATTCAGCCAGTATTTAATTGATATTCATTCTCAACATCAAAATTTAATTATTCACTCTGCACAGTTTCGTTACAATTTTATTGATGCTTTTGCAGATTGCCTGTCTCAAAGAAATCAATATACTCAACTATTCAAGCAATTTCAAAAAAATAAAAAAGAATTAGAAACATTAATTCATCAACAAACGAATGCCAAAAATGAAACTGAATATTTTCAATTTTTATTAAATGAACTCAACGAAGCAAATATTCAGGAAGGTGAATTACAACAAATTGAGCAAGAATTACAGCAATTAGAAAATGCAGAACAAATTATTCAACAATTATCATCATCTGTAAATGCTTTGCGTGATGCGGATATCAATGCCATTCAACTTATCAATCAATCTAAAAACAATTTACAATCTGTTGCAAAATATAATCCTGCTTACGAAGAATTATCACAAAGATTGCAATCAGTTCTTGTAGAATTAAAAGATATTTCAACTGAAGCAGAAAGTTTATTGTCTGATGTAGAAATAAATCCTTCACGAATGGAAGTTTTGAATGAAAGATTAAACATCATTAATAAATTACTCAAAAAACACAATGTAAAAACAGATGCAGAACTTTTGAATATTCAAAAAGATTTAGAAGAAAAAATATCAACATTTGAAAACTTTGATGAAATCATTCATTTAAAGCAAAAAGAACTGAATTCATTAGAAAAAAAATTACAACAAATTGCCGAAGAAATTTCACAAAAAAGAAAATCTGTAAAAGCAAAAATTGAAAATGAATGTGTAGAGATATTGAAAGAATTAGCAATGCCAAATGCTCAATTTGTGATTGATATTCAAGATAAAGCAGAATTAGATGAATATGGAAAAGATGAGGTAAAATTTTTGTTTTCTGCTAATAAAGGTGTTTTGCCTACTGAAGTTCAAAAGTCCGCATCTGGTGGTGAAATTGCAAGATTGATGCTGACCATAAAATCATTAATGGCTAAAAAAATTCACTTACCTACTATTATTTTTGATGAAATTGATACAGGTGTAAGTGGTAATGTGGCTGGCAAAATGGGTGATATAATGTCTAAAATGAGTGAGTATATGCAGGTGATTGTTATTACACATTTGCCACAAATAGCCGCAAAAGGAAAGCAACATTTGGTAGTAAGCAAAGAAGAACAAAACAACAGAACATTATCAAAAATTACAGAAATTAGAGATGAAGAAAGAATAATGGAAATTGCTAAAATGTTAAGTAGTGGCAAGCCCGGAGAAGCCGCTATTCAAAATGCTAAAGAATTACTAATGATAAAATAATTATTGTGACAGAAAAAGGTAGTATAGGTATTTTTGATTCAGGATATGGTGGTCTTACTGTGTTTAAGGAAATTATCAAAGAGTTGCCAGAATATGATTACATTTATTTAGGCGACAATGCTCGTGCTCCTTATGGCAGCAGAAGTTTTGAAACAGTTTATCAATTTACTTTAGAATGCGTTAAATTATTGTTTCAAAAAAATTGCCCTCTTGTTATACTTGCTTGTAATACTGCATCTGCAAGGGCTTTAAGAAACATTCAGCAAAAAGATTTGCCCATCATTGCACCACAGAATAGAGTATTAGGAGTTATTCGTCCTACTGCAGAAGTAATTGGAAATTTTTCAAAAACAAAACACATTGGAATATTTGCCACAGAAGGCACAGTAAAATCTGAATCATACATATTAGAAATTCAAAAGTTTTTTCCTGATGTAGTCATTACACAAGAAGCGTGTCCTATGTGGGTGCCTTTAATAGAAAATAACGAACATCTTTCAGAAGGTGCTGACTATTTTGTAAAAAAACATATAGAAAATTTGTTTGATAAAGACAATAAAATAGATACAGTTTTACTTGGATGCACGCATTATCCATTATTGTTGCCAAAGATAAAACAGTTCATTCCTGAAGAAATAAACATTATTACACAAGGCGAAATTGTAGCAAAGAGTTTGAAAAATTATTTACAAAGGCATCCAGAAATAGATGAGCGATTAAATAAAAATGGTAAAAAAGAATTTTACACCACTATTGAATCCGAGTGGTTTAATGAAAAAGCGGCAATTTTCTTTGGAGAAAATTTGCAAGCAAAGAAAATAAAAGAGTATTAAAGTTTATACCAAATTATTTCAATTTTCAAAAAAAAATTATTATTCTAAAAACTTTAGAAATCATTTTGTTTTGGTACATTCAAACAAAATAAAAAAGCCCTTTCAATTTGAAAGGGCTTTTTAGTTTCATTAAAGGAGAAAAATTATTTTCCTTTGTTTACAGATGATGCTAATTCAGCACCGGCTTTGAATTTTACCACTTTTTTTGCAGGAATTTTAATTTCTTTTCCTGTTTGTGGGTTGCGGCCAACACGAGCATTTCTTTTAGTTACAGAGAAAGAACCAAATCCTACAAGACCGATTCTGTCTCCTTTTTTCAACGCTTTGCTGATAGCGTCGATAGTTGCGTCTAATGCTCTAGCAGCATCTGCTTTTGTTAACTTTGCTCCTGATGCAATTGCATCAATCAATTCTGCTTTGTTCATAGTTTTACTTTTTTTGGTTTTTGATACTGCAAATATAAGGCGGTTTATTTGATTTGTCAAGGGGTTGGAGTAAAAAAAATGCTATTTTGTGGATAAAATGTGGGTTTTGTGGATAATTAAGACCTGAAAAAGGCATTCTTACAGGCATTTCAACAGTATAACGAAAGTCAAACCCTTAAATTCAGTATTGTTTATATTCATTCTACATCTTAAACCGTTGTAAATTCAATGAATACACAATTTTCATACATTTGATTTTTTACCCACCTATTTATTTTGCAAATTCGCCCAAAAATTTTTATGTTCTCTACAAAATATATCTTTGTTACTGGTGGTGTTACATCATCTCTTGGAAAGGGCATTATTTCTGCATCTCTGGCTAAATTACTTCAATCAAGAGGATTTAAAGTTACCATTCAAAAATTAGATCCTTATATAAATGTTGATCCTGGAACGCTTAATCCTTATGAACATGGAGAATGTTATGTTACTGATGATGGTGCAGAAACCGATTTAGATTTAGGTCATTATGAAAGATTTCTCAATACACCTACATCTCAGGCAAATAATGTAACTACAGGTAAAATTTATCAAACTGTAATTGATAAAGAAAGAAAAGGGGAATATCTTGGAAAAACAGTGCAGGTAATTCCTCACATCACAGATGAAATAAAAAGAAGAATAAAAATTTTAGGACAACAAAATTCTTATGATTTTGTAATTACTGAAATTGGAGGTACCGTGGGAGATATAGAATCTACGCCATACATTGAAGCCGTTCGTCAATTAAAATGGGAATTGGGCACAGATTGTGTAGTTATTCATCTTACATTATTGCCTTATCTTTCATCTACTGGTGAATTAAAAACAAAGCCCACGCAGCACTCTGTAAAAATGCTTTTAGAGCATGGCGTTCAGCCAGATATTATTGTTTGCAGAACAGAACATAAAATCAATGATGATATTAGAAAAAAAATCGCACTCTTTTGTAATGTGAGTAAAGAAGCGGTCATTGAAGCCATTGATGCTAAATCAATTTATGAAGTGCCACTTATTATGGAAAAAGAAAAGTTAGACGAAGTGGTGTTGAAAAAAGTGCAAGTCAATTCTGATAAAAAACCTGATTTAAAAAAATGGAAATCGTTTTTAGATATACTATACACAACTAAAAATACAGTTGATATTGCATTGGTAGGAAAATATGTAGAACTTAAAGATTCTTACAAATCCATTGCAGAAGCATTTATTCACGCAGGTGTCCAAAATAACTGTAAAGTAAATATTCATTGGATTCACAGTGAAAAAATTACAACTCAAAATGTAAAAGAAATTCTTTCTAATGTGAGTGGTGTATTAGTAGCACCAGGTTTTGGAAACAGGGGCATTGAAGGAAAAATTATTGCTATTCAATATGCTCGTGAAAATAAATTGCCATTTTTAGGAATTTGTTTAGGAATGCAATGTGCAGTTATTGAATTTGCTCGCAATGTTCTAAATTATCCTGATGCTAATAGTAGAGAAATGAATCCTGCTACTACTCATCCTGTCATTGATTTGCTGGATTCTCAAAAGAAAATAGCGTATTTAGGTGGCACAATGCGATTGGGTGCTTATCCTTGTGAAATTAAGGAAAACACCCTTGCTTATTCTGTTTATAAACAAAAACTTATTTACGAAAGACATCGTCATCGTTATGAATTTAATAATGAATATACTGACGTCTTCACTCAAAACGGAATGATTCTTTCTGGTATAAATCCAGATAAAGGACTTGTTGAAATAATTGAATTGAAAAATCATCCGTTTTTTATTGGAGTTCAGTTTCATCCAGAATATAAAAGTACGGTAGAAAATCCTCATCCTTTATTTGTTCACTTTGTAAATGCAGCAATATCAAAGAAAAATGGACAATCTTAAATTGATTGGAAAAATTGGAAAACCAAATGGAATTAAAGGTTTTGTAGAACTGCATTTTAATAATAATGGTGAATTACTTTTTGATGAAATCCATGCTTTTTTCATTGAAGTGGATAATGTAAAAGTTCCCTACATAGTTGAAGAAATAAAATTGTTACACAATAAAACCCTTGTAAAATTTGAGAATGTAAATTCTGCAAGTGATGCAAAAAAACTCACTAACAAAGATATTTGGGTAGAAGAAAAATTTTTATTGACAGATGATACTTTTAATTACATTGAGTATTCAATAGTTGATGTCAATTCTAATAATTTTAAAATTGGAATCATAAACGATGTTTTTATTCAAAATAATTTGAAATGGTTTGTTGTATTGAATGATAATAGTGAAGAGATTTTATTGCCTTTTAATGATGATTTAATTGAAAAAGTTGATGAAACCTCTAAAACTATTTTTTACAAAGCCATTGAAGGGATGTATTAACTTTTCAAAATAAAATATATATCACGGGCAGATTGTCCTCTGAAAAGATTTTTGAGTATTTTTTAAAATTATTGTTTTTAATTTTCGAAGATCAGTTGTTTTGGTATAATTACTTCAAAACACTTATTATTTCATCTACTATTTTTTCTGCTAAAATATACTTCTTGTGCTTTCCAAGTGTTTTAGTGTTTCCATTTTTATGAATAACTAACAATTCATTTTCATCTACATTAAATGCTGGATTTTCTGATGAACAAGTATTAGCAAATATTATGTCTGCATTTTTTGAACTCAATTTTTTTTGAGCATTTTCTAAAACATTTTCAGTTTCTAAAGCAAAACCAACTAATAACTGATTTTGTTTTTTTATTTCGCCTAATGATTTTAATATATCTTTTGTCTTTTTTAATTTTATACTTAATTCTTCATCCGTTTTTTTTATTTTATTTTCAAATGATTGCACTGGTGTGTAATCAGCAACTGCCGCTGAAAGTATGGCTATATCAACATCTGGAAAAATTTTATAACATGCTTCATACATAGCTTGTGCAGTCGTGGCATTAATTTTTTTGATAGAAGGATTATAGGGCAATGAAACATTTATTTCTCCATAAACTAAAAAAACTTCAGCTCCTCTGTTGGCTAACTCTTCTGCAATGGCAATACCAGTTTTTCCTGAACTTCTGTTTCCAATAAAACGAATAGGGTCAATAGGTTCATAAGTAGCACCAGCGGTTACAAGCACTTTTTTACCTGATAATTGTTCTGATTTTTCAACAACTTTGATAATACTTGAATAAATAAATTCTGGTTCTACCATTCTTCCCCAACCTTTAATTCCACTTGCTAATTCACCATATTCTACAGGTAATACTATATGATTTTTTCTGCTGCGTATGATATTTAGATGTTCCTGAACAGTAGTGTGTTCCCACATTTCTGCGTCCATTGCAGGGACAATAAGAACTTTTTTTGTATAAGATAGATAGGTAGCCAATAGTAAATTATCGCAATATCCATTAGCGATTTTAGCAATAGTATTAGCAGTAGTAGGAGCAATCACAAACACATCTGCCCAATCTGCGAGATGAACATGATTATTCCATTCTCTTTTTTCATTAAAGAAAGAAGTATAAACAGGATTTTTTGAAAGCACAGATAATGTTTCAGGTGTTACAAAATGTTGAGCATCATCACTCATTATGACTTTTACATTAAATTGATTTTGTATCAATAATCTTACTAATAATGGAATTTTATAAGCTGCAATTCCACCCGTTACTCCAATCAAAACATTTTTATGATGATTCATTTTTTTATCTCTTTCCACAATAGCCATAAAGCTGTAAGTAATATAGAATAGATAAGCACAGAACCCACATAAGCAATAGAGTTGCCAGTTTTATATGAATCAGGTTCAAATTTAAATTCTATCTTGTGAGTGCCTTTTGGAATAATCATTCCACGCAAAACATAATTTACACAGGTGTGTGGTTGTAATTGTCCATCAATATAAGCATTCCAGCCCTTTGGATAATAAATATCAGAAAACACAGCAAATTGATCTTCATCTGAAATAGAAGTATAAGTTAATTCATTTGGTGCATAACTTGTCAGATAAATTTTACCTTTTGCAGAATAAGTATTTGATAATTGGGGTAATTTATTTTTTTCTTGAATAACGGCTTGTGTTTTAGTATTAATGGAATACAGTTTTACAATTTCACTATCCGCATTAGCAACAAATTTCAATTCTTTTACAAACCAAGCATTTCCATTGGCAGAAGAGTTAGGCATTGGAATACTTCCGGATTTTATTGGTAATAAAATATATTTTGTATTAAGCATATTGATAACCTGTAAAGATGGTAATACTTGTGTTTCTAACAAACTATCAGCTCCTCCAATCTGATTTAATAATTGATAAAATTTTTGAATTTCTTTACTCAAATGAAAGTCAATTAACTCCTGATACTTTTTTAGTTTAGCACCATGATAACCACCTACTGATTTATGAAAATACGATGTGTTGGCATCATTAAAAGTATTTGTGGCCAAATTCAATACTCTGTAATATTTAGTAGTATCCTGAAGAATAATTTCATCTGCTTGAGATGGTGTAAATAATTGTTGGATATTAGCTTTTGGTACAAAAGAATTTTCGCCAAAATATCTTCTATCAACAGTATATAAATCAATTAAACTGAACGCTCCAAATGCAAGGAATAATAATGTTGCACTTACTTTTTTCCTAAAATATCCCCATATAAATACAAAGAATAATCCTATGAAAATAAAAGAGCGTAGTGCATCAGAACGAACAATGTTTTTTCTTGCTTCTTCTACATGTGGCATCATTTGCTGAATGTATTTGCTTACTTCTTCTTTTGGATAGCCCGCTTTGATATATTCACTCATTAAAATTGCTTCTTCATCTGGTGCTTTGAATGAGTTAAATAAAGCTGGAACTAAATAATTGATTAAGCAAAATCCCCCAACACCAATGAATGTCCATAATGATAATTTATCTAATGTCACTTCTTTTTTGCCTAATGAAATTTTTTGAGATGAAAAATTAGCAAGATAATATAAACTCAATCCAGCCATTAATGGAATAGCAAATTCCACAAGTACTAAAATCATAGATACAGCTCTGAATTTATTGTAACCCGGCATATAATCCATAAAAATATCAGTAAGAATCATAAAATTTTTACCCCATGATAAAAGAATAGATAAAACAATTACAATCGTCAATGGAATTTTCCATTCTTTTGGGACTACGAAAAGTCCCAATATCATTAAGAATACCACAATAGCACCTAAATATACAGGTCCACTTGTAAAAGGTTGTGGTCCAAAATAAGAAGATTGACTTGCCACAATTTCTCTCATATCACTCGGTATTTTTTTAAGAGCATCTGGGTCTGCATTGGCTATAGCTTGTGATGCACCACCTTTAAAATCAGGAATCAAAAATGTAAATGTTTCGCCAATACCATAACTCCATTGTGTGGCATAATCTTTATCTAATCCAGTAGTTTTATTATGTAAATCGGGTTTTAAATCAGCATTGATGGTTAATTCACTTTTGCCACGAGTAGAGTATTTTCCATATTCGTAAGTGGTGAGTATGTTGCCCATATTAGGCAAAGTGCCTACTAATATTGAAATTCCAAAGAAAATAGAGTGTTTAATAAAATTTGCAACCGATTTATTTTTGATAGATTCATACAACCAATATAACCAGAAAATACCAACCATCAAAACAAGATAATAAGTAATTTGCAAGTGATTAGCATTGATTTCTAATGCCCAGAACAAAGCACTTAATAAAGTACCTATCCATAAATTTCTTTTGAACAATAAAATCATAGATGCTACAACCAATGGTATATATCCAATAGCATTGGCTTTTGAATTATGACCTGCTTCAATGATGATTAAAAAATAAGAAGACAAAGCATAAGCAATGGCCGATGAAATGGCTAATAAATAAGGCGTCCGCAAAACTATCATCAGTATAAAAAAACTGATTCCATATAAAAAAATATAACCAGATGGATGTGGTAAAAACAATTTGAATAATCTGTCTAAAAATGAAAGCCAGTTGCCACTATATTCTGTAGAAATTTGATATGCGGGCATTCCACCGAACATCGAATTAGTCCATAGGGGCTCTTTGTGGTATTTTTCACGATAGTCCATAATTTCTTTACTCATTGCTTTATGTCTTAATATATCACCTTGATTTAAAACTTTATTTTCAAAATACATTGGTTTGAAGTAGAAAATGGTTATTAAAGCAAATACAATAATTGAAGTGATTGTTGCAATTTTCCAATTGGAATTGATTTTTTCTAACATAAAAAATTTTTGAGCAAATAAAACGATTTTATACTAATTATGGAAAAACTTCCGTTATTATTAACCACTTGCAAAATTTATCGTAAAATAAAAAAATATTATCAATGAAAAAAATTGATTTAGCCCTTCAAGGCGGAGGTGCACACGGGGCATTTACATGGGGAGTAATAGACAGATTATTAGATGAAGAAAATATTCAAATTGATGGAATATGCGGCACCAGTGCAGGAGCAATGAATGCAGTCATTACCCTTTATGGATTGCACAAAGGCGGGAAAAACCTTGCAAAACATTTGCTTGTAAAGTTTTGGTACAAAGTATCAATGGCAGGGCAGTGGTTTATGCTGCAACCTACGCTGATGGATACATTTACAAGTCAGGGAAATTTAAGTTTTTCGCCCTTTTACAGAACATTTGAATTACTCACAGAAAATTTTTCACCTTCTCAATTTAATCCACTCAATTACAATCCGCTTGAAAAAATCCTAACTTCATTAATTGATTTTGATGAATTACAAAAATTAAAACCTCAAAAACTTTTTGTTTGTGCTACTAATGTAAAAACGGGATTGCCAAAAATTTTTAACGCAGAAGAACTGACGGTAAAAAGTATTTTGGCTTCGGCTTGTCTTCCGTATTTATTTAAACCTGTTGAAATTGACGGGCAGTATTATTGGGATGGAGGTTATATGGGCAATCCACCATTAGATCCATTAATTAAAAACACACCAGAAACCAATGATATTTTAATTGTTCAAGTCAATCCTTTTTATGTAGATAAAATACCAACAACTATAGAAGAAATTAAAGACAGAATAAATGAAATAAGTTTTAACTCTGCCTTAATGCACGAATTAAAAGCGATTAAATTCAGAAATGAATTAATAGAAAGCGGCATTGATTTAAAAGGTAAATTGAAAAAAGTTTATTTACATCATATTTCTGCTGATGAATATCTATCAGATTTGAATCTGTCAAGTAAGTTTAATACTTCATGGAGCTTTTTAAACAAACTAAAAGAACGTGGTTACAAGGCCTGTGATGCATGGCTTAAACAAAATTCAGAAAAAATAGGTAAAGAAGATTCTATTGAATTTCCTTTTTAATATAAGTAGTTTTCTGAGTATAAAAAATTTGTTACTATTCAGTTGGTCTAAAACGATTAAACAAGAAATACTTTTCAGTTCTTTAATCCCAAAGGGATGAAATGATTATAGATTGAAATATCATCAAAATTAAAATAACCCCGAAGGGGTGGCATAAAGTAATTAAAAACAATTTTAGGATGTTAGTAGAGTATTATGTGAAATTTTTTTAAGAATGCGAGTTTGATTGTATAATATCACTCCTTCGGAGTTTTATTATATTTGGTTACTTTCCTTCTACAATCATCTCATCCCTTCGGGATTTTTTTGTTTTCAAGATTTAATTATATGTAAATAAAAAATATATTAGTTGCTGAGTAGTAACAAAAATTTTAATTTTTCAATATGCCGACGCACATGACGTGCTGACGATGAATATCAGCATCCCGATATTTATCGTCGGGACTTGCGGTCAGTTTCCCGATGCTGACGACATCCTGACGCTATGGATCAGGACAAGTTCGTGAGGATGTCTAAAAAGTCCAAAAAATGAGAAATTTTGAAAAAATTCAAAAAATTAAATAATTGAAAATCAATTATTTGCAAAAATGCAAATTGCAATATTTTACCAAAATTTACCCTTTTTAGACATCCTCATTTATCATCAGCACACATTTTATGTCGTCGGGACTATCGGTCGGCATGCTGATGTTTATCGTCAGCATTTTGATTTTTTAATGTTTAGTTTTTTCGTCATTGCGAGAACGATAGATAGTCCGAAGCAATTTCATTTGAAATACCCGTCATTGCGAGGGCGTTAGACCGAAGCAATCTCGTAATTGTTATGTGGATAATACTTTTGAGATTGCTACGCTTCGCTCGCAATGACGATAATACTTTTGAGATTACTTCGCTTACGTTCGTAATGACGGTAAAACCCATAAAAAAATTATTGAAAATCTTTGCGAAGTTAGCGTGGCTTTCTTTACGAAACTTTGCGTGATAAGTAATTTTAAACAATCTTAGTTACAATTACTTTAATTTACAGATATTGTATTTCAAAACTCACTTCTGAAAACTTTTTGAACATTGCACTTACTCCACAATATTTTTCTTGAGATAAATGGACTGCTTTTTCTACTTTAGATGCATCTAAATTATCGCCTTTAATTTGATAGATGATATGAACTTTTGAATAAACTTTTGGATGTTCTTCCGTTAGTTCCGCATCAATTTTTACATTAAAGTAAGAAAATTCCAATTTCATTTTGTTTAATAAAGATACCACATCCATTGCAGTACATCCTGCCAGTGCCACTAACATAAGTGGTTTTGGACGAGGAGCTTTATCAGATCCGCCAACATTTGTATCAGCATCTACATAAATTGTATGTCCATTTACTATTGAATGAAACAGCATTCCATTATCCCATTCTAAATCAATTTGATGTTTGCCCATATTTTTTTTTGCAAAGAAAAGCCATTTAAAGAGCACATACAAATGATATAAATCATATTTAGTTAAATTTTCATTGAAGAAAACACATTAATATCTTTAATAATAAAGTATAATTTAGATAAATCTAAAAATAAAATTAGATAAATCTAAATTATTTTGTAATATTGCCCCAAAAAATATATGTTCAAATTAACTTTTACGGCATTCTTATTTTTTGTTTCTATTACAAATGCACAGCAAATAAAGGGTGTAATAACTCATTCTTCATTTCCAGTAAAAGGAGCTGTAGTATCTATAAACAATGGTAAGCAACAAGTATATTCAGACACATCTGGATTTTTTCAAATCAATTCAAATAAAGATTTCAAACAAATAAATTTAAAAGTTTATTATCCCGGATTTATTCCATTTTCCATTCATTTTTCAACTAAAAAAGATACCTTTTTATTTATAGATTTAAAAGCAGATACAAGTTTTATGGATGAAATTGTTATTGAAGTTGATAAACCATTGATGAATAAAAAAGCAGATCCATTTAATACTGAAATATATGATGCCTGTATCCTTGCTTCTTCATCGGCTATCACTTTGTTTGAAGGAGTACAAAATATTAATGGTTTAAGGCCTCAATTAAATTGTAATATCTGTAATACTGGAGATATACATATCAATGGAATGGAAGGCCCATATACAAATATATTAATTGATGGTATGCCTGTTGTAGGAGGGATTGCCTCTATTTATGGGTTAACGGGCATTTCTTCTGATATAATTGAAAAAATTGAAATAAACAGATACCCGGGGTCTGTATTATATGGAAGTGATAATATTGGAGGTACAATAAATATTATTACAAAAAGACCTGTCAAAAATCAAACTTTTGTACAATTATATACTTCTGCTTATCTTGATAATAATTTAGAAATAAGCAATATGAAAAAACTGAAAAGGTATAGCACACTAAATAGTTTGAATTTAATGTATTTTGATAAGATATTTGATACAAATAATGATGGTTTTACGGATGTAACTTTACAAAAAAGATTTTCGGCATTTCATAAATCTACTTTTAATATAAATGATTCTACATTTTTACATGGAATGATTCGCTTGCTTGTAGAAGACAGATGGGGAGGGCAAACCAACTGGAATAAAAATTTCAGAGGAACAGACAGTATTTATGGAGAGAGTATCATTACAAAAAGATTTGAGAGTATTTTCAAGATACCTTTGTTCATTAAAAAAATAAAATTAGATAATGATTTTTCATATAATTATCATTTTCAGAATTCTTATTACGGCACATTGTTTTTTGAAGCAAGACAGCATAATTTTTATTATCAATCCTATACACAATTTAAAACAAAGTTTTCAAAACATGCATTTGGTGTGGCATTAAAGTATTTAGATTACACAGATAATACTGTTATTTTCAAAAATACTTCACCATTTAGTAAGTGGATTGTTCCTGCAATTTATAGCGAAAATATATTTTTTGTCAGATCGCATACACAGCTTAATTTTTCAATCAGATATGATTATCATAATATTCATAAGCATATAGTAACACCAAGAATGGCAGTTTTAATAAATCCAAATAAAACCTTATTTTTTCGTTCAGGATTAACTACTGGATTCAGGCCTGTTCAATTATTTACAGAAGATCATGCAGCACTCACTGGTGCAAGAAAAATTGATATACAGGAAAAATTATTACCTGAAAAAAGTTATGTCGGATATGTAAATTTTCAAATTAATTTAAATCAATCTCGTAATCTCTCATTAAGTACTGACTGGAATGCATGGTATGTTTATTTTTCAAACAGAATTATTCCTGATTATTCTCATCCTGATAAAATTAGTTATCATAATTTAAGTAAAGATGAATACTCTATAAACAGAGGAGTTTCAATGCAAATTCAAACAATGTATAAAAACTTTATCCAATCAATTATAGGAGCATCTTTATTAGATAATTTTGTGTTTTCAGATAAAACTAAAAGTAGATTGTTTCTGTCTGAACCATGGTCTGGAAATTTTATTATTAGATTATTTGTAAAAAAACTTACAATAGAATATACTGGAAATGTTTATGGAAAAATGAAGTTACCACTGGCTGGTCCTTTAGATCCAAGACCTGATGTGAGCCCAGTTTATTCAATACAAAATATTCAAGTTACATACTCAATTAATCATTTCGCTTTCACGACAGGTGTAAAAAATATATTAGATTTTACACCAGATAAAAATATTCCATTCTTAATAGCTCGTGCGCATGATCCTTTTGATAAAAATGTTTCCTTTGATTCTAACGGGAATCCATTGCCTACAAGTGAAAATCCCAATGCTTTAACTTTTGACCCAACTTATACGTACGCTTCTATGCAACATCGCAGGTTTTTTATAAATATTTCTTTTAATTTTTAATCCAATAAATATATTCGTATTTTAGCCACACGAAAATAAAAATATGGCTTGTACTGGTTGCGTAAATGGAAGAGGTTGTTCTACTTTAGATTCACAGTCAAAAGGCACTTGTGGCAATTGCTCTGCTGGTTCTTGCAATAAATTAAATGTATTCAACTGGTTGGGTAATATATCTGAAATTCTACCTGAAGGAATGTTTCCTGTAGTGGAAGTTCGGTTTAAAAATTCTCGCAAAGAATTTTATTTAAATCCTAATAAACTTATTCTTTATACAGGTGATGTGGTAGTTACAGAAGCAGAAACAGGATATGATGTAGGCACGGTATCTGCAACTGGTGAAATTGTTCGGTTGCAATTAAGAAAAAAAGAAATAACAGATACAACTCAATTAAAAAAAATACTTCGCAAAGCCAAACCGCAGGATATTCAAAAGTGGAAAGAAGCACAGGTACTTGAATACAAAGCATTGATTAAATCAAGAGAATTGGCTCAAAGTTTGAAATTAGAAATGAAACTAATTGATGTTGAGTATCAGGGTGATAAAACAAAAGCCACTTTTTATTACACTGCAGATGGAAGGGTTGATTTTAGAGAACTGATTAAAAAACTTGCTTCAGAATTAAAAGCAAGAATTGAAATGCGTCAAATTGGTGCTCGTCAGGAAGCGGCAAGGTTAGGAGGTATTGGTGTATGCGGAAGGGAATTGTGTTGTAGTACATGGCTTACAGATTTCAGAAGTGTAAGTACTAATAATATCAGGTATCAGCAATTGTCCGTAAATCCATCAAAATTAGCAGGTCAATGTGGAAAGTTGAAATGTTGTTTGAATTATGAATTAGATGCGTACCTTGATGCTTTGAAAGAATTTCCGGAAGTACAGGATAAAGTTTTAGTAACTCAAAAAGGTCAGGCAAAGTTCATCAAAATAGATGTGTTCAGAAGAAGAATTTATTGGGCTTATGAAAATGATCTCGGCACATTTATTCCATTAAGTATTGAAAGAACAAAAGATATTTTAGAAATGAATAAAAATAATGTGCTTCCAGAAGATTTATTAGAACCATCAGAGGTTGAGGCAAAAAAAGAAGTTGAAAAAGAACTTACACCTGTAACTACTGAAAGTAATTTAGACAGATTTAATGACAAGTTCAAGAAAAATAAAAAAAACTTTCAAAACAGAAAAAATAAATAATATGCAAAAAATAAACACATTAGTGTGGTTGGGTTTAATCATTGCTTTGTTGTTTATTTCAATTTCTTGCAAAAAAGAAAGTACTGTATATAGCAAGTATTATTATTTTGAAAAGCAAGAATGGTCATCTAAAGACACAGCAAAGTTTAGAGTTGATATAATTGACACAACAAGTTTGTGTGATGTAAATATTAAAATCAGACACGGTGAATTATATCCTTATAGCAATCTGTATGTTTTTTTAACTACTATTTATCCTGATAACAGAAAACAAACAGACACTATAGAGTGTATTCTTGCTAATAGTAAAGGTGAGTGGTATGGCAGTGGATTAGGCGATATGTATGACATAACTTTGCCTATTAAAAAAAATATTCGTTTTGCAAAAAGTGGAGTATATCAATTTTATTTTGTTCAGGCAATGAGACAAGATCCATTACCAAACATCAGTGAATTTGGTTTTGAAATTATTCGTGTTTCAAAAAATAGATAATTTATGAGCAATGTTATTTTTAGTTCTCTCAAAGAAAAAGCAGAACAATTAGATAATCAGGATGATTTATCAAAGTTCAGAAGTAAATTTTTATTTCCACAACATAAAGGAAAAAATGTTTTGTATTTCACTGGAAATTCGCTGGGGCTTCAACCTATTACAACTAAAACATATATTGAACAAGAATTAAACGATTGGGCAAAATTTGGTGTAGAAGGACATTTCAAAGCACATCGTCCATGGTTTAAGTATCACGAGTTTCTTACAGAAAAAATGGCTAAAATTGTAGGAGCACTGCCAGAAGAAGTTGTAATGATGAATCAATTGACATCTAATCTGCATTTTTTGATGGTTTCTTTTTATCGTCCATCAGGAAAAAAAAGAAAAATACTAATAGAATATCCTGCATTTCCAAGTGATGTATATGCTGTTCAATCTCAAGTAAAATTTCATGGAGGTAATCCTGAAACTGATGTAATAATGGTGCGTTCAGACCGAGATGATTTTGTAATTGATGAGGAAAAAATTTTGAATACTATTGAAACTTATAAAGATGAGATTGCAATGTTGTTAATTGGAGGTGTTAATTATTTATCTGGTCAGGTATTTGATATAAAAAAAATCACAGCATTTGCACATCAACACGATATTATGTGTGGCTGGGATTTAGCACACGCAGCAGGAAATATTGAACTTCGCTTACATGATTGGGAAGTTGATTTTGCAGCGTGGTGTTCATATAAATATCTGAACAGCGGTCCAGGTTCAGTAGGAGGTGCATTTGTTCATCAAAAGCATTTAAAGAATTTAGATTTGCCAATATTTGCAGGATGGTGGGGAACAGATAAAAAAGAAAGATTCAAAATGAAACCCGTATTTGAACCAATGGAAACAGCAGAGAGATGGCAAGTGAGTAATGCGCCTATATTTTCAATGGCGGCGTGTTTAGCATCATTAGATATTTTTGAAGAAGCCACAATGCATGCACTTTTGAAAAAGAGTAAGCAACTAACAGCGTTTTTAGAAGAAGTATTATTAAGTGTCAATTCTGTTTTCAAAAAAGAGATATTCAAAATTATTACACCCAAAAGCAGAGGTGCTCAATTATCAGTAGTTTGTACTTTATCAAATCCAAAAATGTTATTTGAACAAATGATAGAAGAAGGAATAATTGTAGATTGGAGAGAACCAAATGTAATTCGCTTTGCACCTGTGCCTTTATACAATTCTTTTGAAGATGTTTATCTGATGGGTGAAAAAATTCAGGAAATCATTTCAAAAATTGAAACTTCCATTGTGAAGTGAAAAAAATATGATTGCAAAGAAACTCAAAGAGAGATATAATTCTTTTTGTGGCTTGCAATCATGGAGTTCTATCTGTACTATATATTTAAAAACAATTTCAGATGAAAAAAGGATTATTGATCACTTTTATTATTTTTAGTTTGATAAAAAGTTTTTCTCAATCCGATTCAACATTTGTTAGAAAAGAAGGATTATATTTAAATTTTGATCAGTTTAAAAAAAATCAGCCCATTTCAAAATCACAAATCATTTCAAAAATAGATACATCTCAATTAGATTTTTTTACAAAAGTAGTTATGCAAAAGGAAATCAAAATTATTGATGAAAATCAGCAGGAAAAAATAATTTCACCAAAAGATTTATGGGGTTATTTTCAAAATGGTATTTTGTATATTTATTTTGATAATGCTTTTTACAAAGTGCCCGTGTTGGGAGCAATTTCTTATTTTATTGGCACACAAGAAGTGGTTTATTATACAGGAATGGGAATGGGTGTTGGTTATCCTTATGGAGTAGCAGGAGTCCCTGTAAAAACAAGAGAAATGAAAGAGTTTTTGTTAGATTATTTTACTGGAAAAGTTTATCCGTTCAGCATTGAAAATTTAGAAACATTATTACAAAAAGATGAAAGTATTTACAATGAGTTTAATTCCTTAAGTTATCGTCAAAAAAAGAAAAAGTATAGTTATTATATCAGGAAGTTTAATGATAAATTTAAGGTGGAATAAATGTTGCTGTAAAATTTTCTTGAAATTGTTATTTATCTTTTTTATTCTTTACGGTAATTTTTGTGCAGTAGATGGTAAAACGACTTAAGTCGTCATTTGGGCAAAAACGGCTTAAGCCGTTTGCTGCATAGTATCACCAAATATAAATGACAAATAAGTTACTTCTTCTCAAACCAATATAATGTATCTTTATCAGAAAGTTCAAAATATAGTTTATCTAAATTTGGTTTAGGCAAAATTTGAACACTGTTCTTTTTAAGATACTCAACCTTCACATTAAACTGTTCTGCCATTACATTATAAAAGTATTCTGGATGAATAAGTTTTTTTAATTCATAATTCACTAAATCACTTTTGCCCATCGGAAACTCTTTCCAATCATCTTCATTTTCCTCATTACCATAAATGTAAAACGATTGAACTTTCATATCATAATCAAGTATTCTAAATCTTTTCATTTTAGATTTTTTTGTTTCAGAAATTTTAGAATACTGTCCTGTTTTAAAAGCATTCAATAATTCTTCATCGTGTTTAAAAATAAATCCTATATGAGTTTCTGTTTTTAATAAGCCAATGTATCTATCATTTTCTCTGATGCCTTCTTCAAATATTTTTTTGAAATATTTTTTCTTTTCTTTATCTGACAGTGCTTCAAAAGGAAAAGTAATAACAAATACATCTTTGAGTTGTTCTTTCATTTTTAAACCTAAATAGGCCTTGATAGAAAGATTGGTGTTAAGAAATTTTCCAATATAATAGGAGTTAAAGTAAATATACAAAGTATCATCGCCTACTACATTATTATTTTTTAGTTCGTTCTCTATCATTTTTGCATAAACAGTATCAACTGTAAATTTTTTTACTTTCATACAAAGAACATTTTTCGCAAATATACTCATTTATTGTCTTTTGATAAAACTTTTGAAAATTGATTTTAGAAAAAATTTGCACTATTTTTATCCGAAAAAAATATGGCTTTTATTTATCCTGTAAACGGCATTCATCCGATATTTGGAAAAAATTGTTTTGTTGCTCCAAATGCAACTGTTGTAGGAGATGTTGTAATGGGCGATGAATGTAGTATTTGGTTTAATGCGGTGGTTCGTGGAGATGTTAATAAAATCAGAATGGGTAACAGAGTGAATATTCAAGATAATGCGGTTATTCATTGTACTTATCAAAAATCAGAAACACACATTGGCAATAATGTTTCAATAGGACACAATGCTATTGTACATGGGTGTAAAATATCAGATAATGTGCTGGTAGGAATGGGAGCAATTATTATGGATAATTGTAAAATAGGAAGCAATGTAATTATTGCGGCTGGTGCAGTGGTATTAGAAGGCACTGAAGTGCCTGATAATTGTGTATTTGCGGGAGTGCCTGCGAAAAAGGTGAAAGATATTTCGCCCGAACTTCTATCTGGTGAAGTAGAAAGAATAGCGAAAAACTATGTTTTCTACGCTTCCTGGTTTAAGGATGTAAATGATTTGAAATGAGCAAAAGGTTTAAATCGTCAATCCTATTAATCAATCCATTCAAAACCTGTATAAGGCACTAAAACATCTGGAATTTTAATACCCTTTTCAGTTTGATTGTTTTCTAAAAGTGCTGCTACAATTCTTGGTAATGCTAATGCACTGCCATTCAAACTATGTGCTAATTGAGTTTTTCCATTTTTATCTTTTATTCTGCACTTTAATCGGTTGGTTTGAAATGTTTCAAAATTAGAAACTGAACTTACTTCTAACCATCTCTTTTGTGCAGCACTGTATACTTCCATATCGTAAGTTAATGCTGATGCAAAACTCATATCTCCGCCACACAATTTTACAGTGCGAAAGGGTAGTCCTAACATTTTTAATAATCCTGCCACATATTCTCTCATTTCTTCTAATGTTTCATAAGATTTTTCAGGATGAGTAATTTGAACAATTTCTACTTTATCAAATTGATGTAGGCGATTTAATCCTCTTACATCTTTGCCATAACTTCCTGCTTCTCTTCTAAAACAAGGCGTATAACCACAATTTTTTATTGGCAACTGGTCTTCACTTAAAATAACATCACGATAAATGTTTGTAATAGGCACTTCTGCTGTTGGAATCAAGTAAAGTTTATCTTCATTGACATAATACATTTGACCATCTTTATCAGGTAATTGACCTGTTCCAAAACCACTTGCTTCATTTACTAAAATAGGTGGTTCAATTTCGGTGTAACCGTTTTTTGTAGCATTATCCAGAAAAAAATTGATAAGTGCTCTTTGAAGTTTTGCTCCTTTTCCAATGTATACAGGAAAACCAGAACCCGTTAGTTTAACGCCAGTTTCAAAGTCAATAAGATTATACTTACTTGCTAAATCCCAATGGCACAAAGCATTTTCTGGCAAATTAGGAATTTCACCATGTTGAAAAACAATTTCGTTGTCTTCTGCAGTTTTACCTTCGGGCACAGAATGGTGTGGAATGTTAGGTAACAAAACCAATATATTATGAATATCAGATTCTACTTTTGATAACTCATTATCTAACTGGGCAGATGCATTTTTCAATTCAGTTGTTTGTTGTTTTAATTTTTCTGCTTCCTCTTTTTTCCCAGATTTAATAAGGTTTCCAATTTCTTTTGATGAAGTATTCAATTTATTTTTAATATCATTAGATTGAGCAATTAATTTTTTTCTAAGTTCATTTAATGCAATGATTTTTTCCACATATTCTTCTGCATTTTGAAAATGTTTTTTCTTTAAACCCTGAATAGTTTTTTCTTTGTTTTCAATAATAAATTGTATTGGAATCATATACTAAAAATTGATGGGACAAATTAAATGAATTTAAATTTATGAAACACTATAATAGTTTTTTTAGTGATTGTTGATTTAAGAAATTCTAAAACTGCATAAAAATTTTTAGAAAAGAATGAGTCAACTCAAAACTCATGTTATTATTCAGCACTATATTTTTTAAATACTGACGATAAATGTCAGTATGCTGACTGATTAACGTCAGCACACAAAGATACACAAAGAAAACTACAAAGTTCGCAAAGAAGAATTTATAGATGTATTAAATCTTTGTGCCCTTTGTGTTAAAAAAAAACTTGGCGGCCTTTGTGTTTTATTAGTTTTCATTTTTATATGCTTAGCTGAATAGTAACAAACTTATAACTAAAAATTAAAAACTAAAAACTAAAAACTCAAATGGTTAGTGTTTAATCCATCTCACAATTTCTTTCCATGTTGCTTTTTTACCATACATTAAAATACCTGTGCGATAAATTTTAGCAGAAAGTTTTGTCATTAAGAAAAATGAAATGTATAAAATAATTAACGAAAGCAATATCTCCCAAAAGGGTACTCCAAAAGGCAAGCGAGCCATCATTACTATTGGAGAGGTGAAGGGTATAAATGACGCCCAGTATGAAAGCGAAGTATCGGGATTGCTAATCATTTTAGCTGCGATAAAATAACCCACCATTAAAAGTAATGTAACAGGTAAAGTAAATTGTTGAGCATCGGTTTCAGAGTCAGCCGCACTACCAAGAGCCGCTAATAAAGCACTGTAAAATAAGTATCCACCAATAAAATAAAAGAAAAAGCTAATGGCTATTTCATAAAAATTTAATTTGTCAATTTGTTTAAGCAATTCAAAAGCTTCTAATTCACCTTGAAAATTTTGCAGTTGTTCCCAATTTGCTTCAACTCCTTTTTCATAAACCACTTTCTGTTGCTTTAAAAACTTTTGATAATCTTCTCTAACACCACTCATCAAAGTAACAGAAACAATTGATACTAACACGAAAGACATAATGCTCATAATGATAAATTGTCCAATACCTAATATAGCAATGCCAATAATTTTCCCCATCAATAATTGAAAAGGACGAATAGAAGACACAATCACTTCTACGACACGATTATTTTTTTCTTCAATAACACTTTTAAATAACATCATTCCATACATTGTGATAAACATAAACATTAAAAACGCAGACAAAAATCCTAATATGCTCATAAATGCTGTGATTTGTTCAGAGTGTTCACCTTTTTCATTGACCTTTTCTGTAATGATTTTAACTTGTTGCCTTGCACTATTAATGGTTTGCGGATTGATATTATTGGCTAACAATTTATGTTCAAAAAGTAATTTTTCAATTTGAGATTTTATCATTGTTTGAAATGCAAGTCCTGGTGTTTTTTTGTAAAAAATTTTCACTGTGCCTCCTGCTCCTTCTATTATATTATGCGGAATGTATAATAAAACATCTACATCATTACGATTTAATTTATCTAAACATTTTTCAAGTGAATTATTAGAGTACAAAAAACTAATATAATTATTGCCTTGCAATTTTCCAACAAAAAATTGAGTTTCATCTGCTACTAAAACATTGTAATTAGTTTCTTCTTCTGTGCTTAGCCAAAACATTAAAGCTACAAAACCTGCAATAATAAAAGGAGTTAAAAAGGTCATTAAAATGAATACCTTATTAGAAATTTTTCTTTTTATTTCAAAACTTAAAACCAAAAATATCTTTTTCATCTGAAATTATTTATTTGTTTTTATGAATAGATGGAACTCTACGAGTGCAAAGTTAGGAAATAAATTAGATATAAAGTTTTTACTACATAATGTTTAAAATAAAAATAATTAACATAAAAATTTATTAAAAGTGTTAATAATCAAAGTAATTCATCGTATTCGTCTAAATTTTTGAAAATATCATCAAACTATTATTTATGTTTGTGCCCTATTCTAAAATAAAATCTATGATTAAGAAAAATTTACTTACAAGTTTAGCAGTTGGAAGTGCATTGATGATAAGCACATCATTATTCGCACAATTAAGCGGAACATACACCATTCCCGGCACTTACACATCTGTTGCTGCAATTGTTGCAGATTTAAATGCTCAAGGTATAAGTGGTCCTGTTACAATTAATATCGCTGCCAGTTATACCGAAAATGTGCCTGTTGGCGGTATAAAATTAACGGCTACTGGTACAGCCGCCAATCCTATTATTTTTCAAAAAAGCGGTTCAGGTGCAAATCCAAAATTAATTGCATCTTATGCAGGAACAGGCACACCTGGTAGTGCAGTACAAGATGGAATTTTTGCACTTGTTGGAAGTGATTATGTCACAATAGATGGTATTGACCTTGAAGATATGAACTCATCTAATCCAGCCACAATGGAATATGGTTATGGATTTTTCAAAGCCAGTGCTACTGATGGTTGCCAAAATAATACTATTAAAAATTGTGTGATAAAATTAAGTAATGTAAATAATGCTACTTCAACTGGTCCATCACAAAATGGTTCAAAGGGTATTTCTTTTTACAATGCTACAAATACCGCGATGACTACTGCGCTCACCATTACTGCTCCTTCCGGTTCTCATTCAAATAATAAAATTTATTCTAATACTATTACAAATTGTAATGTTGGTATTAGTTTGTATGGTTACAACGACAGTAGTCCTTATGCTAATGCTGATATGAATAATGATATAGGTGGAAATAGTCCATCAACTGGAAATACTATCATTAACTTTGGTGGAGGTGGAACTAACCAATCTTATGGTATATATGCTATATATCAATGGAATTTAAATGTTTCAAATAACTTATTAAATAATAATCCAACTAATAGTATTTCTAATCATACAGGAACATTTTACGGAATAATGTTTAGCACAGCTAATAATGCTAACATTTCAATTTTAAATAATACTGTTACAATCCAAAGCGGAGCCACAACATCTCAGTTGGCATGCATTTATTCATCAGCAGGAGGTTCAGGTACTACAAATACAGTAGTAATTAGTGGTAATGTTATTTCTTCTACCTATACCACTGCTACTTCAGGAACATATTATGGAATCTATAATGGGGCCACCGCGGCAAATTTATTTATTAATAACAACTTAATTTCCGGGCATACTTATGGAAGTGGAACCGCATCTGGTAGTAATAATATGATTTACAATGCTTCTACTATTTCTAATGCTCTTACAATAAATTCCAATACAATAACAAATGTAAATTATAACGGAACAGGTTCTTTATATTTATGTTACAATAGTAATGGAACGTCATCATATAGTTTTAATAATAATTTAATCTCTAATATTACAAGAACATCTTCAGCATCTGGAACTATTTATGGACTTTACAATTTTGGAGGACCTTCAGGTGGAACTGTTTCATTATCTTCCAATACAATAACAACTGTTTCTCAAGGTACGACTGTTTCAACTACTTTTTATGGTTTTTATCATGGCACATCAAGTACTCAAAATATAAATTGTACAAATAACATCATTTCAAATATACAAAGTGGAACAGGATCAATGTATGATATTTATATTACTTATGGAAATCTTGTAAATATAAGCAATAATAATATCAACAACATCACACACGCTGGCACCTTTGCAGGTATTTATGGAGGAACATCAAGCACTTATACTATTTCAGCAGTCAACAACACCATTACATCAGTTAATTTATTTGGAGCAAGTTCCACAGAGTATGGTATTTATTTAGGAGCAAGTTTAGCAGGTGCATCCAATCAATGTATCAAAAATACAATTGGCAATATTACTCATAACGGAACAGGTGGTAGTTTAAGAGGAATTCAAGTTACAACTGCTGCTGATAATCAAATAATAAACAATATAGTTGGAGATTTGAAAACACCTAATATCAGCAATGCATCTGGATTGTATGGTATTTATGTAAATTCGGGTACTTCTGTAAAATTATACTACAATACAGTTCGTTTAAATGCAGTAAGTAGTGGAACTGTATTTGGAAGTTCAGCCCTTTATACATCTACAGTTTCAACAAATGTTTATTGTTCCAATAATATCTTTATTAATAATTCTACACCAGTTGGAACAGGTTTAACAATGGCATATCAAAGAAATGGAACATCTTTAACTAACTTTAGTGCACCTACAGACAATAATATCTATTATGCAGGTAACCCTGGTCCATCTAATTTAATATTTTATGATGGAACAAATGCTGTACAAACATTAAGTGCATATCAAACACTTGTTGCTCCTTTTGAAGCCAATTCAAAAACAGAAAATACTACCTTCATTTCAACAACTGGAGGTTCTTCTGGCTTCTTACATGTTCAACCTACGGTTTCTTCACTATCAAATAATGGCGCAGCAAATATAAGCGGAATTATTGATGATATTGATGGTGATATTCGTGCAGGAAATCCTGGTTATGCAGGAACAGGATTTGCACCAGATATTGGGGCTGATGAATATGAACCTGTCTTACCAGCTTGTTCTGGTACTCCAAATGCAGGAACTGTAACAGCTTCTACTAATTTACTTTGTAATGGAGGAAGTGCTGTATTAACTAATACAAGTGCAACTACTGGTTCTGGAATAACTTATCAATGGCAAGTTTCTAATACAGGAGTATCTGGTCCATATTCAAGCATACCAAGTGCTACTTTATTATCTTACACAACTCCTACACTTTCAACAGGTGTTTATTATTATCAATTAGTTGTTACTTGTACAGCATCTGCTCTTTCAAGTACAACCGCTCCAATTTCAATTACTGTTAATCCTATACCATCTGCTACAGCAGGTATTGTCGGAAGCAACACAGTTTGTTTAGGAAGCCCAATTAACTTAACAGGCGGCTCTGATATTGGTACAACTTTTACATGGAGCGGACCTAATGGATTTACAAGTACTGTTCAAAACCCAACTATTTCAACATCTACATTTAGTTCAACAGGAACTTACACATTTGTCGCAACAGCAGCCAATTGTTCATCTAATCCTTCTACTGTAAATGTAGTTGTTTATTCTTTCCCTGGCGGCGTAGTGACCCCTTCTGTAATACAGCATTGTGGAGCTTCTGCTGGTGATACATTAACTATCTCAAATTTTAATTATCAACCTTCATATTCTTGTGGTTTGTCTACTGGTCCTTGTATAGGTCCAACAACCTTAATCCCAGTTGGAGTAGGTAATTACACTAACTCAACAACAGGATATCCTTCTGTGTATGGACATTATTTCAAAAATGCTCGTCATCAGATATTGTTTACTGCATCAGAATTATTAGCAGCAGGATTACAGCCAGGCAAGATAAGTTCAATGTCATTTTCAGTAGTAAGTATTCCTTCTGGTTATCAGGGATATATTCCTGGTTTTCAAATTTCAATGAAGTGCGTACCTTCTACTTTTACAAGTGTTTCTACAACATTTGATAATTCAGGATTTACAACAGTTTATGGTCCTGTAACATACTCACCAGTTGTAGGATGGAATACGCATTCTTTCCCAGTACCTTATGAATGGGACGGAACAAGTAATTTATTAGTTGATGTTTGTTATACACTTGATGTTACACCTCCTTATTCAAATAATCCTGTAATGAGTGCAACAACCTTGACATATAATGCTGTTGTATATTACAGAAGTGATTCTAATCCTGCTTGTGGTACAACTTTAGCAGGAACAACAAGTTCTAACAGACCTGATGTAATGTTTGAAAATTGTGGTGCAGAAAATCCTTCTACATATACTTACTCATGGTCTCCATCAGCAGGGCTATCAAGTACAAATACAATGAGCACAATAGCAACTCCAACATCTTCTACAATTTATACAGTAACCATTGATAATGGATATTGTACTAGTGTTTCAACTGCTACCATTAACATTTTCCCAAATCCAACAATTTCTGTAGTAAGTTCAAACAATCCATCATGTGAAGGTAGTAATGTAACATTAACTGCAAATGGTGCTAATACTTACACATGGAACACAGGTGCAACCACAAATACTATTGTAGATAATCCAACATCAACAACTACATACACTGTTGATGGCACAGATGCAAACGGTTGTAGTGCAAGTGTTACATTTACTCAAAATGTAAATCCTAATCCAACAATTTCTGTCGTAAGTTCAAATACACTATCTTGTTCAGGAAGCAATATAACATTAACTGCAAGTGGAGCCAATACTTACACATGGAACACAGGAGCAACTACAAATACTATAATTGATAATCCAACATCAACAACTACATACACTGTTGATGGCACAGATGCAAACGGTTGTAGTGCAAGTGTAACATTTACTCAAAATGTAGTACCCAATCCAACAATTACATCCGTAAATGTAACTGATGCTACATCACCAGGATGTGCAAATGGTTCAGCAACTGTAAATGTAACAGGCGGAACTTCACCATATATCTATACATGGAATCCAAATGTATCATCATCAAATATCGCAACGAATTTAAATGGAACATCAGGTACTGGAACAAGTTATACTGTTACTGTTGTTGATGTGAATAGTTGCTCATCGGTTTATACCTTTACAGTAGATTGTGTAACTGGAATTGAATCAATACAGGTTAATTCGGGCATAGCAATTTATCCAAATCCAACAAATGGACAGTTTAATGTAGTATTTGATGCCAATTTAGGAGAACAGATGGAGATGGAATTAACAGATGTAACTGGAAAAACAGTGCTTCATATAATTTCAAGAGAAGCTGTAACACCAGTAAATATAAGTGAGTTAGCGAATGGTATCTATTTTTACACAATAAAAGTTGATGGTGTAAAAGTAAGAGGAAAAGTAGTGAAGGAATAAAATCTAAAGCAGAAAAAACATAAAACAAAAAGGGGAGTAAAAAACTCCCCTTTTTTATTATTAAAAAATTGAAAACAGATTTCTTTACTTTTGAGCAATGTTTATCATTCTGTAAAGTAAGCGGGCAGCCACATTTGCGTCCCAATCATTATCTTTTGCGGGAGATACTTCATTGATGTCAAAAGCAATAATTTTTCTTCCGCTTAAAACAATTTTTTCAACTAAATATAACACTTGTTCAGTATCAAATCCACCTGCAACAGGAGTGCCAGTATTAGGGCATAGTTTGGGGTCTAATCCATCAATATCAAAACTGATATAAACTTTCTCAGAAAGTTCATTGATGATGCGATTACATATTCTATCCCATGAATCTCCACGATATAAATCATGTTTGATATCTTTATCGTAAAAAGTTTTTACTTTTGAGTGAGTTTGTGTAATATTATATTCTTCTTCACAAAAATCTCTGATACCTACTTGAACTAATTTTTCAAGTTGATTAACTTCCTTCAAAACATTATACATAATGGAAGCGTGTGAATATTGAAATCCCTGATAAGCATTTCTTAAATCAGCATGTGCGTCAATTTGTAACAAAGAAAAATTTCCAAACTTTTTGGAAGCGGCTTTTATTAATCCTAATGGCGTTGAATGGTCGCCACCTATTAATACAACCAACTTATTTTGTTGCAGAAATTTTGTAGCAGTATTTTCAACCCATTCATTCATCCAGCCACAAGCAGCATTTATTTCTTTGAGAAGTTGTTTGCTTTGTTTTTGTGCTTGTTTTGATTTTTTTTCTGAGAGTTGTAAATAGCGAAGGGCTTTTTTTCTTAATGTATTGCTTTTTTTTAAAATGGTTTTATTGATTTTTTCAAAATAAATTCCCTTTTTCCATGCGTCCTTTAGAAAAGGGTCAAATAAATCTACCTGATAAGATGCCTCTAAAATGGCTTGTGGCCCTTTGGCAGTGCCTGAATGATAACTTACTGTAACTTCCCATGGTACAGGAATTATAATAGTGTCGCTTTCATCGGCATTGAAAGGTAGTCCAAATATACCATCAAAAATAGCGGCATCATTTGGATTAAAAGATTCAATTTTTTTTTCTTTGGAAAGAGATAGATTTTTTTTGAGAGGCATAAGTATATTTTTAAACTATAATTTCTTCATCAATTTCATTAAAAAATCGGTATTCCATAAAACTGTAACTATCCATTGGCATTATTTTAATCCACTGTTTGTATTTCCATCTCCATTGATTGATTTTACTCCATAATCCTTTTGTGAGATATGCTTCAATGTATGGATGGACAGCGAGTTTAATGTTTTTTTCTTTGAGTTCTACTATAATATAATTCAAAGTTTTTTCAATTTGATCAACAAACAAAACGCTTGGTTGAATTTTTCCAGTGCCGCCACAACTTGGACAAACTTCAAGAACTTCTATATTTACTTCAGGTCTCAATCTTTGTCTGGTAATTTGAACTAATCCAAATTTGCTTGGTGGAAGTATATTGTGTTTTGCTCTGTCGGACTTCATAAATTCTTTAAGTCGCTCGTAAAGAATTTTTCTGTTTTCCTGATTATACATGTCAATGAAGTCAATGACAATAATTCCACCCATATCTCTGAGACGCAATTGGCGTGCAATTTCTTCGGCAGCTTCTAAATTGGCTTGTAAAGCGTTTTCTTCTTGTGAAGCATTAGATTTTGCTCTGTTTCCACTATTGACATCTATTACATGCAAGGCCTCTGTGTGTTCTACAATTAAGTAAGCTCCGCTTTTTAGATAAACAGTTTTTCCAAATAAAGATTTAATTTGTTTTTCAACGCCAAATACATCAAAAATAGGAATTTTACTATCGTATTTTTTTACAATATCTTTTTTATCTGGAGCAATGGCTTGAACATAATTGTAAATATCTTGATATAATTGCTGATTATTTACATAAATGGCAGTAAATTGTTCGTTGAGCAAATCTCTGAGCAGAGCATTTACTCTATCCACTTCACCTAAAAGTTTTTGTGGTGGTTTTGCTTTTTTTAGTTCATGGTATATTTGGTCCCATTTAGATAGTAAATCATTAAGGTCGGCCTCAATATCGCTTAAATTCTTTCCTTCTGCTGCGGTTCTTATTATTACACCAAAATTTTTGGGTTTAATTTGCTGCATTATATTAAGCAAACGACTTCTTTCTGTCTCATCTTTTATTTTTGACGAAATTGTAATTTTATCTATAAAAGGTATAAGAACAATATAACGACCCGGTATTGAAATTTCTGATGTAATTCTTGGTCCCTTTGCACTAATTGGCTCTTTTGCAATTTGAACAAGAATGGGCATTCCAGGTTTTAAAACTTCATCAATTTTCCCATCTTTTTTTATATCAGGCTCATTTTTGAAGTATAATAAACTGGAAGCGTTTTGTTTATTTTTAATAGTATCTTCTGTATACTTGCAAAGGGATTTGAATTGAGGGCCTAAATCTAAATAATGTAAAAAAGCATCTTTTTCATAGCCAACATCAACAAATGCAGCATTAAGCCCTTTCATTACTCTATTTACTTTTCCTAAATAAATATCACCTACAGAAAATTGGTTATTATTTTTTTCTTTATGAAGTTCAACCAGTTTTTTATCCTGCAATAAAGCAATTAAAACCTCATTTTTAGTGGCATTGACAATTAATTCGTAACTCATAGTTGAAAATATTTAAAATACAAAAAAGATCTCTAAATAATAGAGAACTTTTTTGCAAATAATAAAACATAAGAAACCACCTTAAAATTTCTTACCTCACAAATTACAGTGAGATAAAAGATGGATTAACGGAGTTTTTTCTTATGACGATTTTTTCTTAAACGTTTTTTACGCTTATGAGTAGCCATTTTGTGTCTTTTTCTCTTCTTTCCGCAAGGCATAAGATTGATTTTTTAGGTTAATGATGTTTTGTTTTGTTTAATGATTCTATGTAATTATTGATACTGTTTGCTAATGTTGTATCTGTAATTTTGGCCGCAAATTTACGAAGAAATTGTATACTTTGCAAAGTATCTTTTTTTTGCATGTAAATTTCAGATAAAAAAGCGTATACTTCTATTTTAGAACTATCTAATTCCAATACTTTTTTATATCTTTGAATGGCCTTGTCTAACTGATTGGATCGTATAGAAAATTCTGCAAACTGTAAATGAAGTAATGGATTAGTACTATCTGTTTTTTCAATTTCTTTAAGCATTTGAACGCCTAACATTGGGTTTTGTGTTTGAACATAACAGGATGCTAACATTATTTTAGCATTTGTATTTTTTTCGTTTAATGTAATGGCTCTTTGAAAACAGCGAGCCGCACTGGCAATGAGCGGATCAGCTTCATTCGGAGAATTTATAAAACCTAGAGCATTGTAATAATTTTTTCCTAAGTAATACCAAACCGTGTCAATTGGTGATGAAAGATATTTTAATTCTTCAAAGTATGCAATCAGGGGAATTTGTTTTTTCTGACGAAGCAAAAGAATGACTGAGTCAATAGACAAATTGTTTTGTTGAAATTGTTGAATAAATTTTTCAATTTCTTTATCTTGTTGGGTATAAGTAGTTACATCTAAAGAAATAGAGGTGTCAATAGTAGATACGGATAAAATGGGCTTTTCAGTGGTCTTTGATTTTGGTAAAAATAAAACTAAAATGAGAACTGAAATAAAAACTAAAATGATTAGAAGGTGTAAAGGGCTTAATTTTTTAGGCATCAAATTATTTTTTAGACGGAAGAGTTTTTAATTTCTTAACTTTTTCCAATAGTTGTTGAGATGGTTTGTAATCTGGAATATAATGTTCAGGGATAACAATAGGTTTATTGTTTTTAATATCTCTTCCAATTTTTTGTGCTCTTTTTTTGAGATAAAAAGTTCCAAATCCCCTTAAATAAATGTTTTGACCTTTTGTAAGTCCGCGGTTAATGGCTTTCATAAACTCTTCAACTATAAGTTGAACATCTTGTTCGCGCATTTTTGTTTTAGTTGAAATTTCTCTTACAATATCTGCTTTAGTTAATTTATTTTCCATAAGTATTTGATTTTTAGATTAAAAGGGTGGCAAATGTAAAGAAAATTTGTTTGATATTTAAAATTTTCAATGTTCAATGTTTAATTTTCAATTCTCAATGCTTAATTTTAATAAGTTTTTAGTTATGAATTTTACCATCATTACGAGCGAAGCGAAGTAATCTCAAAAGTATTATCCACAAAAAAATTATGATATTGCTTCGGAATATCGTCCTTGCAATAACGACAAAACTAAACATTAAAAATGCTAACGATGAATGTCAGCATGCCGACCGACAGCGTCGGCACTCAAAACTATTTATGCTTCTACTTCTAAAACTTCAAAACATTTAATATCTCCGGCAGTTCCAATAAATTCTGATTTTATACCAACTAATCCAATTTGCTTAACTTGATCTTTTTTCAATGGATGTTTTAAATGCCAAGTATCATCATCAGATAATACAATTTCTATATCTTTACCTCCTATTATTTGGTTCAGTTGTTTTTGTGTAAGGAATAAAATAGCATCTTCACCTTCTTCTTCTGATTCCATATCTATAATGGATCCGTGTAATTTTAATTTTGGCACATCTGGTTTGTATTTGAATGGTAATTCTTCTGTATTTTGCTCTATGTATTTAATGTTGATTAAACGGATTTCTTTCATATTAATATGTGTTTATTGAATTAATAATGGCCTTTCATTTTGATGCCTAATTGTAATTTTTCTAATGCAGTAATGTATGCACCCATTCTCATGCTGGTTTTATATTTTTGTGCATTGTTCCAAACTTTATCAAATGCCATTTTCATTTTTTCATCATGCTTTTGATTAACTTCTTCTTCTGTCCAATAATAACCCATTTTGTTTTGAACCCATTCAAAATAAGATACAGTAACACCTCCGCTATTTGCTAAAATATCGGGCACTACAATAATACCTTTATCATTTAATATAGTATCTGCTTCTGGCAATGTAGGGCCATTGGCACCTTCTACAATAATTTTACACTGAACTTTTTCAGCAATTTCAGAGTTAATTACATTTTGAAGTGCAGCAGGAACTAATACATCGCAAGGTAATGTTAAAAGTTCTTCATTTGTAATTTTTGATGCATGTGAATATCCATCTAAAGTGCCTTTTTTAGATACATAACTTAGAGCATCCTTTATATCAATTCCTTTTTCATTGTAATATCCACCTGTAACATCAGCAATGGCTATTACTTTAATACCTTGCTCTGCTAATAACCTTGCAGCATGAGAACCAACATTACCAAAACCTTGAACAACGGCTGTAGTTTGTTGTGGTTTCAAATTGATTTTTGAAAGTGCTTGCAATGCATTTATCATAACGCCTCTTCCTGTTGCAGCTTCTCTGCCTAAAGAACCACCTAATCCTACAGGTTTTCCTGTAATAACACCAGGAGAATCTTCGCCTGTTATTTTATTATATTCATCTAATATCCATGCCATTTCTCTGGCACTTGTGCCCATATCTGGAGCGGGAATATCTTTATTTACACCAAAAACATCTTTCATTGCTTTAGCGTATGCACGAGACAATCTTTCTAACTCGCCCACACTCATTTCACGGGGATTACATTTAATACCCCCTTTGGCTCCACCATAAGGTAAATCAGCAACAGCACATTTAAATGTCATCCACGCAGCAAGGGCTTTTACTTCGTCTTCATTCACATCCATTGCATAACGAATGCCGCCTTTTGATGGTCCAATATGTGTGCTATGAACAACTCTATATCCTTCAAAAACTTTAACTTCTCCATTGTCCATTGTAATGGGCAAACTAACTTTGACTTCTTTTTGAGGATGTCTTAATACTTCTGTAATAACTTCAGGTAAGTTAATCAACTGTGCAGCAGCATTGAGCCGTGCTAACACCGCTTCGTACATGCTTTGATGAGCGGCGTGAGTGGTAGTACTCATAAAAGTTTTTTTAAATTTAGTGCCCGCAAATTAACATTAAATTATTTGAATTGACAAAAAAATCAGTATTATATATAAAAAAGTCAGTATTTTTATCGCAAAAAAATATGAAGAAGAATATCAATAGCGCATTAAATGAACAAATTGCCTTAGAAGCCGAATCATCACACATTTATTTAGCAATGGCATCATGGGCAGAAAAAAATGGATTTCAAGGGGTTGCTAATTTTTTGTATCAACATTCTGATGAAGAAAGAATTCACATGCTTAAACTTATTCGTTTTATCAATGAAAGAGAAGGAAGTGCTGTTATTCCGGCTATAAAACAGCCAAAAGAAAATTACAAAAATCTAAATGAGATATTTCAAAATGTTTTAGAACATGAAGTATATGTTACTAATAAAATAAATAAACTTGTAGAAATCACATTAGCAGAAAAAGATTTTACAACACATCATTTTCTTCAATGGTATGTTAGCGAACAATTAGAAGAAGAAGCATTAGCAAGACAAATTAATGATAAATTAAAATTGATAGGTGATGATAAAATGGGATTGTATATTTTTGATAGAGATGTTAGTGGATTAAAAACTGCTGATAATAACAAGACAACTGAAAAATAGTTTTTTGGAAATTAAATTGAATTTTAGAAAATTACTTTGGCTTAAAAAGCATCATTTTAATAGTTGGTCTGAATTTTTGAAAGCATTAAAAATTTTTACAAACATTTATACAAATAAAATTTGTTCTCAAATTCAAATGGAGGAACAAAGTAAGTATTGATTTTGTGGGTGAAAAATTAAATTAAATTGCTAATACTTTCGTTTGGAAAAAGTAGCATTACCTCTTTTTCTGTTTTTTGCTCTTTGTTTGTTGATTCTTGCTTGTAGTTTATCTTTGAAAACTTTATTTTTTGTTCTAAATCTATGGAATAGAGAGTGGTCTGTTTTATGAGAACCTGGTGTTTTGTGATATACCCAACCACCGGCTGTAACTTTTTCACCGCTAAATAATCTGGCTAAAAAACCTTTCTTTCTTCCACCGCCTTTGGCAAACTTATTGGCATTACCTTTACTTTTATTAAATATATGAAACCCACCTCCACGCTGATTCCTATGCTCTCTTTTTTTTCCTCCGGTTTGAGCAGAAAGTCCTGCTACAACAAACAAACCTATTAGTATAAATAGATATTTTTTCATAGTACAAATGATGATAATGATTTGTTTTGAACTTACAAAGTTACGGATAATTTTTTAATTACAAATAAAAATTTTTTCCACAAAAGATTGTGAAAAATAATTTGCACTTTCAATTTTGTGAAAAAAATTAAATTGTTTGAGCTTATATTTATTACTTTATGATGTTTGAAGATTTTTATAGATATTTGCCAATAAAAAATAATTTCATGAAAAAAAATATTTTCTTTTTTGGATTATTCATCATTTGTTTTGGTAAAAGTTTTGCTCAAAGTATATTAATTAAAAATGTAAATATTCATAATGGAAAAGGTAATGAGGTCTTTATAAGTAATGTGATAATAAAAAATGGAAAAATTGAAAAAATTCAAAACAATACAATCTCTGAAAAAACAGACACTATAATAGATGGCACCAACTTACATTTATACCCAGCTATTATTTCCTGTAATAATATTCTTGGGCTTCAGGAAGCAGAAGCCGTTCGTCCTACATCTGACTATGCAGAAATTGGAGAGTTTAATCCACATTTAAGAACATTAACTTCATACAATACCGATAGTAAAATTTTGCCAACAGTTTTTGCTAATGGTGTGCTTTATACTCAATGTACGCCAAGAGGAGGATATATATCAGGCACATCATCTGTTGTAAAAGCTAAAGCGTGGAACTGGGAAGATGCTGTCATAAAAGAAGATGGCGTTCATTTGTATATGCCATCTGAATATGTAAGAAAAGGATGGTGGGCAGAGCCAGATAAATCAGAGAAAAATAAGGAATTTGAAAAGCAAATGCATTTATTAAAAAAATTTCTAACAGATAGTAAATCTTATTTTCTTTCAAAAGACACAGCAGAATTTAATCCAATATACGAAGCTATGAAAAATATATGGAATGGAAAATTGAATTTATACATGCATTGTTCTAAATCAAAAGATATTTTAAATGCCATTCAATTAGCACAAGAATTGCAAATTCCAAAAGTGGTTTTGGTAGATTGTGATGAAATTTATAAAGTCATTGATATTGTAAAAAAATATAATTATCCAGTTATTTTAAGTAGAATAAATACATTGCCACAAAATACAGATGATAAAATCAGTATTACATTTGAATTACCCGCATTGCTTGAAAAGAATAATATCTTATACACAATTAGTATGGAAGGAGATATGGAAGCTATGCAAAGCAGAAACTTACCATTTGTAGCAGGAATGGCAGTGCCTTATGGATTAAGCAAAGAACAGGCACTAAAAAGTATAACTTATAATGCGGCTAAAATTCTTGGTATTGACAATCAATTAGGAAGTGTAGAAGAAGGGAAAATAGCATCTTTGATATTATCAGAAGGGGATATTTTAGATCCTGTTTCTCAAAAAATAAAATGTATTATTTTTGAAGGAAAGATTTTTGATGACAAAACTTTTCAGTATGAATTATACAAAAAGTATATGAATAAATATCATTTGAAAAATTAAATAATATAAAAATGCGTGAGGGATGCGGAGGGCGGCGAAGTCGGTGCGGAGCGAAGTGAAGCACGGGAGCGCACGCACAGCGTGTTTGACTAAATCACCACTACCTTCAAACCCCGAAGCAGCCCGACCTGAGCGTTAGCGAGGGGCACGCCCTGACGATAAATGTCAGGACAAGCCTAAAAAAATAATAATTTAGAAATGTGAATTACAATAATATGGCTACTTTCAAATCAGGAATCAAAAATTATTTGAAATTGATTTTAATTTTATTTTTCAATTTGATGTGTTTTTCATCGTATGCTTTTCAAATTTTGATTCCGATGGATGAAACTCAAAAAAATCATTTGAAAGCATACGGCATTGCTTACTGGACGCTTAAACAAGATGTTGAAATTTATTGGTTATTGAACTATAGAGGTGGAAGTTTTTTATTACCAGGCAATAAAGCCATTATCAATGAATGCAATATCAGAGGTGTGAGTTACGAACAAATATCGGATGCTCAGGCAAATAGTATTCTTTCAGAAATTGCACAGCCTGAAGTGAATATGGATGCGATGAAATTAGAAAAAGCCCCTAAAATTGCCGTGTATTCACCAAAATCAAAACAACCATGGGATGATGCTGTAACTCTTGCTCTTTCTTATGCTGAAATACCTTATGATGTAGTGTATGATGATGAAGTATTAAGTGGCGTATTGAAAAATTATGATTGGTTGCATTTACATCACGAGGATTTTACGGGTCAATATGGTAGATTTTATGCTCAATATGGCAATGCACCGTGGTATAAACAACAAGTGAGAGAAAATGAGGAAATAGCGAAAAGATGGGGATTTCAAAAGGTATCACAATTAAAATTGGCAGTGGCAAAAAAAATAGATGAGTTTGTTGTGAATGGTGGATTTATGTTTGCTATGTGTAGTGCTACAGATAGTTATGATATAGCCCTTGCAGCAGAAGGTGTGGATATTTGTGGCAGTGTGTATGATGGAGATCCTGCAGATCCTGATATGAATAAAAAACTGGATTATTCAAAAGGTTATGCATTTGAAAATTACAAACTTAATCCAGATCCTTTGTTTTATGAATTTTCGGAAATTGATACATACTTTACTCGCAATCAATATGGCATAACAAAGGAAAATGATAAATTTACATTATTTGAATTTTCAGCAAAGTGGGATCCTGTTCCTACAATGTTATGTCAAAATCATACTAATGTGATTCAAGGTTTTTGGGGACAAACGGTTGCATTTAATAAAAACTTTATTAAAAAAAATGTTTTGATAATGGGCGAAGCCAAAGCATTCAATGAAGCAAAATACATTCATGGAGAAAGAGGAAAAGGGACATGGACTTATTATGGAGGGCATGATCCGGAAGATTATATGCACAAAGTAGAAGACCCGCCAACAGATTTGAATTTGCATCCAAATTCTCCGGGATATAGGTTGATATTAAACAATGTGCTTTTCCCCGCAGCCAAAAAGAAAAAACAGAAAACTTAGTTAAGCACAATAATTAGTAATTATAGTTTGATAACTAAATTATTAAAATGAAAATTTATTACAATTTCATTATTTTCGTTTCAATTGTTTTACTTTTTGGATGTAAAAAATATCCTGAAAATACTTTGGTTTTAGATCCGCCTCAAGCAGTAATTCGTAAATGGAATGGTTTAAAATTAAAAGAATTTAAAGTTAATGGAATTGATAGTTTGACACTATTAAAATCTTATGAACCAGGCATTGATCAGGAAAAATTTAACTGCGGGTACTGGGAAAGAGATTATGGGTTTAAATTTTATTCTGAAAAACATTCTTTATTTATATGGTTATATGGGTTAGATAATATGTGTGAATTACAATACTGTTTTGGAAATAATAATAGTTGGACTTCTTTACCGAACAATCCAGGATATTTTTGTTTTGTTGTTAGTGGGAGCTTTAAGATTATAAAATTAACTCATCATGAATTTAAGATTTCAAAGACATTTAAAAATAAACAATATGAAATATGGTTTAAAAAGTAAAATGTTAGAATTCTATGAATAGAGTAATTATTTTTATTTTACTTACATTTTTGCTTACTGCTTGTACTTTTCAAAAAAGGGTATACAGAAATGGCTTTTATGTTGAAAACATATTTTCTAAAAAGAAAACTATTAGCAATATTTTTAAAAAATCAACTTCATCTGAAAGAGAAAACATTTTAATTTCAAGAAGTAATAAAGATACTGCAAAAGCAATAGTATTTATTTCTAAATCAGAAAATAATTATACGCCCGTTCTTTCAAAAATTACAAAAGAAAAATTGAAATATAACTACAAAGACAACTTGGTATGTGATAAATCAAGTAAATTGATGAAGGTTTTTAAAGATACGATTCCGACAAAAGCACAAACAAAGAAAAATAATTTAATGGATAATCGTCTTAAATCACAATATCTCAGTTTGATATTTAATTTATATCATACGCTTTATGCAGTACTTTTGTACTTAACTTTTTTCTTTGATGCATTAGGTTTTGTATTTTACGGTAATTATGTCTCAGGGCCATTTTTGTTTTATATTGGTATTACTATAATTTTTTTGATAAATTCATTCTTAAAGGAAAAAAGTCAAGATTATTTTTCTAAATATTCCAATACTAATGGGATTACCCATTTTATCGTAAACACTTTAGTACTTTTTTTATTCTTCCTTCTTTTCTTTGATTTTGAGAAACAAACATTTCTTGCATTTTCGATATTTTCTGCATTTTCATTGATAATGCTTTTGTTCATAATTCTGATTAATTTCAAAAATAAAAATTTCAATAAAATAAATAATGAAGCGAATTTGAGTATGGATGCGAATTTCAAAGAAAATATGCCTTACATCAAAAGAATAAAATGGATAAGAATTATTAAACTAATATTATTAATTATCAATTATACCCTCACTTGTTTGTTGGTTTATAATTTTATGATTATATCAGCATACAAAACTTTAAGTTTAATTGACAGATATTTGTTATTGGCAGGTATATTCTCTATTCCAATTGTTATCAATTATATTCTATATCTTTTTAGAAAGAAAAAAAAGAAAACTTAACTGAATAATAATTTTAATCCTTAATCAAACTAATAAATTCTTTTCTGGTGGCTTCTTCTAAAAAGACACCTGAAAATGCTGATGTGGTGGTAATACTATGTTGTTTTTGAACACCACGCATTTGCATACATAAATGAGCACATTCTATCACTACACCCACACCAAGTGGTTGTAATGTTTCTTGTAAACAATCTTTTATTTGATTCGTTAATCTTTCTTGAACTTGTAATCTTCTTGCATAAGCATCTACTACACGGGCAATTTTACTCAAACCAACTACCTTGCCATTTGGAATATACGCCACATGTGCTTTTCCTATAAAAGGTAAAATATGATGCTCACACAAACTAAACACTTCAATGTTTTTAACTAATACCATTTGAGAATAATCTACATCAAACAATGCAGATTTTATTATTTCAATAGCATTTAAGTGATAGCCGTGTGTCAAAAATTGAATAGATTTGGCGGCTCTTTCAGGGGTTTTAATTAAACCATCTCTGCTAATATCTTCTCCTACATGTTTGAGAATGGTCTCGTATGCCTCTTTTAAAACTTTTGTTTTTTCGGCATTATACATATCAATGCGGAAGTAATTTTCAAATTCTTCCCAGTCAGTGATGATTGGTTTTTTATCTTCCATAATATTCTGCAAAATTATTATCTGTTTCTTGAATTTTTACACAATGTAATTGTGCTCCGTATTGTTTGATAAATGGTTCTAATTTTTCCCAAACATAAATACATAAATTTTCTATGCTTGGTAGTTTATTTTTGAAATATTCAATTTCAAGATTTAGATTTTTATGGTCTAATACATCTACAATTTCAGTTTTTAATATTCGGCTCAAGTCAAATAAATTCATAACAAAACCAGTTTCTGGATTAATCTCTCCTTTAATTGTAACATAAATTTCATAGTTATGTCCGTGAAAATTCGGATTAGCACATTTTCCAAATGCTTTAAAATTTTCTTCTTCACTCCAGTGTAAATTATACAATTTATGTGCGGCATTAAAATGTTCTTTTCTTGTAATGTAAATCATAGGGCACAAACTTACAAAATTTCTCTATGTGCAGATGAACTAATAATTTTGCCTTACATTTGTGTTCAGATTTATTAAATGAAATTTCAATTTTTCATAATGTTGTTTTTATTTAATCTGTTATTTGCACAGCAGATATTTTATATTGATACCATAGAAATTGAAGGCAATAAGAAAACTAAAAATTCCATTATTCTCCGTGAGTTTATTAAGAAAAAAGGGGATACTGTTTCAAGTGAAAGTTTAAATTATATCATTACTCGTTCCCAACAAAATATATTCAACACTAATTTATTTGTTTTTGATACTGTATATTTTGAAAAAACTGATAGCAACAAAATAAAATTACACACACATGTTCGGGAACGATGGTATTTGTGGCCTGTGCCGATATTTGAAATTCAAGATAGAAATTTTAATACATGGTGGGCTACAAAAGATTTTTTCAGAATTAATTATGGTATTCAGGTAGACCACGAAAATTTTACGGGCAGAAAAGATAAATTTTCAGTTGTCATTCAGTGTGGATATTCAGAAAAATATGGAATTGTTTATAGAAAGCCATACATTAATCATCAGCAAACTATTGGTTTTCGCACATCAGTTTTTTACAAACAAAATAATGAAGTGCAATATGCTACAAAGTATAATAAACCTCTTTTTGTCAGAGATTATCATCAACACCTTGTCAAATGGATAGAAGCCAAACTTTCTTTTTCATACAGAAAAAAATATTTTGATATACACACATTAGAAATTGCTTACAATCACTGGAATATCAACGACACAGTGATTAAATTAAATCCAAATATAATAGATAATCCTTCAAAAAATGAATGGCAGTATTTTTATGTGTATTATTCTTATTTGTTTAACAACACAGATATTCAGTATTATCCATTAAATGGATGGGTGGCGGGCGGAAGTTTTACAAAAAATGGTTTAATAAAATCTATAGATGATGTGAATAATTTTTTTGTGTATGCAACAATAAAAAAATTTACACCTCTAAAACCATGGTTGAATCTTGCAAATGCTGTTTATGGTAAATGGACAGATTCAAAAAATATCCCTTATTTTTTTAATCGCTCTATTGGATATGGAAATAATTTAGTGCGTGGTTATGAGTATTACATCATTGATGGTCAACAATATGTAATGACAAAAAATGCTTTGAGATTTTTATGGTTTAAGCCAAAAGTTTTAAACTTAAAATGGCTGAAAGTGCCTCAATTCAATACTATTCCAGTATATTCATATTTTAATCTTTTTTTTGATGCCGCTTATGTGCAGGATAAAATTTTTGCATCCACAAATTTTCTAAACAATAAATGGATTTATGGTTATGGTGTAGGATTAGATATAATTACTTATTATGATTTAGTGTTCAGAATAGAATTTGCCATCAATCATTTACAGCAATGGGGTATTTACTTACATCTTAATATGGGAATGTGAAATTTTTTAAACATTTTTAATATTGATTTACTCAACAATTTAAACTAACTTTGCCAACAAAATTTAAAATTATGGCATTCACATTACCAAAATTAGAGTATGCATACAATGCATTAGAACCACACATTGATGCAAGAACAATGGAAATTCACCACACAAAACATCATCAGGCATACATTGATAATCTCAACAAAGCCATTGCTGGCACAGATGCTGAAAAATTAAGCATTGAAGAAATCTGCAGAAATGTATCTAAATATCCAGTTGCCGTAAGAAATAATGGTGGCGGACATTACAACCACACTTTATTCTGGCAGTTGATGGCTCCTAATGCGGGAGGAGAACCAGTTGGCGAAATTGCTCAAGCCATCAATAAAACTTTTCAAAGTTTTGACAACTTCAAATCACAATTTTCTCAAGCCGCTATGGGACGCTTTGGTTCTGGCTGGGCATGGCTTGTAGTAGATGCTAATAAAAATTTAGTGATTGGATCTACACCAAATCAAGATAATACTTTAATGGACATTTCAGAATTAAAAGGATTACCAGTATTAGGTATAGATGTTTGGGAACACGCTTACTACTTGAATTATCAAAACAGAAGAGCAGATTATGTGCAAGCATTCTTTAATGTTATTAACTGGAAAAAAGTGAATGAATTATACCTTAACGCTTTGAAATAAATCAACTTTGCTTTACACTTTTTGATTAAAGTTTGGATAAAAAAACAATTAATGTTATTTCAATTTGATAAATTCAAAAGCCCTGTTATTATCGGGGCTTTTTTTATCTCTTTTTTGTATTATTCATTAGGTGCTCATAATATTGATAATCAATTATGTTCAAATATTTTTCAAAAAAGCAACAATCAATTTCCTAATCCACTAAAAAAATTTTTTCTAAAGCAAAAGCACAATCATAAAATAGCCGCTGCATTGGCATTTCCATTTCCATTTGGTTGTGTTGGATTACATCGTGTTTATTTGGGGACTGCATCGCATGTGCCTATTGCTTATGCTGCAACCGCAGGCGGAATATTTGGCATTGTTCCATTGATTGATTGTATTGTGTTGCTTTCACACTCTGATGTTTCCGAGTATACTAATAATCCACGAGTTATTATGTGGATAAAACACAATTCAACAGAAGAATGATTTTATTTTATATTCAAAAACTTTAAAACTTTATCTTCTACTTCATTTACAGCAGATTCTAAATTTTGATTGACTATAACTACATCAAAAAACTTTGCTTTTTCAATTTCCTGTTTGGCTTTTCCTATTCTTTTTTTCAAACTTTCTTCACTTTCAGTTTTTCTTTGTTTCAAACGATTTTCTAAATCTTCAATACTTGGTGGCATTACAAAAATAGTAAGTGCTTTTTCTCCATATAACTTTTTAATATTTAATCCTCCTTCAACATCTATATCAAACAATACATGTTTTTTTTGTTCGTGTAATCTTGTTATTTCACTTTTTAATGTGCCATAAAATAATCCTTCATACACTTCTTCCCATTCAATAAATTCATTGTTTTCTATTTTTCTTTTAAACTCATCTTTAGAAATAAAATAATAATCTTTTCCATCTATTTCATTTTCTCTTTTTGGTCTTGTAGTAGCAGAAATTGAAAATCCAAATAAATCAGGATACTTTGAAAGCAATGCTTTAACTATACTTGTTTTACCTGATCCCGATGGTCCAGAAAAAACTATTAATTTACCATTAAATTCCATTGTGCAAAAGTATTGAATGAAATACATTTCACAAAACATTAAATCCATAATGTAAATTATATGATACATTTAAATTGTAAATTTGCCCAAAAAGAAAATTTCAAGATTATTTAAAAAATGAAAAAGTTTAAGATTGGTGATAAAGTAAAATTTCTAAATGAAAAAGGCGGAGGAACTATTGTTGCTATTAAAAATGATTTTGAAGTGATTGTGCAACTCAATGATGGATTGGAAATCCCTTATCCTTCTAATGAATTAATTCTGGATAATAAAAATTTAATTATAAATACATCTTCATCTGCACTTAATGAAGATAATAATGTAGACAAATTCGTTGTTTATTTAGCCATAGAAAGCAATACATCTGATCCTAAAAACGCATCAGAATATTATTTGCATTTGTGTAATCTTTCTGAATATCAATTTTATTATACTTATTCAATCGGAAAAAATGCAGTTTATCAATGCGTGTCTCATGGCAGCATTCACGGCTTTGAAATGCAAAGAATAAAAACTTTAACTCTTCCTTTAATTAAAGAAATTGATGCCCATCAAATACAAATGATTTTCTTTCAGGAAAATTTATTCTCACTTCAAAATCCTGTTTTTGAAACCATCAAAATAAATGATAAAACTTTTTCGCCATCACTGTTTATTCAACATCCAAAGTTCAGAAACCCTGTATTCATCATTATTTTGAAAGAAAATTTTTCTATTGCAAAACCAGAACTTTTACATAGCAATTCTCGTCAAAATATAAAAGTCCATTTATCCGATGAAGATTTACAAAAAATATCTGCTTTGAAAGAAAAAAACTTTTATCCTACTAAAGTTAATAAACAGAAGCAAAAGTATTCTGAAGAAATGATGATGGACTTACACATTGAAGAATTAGTGGAAGATCCGGGCAATTATACTGCTCACGAAAAATTACAAATTCAATTAAATTATTTTCAAAGAGAAATACACAATGCTATTGCAAATAATGTCAAAAAAATTACCATCATTCATGGCGTTGGTAATGGAAGATTGAAACATGAAGTAAGATATTATCTTCAAACATTAGACGAAATAAAATCTATTGAAGATGCTCCATACAAAACTCATGGCTTTGGGGCAACTGTGGTTTATATAAAGTAAATAATATGATAACATCAGAAATAAAAATTCGTGTAAGATACGCAGAAACAGACCAGATGGGATTTGTATATTACGGCAGATATGCAGAGTATTATGAAATAGGCAGAGTGGAAACTATGCGAAAACTTTCTCTTTCCTATAAAGAAATGGAAGAAAAGGGAATTTTAATGCCTGTAATTGAATATCATATTGAATATAAAAAACCTGCATTTTACGATGATGAACTTATATTAATTACAACTATAAAAGAATTGCCCAAACTGAGAATTACTTTTCATCATGAGATGTTTAATTCGAATGGGCAACTATTGAATACAGGTTATGTTACATTAGTGTTCTTAAATAAAGAAACAAAAAAACCAGTCCTTGCTCCAGACTGGTTTTTGAATGAATGTAAAAAATTCTTTTGAATTATTCTTCTACAAATATCTTTTTGTTGATAACTGAATAACCATCTTCTGCTTTAATTACGATAATTTGTTGAGATGGTAAATTATTCAAGTATGCTTTTTTGTTGTTTCCTAAAATAACAGTTTCTTTAATAAGAGTTCTGCCTAAAATATCTGTAACCATCAAATTGACTTTTGTGTCTTTAGTATAGTTAGCAGTTACAAAATAACCCTTTGCGTCTCTGCTTACAATTAAATTGGGTGAGGTAGGCACTCCATTTGGATTTAATCCCGTAACAGTGTTTACACTTATTTCTTTGAAAATACTCATTGTATCGCCACAGGCATTTACACCTTCTAAAATTACTAAATAATCTCCAGGATTTGAGTAAGAGTGAGTTGGGTTAGGTGAAGTAGAAGTTGTTCCATCACCAAAATACCATACAAAAGAAGATAAATTTTGAGAATTGTTGGTAAATTGAAATGAAGTATTCACAGGTAAAGTATCAGCATTTGTAGTAAAATCAATCACAGGAGCACTTATATTGGCGGTTAATTGTATTTGTTGAGTTGATACACCGCAAGCACCATCAGTTACCTCAACATAGTACCATCCTTCAGAAACATTTTTTAAAGTATCTTTACTAACTCCAGAAGTTGTTTTCAAAATTTGGTTATTTACATCTTTCCAAACAAATGTATAATTACCACTGCCCATATCAGCCGCTAAAACACCATTTGATTGCTTGTAGCATTGTGGAGTATTTACAATATTTGTAACAGGAGAATTTAAATTGCTCATTTGAATATTCAAACTAAATCTTGGGGTAGAAGTATTTGAACTTAATGTAAATGTGTATGGAGATGATAATAGATTGTGAGTAGTATTAGTCAAATGATCTGTAAGCATAATGCAAGTGCCATAAGGGATATTTTCTTTTGCTTCTAATGCGATTTGATATGTTCCTGAGGTACCACTTTCTACTTGAACATCTAAATTAGTAGAGTTATTTGGATATGGAATTCCTTTTATTTTTAAAGATTTATTACTACTTTGAACAAAAACCTGCGGTGCACCAGGATAAGGTTCTATATTTTCAGCATCATAGTCGGGAGAATAATTTATACTGGCATTAGAATTAAAATGAATACCACAATGGGTATTTGCACTACCTGCACCCGTTAAGTGAAGATAAAACAAACGATTAGGTTGATGTGTATTTGTAAGTAAAGAAATGTCATTAATTGTGCGAAGTAGTGGATTGGTGCTTGCTGTAGAAGTTTTCATATTTTCATTCCATGCAACGCTGAATGCCTGATTGGCAACGATGTAAAATCCTTGACCTGTAGGGATATTATCATCAATTCCACCGCTACTTACAGGCGGTGTAGAACCAACGCCTACTTTATATAAAGCATAATCACCATTTCCTCCATTTAAATCTGGATTCCATACTCTTAATTCATTTGCCATTTTACCGCTTCCATAAGATGAACCAAATGCTTTTGCAAAACTTATTGGAGATGGATAAGGATTGCCTACTAAATTCCAACCTTCTCCCATTCCGCTTGTTTTAGTGAAACTCCAACTGCCTGCATTTTTTTTGACAATAGGTCCTGTAACATCAATTAAAATATCTGTTGTAGAAGTTTGACCATTTCCCAAATAAACCCAGTATCCAACACCTGGTGTTATTGGAGCACTACCACTACTTATACCTGGATATGTATTATTTGTTTCATTGTAAGTAGTAACACTTGTAAAAGGAGAGCCACCAGCAGTAGAACCATTTGGACACCCACTTGGACAGGTCATTGGAAAATCATCTCCCCATCCGCTTGCCATAGTTTGACCACTTACACCTGCTACTGCTAAATTTGTCCATCCAGTACTTCCTCCTTTTGCAAATGTTTCAACAGTAACATTTCCCGTAACATCTGCACTGGTAGATAATACATTTATTCTTGCTTTTTGAGTATTATTGGATTTCAAAGTAAGATTTCCTCCGCTTGATAAAGTTCCAGCTAAAATATTCACATTTGAATATACATCTAATGCATTGCCAAGTGTAAGTGTTTGTCCAGATTTATTAAGTATTAAAGTTTTCAAAGATCTAGTCGATGCACTTGTTTGTTCAAATAATATACTTCCACTTAATGCCCCAGAATTTCTTATATCTAATGTCAAAGATTGAGAACCTGTAATAAAACCACCACCAAAATTCCATGCCCCACTCATGTATATTAATGCTGTATTAGACAAATCCAATGTACCACTTGTTATAGCACTGCCAGCATTACCACCTAAAATAATATATCCTGAAGATTTATTTATTTTTACTCTTGCATTTCTGGAAAGCGTAATGCCACCTAATTGCATATCATTAGAAGATAAGACGATATTTATAGAATTAGTTGAAGGTCCAGTTACATTTAATTGTGATGATGTTGTGCCTAGTGGCCATCTTAAATTAAAATTACCAGTACCGCCTACATTTCCTTGCAAAGTAAGTGTTGCAGAATTAGGCATATTTAAAAAAGCATTAGTGATAATTTGATTTGATACAGTTGTTAATCCGACAGAAAGATTCTTTTGTGCTGAAGAGATACCCAAATTATAATAAGTCAAAGGCCAGATGCTCACACCTGTATTTTGTGCCCAGTTTACCGTAGAACCATTATCTAAAATAACATCAGTTGAAGCGGGTAGATTACTTAAAGTAGATTGATATAAGGTTAATGTTCCTTTATCTTGTACTCTTAATTTTGCTCCTCCGCTTACCATTAAAGTAGCATTTGAAGCTACTGCAAGATTAGTATTGCTAACGCCATTTCCTACTCTGATTTCAGAGTTAGTTCCGCTTACTGTCCAACCAATTGCAGAAAGTGTAGTACTGCTTACATTTGTAACAACAAATATCTGATTGGGACTTGAAAAATCAGAAGGATTTGTACCACCTGGATTTAATGTCCAACTTGAAAGAGCATTTAATGCTCCGCTTCCTTTGTAGTTGTATACAGATTGAGAATGAAAATTATTTATCATTCCAATTATTATACCCGATAATAAAACTATCTTTTTCATAAATTAATTTTTAATGGTTTTACGATATAAGTTTCTTTTTGGTTACAAAGGTAAGGAAAATTTCTCTAATAAAAGAGTTTTTATGAAAAGACTTATTTTTTAACATTTTCCAGGCAATTTAATATCATTCAAAAAATTAAACATATCTTTGCAGGGCTTTTTTAATATATGGAAGACATTTTAAACAAAATAAAACAAAAAAAAGTACCTATTCACGTAGCCATTATTATGGATGGTAATGGCAGGTGGGCTAAAAAGCAAGGCAAAGATAGAATTGAAGGACATAAGGCAGGGGTAGAATCTGTGAGAAATGCTGTAAAAGCAAGTATAGAATGTGGTGTCAAATATTTAACTCTCTATGCTTTTAGCACTGAAAACTGGAAAAGACCAAAAGAAGAAGTGGATGCTTTAATGGAATTGTTAGTTTTTGCCATTGAAAAAGAAGTACCTGAATTGATGAAAAATAATATTCGCTTAAATGCTATTGGAAATCTTTCCTCTTTGCCTGAAAAATCACAGCAATCTCTCTATCAATCTATTGAAATTACAAAAAATAATACCTATCTGACTCTCACTCTTGCTCTTAGTTATTCTTCAAAATGGGAAATAACAAATGCCTGTAAATTAATTGCTCAAAAAGTGAAGCAAGGGCTATTAAATCCTGAAGATATTGATGAATCTACCATTCAGAATCATTTAAATACTGCTAATTTACCTGACCCTGAATTGATTATCAGAACATCTGGAGAATATAGAATTAGTAATTTTTTATTGTGGCAGGCGGCTTATGCAGAGTTTTACTTTACAACAGTATATTGGCCAGAATTTACAAAAGAAGAGTTTTACAAAGCAATTCTTGACTTCCAAAAAAGAGAAAGACGCTTTGGAAAAACAAGTGAACAAATCCTTTCTGAAACCTCAAAAAAATAATACTCAACACATTTATGATTTCATTTTTTAATCTAAATAAAAAAAGTTATTTTATTTTAATATTACTCATTTTACTTTTTGTTAGTAAATTTTTTGCACAGCAAATATCTACAAGAGAACTATATGAAAGCCCGAAAAAATATACCATTGGAGGCATTGAAATAGAAGGAACTGAAAATACTGATAAAAATGTTTTAAAATATCTTACAGGATTATTTGTTGGAGATGAAATTCAAATACCAGGAGAAAAAATTTCAGATGCTATTAAAAATCTGATGAAACAAGGTATGTTTGATGATGTAAAAATTTATGTAGATAAAATTTTAGAAAATGATATTTTTTTGAGAATCGTTGTTCAGGAAAAACCAAGATTATCTAAATTTACTTTTATTGGAAAAATCAAGAAAAGCGAAGCAGATGATATTCGTGAAAAAATTCGCCTAATTAGAGAAAAAGTAATTACAGATTACACTATCGGAAATATCAAAAATACTATCAAAGAATATTATGTCAATAAAGGATATTATTTTACAGAAGTGGAAATCACTCAAGAGCCCGATAAGTTGGCAAAAACACCTCATATTATTTTATATATTAAAATTAAAAAAGGGAAAAAAGTAAGGGTGAAAGACATTAATTTTTATGGAAATACTGTTCTTTCGTCAGGAAAACTTCGCAGAACAATGAAAGAAACCAAAAGAAAAAGATGGTGGAATCCATTTAATTCAGGAAAATATCTGGAAGAAAATTTAGAAAAGGATTTACCTAATATCATTGAAAAATACAATGCCCGCGGTTACAGAGATGCCCGCATCGTAAAAGATACAGTTTACTTTGTTGAGCCATACAAAGTGAATATTGATATTCATTTGGATGAAGGTCATAAATATTACTTTGGAAAATTTTATTGGTATGGAAATTCAAAATACAGAAGTGGCCAATTAGATACTATTCTTAACATCAAAGAAGGAGAAGTTTTTAATCAACAAAAGTTAGATCAAAAATTGTTCATGAATCCTAATGGTTACGATATTTCGTCTTTGTATATGGATGATGGTTATTTGTTTTTTCAAGTTCAGCCTAAAGAAAGACAAATTAGAAATGATACTATTGATTTTGATATTCATATTTATGAAGGCAAACAAGCCATTATCAATAAAGTGAGTGTAAAAGGTAATGATAAAACAAACGATAAAGTAATTTATAGAGAAATGCGTACAAGACCAGGGCAATTATTCCGTCGTTCTGATATTATTCGTACTCAAAGAGAATTAGCTCAATTAGGATATTTTGATCCGGAAAAATTTGGTGTAAATCCAGTGCCCAACCCTGCTGAAGGTACAGTAGATTTAGAATATACCCTTGAAGAAAAACCCAATGATCAGTTGCAATTATCCGGTGGATGGGGTGGTGGAAGAGTTTTAGGAACATTAGGTGTAGTGTTTAATAATTTTTCTGCTAAAAACTTTTTCAAAAAAGATGCATGGACGCCTTTGCCTAGCGGAGATGGACAAAGATTAAGTATTCAGGCACAAACCAATGGAACATTTTATCAATCATATAATATCTCGTTCACAGAACCTTGGTTAGGTGGAAAAAGACCAAATTCATTAACAGGTACAGTATTCTTTACCTCATTTGCTCCACTTGGTGTTAAGAAAACAATGAAAGTTGATGGTAAAAAAGTAACTAATCCCAATGCACAATTTATGGATATTATTGGTTCATCAATTGGTTTTGGTAAGCGATTAAAATGGCCAGATGATTATTTTCAGATTTATACCTCTGCAAATTATAATTATTATCGTTTAAATAAATACTCTTTATTTCAAGGATTAAGCTCAGGATTTGCTAATGATTTTCATTTTTCATTTAATATCTCTCGTAATTCTATAGATGCTCCTATTTTTCCAAAAAATGGTTCTAACATTTCTATAACAGGACAATGGACGCCGCCTTATTCACTTTTTATTTTCAAAAATAGAAACATTTCTGATTTGAGCAATCAAGAAAAGTATAAGTTCATTGAATATCAAAAATACAAGTTTACTGCAGAATGGTTTACGCAAATTACTAATAAAAAAGCCGCAGAAGGCAAGGAAGCAAGAAATTTGGTGCTTCGTTTAAAAATGGGCTGGGGATTTTTAGCGTACTACAATAAAAATATCGGTTTTTCGCCCTTTGAAAGATTTTATTTAGGTGGAAGTGGTTTAAGTGGATTCCAAAATTTTGTTTCTCGTGAAATTATTGCTTTGCGTGGTTATCCTGATAATTCACTTTCTGATAGTTATGGTTCTCCTATTGTAACACGCTATACTGCTGAATTACGATATCCTCTTACATTGAATCCACAGGCCACCATTTTTGTGTTGGGTTTTGCAGAAGCAGGAAATGCTTTTTCAAAGTTCAAATATTTCAGTCCATTTGATGTGAAAAGAAGTGCAGGTATTGGTGTTAGAATTTTCTTACCAATGTTTGGCTTATTAGGATTAGATTATGGATGGGGATTTGATAATGTGCATGGTAATCCTGGAATTGGCAATGGCAAAGGTCAATTTCATTTTACCATTGGCGGATTTTTGGGAGAGTTATAATTTTTTTGTAATTATTATTTGCATGAAATATCAATTTAAAATAAGATTTAATACGCATTATAAAGAAACAAATAATTTATACTGGCGAGTTCTTATCAATGATGTAGAACATTTGTTTTCAGATATAATAATCAGAAACAAAGAAGTAAAAACAATAACACATTATTTGCCTACTGGTGAACAAAAATGGAGTATTTATTGCGAAAGCGATAACTATAAAATTGAAAATTCTACTATCATTATTGAATAAAAAATTGAAATATGGAAAAAGAAAAAGATTGGCATAAATACTGGATGGAAAGGGCTATTCAATTATCTATTGAAAATGTTGATAGAGGTGGAGGTCCATTTGGTGCAGTGATAGTAAAAGACAATCAGTTGATAGCAGAAGGATATAATCAAGTTACAAAACTAAATGACCCTACAATGCACGCAGAAGTAATGGCTATCAGAGAAGCGTGCAAAAAATTAAATACTTTTGATTTGAGTGGATGTGTTATCTATACATCCTGTGAACCTTGCCCGATGTGTTTAGGGGCTGTTTATTGGGCAAGAATTTCTGAAATGTATTTTGCTAATACCAAACAAGATGCTGATTCTATCGGTTTTTCAGATGATTTTATTTACAAAGAAATTGAAAAACCATACTCGCTACGAACTTTAAAAACTCATCAGATTTTGAGAGAGAAAGCATTAGTGGCATTTGAAAAATGGAAATTAAAAGAAGATAAAACGCTTTATTAAATGTCAAAAGATTTGGATAAATTATCTGTAGTAATTATTACTTTTAATGAAGAAAAAAATATCAAAAGATGTATAGAGAGCGTTTTGCCCATTGCAGATGAAATTGTGATATTAGATTCTGGAAGCATTGATAAAACAAAGGAAATAGCATATTCATACAGTCAAGTTAAATTTTTTGAACATCCCTTTGATGGACATATCCAACAAAAAAACAGAGCCAAAGATTTAGCAACTTATGATTGGGTATTAAGTTTAGATGCGGACGAGGCATTAGATGATGTGTTATTAAACAACATTCAGAAAATAAAAGGAAAATGGGACATGCAAGGTTATTATATGAATAGAATGACGAATTATTGTGGGCATTGGGTAAGACATTCAAATTGGTATCCTGATAGAAAATTGCGTTTGTGGAATAGAAACAAAGGTGAATGGAGAGGTATCAATCCACATGATAAATTTGAAATGTTTGAAGGAGATAAAGTAACAGGATATTTGAAGGGCAATATACTCCATTATAGTTACTATACTTTAGATGACCACTATAAACAAGTAAATTATTTTACAGATATTGCTTCAAAAGCTTATTTTGAAAAGGGGATTAAAGCATACTGGTGGAATTTAATTATTAATCCTGTTGCAAAATTTATAGACCATTATATTTTACACCTTGGATTTTTAGATGGAATTGCAGGATGGCACATAGCAAGGATTTCAGCTTATGCTACATATTTAAAGTATAAAAAAATTTTACAACTACAGAATAGGAAAAATTAGTTAGATTTTTAATTCTGGGATTTTTGTGTGAAAGGTATATTTTTTCCCTTTCATCAAGTGCAAAATAAATAATACATTTGCCAAAAAAAATTATGAGTTTATTAGTTATTGGAACAGTGGCTTTTGATGCTATTGAAACACCTTTTGGTAAAACAGACAAAATAGTAGGTGGTGCTGCAAGTTTTATTTCCCTTGCCGCATCTTATTATTATCCAGATATTCATCTTGTATCAGTAGTAGGTGATGATTATGACCAAAATTTTTTAAAACTCTTACAATCCAAAGGTATTGATCTTTCGGGTCTTCAAGTGAAAAAAGGAGAAAAATCTTTCTTCTGGAAAGGAAAATATCACATTGATATGAATAGCAGAGACACATTAGATACTCAACTTAATGTTTTATCTTCATTTGATCCTATTGTCCCCGAAAAAGCAAAAAATGCTGAATTTGTAATGCTCGGAAATCTTATGCCTTCTCTTCAAATGAAAGTTTTAAATCAATTATCACGCCGTCCAAAACTGATAATGATGGATACTATGAACTTTTGGATGCAAACAGCAATGGATGACTTGAAAAAAGTACTATCTGAAGTGGATATACTAACTATTAATGATGAAGAAGCAAGATTGCTCACAAATACATACTCTTTGAAAAAAGCCGCAAAGGATATTTTGAAAATGGGACCAAAAATTTTAATTATCAAAAAAGGCGAACACGGTGCATTGTTGTTTCACGATAATGAAGTGTTTTTTGCACCAGCTTTACCATTAGAAGAAGTGTTTGACCCTACAGGTGCAGGAGATAGTTTTGCAGGCGGAATGATTGGCTATTTAAGCAGAACAAAAGATTTATCTTTTGAAAACTTAAAACGAGCAATTATTGTTGGTTCTGCAATGGCAAGTTTTACAGTAGAAAAATTTGGAACAGAAGCATTACAAAATCTAACCCCCATTAAAATTCATAACAGAATTCAGGAGTTTGTGAAATTGAGTAGTTTTGAAATGAAATTTGAATTATCTAATCAAGAAGTTTAGTAATGCGACAAAAATTAGATTTTACGCAAAAAGTAACTATTCCAAATAATTTGAAATTGCTTTTCTGGGATTGTCCTGACAATACAACTTTTCTTGAAAAATATATCAAGCGTGTTTTAGATTATGGAAATTTTGAAGAAATAAAATTTGTATTCCATCAATATCCCAAAGAAACATTTCACATTGCAATGAAATACAAAGGTATTCGCAGAGGTGTAAAATTTTGGATTAAAGAATGGAACATTATAAAAAATTAAATTTGACAATTTAATCATCAATTACAAAAGAACAGAACAATAAAGTTTGTTAGAAAAATAAATTCATTTTATGAAAGCACAAACAGCAAGAGGCACAAGAGATTTTTCGCCTATTGAAGTCAAAAAGAGAAACTATATTATTGAAACCATTAAAAGATATTTTGAATTATACGGTTATCAACCTATTGAAACACCTGCTATTGAAAATCTTTCTACATTAACTGGAAAATACGGAGAAGAAGGCGATCAATTGCTTTTCAAAATTTTAAACTCTCGTTTGCATGAAAGTAAAAACAAAGACCTTTTATTGAGTGAATTTTCTAAAATGCTTGAAAAACCATACAATTCAGAACACATTACCGAAAGAGCATTACGATATGATTTAACAGTTCCATTTGCAAGATATGTAGCACAATACAGACACACTATTACTTTTCCATTTAAGAGATATCAAATTCAACCTGTATGGAGAGCAGATAAGCCACAAAAAGGCAGATACAGAGAATTTGTTCAATGTGATGCAGATGTGATAGGTACATCATCGCTCTTGATGGAAGTAGAACTCATTCAATTAATCAATGATGTTTTTTCTTCACTAAAAATCCCTGTTACGCTTAAAATCAACAATAGAAAAATCATTGCAGGAATTATTGAAAGTATTGGTGCTTCTGAATACTTTAATGAACTCGTAGTTTTAATTGACAAATTAGATAAAGCAGATGTTGATACTGTAAAATCAGAAATGTTGAAATTAGGATTGAATGAAAATCAAATTAATAAATTATTTGATTATATCTTATTGAAAAATGATAATTTTGAAAAATTAGAATCTCTGAAAAGCATTGATAATACTACTTTGCAAAAAGGTATAGATGAAATTTATTACATTTTGAATTTTTATAGACAAAATTTATTAAACATAAAATTAGATTTTGATGTAACATTAGCAAGAGGATTAAATTATTATACAGGATGTATTTTTGAAGCAAAAGCAAATGTGGGCAACTTATCATCAAGTATTTTAGGAGGTGGACGTTATGATGACTTAACTGGAATATTTGATTTTCCAGGTGTTAGCGGCGTAGGCATTTCTTTTGGTATTGATAGAATTTATGATGTAATGTCCGAAGCAAATTTATTTCCTGAACATCTCAATAATTTTCCACCAGCAAAAGTTTTACTTGTTTTTATGGATGAGGCACAAATTACTTACGCTTTTCAAATTGCTCAATTATTAAGAAAGGATTATATATCTGCAGAAGTATATCATCAAAAAGATAAATTGAAAAAGTGTTTTGAATATGCTTCTAAAAAAGGATTTCAATATGTCGGAATTATTGGTGAACAAGAACAACAAAATAAAAGTATTGCATTAAAAGACATTACATGTGGTCAGCAAGAAAATTTAGATTTATCACAACTGATTGAAAAATTAAAATAGTATGAATACATTAGATTCAACAGACATTGCTATCATAGGAGGCGGAATTATTGGCTGTGCAGTAGCTTACAAAATGTCTTTGTATTTTCCTGATAAAAAAATTGTATTGATTGAAAAAGAGTCCGAATTAGCCAAACATCAAACAGGCAGAAACTCTGGTGTTATACATTCAGGCATTTATTACAAGCCAGGTTCTTACAAAGCCATCAATTGTGTAAAAGGCAGAAGAGAATTAGTTGCCTTTGCAAAAGAGCATAAAATACCACATGATGTTTGCGGAAAAATTATTGTTGCTACGGATGAAAAAGAATTGCCACATCTTAATAAAGTTTTTCAAAATGGATTAGCAAATGATGTTGAAGGTATTGAAATGATTGATAGCAATAGAATTAAAGAAATAGAACCAAACTGCGAAGGAATTAAAGCTATTTATGTGCCATGCACTGGAATAATTGATTTTCCTGCGGCCGCAAGAAAAATGGCAGAGTTGATGAAAAACAGAAATACTCAAAATAATATTTTACTAAATACTGCAACATCACACTTAGAACAAAATGAAAATGAAGTTATCATTCATACTAACAAAGGTATTATTAAGTCAAAATATGCAATTGTTTGTGCAGGATTGCAAGCAGATAGATTAGCAGGAAAAAAGGTTACTCAAAGTAAAGTTGCTATTGTTGGATTTAGAGGTGATTATTATGACTTAACACCTGAAGCAGTGAACAAAGTCAGGAATTTAATTTACCCTGTGCCCAATCCACAATTTCCATTTTTAGGTGTGCATTTTACAAGAATGATACATGGTGGAGTAGAATGTGGTCCTAATGCTGTATTTGTATTTGCAAGAGAAGGATATTCGAAAACAGCATTTAGTTTGAAAGACACAGTAGAAGCATTTTCATTTAAAGGTACATGGAAATTTTTTGCAAAGCACTGGAAATTTGGCATTGATGAATACAGAGGAGCATTTAGTAAAAAGTTTTTTTTGAAAAGATTACAAAAACTTATTCCGTCATTAAAAATGGATGATATTGTGCCATCTCGTTGTGGTATTAGGGCAATGGCATTAGATGAAAATGGTAATATGTTGGATGATTTTTATATGAAACCAGATGGAAGAATTTTGCATGTTATCAATTCGCCTTCTCCTGCCGCAACTGCTGGAATGGCTTATGGAGAAGAAATTGTAAAAACCGCCATTAGAGATTTGAATATTAAATGAAAATTTAAATATGAATTATTGTTACTATTCGCTTAAAATTAAACTTTGCGTCTCTGCGCCTTCGCGGTAAAAAATTTAATTAGTGGATGAGTAGTAACATAACTTATAATTAAAAATAAAAATTCTATAAAATGAAAATTGCATTAATAGGTTATGGCAAAATGGGCAAAATTATTGAAGAAATAGCCATTCAAAGAAACCATCAAATTGTTTTAAAATTAACTTCAAAAGATAAATGGGATTCCACTACTTTAACTAACTCAAAAGCCGATGTAGCAATAGAATTTACAAATCCAGAATCGGCATATCAAAATATTCTAAAATGTTTTGAAGCAAATTTACCCGTTGTAGTTGGCACTACTGGCTGGTATGATAAATTAGATGAAATCATCAATATTTGCAAACAAAAAAATCAAACAATATTATATGCTTCTAATTTTAGCATAGGTGTCAATTTGTTTTTCAAAATCAATGAGTTTGTTGCAAATCTTATTAGAAAATATCCTGAATACAATGTGTCTCTTATAGAAGCCCATCATACTCAAAAAAAGGATGCACCAAGTGGAACGGCTATTTCTATTGCAAAACCGATATTAAAAATTTATCAAAAAGAAAAATGGTCATTACATCCAGATGATAAAACTTTACACATCAGTGCTCGCAGATGTGGTGATGAAAAAGGATACCATGCTGTTCATTATTTAAGTGATATAGATGAAATCAGTATTTCACATCACGCTTATTCAAGAAAAGGTTTCGCAATAGGATCAGTGCTTGCTGCAGAATTTATCAAAGACAAAAAAGGTATCTTTCAAATGAAAGATGTTTTGAATTTGTAAGTAAATATTGATTTTTTAGTGATGGGATTTTTAATGTGGGTAATTTTTTTACGCACAGAATGTTTAGATAAATATTAACATGCCTATTGAAAGCATTAGTACTCAAAAACTAAATAAACTTTGTGTCTCTGCGTCTCATCGGTAAATAATTTTGAGTGGATAAAAAGTAATAAAACTTTTTCATGCACATCCTTAAAATAATTTCCCTTTTCTTTCGTTATTGATTTTCCTTTATTTTAGCCCCTGTGAAAAAAAAATCTACCAAAATATTTTTTCAAATTCGTTTTCAATGTCTATTGATTATTTTTTTCTTAATTTCCATAAACTCTATTTTTGCTCAAAATACAGGCATTCTAAAAGGTGTTGTAAAAGACACATCTGGTAAAGGAGTTCCAGATATTCAAGTTGTTGCTATTGAAAATCCAACAATTTTAACCATTACAAATTCAAAAGGAGAATATCAATTAACACTTCCTGCTAACAAAAAGTGGACAATTGTTTTTTACAATATCAATTACAAAAAAGTTCAAAAAACTATTGAACTCAAAGAGAATGAAACACGAGTGTTGAATGTGGAATTAGAATTTTCTAATGTAATTACTGATGTGAATATAGTTTATGAATCTCAACCGTCCGAAATGCAAACTATTCAACCACAATTGTTTTTCAAACTTCCTACTACAACTGGAAATATAGAAGATTTAATTAAAACACAAATGGGCGTAACAAGCAATAATGAATTGTCATCGGGCTATTCTGTGCGTGGTGGAAACTTTGATGAAAATCTTACTTACATCAATGATATAGAAGTATATCGTCCTTTTCTTGTAAGAAGCGGGATGCAAGAAGGTTTGAGTTTGCCCAATCCTGAAATGGTTCAAAGCATTCAGTTTTCTGCAGGTGGTTTTGAATCAAAATATGGCGATAAACTTTCATCAGTATTAGATATACAATACCGCAAGCCCACTAAATTCAAAGGCAGTGCATCAGCAGGATTACTCGTCAATAATTTACATCTGGAAGGAATTAGTAAAAATCATTTAGTGGCGTGGTCTTTTGCTTCAAGATATAAAACTAATCAATATCTTTTGAAAACTCTTGATACAAAAGGTGATTATCGTCCTACCTTCTGGGACGCACAATTATTTCTAACTTTCAATATTTCGCCCGTTTTTTCAGCAGAAGTATTAAGTATTTATTCTGATAATTTGTTTTTAGTGATTCCATCTACTCGTCAAACAGATTTTGGAACTGTAAATAATGCAGTGCGTCTTACAGTTTATTTTGATGGAAAATCACAAATGCATTATCAAACACTTGTGAATGCTATGAGTTTAATTTTTAAACCCAACTCTAAATTAAAATTCAAATGGATAAATTCACATTACTTTACTTCTGAAAAAGAATTATACACAGTTCAAGGACAATATCTTATTGATCAATTAGAAGCAGACCCGGGAAGTCCAAGTTTTGCACAAGTTGCATTTAACAGAGGTGTAGGTACTTACATTGAAAACGGCAGAAACAAATTGAATGCACAGGTTGCTTATTCTGAATTAAAAAGCACTTATCAATATTCAGACAGAATTCAAATTTTCAATGGCATCAGATTTCAGTATGAACAAATACAGGATAAACTAAATGAGTGGAGATATAATGATTCTGCAGGTTATAGCATTCCGTATTCAACTAATGATATTATTCTAAATGATGTCTATAAAACTTCAAATAATTTACAATCTTTTCGTTTTATGCACTATCATCAAATCAATTGGGAAAATAATTCTGATGAAAAAAAATGGTATGTAACATTTGGAGTTCGTGGAAACTATTGGACAGTTAATCATCAATATGTTTTTTCACCTCGCACCACAATCGCCTATAAGCCATCTATCACAAGCAAATGGTTGATGAAATTTTCAACAGGATTTTATTATCAACCGCCATTTTACAGAGAGTTAAGAGATATTCAGGGGAATTTACATCTTAATGTAAAAGCACAACAATCTATTCACTTTGTTTTATCAGCAGATAAGGACTTGCAACTCTGGAATCGCCCATTCAAAATGAGTATGGCAGCGTATTACAAACAATTAAATAATATCATACCTTATGAAATTGATAATGTTCGCATCAGATACTTTGCAAACAATAATGCTACTGGATATGCAACAGGTGCAGATTTTAGAATAACAGGTGAATTTGTAAAAGGATTAGAAAGCTGGTTGTCTGTGGGCTTGCTCAAAACAATGGAGAAAAGTCCAAACTATATCCATTATGTATATTACAATAAAGAAGGGCAGATGATTATTCCGGGGTATACATTTGATCAAAAAGCAGTAGATAGTGTAAAAATAGATCCGGACTATATTCCAAGACCAACGGATAAGTTAGTAACATTCAATTTATTTTTTCAGGATTATTTACCCAAACTCCCAGATTTCAAAATGAATATGAATTTAATTTTTGGTACTGGCTTACCTTTTGGTCCGCCCAATCATAAAAGATGGCAGCAAGTAAACAGAATGCCATTTTACAGAAGAGTAGATATTGGATTTGCTTATCAGTTCTTAAAGCCCGACAGAACAAAGAAATCAAATAATTTATTTAATCATATACAAAATGCGTGGTTATTTTTAGAAGTGTTTAATTTATTGCAGGTAAATAATACCGTTTCATATACATGGTTAAAAGATGTAACAGGCAGAATGTATGCAGTTCCAAATTATTTAACCAATCGTCAATTTAATTTAAGATTGTATATTCAGTTTTGAGAGTTTTTTTATTCAATAGACAAATTTATGTCAAATGTAAAGACATTTTTATGGCAAAATAGAATTCATTTATATGACAATTTAATTGATAGTATTGATTTTTGAATGTTTTAAAGTAGTGAATCAAAAACTTTAAACAAAAAAGGATGAAAGGAAAATTGAAATTTATTTGCGAATACTTTAATTTAAAAATTTCAATATTATATTAGATGTTTTCCAAAAAGTTTCAACAAAATTAAAACAAAAACTATTTCACGACAAAGTTAATAGGCAAAGTAATATAAACTTTTACTTCTCTCCCATTTTGTTTTCCTGGTTCCCATTCAGGCATTGATTTTATTACTCTAATAGCTTCTTTATCACATTCAGGGCAACCAGGTACTCCTTTTAAGATTTCTATGTTTGATATTTTTCCATCTTCATTAACTATAAAACCAACATAACATTTTCCACTTATTCCTGATTCAATTGCTATTTGAGGAAAAACTATATTTTTTTGAATAAACTTGTCCATTTCATTTTTTCCACCTGGGAATTCAGGCATTATTTGCACAACTGTAAAAATTTCAGGAGCTTTAGATTCAATTACACTATTACCTTGGTTTTCATCAGGAACCTGAATAACACCATCATCTTCACTTCCTTGTTGAGTTTGAGTGCCAATATTTGAATTGTTTAATTCTTCTTGCGATGGCACTTTTTCTTCATCTGTCATTTCGTTTTTAATAACAGGTGCAAGATGTTGAATAGTTTTTATATTAGATGGAAGTGATGGTGGAGTAGGAAGCGGTAATTCATTTTTTAATTCACGAGGAGGTGTTATATCAACTTGAGTAGATTCATATTTTATATTTTCTATAACATCATCTTCAGGTATAAATTTTTCAATTAGTTTATATACTCCAAATGCAAACAAAGCAGATAAAATCATTGACAATAAAATAGAAGTAATGGTTTTATTATACTCTTTTCTTAATTGATATGCTCCATAATTTTTGTTTCTATTTTGAAAAACTATATCATTACGAACATCTGATATTAAATTATACCAACTATTTGATAACATAACTTTTAATTTTTTCTATATTATACGAATAATAATTGTTTTTTATTGTGTAAAAAAATATTAAAAAATAGCATAAAAACGATTAAATTCATTAACATTATTAGAATTTATAATAATTAAATTAAACAAATATAGAAGATTAATTGAATAAGGATTTAAGTAGAAACTATGAGCAATTATTGGTTTTATAACCATCAACATACCTTAAAAAACTACCCATTTCACAAAAATTCTTAAAAAACACATATACATATTGACACATATAGATAGTTATATGTATATTTGCATGCGAAAATTAAAAGTATGAATACAAAATCAAAACCAGCTTATTTAGAAAAAGAATGGATTGAAGCATCAGAAAGAATTAAAGCATTAGCTCATCCAATTCGCCTTTACATTATTGCTTTATTAAAAGTAAATAAGGAAATGACTGTTACACAATTTCAGGAAGAATTGGGTCTTGAACAAGCAGTAGTTTCTCATCATTTAAGTATTCTAAAAAATAAAAATGTATTGAATTTACGCAGAGAAGGAAAAAACAGTTATTATTCTCTTGGAAATAAGAAATTTCTAAACTTACTTACTTGCATTGAATCGTCTTTTGAATAATGGAAGTAATTGGTTACATATTAGCCGTATTCATCGGTATAGTTCTTGGACTATTTGGTTCTGGTGGGGCTATAATATCCTTTCCTGTATTGGTGTATTTTATGGGAATTTCACCAGAATTAGCAGGTAATTATACTTTGCTGATTGTGGGTATTTCTGCACTGGTAGGAACAATCAAACAACTAAAAGAAAAAACACTGGATATTAAAGTGGCTATATCTTTTTCAATTCCTTTGCTTTTGAGTTTCTTTATTACTAAAAAAATCATTTTACCAGCAATTCCTTCAAAAATTTTAGAGACCAATGCTTTGACATTTACAAAAGACAATTTAATAATGAGTTTATTTGTAATTACACTTTCTGTTATCATATACAAAATGCTTAATAAAGATTCTAATGAACAATCATCTCACACTACATCTATTCAATCAACATTTAATTTAAAATATCTCATACAATCTTTTCTTGTTGGCTTTTTATCTGCATCTATTGGGGCAGGTGGTGGATTTATTATTGTCCCAGCTTTAATGTCAATATACAAACTACCTATTAAAAATGCTACAAGTACTTCATTATTTGTCATTACCATAAATGCTTTTATTGGCACTTTACTAAATATCCATCATTTTCAATCAGAACATATAACAATGATTGTGGTGTTTACAATTCTTTCCATTATTGGAATTTTTATAGGCATATATCTTAATAAAATTGCTAATGTTTTAACTCTAAAAAAATCTTATGCTTATTTTTTGATAATTATTCTTTTTAGCACAATATCAACTGAAATTTACAAATTTATTCAAAATCAATAAAAGGCGTATGGCTATAACGCCCCTATCAACAAAAACAAACCCTAAAATCCCAAAACTATGAAACACTATGTAGAACAAATGTACACTGGCTGCTTAGCAGAAGCCGCGTACTATATTGAATCTAATGGCGAAGCCGCCATTATTGATCCTCTTAGAGAAGTAGAGTCATATATTCAAAAAGCAAAAGAACGTGGAACAAAAATTAAGTATGTATTTGAAACACACTTCCACGCTGATTTTGTAAGCGGTCACCTTGATCTTGCTAAAAAGACAGGAGCCCAAATTGTATATGGACCACATGCTGAACCTAATTTTGATGCTTACATTGCAAAAGATGGAGAAGAATTTAAAATAGGTAACATTACTATCAAAGTATTACATACACCAGGACATACATTAGAATCATCCTGTTATCTACTCATTGATGAAGAAGGAAAAGAAAGATATATTTTTACAGGAGATACTTTATTTATTGGAGATGTTGGAAGACCTGATTTGGCTGTTAAAGGTAATCTTACTGAAAAAGAATTAGCAGGATTGTTATATGAATCATTGAGAAATAAAATAATGCCTTTACCTGATGATATTATTGTATATCCCGGACATGGTGCAGGTTCTGCATGTGGAAAAAATATCGGAAAAGAAACTTTTGACACACTAGGAAATCAAAAAAAGAAAAATTGGGCTTTACAAAATATCTCAAAAGATGGGTTTGTAAAAGAAGCAACCACAGGTTTATTGCCACCTCCGCAATATTTCCCGAAGAATGCTTTATTAAACAAACTTGGTTATGAAAGCATTGATAATGTTATTGAAAGAGAATACATTCCATTAAGTGTAGAAGAATTTAAGGCAAAAATGAATAATCAAACAATCGTTTTAGATACTCGCAATCCATCTGATTTTGCAAATGCACATATTCCCGGTTCTATCAATATAGGATTAGATGGTGGCCCATTTGCAGTATGGGTAGGTGCTTTAATTGAGGATCTAAAAACGCCAATTCTATTAGTTACTCCCGAGGGCAGAGAAAAAGAAGCTATTATCAGATTAGCTCGCGTTGGCTATGAAAATTGTTTAGGTTATTTAGAAGGAGGAATGGATGCCTGGATTAGATCAAAAGAAAAAATATCAGATATACATCAAATTGATGCTGCAGAATTTGCAAAAAGATTGAAAGCAGAAAATATCAATGTAATAGATGTTCGTAAGCCAACAGAATACAACAATGCACATCTTGAAAATGCTAAAAATATACCATTAGATTTTCTACCTAAACAACTAAATGAATTAGATAAAAATCAAACTTATTACATTCACTGTGCAGGAGGATACAGAAGTATGATAGCTTCAAGTATCTTAAAAAGAAATGGATTTAATAATATTATTGATATTAAAGGTGGTTTTTCAGCCATTTCTCAACAAGAAGGACTGCCAATTTTACAAGCATCCTGTACTATGTAAGGGTAAAAAATTTTTCGCTCGTACAAAAAATGTAAGGGTGTTTGGCGATACGCCACTATCTATAGAACATCAAAGTGTAAGGGCGTATAGCAATACGCCCCTATCAATAAATATCAACAACTTAAAACTCAAAAACTATGTACAAAGAACTCACAAGCAATGAATTTGAAAATGAAATCAAAAAAAATCCAAATGCAGTAATCATTGATGTAAGAACACCTGCAGAGTATCAATCTGGGCATATTCCTAATGCTCTTAATATCGACATTTCTTCTGCAGAGTTTCCTGAAAAAATTGATGAATTAGACAGAAACAAAGATTATTATGTTTACTGTCGTAATGGCGGTAGAAGTACTACAGCTTGCCAATACATGGTAAGTGTTGGATTTAAAAATGTAAATAACCTCTTCGGGGGCGTCCTTTCTTATGAAGGTGAATTAGTATAAAAGATAATTAATTATCACAAAAAATAAAAAAATTAAAAACTAAAATTAAAAACTAAAAACTAAAAATTATGAACTTCTTAAAAAAACTTTTTGGTATGAAAACAAGAGAAGATTACAAAAAAATAATTGAACAAGGTGGCACAATTATTGATGTTAGAACACCTGCAGAATTTAAAATGGGTCATCCTAACGGAGCAAAAAATATCCCATTACAAAATTTAGAAAGTAAAATTTCTGAAATTAAAAAAATGAAACAACCTATTTTAGTATGTTGTGCTTCTGGAATGAGAAGTGCTTCGGCTAAAGCTATTCTTGAAAAACATGGTTTAGAGGTTCATAATGCAGGACCTTGGACCAACTTAAATTTCTAAACAATCATTAACCTTAAAATTAAAAACTATGAAATCCATTATCCTTAAATCAACTTTAACTACACTTTTAAGTGTTGTATTTTTTGCTTGCGCTCAAAATGCAAACTTTAAAACAGTGTCTCCACAGGAATTTCAAAAATTACTTTCTGATAAAAATACAATACTAGTAGATGTTAGAACGGCAGAAGAAGTAAGTGAAGGTAAAATTCCTAATGCAATAAACATTGATTTTTATTCTAATACCTTTGAACAAGAAATTTCAAAGTTGGATAAAAACAAAACTATATTAGTTTATTGCAGAAGTGGAAGAAGAAGTGCTGGTGCTGCAGAAGTTCTTGCAAAAAAAGGATACAAAGTGGTTAATTTAGATGGTGGAATTTCAAATTGGCAATCTCTTGGATTACCCATTCAAAAATAACATCTTATGAAGTATGTTGTTTCAGTTATTTCACTGCTTCTATTGGTTCAATGCAATTCATCTCACACTCCAAATGAAGTAGAATCAACTACTAAATTAGCAAAAGAAGATTCTACTTTTTATGCATCAGAAGGCACAAAGTTAGCCAAGATGATGTATGCTGGCTTACTTACTCAATTAAACAAAGCACTTGATGAATTAGGACCATACGAAGCAGTGAAATACTGTAATATTCATGCGATTCCAATTACAGATTCATTATCACAATATTATGGTATTAAAGCCAAAAGAACTTCATTGAAAATAAGAAATCCTAAAAATGAACCTGATTCTTTAGAACAAAAAGTTCTTGAAATGTATCAGAAAACTCAAGCTAAAACACCTACTATTATTAAAAAAGAAAATACCATTCATTTTTTTACCCCAATTTACATCGCTCAAATTTGCTTGACTTGCCATGGAAATCCAAATACTGATATTCCTGATGTTACAATGATTGCATTAAATGAATATTATCCTGATGATAAAGCAAAAAATTACGAATTGTATGATATAAGAGGTGTTTGGCATATTCAATTTCCTGAAAATTATAAATCTAAATTATCAGAGATCAAACCAAATAATCAAACAACTAAAATCAATAACAACTAAAACTTACAATTATGACTGAATCAACAAACTTTCATCAATTAATCAATGGAGAAACGCCTGTATTAGTAGATTTTTCTGCTGAATGGTGTGGACCTTGTAAAATGATGGCTCCTATTCTAAAAGAAGTTGCTCAAAAAATGGGCGATAAGGTAAAGGTTATCAAAGTAGATGTAGATAAAAATCCTTTAACTGCGTCTTATTACAATATTCAAGGAGTACCAACGCTTATTTTATTTAAAAGTGGTATCATTTTGTGGAGACAATCTGGTGTTGTCCCCGCCCAATATCTTATTCAAGTTATTGAATCAAAATTAGCAGAAAAGGTTTAAAATTTAATAATAATATCTGTTTTTAAAACAGTTTGGGATTATCTGAAAATCAGAAAGGTTTAATATCCTTTAGTTCTTTTTCAGATAATCCCAATTTTTTTATTTCTTAATAATTACCTTTTTGTTTAAGACACTTTCATTAGATGTAATTCGTATAAAGTAAACACCTTCATCTAAATTATGTGTATTTAATTTGATGCTGTTAGAAATTACTTTTTCTGTAATAATTAATTTTCCAATGGCATCATACATTTCTATTTTGCTCATCGGATTAACGCCATCAATGTAAATAAATTCATTTGCTGGATTTGGATAAATTTGAATTTGGTTACTTACTGAAATACCTGAAATGGCTGTGATAACTTGACATGCACTTGTATCAGAGCATGAACCTACTGTTATGATAACAGCATAAGATCCATTACTTGGTGCAACATAGGAGATATTCGTAGCGCCAGCAATTGGAGCATAAGCATTATTACAATCAACCCATTGATATGAAGCTCCTGTTTGAAGTGCAGTAAGAGTTCCACCACTTATTGTTACTGATGTATTAATTGGTGCTGGTTGTGATATATTTAAGGTTTTAGTGATAGAGCAATTATTAGCATCTTTTACAGTAACGGTATAATTACCAGCAGTTAAACCAGAAGCGGTAGCAGCATTGCCACCAGTAGGAGCCCAAGTATAAGAGTAGGCAGGTGTTCCACCACTTACTGAAACGGTAGCACTTCCGTTATTACCGCCATTGCAAGAAACATTAGTTTGATTAACAGTAACGCTTAAAGCGGATGGTTGAGTGATAGATAAAGTTTTAGTAGTAGAGCAGTTGTTAGCATCTTTTATTGTAACGGTGTAATTACCAGCAGTTAAACCCGAAGCGGCAGCAGCATTACCGCCAGTAGGAGCCCAAGTATAGGAGTAAGAAGGAGTTCCTCCACTTACTGTAACAGTAGCACTTCCGTTGTTACCACCATTGCAAGAAACATTGTTTTGATTAACAGTAACGCTTAAAGCGGATGGTTGAGTGATGGATAAAGTTTTGGTAGTTGAGCAGTTATTAGCATCTTTAATAGTAACGGTGTAATTACCAGCAGTTAAACCAGAAGCGGTAGCAGCATTGCCACCAGTAGGAGCCCAAGTATAAGAGTAAGCAGGCGTTCCGCCACTTACTGAAACGGTAGCACTTCCGTTATTACCACCATTGCAAGAAACATTAGTTTGATTTACAGTAACACTCAAAGCAGGAGGTTGAGTGATAGATAAAGTTTTAGTAGTTGAGCAGTTATTAGCATCTTTAATAGTAACGGTGTAATTACCAGCAGTTAAACCAGAAGCGGTAGCAGCATTGCCACCAGTAGGAGCCCAAGTATAAGAGTAAGCAGGCGTTCCGCCACTTACTGAAACGGTAGCACTTCCGTTATTACCACCATTGCAAGAAACATTAGTTTGATTAGCAGTAACGCTTAAAGCAGGAGGTTGAGTGATGGATAATGTTTTAGTAGTAGAGCAGTTATTAGCATCTTTAATAGTAACGGTATAATTACCAGCAGTTAGACCAGAAGCGGTAGCAGCATTGCCGCCAGTAGGAGCCCAAGTATAAGAGTAAGCAGGTGTTCCGCCACTTACAGTAACAGTAGCACTTCCGTTATTACCACCATTGCAAGAAACATTGGTTTGATTAGCAGTAACGCTCAAAGCAGGAGGTTGAGTGATGGATAATGTTTTAGTAGTAGAGCAGTTATTAGCATCTTTAATAGTAACGGTATAATTACCAGCAGTTAGACCAGAAGCGGTAGCAGCATAGCCGCCAGTAGGAGCCCAAGTATAAGAGTAAGATGGAGTTCCACCACTTACTGAAACGGTAGCACTTCCGTTATTACCACCATTGCAAGAAACATTAGTTTGATTTACAGTAACACTCAAAGCAGGAGGTTGAGTGATGGATAAAGTTTTAGTAGTAGAGCAGTTATTAGCATCTTTTATTGTAACGGTGTAATTACCAGCAGTTAAACCAGAAGCAGTAGCAGCATTGCCGCCAGTAGGAGCCCAAGTATAAGAGTAAGATGGTGTTCCGCCACTTACAGTAACAGTAGCACTTCCATTGCTACCACCATTGCATGTTACACTTGTTTGATTGGAAGTTACAGATAATTGAGTAATGCTAATTGTTTGAGACGCAGTACCAACAGTTCCATTGCTGGCAGTAAGTGTAATAGTATAAGTACCTCCATTTGCAAATGTAATGGATGGGTTTGTTGCATTTTGATTTGGATTATATGTAACTCCCGCAGTTGGTGTTACAACCCATGTATAAGTAGGAGTAGGAGAACCAGTGGTATTATTAGTCATTGTAACGGCTACACCAGCACAAGCAGAAGAAGGAGCAGTAAATGAAACATTAAGTGTAGCAGCAGAAGTAGAGCATAATCCATGGGTGCCTAAAAATTTTCTGTAAGGAGAGTTAGCCATTGCTGTTTGAATACGAGTGGTTTGGTCTACAGTGAACATATACATACAAGGATCGTCGGTATAGTCCATAAAATTCATAAACATTTCGCCATTAGGTGAATTTCCAGCGCATGTTCCTGAATGAAAAGGATAAGTAGGACAACCGTAATTGGCTGTTTGAGCAGGTGGCGTATCATTACAATAATCAGTAGCACAAGTTCCATCACCCCAAATATGTCTTAACCCTAACCAGTGACCGATTTCATGGGTACAGGTTCTTCCATATTTATAAGTTGGGTCATAAGTTCCGCTTGGATAAATGTTGATAGAACCAAATGCTTTAGCCCAGCACCAAAAACCATCAGTTGTGGAAGTTCCAGTACTACCGGGTATTCCAGTTAAGCCACTTAGATAAGGAAAGGTAGCATATCCTAAAAGACCTACAGAAGCGTTTTCATCTGTAACCCATATATTTAAGTATTTACTTACATTCCAGATAGTATTTTTTTTGATGTAACCATCAATAAATCCTTGAAATTTAGAAGGAGTGTTATATGCAGCAGCAGCAGGGTTTTTTGAAGTAAATGTTCCCGTTAAAGCAGGAAGTGAATTGTAATTAACTCTATCTATGCCAGGTTCAGGTAAGATATTTCCAAGGGTATCTTTTGTGGCTAAACAAAACTGGATACCGGTATTTGCAATTTTAACACGGCCATTTCCATCTTTATTTGCTGCAGGTAAAGAAGCGGCATAATTTACAAAAGCATTAGATGGATAAGTAGATGTATTGTATCCAATGCCAGCAAAATCTTCATTTAATACTTGTATTTGAGAAACTAATTGCCCATTTGCTAAATTAGGGTATGTGCCTACTGCTTGTCCTCCGTGAATAACATGGATAATAACTGGAATAGTATAATTGGCTTGAATTTGATTATTGCCATTTACTTTACCAGTGATGTTATCTATTAGTTCAGGATGCTGTTGAACATATTGCTGAATGAGTTGCTGGAAGTGATTTTCCCATTGCTGATCTGGAACAGGAGTACCACATCCTCTGTTTGGAAATTGTGGATTTTGTGAGAAAGTAGAATTTGTAATTAACATTGAAGTGATTGCAGACACAATAATTTTTGTGAATTTCATAAGTAGTAATTTTATGCCCGCAAAATTAAAGGCATTTTAGACAAAAAACTTCTTTTTCATCAAAATATATTGCCGGTTATAAATAAATTTAGCCGCTTATCATTTTTAAGAAATAGAATTACTTTTCAGTTATGTATATTCTTCACGCAAAGAACCTAAAGTATTTCGCAAAGGTCGCAAAGGTACGTGCTTTGCGTTCTTATTCTTTGCGAACTCTGCGTGAAATTTGTCTTTTTAATCGTTTTTAATTACCAGAATAGTAACTAAAACAGGATTTTAGAAAATAATTTATGGGTAAATAAAATAGCACTAAAATTTAATCTCAAAATTCAACTCACAAAAAATCTTTTACATCCCATTCTTCTTCTTCACAAAATTTTTCTACAATAAAATAATTTGGATCTTGGCCATTTGTTATTTTGTAGATTAAACATTTTTTTTGAATGTTTGCAATTTGTCCACCTGAAAATTCAAATTTACTTGCTAATTCCATACAATCTTCTTCTGAAAGGAATGGTAATTTATCTTTCCAAATTTTTGACCTGATTCTTTCAGATGGCTTTTCAAATTCTACTTTGAATAAAAATCTTCTTTCAAAAGCAGGGTCAATGTTTTTAATGATATTTGTAGAGGCTAATAATATACCTTCAAAATTTTCAAGATGTTCTAGTATTACATTTTGAATAATATTTTCTACTCTTGATGTAGAAAATTCCATAGTTGTTCTTTTGCCAAGTATAGCATCCATTTCATTGAATAATAAAATAGGTGTTTTTTCTGATGATTGTGCTAATCTTTTATATTGTTCAAAAATCTTTTGAATATTTTTTTCTGTTTCACCATAATACATTGATCTTACACTACTTATTTCTATGTGAAAAATATCTCTTTTAGTATGATATGCTAACTGTTTGCACACTTCTGTTTTTCCAGTTCCAGGATAACCATATAGCAATACTGATATTCCGGATGGCATTCCATTTTCTTTTAATCGTGTTTGAATTTCTTTGATGGATTCATCAGAAAAAATTTCAAATAATCTTTCAATTTGTTCTTTTGTATTTTTATTGAAATACAATTGAATTGGTTTAATATCTTTATGTTGAATGACATTTGTGTGAGATACCTTGCTTTGCTTGTTTTTTACATCTTCTGAAAGAATCTTGAACTCAATAAGAGTATTAATAGATTTTTCAGTAAGTTTGAATTTGCCAATATCTATTTTGAAAGGATTGTTTACTTCATGTTCTTCAATAAGATTTAGTTCTATCAATTGATTAGATTTATCATTGAGTTTTTTAATGTATTTTATTTTATCTGATCTTTTCAATTTTAATTTATCTAAAGCATCCAGAACATCTGAATAAGGGCAACCTAAAATATATTCCCATACAATAAACAAATAGATATAAGCATTAACAAGATTCAAGTTTTGATGAACATATTTAATAAAAGGAATATGAGTGTGATTTTTTATCAATGTGTCAAATTCATTTTTTATCATTTCTTCTTCATCTTCATCATAATAATTTCTTCTGTTTCTAAAGTTCAAAAGTTTTATTCTTATTCTATCAGTATCCACTTCACCAAAAATGTATTCTAACAAATCATGTATATCATCAAATTTTTTAATAGGTTCATTTAAGTTATTAATATCAATGTCTTGTCCATTTTTTGCGGCATTTAAAATGTTTTCATTTAAGACATAATGATGTTTGGAACTATAATCTATCTCTTTGATTTTGAAAAGGTATCTTCTATTCAAAAGATTGTTCATAGCAGAAGAGTAATTTAATATCTCCACCGCTTTAATTGGATTAACGAAATTTTTAATATCTTTTTCTGTAACAAAATCTTCATTTTCTATCGTTTTGATAACCATATAACTCATTATTATACATTCTTCAATGCTTTCAGTTTGAAGAAATCTTTGAGCAATTTTAAGTTCCTCATTTAATTTTTGCGGCACATTTTTAATTATGTCTGCATTTTTGTGGCATTCTCTTGCTTCATCAAATATCTTAGCAAATGCAGTAATGATTGGGTTTTGCAAGTTAATTGTTTCCATATATTTATGTTTTTTAGGTTTTACATCTTAATTAAAGAAACACATCTTTTTTGAATTTTATCAATTGATTGAAAAATTTTTTACAAAGATAAAATTTTAATGCGACAAAGTATGTCGTTGTGGAAAAATTTTTTACAAAAAGTGTTAAAGTAAAAATTGTATGAGGAATGAGGAGTGCTACGAAGCCGGTGCGGAGCGAACTCTTATCTCTTATCTGACCGACCTAAGCATGTGAAAAAGTTCGTCATTGTCCCGACGAAAAATGTTCGGGATGCTGACCTCTAGGGTCAGCACGATGGCGTTAGCCCGAAGCAATCTCGTAATTGTTATGTGGGAATACTTTTGAGATTACTTCGCTTCGCTCGAAATGATGGTAAAACTATAATTCAAAATTATTGAAAATCTTTGCGTGATTAGCGAGGAATGTATCTTTTATTATATTGAATGACTAAATGGTAACTAATTTTTTATACTTTATGATCTTTTTTTAGTTGATTTTTTTTATACGCTTACCTCTGTAACGTTTTGCGGCTATCCGAAGGTGGCGATTTCGGAGCACTTCACTGTTAACCAAGCACAAACTTTGATAGAAGCACAAAGCTTGATTTAACCACTGAACTGCTACTTTTGGGTAGGTGCTGTTATGCACTGTTTTTCTATTCACTTTCAATATTTGGTTCGTCTTTTCCAAACTGAGTTTCTCTAAAATGTTTTAAAATGTCTCTCAAAAGTTTCTGGTTATACAATTCGGACGATAATTTAATTACATTTTCTTCTTCATCTATCATTTCCTGAGTTACAGGAATTTCAACTAATTTGAATGCTTTTGATAATTTGTCCGTCAAGATTAATTTTCGTTGCTTACTAATTCTTTGTCTAAACTCTTGTTTTAACCAATCATTCAAATACGATTCATTTTCGTGAATTACTCCAAAATCTGTGTCACGAGTTACAATGATTATATGCTTCTTTGTCGTTTCGGCACACTTAATAATCCATTCCCAATTAATGGCATCTCCAATAGAATTGTCCCCACTTTTTCTAGGTGGATAACCGAGCATAAACCTTTTTAAGGCAAGTCGTCTAATTGTAAATCTTTGCTTGTTTTCTCTATTCAGATTTATTGGTGAATTGTGAGAGAAGACTCTTTGTAAAATTTTATATACAGGGTCGTGCAGGTTTGGGTTTTTAAGAATTTTTTCAATTCTTTCCTTCAGTTTCTTTTGTTGGTCGTCTATGTCTTTTTTAGACTTTTTAATCATTTCAACAGCTTTAGCGTCTGAAATAATTGCTGGCACGGAAAGGTTTACGTTATTTATTTTTTTGACTTCACCTATCGATTCAAGAATAGCTGATTGCCTATTTTTCTTATATTCCATTTCAACTTGACTTGTTGAAATTATAATGCCTTTATGCTTCTCAATTTCTTCAAGATATTTCATAGAAACGTCCGTTCTTCTAATTCGATAAAAGTCAAGAAGAATATTTGTATCTATGAAAATTAATGCGTCTATTTTCGTCTCTTGTTTTTTTGCCATTGAGATTGTTTAAAATAATGCATAACTAGTTTATACACGAATAAAACTTTCGCCAATCCGTCCAATTTGGGTGAATAAGCAATGTTATTTTTTTATGTTTTATTTCGTGTTTCATTTTGTGGACACAAATATACATATTTTTTCAATTAAAAAAAAATTTTACTATTCAGATAGTTTAAAATGATTATATCAATGGCACTTTAATTTCATAAAAAAATTCCGCTACAATGCTTTTAGTCAGCAAAGCCATTGGAAGCTTGCGTTGGGGTCTCCCATTTCGAGCAAAGCGAAGGAATGGGGGCAAGTTCCAATGGCGGTCTGCCGAAGGCAGATTGCCTTCTAAAAGCAGATTTTTTGCTTACTTTTTTCTAAAAAAAGTGAGAAAGAAAATGTTATTAATCTAAAAAACATTCAGAAATCAGTTTGTTTTGGTATAATGATATTAAATCATTTCCATTCACTTTATTTATTAAACAACTTTATTTTTGTTTTAATAATAGAAAACATAATATGCGAAGGAGGTAACAAAAAAATATCCTGATTGAGTTTTTATGTTTGTGTGTTAATTGTTTTATTCCGTATATTTATGGGGATTATTTAATGTATGAATTTAGTTATTTTATCAAGAAATAAAAATTTATATTCTACAAAAAGATTGGTAGAAGCGGCAGAAAAAAAGGGTCATCATGTAAGAGTGATTGACCACATGAAATGTGTGTTGGTTACAGAACAAGGAAGACCACATATTTATTACAACGGAGAAGAATTAAATAATGTGGATGCTGTCATTCCTCGCATAGGAGCGTCTGCCACGTTTTATGGCACAGCAGTAGTTCGTCAGTTTGAAATGATGAAAGTTTTTACAGCAGTGGAATCACAGGCATTGGTGCGTTCGCGTGATAAGTTGAGAAGTTTGCAAATACTTGCTCGTGCGGGAATTGGCATTCCTAAAACGGCCTTTGCATTTTCACCCAAAGAAGTGGATATTGATTTATTGATTGAGGCAGTGGGTGGTGCTCCTTGTGTTATCAAGCTATTAGAAGGCACGCAAGGTATTGGTGTTATTCTTGCTGAAAATAAAAAAGCAGTCAAATCGGTAATTGAAGCGTTTTTGAAATTAGATGCACAGATATTGGTGCAGGAATATATTTCAGAATCAAATGGAGCTGATATTCGTGTATTTGTTGTAGATGGACAAGTGGTAGGTGCAATGAAAAGACAGGCAAAAGAAGGAGAGTTTAGAAGCAATTTACACAGAGGTGGAACAGCCACAGTAGTTGAATTAACTAAAAAGGAAAGAGAAACAGCTATCAAAGCCGCTAATAAATTAGGATTGGGAATAGCAGGCGTAGATATTTTGCAAAGCAAAAGAGGGCCATTGGTCATTGAAGTAAATTCATCGCCGGGATTAGAAGGAATAGAAAAAGCGACAGGTATTGATATTGCTACAAAAATTATTGAATATGTGGAAAGAAATGAATTTAATAATTATGGTGAATAATTAAATGATAAACAAATGAAAGATATTTTATTAGATTGTATAAAAGCCGCTATTGATGCAGGAAAAATAATAATGGAAGTGTATCAAACACCTTTTGAAATAACTACAAAATCTGATAATACACCAGTAACAATAGCAGATAAACAATCCAGTCAAAAAATTATTTCAGCATTAAAACATCATCATTTGCCCATCATTAGCGAAGAAGATATTTATGTGAATGAAAATGAAATTAATCAACTGCATACTTTTTTTGTTGTAGATCCATTAGATGGCACAAGAGAGTTTATTAAAAAGAATGGTGAATTTACTGTAAATATTGCTCTTGTAGAAAATAAAGAATCTGTATTAGGTGTTGTATACGCTCCTGCATTGAATATTCTGTATTTTGCAATGAAACATTTTGGTTCATATAAAATTTCAGATGATGATTTAAAGAAATTAATGATAACAAATTTTACACTTGATGATGTATTGGAATTAGCAGATAAATTGCCTATTTACAATTTACCAAATGTTTATACAATTCTCACCAGTCGCTCTCATTTAGATGAAAGAACATCTGCATATATTGATGAAAAAAGAAAAGAACATTCTGTTATAGAATATATCAGAATGGGTAGTAGTATTAAAATGTGTTTGCTTGCAGAAGGTAAAGCACACGAATATCCAAGATTTGGAAGAACAATGGAATGGGATACTGCGGCATCTCACATCATTCTAAAAGAAGCGGGTGGCAATATATTAGATGCCAAACATCTTCAACCATTACAATATCAAAAGAAGAAATTTGAAAACCCTGATTTTATTGCATTTGCAGTGTATTGATAAAAAATAAAAAAACAAACTATGCTAAAAGTTAGAATTATCAATAAAAGCAAACATCCATTACCTAAATACCAGACACCACTATCTGCTGGTATGGATTTGGTGGCTAATTTGGATGCACCTGTTACACTAATGCCATTGGAAAGACAATTGATTCCAACAGGTTTATATATTGCACTTCCAGAAGGATACGAAGCACAAATTCGTCCCAGAAGTGGATTGGCACTAAAACATGGTATTACTGTTTTAAATTCTCCCGGCACTATTGATGCCGATTATCGTGGAGAAATAAAAGTAATACTCATCAATCTTTCTAATACACCATTTGTCATCAACGATGGAGAGCGGATAGCACAAATGATTATTGCAAAGCATGAAGTTGTAGAATGGGAAGCAGTTGAAGAATTAGATGAAACCTCTCGTGGAGAAGGTGGATTTGGTTCTACGGGAAAAATTGTGAAGTAATTGATATACTAGAATGTATAAGTGGAAATTATATTTACTATTCAGTTTTGTTTTAATGCAATTTGTTTTTGCTCAAAAACAAGATCAATCAAAAGTTATTAAACAAATTGAAATAATTCATGCAGATGCCTTGAAATTCAACAAAAGTATTGATGCTAACAGATTAATTGGAAATGTGGTGTGCAAACACGAAAACACGCTTTTCTATTGCGATAGTGCTTATTTGTTTTCAAATCAGTCATTGCAAGCATTTGGAAATATCCGCATTGTATCTGATAGTTTGAATATAACCGCACAAAACCTGAATTACGATGCATCTACAAAAATGGCATCATTAGAAAAAAATGTGGTTTGTCAGGATAATCAAATTAAATTGTCTACAGAACAACTTCAATACAATACTCAAACACATATTGCTTTTTATCCAAATAAAGCCAACATTATTCGTCAGCAACATCAATTAACAAGTGATAAGGGCTACTATTTTTCAGATTCAAAAACATTAGCATTCAAAAATAATGTAGTGCTTACAAACCCTGATTATACAATAAAAACCGACACTTTATATTATTACACCACTACTGATATTGCTCACTTTAATGCACCAACATTGATTACAATGGATAAAGATTATTTGTATTGCGAAAAAGGTTGGTATGACACTAAAAACAAAAAAGGTTACTTCTCAAAAAATCCCGTGTTATTTTCCGACAACAGAAAATTGTATGCAGATAGTTTGTTTTATGATGAAATAAAAAACGAAGGATGGGCATTCAAAAACATCAGAATGATTGATACATCTGAAAAAACAACCATTACAGGACAATTTGCAAAATACAATATCAATTCAGAAAACGCAATGATTACAAATCATCCTGTGCTAAAAAGAATTCACGATAAAAAAGATACTATTTTCTTAACTTCCGATACAATGTATTATTTCAAAAAAGATTCCAACATAGTGGCCATTTGCAAAAAAAATGCTCAATTATTTCATTCGCAATTTCAATGTGTATCTGAAGATATTATTTACCAACAAAAAGATTCTACCATTTATTTAAATCATTCACCAAAATTTTGGTTTGCTAATAATCAGGCCAGTTGCAAATCAGCGAAGATATATTTGAAAAATAATAGTTTAGATAAAGTTATTTTAGATACAAATGTGATAATTGTGGAAGAAGCAGATACTATTTATCACAATAAATTTAATCAAATAGCAGGCAGAAAGATGCAAATCATTTTTTTGAATGATAGTATTAAAAACATTTATGTAGATGGCAATGCACAAGTGTATTATTTTTTGAAAAACAGCGATGGACAATGGACAGCATTAAACAAAGCAAAGTGTGCAAAAATTCGTGTGGATTTTTTGAATAATGAAATTTACAAAGTGGTATTTATAGATCATCCTGAAAGTGTAATGATTCCTATAAAAAAAGTGCAGGTAGAAAAAGAAAGATTACCAGATTTTCAGTGGCAACCACATTTGCGACCACAAAGAAAAACATTTTTGTAAATAACACGCAATGCTTATTTATCCTGCTATTCAATTAAAAACAAGAAAGACAAGAAACATTACAGAATGCTGGGATATTGTGCGAAAGCAATGGATTGCACTAACGCCCGAAGAATTAGTGCGTCAGCACTTTGTGCATTATTTAATTCATCAAAAAAAATATCCTATTGAAAGCATTGTGGTAGAAAAAGAATTTGAAGTTTTTTCAATGAAAAAAAGATTTGATGTAGCAGTGATAAATAAAAAGCAGGAATTTGTTTTGATTGCAGAATGTAAATCGCCCGAAGTAAAATTAGATGAAAAAGTCATTCAACAAATACTTACATACAATCTTACCATCAATGCCCGCTGTTTAGTTCTAACTAACGGCCTTGCAGAAATAGTTTTTGAAAAAATAAATGATGAGTGGAGAAGAGTAAAAGGGATAAGGGAGTGGAAAAGTATTATTTGAATTTAAAGAGTAGAAAAAAGATCTATTTTTTGATTTTCTTTCATATTCTTTTTGTATTGAAGGAATTTCAATTTATAATCTGGTTTTATTTCGCCATTAGTGTTTAATCTATCAATTATCATTTTGTAGTAGTCAGGGTGTATTTCACAGGAAATAAAATTTCTTTTTAAATTCTTACATAAAATAATTTCAGAACCACTACCGCCAAATAAAATAAACACATCATCATTTTCTTTTGTACATGATTTGATGAGCATTTCTACTAATGGTAATGGTATTTGACAAGCATGAAAGGTTTTATCTTTTGAAACATTTTTTACAAGATCAAAATAAAACCAACTATATGGCATTCTTCCTAAATGTCCATTTGCAATTCTCTCTTTAATCCTCTTATCGTTTGGATTTTGATAAGGCACAGCCACTTGTTCTTTGTAGAAATTATTATTTTTGCTTTTGGTAGCGTGTAATATTGAACGATGTGCTGTTGTAAATCTTTTTGGACTATGACCAACATTTGTGTTATAAATCCATACATAGTCATGTACTTCATAAGCCGCTTCATCTAAAAATTTCACTCTTAAATAAGCATTTTGTTTTGGATAATTCATCATAAATAGGTTACCTGTTGGCTTTAATACTCGTAAACTTTCTCTCGTTAATTCAATATACCAATCAATATACTCATTCCATTTTTTTGTATAATTTTTTCCTGCATAGTTGATACCAACATTGTAATCAGGATCGCCATACACCATATCAACAGAATTATCAGGCATTTGCTTTAAAATTTTTAATACATCTTCATTAAAAACTTTATTTCTAAATTCTTCCATATTTTTATTTTTGATTGATTAAAAGATATGCGGCTGATTTTTCAAATTTGATGGATGTGATATCAAGTGGTTTAGTAAATGTATATGCCCATAGTTTTATTATATCAAATTTTTTAGTTCTTTCTCTAACTACATAAACACATATAATATCCTTAATTTTCCCTGATATTTCAGAGTTTTTACTGATATTATAGTAATATAAAAAAGGATGATAAATTTGATAAATATTGAAAGATTTAGGTTTCCCGTTTTTACCTTCAAAAATTCCTACTGTTCCTTTATATTCTATTGTTAAATCAATTTCAATTTGAATCTTATCTAACATGACTTTTATATCTTTTCCAACAAAATATTCAAATGATGTTTTTGTTCTATGTGGAAAATATGTTTTCGGTCTTTGACTAATATCAACTGAATCAAATTCTTTATCTTTTCCAAATAAAAAATGATGTAAAATTCTCTGATTGTTTGCAACAGAAAGAATATTACTTTCACTTGAATTAAATTGATTAAGCAAAGATTTTTTATAGTTCCATTCAATAGTTTTTTGTATTGGTTCAAAATTATGAAAAACTTTATTTATACCTTTAATAAACATATGATTACCGCTTCCAAGATGGATAATAGTATAGTCATTATCTAACAAGATTTTTGGTAATTTTGTTGTATTATCAATTTTTGTAACATCAAAAGGATTTCCAAATCCAATCTTTTTGCAAACATCTTTTACTAAATCATTATGAAAAACAAATTTTTTATTTTTCAAACATATTTTAAAAAGTTCCTCAATAACTTTATCCTTTCTGCTTTCTTTCATTATAGTTTTTTATTCTGCAAATTTAAACAAAAATTTTCCCTCTTAATAAACTAAAAACTATTCTTTTATGTTTTTCACTATTCACTTTTCACTTCTATAATCATTTCATCCTTTCGGAATTTTTTTGTTTTCATTTTTCAAAAACGACATAAATGTCGTTTCTATTCATTTTTCACTTTTTTTTTACTCCTGCTAATAATTCCCCTCGCCTTGCAAGGAGAGGGGTTAGGGGTGAGGTTATACATGCTTTCACTATTCGCTATAATCCTGTCATCCCTCCGGGATTTTTTGTATTCATTTTTCAAAAACGACATAACTGTCGTTTCTATTCAATTTTCATTTTTCACTCTTCACTCTTCACTATTCACTATTCACTATTCACTTCAATAATCCTGTCATCCTGTCTTAAAATATCTAAAACCTTGACTGTGGCACAAAAAATGTGTATCTTTGTGCGACATTTTAGTACATTGAAAATAGGGGCCCAACTGGTTTCGACAGTAACGGCAATGGGTAAGTAAGCATGTAGAGCAATGGAGACAATGCTCTTTAAACTATGTCTCTCAACCTTTAAATGGCGAATCTAACTTCGCAATGGCTGCCTAATAACATCGCAGCCCGTCCTCTCCTGGGCTAACCTGTCCTGCACAGGAAGTAGGGCGTCGCAAAAGGACAGGGGCACATACAGATGCTGCTATGTATGTGTGCTATTCAGCAGATAGGTGTGTGTTAAAAGCGGCACTCTGCTTGGTACACACCGAAAACGAAAGTGAGTGCTAAACATGTAGAAAGCTTACCCATTGGTTATTTGGACGAGGGTTCGATTCCCTCTGGGTCCACTTGATTTATACTTGTAATTTCTCAATAAATTGCGTGAGGGATGCGAAGGGCGGCGAAGCCGGTGCGAAGCGAAGCGTAGCACGGAAGCGAGAGCGAACCCCGTAGCAGCCCGACCCGAGCGTCAGCGAGGGGCACGCCCAAAAAGTAATTAAAAAAAAATAAGAATCAAATCTAAAAAATAAAATATTTGGGTTTTGTATGTAATCCTAAATATTAAAAACTTTTTATGTTAATATCTGTTCCACAAGTTATTGAAAAATCTAATGTTTCTAAAAAGGAAGTTTATCATTATCTAAAATTAAATGTTCCAGTAGTATTAAAAAATTATATTTCTGATTGGGATGCATATAAGAAATGGAATCTTGAATACTTGAAAAAACATTTACAATCGGTAACAGTTCCTTTATACAATAATACTAAAAGTGATGCATACACGCCTGTTAATACTGCAGATGATTACATGAGTTTTGGTGAATATATTGATAACATTGTAAAAAATCCTGAACATAAATGGCGTTTGTTTTTATTTAATATCTACACGAATGCTCCTGAATTATTAAAAGATATAAAGTATCCAACTGAAATACTTAGTCCTATTGTTAAGCAAGCACCAATGTTATTTATAGGTGGAAAAGGTGCTGTTACTCACATGCATTTTGATATTGATTTTAGTATTGTATTTCATGCTCAGATTTTTGGTAGAAAGAAATTTTTGTTATTTCCTTTTGAAGAGGAAAAAAATATTTATCGTAAGCCGTTTGAAGTGCTTGCATGGCCAGATTTTTCAAATTATTCAGAAAGATTAAGTCAGTTAGAATTAGAATTTCCTGCTATTAAAAATGCAAGAGGTTACGAAATTATTATAGAACCTGGTGATGTATTAATTATGCCATCTGGATGTTGGCATCATATTGAATATATTGATAATTCCATTGCAATAAGTATGCGTGCAATTAATTTGAATCCATTTGCTATTGTTCGTGGATTTTGGTATTTAACAGGAATGAGATGGATTGATACTTTTATGAAAAAGAATTTTCCTATATACTGGAATAATTTCAAAGTTAATACAACACCAAACTTTAATGATGAATTGAAGCAGAAATTTTTAATCAATCGTCCAAGTTATCAATCCCTCTGATGTGAATTGAAATGGTTGGACTTTGCCTCCAAATTTGAGTAATGCTTCGGCTACTTTGAGTTTGCTTGTTTTGGAGCAATAAAAAAACATAAATCCTCCACCACCTGCACCCGATATTTTTCCTCCCGTAGCACCATTGTTGATAGCCGTTTCGTAAATCTTATCAATTAATTCATTACTGATATTTTGTGTATTATGTTTTTATATTCATTTGGAAGTGCGTTTTTCTTTTAATAAAATATTTTGTGTTTTTGCAATATATCTTGTTTTAAGATGATAATAAAAACTTAACTTAAAATAAAAATGTTAAGGATAAAATAGTATTTTATGAAAATAAAATTGGTATCACTTAATCAATTATTTTTTTCAGCAAAAGAAGTATTTTTAAGATTTCCTCTTGCAGTAATTGCATCTTTTGTGGCGGCTGTAACAGCAATGATTTTGGTAGAACAAAAATCTTTTGATTTAGAAAATTCAGATTATTTAATAAAATTATTTTTAACCAGTTTTTTAGCTTTACCCTTTTTTATTTCTGTTGAGTTTATAACAGAAACAATAAGTATAGATAAAAGATTAAAAATTATTTTTCATATTATAGGTTTGATACTTGTTTTTCTTTATTACTGGACTTTTGATATTAAAATACAAGCGGCATATTTTATTAGAACCTATGTATTAAGTATTGCATTACATTTATTTGTTGCTTATTCACCATACATTAGTAACTATAATGAAAATGGATTTTGGCAGTTTAATAAAACATTGTTTTTAAGATTTTTACTTTCAGTATTGTATTCAGTCGTATTATTCAGTGGGCTTTCAATAGCAATTTTGGCAATTGATAAATTATTTGATATAAAAGTAAGTGAAAAAGTATATGCTCATTTGTGGATTTTAATATCTATAATTTTTAATACTTTCTTTTTTCTCGCTGGTATTCCAAAAAATGTTAGGGAATTAGATACAGATTACAGTTATCCCAAGGGATTAAAAATATTTACACAATTTGTTTTACTGCCTTTAGTTACCGTGTATTTGATAATACTTTATCTTTATCTTATTAAAATAATTCTATCTTGGGAATTGCCGAGAGGATGGGTTTCTTTTTTAGTAATGAGTTTTTCAGTTTTTGGAATATTTTCGTTATTGATGATTTATCCTATAAAAGATAATGAAGAAAATAAATGGATAAACATTTATTCTCGTTGGTATTTTCGTTTATTATTTCCACTAATATTATTAACGGCTGTTGCAGTTTATGTAAGAGTAAGTAATTATGGAATAACTGAATATCGTTATTTTTTAATTGTTCTAACACTATGGTTGTTTGTAATTGATGTTTATTTTTTATTTAGTAAAAATAAAAAAATTATTTTAATTCCTTTTAGTTTGTCTATTATAGCAATTTTATCTGTATTTGGACCTTTAAGTGCTTTTTCTATTTCTGAAAGAAGTCAAATCAAAAGGTTAGAAAAATTATTATTAGAAAATAATTTATTACAAAATGGAAAAATAGTGCCAGCAAAAGGTAATATATCAAGAAAAGCAGAAGCAGAAATTGCATCTATTATTCGTTACCTTGATAATAATTATGGATTTAAGAACATTCAGAAGTGGTTTGATAAGGATTTAGAAAAATTATTTGCTGAAAAAAAATCTTTGGATAAATATACTAATGAAGCAGATATTATTTTAAAAGAAATGGGGCTTCAAAATATTTATGAATGGGAAATAAATGATGAAAGTAGTGTGAAATATTTTAGTTTTTTTGTATCAAATGATTCAAGTATTCAAATAAACGGTTTTGATGAAATTGTGGAAATAAGTGCATATTCCTATGAAAAAGAAAGTATGATTACAAAACAAATAATTCTTAATAAAGACACCTTAAAATTTACATTAAATACATTAAAAGACAATTACATATTTTTTGATGCAAAAGACAAAAAGGTTACAGAATTTGGCATAAATAGTTTTGTAAAGGAAATTAAAGAAAAAACAGATTCATCATCATATTCAGAAACTAGAAACATTCCATCTAATATGATGTATAAAGATATTAAAACAGAAAGTTATCATTTTAAGTTATTCTTTAAATCTATACAAGGCCAAATAAGAAATGATAGTATAATTGTTCAGGGTATTGATGTAGTGCTATTAATTGCATATCCTAATGGTGATAGAAAAGATTGATGGGGAATACTTTTTGTAATTGTCAAGTTTTTGAAAATCAAAAATACAGATATTTACTTATAGACAATTTTATCATTCTATCGTCCAAGTTATCAATCCCTCTGATGTGAATTGAAATGGTTGGACTTTACCTCCAAATTTGAGCAATGCTTCGGCTACTTTGAGTTTGCTTGTTTTGGGGCAATAAAAAAACATAAATCCTCCGCCACCTGCACCAGATATTTTTCCTCCTGTAGCACCATTGGTGATAGCCGTTTCGTAAATCTTATCAATTAATTCATTACTGATATTTTGTGCCATTTGTTTTTTATTCAGCCATCCAAAGTGCAGTAGTTCTCCTATTTTTTCAATTTCACCTTTTAGTAAATAATCTTTCATCAAAATGGCTTGTTCTTTTAAGTGATGCATAGCTTCTATAGATGATTCTTTTTTAGTTTGTACATTTTTAATTTGCTCTTTGATTATTTCAGAAGACATTCTTTGAGTATCTGTAAAATATAGCAACAAACAAAGTTCTAATTCTTTTTTAATATGCCATTTTACATCCAGTGGATTGACAATCACTTTATCATTGGCAAAAAATTCAATAAAGTTAATACCTCCAAAAGTAGCGGCATATTGGTCTTGCTTGCCACCGTGCATTTGCAAATCAACTCTTTCTATTTCATAAGCAATGTGTGCAATATCGTATTTTCCTAATGGTAATTTTAACCATTCTGCAAATGCTCCAACAATAGATACAACAAGTGTAGATGATGTGCCTAATCCTGATCCTTGTGGCACTTCAATGTAAGTATGTATTTTGCAAGATAATGGTTTTAATTGAAATTTTTTTATCAAATAATTGTATGCACCAAGCACTAATTCAAAGGGCTTTTCTATTTCAATGTATTCAGCACTTTTGAACTTTTTGCTAATACCATAATTTCCTAATTCAATTTCAACAAAACCATCATTAGTAGGTTCTATGCTTGTTACAGCATACAAATCAATAGTAGCATTTAATACTGCACCGCCATATATATCTGAATATGGCGATACATCAGTGCCTCCGCCTGCCAGTCCTATTCTTAATGGGGCTTTGCTTCGGATAATCATACTTTTTCAACTAATTGAATTTCGTTATTTATCAAAGAAAAATTTTCTGTAACTATGCTTTTTTTGAGTGCAAGATATTTTTGATAGGTTTCTGAAAATTGAATTCTGTGTTGCAAACAATCTTCAAAATTATTGTAAGTGCCCATTATCAGTTCTGTGATTTCTCTCACTGCATTAGTTCCACCTGTTGAAAAAGTTACATAATCAGCATAATCATTTTTGATAACATATTCATTAAACAAAACAGCAGAAGTTTTTTTTACATAAAATCTCAATCCACATTTTTGTGCAACATTCAAATCTAAAATATCATCAAAAACATAACAACATTCTTCGGGCTTTATTTGCAATGAATGACACAAATGTTCAAATGCTAAAATTTTGTGTGGTATTTTGAAGTAATGTCTGTGAATACATTCTCTTTTGACAAGTGTAAAGGCAGACAAATTTTTTTCTCCTGAAATAATGGATACAACAGGGTGTTTTTGATATTTCAAATAATAAGAAAACCGAAGTAAGTTCAAACCTACCGAGTCAGATTCATTGAACTCACTTTGTAATTCAGCATCTTTATTGCCATTGGTAAAAACGCCATCCCAGTCAAAAATGAAAACTTTAATTTTATTGAGTTTATCAATGAATAATCTTTCATTGACTAAAAATTTTCCGCCTTGCAAAGAAAACTTTTCAAATACTGAATTCATGATAGATTAAATGTCTTGAATATCAATCATTCCAACGGCTTTTTTATTATCATCTACTACAATGATGGTATCTACATTGGTTTTTTTGAACATTTGATAAGCATCGTTTAATAAAGCATTTGCATTGATGGTATAAGGTGTTTTGAATGTGAGGTCAGAGAGTTTTTTCTCTAAAAATTTAGATCCTTCTTTCATGATGTATCTTCTTAAATCGCCATCTGTAAATACACCTTTTACAGTATCGTTTTCATCTACAATGGTAATAGCCCCAAAGCCGTATTCGGTCATTTTAATAATAGCATCGGGAAGTTTGGTATTGATGGATACTACAGGATTTACATTGCGGATAACATCTTTTACCCGTTTGGTCATTAACTTAGTATCTACAATAAATTGCTCTGTGCCAAGGGTTGTCAGATTATTTTCGGTGAGTTGTTTCATCACTTTCCATGGAACAGTAATGGTATGCACGCCAAGATTGATAGCGTTTCTGACATGCTCTGTGTGTCTTACAGAAGAGAACATAATCTTGGTTGGATACTTGTAATAGTTCACAGCTTTGACACATTGATCAATCAATGCAAGTGCATCGTGTCCCTGATCTTGTAATCTACCTACAAGCGGGCAAACATAAGTAGCACCTGCCTGCATGGCCATATATGCTTGTTGAAGAGTATAAACCAAATGAATATTGACAAGCAGTCCTTTACTTCTTAATAATCTGCATGCTCTAACACCTTCTAATGAAACGGGAATTTTGAAAACAGTTTTTTGTGGGTCAAGTCCCAGATTGATTTGTCTTTCGGCTTCGGCGAGGATTTCTTCTGCAGTATTGCCAAGGGCTTCAATTTGCAGGATAGGCACCATTTTTGAGAGTTTTACAATAGTGCCATCAATATCAGTGATCCCTTCTCTTTGCATAAAAGTAGGGGTAGTGGTAAGCCCTGTAAGAAAGCCAAGTTTGAATGCTTCTTCAATTTCCTGAAGGTTTGCAGAATCTAAATACAATTCCATACTTAAAATTTTTCTGCAAACATACTTAAAATAAAATAGATGGACAAAGGCAGAATGGAAAAATTGCTTGAGTTTGTGGAAGTATTAGAAATTGAAGATATTGTATTTTTTAATGGTGTAGGAAATGTTCAATGTGCCGACGCTACGGTCGGCATGCTGACAAACTGCATTGCAGTTTCGTTGGCATTCAATGCTCAATATTAAATGTTAAGTTTTAATTGAGTATTTATTTTTTACCGCAGAGTCGCAAAGACGCAGAGAATTTTATATTTTAATATCCAATGCTAAATTATTATTTTTTAAACAACGAATTACACGAATTTTAATGCACTAAAATGCAAGACTTTATAGTAATACATCTTCTATACTCCTACTAAAAACTCAAAACTCATAACTAAACACTAATACCATCAATCTCCATCCAGCAAGTCACCTAAGCCGCCTAAAATACTGCCTTCTTCTCTTCTGCCAGAACCGGTGCTTGCAAATGAAAGTATTCTGCCGGCTAATCTGCTAATAGGTAAGGATTGTAACCATACTTCCCCGGGTCCTCTTAATGTTGCAAAAAACACTCCCTCTCCACCAAACAAGGTGTTTTTAATGCCTCCTACAAATTGTATATCATAATCTACACTATGTGTAAATGCTACAATGCAACCAGTATCTACTTTTATCAATTCGCCGGGCTGTAATGTTCTGTGAATAATATATCCGCCTGAATGCATAAATGCCATACCATCACCTTCTAACTTTTGCATAATAAAACCTTCACCACCAAATAAACCGGCTCCTAATTTTCTTTGAAACTCTATTCCAATACTTACGCCTTTTGCCGCACACAAAAAACTATCTTTTTGGCAAATTATTTTTTCATTGTATTGCATCAAATTGATAGGAATAATTTTTCCTGTATAAGGTGCGGCAAAGGTTACTTGTTTTCTTTCAGATGAAACATTTGTGTAAGCAGTAATAAATAAATTCTCTCCGGTTATTAATCTTTTTCCAGCAGTAAATAATTTTCCTAAAAAAGATTGTTGAGAACCATCACCAAAGAGTGTTTCCATTTTAATGCCATCATCCATATACATCAAACTTCCTGGTTCTGCTACAACTGTTTCATTTGGGTCTAAAATAATTTCTACACATTGTAATTCTTCACCATAAATTTTGTAATCAATTTCATGATTTTTCATAAATTAATTTTTGTGCAAAAGTAAAGAAAAAAGTGGGAATAAAACAGATAAAAGAGATGAACATTTGAATTAAAAAAGACAGCTATTTTAGTTGAAAAAAGCTTAGATAGTGATTTTTACATTCACAACAAAAAATTTATTCCACCAATTTTTTCATCAATTCTTCTTCAATGCTTTTTCCTTTATCTTCGTTGTAGAATTTTTGTAATGCTTCGTAAGCATGCTCAGGACGATCACTTTGTTTTTTTACTTCATCAAAAATTATCTGTGCTTTCTGAGGTCTTGGTCCCCAATGAAACCATTCAGAACCATCTGGTTTTTCAAAAATAGCAATAGGAATACTTCTCTTATTACCATCAGTGAGATACAAATCCATTATATCAGGATTTTTATCTCTTAAAATAAAAGTGATGTCTGAGTAATTTAATTTTTCCCATATTTTGATAAATACAGGAACAGATTGTGCGGCATCTCCACACCATGGCTCGGTAATAATATATAGTTTTGGTTGAAATGATAATTTTGCAAAAGCATTAATCACTTCATTTGATGGGTCATAATTTTTGATAACTCTTTCAAATCTTTTGTAATTGAGTTGCAAATAGGGAATATATTCATCACTGTAATCTTTTCTGATGCCATTTGCATTTTGTTGAAAAAGTTCAATGTACTCTTTCGTATTGAGAGGTTGATTAATTTTAAAGTTCATAATAATAATAATTTTATTTGCATTCGCCATCTGGTGTGCATACTTTACCTTTGATAGTTTCTATTGTAGTTGATTGATTTTCTTTTTCCCAATCTTTATATGCTTTATCTAATGTGTGTGAAAACACTTTAATATCTTGTGCTCCTGAAATAGCATATTTATCATTGAATAAGAAAAATGGTACGCCGCTTATACCTAATTGTTTGGCTTCATAAATATCTTGTTGAACTTCGTTAACAAGTTTGTTATTTTCTAATATGTCTTTTAATTCATTAGTATTCAAACCTAAAGATTTTGCAACTTCTAACAAAGTATTGATATCATCAATATTTTTTCCATCAATAAAATAAGATTGAAATAGTAATTCTTCTGCTTCTGTTTGTTTTCCAAATTTTTTAGCGTAATGAATAAGTTGATGAGCTTTCAAAGTATTTGCTGGTATGGCTTTATCTAAATTGTAATGCAATCCTACTTCTTTAGCCATATTTGAAACATATTCATTTAGTTCTTGTGCTTTTTTCAAAGGAATACCTTTTCTTTCAGAAAGATATTGATTGATATTTTTATTTGGTTGAGTAATCATTTCGGGATCTAATTGAAAACTTTTCCATTCAATTTGAATTTTATTTTTGTGTTCAAAGTTTTGTAATATTAAATCAAGTTTTCTTTTTCCAATATAGCAGAATGGACAAACAACATCGCTCCATACTTCTATTTTCATTTTATTTTCCATAGTGTTTTGTTTTTGAAATTTTTGTTGAGATGATTTTAATTTTTTTTGAGCAAAGAAATTTAAATGAAAAAATAAAGTGCCAATTAAGAGAAGATATTTTGAATTTGGAAAAGAAATCATATTGCTAAAGCAAAGATATTTTTAAGCAAATATAAAACTTCTTTCACTAAAAGCGGGAAGAGTAGGATGACCTTCATAAAAGAATTGTAATTCATCTTTGCTATCTATCAAACCAAGTGTGTAAAGAACGGGTACAAAATGATCGGGTGTTGGTGCGGCTAATTTTCCTAATGGATGACTTTTTTCATAATTGATAATATTATCAATGTTTCTGGATTCAATTTGTTTTTTAATCCATTCATCGTATTCAAATTCCCAACCATAAGGTGTCATATCATTTTCATACATTTTCTTTCCTGCAAGTTGAAGATTATGTATTAAAGCACCACTTCCAATGATTAACACACCTTTTTCTCTTAATGATTTCAATTGTTTAGCAAGGTTGTAATGATATTGCGGAGAAGCATAATAATGAATACTCATTTGAAAGACGGGTATATAACCATCTGGAAATAAATGCATAAGCATAGGCCAAGCACCATGGTCAAGTCCCCAATCAGTGGTTTCTTTTACTTCTTGAGCCAATTTTTTTACTTCATAAGCATATTCTGGCGAACCTTTTGCTTTGTAAACAACCTTGTAATAATCTTCAGGAAATCCGTAGTAATCGTAGATTTGTTTTGGATGTGGAGAAACATTTACATAAGTGCCTTTTGTACACCAATGAGCAGAAACAATTAATGCAGCTTTGATTTCGTGTTTATTTTGTAACTCAATACCTAATTCATAAAGTTTTTTCCAAAATGGTCTTTCTTCTCTTGATTTTATAATATCAAAAGGATTACCATGTGATGTGAATATTACTGGTAACTTTTTACTTTGTGAAGGAAAAAGATCAGTAATGCTTTTGAAACTTGATAAAGTTCCAACAGCCGCTAAACTTAATAATGACTGCATAAATTCTCTGCGATTCATCGGATATGATGAATGAATATATTATCTTTAATATGTAGTACTTCTTTAAGCATTTTTTCTAATATCTTACAATTTGGGCAAGTAAGAGTGTAGAACATTTCAATGGTATTCTTTTTATTTTCACTCATAATTAAGATTTGGGTTGAATTGGAACTTTTTTATATCTTCCCCATGCAATAAACAATGCTATCGCACCAAAAAGAAAATTAATAGGTAATACATTGTACTCACCTCTTACGATGTGAAATATAATTGCCGAAATCATAATAATTAAAAAACCGAGTGCAGCAAGAGGTGTTAGAATAGGTTTAATTCTAAGTAAAGATGGTAAAATTAATCCGATAGCCCCTAACAATTCAGAAATACCAATAAATCTTACAAGAAATTTGGTGTCTTCACTTACCCAATTTAATTTTTGAGAGAGTTCGTTAATGGGAGTTGTAGATTTCATAATGCCTGCCATTAAAAAAATAGCGGCTAATGCAACTTGAGCAATCCACAACAAGACATTCAAGTTTTTGTTTTTTTGTTCCATAGTTTTGATTTTTTTGTTGGTGCAAATTTACATATATTTGCTTCGCTTTTGCAAGTATTATTAAAAAGTATAGCACTATACATTTGTATAGTGTTAATTAAAATTAAAATTAAAATTAAAAATTATGAGTAAAAAAGATTTGAAAGAAGTAAAGAAGTGTTCAGGTGAATATGTTTTGGCAGTAAAGGATACTTTGAATGTTATTAGTGGAAAATGGAAGTTACCCATTATTGGCACATTGTTGTATGGAAAGAAAAGATTCAATGAACTTATTCGTGAAATACCAAATATCAATCCAAGGATGCTTTCTAAAGAATTAAAGGAATTAGAGATAAACGGTATTGTAAAGAGAAAAGTGATTAGCAATATACCACCTGTTGTTGAATATGAACTTACTTCATCTGGAAAATCGTTTCGTAAAGTGTTAGATGTAATGGTAAAATGGGGATTAGAACACAGAAAAAATATTATTGGAAAATCAAGTAAATAAAGATTGTCAATTTTTTCCTTTCAACCACTTTTTCGCATTGGGTCTTCTATGCGGACATCCTGGCCAACAACAAGGTGTTTTTTTACCTGATTTCAAATCTTCTAACATTCTGCGAATGTGTTCTTTTCTTGTTTCTTCTTTTTTCACAATAGTTATCCAGCAAATCCATTCATTTCTTTGTATGGGTGTGAGATTATTCCACTTATTTAATATCTCAGAATCAGACAATAATGCTTCTTTTATATCATCAGTTACAGTATGTAAAATACCATCGGATATGGAAGTTGGCATAAATAATTTTTATCTGCAAAGTTAGTAAAGTAATTGATAATGGTGTCGTTTTATTTGCTGAAAATTTTGTAGATTTGTAGCAAAAATTGAATTTATGAAAACAAAATTTTTATTTTTAAGTTTAAGTATAGGCATGCTTAGTGCTTTGAAAGCACAAGTTTATTTTGATTTTATTGCAGTTAATAATGTAAGTATTACACCAGTTACATCAAATGGATATTTAGGTTTTTACGGAAGTGGAAGTGGTGGCTTTTATGTTCCAAAAAATAATGGTACCAGTGCTGTATTTGCTACTGCACTTTGGATGGGTGGATTAGATGCGGGAGGACAATTACATCTGGCGGCACAAACTTATGCTCAATCAGGGAATGACTTTACTTATGGACCTTATCCTTCATCTTCAGCCAGTTTTTCGTGGAATAAAGTTTGGAAGATTCGTAAAACAATGATTGATAGTTTTAAACTCAATTTGTATTCATCCATTCCACCACAAATTGCTACATGGCCTGCTAATGGGAATACATCACTGGGACAAGCCGCACAATTAGCCCCATTCAAAGATTTGAACAACAATGGTATATATGAGCCCAACTTGGGTGAATATCCTTGTATAAAAGGCGATGAAGCATTGTATACTATTTACAACGATGATGTTACACACTATGAAACACAAGGATTACCGCTGGGTGTAGAAGTACATCAAATGATTTATGGATTTAATCAACCAAATGATTCTGCATTGTGGAATACTGTATTTTTTAATTACAGAATCATCAACCGCTCTAATAACACATACAATCCTTTTTATCTTACATTGTGGAGTGATGTTGATGTTGGTAATTATAGTGATGATTATGTAGGTACAGATGTAAATAGGAATGCTATTTATGGTTATAATGGTGATAATTACGATGAAACTGTTTCCGGTACTCCTGGATATGGTAATAGAATACCTGTTACTGGCTTTTGTTTTTTAGATTTTCCACTTGCTCCAGCCAATGATGGCATTGACAACAATAGAAATTGTATAATAGATGAAGTAAACGAAACAACTGCTTTATCAAGTTCAATGAGTTATCATAATAATTTTGGATCATTTCCACCTGCTACAACAAATCCTACAATTGCGGCAAACTACTGGACATATATTCAATCTAAATGGAAAGATAGTTCAGATTTAAAGAGAGGAGGAGATGGGTTTCATTCTTCTCCATTATCTTATAAATTCTTTTTTCCAGATAGTACAGATAATCAGTATGGATGGGGTGCTGGTGGAAATTGTTTATCTCCTGTAACTTTTACAAATTCCTGGGATATGAATAGTGTAGGGTTACAACCAATTGACCAAAGAATAATGGGTACAATTGGTCCAATGATTCTTCCACCTAATGGAGAAATTTGTTTTAACTTTGCATATATTTTTGCACAAGATTCTATTGTGCCTGATAGTATCTATCCTGTAAGATTATTCAAACATAGAGTAGATCAGGTTCAAAGTTTTTTTACTGCTAATCAATTAGGTGGTTGTGGTTGTTATATTTTTACAAGTGTTCCAGAGTTTTACAATTGGGTTAATAGTATTTATCCAAATCCTGCTAATGATGTTTTACATTTAAAATTACATAATGATATTCTTATCAAAAAAATTTCAATTACAGATGTTACTGGTAAAATTATTGAATTAAAACCTAAAAATAATTTGTATGACAAAGAGTTAGTAATTGATATTTCTTCATTAGCAGATGGGTATTACATATTAAATTTAGAAAATTCATTTGGCGAAAAAGTGTATCATCCAATTATTATTCAACACTAAAAATTTAAACTTATGAAAACAAAATTATGGTATGTATTATTATTGATTGTAAATTTTAATTATGCTCAAAACTTTGATAATTGGATATGGGCTAAGATTTATGGAGATAATTATATTGATAATGGAAATAGTATAGCATCAGATGGGAAAAATATTTATGTTTGTGGAAGATATGTGAATAGCATAAATTTTGGAAATGGATGGAACTTTGCCACTTATGTAAGTACACCTGCTGGTTTTTTATTAAAAACAGATAACAATGGTAATACCATTTGGGCAAAAAATTATTTTACCAATAATACTACTAACTGCACCATTGTTCGCACAGATAATAATAACAATATCTTAATGTGTGGATTTACAGCAGGTAACAGTTTATCGTTTGGTTCTACACCATTAAGCAATCCAACTCCTGGACAAAATATGTTTTTTGTTGTAAAAATGGACACAACAGGAAATGCAATCTGGGCTAATCCATTACCTCCTTCTACTCATACAATTACAAATTTAGTTACTGATAATAATAACAACATTTATTTATTTGGTAGTTTTAAAGGAAAATATTTTGTTATTGGTAATGATAGTTTAAAAAACTCTGATACATCTGGAATAACAAGAGATTTATTTATACTTAAACTAAATTCTAATGGTACCAAAATATGGATGAAAAATTATTTTCAAATAGTAAATAATGCACCGGTTACAGAAATTGGTTTTGGTTTATGTGAAAACAAAAATGCTTTATACATATTGTTTGGTTATGGAAACAATAACAGAGTTACTGCATTATCTTCAAATTCAGGAAGTATTAAATGGACAAAAGAAATTGTAAATAGTTATTGTTATCAAAATAGTATTGCAGTTCAAAAAAATAAAAACAGATTGGTTTTTGTTGTAAATACATTGACAAGTATAGGTAATACAAATTCTATAATAGATAATTATATTTTAACTCAACCTTATATAGTTATTTCAGATTCATCAGGAAATATAGAGAACATCAAATATCCATCTAATGTACCTTCTACTAAACTAATTTCTGTTTTCACTGATAATATAGATAATATTTATCTAACTGGAACAAATACAGGTACTGCAAATGTGGGAGGTATTAATTTTACTTATGGAGTGCCATTTATTGTAATGTTTAATGACAATCTAAATTTTGCTTATTGGGGAGCAACAATTCAAACAAATAGTAATGGTATCATTTCTGAAGTAGTATTGGATAATTCAAAAAATGTTTATGTATGTGGTAATACAGGATCAAACACTTCTATTAAATTTGGAAATATAAATTTAACTAAAACCAATAGTATAGATATTTTTCTTGCAAAGATTGATGGAATGGTAAATGTTTCTGAAAATTATAAATCAAATATTGCTTTTTTAGTTTATCCTAATCCTTCATCAGGAACGATTTATTTGAAAACATCTCTGAATCATTCAAAAATTAAAATTTACAATGTATTAGGACAAATTGTTTTAGAAAGCATCGTTGAAAAAGATGAATTATTAAAATTTGACTTAAATCCCGGAATGTATTTTATTCAAGATGAAATAAGCAACTCGTTTGTAAAATTAATTGTTCAATAGTATTTAAATCTTTACCTGAATCTGTATAAAATGCTGACGAGGAGGTCTTACATCGCCGGGGCGAGATGAGTATTCTTCATTAAATACATTATTCACCACATAAGATACTTTTAAATTTTTAGTGATCATAAATCCAATCCTTGCATCATGAATCCAGTTACCTTTTTTATGTGCCATTTCTTTTTCTCTATACTCTTTTAATCCCGGTAAAATGTAAAATATTGGTAAATCAAATCCATATTCTTTGAAAATACTCTCAACAAATCTACGATCTATATTTTCCATAAAACTTTGATATCTTGTGCTCCATCCAATGGAAATAAATTTCCAATCCAATTGTATATCATTTTTGAAAAGATGTTTATTTCTGTATTTCAAAGTTTTAATACCCGGCAATCCTAATGTATCTCTTTTTGGATCAAAGCCGAGCATAACAGGATCTATGTATGTGTATCCTGAAAATAAAGTTACATTAACTGGACCGATATTTCCTGTTCCCATTAAACTTGTTTCAAATCCTTTGATAAGTGCATTACCTATATTTTGTGACATAAATCCAGCATAAGGCAAGTCATTTAGCCAAAAACCAGTAGGACCATTAGGAGCATAGATATTAAATACAAATTCTACCATGTTTCTATATTCCATATAAAATGCGGATACATCTGCATATCCTTTCCAATTACCTAATTTTACTGCTTGTTTAATACCTAACTCTGCACTATATCCTCTTTCGGGTTGCAAATTTTTATTTGGAAATATCTTCAAACTACTCACATTTGTGCTTACATATTTTTCTGCGACACTTGGAAATCTATAGCCCTGTCCATAAGATGCACGAACAAAGGTATATTTGAATAATTGATAATTCACGCCTATTCTCGCTACTGGTTGAAATGGTAAATCTTTTATTTGGTCATTTAAATACCCTCTTGTATATGCTGTATCTACTCTATAATACTCACCTCTTAATCCAACAGTTACATTCAATTTGTCAAAAAATTTTCCATCCCATTGAACATAACCTGCTATGTTTTTTCCAGTGTGTCTGCCATACAAAGAATCGGAATAAACCTGTTGATACATCAATAATGTCCCTGCAGTTAAAGAATAATTTCTCCATCTTTTTTGATACTGCAATTCGCTGTAATATAATTCAGAATTAGCTTCTTGATTTTTGTCATTTCTGTTTTGAGTTAAAAAATATCTTCCTCTTAAAGTAATTTTATTTGAACCAAAAACATAATTGATAAATGGATCTACATTAAAACGATTATTGTTGTATCTTTGAATGCTTTTTCCTTGTGGAATATAAACACTATCGGCATTTTGCCACAGAAAAAATAATCCACCTTTTGTATTCATCATATTGGTATTGATACCTGCGGATAGTCCTGGAACTTTTTTGAAATTGTATCTGATATTGGCATTCAACCTTCCTCTGTCTTCTGTTTCCAGCATTCTGTAACCATCATCAGAAAACATGTGTCCTCCTATTACAACATCCCAGTTATCAATTTTTTCACCGTGTGCAAAATTGACTCCTCTTTGAAATTGTGAAGTGCCTTTCCACCATTTGTAAGATAAGTTTTTGGGAGCATCATAAGATCCTGTAAAGAGAGTAACATTGGTATAAGGTTTTGATTTAGCATACATTGTACGCAAGTTAATAACACCATTTAATGCAGATGAACCGTACAATGCAGAAGCCGCACCCTTGATAACTTCTACTTGTTCGGTTGTTTCTAATGGTAAATAGTTCCATTTAATATCATTTGCATCGGCACTTATCATTGGTATTTCATCAACAAGCATCAATACACGAGATCCTGCCCCATAAGAAAATCCACTGCCTCCACGAATGCTTATTTGACTATCATACACATTCACGCCCGGTACTTGATTCATAATTTGATCCAACTGAGTTGTATTTTTATTTTCAATAAGAGTAGGTTTAAGTACATCCATACTTACTGTTACATCGGTGATATTTTGTTCATACTTTCCAGCAGATACTACTACTTCTTCTAATACAGCTTTATCTTTATTTAAAACTATATTGAATTGCAAACTATCTTTATTTTCAGGTATTTCAATATTTGTAGTAAAAGTTGTATAACCAACATAAGAACATTCTAAAAAGTGTTTTCCTGAAAAATCCTTTGGGAGTTTAATAACATAATTTCCATCTAAGTCAGATAATGTATTGTGTTTTTTGTCAATTAAAATTATAGATCCGGGAATGAATTCATTATCGCTGTCAGAAACTTTTCCATAAACAATTTTATATTTTGGAGTTTGACTGTAGATGGATGTAGATGTGAAAAATAAGAAGTGCGTTATTCCATAAAACAATACAAGTGCTGTTTTTTGATAAATATGTTTTTTGAATTTTATTAAACGGAAAAACTTATTTGAAAAAATATAATTTGAATAAAAGTAGTTCATAAATTATTTTTGCGGAATAATACTGAAAAATTCGCCATATCACAAAATTTCTTAAATAACATTTTAATGAATAGTGAAAAAATATATCTCATCGCATTAAGTAAAATAAAGAATATAGGGAGTGTAACAGGCAGAAGTTTAATTTCTTATTTAGGCAGTGCAGAAAATGTATTCAAAGCCAAAAAGCAACAATTAATGAAAGCTCCGGGAGTTGGTGAATTGATTGCAGATATTATTATCCAAAATAAATCTGATGCGCTTAAGTGGGCAGAAGAAGAATTAAAAAGAGTTGAAGAACATAAACTAAAACTATGTTTCTTTAATGATAATGATTATCCCACTCGTCTTAAAATGATCAATGATAGTCCTTTGTATTTTTATTATCAGGGTGAAAATGTATGGAATGCAGATAGAACAATAGCAATAGTGGGCACACGCAAACCCACTGCTTATGGAAAAGATCTGGTAACAAAGTTTGTAAAAGATATTTCAGAATATGGTGTAGTAATTGTTAGTGGGCTGGCTCACGGCATTGATACAATTGCACATCAGGAAGCATTGAAAAATAATTTGAAAACCATTGCTGTACTTGGAAATGGTTTGCCAGATATTTATCCATCTAATAATACCCGCCTTGCTCAGGAAATAATTTACAACGGATGTGTCATTTCAGAATATCCGATTTTTACAGAACCAGAAGCACCTAATTTCCCAAAGCGAAATAGAATAGTTGCAGGAATGGTAGATGCTGTTATTGTAGTAGAAAGTAAAACAGATGGTGGAAGTATTATCACTGCAAGTATTGCAAATAGTTATCATAAAGATGTGTTTGCTTTTCCCGGCAGAACAAATGATTTATACAGCAGTGGATGCAATGCATTGATAAAACTTCAAAAAGCACAAATGATTGAAAATGCAGAAGATTTTCTTTATTTTATGAATTGGCGTTTATCTAATAAACCTTCAAAAAGTTCATCAATCGCAGAGTTGCCATTATCACTTAATCCAGAACAAGAAATTGTATTTAATTTATTACGAGAAAAGAACCGATTACATATAGACGAAATCAGTTATTTAGCTCAACTATCTAATAGTCGCCTTTCAATGATTTTATTAGAAATGGAAATGAATAACTGGATAAGATCACTGCCAGGAAAAATGTATGAATTGTGTGTGTGAGAAGAGGTAGTTTATTTTTTAATTTTTGGATGAAAGTAACGAAAATTAAACTCATTTTACTATCATAAAAAATCTTTTCCACATCCTGTTCATAAATTTTTACCCAAACCTATTTTTCTAAATTTCAATGAGTTATTAAGGTTATCCATAAAATTTTCACGCATTATTATCAGAGTTAATAACAGGTTATTAACAGTCAGGTAAAATTATTAACAAAAATTTGTGGATAAAAACGGGGCTTTTGTCTAAATTAAGAAATGCTTCCGGATAAATTGCCGTAACTTTGTGCCTCAATCTGTTATTTTATGTACGATATTTCAAAAAGATTTGAAGAAAGATATGGCTTTCTCAAAAAAATGGGCATCACTTTTGAAGGTATTCAAATGATAGACCCTATTAAGAAAAAACAAGCCATTGTGCTTACTCGCCCATTTTTATTTGATTGCAGATTGTTGCCTAAAAAATACGATGGCATTGAAATCAGAGTAAGAATCAAAGGCGAATTGCCAGAAGAATTCAAGGTTACTTCTCCAAATGATTATGTTTTTGCCCCCGAAAAGTTTGAAAAATATGTAGAAAATAACCTTGAGTTTTTGAGAAATCACTTTAATAAACCAGAAGCAACAAAAGCAGAACTCCTTGATATGCTTGCATTTGGCGACTTTGAAGAACATAAGAAAAATGTTCAAATAATGATTCGTGAAAAACAAAGATTAGCACGACTCAAAGCAAAACGAGTATAAAAAGGGCATCATAGTTTTACTTTTTTTGGTTTTTGATCCCCTATAAAAGCCCCTTTCAAATAGGGGCTTTTTAATTTGTAAGCATTTACAAGTATTTTCAAAGATTATTGATTTTTTTGTTTTTATTTTAGCATTCAAAATAATTAAAAAGTATATTTCTCGCAAAGCCCGCAAAGGATATTTAATAGTTTTTAGTTATGAGTGTTTAGTTTTTAGTTGTATTATACCAAAGTTATTTAAATTCCCGAAAAAATTACGAGCATGAACATAATTATGGTGATAAACAATCTATTGTTTAATATTATCTAAACAAAAAAAATTCCGCTCAATACATCCTGCGTCAGTGGGAGGGTGTGAATGTTTTTTGTTTAGAATTTCGGCAAGGGCGCTTGCGTTGATAATGCTGAATAAACTTTTGATATTCTAAAAGTGTAGAAAAGCGGTTAAACAAATGGAACTCTTTCAACAAAGATGACAGCATTATCCATACCTTGCCTGAAATTCTTACAAAAAACAGAGCGGGGAGTTAGCTCGCAGGATGAGATTTTTTGCTTACTTTTTTCTAAAAAAAGTGAGAAAAAATATTATTGTTTTAATACCTTCGGAAAACAGTTTTTTTTGGAATAAATTAGTAAATCAAAATTAAAAACTTATAATGCTGACGCTATCAGTCAGCATACTGACATTTATCTTCAGTATTTAAAAAACATAGTGCTGAATACTAACAAATTTTCAATAACTTGCCACCAAAAAAATGCTTGCAGTTGTTGCCACTGATTTAAAAAACGGAATAGGAAAAAACAATCAACTCCTTTGTCATTTGCCTGATGATTTGAAGTATTTCAAAAAAATTACTACAAACAATATCGTTGTAATGGGCAGAAAAACTTTTGAAAGCATTGGAAAACCTTTACCCAACAGAATAAATATCGTATTAACTCATCAATCAAATTTGAAAATTGAAGGCGTAAATATTGTCAATTCAGTAGATGAAATAATAAATGATTGGTCAAAAAAATTTCCAGACAAACAAATTATCATTATTGGCGGACAACAAATTTATCAGTTATTTTTACCTCATATTACCGAAATTCATCGCACACTTATTCACCATACTTTTGATGCAGATGCGTTCTTTCCTGCATTTGAAAATGATTTTGAATTGATAGAAAAACAATTCCATCCTCAAGATGAAAAACATCCATACTCTTTTGAATTTCAAGTGTGGAAAAGAAAAAGTAAAGAGGTTTAAATTTTCTGGAATACAATAATGTTCTTTTCATCATTGCGAGGATGATAGTCCGAAGCAATGTAATTTTTATTTGGATAATACTTTTGAGATTGCTTCGCTTCGCTCGCAATGACGGTAAAATTCAAAACTGATTAAACTTGAACATTGAATATTGAGCATTGAATATTGAATATTGAACATTTCTTGTATTAATTATCTTTCACTGCCTTTGCGTCTCCGCGGTAAAAAATTTAAGGAGTAGATGTTTTTATCACTTATGTTGCACATTATTCATTAAATATGATTTAAATCATATTTTAAAATTCCCTTTTACCATTACTTTACGCTTCCTTTTTTGAAAAATGAATACTATTATTGTTCGCAAAAAACGAATGTTAAATGAATTAAAACTCGTAGAAGCTATTTTTTACTATTCTACAGAAGGAATTATTGTGTGTAAAAATTATGGAGAAATTGTAATGGTGAATCCTCGTGTAGAAGAATTATTTCAATATTCTGCCAATGAATTGATAGGAAAAGAAATTGAAGTATTAGTACCTTATGAAAAACAAGAACATCATAAACATTTAAGAAGTGAATATGCACATCATCCCAAAGCCCGTCCAATGGGTAAAAATATAGATTTGTATGGTTTAAGAAAAGATGGTACAAAATTCCCCATTGAAGTAGGTTTAAGTCCTTTTGAAATTAATGGAACAAAGTATGTTATTTGTTTTGTCATTGATATCACAGAAAGAAAGTTAGCAGAAAATAAACTTAAAGAATACACAGAATTATTAAAGAAAAAAAACGAAGAAATATCTTATCTTAATCATGCTTTAGAAAGTAAAGTGAAAGAACGTACCAGAGAATTAGCAAGAGTTGTTTATGAATTATCACAAAGTAAAAATGAACTTTCAAGAGCTTTAGAAAAAGAAAAAGAACTCAATGAAATTAAATCAAGATTTATTTCTACCGCTTCACATGAATTTCGCACTCCTTTAGGAACTATTTTATCATCTATTTCTCTTATTCAAAAATATACCAAAACTGAAGAACAAGAAAAGCGTGAAAAACACATTCAGAGAATTAAAGCGGCTGTATCTCACCATACAGAAATGCTCAATGACTTTTTATCGCTTGATAAACTTGAAGAAGGTGTTATTCGCTATAAACCCAATCTTGTTAATGCTTCCGATGAATTAAAACAAATTATTGAAGACATTACTCCTATATTGAAAAAAGGCCAACATATTATTTATGAACATTTATCAAAAGAAACAACCTGCCTTGTTGATGTACAATTATTAAAAAATATAGTGTTTAATCTTATTTCAAATGCAAGTAAATATTCAGATGAAGATAAACCAATTTATGTAACAAGTAAAATTGATTTGAATGAATTGATTGTTTCTGTAAAAGATGAAGGATGTGGTATTCCTGAAGAAGAACAACAATTTTTATTTACGAGATTTTTCCGTGCAAACAATGTAAGTACTATTCAGGGAACTGGCTTAGGATTAAATATTGTAAAAAAATATCTTGAACTAATGAATGGCAGAATTGAATTTAAAAGCAAAATAAATCAGGGGTGTACATTCACAATATATATACCATTTCAAATAATAGAAAAATCAAATGTATGACAAACAATACAAAAAAAATTCTTGTAATAGAAGACAACGCAGATATGCGAGATAATATCGCAGAGATATTAGAATTAGCCAATTATCAGGTAATTACTGCCAAAAATGGAAAAGAAGGTGTGCAATTAGCCCATTCAGAAAATCCAGATTTGATAGTATGTGATATTATGATGCCCGAGTTAGATGGCTATGGTGTTTTATCTATTTTATCTAAAGACCCTGCTACTGCAGATATACCTTTTGTTTTTCTTACTGCAAAAGCAGAAAAACAAGATATGCGAAAAGGTATGGAAATGGGAGCAGATGATTATTTGACCAAACCATTTACAGATACAGATCTCATCAATGCTATAAAGGCAAGATTAGATAAACATCAAAAGATAAAAGAATTGTTTCAGGGAGAAAGTTCATCATTAGAAAATGTTCAAAACTTTTTTGATGAAGCCGCTTTACAACTTTCTATTGATAAACTAACAAAAGGACACAAAATTATTACAATTTCTAAAAAAGATTTTTTATTTAGAGAAGGCAAATATCCTACAGCCATCTATTATTTAATTTCAGGAAAAATAAAAGCACATAAAGTCAATGAATATGGAAAAGAATTTATTATTGATTTATACAAGCCCGGAGATTTTATTGGCTATGAAGCAGTATTAGAAGATATTACATATCCTTTTTCTACATCTGCTCTTGAAGATTCTGAAATATGTGTTATTCCAAAAGAACAATTTTTCTTGCTTTTGAATCATCATAAAGATATTGCCACAACATTTCTTAAAGTGTTATCCAATGGCATAAAAGAAAAAGAAGAAAGATTAATGAAAATGGCATATAACTCTGTTCGTAAAAGAGTTGCAGAAGCATTGATTACATTGATTGATAAATACAAAACTTCTGAAGAAAATGTTTTTACAATCAATATCTCCAGAAATGATTTAAGCGGACTTGTAGGCACTGCTACAGAAACACTTATCCGCACCTTATCCGACTTCAAAGACGAAGGAATTTTAGAATTGAAAGGTTCAAATGTAAAAGTAATCAATGAAGATAAGTTAAGAAAGATAAAGGGGTAGTAAGTGTTGAGGTGATTTTTTAAAGAATGTTCAATTCTCAATTCTCAATACTCAATTTCCAATATTCTATTCACCAATTGTTACTATTCAGTTTAATATTGAACCGCAATGACGCAAAGCACGCAAAGGATTTTATCAGTTTTAAGTTATGAGTGTTTAGTTTAGTCGTCATTGCGAGGACGATAGTCCGAAGCAATCTCTTGACGTTGAGTGTGATAATACTTTTGAGATTGCTTCACTTTGTTCGCAATGACGGTGAATTTAAAAAAGATTAAACTTGAGCATTGAAAGTTGAATATTGAAAATTAAATATTCCTTTCCCCTTTTTTAGTTAGAATGGTACAATAAAAAAAATCTTACTTCTTCACTCTTTCTACATATTGTCCGGTGCGGGTATCTATTTTTACCCAATCTCCTACATTGCAAAATAATGGCACCATTACTTCTGCTCCTGTATCAATAGTTGCGGGCTTCATTGCATTAGTTGCAGTATCGCCTTTTACACCAGGTTCAGTATATGTAATTTCACTTTCAATAAAAGTAGGTGGTTCTGCTAAAATCACATTTTCACCTTCTTCAAAAGTTACTTTTACTTCTACACCTTCCTTCAAAAATCTTTTTCCATCACCAAATAAACTTAATGGAATATGAATTTGTTCAAAAGTTTCATTATCCATCACTACTGCAAAATCGCCATCAGAATAAATGTACTGCATCATTTTGTATTCTACATGCACTACTTCTACTTGCTCGCCGCTTCTAAAGCGATTTTCAGCAAGTTTTCCTGTTTTCAAATTTCTCATTTTTGCTTGATAAAACGCTCTTAAATTGCCTGGTGTTCTGTGTTCATATTCTAAAATTTGCATCAATTCACCATTAAAGCGAATGATGGAACCTACACCGATGTCTCCTGTATCTGCCATAGTTTTATTTTTTGCCGCAATTATACAATTTTATTCACAATGTAGTGTGAGTAAAATCATATTATTTATTTTCTATAAAAATACTTAACTTTATGCGAAAATTTATAGAGATATGCCTGAGTTAGAATATAATACACAATTAGAACCCATTAAATTACCTGAATATGGAAGAATAATTCAAAAAATGGTTAATCATTGTATGACTATAGAAGATAGAGCTACTCGCAATCAGTGTGCAAGAATGATTGTAAAAACAATGGCTCAATTACATCCCAATACCAATAATATGCAGGACTACGAACAAATTTTATGGGATCATCTTTTTATTATTTCTGATTTTAAATTAGATGTAGATTCACCTTATCCAAAACCAAATCCAAACTTTATTCAAACTAAACCAGAACCTATTACTTATGTATCAAATAAAATCAATTTCCAATATTATGGAAAAAATGTAGAAAATATCATTAAAGCATTAAGTAAAGTAGATAATCCAGAAGAGAGAGAATATTATATTATGGTTACAGCAAACTATATGAAAAAGTTGCAAAACATGTGGAACAAAGAAGCTAATATAAAAGATGAAGTTATTTTTGAACATCTTAGAAAAATTTCAGGCGGGGCTATTAATTTAGATACATCTACTGTTCAATTAGATAAAGATGCAAGAATGTCTAAAAACAAGAAAAATTTCAAATACAAACCATATCAAAAAGGCAAATATAATAACGGGTCTAAAAATTATTAATCTTAAGATTTTATGGCAATTTTTGAAGTAGTTGGTGGAAAAAAATTGAAAGGTGAAATTATTCCACAAGGTGCTAAAAACGAGGCATTACAAGTAATTTGTGCCACATTACTTACAAAAGAAAAAGTTACTATTTCTAACATTCCTGCTATTGTAGATGTTTTGAATTTAATAGATTTATTAAAAGGTTTAGGTGTAAAAGTTGAAAAAATATCAGATGATACTTATACATTTCAAGCAGATAATATTAATATAGATTATTTTATTTCTCCTGAATTTAAAAACAAAGGTGGAAGTTTAAGAGGATCTTTGATGGTTGTTGGTCCTTTGTTGGCAAGATTTGGCAGGGCATACATGGCAAAGCCCGGCGGTGATAAAATTGGCAGAAGAAGAGTTGATACACACATTATTGGACTACAAAATTTAGGGGCAAAATTTCATTATGATGAAAAATTAGATGTTTTTGTAGGAACGGCTAATCAGTTGAAGGGCTGTTATATGCTTTTAGATGAAGCATCTGTTACTGGAACTGCAAACATCATAATGGCCGCTGTGTTGGCAGAAGGAACTACAACAATATACAATGCTGCGTGTGAGCCCTATATTCAGCAACTCTGCAAAATGCTTAACAGAATGGGGGCAAAAATAAATGGTGTTGGTTCAAATATGCTGATTATTGAAGGTGTCAGTTCTTTGAATGGTACAGAACATCGTTTGTTGCCAGATATGATTGAAGTAGGTTCATTTATTGGGCTCGCGGCACTTACACAATCTGAAATAACCATCAAAAATGTTTCTTATCAAAATTTAGGTCAAATACCTAATGTTTTTCAAAGATTAGGTATTAAAATGGAATTGCGTGGAGATGATATTTACATTCCTGAGAATGAATACTATCAAATAGATACTTATTTAGATGGTTCAATTCTTACTATTTATGACAATATATGGCCGGGCTTTACACCAGATTTAATAAGTATTGCATTAGTAACTGCTATTCAGGCAGAAGGCACTGTGCTTATTCATCAAAAAATGTTTGAAAGCCGCTTATTCTTTGTAGATAGATTAATTGAAATGGGAGCACAAATTATATTATGCGATCCGCACAGAGCAGTAGTGATTGGTTTGAATAGAAAACATTCATTAAAAGCCATTTCAATGGCATCGCCAGATATCAGAGCAGGCGTGGCATTGCTCATTGCCGCTCTATCAGCAAAAGGAAAAAGCACTATTTATAACATCAATCAAATTGACAGAGGATATCAGTTTATTGATAAAAGATTAAACGCAATAGGTGCTGAAATAATCAGAAAATAACCAAATTAAAACTTATTCGTAAAATGAATGAAATGAAAAAATTGAAGTTGTTTATTATATCAATTTTTGTATTCAATGTTTTGAGTTTTATAAATGCTCAAAATAATGAATCACCTGTAGGCATCAATCCCGGTTATAAAGCATTAGATATTGCTTTGCCAAATGTGAAAGATAGTATTGTAAAATTAAGTGATTTAAAAGGATATTATGTGCTTATTGATTTTTGGGCAAGTTGGTGTGGTCCTTGCAGAATGAAAAATCCAAAAATTGTAGAACTATACAATACTTTCAAAAATGCAAAGTTCAAAGATGCTAAAGGATTTACTATTTACAGTGTTTCATTAGATTATTCAAAAGAAGCATGGAAAAAAGCAATAATGGTTGATAATCTCAAATGGCCATATCATGTCAGTGATTTGAAAGGATGGAACTCGTCTGCTGCAATCAATTATCAAATCAATTCTATACCTAATAATCTACTTATAGATCCTAATGGAATAATAATAGGAAGATCATTAACAGAAACTCAAATTGAAAGAATACTTAACTCAAAAAAACAATAAAGATGAAAAAACTTTTTTATTTAATTTTACTTCTTCCAATACTTTTACATTCTCAATTACCGCCTGATAATAAAGTAGAATTAAAAGTAGGTGATAAAGCACCATCATTAGTGCTTACAGGGAGTGATAATTCTATTCAAGGGATAAATTTTCCATTAAATGAAAAAGTATATTTAATTCATTTCTGGTCATCCAGTTATTCTTTATCAAAAAAATTTCTTCCACGACTTATCAATCTTTATCAGCGATATAATAATTTACCTTATAGAAATATTGAAGGATTTGATGTGATAACAGTAGCAGTGCAAAGCGATAAAATAGCATGGAAACAAGATATTGAACAATATAATTTATCAGGAATTACTAACTTAATTGCTCAAAGAGGGTTTAATGATGCAAGTGTAAAAAACTGGGGCGTTTATCAATTACCAACTACTTTTTTAGTCAATGAACAAGGAATAATTGTTATGAAAAACCCTACAATGCTTCAAATTGAAAATTATTTAGATGAAGCAAGAAATTTTCCACCCAATAGAAAAGACCTTCGTGCAAGATTGATGTTGTCGCCTAATTTATCAAGTGGTATTCCTTCACATAATGTTTATTTGTTGAATATCTTTGAAGATACTTTGCAAAAAACCAAAACAAATGATAGAGGTGTATTTAATTTTTCAGAAATTAAATTATTAAATGATTTTATATTCAGATTTGATACCACCCAAAATCAAATAAGATTTGCAAAAGAAATATATCTTGCAGATGCTAATGATGTTGTATTGCCTGCAATAACTAAGAATTCAAAAAATTTATTTGATTTTCAAATTAGTGGGAAAGACATTCAAAAATTTTATGCATCAGAAAGAAAAGCAAATGCTATTCAGTTTGTTTCTAAAATTAAGTTTAAAAATAATACCACAGCAAATATTGAACCTGCTTCATTAAAAGAGTTAGATAAAATTGTAGATATTATGAACAAACAACCTGATTTAACGCTTGAAGTAATTTGTCATACAGATAGCAAATTAGATGATGACCAGAGTTTGAAATTAACACAAGAACAAGCCAATGCTATTAAAGGTTATCTGGTAGCAAAAGGCGTGGCATCTGGTAGAATTACAGCAATAGGTAAAGGTGAAAAAGAAATTATCAATAAATGTAAAAATAAAATTCCTTGTTCAGAAGCAGAACATGCTGAAAACAGAAGAACAGAATTTAAATTCTATAAATAAGGAAGAATTTTATTTAATAACTGCGTAATGTATAATTCGCTTTGTTTCAAAGTAGGGATAAGGAAAGTAATCATGAATATTGAAAATTAAAGCGTCATTAAAATAGTTGCCCATTTCAGTTTGCAGGGCTTCTATTTCTCCGCCTTTCAAATACAAAATACCATTTGGCAATGTGTGCTTATGTTGTTGTTTAATTTTATTCTGACACAATTTTAGAAAATCAGGAAAATTAGTAACAGCACGGCTTATCACAAAGTCATATTTATCTTTTATTTTTTCTGCACGATTATGAATGGTTACAACATTTTTTAATTGTAGTGATTTCACAACTTCATTAACTACATTAATTTTCTTTTGAATACTGTCATTCAAAAAAAATGCAGTTTCAGGAAATAAGATAGCAAGTGGAATACCAGGAAATCCGCCGCCTGTGCCAATATCTAAAATTTTTGTTTGTGGTAAAAATTGAATAACCTTTGCAATAGATAAAGAATGCAAAACATGATGTAAATAAAGATGTTCTATGTCTTTTCTTGAAATAAGATTTATTCTTTCATTCCAGTATAAATATAAATCTTTAAGTTGTTCAAATTGTTTTTTTTGTTGTTGGGAGATATCAGGAAAATGTTTGAAAATCAAATTTAATTCTTCTGTAAAAGTATCCATGTTATTTGTCTCTTTTCATTGAAATGATAATTGAAAGTAAAACCTTTCTTGCTCTGAATAATTCTGCTTTTACATTATTAGTTGTAGAACCTAATTGTTGAGCAATTTCTTCACAGGATAAATCTTCATAATAATACATTTCTACAACTCTTTTATATCTTGGTTGAAGTTTATCTACAATGAGTTTTACAAAAGAAATTTTTTCTTCCTTTAGAAGTTCTTGAATAGGGTCATTTTCATTAGAAGAAAGTTGCTCTGAAAAAGTTGTTTCAGATTCTTCTGTCATATAATCATCAATAGAAGATGTAGGCATATTTTTTTTATTCCTTAAATAATCTATTGATTTATTGATGCCAATTCTGAAAAGCCATGTGCTAAAAGCAAATTTAGGATTGTATTCATTTAGTTTTAAAAATGCTTTTGCAAAAGTTTCAAGCATAATATCTTCTGCGACATCTTTTGTTTTTACAATTCGCAGGATTGTAGCAAATAAAGATTGTTTGTATTTTTTCAATAAAGTTTCATAAGCCGACTGATTGCCAGCAATAGCACTTTGAATAAGTTGCCAATCTTCTTTTGCTTTAGCACTTAAGTGTGAAAAATCAGGTTTTTTATTTTCTTCGTTTGAAGACATTTACAATTTGTTAATCTTTTTATATAAGAAAATGTAAATATACGAAATTATCAGCAATGGTTCTAAAAAGAAAGCAATGGAATGTAATTTTTTCTCTTGCATTTTTTTAGAAGCATAATAAATAAAAATGGTCTGAATGATTGATTTTACTAATAAACTAATAATAACATATTGCCATAAATGTGGAAATACGATAATAGTTAATAAGTGAATTAAGTAAAAAAATAAGTTTGAAAAAAATATCCATCCCAGCATCCATTTGTGTATTGATTGATAGAGTGGGGCAGTATTAATATGTCTTGCTTTTTGAAGTAACCAATGTTTGAAAATAAGTGGTGGTTCTGAAATTGTAAATGCATCTGGATGAATGCACACGGCAGTATTTGTAGATTGAGCAGTTTCATTAACAAACAAATCATCATCGCCAGAATTGATATGATAATGAGAAGCAAATCCTTTATTTTTAAAGAACAAAGATTTAGTGTAAGCAAGATTTCTTCCTACGCCCATATATGGATTGCCTTTTATAGCACAAGAAAGATATTGTAATGCAATGGTTAAGGTGTCGTATCTTACTAATTTATTTAATAATGTGGGTTGTTCATCATATTTTCCATAACCTAAAACAATTTCTTTTTCTGAATTAAAATGTCCTGCCATTATTTTTAGCCATTGATTAGATGAGGGTTTGCAATCGGCGTCTGTAAAAAGCAGATGTTCATATTTAGCGTGCTTAATACCAATGAATACTGCCATCTTTTTGCCGTGCTTGTAATTTTCACTTTCTGGAATATTTACTTTTCTTAATTTATCAGGATATTGTTGAATATACTTATCAATTACTGCTTCTGTGCCATCTATTGAACAATCATTCACTACAACAACTTCATAATTTGGATAATCTTGTTGAAGTATAAATGGTAAATGATTGTCTAAATTTTCTTCTTCGTTTCGGGCACAAATAATAATTGAAACAGGTATACTGGTTTCTGGATAAGCATCTTTATAGCGAATAGCAGGTAAATAAAATATCAAATAATTAATAATAATTGATAAAAACGAAAATACAAGTAAAGATAAAATAAAGAAATCAGAATAAGAATGTGGGGTAAAGAAAAAATGGAACATATAATATTAATTTTTAATCGTTACGCATACGCATAATCTGCAAGGTATTCAAAAGATTTGGTTAGTTTGCCATCTTTACAAATAGTTGCTCTTTCAATAATTTTGTCTGGATCATCACCAAATAAATAGGGCAATACTCTTTCCTGTAAATCTTTTGCAAATCCATCGCTGGCGTCGCGTGGTAATTCTGTTGGTAAATTATCCACAGCCATTACAAGTATGCAATCTTTTTTGAATGGCAAATCTTCTTGTAAGGTGTGTATATTAAATCCATAAAAGGGATTTTCTACAGAACTTGCACGAATGGTGGTGGGAACAGAACCATTGATATCGCAAGTAATATCAGCAATTACGCTGATTTTAAAATCTGGGGCTTGAACATCTTCTAATGTGAACATTTTAGGAGAACGAGGATCCCAATAGTGGGCTGAAATGTAAATATCTGCATGTTTTGTAAATGGTGGAAATTTTGAAACAAAATGTTCAGGATGTTGAAAGAAATCATTGAGGTCAAAATTATGGTCATCTTTTCTTTCTACATAATCCCTTGGAGTAAGTTGAGTATATACAGGTTCGCGATAATTTGTCATTAAAAATTCTTCTGGAGTAACTCTTCGAATATGTAAAACACTTAATGTTTCAATAACCCCATTGGCCACTCTGCCACTGCCAGTCATAACAATTTTAATGTTAGGTAATTTTATTCTTTGAAGTTCTTGCTCCATTTCTGCTCTATCTCTGCAAAGATAAGCAGGTTTCAATCTAAACAAATCATATTTTAATCCGTAGCCACGAATAGCATTGTAAGCACCAACAATTCCAGCATATCTGCCAAATCCTATAATTCTGTTATGATTTTTATCTGTTAGAGTTTCATAGTCAATCATTGTAATTTTCTTTTCTATCAAGGCACGCATCAATGGCTGATTATGAGGTTGTTTTTTAATTACATGTGCAAAAAAGAAATAAGTTTTATTAGGAATCAACTTATCTTTTGGGACTTCTTTTACACCCATCAATACATCACAATCAGATAAATCTTCCTGTAAAGGTATTCCAAATGCGGTGTATTCATCATTTGTATAGCAACGAATATCACTTGGTTGAACAACAATAGATACATTAGGGTATTGTTTTACAATTTCTGCACATACTAATGGAGTGAGGGGCACTCTTTTGTCAATCGGCTTTTTTTCTTCTCTTAAAATACCTATTTTTATTTTTTTCATAACTTAAAATTTTAAAGTTTGCATTGCAATAATTAAGTTTGCAAATGTAATGCTTAAAAAGGTAATTATTTATATTTTGTTGTTTTATTCTGGAAAATTTTTTTCACAGGAATGTTTTAAAACTCAATATGACACAAGTTTATTAAACAAAGATTTATCTTTTCTTAAAAATATACTATTAAAAATTCATCCATCAATTGGGTTTTATGAGAGTAAAGAGTTTTATCAAAATTATTTTGACACAGCATTATCAGTCAAAAATCCTTTGACAGAAAAGGAATTTCGAAGGTTTATTAAATCAAAATTAAGTTATTTGCATTGTGGACATACTAATATCTTGCCATCAAAAAGATATGCTCGTTGTTTAGATAAAAAGAAAACTATAAAGTTAATTCCATATTTTATCACATTAGATAATAATCATTTAATAGTTGTGAAACCCTTTTCAAAACAAGATTCTATTTTGAAAACTTATGATACAATTATCAAAATTGACGGAAAAAATGCAGATGAATATATCCATTTATTTGAGCAATTGCTTTTTGTAGATGGTAATGGTATAAATGCAAAGAAAGAAATGATACAGCGGCATTTTTCATTTTATTTAAGTGGATTGATGGAAAAAGATAGTTTTCAATTTGTAGTAAAAAATTCAAGTGGAATAAGTGAAAAAGTTATTTACACAAGAGAATATACAAGAGTAAAAAATGATTTAATGTCAATGAAGTCGGATACTTTGTGGAATAATTCAAAAAAGTATTACAAAGGTTTGTATTTAGATAAGAATAAAAATATCTATTATATGAAAATCATTACATTTGGCGGAATAAGAATGAAAAGCCGATTTAGAAAGGCATTTAGAGAAATGAAAAAAAATAAAACTGAATATCTTATTATTGATTTGCGAAATAATCCGGGAGGAAAAATTACACAGAGTTTAAATTTGCTTTCATATCTGCTTCCACAAAAAGATAGTTTATTGTATCAAAAAGTCATCTTTGAAATTCCAGAAAAAAAATATGTTCGTAAAAAATTAGAATACAGAATTATTGATTTTTTCTTGAGATGGCGTAGCAAGAAAATAAGTGGCGATAATATCTATTCAGAAAAAATAAACATTAAAAAAAGAAATCGTTTTAATGGTAAAATTTATGTGCTTGTGAATGCTAATACATTTTCTGCGGCAAATCTTGTAAGTGTTTATTTGAGCAAGCAATCAAATGCTACAATTGTGGGAACAGAGCCATCTGCTGTAATTTGGGGTAGTAACGCAGTGAGTTTTCTAAAGGTATATTTACCAAAAACTAAAATCAAAATATTTGTTCCCACTTACAGAATTTATCATACATTTAAAAATGAACATAAACAAAATTTATTAAATCCATTAAAACCTAATTTACTTGTGCAATACAACACAAATGATTTATTAAATAAAAAAGATAAAGAATTAGAAGCAGTTTATTTTGATTTAATCAAAAAGTAAATAAAGATGAAAATTTTTGAAAATTTTAGTTTAAAAAATCACAACACATTTCATTTAGATGTATATGCGAAAAAATGTGTAATACTTGAAAATACTGATGAATTAAAGACATTAGATCAAATTATCGGAAATGATAAATTTTTAATTTTAGGTGGTGGAAGTAATGTTTTGTTTGTTAATGATTTTGATGGTGTAATAATTAAAAATGAAATTAAAGGTAAAGAAATAATAGATGAAAATGATGAATATGTGAATGTAAAAATTAAGAGCGGTGAGGTTTGGCACGAAATGGTAATGTGGAGTGTAAAAAATAACTGGAATGGAATAGAAAATTTGGCATTGATACCCGGCACTGTGGGAGCCGCACCTGTTCAAAATATTGGTGCGTATGGAGTAGAAGTTAAAGATGTTTTGCAAAATGTGTCCATTTATAACTTTGAAACAAAAAAAATAGAAGTTCTAAATAATGATCAGTGTAAATTTTCTTACCGAAATAGCATTTTCAAAAATGAACTAAAAGGAAAATTTTTTATATTAGAGATTGTTCTTCAATTGAGAAAAAAAAATCATATTTATCACACATCTTATGGCACTATCAATACAGAATTAGAAAAGAGAAATATCAAAGAAATCAATCCGCAAATAATAGCAGAAATTGTAATGGATATTCGTAAAAGTAAATTACCAGATCCTGAAAAAATTGGAAATGCTGGTAGTTTCTTTAAGAATCCAGAAGTATCAAAAAATAAATATCATGAACTGAAAAATAGATATTCTGATATAGTAGCATATCCAGTTGAAAATGGAAATTACAAACTTGCAGCCGGCTGGATGATTGAACATTGTGGATTAAAAGGATATGAGTATAAAGGTGCGGCAGTGCATGATAAACAGGCATTGGTATTAGTAAATAAAAACAATGCAAGCGGCAAGGATATTTTAGAATTAGCAAAGATTATTATCCAAAAAGTTTTTGATAAATTTGCAGTAAAATTAGAACCAGAGGTGAATATTATTTCATGAATACTGTTGCTACAAATATATCATCAAGTTCAATAACATCACAAAATAAATTGCATTGGAATTTTTTTGACATTTCAATTTACCTGCATTTTTTTATTCCGAGTTTTATTTTATTCAAAGAGCCATTTGAGTTTTATATAACATACACTTTTATTATTTTATATTTACCATTTCTGGCAATGAAATATCCTATTCCTCGTGGTGTTTGGTGGATTTTAATTATTTTACTTTTAACAGGATTATTAAATGTTTGGTTAGATAATAATACCTACAAAAATTTTTTCAAGATTTACATTAACATTGCTATTAATCTAATTTTTTATGGTTTAATGATGGCATATTATAATTATAATGTTGAAGAAATGTTTAGAAGATATTTGAAAGGAGTTGTTATTGTTTGCATTTATGGAATTATTGAATTAGTAGCATATAAGTTAGGAGTATTTTCTTTGGTTGATTTAAGAAATTTAGGGTTTAATAAGTGGGGTATAATTCCTGGGGGATTTGGGATAAGAGTAAACTCAACATACCCAGAGCCATTTTATTTTGCAAATGCAATATCTCCCGCGGCATTTGTGGCAATTTACAATTTATTTATTGGAAATATTTATTGGTTAAAAAAATGGGAATCAATTTTGATTATATCTGTTTTCTTATTAACTTTTTCCGGTGCTGCTTATGCAAGTATATTTTTTATGTTATTTGTTTTATTATTAAATTATGGATTAATAAGGTATTTCATTATAGCAATACCAGTTGGAATAATGTTAGCGATTTATTTTTACAACAATGTTGAGGATTTCAGAGATAGAATTGATGGTATTAAAACATTATTTATTGATGAATATCTTTTAGAAGAAAAAAATAAAGATGTTGAAAATAAATATGCATTTGAAGCACGAAAATGGAGGGTTATTTCTAAAGTACATGGTTCTTCATTGGTATTATACAATAATTACTACATAGCAACGCAAAATTTTAAATCAAATTTTTTATTTGGAACAGGATTAGGTTCTCATGAAGTTGCTTTCAGTAAGTATAATCTTAATTTTTTATTTGCTGGTTCTGCTTATGATGTATTGAATACAAAAGATGCAAACTCTATGGGAATAAGAATAATCTCTGAATTAGGACTAATGGGAATAATTTTTACATTTTTTTTTATTATTAAATTTTTTGTTGTTAGAAAAAATGACGATAATAATAATTCAAATTGGTTAATTAGTGGAGCTATATTGTCTATATTTTTTATTCAATTGACACGACAAGGAAACTATACTTATGCGGGATTTATGTTTTTCCCATGGCTTTATTATTACAATTCAATTTTAGATAAAAATAACAATACACAATTTATGCAAAATAATTAATTTGGTTATAAATATTTTGATTTATTTTACAATTTATTTTTAGATAGAAGTCTGATTATGTATCTTAAAAATTTTTTTTAATTCTACTGAAATAAAATAAATTAATGCTGGTGAAGTATAATAAAAATATCTACCTACATTATTACCAAAGTGAGCAACAATGCTCATTATTATAGTAACCAAAAACCAAGTTAAAACAATAATGAAATCAATATAATTAATACTAATTTCTTTCAGTCTATTGATAAACAAAATAACTAAGTAAAAAATAAATAAATTTGATATTAAAAAGGATTGTTTGAAAAATTCTCCAAAATTAAAATTTTGGAAAGATAAGTTTTGTTTTAATAACATCTTAAAATCTATTTGTGAAACAAAATCCGGTGTATAAAAAACTGACATTCTTAAATAATAATAAAAACCAAAGAATACTATTGAAGCAACTAATACCTTCAAATAAAATTTATCTTTCTTAAAAAAATACTCAACAAAAGACATTAACCCAAATGCAACCAGAATATACTCTCTTTGAAAAACAGAAATTAATAATAACAAATAAACATAAGCACTTCTTTTTATGTAAAAATAAAATGCAATAGCAAAAATTAAAATCCCAATAGATTCACTTAATGGTTTAAAAGAAAATATAAATGTCCCAAATCCAAGTAAATACAATAACCCACTTATTAGAGCCAAATAAAAATTATTTTGTTGAGAGTATACAGTTTTAAAAATCATTATACAAGTAAAAAACACGCCAATAGAATTTACTAAAATAGCATTAAAAAAAACCTGATTGTCATATTTATCCTGATGAACTAACATAAAAACATTTTCTGTACCATACTTAAATCCAATCAGATAAAATAAATGTATTAGAAAAGCACTAATAATTCTCATATTAAAAGGACATCTCACTTTTTCAAAATCCCAATCTTTGTACAAATAATAATAATCTTCAAAATCTTTTCCTCCAAAATCATATAACGAATACTTATATGAAAAATAAAATAATGGATAACACATTAAAAAATAAAATATCCATACAAAATATTCTAAACCATTTTCTTTTTTGTTTTTTATCAGATTCATATAATTTTTTTATAGCAAATTTATTTTATTTTTAATCTCAACTTTTTTAATATTGTAATAAAAATGAATTTTAATTAGTTCAAAAGGTGCTCTCATAAAGTCAAAAAATTTTAATTTTGATCCTGCTACATCCTCCCATTTAGTTAATGGATATTCATAAACACTTTTTGTAGTTATGTTTTTACCAAAATATTTCTCTATTCTTATTAGAATTTCTATGTCAAAAATCCATTTTGTAAAAAAATTCTTTTCAAATAAAATAGGCACAATTTTGCTTCTAAAAATTTTTGCCCCACATTGACTATCATATACATGTGTTTCTAATATTAAGTTTGCAAATGTAATGAATACTCTACCTACAAAATGCCTTAAATTACTTCTTTTAATATCAGCTCCTAATCTTTTTAATCTACATCCCATAATCAAATTAATCTCTTTGTTTTTTTCAAGAACATCCAACATATTCTTTATTTCATATAATGGTGTTGAAAAATCAGCATCCCAAAATCCTATAAAATCATATTCTTTAAATGAACTCACATGCATCATTCCTTGCCTTATCGCTTCTGATTTTCCAACATTTTTGTCTAAATTCATCACTTTAATTCTATCCTCATTTTTTAATGAAAAATTTGTAATTATTTCTAATGTATTATCAGTACTACCATCATTCACCAAAAAAAAATCAATATTATTAGTATTATTACAAAATTGTAATATACCTTCTGTATCTAGTCTTTTTGCTTCATTATAGCAAGGAATAATTATTGCTGTTTTTTGCATATTGCATAATTAGAAAGACCAGGAAGTTTAATGCCTATTTTTCTTAAAATTTTTGATAATGTATAATCTAAAAGTAAAATGTTCTCAAAAATTTTTGAAATGAATATATTTCCTTTCCATTCAGACAAATCTTTAGGTTTTTTTTTCTTTTTTGTAATTTGTCCTAAAATCTTTTGAATTAATCTTACTGGAACTAATGTGAAAAAGAAATACCCAATTTCTAATACCTCTAATCCTGCTTTTTCAACATTATTTTTTAATAAAGCATTGTTATATCTCCTATAATGTCCTAAAAATTCATCATGTGATGTAAATAAAAATTGATATGATGGAACTGAAATTAAAAATATAGTTTTATCACTAACAAAACTTCTTTTTGAAAGATTATTTAAAAACAAAATATCATCTTCAATGTGTTCAATAACATCATTAAGTAAAATAATATCAAAATTTGTATCTTCAAAAATTATATCATTTAATGATGAGTATAAATGAACATTTTTCAAATTTATATTATCCTTAAAGAGTTTAATTAAAACTTCATCATAAGCAGTATCAACAGCATAAAAATCAAAGTTTTCATACTTTTTTGCTAAGAATGATGTAATAAATGCATCGCCACTTCCTACATCTAAAATCTTTGCATTAACATCTTTACTTAAATATTTGCAAATGAATTTTTCAATAATTTTAACTCTAGCTAATTCCCACGGGTGACGATTATTAACATTAAAACTTATTTTTGATGCTTCTTTAATATCCATAAATTAATCTTATCAAAAGCGGTTAATAAAATTTCTTTTCGCTGTAAAAGTAATTAAATTTTTATATCAATTTGAAAATATTATAATCATCCCACTCATCCTTTATATTAACCACTCGTGTAATTTTAAGATTTTAATATATTTATTTACCCTAACTTTGTATCAAAATTTTAATGTATGAAAACAATAAAACTATTCGCTTATTCATTATTAGTAACATCTGTTACTTTTGCTCAAACCATTTACAAGGACTACAGAGATGGTGAAATTTATGTCAAATTAAAAATTAGTGCTCAGAAAAAAATTGGAAATGTAAACCCCAAAAATATCCCTGTTTCTCAAATGTATGGTATTTCTGAATTAGCATCTAAGTATAATATCAATAAAGTTACCAGACCATTCTGGGCAGCAACTGATGATGAAAATCTTCAAAGAATTTATAAAGTGTATTTCAATGATTTTTCTAAAGTAGATGCTTTTATCAATGAACTCAACGAAAAAAATTATATTGAATACGCAGAAAAAGTTCCTGTTACCAAACTTTTTATTACACCTAATGACCCCTCTTATGGTTCTCAATGGTTTTTAAATAAAATTAATGCCCCCAATGCATGGAATATCTTTAATGGCAACTCAAATATTACAGTAGCAATTGTTGATAATGCAATTCAAATAACACATACTGATCTTACAGCAAACAAATGGGTAAATCCTAATGAAATTGCAGGCAATGGCATTGATGATGACCTTAATGGTTTTGTAGATGACATCAATGGTTGGGATGTGGCTGATGACGACAATAATCCAAATCCTCCAAACACTAGTTTTAATCATGGCACCCATTGTGCAGGTGATGCCGCTGCTCGTACAAATAACAGTACAGGTATTGCGGCTATCGGTTGGAACTTAAAAATTATTGCTGTAAAATCAACAAGGGATGTAGGAAATTCATCAAGTATTGAAGCCGGTTATGATGGGATTATTTATGCTGCAAGAGTAGGAGCAAAAGTTATATCATGTTCGTGGGGAGGCACAGGTAGTTCTTCATCTGAGCAAGCAGTTATAGATTATGCGTGGAATAAAGGATCAATTATTGTTTGTGCTGCTGCAAATGACGGAAACAATATACCACACTATCCTGCTGCATATAATAATGTGTTTTCAGTTGCATCAACAGGAAGCACAGATGTAAAATCTAGTTTTTCTTGCTATGGTACCTGGGTAGATATTTGTGCTCCGGGAGAAAATATTTATAGCACTGTACCAAATAATTCTTATGGTAATATGAGTGGTACTTCTATGGCAACGCCAATTACTGCAGGCCTTTGTGGATTGGTTTGGGCTAAGAATCCATCAATGTCTCCACAAGCTGTTTTAAATTGTATTACTTCTACTGCTGCAAATATCTATACTATTTCTGGGAACTCTGCATATTCAGGGCAATTAGGTGCTGGCAGAATTGATGCCTATCAGGCACTTTTATGTGCTCAAAGTTCTACAAATAATCCACCTGTTGCCAATTTCACTTCAGATAAACAAGTAATCTGTCCCGGTCAATCCATACAATTTTTTGATGCTTCCTATTTTTCACCAACTTCATGGAGTTGGATTTTTCAAGGAGGAACGCCTGCTACTGCAACTTCTTCCAATGTGTCTGTTAGTTGGAGCACTCCCGGAACTTATTCTGTACAGTTAACTGCTACAAACGCTAATGGAAGTAGTGTAATGACAAAAACGGCTTATGTAACTGTATCAGGAGTAAATGCTCTTCCATTAACAGAAGGATTTCAAGGCAGTGTCTTTCCACCATCTGGATGGATGAATGATGATAAATTTCAGGACAATGTTGCATGGGCAAAAAAAACCGGTGTAGGTGGCTTTGGAACAAGTAATGCTTGTGCGTGGTTTGATAATTATACTTCAAATACTAATGGAATTAGAGATGGGTTATGGACTGCAAAATATGATTTTAGTGCTGTTACTTCTGCTACTATAGAATTTGATGTTGCTTATGCCCGATATGATGCTACTTATTCTGATACTTTAGAAGTACTGGTTTCTACCAATTGTGGTGCTACTTGGACAAGTATTTATTTAAAAGGTGGAACAACCCTTGCTACTGCACCAGATTACACCGCCAATGTATTTACGCCAACCTCTTCGCAATGGAGAAAAGAAAGTGTAGTTATTACACCACAAGTAGCAGGACAAGGAAATATTATGTTTAATTTTGCTAATAGAGGACACTGGGGACAAGCTATTTATCTTGATAATATCAATATCCTTTATACCGCTACCGCTCCACCGAATGCCGCATTTAATTCTCCTTCTAATATCTGTTCAGGTACGCCTGTAACTTTCACTGATGTTTCTACAAATTCCCCTACTTCATGGAACTGGTTAATGCCCGGTGCTACACCTTCTATTTCTACCGTTCAAAATCCAACTGTTACTTATATGACTGGTGGTGTTTATTCCGTTACTCTTACTGCAACTAATGGAAGTGGATCTAACTCTGCTGTAAGTACATTGACTGTAAAAACAACGCCCACTGTTTCCGTTAATTCTGCAACAATTTGCAGTGGTCAATCTGCTACACTTGCGGCTTCGGGTGGTACTACATATTTGTGGAATACAGGTGCAACTACTTCATCTATTAATGTTTCTCCAACTGTAACAACTAATTATACCGTTACTGGTAAAAATGGCTTATGTCAGGATTCAAAAACCACATCAGTAATAGTAAATCCTAATCCAACTATATCAGTTACATCAGCAACAATTTGTAATGGACAAACAGCAAATATAAGCGCATCTGGAGCAACTACTTATTCATGGAATACAGGTTCAACAAGTGCATCTATTTCAGTTAATCCATCTTCAACAACTGTTTATACAGTTACTGGAACAAATTCAGCAAATTGTTCATCAACTAAAACAACTGCAGTGGTAGTAAATCCTAATCCAACTATATCTGTAACATCAGCAACAATTTGTATTGGGCAAACAGCAAATATAAGCGCATCTGGAGCAACTACTTATTCGTGGAATACAGGTTCAACAAGTGCTTCTATTTCAGTTAACCCATCCTCAACTACTGTTTATTCAGTTACTGGAACAAATTCAGCAAATTGCTCATCAACTAAAACAACTGCAGTGGTAGTAAATCCTAATCCAACCATATCTGTTACATCAGCAACAATTTGTAATGGGCAAACAGCAAATATAAGCGCATCTGGAGCAACTACTTATTCGTGGAATACAGGTTCAACAAGTGCTTCTATTTCAGTTAACCCATCCTCAACTACTGTTTATTCAGTTACTGGAACAAATTCAGCAAATTGCTCATCAACTAAAACAACTGCAGTGGTAGTAAATCCTAATCCTGTACCATCTGCTAATGTTAATAATGCTACTGCTCCGGCTTGTGCAAATGGTTCTGCAACTATTTCAGTTTCTAATGGCACTTCTCCTTATACTTATGTGTGGAATCCATCGGTATCAACATCTTCCGTTGCTACTAATTTGAGTGGAACTGCAGGTAGTGGAACAAATTATACAGTAACTATTACCGATGCTAATAATTGTTCTGCAGTTTATACATTTTCTGTAGATTGTGTAACTGGTATTGCTAACCTTACAAATAATTCAGGATTATCAATATATCCAAATCCTAATAACGGACAATTTATAATTGAATCATCATATCCTGTGCAGTATAAAATTTATAATGCTCTTGGTCAAATGATTGAAGAATCACAAACAACAAAAGAAAAAAATAACATCAATATCAGTGAATACTCAAAAGGCATTTATACATTGTTAATTATTGATAGCCAAAATAATCTCAATAGATTTAAAATAATTGTAGAGTAATATTCATTTGCTGTTTTAATCTGCGAACCTCTTTCTTTGAAGGAGGTTCGTTTGTTTTAAATTATTCACACTTTTTTATTCGTATCTTTTTGTAAATTTATACCCAACATTTTTATGTCAAATCTTTTACTACATAAATTAGATGAATTTATTAAAAGATATTATTTCAACCAATTATTGCGTGGTTTGATATTTTTTGTTTTTTCTGCATTGATAGTTTATTTATTTATCACATCTGCAGAATATGTTGGGAACTTTAATTCTACTACCCGGTTCATTTTATTTTTAATATGGATAATTTCTAATGTTTCTGCACTTGTTTATTTTATTATTATTCCCATTCTTAAATTATACAAAATAGGTAAAACCATAACATACAAAGAAGCGGCTATTATTATTGGTAAACATTTTCAAAACATTCAGGATAAATTACTAAATGCGCTTCTTTTAGAAGAAATGGCTATTCAAAATCCTGATAATGATTTACTCATAGCATCTATTCAGCAAAAATTGCAAGAACTTGCTCCAATTCCGTTTCACACTATCATTAATTTTAAAGAAAATATTAAATATCTGAAATGGCTCATTCCTCCAGCAATTGTGTTTTTGTTACTATTTATCTTTATTCCAGATTTATTTCAAAGTAGCACCAAAAGAATAATTAAATACAACGAATCTTTTTATACACCACCATTTATGTTTGAAATTCAAAACAACAAATTAGAATGTTTGCAAAATGAAAATTTTGAACTCAAAGTAAAAACAAAAGGTCAAATTGTTCCTGAAAAAATTTATATCAACATCAATGGCAATGATTTTTTAATGCAAAAAATTAGTAAAGATGAGTTTTCATTTTTATTTAAAAATCCTCAAAAAAATACCGAATTTACAATTCATTCAATGGATGTTCAATCAAACTATACACTTAAAGTTATTCCCAAACCAACTATAACATCCTTTCATATTCAATTACAATATCCCAAATATCTCAATAAACAAAATGAAACCATTCAAAATACAGGTAATTTAATTATACCCGAAGGAACAAAAGTTACATGGCATTTTTCAACCATTAATACTTCTCTTCTTCATCTTATTTTCAATGACACAAATATTATTCTCTCACCACAAAATAATCAAACTCAATTTTCTAAAACATTCTTATCAGGTACTTCTTACATGCTTGCGGCTCAAAATAATTTTCTCAATAAACCAACTGATTCAACATACTTTAATATTCAGGTCATTCCAGATCAATATCCAGCAATTGAAGTGCATCAATCTATTGATTCCTCAAATTTGTTTGTATTTAATCCAGCATTTTTTGGTACCATCAAAGATGATTATGGTTTTACAAAATTAGAATTTCACGCAAATATCTATACGACAGATTCTTCTGGTAAAGAAGTCAAAATTTTCGTTCAAAATAAAGTACCCATCAGTTCTGCACCTAATCAAATTTTCAACTATTTTGTTGACACACAAAATTTTCCAACTCTCAAACCCGGCGATAAAGTAGAATATTATTTTGAAATTTACGACAATGATGGCGTTCACGGACCTAAAAAAACACGATCTGATATTCTAATGTTTGCTACACCTTCAATTAAAGAAATTGATAAAAATATCCAGCAAAACAATGAACAAATTAAAAATGAATTAGAATCTAACATCAAACAAACAAAAAATATTCAAAAAGAACTCAATGAGTTTTACAAGAAAATTTTAGATAAAAAACAGATTTCTTTTGAAGATAAAAAGACACTTCAAAATATCCTCCAAAAACAAAAAACTATCCAGGAAAATATTGAAGCTCTTAAACAAAAACTTCAGCAAAACAAACAACTTGAAAATCAAAAAGAAATAGATGAAGAACTATTGAAAAAATACGAAGAACTTCAAAAACTTTTTGATGAAATGATGACGCCCGAACTCCAAAAACTAATGAAAGAATTAGAAGAATTAACTAATAAACTTTTAGATAAAAATCAATTACAACAAAAAATTGAGGAATTAAAACTTAACACAAAAGATTTAGAAAAAGAATTAGATAGAACACTTGAAATTTTTAAACAATTTCAGGTAGAACAAAAACTGCAAGATGCCATTCAACAATTAGATAAATTACAACAGGAACAACAACAACTTTCTCAACAAACCGAAGATAAAAAATCAAATACGCAGGATTTATTAAACAAACAACAAGAACTTAATCAACAATTCAAAGACATTCAAAATCAAATTCAAGAAATGCAAAATATCAATCAATCACTCCAACGACCTAATGACTTACCAAATACTCAACCTCAAGAACAACAAATTTCTAACGTACAACAGCAAGCCACTGAACAATTAAACAAAAACAATAAATCTAACAGTTCAAAACATCAAAAAAATGCGTCAGAAAAAATGAAAGAAATGAAAGATCAACTTCAGCAAGCATTAGAAAAAATGCAGCAAGAACAACAAGCAGAAAGCGAAGAAAATCTCAAACAAATTTTAGACAATCTTTTAAATCTATCATTTGAACAGGAAGATTTAATCAATCAATTAAAAAATACTAAAACATCTGACCCAAAATACGCTCAAATAGCCCGAACTCAAAAAAAACTATTAGACCAATCAAAAGTTATAGAAGATAGTATCCTCGCACTTTCAAAAAGAAATCCTCAAATTTCTGCTTCTGTCAATAAAGAAATTTCAAATATCCAAAAAAATATCAACCAGAGTATTCAACAACTTGCAGAACACAACTCTGCTCTTGCTTCTGTAAATATGCAAAAATCTTTGACATCTATCAATAACCTTGCCTTGATGCTCAATGAATCATTAGAAAGTTTGCAACAACAAATGAAAAATCCAAGTAATAAACCTGGTAGCGGTTCTTGCAAAAAACCTGGTAGTGGTCAGGGACAGAAACCTTCTTCTCAACCATCTAAACCAAAACTTAGCGAACTGCAAAAACAACTTAATGAACAACTTAAAAAACTCAAAGAAGGTCAGCAAAAAGGTCAGCAAAATCAGGGTAAAATGCCCGGTGGTTCTATGGCAGAACAACTTGCTAAAATGGCGGCACAACAAGAAATGCTTCGTCAGCAATTTCAAGAATTACTTAACAAACTTAAGCAGCAAGGTAAAAATCCCGGCGGAGACATTGCTTCTTTGATGGAACAAACTGAAAAAGATATTGTCAATAATAAAATTACAGAACAAACTTTAATGCGACAGCAAGAAATTTTAACTCGCCTTCTTGAATCTGAAAAAGCCATTAGAGAACAAGAAGAAGACCAAAAAAGAGAAAGTAAAGAACCGAAAAATATTAAATTAAGTAACCAAAATAAAAATTTAGAGTATAATAATCAGCATTTAAAAGAAATTGAAGAACTATTAAATTCGCCTCTTTATCTAAAACCTTTCTACAAAGAAAAAACACAAACCTACTTTAATTTAATAAATAAATAATTCAGCAATGACTCAAATACAAAATACTTTTGTTCTGCCATCCACATCTGATTCAATTGCAGAAGTAGAAAAAATTGTTCAGGAAATTTGCGAATCTTATGAAATACCCGAAGATGCATTTGGAAATATACTAATTGCCCTTACCGAAGCAGTTAATAATGCCATCTATCACGGCAATCAATCTGACCCTAATAAAAAAGTTACCATTCACCTACTTAACGAAAATAACCAACTCATTTTTACAGTTACAGATGAAGGCAATGGCTTTGACTATCAACATCTCCCTGACCCAACTTTACCTGAAAATATCTCTAAAATAGGTGGAAGGGGAATTTTCATCATTCATCAACTTGCAGATAAAGTTACATTTCTAAATGGCGGCAGAACTATTCAAATTCACTTCAATATCCCCGTTTTAGCATAATATGTTTTTATTCAAAAACATTATTATCTGTTTCACTTTAGTTGCTTTATTTAGTTCCTGCAAAAAAGATAATGTTTCCACTACACTTGATTTAGGTAAAGATTATTTTCCTGTATCCATCGGTCATTACATTGTATATGATGTTGATAGCACTGTGTATGATGAAATTACTCATCAACCTACTACATATAAATACCGTCTTAAAGAAATTATTACACAATCATTTATAAATGATGAAAATACTACTTCTTATCGTTTAGAAAGATACATCAAATACTTTGATAGCACTAAATCTTATGACCAAATTCCTTGGCAAATCAAAAATGTATGGACTATAATTCCGTATTCTAATTCTATTGAAAAAGTAGAAGAAAATATCCGTTACGTAAAATTAATTTTCCCCATAAAACAAAATTCACAATGGGATGGCAACGCCAAAAATACATTAGGCGAAAAAAAATACAATTATGAATACATTGATAATTCTGAAAACATCAATAATATCCATTTTGATAAAGTATTAAAAGTAAAACAATACGAATACCGCAGTTTAATAAAATACCAGAATGAATACGAAAAATATGCTAAAAATGTAGGACTTGTTTACAAAGAAATGATAAATTTAGAATCACAAAATATCATTCCTAATGTCCCAGTTGAAAACCGTGCAGAAAAAGGTTATATTTTAAGAATGCAGATAGTAGAATGGAAGTAATTAGGCGATTTCAACAACAAATGTAATTATCTAAAACTCATCAGTTCCAGGAAGACAGGTAATATGCCCTACATACTCGTGTTTATTACCTTTCAAATCATAAACTTTTATCTTGTAAACATAAACATCTTGTGTGGCTTTCTTTTTCTTGCCTCTTACAGTGCCATCCCAACCTTCATAAAAATCTGTAGTTTTGAATATCAATTCTCCCCATCTGTCAAAAATTAGCATCTCAAATTTTGTTACATCAATACCCATTCCTTTTACTAAAAACACATCATTGATATTATTACCATCAGGAGTAAATGCATCAGGAATATAAATATGAAATTCTGGTTCAACGACAATTGTTTTTACAACCATATCTCTGCATCCATATTGATTATACACAACTAATGCTACTGAATAGGTACCAGGTTGCGTAAAGGTATGTATCGGATTTTGTAAGTTGCTTGTATTATTTGGTCCGCTTCCAAAATCACTGAAAAACCAATTATAGGTAGTAGCACCTTGCGAAGTACTTGTAAAACTTACAGTTGGAGCAAATTCTGTTGTTATCCACGGATTAGCTTCATAATCTGCAATTGGATTGGGATATACCTGAATGTAATTTGAATATGTAGTGGTTGAAGAACAGCCACTGTTAGATACAGTTAATGATACATCATAATAGCCAACATTAGTATATGTTGTAGATACGGAATAACCTGTTGCAGATTGACCATTTCCAAAATTCCAGGTATAAGTGTATGATGGATTGTAATTATTGGCAGTAAAAATGACATTTAATGGCAAACATCCTTTTGTAAAATCTGATGTAAATGTAGAAACTGGCGTTGGACTTACGCTTACTGTAAAATAGGCATTAACAGGCGAATTACATCCATCGCTGATGGTTACAGTATAGTTTTGTGGTTGAGTAGCATAGTTAGCAGTTACAGAAATAGACGGAGTATTAGCACCTGTATTCCATGTATATGAATAAGGACCACCATTTCCAGCACTTGTAATAGTCGGAGATAATATGATGTTTGAATTATCACAAACTGTTATTGTATTTCCATTAGCAGAAAGTATAGGATATACATAAACCTGAATTGTATAAACATTACTTGTGCAACCTTTAATATCTGTTGCTGATACAGAATAAATAGTAGTTGATGAAGGAGATACATTTAATGTGCCATTATTCACAATGCTTCCGGGGTTCCAGTTGAAGGAATAATTTCCGTTTCCTCCAGTTGCAGATGCATTTAATGTTATAGTATTACTTGAACAAATGGAATATGTTGATGTAACATTTAAAGTAATTGGATTAGGTTGCGAAATTGAGAGAGTTGCAGTAGCATTACAACCTGTTGCATCGCTAATTGTGATAGTATAATTTCCTGCTGATAAATTATTGGCAATATTAGAATTTCCTCCTGAAGGAGACCATGTGAAAGAATATGGTGATAAGCCGCCTTGTACTGAAATTGTTGCACTTCCATTTGCTCCTCCATAACAATCAACAGAATCCGTAGTGATAGTATAACTTAGGTTTGTTGAAGATACAGTAAAAGTTGATGAGGACGAACAACCATTGTTATCATTAACTAAAAGCGTATAATTCCCTGGTGATAAATTTGAAGCAATCTGTGAATTCCCACCTGTTGGTAGCCATGTGTAAGTATATGGCGATGTACCCCCTGATACATTTGCTGTAGCAGTTGCGTTAGCACCGCAGTTGTTAGTAGATGTAATATTAACTGTAAGTGCTGGGGGTTCGGTTATATTAAGTGTATAAACTGTAGCACACGAATTTGCATCTAAAATGCTTATTGTGTAATTACCTGCTGATAAATTATTGGCAATATTTGAATTTCCACCTGTTGGTGCCCATGTGTATGAATAAGCAGGATTGCCACCATTTACGGTAATTGTAGCACTTCCATTATTACCACCATTGCAGGTTACTGAGTTGGTTACAGAAGTGATAGTGAAATCTCCTGGTTGAGTTATATTTACAACAGTTGATGCTGTACATGCCGCGTTATCCTGAATAAACACAGTGTAAGAACCAGCAGATAAATTATTTGCCACAGAACTACTACTTACCGAAGGCGACCATGTATAAGAATATGGCGTATTTCCACCTGTTACTGAAACGGTGGCACTTCCATTATTTCCGTTAAAACAACTTACACTTTGTGTTTGAATACCAGCAATAGCAATACCAGTACCTCCAATAGTTAATGTTGTAAAAGTATTACAACCATTAGCGTCTGAAATATTAACTGTGTAATTACCAATACTCAAACCTGTTGCAACAGATGAACTACCTCCTGTTGGTATCCATGTATAGTTGTATGCCGGTGTTCCTCCTGATGGTGTAACAGTGGCACTACCTGCTGCACTACATGATGCATTTTGAATATTAACCGAAGTATTTATGATAACAGTATTAGACGAAATAGAATTTGTGAAAGTAACACTACAGTTATTTGCATCTTTAACTATAACAGAATAATTCCCCGCACTGATGTTTGTTGCAACACTTGAATTCCCACCAGTTGGTAACCATGTATAAGTGTAAGGAGCAGTGCCTCCTGATACACTAATTGTTGAACTTCCATTGGAAGCAGTGCAAATTGCATTCTGATTTGAAAAAGTTGCAGTAAGTGATGAAGGTTGAGTTATGCTTATTGTGATGGTTCCTGTACAGGAGTTGTTATCTTTTGCAGTTACAGTATAAATTGTCCCGGGTGATAGGGAAGTTTGAACTGACCCAGTAAGAGACCCTGGCATCCATGTGTAAGTATAAGGTCCTGTTCCGCCAGACGCAGATACAGTTGCAGATCCTGTTCCACCATAACACAATGCGTTTTGTACCGTTGGAGTGATAACAATCGTTGGACAACTCGTACATGGGGTTACAGATGCGGCACTATTGATTTGTATAGTAGAACCTGTGGCATCAGTTATTCTAATTGGAAAGTTTGGAGGAGCCGCCGTTACAGAACCAGTTGCATAGTTTGCCCAATAATTAACTGTAACAGAACAGCCCGGAGGGAATGTACATCCTATTGTGCAACCACTGCAATTCACACTGGAGGTTTGATATGACCATGTATAAGATGGAGTTCCTCCACTTACCTGTAAAGATCCTGAAGGTAATGAACATACATTAAGAGTAGCACAGGGGGCAACAACTACCTGAGTTGTTTGAGAACCACATGATAAAGAATATGTTACAACAAATGTTCCGCTTCCAGAAACGGAAGGACTAAATGAACCTGTTGAACTATTGATACAACTTCCACAAGAAGCACTGAATGTTCCGCCCGGTGTTGAAACAGAAAAAGTAAATGGAGGGTCATTCACACATTTTTGAGGTGGCGGACAGATATTAGGGTCGCAACATATTAAAGATTGTGGGGCACAAGCCGATGCAGCAAAAGTCTGAACATATCCCGTACGAGATGCACTTCCTGAATTTCCAGTAGAACCTGCCGCTATAACTTCTCCTCCAGAATTTACTTCTACATCATAAACATTAAATGAAGTGGGGTAACTACCTAAAGGATTTAAGTTAGCATCAAATTTATATACACCATTTGTTGAACCAACATAAACATTTCCACAATTATCAATTGAAATACCACTATTGTCTGCTTGTCTATTTCCAGCACCCCCAGAAAGTACTCCCCCAGGAATGTTCGCTGTAGCAACTACTGCCCCTGTGGCAAAATCTCTTTTTTGAACCTGATCGCCTTTGTTAAGATAAACAAATCCATTAAAATTGCTGTAAGCGAGGGCTTCTAATCCAGTATTGTTTTTTCTGAAATTCTCACATTTGTAGCCAAATTGAATACCATTAGCCATATGAGTTGGAAATGGAGAATTTGGATTACAACTTATTAAATTGTCATGAATAAATCCAATAGAGTCGTGTGTTAAGTAGTAATAATTTGCATTACTGCAAGATGTTATGGCTCTTACTTCTTGTGGACCAGGTGAAAACAGCCCGCCTGGACCTGTAACCTGAACACTGGCAGTAACATTACCCGTATTGACATCAACATTATATATGAACGGTAATGGAGTGGTAGATAAAAAAGGCAATGAGGTTCCTGCAACCACTAATTTTGATTGATTGCAATTAAATGATATATTCCAAAATTCAGCAGAATTCATTGCTACAGGAGAAGTGTTATTCCAAACCAAACTTCCTGCTGTATTGATTTTTTGAATTTGTGCTGTTGAACCTTGTGTTACATAAGAATTTCCTGCATTATCAACTGCAAATGTACCAAGCCAACTGGTTGTATCATAAGGTGTGTTATATGTCCATTGTAATGTGCCTGTACTATTGTATTTTATCAGTTGCATTGGCGAGGTCCCACCAATAATATATACATTTCCTGCACCATCTCTCTCGCATTCCCAAACGCAATCCCAGTTTGTACTTGGAAAATTCGGTGTTTGTGTCCATGGGTCAATGATGATTGTTTCATTAGCATTAACATTATCTAATTTGAAAGAAATTATATTATCTTGTAAAACATATTCACAAGAAATATTTTTTTGGGAATTTTCGTAATATGCATAAGGCGTGTGATCAATGATGTTTCCAAATCTTGTGGATGTTATTATTTTGTTGTTTGATAATTTTGATTTTTTGAAATATCTGAATTTTACTTTTGTAATATCTCCACCAGGATGAATGATTATATTGTATTTAAAGCCACCTTCTGGATGAAGCGTATATTCAATATCTATATTAGGATAGATATTTTTGTATAACAATTTTTTAAAGGTAGGAATGAAATTTATATTAATGTATTTATTATTTTTCTTGAAAGTGTAACTTGAGTAATAAGAATTTTTATCAAGAGGAATTATTTCAACATTATTGTTTATACCTATCCATTCGCCATAAACACTTTCTCTTTTTTCTGATAAAATATATTCTTCTTCTTCCCACTTATGATTTTTCTCGTATTCTTTTTCTTCTTCTTTTTTAATCCATTTCTTTTTAATTAATTCTATTTGCACACCGCTTTTTGTGAAAAAATAATCTTCATTTTGCCCGTCAAATGCAAATAAAATTTCCTGATTATTCACTTTCTTATTTTCCCATTGACCTTTATTTTGAACAAAATACCTTTCTTCAAATGGTTGAACTTTCCATTCTTTTTGAGTATTAGTTGAACTTGATAATGGTAATATCTGTGCATTTAAATTATAAAACAATGAGAAAAATACAATAACCAATTTTTTCATAAAAAAATTTGTGCAAATATAAAAAAATTACTTTTAAGTTGGAGTAAAAAATACTCAATTTTTTGACCACTTGTCATAAAAAATAACCATTTGTATAAAAAATTTCAGATATTTGCATAATCAGAAAAACAAATGCATTACAAATTAGGTTTAATAGGAAAAAAATTATCGCATTCTTTTTCAAAAAGATATTTTGAAGAAAAATTTCAGAAATATCAAATTTCTAATTATTCCTATAATCTATGGGAATTAGAGTCATTAAATAACATCCGAGAATTTATATTACAACAAAAAAATGTTTTGGGCTTCAATGTTACTATTCCCTATAAGTTAGAAATTTTAAATTATGTTGATGAAATTTCTGACGAAGTAAAATACATAGGAGCATGCAATTGTGTTAGTATCAATAATTCTAAATGGACAGCATACAACACTGACTGGTGGGGCTTTTTGAAAATGATTGAGAATAAACTTCAAGTTTCTACTGATTTCGCCATTATTCTTGGCACAGGTGGTGCGGCAAAAGCAGTGAAGCATGCTCTTGATAAATTACAAATTAAATCCATTTTTGTTTCCCGCCATCCCAAAAATGATGATAATGTTATTACTTATTCGCAACTACATTCTCAATTTTTCCAACAAAATGTTTTGCTCATCAATACAACACCTTTAGGAATGTATCCTGATATTTTAAGTATGCCGCCGATTGATTTGAATTTACTCAATAAAAACACTTTTGTAATTGACTTAATATACAATCCTGAAAAAACTTTATTACTTCAAGAAGCAGAAAAAAAGGGGTGTAAAATTTTAAATGGAATAGAAATGTTACATTTGCAAGCAGAAAAATCGTGGGAAATCTGGCAAAATTCAATTAAATAATTTCAGATGAAAGAAATTAAAACAATCAAAAAAAGTATAGAACTAAAAGTTTTTTCAAAAGATAGTTTGTCTGATGAATTAAAAAAATTATGTGATGTGTGTATGGCAAGTGCTAATAATGCTTATGCTGTGTATTCAAAATTCAGAGTAGGTGCAGCAGTGTTATTGGATAATGGACATATAATTAGTGGAAATAATCAAGAAAATGTGGCATTTCCAAGTGGATTGTGTGCAGAAAGAACAGTTTTATTTTATACACATGCTAATTTCCCTGATAAAAAAATTAAAGCCATTGCTATTTATTCTCCCGATGCAAAAAATCTGCTCACGCCTTGCGGTGCTTGCAGACAAGTAATGATAGAATATGAAAACATTCAGAATGAACCCATTCAAACAATTATTATTTCTGAAAAAGAAATTTATGTTTTAGAATCGGTGAAAGATTGGTTACCATTTGAATTTTCAGAAAATTTATTGAAGTAACACATACATTCTGTATTTTTGCCATTAAATATCTTGTATGATTTCTGTGAGTGTAAAACAAATAGCCCAGTTATTAAACGCTGAAGTAGAAGGTAATGCAGAGGTTTCAATCAATAACATCTGTAAGATTGAAGAAGGTGTGCCTAACGCTATTACTTTTCTTGCAAATCCTCAATATGAGCCATATATTTATGAAACAAAAGCATCTGCAGTTATTGTCTCAAAAAATTTTAAACCTCAAAAGGAATTAATTCATAAACCTACACTTATTCGTGTAGAAAATCCATATCAGGCATTTGCTCAGTTATTAAATTTTTATCAGCAGTATATTCAGCAAAGTAAAACAGGTATTGAACAGCCCGTATTTATTGGTGAAAATTCAAAGTATGGAAATGATTGTTATATTGGGGCATTTGTGTATATTGGAAAAAATGTTCATATAGGGAACAATTGTAAAATTTACCCACATGCTTTTATTGATGATAATGTTTGGATTGATGATAATACTACTATTTATGCTGGAGTAAAAATTTACAGAGATTGTAAAATTGGTAAAAATGTAACTATTCACGCTGGTGTAGTAATTGGAAGTGATGGATTTGGTTTTGCTCCTAATCAGGAAAATGTGTATTCTAAAATCCCTCAATTAGGAAATGTGGTTATAGAAGATAATGTAGAAATTGGGGCTAACACTACTATTGACAGAGCAACTATTGGATCTACCATTATTCGTAAAGGTGTAAAACTAGATAATCTCATTCAAATAGCACATAATGTAGAAATTGGTGAAAATACTGTAATTGCTTCTCAAACGGGTGTAGCAGGATCTACCAAAATCGGAAAAAACTGTATGATTGGCGGACAGGTGGGTATTATTGGACATTTGAAAATTGCAGATGGAACTAAAATTGCCGCTCAATCTGGAATTGGTAACTCAATTGAAGATCCAAATTCAACTTTGCAGGGATCACCTGCTTTTAATGTAGGGGATTACAAAAGAAGTTATGTTTTATTCAAAAAACTTCCTGAAATTTATCAAAAACTACAAGAGTTATCTAAAAAATTATCTTAATGTTTACAACAGGTAGATTTATTTTTGTGATATTTTTTATTGTGGTGTTTTTAGTGGGAATGATTTATGCCTATAAAGAAGATTTGAAAACAATCAAAATACATTATTCAAGTGTATATCTGTTGTTTATAGCACTGATATTGTTTTTATTAATATTGTATTTGATTGTAAAGTTTTAAAAGTAAAGATAAATTAGTTTTGAGTTATGAATGTTTAGTTATGAGTTTTTAATTATGAGTTATTATTACAACTAAAAACTAAACACTTAAAACTAAAAATTAAGAAAACAAATTATACAAATTTATCTCCTTTCTGAACTCTTATTTCATTTACAACATTTTTGATTTCCTGTTCTTTATCTTTTTTGCAAATCAATAACATATTGTTTGACTCTACTACAATTAAATCATTTAATCCAAGTAGAACTACCAACTTATCATCTGGCACATGAACTAAACAATCTTTACTTGAATATACCATTACATTTTTTCCTTTAATGAAATTTTTGTTTTCATCTTTTTTTATCTGCTGATGTAAGGATTTCCATGAACCAACATCACTCCACTTTAATGATGAAGCACAAACATATACATTTTCAGCTTTTTCAAGTATTGCATAATCAATAGAGATATTTTTACAAATACTATACGCTTTTTCTAAAAATTGATTTTCATTATCAGTGTAATAAATTCCTTTACCTTCATCAAATATCTGTGCCATTTCTGGCTCGTATTTTTCAAACGATGAAATAATAGAATTTATACTCCATACAAATATACCTGTATTCCATAAAAACTCTCCACTTTTTACAAAGTAACGAGCCATTTCTAAATTAGGTTTTTCAATAAATGTTTTAACTTTGTATATTTTTTTGAATGAAGGATTAACAGAATCACTAATGTATTGAATATAGCCATAACCTGTATGTGCTTTATTGGGCTTCACTCCTATTGTTAATAAACAATTTTCGCTGGATGCTTTTTTAAAGCATGATTTAACAGTACTTACAAAAGTTTTTTCTTTTTCAATATGATGGTCGCTGGATAAAACTAACATTAAAGCATCAGGATTTATTTCTCTTAACTTATATGCAGTATAAGCAATACAAGGTGCTGTGTTTTTTCGATATGGTTCAAGCCAAATATTTTTTTCAGGCAAATCTGGAAGTTGAGATTTTACAAGATGACCGTGTTCTTTGTTAGTAACAACAATAATTTGCTCTTTATCACATAAAAGCAATGCTCTTTCATAAGTTTCCTGAAGTAAAGTTTTGCCTTTATTTAAGACATCTAAAAATTGCTTGGGTTTATTAGAAGTACTTAATGGCCAAAATCTCGTTCCTGCTCCACCAGCCATTATCAGCACATAACAATTTTTTGACATAATGTAAAAATTGATTAAATAATTTTTCGCAAATGTAATTAAAATAGTTTTTATTTTTTAATTTTAGTTTAGTCGTCATTGCGAGGGCGTTAGCCCGAAGCAATCTCATGTTGAAATACCCGTCATTACGAGGACAATAGTCCGAAGCAATCTCAAATGAGAAGTAGAATATACTTTTGAAATTACTTCGCTTCGCTCGTAATGACGGTAAAACCGATAACTCAAACTAACTAATAAAATTCTTTGAGTGTTTTACTTCATTGCGGTTAAAAAAATAACCGATATACTTTTAGCATTTAATTTATTTTTTCCTATATTTGCAAAAAAATTTACTACTATGAAATGCAATTTTAATTTCTTTTTCAGTGGAAAAATCTGTGGTTTTATTATTGTATTGACAACAATGCTTTTTTCATTGAATGCCCAAACATCACCGCCAGAAAGCATATCTTATCAGGGAATTGCAAGAGATGTCTCCGGAAATATTTTGTCTAATCAACCAATAGGTATTCAGTTTATTATTCACCAGGGTAGTGCAGGAGGCACATCTGTTTTTACTGAACAACATTCTGTTACTACCAATAGTTTGGGATTATTTACTTTACAAATTGGTTCTGTTAATACTTCTGCATTTAGTTCTATCAACTGGGCAAATGGACCATATTACTTAGAAGTTCAGATGGATCCGAATGGAGGCACCAGTTATACATCTGTTGGTACGCAACAAATGCTATCTGTGCCTTATGCATTGTATGCTAAAAATTCATATTCTGCTACTTATGCATTAGCGTCTTTCACTACTGCCAATGCCCCACCAATAAGTATTACAACAAATACTTCTTCAACAGATGCCACCATAACAGTTTCACAGGGTACAAATTCTTCATCTGCCACTATCAATTTTCCACCAGCTCCCACTCCAATGATAACAATAACAGGTAACGGTATTACAGCAGTTACCCCAACTACTGGAACATCCTTTGCAATTAATACTCCATCACCCTCTTTGTCAATCAACACAAATACTACTACAGGCATTTCTACACTTACCTTAACGCAAGGGGCGGCAACAAGCACAGCGAGTATCCCATCTCCTACAAACTATGCATGGGGGCTTTCAGGAAATGCAGGTACTAATCCTTCAACAAACTTTTTAGGAACAACAGATAATAATGGATTAATTTTCAAAACAAATAATTTTGAGCGTATGAGAATATCAAGTGGTGGTGGAATAAGCATTGGTACTACAACACTATGTTCAGGTTGTATATTAGATGTGGCAGGTAAAATTGGAGTGAATGTTAATACTAGTTATGGGTTAATTTCTAGATCCGGACTATCTGGTGGTACATATACAGTGCCTGGGAATGCAGGTGTAATGGGAATGTTTGATTATAGTTCTGGTAGTGGAGCTGGAATAGCAGGCGTTACAACAAATTCTGCTGCTGCAGGTTCTTATGCGGTTTATGGGAGTGCTGCTTTGCCATCTCATTTTTCTGCATACTTTTCGGGTGGTAAAAATTATTTTGAAAAAGAAGTAGGAATAGGTATAACTTCTCCAAATTATCCTTTGCATACAGTTTATTCTGGCACTGCAGGGGCAGGGCATTATATTGATTATACATGTACTTCATTTTCTGGTTCAAATAGTTCTATTATTGCACATGCTATTTCTACAAGTACAGGGAGTATATATGGAGGATATTTTTGGGTATCTGGTTCCAGCACTTCAAGCAATGCCACAGCAGTAAAAGCATCTGCTACCTCTAGTGCAACTGTGAACTATGGTATAGACGCGAGTGCAACAGGAACTACAACAGGTACGAATTACGGTGGATATTTTAATGCTTCAGGTGGAAACACTAACTTTGGCGTTTACTCTGTCATTAACGCTACCAATGCAGCAAGTTCTGCTATTTATGCAGCAAGTGCTGGATCTAATGGTTCTGCGGGAAAATTTGAAATTACTAATAACTCTAATACTTCCCCTGTTTTGCATGTAAAAAATATTTTTTCTAGTAATCCATTGGCCATTTTTGAAGGAGCTGGTTTTGTGGGTATAGGTACTACTTCTCCCCAATCTTTTTTGCATATTCAAAGCCCTAATTCAGCTCAAACTAATATCTTGCAAATTGGAAATTGGAACCAACCAACATTAGAATGGATATTTGATGTGGATGGTGCTGCTAATTTAAGAATAAAAAATGAAAATACTGCTTCTCCATATTTATATTTAGGACCAACTAGTTCCAATATTGTAGGTATTAATACAAGTAACTCTATAGGTTCTGCTGATTTTGTTGTTAGTTTTAATGGCGCACATAGCGGATTTAATTATGCCGGTATGTATGTCAATTCTGATGTAAATGGAAAGCCATTTTATGGATACGCAAAAGCAGGAAGTCCATCTGCTTGGACTTATGTGGATCCAAGTAATAATTGGGTAGTGAATGTTGGCAGTTTTGATAGAATGTATATAACAAATGCGGGAGATGTAATGATATCAAATACTAATGCTTACAAATTTACTTCTCCTAAAACATACACATTAACTATTCCCGCTTATGCTTTTAATCCAGAATCACCCGCATATTCTTATACTACTGTTTCAGGAAATATTGGACCTACTACGGGTACATTAACTTTAACAGCAGGATATGCATGTTATTTTGATGCCCCATTAAATTTGCCTGCTAATGCTACTGTTACAACCCTGCAAGCATTAGTATATGATAATAGTACCTCCTATAACATAGGCCAAGTACAAATATTTCAGAATGATTATTCAACTTTTACTGCTTATGGAAGTACTACATCTATTTCGCCTTCTTTATCTACCGCTGGTAATAATACTAATCTTCAATTAATAAGTGGAGCAGTTACACCTTCGCTTGTTATAAATCCAAATTATGGGTATTGGGTTAGAGTTCATTTACCTTATGATACGGGCGGAAATATCAGATTAGCATCTGTAAAAATTGTATATCAAGTACTTGAAACGGACTAAAAAATAAAATTATAAATTTATGAACACAAATTATTTTAATCATTTATTTTTTGGATGTTTAGCAACTTTTGTTTTTACAACAGAAGTTTTATCTCAATCATCACCGCCAGAAAGCATATCCTATCAGGGAATTGCAAGAGATGCCTCTGGAGATGTTTTGTCTAATTATACAATAAGTATTCAGTTTATTATTCATCAGGGTAGCGCAAATGGAGGAACTGTATTTACAGAACAACATTATTCAGTTCCTACCAATAGTTTGGGATTATTTACCTTACAAATTGGCTCTGTTAATACTTCTGCATTTAGTTCTATCAACTGGGCAAATGGACCATATTACTTAGAAGTACAGATGGATCCAAATGGAGGTACTAGTTATACATCTGTTGGTACACAACAAATGCTATCTGTGCCTTATTCATTGTATTCTAAAAAATCTGTATATGCCGATTCTTTGAACCTCCCGCCATTAAGTGTTGCACCATTTTGGAGAACAAAAGGAAATTATTATATAAATCCTTCACAGCATTTTTTAGGAACAATAGATACATCATCTTTAATTTTTAAGACCAATAACATAAAAAGAATGAGTATTAATTCACAGGGAAAAGTAACAGTGGGTAATTATAGTCCCAACAATCCTTTATTATTTAATGTAATGGGAGGTTCGTCAGATACAATCGTGGCATTGTTTAGTAATACAAGTCCAGTAGGAACAGGGCTTGCTGTTTACAATCAAAATCTTTCTGCCTTAGTTCTTTTAAATAATCAGGATTCTTTATTTGTTGATATAAATCCATCTAAGAGTGAAGTATTTTCAACTAATAAATTAAATATATTCTCATTGGACACCTTAACCATTGCCGGAAGCAAACGGCTTGAACTGGGCTCCAGTAAAGACATTTTTGTTTATACACCAGACAGTGTGCATTTCCTGGCAAAAACAAGATTTCAATACTCAACTCCTCTTTCAAGTATAAATAAAGATGCTATGACAATAGATTTTTTTAATAATAATAGTATTTATTCATCAGGTTTAAAAATTAATCATATAGCAAATATAACCAGTCCCGGCATAGCTTCATATGGTATTTACATTAATAATAGTAATGGTACTGCTAATTCTGGAAAAATGGTGGGTATGGGTGTTTATAATAACTCAGGCGGCGGTCAAAAAAGAGGGATTGATATTTCTATGACTAATCAGGGAACAAATATTGCGGCTTTTTTAGATGCTGGTTCCGGTAATGTATCTATAGACGGTTATTCTGACTGGTCTATTTATTCTAATTCAGGAAATGTAATGATAAAAGATGGACATATAAAAGCATCTACTTCTTCTGCTCCTCCATCTGTGGTAATAAGTTCTACTTGTGCTACTGTAAGTGCTAGTAGTGCTATACCTCCAATTTCTGATATTAGAGGTACTATTGATGTTAATATATCTTCTTCTTTTAATATTGGATGCTATTTTACTATTACCGTACCTTTTCAAAAACCATATTTTAATACACCTGCAGTAGTAATAAGTAAAGCTGGTAATAATTCATATTTAAAAAATGTTGATGTTTATGTTGGAAATGTTACATCAAATAATTTTGAAATTATTGTTATTAATAATACTTCTGTTACTCTTCCATCACTAAATTTCAAAATAAACTACTTCGTAATAGAATAAAAAAATAAATATGAAAACAATAAGCATTTATTTATTAATAATGATTTCAGGGCTTCAGCAAATTTTAGCTCAAAGCATACAGCCCTTTGTCATCAATACTTGTGGAGGATACGGAACAGCAGGTAATGTAGTGTTATCTTACAATGTAGGAGAAACTTTTGTTTCTACCATTGACAATAGTACTAATATCATTACACAGGGTTTTTTACAACCTGATGGTGGTAAGTTTAATCTGCTTGCCAGTTACACCGTTCAATCAGTATCCTGTATTGGAAAAACAGATGGTGCTATTTTCATTTCTAAATCTCATACAGGAACATTGCCACAATCTTTTAATTATCAGATCATCTGGAGTGATACCAGTTTGTGCCCTACTCTTGATTGCGATATGGTAAGCAATTTGCCTCCCGGTACTTATAGCGTAATGATTGTGGCTTATGACGGAACCAACCCCATTGATACAGCCATTATTCAAAACCTTACAGTGCTTGCTTCTGACCAACCCTGTAAAGTTAAAGTGTTCACTTACATCAGTCCAAACAATGATGGACAAAACGATCAGTTTATTTTAGAAAATATTGAAGAATATCCTGATAATGTAGTGCAAATCTTCAACAGATGGGGACAACTTATTGTAGAGATAAAAAATTATGATAATCAGGAAAATGCGTGGGGAAGCAAGAAATATCCGATTACCGAACCCGGCGGCACTTATTACTATGTGATTGACTTAGATGGCAAAGGAAAAAATATAATGAAAGGATTTATGGAGATTATTAAATAATGCAGGCAAGAAGGAGATATATGAATCAATAAAAAATATTTTATACTTTTCTGAACGGATTAAAACCTTTTCCCCAATCCTTCTCCTTTCAAGACGAAGGGAGCTAAGAGCAAACTGATTTTCTACAATATTCCTCTCTTTGTAAGGAGAGGGGTTAGGGTTGAGATTCTGATACTACCAACAAAAAATAAAAAATCAAAATCTATGAAAAAACAAATTTTACTACTTTGTATTTTGTGCTGGAAATTGTTGAGTGCTCAGCAGGATCCACAATATAATATGTATTTGTTTAATCAGTATATTATCAACCCTGCTTATGGTGGCACCAGAGAAGCAACTTCAATTGTTGCATCGCTCAGAAATCAATGGGCAAGTTTTCCCGGTGCTCCTAAAACGGCCTATTTATCAGTTCATTCTCCTGTCAAAAAATATCGTATTGGTTATGGTATCTCTGCTATGAATGATAGAATTGGTGCCCGTAATACATCTGCCGGCTATGCAAGTATTTCATATATTTTGCCATTATCTTCAAAATTAAAGTTATCATTTGGATTAAGAGCCGGTGTTATTAATTATCAATTTAATCTGGATAAAACTATATACAAAGACCCTGATGATAATTCATTTGTAATGTTGAATAATTTTCAAAAAACAGTATTAGATATGGATGGTGGAATGTATTTATATACCCGATCTTTTTATGTAGGTTTTAGTGCAACGCATTTAAATCAGGCGAGATTGATAAATAGCAGTTATACCATTTCAGGAGGTGGAAATGCTACTTTACTTTACAATTTAAAAGCCCACGCTTTTTTTATTATTGGAAAATCATTTTTTATCAATGATAATTTTTTACTCAATGTCAATTTTCTTCAACAAGCATTAGGTAATATCCATAAAGGCGATTTGTCAATAAATGGATTAATAAAAAACAGAGTGTGGTTAGGTATATTTGTGCGCGGTGGATATAGTGCAGGTGCATTGATTCAGGTAATAGCAACCAAACAATTAAAAATAGGATATTCTTATGATAAAACCACAAAACAATCCGCAAGATTAGGTACATCACATGAAATTATGATTGGATGGGATATCAGAAGCAAAAACAATACTGCGGTTATCAATCCAAGATTTTTATAATCAAATTAACGATATTATTATGAATACACTAAAATTATTATTGATTATTATTTTTCTTACAACGGGCAAACTACTTGCTTTTTCACAGGAACCAAAAGGCGACAGATATTATTCGCAAAAATTATATGGCAACGCCATAAAATTGTATGAAAAAGCATTAAAGAAAAATTCAACTGATGCAGAATTATTGTACAAATTGGGGTCAAGTTATTATCACATAGCCGAATACGACAAGGCATTTCAATATCTTGATAAAGCATATTCTATCAACCCAAAACCTTCCAATCCTGAGTTTTTATATTATTATGGAAATACTTTGAAAATCAAAGAACAATATAATGATGCAATAAAGATATACTATTCTGTATTAGAAAGTAATCCGAATAATCAATTGTTTAAAAATGCAATCAAGGCCTGTACAGAAGCTAGAAATCTTTTGAACAAACCTAAAGAATACGAAGTAAAAATGCTAGAAAATATAAATACAGATAAAACAGAATTTGTTGCTGGAGTTTTAGGCGAAAAACTTCTTATCGTTAAAGAAACGAAAGTACCGGAAATGTTTGATGAAATGAGCAGTAGTTATGACAACGGATATTTTTATGACATTTATGTTTTTAATCCCCCAAAAAACAGAGTAGAAAAATTCTCAAAAAAATTAAATCAGGATTATTCTTATGATGGACCTGTAGCAGTATCACCAGATCAAAAAGAAATCGTTTTTACACGAACAAAATACAATCCATCTAAAAATGTGAATACAGCACAGTTGTACATTGCAGATTTTATTAATGGTAAAATAAAAAATATCCGCCCTTTTGAATTTAATAGTGATGAATACAATACCGCACATGCTTGTTATAGTCCTGATGGTTCAACTTTGTTTTTTGTTTCAGATATGCCCGGTGGCTTTGGACAAACAGATATATGGATGTGTAAAAAAGAAAATGGAAAATGGAGTAAGCCCAAAAATTTAGGTGGTGATATTAATACAAGTGGCAAAGAAATGTTTCCTTATATGCGTAAAGACGGTAAGTTGTTTTTTTCATCAGATGGATTGCCGGGTTTAGGGGGAATGGATATTTTTTCTGCTAAATTAAAAGAAGGTGTTTGGATATTAGACAGAATGGAAAGTTTGAAATTAAACAGCAGTTATGATGATTTTGCAATAGTATTTACTTCGGATAGCACTGGTTATTTTTCTTCTAACAGAACGGGTGGTAAGGGAAAAGATGATGTTTATTCATTTACATACAAAAACTTATCAATGAAAATAGATGGTAAAATTTTATTGACAGAAAATATCAACAACCCTGCTCCAAATGTAAAAGTGTATTTATTAGACGCATCAGGAAAGAAAGTGGATTCTACAATCACCGATGCGAATGGAAATTTTGAATTTAATTATTTAGATTACAATAAAACTTATTTAGTACAGGTAGATGATGAACTGCCGGAATTCAAAGGCAAAGCAAGATTTTATATGGCAAAAGACGGAAAAATTATTCGTGTGAGTAAAAAGATGAATGAAGAAAAATTTGTGTTTAAAATGCTTCCTTATGAAAAATATATGATAGAAGATTTAAAAGGCGATGGTGATTTAACTTTATCTGGAAATTTTTTAATTGGAGGAAATACAAGTTTGCCATTGAAAAATGTAAAGGTGATTGTAAAAAACCCTTCAGGAGATATTGTGGACACCGCTACTACTAATGAATTTGGAGCATTTGCATTTAAATATTTGGACTATGACCAAAATTATCTTATCTCTTTTGATGAAAAAGATTTAGATTTACCTGATGGTACAAAACTAATTTTAACCAATAAAAATGGAAAGGAAATAAAAACATTTGTTTACAGCCGAAATCAGGGATTTAAATTTGAATTATTATCAGTTGATAAAACAACATTGAAAGATTTAGAACTGACAGATAATGATCTTATTTTTAACTTAAAAGGATATTTGAAAGATATTAAACTTAATGCTTTATCTAATGTAGAAGTAAAAATACTGGATGCAGATAATCTTTTACAAACCATTATCACAGATCAAAATGGAATGTTCAATATTGAAAATATGAAGTTTAAAAATGGTATATCTTTTGATGTAGATGAAAAAGATGAAAAGGTTAAAAACTTGTCAGTTATACTTATTACAGATAGCAAAAACCGTGTGATCAAAAGATTGGTTAAAGGATTAGGAGGTGAATTTAAAATTCAATTATTGGACCTTGAAAAAACTACACTTTCTGAATATACAGTAGATGATCCGTGGTTAAAAGTATTGCATCTTAAGAATGCTAAAAAGAAAGATAGTATTACAGTTATTGAAAATATCAATTATGCATTGAATGAATACAAATTTGATGCAGCAGGTAAAAGAATTTTAGATAAAGTAGTGCAGATATTAAAAAGCAATCCAAATTTGTATGTAGAAATTAGTTCTCACACAGATAGCAGAGCAGATGATAATTACAATCTAAAACTTTCTCAAAAAAGAGCACAGTATGTTGTAGATTATTTGATTCTAAATGATATTGAAAAGGACAGATTGAAAGCCATTGGATATGGTGAAAAGAAATTATTGAATCATTGTGGTAATAATGTTCCCTGTTCAGAAGAAGAACATGCTGTAAATAGAAGAACTGAATTTAAAATCGTTGATAAATCTGCTAATGAAATAAAAAACTAAATGTCTTCTTTAAATCAATTATGGTTTAGTTTGTATACAAATGAAGATTACAAAGGTCAGGAACCTCTTTTTTTTGATGATATTGACCAAATTTCAGGTATTCAGCAACTCAAAGAAAATACAGAAGTCATTTACAATGAATTACTGACCTTTTTATCTCAACAAGAAATGGAACCGCAGTTTAATATTACAATGGTTGAAAAACCTAAAACATGGAAAGTTCGTTCATTGCGAGTTTGGGGAGTTGAAATGTATCAGTATCAAAAGCATTTCCCACAAACAATGAAATTATTGTCTCAAATTGATAATGTCATTAACATAGGGTTTAATTTACTGGAACCTCACGCTACAATCAAGCCACATCAAGGGGATACCAATGCTATAATTCGCTGCCATTTAGGATTAGAAGTTCCTAATGAAAAAGAAAATTGTTATTTATATGTTGGAAATGAAAAAAGATTTTGGGAAAAAGGGAAGGTGCTGGCATTCACAGATGCTTATACTCACTACGCAAAGAATGAAACTCATCAACGTAGAATCATTTTATTATTTGATATTATTAAACCTGAATATGTTAGGAAAACAAATTTGATTTGTGCAACAGTGCTGAGTAGTTTTTACTTACAACAAATTGGCAATATATTTCCTTCGCTTTACAAATTGCCACGAAGATATTTTAAACCACTTTTATACCCATTGATTAAATTCATTCAAATAGCAATTCCAATAAGAAATTATTTAAAGAAGCAATAAAAATATGGAACACATTACAATTACTACTTCATCAAAAAAAGAACAATACGAACAATTATATAATCAACTTAAATACATTCTTGAAAATGAATCAGATCAAATAGCAAGAATGGCAACTATTTGTGCTGCTATTTATGAAGCATTTCATTTTTATTGGATTGGATTTTATAGGGTAGTGGGTAACGAATTGGTTGTTGGTCCATATATTGGAACACTTGGATGTTTGAGAATTAAAAAAGGTAAAGGCGTTTGTGGTAGTTGTTGGGAAAAAGGACAAACAATTATTGTGCCTGATGTTGAACAATTTCCAGGACATATTGCTTGCAGTAGTGAATCAAAATCTGAAATTGTTGTGCCAGTATTCAAAAACAATTCAATTATTGCAGTGTTAGATATTGACAGCACAGAGTACAACACTTTTGATGAACAAGATAAACTTGGATTAGAAAAAATTGTTGAATTAGTTTAAGGAGTGGTTAGTTTTTAGTATTTAGTTTTTAGTTAATTATAAACAAATCATGTTTCCGAAATTCTTAAAACAAAAAATTAAGAAGAAATATTTGTTCTTTTTAAACTTTGTGGGCTTTGCAAAAATCCATTGTGTTCTTTGTGTTTAAAAAATTATATCATTTACATATTCTTTCAGAATTTTGAGAAAATTAAGTATAAATCAAGATTAAAGACTCAAAACTCATTAAACATTGAGTATTGATTATTATTTTTTTAATTACTTTTACCCAAAAAAAAATATATGATGGATAAGTACATTTCAAACTTTCCTGAACAATTATCAGATGCTCTTAAAATCACTCAGAATCTTTTACTTAACTATAATAATATCCAAAATATCATTATCACAGGAATGGGCGGATCTGGAATAGGAGGAACATTTGCTTATGAATATACTTATAATAATATTCAAATACCTGTCCTTATCAATAAATCCTATCATTTGCCTGCTTTTGTAAATGAAAACACACTTGTTATAGTGTCGTCTTATTCAGGTAATACAGAAGAAACCTTACAATGTTTGAATGATGCTATTCAAAAAAAATCAAAAGTTGTTGCCATCACAAGTGGCGGAAAAATTTTAGATATATGTAAAGAAAAAAACTTTCCAGTCATAATATTGCCAAAAGGATTTCCACCAAGAACCTGTTTGGGCTATTCATTTGTAGCAGTATTAAGCATTTTAAACAAATTAAATTTTATTTCATCTGATTGGAAAAATGAAATAGAAGAAAGCATTTCTTTATTAAAAAAGGAACAAAACGACATTCGTCAGCAAGCCAAAGGTATTGCTCAACAAATTCAAAAAACTTTTCCTATCATTTATACACTGCACTCTGAAGCATTGGCTTTTCGGCTAAGACAACAACTTAATGAAAATAGTAAAATGCTTTGTAGTCATCACATCATACCTGAAATGAATCACAACGAAATTGTTGGTTGGAAATGTTTAAGTGCTCAACATACTGTAATTGCTATTCTAACTGATTTTGATTTGCCTCAAAATATCAAACGTTATACATTTTGCAAAAAAGTTTTTACTGAACTGAATGTCCCTGTTATAGAGATGATTGCAAAAGGCAATTCACTTTTAGCCCAATGGATGTATATTGTACATTTATCTGATTGGATTTCTTATGAATTGGCGATATTAAATAATGTTGATCCTGTTGAAGTAAATGTAATAGATAAACTTAAAAACGAATTACAAAAATAACACAATATGGCTAATATCACATTATTTGGAAGTGGGCTTGTAGGTGCAGTAATAGCACAGGATTTGTCTTCTCATCATAGTGTAACTGTTATAGACAAGAATAAAAATTCATTGCAAAAATTTTCATTTAAAAAAAATATCACCACTGTTGAAGCAGATGCTACGGATAAAAAAGTAATAGAAAGATATTGTGAAAATGCAGATGTAGTAGTAACTGCATTGCCCGGATTTATTGGCTTTCAAGTATTAAAACAAATTGTTGAACTTGGAAAAAATGTTGCAGATATTTCCTTTTATCCTGAAAATGCATTAGAACTCAATGAACTTGCACAAGAAAAAAATTGCACTGTAATTGTAGATTGTGGCGTTGCTCCCGGAATGAGTAATTTTTTTGCAGGTTATTATGCTCACAAAATGGAAGTGGATGAATTTATATGTTATGTAGGTGGCTTGCCTGTTGAGAGAAAATTTCCATTTGAATACAAAGCTCCATTTTCTCCTGTAGATGTTATTGAAGAATACACAAGACCTGCCAGATTAAAAGAGAATGGCAAAATAGTCGTAAAGCCCGCTTTGTCTGAGATAGAATATCTTAATTTTGATAAAGTAGGAACTTTAGAAGCATTTAATACTGATGGATTAAGAAGTTTGCTCTATACGCTCAATATCCCGAATATGAAAGAAAAAACACTTCGCTATCCCAGACATACTCGTTTAATTCAGGCATTCATTGAAACTGGATTTTTTGAAAATAAAGAAATAGAAATCAATGGTCATAAATTAAAGCCCATTGAATTAACTACTAAACTACTAAAAGATGCATGGAAACTTAATGAAGGCGATGATGAATTAACCATAATGAGAATTATTATCAAAGGAAAAGAAAACGGAAAATCCCAAACATATATTTACGATTTATTTGATAAATATGATAAAAACACTGGATTTACTTCAATGTCAAGAACAACAGGATTTACCTGCACTGCAATGGTTAATATGATTTTAGAAAAAGTATTTACTCAAAAAGGTGTTTTTCCACCCGAACTACTTCCCACAAATGATAAGATTTTCAACTATGTCATCAATTATTTAGAAAAAAGAAATGTGGTTTACAAACCATCAGTGATAAGTGAATAATGAATAGAAACGACATTTATGTCGTTTTTGAAAAATGAAAAGATCCAACATTTAAGTCGGTTTTGAATAAAAAATAAATTCCAAATTTTTGAAGTTGAAAATTATTCATCAAAAAATCATTTCAAAATAAAATGTATATTTGCACACAAATATAGTTTTATGTCCAAAGATAAGGATGTAGAAGAAAAAATAAAATCAGCACTAAGTGAAATTCTTCCATATTTACAAGCAGATAATGGTGGAGTTGAATTAGTGGATATTTCAAAAGACACATTGAAAATTCGTTTTACAGGCACTTGCAAAACCTGCGAAATGCAATACTACACTTTCAAAGCCGCTATTGAAGAAACCATCAAAAACAGAGTATCTGAAATTTCTAAAATTGAAATTGTCGCTTAATATTTTCACACACTTATGAAGTTAATTGATATAATCAAAAAATCAAAACATACTTTATTTTCAATTGAAATACTTCCTCCTCTTAAAGGTAAAGGTATAAAAAGTATTTATGACAATATAGATCCATTATTAGAATTCAAGCCCGCTTTTATTGATGTTACTTATCATCGTGAAGAATATGTGTATAAAAAAAGACCTGGTGGTTATTTAGAAAAAGTGAGTGTTCGCAAAAGACCAGGAACAGTAGGCATTTGTGCCGCATTGATGTACAAATATAATGTTGAGGCAGTTCCACATATTATATGTGGCGGATTTAATAAAGAAGAAACTGAAAATGCTTTGATTGATTTACATTTTTTAGGTATTCAAAATGTTCTCGCCTTGCGAGGCGATAGTATTAAATCTGAACCTTATTTTATTCCTGAACCTGGTGGACATGCTTATGCTATTGATTTAGTTAAACAAATTGCCGCAATGAATAAAGGTATTTATTTAGATGAAGAAATGAAAGATGCTGAACCCACTGATTTTTGTATAGGTGTAGCAGGTTATCCTGAAAAACATTTTGAAGCCCCAAATTTTCAAAGTGATTTAATGTGGCTTAAACAAAAGATTGATGCTGGTGCTCATTATGTAGTTACTCAAATGTTTTTTGATAATAAAAAATACTTTGATTTTGTCAAAAAGTGCAGAGAATTAGAAATTAATGTGCCTATTATTCCGGGCATTAAAGTTCTTACTTCAAAAAAACAATTACTTACAATTCCTAAAACTTTTAATGTAGAAATTCCTTTTGAACTATATCAAGAAGTTCAAAAATGCAAATCTGATGATGAAGTTAAGCAAGTAGGTATTGAATGGTGTGTCAATCAATGCAAAGAACTAATGAAAGAAAATGTACCATGCTTACATTTTTATACAATGGGAAATTCTGAAATCACAAAAAAGGTAGCAGAACAGATATTTTGATATAAATGACAAATAATTTCAGATGAAAAATATTAATCCAACATCCATTACTGTAATTATTAGTTTATCTCTTGTTTTGTTTATGCTTGGCATTACCAGTATGGTATTATACAATGCTCAAAAATTGACCATATATGTAAAAGAAAATATAGGTTTTCAAATATTTTTGAAAGATAGTATTCCTGAAAAAGATCTTGAGATTTTACAAAAAGAATTGGTGCAAATGCCTTTTACAAAGTCCATCACTTATACTTCAAAAGAAATGGCCGCAGAACAATTAAAAAAAGATTTGGGTGAAGATTTTATTTCATTTCTTGGATATAATCCATTATCAGCTTCTATTGATATAAAACTTAATGCAAACTATGCTAATAATGATAGTTTAGTAAAAATTGAAAGAATACTTTCTGATAATCCATATATTAAAGAAATTAGTTATCAAAAAAATCTTATAGAAAAAATAAACAGAAACACTAAAATTGTAGTAATGTATTTGTTGTTTTTTGGTATTTTACTGCTCATCGTTGCTGCAACACTCATCAATAATACCATTCGCTTATCAATATATTCACAAAGATTTTTAATAAGAACAATGTATTTGGTTGGTGCTACAAAATTTTTTATAGGCAAACCTTTTATAATAAGAAGTTTAATGCAAGGGATTATAGCATCATTATTAAGTTCTATAATGATAGTGGGAATCTGGTATTTTACAACACAATATGTTCCACAACTTAATATACTTCAATCCATCTGGATGTGGGTAGTAACATTTAGTGCAGTGTTTATTTCAGGAATAATTATCTCCACATTTAGTGCATGGCTTTCTGTCAATTATTATCTGCGTATGCAAAATGCAGATTTGTATTTGTGATTTTGATGATCACTCCACACCTTTCTTTAACTCTTCTATAGTATTTTTGGTATAAAGGTCTGTAATAACACCTAATGGAAAGTTCATTTTAGTTAATTCTTCTTTAAATTTTGTGATTACATCAGATTCAACATTTTTTGGATAAGAAAGAATCAAATATTTTTTACTATAATTTCTTTCAATTTCTTTCCAGTTATTTCTCAATTCCATTTGAATAAATAATCCTCTGAAATGCGGACAATCTAAAATAGCATCATTGACTTTCATTACAAGATATGCTGTTGAATCATTTTGATTTTGGGCTTTGCTTAATCCCATTAAACTTGCAGTAAGTATTAAAACAAACATTCCTTTTTTCATAGTTTTATTTTTTAATAGTTAATAATGAAACATGTCCTTTGTAAAAATGTTTATATCCTGCTATATCATACAATACAATATAGTAGGCATACACTCCTGTTGGAGCAGGTTTTCCTTTGTATGTTCCATCCCATCCTTCATTAAAATCCTCACTTACAAAAATCTTTTCTCCCCATCTGTCATATATTTCCATTTTATAGTTTTTGATTTGAATACCTACACCTTCTGGTTTAAACAAATCGTTTAATCCATCTCCATCTGGTGTGAATGCATTTGGGATATAAATAGCAACATCAGGTTTTACTGTAATTTTTTGAGATGTTGAATCTACACATCCATACATATTTGTTACTACTAGTGTAATAGTATAATCTCCCGGCGTAGTGTATAAATGTTCAGTATTAAATGAAGAAGCCGTATTGTTGGTGCTGGTACTATCTCCAAAATTCCAGAAATAAGTAACCCCACCATTACTTGTATTGACAAAGTATTCCAATCCATTTAATTCACTGATAACTGGTTTTTCAGGATAAAAGGAAGCAATTGGTTTGGGATATGTAATAATATATTGGTTTACAGTTGTATCTTTTTTACAACCAAACATTGTTGTCATTGAAAGTTTTACATCAAATGTATCAACTGTACTATAAACAACCTCTGCAGGATTTGTATTTCCAGTTTGAGTATTACCAAAGTCCCATGTATAACTATCAAAACTACTTCCTGCCAGAGCATTGAATTTTACTTTTAATGGTACACATCCTTTTGTGGTATCTGCTGTAAAAGCTAGTATTGGCAATGGATTCACATTTACAGTAAAAATTCCAACACCATCTGGATTAGTACAACCATCTGATACTGTTAGAGTATATGTCATTGGATTTTGTGAAATATCGCCTATAACTTGTAATGTTTGAGTGCTTGAACCGGTATTCCAGTTGAGAGAATAAGGACCACCATTTCCACCGTAATAATTTCCTGATATAACTATAGTATCTTTATCGCATACACTATAAACATTTGGAACAACAGTAATAGGTGGAAGTACAGTTATTTTAATAGTTTTAGTTTCAGATGTACAATTGTTAGCATCCGTAACATATACATTGTAAAATGAGGTAGATAAAGGAGATACACTAATAGGACCAGAACCAGATAAACCTCCAGTCCAATTGTAAGTATAAGATGGTGTTCCGCCACTTGCATTTGCACTTATATTAATTGATGTACCATAACAAATAGTTGCATCTGGTGAGGTAATTAGTGTGATGGATGTAGGTTGATTGATCATTAAAGTGGTACTGATTAAACAATTATTTGCATCCAATACTTCCACAGTGTATTGTCCTCCTGGTAAATTAGTAGCTACAGATTGTGTGCCTCCTACAGGCAACCATTGATATTGATATCCTCCTACGCCGCCGCCAACAGTAACTGTTCCGCTTCCTGTTGGAATTCCATAACAGGTTGAACTATTGGATGAAGCAGCAATAGTCAATGGAGGTGGCTGTATAATAGATGTCGTGTCTGAAATAGAGCAACCATTTAAATCTTTAACAGTAACAGTATAATTTCCAACTGGTAAGTTGCTTACATAAGAGTTATTATTATTGACAGGTGTCCATGTATAAGAATATCCGCCATTTCCGCCACTTGCACTTGCTGATACCCAACCATCGCTACTGCTATTACAAGATACACTTCCAGATGAAACGGTTAAAGAAAGAGCTGGTGGTTCATTGATTTGAACAGTTGTAGATGCAGTACAATTATTAACATCAGAAACAGTTATGGTATAAATATTTGGAGAAAGATTAGTTACAGTGGCACTTGTCATACCTCCGGGATTCCAAGAATAAGAGATAGTTCCGGTACCACCATAAGCATTTACAACAACGCTTCCATCATTGGCACCAGTACAAGAAATTGAATGTGTTTGCATTATTACTAATGATGGAGATGAAATGGGTTGAGGGATATTGACGGTTGTAAATGTAGAACCACATGCACCTGCATCAGAAACGGTAACTGTATATGGACCGGTTGGCACACCAGTCATAATGCTCCCCGTTTGGGCAGAAGGTGTCCATAAGTAGTTGTATGGTGGCATACCACCTGATACATTAACTGTTGCACTTCCATTACTTCCTCCAAAACAAGATACACTATTTGTAGAAGCAGTAATACTGAATTGAGGATATACTTGCACAGTTTGGGTAGTAACAAGTACTGTAGTTCCGCAAGTTGTTTGCATGGATAAAGTATAAGTGCCGGGAGTAGTGTAAACAAGAGAAGTATCATTGGTAGTAGGATTAATGGGCGATCCATTTACAAACCATTCTAAACATGCATCGTTAGTAGGAGTAGTATTAGTAACTTTTAATGTATCACCAATACACAAATTAGCTTTATTAACTGTAAATGTTGGAGCAATGGCACTACAAGTAGCACAAATAAAATTATCAGAAGGATTAACATTTGCAATGACAGGAGTTTGTTGATATGGAGAAATACTGTGGTTTACCCAATAAGATAAAGGTACAGATGTAGTTATAACACTTGATGTAATATCTTTATATGTATAACCAATTCCAGCAGATGCATAACATGAACCGCAAATACCCAAACTATCAGTTGCCGCTATGAATGGGTCGTAATCTCCTCCACTTCCATTTTGGGTATTTCCAACGGCTAAAAATCTTTTTCCTGAATAGTTAAATACATTTATGTACGAATCACTATTTGGGAAACCATAACCAGTATTGTTTATAGGAATTCCTGTATTGTCTAATACGGCAAGAAATGCTTCTGGAACTCCTGATACAAATGCTCCCCATGTTCTTCCAACAACTGCAATTTTACCAGTTTGGGATACAGTAAGTGCCATAGTATAATTATCCCATCCTGCTCCAAATCCATAAGTTTTTGCCCATTGTAAATTTCCATTCATATCAATTTTTAAAAGTAAAGAATTTTGTGTATTAGGTCCTGCCAATAAAGGGTTACCTGCATTTGTTGTTATTCTACTAGCAATCAATAATCCACCGTCTGAAGTTGGAATACACTTATGAAAACTATCATTTTCCCATCCTTCTTTTTGATTAGTGCCATAAGTTTTTATCCATAATACATTACCATAAATATCCATTTTAACTACAAACAAATCAAAGTTTCCCGCTCCAAAGGAGGTAGTACTACCAAGAGCATAAATATAAGTGCCGTTTGTCGTTACATAATTAAACATATCATAATTTGGACCTGCTAACTTTTTTGTAAAAAGATAAGTACCAGATGAATTGTAAAAACTTATGCATGCATCATTTGGTGATGGGTACCACATATCAGTACCACCTACAGCAACGATATTTTGATTAGGTAATTCAGTAATAGATTGTGCCCATTCAGTAGTTCCGCCTAATGGATTATTTCTCCACAATTCATGCCATAATAAGTTTCCACTAGCATCTACTTTCATCACAAGCCAATCATAACCGCTACCAGTAATATCTGCTGCACCTGCAACAACTAATCCACCATCGTAGGTTTCTTTGATATCTAGTCCTCCTGCAGAATTTCCAAAATCATAAGTTTTGTACCATTGCAGGGCACCGCACTTATTTATTTTTGCAATATATACATTACAATGACCTGCCTCGTGTTGTCCAGTGATAGCAATCCCTCCATCACTTGTTTGACATGCACCTAATCCGCCATTCATTCCAGGAAATGAATATTTTTTCAAAAATTTAATGTTTTGTGCATTTGATATCACATATATTAGTGTCATTAAAATCAAAAGTATCCTTTTCATCGGTTTAAGTTTTTAGTAGTTTTTTGCTTTTTCTTTATTTAATAATGCTACATGTCCTTTGAAGGTTCTGATATCTAATTTTTTATTTGAGTTTTCTACCATCACTTCAATGTAATAAGCATATATACCATCTTCACATATTTGCCCCTTGTATGTTCCATCCCATCCTTGGTGTATATCTTCTGTAGAATATATTAGCATGCCCCATCTATTAAAAATTCTCATTAAAAAATTTTTTTCAGAAATTCCTATACCTTTAACATTAAAGGTATCATTTAAACCATCTCCATCTGGAGTAAAAACATTCGGTATATACACTGCAAAATCAGGATTTATTTTTACAGTTTTATAAACACTGTCTCTGCAATCAAATTCATTCATCACAAATAATCCTACGGTATATTCGCCATCTCTTTCATAATAATGTATTGGTGATAATTCATTACTCAAGTTTGCATTTGATAATGGATCTCCAAAGTTCCATTGAAAAAATGTTCCTCCAACGGATTGATTAATAAAAGTAACAATCGGTTCATAGTTATTGATGGATGATGGTGAGTAAGTAAAATCAGCAATTGGCTTTGGATATACAGTAACATCTTTAATACTCATTGTATCAATTTTACAGCCATATTGATTAGTAATGAGTAGTGTGGCGGAATAAATTCCCGTATTATATAAAACATTTACATTATTTCCGTTAGATGACAATCCTGTTTCAAATGTCCATTGATAAGTATCATTTGTAGATGTAGAAATAGCAGTATATTGAACATTCAAAGGTTCGCAGCCATCTTTCTTGTCTGTTGTAAAATATCCTTTTGGTAATGGATGTATACTGAGAGTTACAATGATATTCGCATCTGGAACTGTACAACCATCTGAAATGGTAACTGTGTATGTTTGTGGATTATTGGCATAATTTCCAATTACTTGCATTGTAGGAGTTGAAATTCCATTGTGCCAGTCGTATGCATAAGGGCCTCCATTTCCAGGACTTGTTAAGGTAAAACCTAAAACTGCGGTGTCTTTATCACAAACTGTAATTGTATTACCAATTCCGCTTAAAGGTGGTAAAACATGAATGTAAATTGTTTGTGTGGATGATTGACAATTGTTATTATCTTTTGCATAAACACTGTAAGTAGTACTAACAGTAGGAGATACAACATAAGGACCTGTTGATGTAAAAGTAGGATCTGACCAAAAATAGGTATATGGTGGATAACCTCCGTTAGCATAAGCATAGATATTAGTAGATTGACCATAACAAATTGTATAATTAGAAGATGTATTTACTAAAATTGGTGGAGGTTGAGGTAGATTAAGTGTATTTGTTACTATACAATTATTATTATCTTTCACTATTAAAGTATAATTTCCTGCTGGCAAGTTTGAAACATTTGAGGATGAAATATTTATGGGTAACCATGTATAAGTTAAAGGTGGAGTGCCACCAGATACAGTGGTTGAAATAATTCCTGTAGAATAACCATAACAAGTAACTGGAGTGAAACTTACAGGAGCATTGATTTGTGGTGGCTGATTAATGATAACAGAATTTGTATGAATACAATTATTGGCGTCTTTTACAATAATAGCGTAATTTCCTGCTGAGATATTTGAAGCAGTTGCAGAGTTAATACCAGATGGATTCCATGTATAGGAGTATGGCGGCGTTCCACCATTTACCTGAATGGTAGCACTACCTGTTGGTGTATTGTAACAATCTACATCTTTTGAAGAAACTGTTGAAGTAATAGGTAAAGGTTCATTTACAGAAACAGTACCAAATGCAATACATCCATTTGCATCTGTTACTCTTACAGTATAGGTATTTGGAGGTAAATTATTGATGGTTTGTGTATTTTGCCCTGTATTCCATAAATAAAAAAATGGGCTTGTTCCAATTGTAGGAGTTGTAGTGGCAATACCATCGGCATAGCCAAAACAAGAAACATTTGTTGCAGATAAAACGCTATGAGGATTAGGATTTACAATAACATTATGTGTATCTTTTCTAACACAGCCATTTGCACCTTGTGCAAAATAGTAATAATTACCACTTTGAGAAATTGAGATATTTGGAATACTTGTAGTTTGCGTATTCGCAGAAAAACCATTAGGTCCTGTCCATGTATAAGAAATTGCAGAACCTCCCCCTACTAAATTTAATGTACTTGTTTCACACAATGGTGTATTGACAGTTGATGGTGGAGGTAAATTTTTTACAGTAATATTTTTTGAAGTAATGCTAATACAACCGTCTATTGATTGAGTAAGTAAAGAATAAGTGCCGGAAGCGGATGTTGAAACATTGGGGATAACTGGATTTTGAGCATTAGATGTAAAACTATTTGGACCACTCCATAAATAATTAACTCCGCCGCTACCTGATAATTTTAATGTATCTTTTTCGCATAGTGGGTTGTTGTAACTGATATTTGCAACTGGAGGTGGAGCAGTATTCATTTTAATTAAAACAACATAGCCACTTTTGCCGTCATTATTAGCATTTCCACCATTTGCAAAACCAGCAGGCAAATCTGGGTCTGTGGCATTAGCACAAGTGTTTGTGCCAGCAGGTGCAGCCATTGTAAAACTGCTTACAACTGGATAGCCGGTTGCTGGTATAGCATAGCCATTTCCACTGCCACCGCCAGTTCCACCACTTCCCATAGTACTTGGAGGACATAGATTGTTACCAGAGTTCGTTCCACCAGTACCTCCATTTGTAAATCCGCCTCCTCCACCTCCGCCGCCACCGCTTGTTCCTGCTACAGGCATTGCCCCATCGGCGCCATCTTTAATAACATTGCCGCCATATATTCCATAAGTACTCACACAAGAATTGGGCATACCATTGTTACCGCCACCACCACCATTTCCGCCAGGTGTTGCCATATTTCCTCCGCCGCCACCTCCACCACCAGGGGCTACAACTATTACATTAGTTCCGATAGCAACAGCAGTAGAACCACCACCACCACCACCAGATGTTGTAGGATCTGGACTATTTCCGCCTCCGCTTGAAATGTTTCCTCCACCATTTCCTCCCCATCCAAAACCAAATCCTCCTGTACCTCTGACAGGAAAACTTTGAGATAACTGGCCTTTTGTTCCAGGGCACCCAACAAATATGGTAATAAATTCACCTGGTGTAACATATACTAATGCTTCTGCATAGCCACCACCACCACCTTTACCGCCTTGCGAACCTCCGCCGCCGCCTCCACCTGCTCCCCAGGCCTTAATTTTTAATAAACATACATCATTAGGTACTACATAAGTATAGCCCATTCCTGTGCAGGAAAATGTTTGTAATACTGTTTGAGGGAAAAAATATTGGACATAAAACAGAAAAAAAATGTATATATAAAAATACTTTTTCATAAAAAGTAGATATTTGCTGCAAATTTAAAGAATTTTTGAGAATATAATCAAGTCCCATTGTGTGAATGGTATGTTTTATTGAGCGAACGGTATGTTTTATTTAGTAAAGGATAATTTTAATTCCCACATTTTTTCAATAGTGCCATATAAAAACCATCAAATCCACTGGATGGTAAAATGGTTTGTTGTTTGATAAGTTGAAATTCTGGATGTTGTGATAAAAAATTTTCTACTTGTTGTTCATTTTCTTTTTTAAGAATGCTGCAAGTTACATATAATAAATAACCATCGGGTTTTAGCATGGTTGAATAATCATTAAGGATTTGTTTTTGTAAATTGATAAGTTCCTGTAAAGTTGTAGTAGAAAATTTAAGTTTTGTATCAGGATGTCTTTTAATAATGCCTGTGCCACTACAAGGGGCGTCTATAAGCAAAATATCGGCAGTTTCTTTAAGTCGTTTGAATATTTTTGAAGACGAAATATGTTTAATTTGAATATTACTAATGCCTGCCCGTGCGGTTCTCTTTTTCATTTCAATGAGTTTTTTTTCATCAACATCCATTGCAATTATTTTACCTTTATTATTCTTTAATGCAGATAAATGCAAACTTTTTCCTCCGGCACCTGCACAGGCATCAATGATTATTTTTGATTTTTCTAAAATATCAAAAGGAATAAAATGAGCAACTTTTTGTGAGGAAATATCTTGAAATTCGTATAAGCCAGATTTAAATAAATGATTTTGACTTAAATATGATTTGTTGGTAATTATTAATGCTTCAGGAACTTCTGGATGAAATTTTGTGTGAATGTTTAATTGTGCTAATTCTTTTGCTAATGCTTCTTTGGATGTTTTTAAGGTGTTAGTACGAATTACTAATGGTGCTGGCATATTTAATGCCTTTGCTTCTTTAAGCCATTCCTGATAACCTAATGATTGAATGCCTTCATTCCATAATTCATCATTGTAAGATAATTGAATTTGTTCAGGAATAGAAGAATTATCAATATCTGGAATATGAAATGGTGGTTTAAAGTTATCAAAATTAATATTGTTAATTTGAAAGTAGGTGTATAAAATTTTTTCTAAAGAAGAATCATTTGCAATGTGTTGATAATAATAAAAATAACGCACGATATTATATGTAGTTTCTGCAATAAACTGACGATCCCTCTTTCCTAATTTTTTGTTTTGTCTAAAAATATATTCTAAAACTTTATCAGAGTAGAAATTTTCGTTTATTATTTTATGAAGGGCATCAAGTATGGTATTTATGAGGGGTTTATGTAGTTTCATTTATTAAAAAATTTTTTGGGCAAAGGTGAGATATTTTTTTTATTTAATATGTATAAAAAATTATGTATATTTGCAGTATCAAAATTTAAGTTTATGAAAAATAGTTTAGGTTTTTTTGCGGCAATAGGTGTTGTTTTTGCTTCTGTATTTTATGTTTCCTGCAATAAAAATACTACTTGTAAAGTTAATGTAAAATGTGTGAATGCAAGTACTGGTACGGCTGTAAGTAATGCAGATGTGAAACTTTATGCGCCTGTAAAAACAGCATCAGGAGGGACAGTGGAAGCAGATGTGAAAGCAACCGGCACTACTGATTCTTATGGAATGGTTTCTTTTACATTCAAATTACCTGCCATATTTAATATCAAAGCTGTAAAAGCGAGTGATTCTCTTGTTGGTACAGGAATGGTTACATTAGAAGAAGGTAAAACTGTAGAAGCCACTGTTCAAATGAAACATCAATAATTTTTTTTCAACCTTACAGAATTGAAAGGGAATAGTTTTGTGATTAAAAATGTATTTTTTTTAGTTTTTTTTTCTATTGTATTTTTTTCTTGCGATAGTCCAGTTTTTCATAATAAAAAATCAGAAGGTGTTATTGAATACAAAGTAGAAGCAGTTGATAAACAACACCCTCTTGCAGGATTAGCACCAGATAAGGCAGTTTTGAAATTTAAAGACAATAAATATCTTATTGAAATGAGCACGATGGGTGTATTCAAAACAACATTTATTATTGATGGTGATAAAAAGACATTAACAGAGATGATAAAATTTATGGATATAAAAAATGCATGCATAGAAACACAGGAAGATTTAGTGCAGGAAGCGAATATGTATGCATTGAAATTCAAAGAAACGAATGAAAAAGTAAAATTAGCCAATTACAAGTGTCATAAACTTTATGCGTATTATGTAAGAAATCCGCAGGATAGTTTTGAAGTGTTATACACCAAAGATTTAGAACCAAAAGATATTTATGAATTAAGTGCTTATAAAGGTATTCAGGGAATGCTGATGAAATACAGATTACGCAAATGGGGACTGGAGTTAGAATTTACAGCTCAAAATGTTTCGCTTCAACAAGTGCCTGATGAAGAATTTGAATTGCCTTCTTACTACAAAATTATGAGTAAAAAAGAAATGGAAGATTTTATTAAGAGTTTGCAATAATGGCTTTCAGTTTTTCTAAATTTATATTGTTATCAAATTTTTCAAGTAGTTGTTTTCTTTGAAATAAAATACCATCGTCAAACTCAAGTGTTTTTAAGTGGTTGATGGTTTCTATCATTTCACGTGCAGTGTTTTTGATGTAAAGTGATAAATTAGCTTGTAGTGAAGTGCCTGCTATCATTTTATCATTACAAATAATAAATCTTGCAGAAAATAAACTATTGAGTAATTTGAGTTTTAATCCAGTGGCTTGATGTGTGTAAAGCCAAACAATATGGGCATTTTGAATGAGTTGTTTCATTTCTTCATTATCAGGATTGGCTACAATTTGAATGTGAGAAAATTTTTTAGCCAACTTGTATAAAAATTTTGGTGGATTTTTTCCAGCGATGATAATTTGAAAATCAATGTGGGGGGCAATGTTTTTAATTAACCATTCAGCGGATTTGTAGTTTTCCGCTACGCTTAAATTGCCGTGATACAATAGATAATCTCCTTTGCCTTTACAAAGATAAATATCGCTACAATTATGAAAAGAAGGAATGAGTGAAGTTTTATAGTTGTAATAATATCTGTGAACATAAGCATCATCATTTTCTGTAACGGGTAAAATAACATCAGCAGATGCAAAAGCTTTTTTTTCGTAAAAATACAGTTTAATGGTTTCAATCAAAAAATATATTTTTTTGAAAATGTTTTTTTCCGCCAGAAATAAATGAAAGTAATAATGGTGTTCTATATTGCTTAATCTTAAAATTTTCTTTTTGTGAGATAATGAGGGATGCGAAATGTAGTATGCAGAATGAAGTGTTTCAAATAAAACAGGATAATTATCTTGATTTAAATTGTTTAATAATTCTTTGTTAGCCCTTGAATAAACAGTAAAAGGTAAAAAAGATAATTGCTTTGAAAAGGAAGTATTTCTTTGATAATAATAAATTTTGTAACAATACTTTTCTAATTCTTTTGCTTGAGGTTTATTGTTGTATTGAAAGCAATGTAGAATGATTTTAAATCCTGCCTGATGAAGATATTTGATTTTGTAAAACACATCTATTATTCCACCATAGTCGGGAGGATAAGGAATATCAAAGGAAACAAGATGTATGAATGTATCTTCACTCACTATAATGGTAATTTTTCAAGCATAAATGCCTTGTAAAAATTTTCTAATACCTGTAATTGTAATGTGTGTAAATCAATATTTAAAACTTCTGATGCAGATTGATAAATATCTTTGATGGAAATACTTTCATCGTTGTTGAAAAACAAGATTTTTTTAGATGAGATATTTTTTATCCAGTAAATGGCTTTGGGATTTTTTAGATAAATGTCTTTATCAAATGCAACATAAAAATCTTTGAGTTCATTGAGAGTATCTTTATTTTCGGGCAGATAATCAATAGGGATAATAAGTGGTGTTTTGTTTTTTAGTTTTTGTAAGGTAGCCATCACATCATCCCATGCTTTGAAGCAATAAAGTATAATAGGTTTTTTTAATAGATTAGCAGTTTTGATTTGAACTTCAAAAACTTTTTTTTGTTCAGCATAGTTGGATTCAAAAGTTTTATCTAACCCGCATTCGCCAATAGCAATACAGTTTTTTTCGGAAGATAAAATGTGGAATTTTTCTAATGCTTTTTCAATGTTAGAATGATCAACATACCAAGGATGAATACCTGTTGAATACAAAATGGGCTTTTGAAGAGTATCAAAACTAATATTGACTACTTCAATACCTGCTTCTTGAAAATTCTCTTTTGTAAAGATGTTTATATACATTGCAAAAGCAAATTTAATAACAATAAAGTGATTGTGCAAGAAAAAGTTTTGAGAGGGGTGTGGGGGAGAATGGGGTGTTAGTGAAAATAGATGAGAGTATAAAGATAAAATTATTAATATTTATACAAAGAACTCTGATTTATGAAGATTTTAGAGTAATAGCGAAATAACTTTGATATAATTTCGGAAGTTTTTATACAGGATATTCATTCCAGATTTTGCCTTCGAAAACTCTGCCATTTGCTTTTTTACTTCTTTTTACTTCATCTGCACCCCAAGTGCCCCATTGTTTGAAAAAGAATGCTACACCTTGCTTTTTGCATTGGTTAAAAATTTCTAGCACCCATTCTTTTTTAATTTTTCTTGCTTTTAAGCCAGATTCTCCACCAACTATTGCCCAGTGAATACCTTTAAGATTTAATTTGCCTACACTACCAATAAGTGGTTCAAATGAAACAAATTTTACTTTTGCTTTTATTTTTCTAAGTGAATCTATTCTGTATTTGAATGTAGCATTTTCTACACTTACACCAAGCCAAACATTATTTGGTACTTTTTTGTCTTTTAAGTACTCAAGCATATTTTGGTCTCTTTTTGTAAGAATTTGATAAGTATGTTGTGGCGTTTGTTTAATCACATCAAAAATCATATCAAGATATTCGTAGGGCATTTCTTCATGAAACAAATCGCTCATTGAATTGACAAAGAATTTTGTAGGTTTTTTGATAAGTAGGGGTTGTTCTAATCTATGGGGTAAAATTTTGAATTTAAAGCCATCTTTGTAATCAGAAACGCCCATTGCTTTAAGTCGTTTAGCAAAAATTTCTGCATAACAAAATTTACACCCAGCAGAAACTTTATTGCATCCAATGCTTGGATTCCAGACCTTTTCAGTCCATTCAATTTTTGTGGATTTCATTTTTTTCTTTTTTGAATTTTCTTTTCAATAATATATTTTGCTATTTTATGTGCAGTTGGGTTGTTTGATGCAAAAACAAAGTGATAAATTGTAATGTTTTTTCTATTCATTAATTTTAATGGTTCTTCTGTAACAAATTTGAATATACTCTTTAGTTTTTCAACGTAAATATTTGCAATTTTTTGAATTGTATCTTTTTCTTTAGAAATTATTTTTTCATTACCGAACAAAGTATTTATTTTTTCAGTTTTATAAAACTTTTTTCTAATTTCTTCTTCTGAAAGACCAAAAAATGATTCTAATTTTTTAGAATATTTCAATTCCCCCTGTTTATCTAGTAATCGATTTATTATTACCCCTGAAGGAACAAGTATCCATAAATCCACTCTTTTGTCTTTCAAACATTCTATACTTGACCATTCAATTTGCATTCCGAATGGATCTAAAAAAATAAGTGCTGCTTTACTTCTATCCAAATGTTCACTAAATTCTTTTAATTTTGAATTTACATCACCAGCAATAAAATAACATTTATCATTTAAGAGATTTTTGCTATATAATTTTATCTTTAATTCTCTTAATGCAGTTTCATCAACATCAACAAAATAATATTCATCAAATTTTTGAGTTAAGTTTAGAACTCTTTCTGCTGAACCTCTATAAATATTATTTTCATCGTTGAAAAAATCAGAGAACAGTTTCTTTTGTTCATCATCTAAATTATCATCATACCTACTTCCACTTCCAGCAAATCCATCAAAATAAATCGTAGTAGGCCACCCATTATATTTTTTCTTTTGGCTATTCATAATAGTTAAATATTCAATAACGTAATGTTCAAATGTCTCTAACTTTTCTTCTGTCCAATTTCCACCCCAATTTTCTTTTTTCATAATTTTTTTATTACAAATATACTACATTTTTTAATTTTAGAATAGAAAAAATTGAAACCAAAGTAAAGCATTTTTATACTATTGATTTACTCTTAAAAAATTTACTTATCCACAATAGATTGTTATTTTTTTTCAATAAAACAATTTTATTCATCTCCTATCACTCAAAACTTTGAATCTGCTGAAATGTAAGTTTGCAGTTTAGCCATTCATCGTCAAAAAGTGTATTTAATTTTTTGTAAAATTCTATTGCTGGTGTATTCCACTTTAATACTTGCCATTCTAATTTTCTTACTTTTTCTTGTTTGGCTACTTTTATCAATGCCTTTATTAATGCCATTCCTATTCCTTTCTTGCGATGTTTTTCAGTTACAACTATATCATCTAAATAAATACATCTGCCTTTCCATGTAGAATATTTGTAATAATATAAAGCAATACCAACTATTTCATTATCTAATTCCGCAACAAAAAAATCAAATACTTTGTTTGCAAAATCTTTTTCCATTTCATCAATGCTTACTTCCACTTCATTTGGTGCTTTTTCATAAGTGGCTAATTCTTTGATTAAATCTAATGCTGCAGGAATATCTTGTTCAGTGCCTTTACGAATGTTTATCATAAAGAATTGTTTTTGTATAAATATCTCAATACTACTTTTTGCAATGTTCTTTTGACAATAAATTCTGAAACTATTTCTGAATAAGATTTTGTATTACCTGAAATGTTATTACGAATAGATGATTCCGACACATCTACTCTATACAACCAAGATTGAATTTTTTCAATGCCTGAATTAGTAGCAATAATTTGCTGAACTTTTTGATGTAATCTGTTTATCATTTCTGAAAGTGTGAATGGTGCATTAAATAAATCATCTTCTAATTCTACACCCGTCATTGATGCGTCTTTTTTCAACTGATTACAAAATGAATTTACTATTTCTTCAATCTGCAAATAATGTTCATCCGGCAAATTATTCTTACTCATTGATTATGCTTGTTTGGGATGTTTGGTGAGTAATAATCGTTCTAATTTTTTCTTTTCAACAAAATGTGTTTTGACTAATTCATCCACATCAGAAAATTGCACATTTACATAAAAAGTTCCTTCGGGATAAATAGCAATGGTAGGACCTAAATCACAAATACCCAAACATCCACTTCTTTGAATACGAATATTTCCCTTTATTGAATATCTTGTAAAAGCGTCTTTCAAAAGCTGAATTAATTGAAGCCCGTGTTCTTCGCCACAGGATAATCTGGTGGAATTTTTTCTTTCGTTTGTGCAAACAAATATGTGAATATCGTAAATCACAGATTGAGGTTTCAAAAATTATTTCATCAATGCATCTAATTGTTTTTGACTAACGCCTGTAGTGCTGTATCCACCGTCGTTGTATATGTTTTGCATGGTGATTTTTTTGGTGAAGTCAGAAAATAAAGCCACACACACACCAGCAAAATCATCTGCTGTAGCATTTCCTAATGGAGATTGCATATCAGCAAAATCAAAAAATTCATTGAATCCTTTAATTCCGCTACCAGCTGTTGTTTTGGTTGGAGATTGTGAAACAGTATTTACTCTTACTTTTTTATGAATACCATAATGATAACCCCACGAACGAGCAATGCTTTCTAACAATGCTTTAATATCTGCCATATCTGTATAAAAAGGATAAGTTCTTTGTGCACCAATGTAAGTTAATGCTACAACAGAACCGTATTCATTAATAGCATCCATTTTGTAGGCAACAGCTAAAAGTTTATGTAATGACAATGCAGATACATCAATGCCTTTTAAGTAGTAATCATAATTTAATTCTGTATATGGAATATTTTTTCTGATATTGATACTCATTCCAATAGAATGAAGAATAAAATCAATTTTACCATTGAAATGCTTTAAACTCTCGTTATATAATTTTTCAATATCTTCAAGATTTGTTGCATCTGCGGGAATGACAGGGGCATTTATTTTTTCAGAAAGTTTTTTTATTTCACCCATTCGCATAGCAATAGGTGCGTTTGTAAGCACAATTGATGCACCTTCTTGATGTGCTAATTCTGCTACTTTCCATGCTATAGAATTTTCATCTAATGCACCAGTGATAATTCCTTTTTTACCTGATAATATACCCATAATTTTATTTTTTTGTGCCCCTAATTTGTGAAATACAAAAGATATAGACAAAAAATTGTAAATATTCAGGTGGTTTAAAGTGATTAAAAGGATACATTTCACGCAGAGTCCGCAGAGAATAAGAACAACATACACGCAAAGATTTTTAATAATTTTTAGTTATGATTTTTATCGTCATTACGAGCGAAGCGAAGTAATCTCAAAAGTATTATCCACATAACAATTACGAGATTGCTTCGGCCTAAAGCCCTCGCAATGACGAAAATACTAAACACTTAAAACCCAATACTAATTATACCAAAGGTACTTTAATTTCTAAAAAATTCCGCTTTCATGCTTTTAGTCAGCAAAGCCATTGGAAGCTTGCGTTGGGGTCTCCCATTCTGAGTGAAGCGAAGAATGGGGGCAAGTTCCAATGGCGGTCTGTCGAAGGCAGATTGCCTTCTAAAAGCAGATTTTTTGCTTACTTTTTTCTAAAAAAAAGTAAGAGAAATAAATGTTTTTACTCTAAAATATTCTGAAATCAGAGTTATTTTAGTATAAATAACTTAAACAATTTTCCATTACTTCTTTTCCATATTCTGATAAAATAGATTCTGGATGATATTGCAAACCAATTATTTTATACTTGTTATGTACAAAACTCATTACCCAATTTTTTTCATCAATACTAAGTGGGACGAGATGATTACTTAAATCATTTTTTTGTATTCCCCAAGAATGGTATCTACCAACTAAAAATTCATCAGGACAATTTTTGAATATAAAATGATTAGAAATCACTTTCATTTTTTTACTTTGGCCGTGTTCAGGAAATTCAAGATTAGATAATTTACTTCCAAAGTATTCACCAATACCTTGCATACCCAAACAAATGCCAAGCATAGGTTTATATGAATGATACTGATGAATAATTTTCATCATTTTTCCCGCGTCTTTTGGAAGTTTTGGGCCAGGTGAAAATACAATTAAATCATAATTAGCAACACTTTTCACATCAATTTCATCATTGCGAATCACATCAATTATGCCATCAAAAATCACTTCAATTAAATGCACTAAATTGAAAGTAAAACTATCGTAATTATCAATCAACAATAATTTTTTTTGCATATTATAGATTCACCAATTTTTTCAATATCCACGCCAATGCATTAAAAACTGCACTTTCTATAATGTAATCTCTGCTTTGATTTCCAAATTGAAATAATTTTGTTTCAATATGATTATCAAAATACAAAGCCATCCAAACAGTGCCAACGGGCTTATCGGGCGTGCCACCAGTTGGTCCAGCAATTCCACTTACAGCCAATGCAATATCTGTATTCAAAAGTTTTTGAACACCGCTTACCATTTCTTCAACACATACTTTACTCACTGCACCAAAGTTATTGAGTGTTTCTTTTTGAACATTCAATTGATTCATTTTTACTTCATTGCTGTATGAAATAATACTTCCTTTAAATACTTCTGATGCACCTGAAATTCTTGTTAATTCAGCAGAAATACTTCCACCTGTGCAACTTTCAGCAAAAGAAATAGTATATTTTTTTTCTTTTAATTTTGACACTACAATACTTGCTAATGGATGTTCTGATGTGTCTTCAAAACTTTCTTCACCTACAAAGTGATTTCCTAAAATTTCTTTTAATTGATGAATGTATTGATTTAATTTATTTTCAATATCAGGTTGATGTGAATAACTTGATAATCTCAAACGAATTAAGTTTCTATTAGGAAGATAAGCCAATTTAATTCCATCTTTTTGCAAATCATTTTCCCAATTTTCAATCTTCAATGCTAACTCACTTTCAGGAATACCAAATACAAAGACAGTTTTATGAATGATTTGATTTTGATTTTCATTTTTCAATGTTAATAGAAATTCTTTAAGCATTGGTTTCATTTCAAAGGGAACGCCAGGCATTGCAACATAAGTGCTATTGTTTTTTTTCAAAATCATTCCAGGAGCAGTGCCTAAATAGTTTCTGATAATTTTACATTTACTCAACACCAATGCTTGTTGTTTGTTCAAATCATTCATCTCACGATTTCTTTTCGCTAATAAATTTTTTATATCGTTCAAAACTATTTCACTTTCTATAAGCGTATCTTCAAAAAATTTACACAAAGTATGTTTGGTTATATCATCTTTTGTTGGACCTAATCCACCTGTTATTATTACCACATCATATTTTTGTCCTTCTTCAAGTGCTTTTAATATCTCATTTTCATTATCTTGAATAACTAATATCTTGTTAACTTTAATACCTTGTAAATTCAATTGTTTAGCAATGTAAGAAGCATTAATATTAACTATTTGACCAATTAATAATTCATCACCAATGTTGATAATAAGAGCGTTCATAAAAATTTTTCGCAAATATCTGCAATAACCGATTAATCTTAAAATATTTATTTAATACTCTTCATAATATGAAATACATTATCTTTGCCATTGTTATTTAATAATTATGAAAAAGTATTATTTTAGTTTTTTATTGTTTGTAAATATCTCATTTTTATTTTCACAAGATGATGAAAATTCCACATCAAAATTTTGTAAAGAAATTGATAATAAACAAGCCATTAAATTGTACGAAAAAGGCACTAACAAAAAAAAGTATAAAAAGCCCGAACGATTACAGTTTTTAAGAGAATGTTTACAATTAGAACCTGATTTTGTAGAAGCCAATTTTGCTATGGCTCAAGAAATTATAGTGCATTGTAAATTAGAAAACAAACCTTTTACACCCGCTTTACCTTTTTTGTATAAAGTTATTGCTAATTGTCCTGACTTTCATTCAAACCCTTATTACTACATAGGTTTTGATTATTATGAAAAAATGAAAAATGATTCTGCTATAAAATATCTTGAATTATTTTTAAACTTCAAAAGCGATGACCCTAAAAAATTTGATAAGGACTTTGAAGCAGAAATATATCAGGCAAAAGAAATGATTAAGTATGCTAAAAAAGAAAATGAATTGAAAAAGAAAGTTGTTCCTTTTAATCCAATAGTGGTAAAAGATATTTCCACACCTCAAGATGAATATCTTGCGTCGCTTTCTCCAGATGATCAATATTGTTATTTTGTAAGAAAAGAGCCCATTCAATCCAAAGATTTAATTTATCAAACTGATAAAGAACAAGAAGTTTTTATGGTTGCTATCAGAGATAATAAAACAGGAATGTTTGACAAAGGAAGTGAAATGCCACCACCCTTCAATACTACAGATGATAATCAGGGCGGATGTTCAATTACAGTGGATAATAAACATTTGTTTTTTGCAATGATGAGATATGAAGGCGGTGCACAACCCAATTGTGATATTTATGTAAGCGATATGATTGATGGAGAATGGAAACCTTACAGAAAGGTACCAAATATCAATCATCCAGTATATTGGGATTCACAACCCAGTGTATCTGCCGATGGAAATACACTGTATTTTGCAAGCGATAGACCCGGTGGATATGGAGGCACAGATATTTATGTAAGTTACAGAAATCCTAAAACAGGAGAATGGAGTGTGCCGCAAAATCTTGGCCCTAAAATTAATACGCCCGGTCATGAAAGAACACCTTTTATTCATAGTGATAGTGAAACTTTGTATTTCAGCAGTGATGGACATTTTGGTTTTGGAGGTTTTGATATTTTTTATTCCCGCAAAAATGAAAAAGGTGAATGGACTGAACCCGAAAATATCGGTAGCCCTATAAATACACAAAGTGATGAATTAGGATTCTTTGTAAGTTCAAATGCAAAACACGGTTATTTCTGTGCTTATGCAGAAGGGCCACTTGCTTCAAAAGGCGTTGGAAAATATGATTTGTTTATGTTTGAATTATACAAAGACGCAAGGCCAAATGAAGTAACCATTTTAAAAGGACAGTTAGTGGACTCTTTACAAAATCCTCTTTCAGGAAAAACAACTGTTGAAATAAATTATCCAGATAATAAATCAAAAACTTATGCAGCGGTGGATTCATCAAGCGGAGAATTTGTTGCGGCTATTAATCTAAAAAAAACAAAAGGTCAAGAAATTTTAATTAATGTAAAAAAAGATGGTTACGCATTTTCATCTCAGGTCATTAAAGTACCAGAAAATGCTAATTTTTATACCAGCTTAGATACAGTAAAAATTATCACTGATAGTGTAAAGCCGGGAAAAGCATTTGTTATTAATAATTTATATTACAAAACCAATAGTGCAGAAATTGAAGAGAGTTCTAAAAAAGTTTTGATTAAATTTGCAGAATACTTAAAAGAAAATCCAAAGCTAGTAATAGAAATTCGTGGGCATACAGATAATGTTGGTAATCCAAAAGACAATGAAGCACTGTCATTAAATCGTGCCTATTCGGTGAAAGAATTTTTAGAAAAGCAAGGAGTTGATGGCAAGAGAATGCAAGCAAAAGGTTTCGGATCAAGTATGCCCATTACTTCTAATGCAACAGAAGAAGGCAGGGCTAAAAACAGAAGAACAGAATTCTATATAATATCAATAAAATAAACACTTGAGAAAACATTGTAACATAATAATACTTTGTTTGTTTTCAACAATCATCTGTCATTTTGCTTTTGCACAATCGTTAAGAGATTCAATTATCAAAATCTTACAGGAAGTAAATTACAACAACAGTAATTTTAATAAAACATATCCGCTTACTAAAAAAGCACTTAACTTATCCCTATCATTAAAAGACACAGGGTTAATAATTAAATGTTATCAAAAAATTGGAGATGTATTATGGTATAAATCTGCTTATGGAGAAGCAGAGGAATATTATTTTAAATCATTAGAACTTGCCGACTCTGCAAGATATCCAGGTGAATATGCTTATGCGTTGTATGGAATAGGATGGATTGAATGTATTCAAAAAGGTAAAAAAGATAAAATCAGTTTATTAAATAAAGCAATATCAGTTTATATACAATTATCAGATACTGCCCATTTTATTACTTTGTCAAGTGCAGTTTCTGGTGCCTACAAAGAATTTTATCATCAGGATACAAGCAAAAAATTTTACATTGATTCGGCAATAAATACATTATTATTTGCAATTAATATTCTAGAAAAATCAACTTTAAAGAAAAATCTACCAAAAATTGAAATTAATTTAGCACAGGAACTATACGAAAAAGGAGATAATGAAAAAGCATACTTATATATCAATAGAGCGTTGAGTAATCCTATATTATCAAAAAATGAGCGAAATTTTATTTATGCAATACTTATAAAATCATCGATACTTAATAAACTTCCTTCAAGAATATACAAAGACAGTTCAAGGTATTTTTTAAAGAAATACTTTGAAACCATTCAATCGTATCAAGACAATGAAGTTTTAAGTGATTTTTATGATTTACTTTATCAACATAATAAGGAAGACAAAAATTATGCAAAAGCATTATTTTACTTAGAAAAATATCTGCAAACTATCAAGAAAAGTTATCAGGAATTATTATCTGTAAAATACGAAGAATTGGAAGCCAATAAAGAATTGTTTCAAAAAGAACAATCGCTTATAGCATTGCAAAAACAAAATGAATTGAATGAATTGAGAAATAAACAAACAACTACCATTTTGATTATTGTAACTGCTTTTGGATTAATAGTAGCATTTTTTCTTATTAAAACACTTAAACAAAATAGCAGAATCAAAAAGTTGAATACAGAAATTATTATTCAAAAAAATTTATTGGAACAAAAGAATAAAGACATTACCGATAGCATCAACTATGCTTCTCGTATTCAAAACGCATTGATTACTTCTGAAGAATTTATCCAGAAACATTTTATTAATGAAAATTTGTTTGCAGATTATTTTGTGCTTTACTTGCCAAAAGATATTGTCAGTGGAGATTTTTATTGGGCAAATATCAATCTTCAGCACCCTGATTATCCACATTATTTTGCAGTTTGCGATTGCACGGGTCATGGCGTTCCGGGAGCATTTATGAGTTTATTAAATATCAATTATCTCAATGAAGCCGTTCAGGAAAGAAAACTTTATTATCCTGATGAAATACTTAATTATGTAAGAAAAAAACTAATTGAAAATCTCACTTATGATGAACAACAGAAAGACGGAATGGACGCTTCATTGCTGATGTTTAACAAAGAGTTTCTTGTCAGTCAGAAGGTTTATTATTCACTTGCCAATCATCAGATGACATTGATAAGAGGCGAAGAACCGCCAGTTATTTTGACTGGAGACAAGATGCCAGTTGGAAAAGGGCATTTTGAAGAAAGTTTTCAATTAAAAGTTCTGGAGATGCAGAAAGGAGATTGGTTGTATTTATACACAGATGGATACAAAGATCAATTTGGAGGATTAAAGAATAAAAGGATAATGCAAAAACGGTTCAATGAAATACTTTCAGAGATAAGGCGATTAAGAGGAATAGAACAAAGAGAAGAATTACTTAAATTTTTTGTAGAATGGAAGAAAACTACCACTCAAACAGATGATGTATGTGTGATTGGAATTAAAATTTGATGAAATAATTTTTAATTTATTTTTTACAAAACTCTTATCAATAAATAACTATTTTTTATTTTTTGTTATTTTACTTAATAAATTTAAAGTTGAGATAGTCATTTTTTAAAAAATTCCAAATACAATTAATTTTAAGTAACCCATTTTATCCACAAAATTTATTTTTTATAAAATTTTGGCATTTCATTTTTTTTTCTTTACCTTTGCAAAAAAATTTCACTATGAAAAAACAAATTTTATCTTTAAGTATATTTTTATTTATAGTAAGTTGTTCATTATTGGCTCAAAATAATGCACTTTACATCAATGGTGCATACATTTATATGAATGGTGGTACATCAGGAACTCCAGTTTATTTAGTCATCAATCAGCCCAACACCTTAGGAATAGTTCGAACATCAGGTCATATACATTCTGAAAACCAATACAATTATGTAGAATGGCTTACAGGAACTAATACAGGATCTTATGTAGTACCCTTTGGAGTTGGAGGAACAGCAACAGATTACATTCCATTTGGATTTAATAAAACAAATGCAGCAAGCATTACCCTTACAGTTTCTACATACTCTACAAATTCTGCAAACACACCAATGCCTGGTGCATCTACAAGTAATGGAGGAGCGGTAGCAGCAGTGAGTTCCATACCACAAGCAGCCAATGCAATAGACAGATATTGGGATGTAAAAACAAATGCGGCAGTGAATGCAGATTTGACATTTTCATATAGGGGGTCTATAGAGAATACGATTAGCGGAAGTGGATATTGTCAAACAGATACCATAAAGGCACAAAACTGGAATGGGGGAGCATGGAATCCATTGAAAGGGCCTGGAAATCCTGGGGTAACAAGTGGAATAGGAGTAGTAGGTCCAATACCATTTACAAGTTATGGACAATTTGTATTGGCATCAGTTCCTGTATCACCAACTGTTACACCTACAAATGCAACATTAACCTGTACCTCACCAAATACAACTGCAACGGTTCTTACAACTGGAGGATTAGGACCATATAGTTACAACTGGTTACCATCTGGTGGCACAGGATCAGTAGCCACCATTGGTGCGTCTGGAAATTATACAGTAACTGTTACAGGAGCCAATGGGTGTAGTAAAACAGCAACTGTTTCAATTACACAAAATACGACACCGCCTACTATTTCAGCCGCAGCAAGCGGTTCATTAAACTGTACAACTAATACGGTACAAATTACAACAACAGTAACACCATCCAGTGGAATAACATATAACTGGAGTGGTCCTGGAATAGTGAGTGGAGCAGGAACAGGAACTATAACTGTTAATCAAGGTGGTACATATAATGTAACTGTAACAAACAGTGCAAATGGTTGTACCGCAACGGTTTCACAAGCCATTACTCAAAACACAACAACACCGACTATTTCAGCCGCAGCAAGTGGTTCATTAAATTGTACGACAAGCACAGTTCAAATTACAACGACAGTAACACCATCCAGTGGAATAACATATAACTGGAGTGGTCCTGGAATAGTAAGTGGAGCAGGTACTGGTACTATAACAGTTAATCAAGGAGGTACATATAATGTAACGGTAACAAACAGTGCAAATGGTTGTACCGCAACAGTTTCACAAGCCATTACTCAAAATACAACAGCACCTACTATTTCAGCTGCACCAAGTGGTTCATTAAATTGTACGACAAGCACAGTGCAAATCACGACGACAGTAACACCATCCAGTGGAATAACATATAACTGGAGTGGACCTGGAATAGTGAGTGGATCGGGTACAGGCACGGTAGTAGTTAATCAAGGTGGGACATATAATTTAACTGTGACAAATACAGCAAACAATTGTACTGCAACAACATCACAAGCTATCAATCAAAACACTACCTCTCCAACAGTTGCTGCATCTGCAAGTGGTTCATTGAACTGTACAACAACTACGATACAAATTACAACGACAGTAACACCATCCAGTGGAATAACATATAACTGGAGTGGCCCTGGAATAGTGAGTGGATCAGGCACAGGCACCATAACAGTTAATCAAGGTGGAACGTATAATGTTACCGTAACAAACACTGCAAACAATTGTACTGCAACAACATCTCAAGCAGTAACTCAAAGCACAAATGCTGTAACTGTATCGGCAACATCAACAGGTTCATTAAATTGCACAACAAATACAGTTCAAATTACAACTACAGTAACACCATCCAGTGGCATCACTTATAACTGGTCTGGTCCTGGAATAGTAAGTGGAGCAGGTACTGGTACGATAACAGTAAATCAAGGAGGTACATATAATGTAACTGTAACAAACACTGCAAATGGATGTACTGCAACAGTTTCACAAGCCATTACTCAAAATACAGCAGCACCTACTATTTCAGCTGCACCAAGCGGTTCATTAAATTGTACGACAAGCACAGTGCAAATCACGACGACAGTAACACCGTCCAGTGGAATAACATATAATTGGAGTGGTCCTGGAATAGTGAGTGGAGCAGGCACAGGCACCATAACAGTTAATCAAGGAGGAACATATAATCTTACTGTAACAAATACAGCAAACAATTGTACTGCAACAACATCACAAGCCATCAATCAAAATACTACAGCACCAATAGTTACAAGTAACGGAGATGCAACATTAACCTGTTCAAGTACAAGTGTCAATATTTCTGTTACATCCAATCCATCCAGTGGGGTTAGTGTTAATTGGTTAGGCGGGGTATGTGGTTCAACAAGCGGTTTCACAACTGCTGCCTGTGCGGCAGGAACATATACTGCTGTAGTTACTGATAATAGTAATAACTGCCAGGGTTCTGCTACTGTACAAGTTAATTCTGATAATAATGTACCTTCATTAACTGCATCCACAACAGGTTCATTAAATTGTACAACAAATACAGTTCAAATTACAACTACAGTAAATCCATCCAGTGGCATCACTTATAACTGGAGTGGCTCTGGTATAGTGAGTGGAGCAGGTACGGGTACTATAACAGTTAATCAAGGAGGCACATATAATGTAACTGTAACAAACACTGCAAATGGCTGTACCGCAACAGTTTCACAAGCAATAACTCAAAATACAACAGCACCTACTATTTCAGTTGCACCAAGTGGTTCATTGAATTGTACAACAAGTACAGTGCAGATTACAACGACAGTAACACCGTCCAGTGGAATAACATATAATTGGAGTGGGCCTGGAATCGTGAGTGGATCAGGCACAGGTACGGTAGTAGTTAATCAAGGCGGTACATATAATTTAACTGTAACAAATACAGCAAACAATTGTACTGCAACTACATCACAAGCCATCAATCAAAATACTACAGCACCAATAGTTACAAGTAACGGAGATGCTACATTAACCTGTTCAAGTACAAGTGTTAATATATCTGTTACATCCAATCCATCCAGTGGAGTTAGTGTTAATTGGTTAGGTGGGGTATGTGGTTCAACAAGCAGTTTCACAACTGATGCATGTGCTGCTGGTGTTTATACTGCTGTTGTTACTGATAATTCAAACAATTGTCAGGGAACAGCCACTGTTCAAGTAATACCAGACAGTAATGCACCATCTGTAACAGCAACTAGCACTGGATCTTTAAATTGCTCAGTCAATTCAGTGCAAATTATAGCAAGTACAACTGTATCACCAGTAAGTTATACATGGTCAGGTTCTGGAATAACAGGAGGAAACGGAACAGCAACAATAACAGTAAATCAGGGTGGAACATATAATTTGACAGTAACAAATACATCTAATGGATGTTCAACAGCAACAGTATTAAGTGTTACGCAAGATACTAATACACCAACTGTTACCGCCACAACAAATGGTACATTAGATTGTAACAATACAACCATCACAATTTCATCTAATGTATCACCATCTAATGTAAATTATAACTGGAGTGGTACAGGAATAGTAAGCGGAAGTACGACAGGAACAGTAACGGTGAATCAACCCGGAACATACACATTAATAGTAACAGATGCTATTAACACATGTACAAATATTACAACAGCCAATGTAACACAAAATACAGTAGCACCAATTGTAACAAGTAATGGAGATGCAACATTAACTTGTTCAAGCACAAGTGTCAATATCTCGGCTACATCTAATCCAAACACCAATGTAACGGTCAATTGGTTAGGTGGGGTATGTGGTTCAACAAGCAGTTTCACAACTGATGCATGTTCAGCGGGTACATATACGATAGAAGTTACAGACAACACCAATGGATGTAAAGGTACCGCAACCGTTCAGGTAATACCAGACAGCAATGCACCTGTTGTAACAACAAGCAGCAATGGAACGATAACATGTTCAACAAACACGGTAGAGGTAGTAGCAACTACTACATCAAGTCCAGTATCATACATATGGAGTGGAGTAGGTATAGTAAGCGGAGTTAATAGTGCGAGCGTTACTGTGAATCAAAGTGGTACTTATACGGTTATTGTAACAAACACTTCAAATGGATGTTCTACTACACAAACTATATCTGTATCTTCAAATACAAATGCACCTTCTGTAAGTATTACAGCATCAAATCCAAGTATAACTTGTACAAATGGAACTGTTGATATTTCTGTTAATCCTGTAAATCCAAATGATACTTATTTATGGAATGGAACTGGATCATTCACAGGACAAGGAACTGCTACAATTACAACAACAGTAAGTGGAACTTATTCAGTAGTAGTTACAAATACAGTCAATGGTTGTTCTACAACACAAACAACAAGCATTGGATTTAATAATAATTTAGTATTAAGTGTAACAGGAAATACCAATGTTTGTCAAGGAAGCAATATAGTATTAAATGGTAGTGGCGCAAATACATATACATGGACAGATGGAACTAATACCTATTCAACCAGTGCAATTACATTACCAGCAAGTTCAAATATAACTTTTACATTAAGTGGCTCAACAGGTGCCTGCAATTCATCAACTGTAATTGGTATAGTTGTAACACCAAGTTTTAATGTAATAGTATCTGCGAATCCAACTAATTCAATAACTTTGGGAAGTAATGTTACTTTAAACGCGTCTGGTATTAGTGGAGGTACATATACATGGACGCCAGTTACAGGATTAGACAATCCAAACTCTCCTAGTCCAATTGCAAGCCCTGTAAATACAACTACTTATTGTGTAACTGGTATCTCATCAAATGGCGTTTGTCAGGATAGTTCATGTTTGATTGTATATGTGGATAAAGCATGTCCAGAGGTGTTTGTTCCAAATGTATTTTCTCCTAACTCAGATGGATTGCATGATAAATTACATATTTTAGGATTAAAATGTATTAAAGAATTTACATTTGCCATATTTGATAGATGGGGAGAAAAGGTTTTTGAAAGCAGTGATAAAAATTTAGAATGGGATGGAACTTACAATGGAAAAGATATGAGTGGAGCTACTTTCGTATATTATTTCAAAGGCACAACTTATGACGATAAATTAATTGATAAAAAAGGAAATATCACAATTGTAAAATAAATAAATAACTAAAAAATTACCTATATGAAAACAAATTTGAAGTTTATGAGAGTAAAAAGTATAATAAAATTAAGTTTTGCATTAATGCTCACATTTTTTAATTTGACAACAAAATCACAGGATGTGCATTTTACTCAAATTCAGTATTTTCCATTAGCACTAAATCCTTCAATGACTGGAGCAAATTATGCGTTAAGTGCAAATTTAATTTATCGCAATCAATGGAAAGCAGTAGCATCTCCTTATAATACATTTGGCTTATCAGTTGATGGAAGAATTAATAAAAGTCCGAAAGGACATTTTTTTGCTGGCGGATTACAATTTTTTAATGATAATACTGGAGATTTGAGTTTGAAAACAAACAATGTTACACTCAATGGAGCATATCATTTACGAGTAAATCAGGGACAATATATTGGTCTTGGAATTTGTGCAGGAATAATTCAAAAAAGTATTAATATGAATAATGCACAATGGGAAAGTCAGTATGATCAAAGCATAGGTCAGTATAATTCTTCATTACCATCAAATGAAAAGTATGGGTCAAATACTTTTATAGTTCCAGATGCAGGGTTGGGTTTTACATATTCTTATGATAAAAATGAAGGTCTTTACAATAGAGGTGGTCAAAATATTAAATTTAATGTTGGATTTAGTGCATTTCATGTAAATATGCCTTCTTCTACATTTTTGAATGGTTCAAAAGATAAAATGTATATTCGTTATGTGGCATTTGCTAATGGAGATATAGGCATTGGAAAAAGTAGTTTTGCAGTAAGCCCTTTAATTGTTTATCAATTGCAAGGTCCTACGCAAGAACTACTAACAGGATTATATGGCAAGTATATTTTTTCAAAAGCACAAAAAGGACAAAGTGGCGGGTCAGTTGCATTAGGAAGTATTTATAGGAATAAAGATGCTGTTACTACAAATATTGTATTAGAGTATGATAGTTATACAATAGGATTTAGTTATGATATCAATATCTCACAATTAAAAACGATAAGCAGAGGAAAAGGCGCTATGGAGATATTTATCAGATATGTATTGCCAAGTCCTTATGGACCAGGAACAAGTAAATCAAGAATATAATAACATTAAAATAAAACAAATATGAGAAAGAAATATCTTTTAACAGGGTTGAGCATAACATTATCAAATGTGATGTTAATGTTATGTCAAAACAATGCAGTAGTTTTGAATGGTGCATACATTGTGCTAAATGGAGGTACTGCAGTATCGCCAATTTATTTTGTTGTAAATCAGCCCAATACATTAGGTATAGTTCGAACATCTGGTCATATACATTCTGAAAACCAATATAATTATGTAGAATGGATTACAGGAACCAATACAGGTTCTTATGTAATACCTTTTGGAGTAGGAGGAACAGCAACAGATTATATACCATTTGCATTTAATAAAACAAATGCAGCAAGCATAACACTTACTGTTTCTACATACTCTACAATACCTGCAAACACACCAATGCCTGGCGCATCTACAAGTAATGGAGGAGCGGTAGCAGCAGTGAGTTCCATACCACAAGCCGCTAATGCAATAGACAGATATTGGGATGTAAAAACAAATGCGGCAGTGAATGCAGATTTGACATTTTCATATAGGGGGTCTATAGAGAATACGATTAGCGGAAGTGGATATTGTCAAACAGATACCATAAAGGCACAAAACTGGAATGGGGGAGCATGGAATCCATTGAAAGGGCCTGGAAATCCTGGGGTAACAAGTGGAATAGGAGTAGTAGGTCCAATACCATTTACAAGTTATGGACAATTTGTATTGGCATCAGTTCCTGTATCACCAACTGTTACACCTACAAATGCAACATTAACCTGTACCTCACCAAATACAACGGCAACGGTATTAACTACAGGAGGATTAGGGCCATATACATATAGTTGGAGTACAGGAGCAACAAGTTCAGTAGTAACCATCAGTAATCCAGGAAGTATAACAGCCACTGTAACAGGTGCAAACGGATGTAACAAAACAGTGACAGTTACTGTAACGCAAAATACGGTTGCACCAAGCATTACAACAGCGGCAAGTGGCTCATTAAATTGTACAACAACTACAGTTCAAATTACATCCACAGTAACACCATCCAGTGGAATATCATATAACTGGAGTGGTCCTGGAATAGTGAGTGGAGCAGGAACAGGAACTATAACAGTTAATCAAGGAGGAACATACAGCGTAACCATTACTAATACTGCCAATGGATGTACTACCACTGCAACTCAAGCAGTAACTCAAAGCACAAATGCTGTAACCGTATCTGCAACATCGACTGGTTCATTAAATTGTATAACAAATACAGTTCAAATTACAACAACTGTAAATCCATCAAGTGGTATCTCTTATAATTGGAGTGGACCTGGAATAGTGAGTGGAGCAGGTACTGGTACGATAACAGTTAATCAAGGCGGTACATATAATGTAACTGTAACAAACACTGCAAATGGCTGTACCGCAACAGTTTCACAAGCCATTACTCAAAATACAACAGCACCTACTATTTCAGCTGCGCCAAGTGGCTCATTGAATTGTACAACAAGCACAGTTCAAATTACAACTACAGTAACACCATCCAGTGGAATTACATATAACTGGAGTGGTCCTGGAATAGTAAGTGGAGCAGGTACCGGTACGATAACAGTAAATCAAGGAGGAACATATAATCTTACTGTAACAAATACAGCAAATAATTGTACTGCAACAACATCACAAGCCATTTCTCAAAACACAACAGCACCAATAGTTACATCAGGTTCTAATCCTACTATTACTTGTTCTTCTTCATCAGTAAATATCAGTGCAACTTCTAATCCAAATACAAATATTACAGTGAATTGGACAGGAGGCGTATGTGGCCCTGTGAATAGCTTGACAACACAAGCATGCTCTCCAGGAAACTATGTTGTACAAGTTACAGATAACACAAATGGTTGTGTGGGAAATGCTACAGTTACTGTATTCTCAGACAGTAATGTGCCAAATGTAACTACCTCAAATGGAACTATTACATGTAGTAATCCTACTACACAAGTAGTTGCCACAACAACTTCATCACCAGTTAATTATACTTGGACTGGACCGGGAATTGTTGGACCTTCAAATACAGCAACAATTGCGGTGAATCAAGGAGGTACTTATACATTAGTTGTAACTAATACATCAAATGGTTGTTCTTCAACAATTACTACGAGTGTTCCAACTGATACAAACACACCTTCCATTACATTAAGCAATAACACAGCTACTTTATCTTGTTCTGTAACAACCGTACAAATAGATGCTACTGCTTCACCTTCAGGAACATTTTCATGGACTACAACTGGTGGAAGTATTGTAGGACCATCTAATACACCAACTTTAAACGCCAGTTCGGCTGGAGTGTATTCAGTTTATGTAACTGGTACTAACGGATGTATATCAGTGGCTACGGCAACAGTTTATGGAAATTCAAATGCACCTATTGTAACATTGTCTGCAAATTCTGCAACAATTACTTGCAGTAATTCATCAGTGTCAATAAATGCTACAGTGCCTGGGACTGTATCATCTGCATCTTATTCTTGGACGCCTTCGAGTGGAATAAGTAGTGGTGCAAATTCTTCAACGGCTACTTTTACAGCAGGAGGTACTTATAGTTTAGTTGTTACAGATAATAGTAATGGTTGTTCAACAACAACTGTTGTTAATATTACATCAGATCAAAATCCACCTTCTGTAAGCATTACAGCATCCAATCCAAGTATAACTTGCACAAATGGAACTGTTGATATTTCAGTTAATCCAGTAAATCCATCTGATACCTATTTATGGAATGGAGCAGGATCTTTTACAGGTCAAGGTACTGCAACAATTACAACAACAGTAAGTGGAACTTATTCAGTAGTAGTAACAAATACAGTTAATGGATGTTCTACAACACAAACAACAAGCATTGGATTTAATAATAATTTAGTATTAAGTGTAACAGGAAATACCAATGTTTGTCAAGGAAGTAATATAGTATTAAATGGAAGCGGTGCAAATACATACACTTGGACAGATGGAACTAATACCTACACTACATCTGGTATAAATATACCTGCTTCTTCAAATATCACTTTTACTTTAGTAGGAACATTAGGTTCATGTAATTCTACAACTATTATTGGTGTAAATGTTTCACCATCCATTAATGTAGTTGTAAGTGCTAGTCCAAACACATCAATATCAATAGGAGAAAGTGTTACATTAAATGCAAGTGGTGCAGCATCAACTTCATATACATGGATACCTTCTACAGGATTGAATAATCCAAACATTCCAAATCCACAAGCAAGTCCTGTAAATACAACTACTTATTGTGTAATAGGTACAGATGTGAGTGGAGTTTGTTCTGATAGTGCATGTATTAAAATTTATGTAGATACAAGATGTCCTGAATTATTTGTGCCAAATGTGTTTTCACCTAATAATGATGGTGTGAATGATAAATTAGAAGTATATGGTACAAAATGTGTAAAAGAATTTCACATGGTGATATTTGACAGATGGGGAGAAAAAGTTTTTGAAACAACTGATCCTAATGAAAAGTGGGATGGTAATTACAAAGGAAAAGATATGAATAATGCTACCTTTGTGTATTACATAAAAGGATTGTATAAAGATGACAAACCAATTGACTTAAAAGGTAATTTTACAATAGTTAAATAATCAATAATTAAAAAATAAAATTATGAAAAAAATAATTAAATTATTAGGAGTGTTTTTGAGTTGTGCTGTGTATGCTCAAGATATACACTTTACACAAATTCAGTATTTTCCATTGGTATTAAATCCTGCAATGTGCGGAGCTAACTATGCTTTGAGTGGAAATTTAATATATCGTAATCAATGGAAAGCCGTAGCTTCACCTTACAATACATTTGGATTATCAGTAGATGGAAGAATTAAAAAAAGTCCAAAAGGACATTTTTTTGCAGGAGGATTAAAGTTTTTTAATGATAATAGCGGCGATTTAAGTTTGAAAACAAATGATGTTACATTAAATGGGGCTTATCATTTAAGAGTAAATGATGGACAATTTTTTGGAGTGGGTATTTACGCAGGTATTATTCAAAAAAGTATTAATATGAATAATGCTAAATGGGGTACTCAATATGATGGGACGCAGTATAATGCTAGTTTGCCTACAAATGAAAATGTAAATTCAACTAATTTTATTGTGCCTGATGCTGGCTTGGGCTTTACTTATTCTTATGATAAAAATAGTGGAAAATATAATAAAAGTGGTCAAAATATAAAGTTTAATGTAGGTTTGAGTGCATTTCATGTAAATATGCCTTCTTCTACTTATTTGAATGGTTCAAAAGATAAAATGTATATTCGTTATGTGGCATTTGCTAATGGAGATATAGGTATTGGAAAAAGCAGTTTTGCAGTAAGTCCTTTAATTGTTTATCAATTGCAAGGCCCAACGCAAGAACTACTAACAGGATTGTATGGCAAGTATATTTTTTCAAAAGCACAAAAAGGACAAAGCGGCGGGTCAGTTTCATTAGGAAGTATTTATAGAAATAAAGATGCTGTTACTACAAATATAGTAGTAGAGTATGATAGTTATACAATAGGATTTAGTTATGATATAAACATCTCACAATTAAAAACGATAAGCAGAGGAAAAGGTGCTATGGAGATATTTATCAGATATGTATTGCCAAGTCCTTATGGACCAGGTAGCAGTAAGTCCAGAATATAGTACTTTCATGTTGAAATTACAGAAAGCATCTCTTAACGATATTAGTGTTATTCAAAAATTAGCAAGTGAAATTTGGTGGAAGTATTATCCTCCAATTATTGGTTTTAAGCAGGTACAATACATGTTAGATAAATTTTATTCTGATGAAAGTTTAAGGCAACAGATAGAAAAATTAAATCATCAATTTTATTTAATTATTGATAATTCCAAAACAATAGGTTTTATATCTATTCAAAATCAGCGAAAGGGAAAATTTTTTATACATAAGTTTTATGTTTTACCACAAAAATCAAATAAAGGCATAGGAACAAAGGTTTTTAAGAGAATTGTAAAAATGTTTCAACCCAAAGAAATACGATTGACAGTTAATAGACAAAATTACAAAGCCATCAACTTTTATTTCAAAAATAAATTTGTGATAGAAAAGGCGGAAGATTTTGATATTGGTAATGGATTTTTTATGAATGATTTTGTGATGGTGTGGAAGGGGTAGTGGTTTCTAAATTATAGTAATATTCACACAACAATATTTTTCTCACTTTTGTAGCAAAATATTAAAATGTCTTACAGATCTTTAAGAGAAGCATTACTGGATTTAGAAAAGCAAAATGAATTAGTTAGAATAAAAACAGAAGTTGATCCTTATCTTGAAATGGCGGCCATTCATTTGAGAGTCAATGAAATGCAAGGTCCTGCTCTGTGGTTTGAAAATGTTAAAGGCACCAAATTTTCTGCTGCATCTAATATCTTTGGAACATATAAAAGATCACGCTATTTATTTAGAGATACTTTTGAAAAAACAGAGTGGTTAATCAAAGCATTCAAAAACCCATTTGAGGTATTACAAAATCCTTTGAAAGCAATTCTTCATTTACCTTTTGCTATTTCTGTTTTACCAAAAAAACAAAAATCTGATATATTAAATAACACCTGTAATATCAGTGATTTGCCTTTGATTCAGCATTGGCCAATGGATGGTGGAGCATTCGTTACACTTCCACAAGTATATTCAGAAGATGCTTCAAAGCCATCAATTTGGAATAGTAATCTTGGAATGTATAGAATTCAACTGACAGGAAATGATTATGAATTGAATAAAGAAATTGGGTTACATTATCAGTTGCATAGAGGAATTGGTATTCATCAGCAAATTGCAAAACAACTTCATAAACCTTTCAAAGTATCAATTTTTGTAGGAGGTCCGCCGGCACACACATTAGCGGCTGTAATGCCCTTGCCTGAAAATATTACAGAATTGATGTTTGCTGGTTTGTTGAATAATCGCAGATTTAGATATGTTTACAAAAATGGTTATTGTATCAGTACTGATGCAGATTTTGTAATCACTGGTTATGTACCTGAAAGTTTATTAAAGCCAGAAGGTCCATTTGGAGATCATTTAGGTTATTATAGTTTGAAACATTTGTATCCAGTAATGAGAGTTGAAAAAGTATATCATAAGAAGGATGCAATATGGCCATTTACAGTAGTTGGAAGACCACCACAAGAAGATTCAATATTCGGACAACTTATACACGAACTTACAGGTTGGGCAGCACAAAAGGAAATTTATGGATTGAAAGATTTGTGTGCCGTTGATGAAGCAGGTGTTCATCCACTATTACTTGCAACAGGTTCAGAAAGATACACACCATATTTAGATAATCCAGAACCTGCAGAAATAATTACCATTGCTCATCATATTCTTGGGACAGGTCAATTAAGTTTGTGTAAATATCTTTTTATTACTGCTGAATATGATGGTAAAGTGCCGTCCTGCCATAATGTTGCAGAATTTATACAATATATACTTGAAAGAATTGACTTGAGTAGAGATGTGCATTTTTATACGAATACACCTCACGATACACTTGATTATACAGGGATATCCTTAAATAAAGGAAGTAAAATGGTTCTTGCTGCTTATGGAAGAAAGAAAAGAGAATTGTCAAATGAAATTTCAAGTCAAATAAAATCATTAACTACTTTTTTTAATCCACAATGTGTTTTTCCAGGTGTGCTTGTATTACAGGGAAAAAGATTTGAAAACTATGAAACTACAAAGAAAGAAATTTCCGATTTTGAAAATGAAATTAAAGAGAAAAATATAGATTTAAATGGTTTCCCTTTAATAGTGATAACAGATGATAGTAATTATACAGCACAACATATTAATAACTGGTTATGGATAACATTTACAAGATCAAGCCCAGCAATGGATGTGTATGGATTAAATGAAAAATTAGAGTTTAGACATTTTTCTATGAGTAATTTAATTATTGATGCTCGCAGTAAACCTCATCACGCACCAGTTTTAGAAAAAGATAAAAATGTAGAAAAGAAAATTGATAAATTATTTAGCAAAGGTGGAGAATTGTATGAGTATTTTAGTAAATATAAGAAGCTTTAAAAAGTAATAAGCATATTTAATGAAGGGAAAATTTTTTATACTGAATAGCAAAGCTTTTCTTAAAAATATTGTTATTATTCAGGTAGGTATATTTTTCACGCAAAGAACGCAAAGCATTTCGCAAAGGTCGCAAAGAATGTTTTTAACTTTGCGTGCTCTGCGTCCTTATCCTTTGCGGACTTTGCGTGGAATTTATCTTTCTAATCATTTTGAATCACCTGAATAGTAACAAAACATTGTAAATAAAAAAGGGCAAGCTTACTTCATCGCACCGCTACAACCACCTTACCCTTGCTTTGTTCCCAACCTGGGGGATTCGGTAGGAGCTGGTCGTGAAGGACTTGCCCGCCGCAAATATAGAGAGAATTTTAATTCTTTACAATTAAAACAAAATTATTTTTGAAATAAAAAAACTTTAGTTTCTGTTTTTGTACAATTCTATTAGTTTTCTTGCTACACGATGAGGAAATACAAGTTCTTCCTGTGATAAAATTGTCATTTTATCTTTAATAAGATGGTCAGAAAAAAAATCATTTAATAGATAATCAGAAATAATTTTTTTCAAACGAATTTCTTGCTGCTTCATTCTTTTATGCTGTATAAACTGTTCTTTGTTTGCTATTTCCAGAAATTGAATAAGCATATTATACACATCCTCTAATCCTTGTTTTGTAATAGATGATGCAGGAATTACAGGTACTAGCCAATTATTTAAAGCGTGTGTAAAATAATGTAAAGCAGATTTAAATTGGGCAGCGGCTAATCTTGCTTTTGGCAAATTATCACCATCTGCTTTAGTGATAATGATTCCATCAGCCATTTCCATAATACCTCTTTTAATGCCTTGAATTTCATCACCGCTGGCGGCTAATAATAGTAACAGAAAAAAATCTGTAATATCTGCTACTTCGGTTTCACTTTGTCCTACTCCAACAGTTTCTACAAATATCCAGTCAAACCCAGCAGCTTCGCAAAGTAGCATTGTTTCATAAGTTTTTGAAGCAACACCACCTAATACTCCTCCACTTGGCGATGGGCGAATAAAAGCATTAGGATGACGAGATAAATTTTCCATTCTTGTTTTATCTCCTAAAATACTTCCTTTAGATAAACTGCTGCTTGGATCAATGGCTAAAACAGCTATTTTATGACCTTTTTCAATGCAATGTAATCCAAATGCTTCAATGAAAGTACTTTTACCAACTCCAGGTGATCCTGTGATGCCTAATCTAAATGAATTTCCTGTATAAGGTAAAATTTTTTTTAAAATTTGTTCTGCTAAATCTTGATGTCTTGCTTTATTTGATTCTACAAGAGTAATTGCCCTTGCGAGTATTGTAATATCGTTATTTAAAATGCCATTAACATAATCTTCTGCAGATAATAACATACTAAAACTTTAAGTGTCTTACAGAAATACCTTGATTTTTAATTTCTAATAATGATTTTATACCAATATCTAAATGGGTTTCAGTGAATTGTTGAGTAACTGTTTTATCTTTTTCTTCTGTTTTTACACCTTCTGGAATCATTGGCTGGTCTGTAACAAGCAGTAATGCTCCTGCAGGAATTTTATTTGCAAATGCTACTGTGAATATAGTTGCTGTTTCCATATCAATAGCCATTGCTTTTATTTTTCTTAAATATGCTTTGAATTCTTCATCGTGTTCCCATACTCTTCTGTTAGTAGTATAAACTGTTCCTGTCCAGTAATCTCTGTTTTCAAGGCGAATAGTATAAGATACGGCTTTTTGCAAATTAAAAGCAGGTAATGATGGTACTTCTGGAGGGAAATAATCATTTGATGTTCCTTCTCCTCTAATGGCGGCAATTGGCAGAATCAAATCACCAATTTGATTTTTCTTTTTTAATCCTCCGCATTTTCCAAGAAATAATACGGCCTTGGGTTTTACAGCACTTAACAAGTCCATCACAGTAGCGGCGGCAGCACTACCCATTCCAAAGTTGATAATAGATAAACCTTCTGCGTGGGCTGAAATCATTGGTTTCCCAAATCCTTTAACTTCTGTATTATATTTTTTTGCGAATAATTCTACATAGTTTGTAAAGTTGCATAATAAAATATATTGTCCGAATTCTTCTAATGGAACTCCAGTGTATCGTGGCAACCAGTTTTTTACTATTTCATCTTTTGTAGTCATATTTTTTACTTTTTAGGTTCAGTTATTTTTTCTGAAGATTGATTTAAAACTTTATTTTGTATATTGATAGATTCTTCGTGTAATAAAGCTAACAACTGATGGATAAAATTTTCACTAATATTTAATTCTTTTGCAGTAGATTTTCTTGAATTAAGAATTTCTTTCCATCTTGATAGTTGAAAGGCAGTAACATTGTGTTCTTTTTTGTAATAAGCAATTTGTTGTACGATGTCTAATCTTTTAGAAATGAGATGTAAAATATCATCATCAATTTCATCAATAATTTGGCGAAAGATGTTTAGTTTGTTATTGAATAAAGGATCATCAGAACTTGTATCTAAAAATTTAAGTTGAGTAATAAGTGATTTTAATTCATCTGGTGTGAGTTGTTGTTCTTTATCGCTTAATGCAACAGAAGGATTGTAATGCGTTTCAATCATTAGTCCGTTCATTCCTAAGTTCAAGGCTTTTTGTGCAATTTCAAAAATGTATTCTTTTTTTCCTGAAATATGGCTTGGGTCGCAAATGATGGGTAAATCGGGAAGAATAGTTTTTAGTTCAAGAGGAATTTGCCACAATGGTTTATTACGATATTTGTCATTACCATAATAAAAGAAACCTCTGTGAATAGCCGCGATATTGGTAATTCCTGCGTTAATAATTCTTTCAATAGCACCAATCCATAATTTTAATTCGGGGTGCATTGGATTTTTAATCATTACTGGAATATTAACTCCCTGAAGAGCATTTGCAATTTCATTTACGCTAAATGGATTAGTAGTTGTTCTGGCACCAATCCATAAAACATCAATGTTATATTTAAGGGCTAATTCAACATGCTTTGGATGTGCTACTTCTATACAAACAGGGATATTAAATTGTTGTTTTGAATTATTGATCCATTGAAGAGCTTGTTCGCCAAATCCTTCAAAAGTGCCAGGTCTTGTTCTTGGTTTCCAAACACCAGCTCGGAATAATGATATTTGTGGAATATTGGATAGTTGCTCAAAAGTAGTGTTAATTTGCAATTCACTTTCTGCACTACACGGACCGGCAATTAATATGTTTTTTATATGGGTAGAAAAATTAATCATTTTAATACTTTTTGTAATTGTAAGCACCATATCCGTATCCGTAACCATACCCATACTTATAGCCGTATTTATTGTATGCGTAATACCCAGATTTTTTCAAACTAATACCATTGAGTAATAAATATAGATTAGGAATTTTGTTTTCATTACTTAATTGATTGATAAATTTAATTGTTCTGCGAGTGGCTATCCTTGCATTGACTGCAAAGATATTTAAATCTGCATATTGCATTAAGTAAATAGAATCTACAAGCAATCCAGCTGGTGGAGTGTCTATTACAATTAAATCATAATTTTTTTCAAGATTGTTTAGTAGCTCATTTAATTTTGAAGATAATAATAAATCAGAGGGATTGGGGGGTGTTTCTTTACCTGCTAAATAAACATCAAGATTATCTATAAAAGTTTTATAGACAATTTCATTTAAAACTGCCTGATTAGAAAGAAAAGCGGCTATTCCCTTATCTGGGTTAAGTTTTAATGCAGAAAAAATTCTGGGCTTGTGTAAATCCATTTCTAAAAGTGCTACTTTCTTGCCTGATTTTGCAAACATTGCGGCAAGATTAATGGATAAAAAAGTTTTTCCTTCTCCGGGTAAAAATGAGGTGAATAAAATCTTTTTGATGGGCTTATCTTTGGTTGCGTATTTGATATTTGTTATAAGCGATCTGATTGCATCTGAAACAGGAGCATAGGGTTCTTCAATTGCAACAACAGCATTTTCATTAATATTTTTTTGATAAGGCATAATACCTATAATTGGCAAATTAGTTAATTCTTTTAATTGTTCCTCATCAGATATTTTGACAAAAAATAATACTCTTATTAAAATAAACAAAAGTGATAAACCTAATCCAACTGAAATAAAAGTATTTCTGATTTTATTTTTATCTGGTTTGACTACGCCCATATTTCTTGGTTTTTCAACAACTTTTGTAGTAGGACTGATAGATGCTTTGGCAATTCTTGTATTGGCTCTTTTTTCAAGTAAAAATGAATAAAGTTTTTGATTAACTTCTAACCTTCTTTGAATATTCAATAAATCTCTTTGCTTGGGTGGGATATATTTAAATTTTGAAACATAAGATGTAATTTCTGTTTCTAAATTTTCAAGAAGTTTGTATGTAGCTTTGCGGGAATTAGTAATATAAATAAGAAGATCTTGTTTTAATCTTCTGATGTTTTGTTTGAGGTTAGCAATATTGGGATTATTATCTGTATTAGAACCATATTGGTCATTTAGTTTAATTTGTAACTGATATAATTCTGTAACAGCACTGGGCAAAAATCCCTGTTTTTCAAGAATAAAAACATTAGGTGGTAAAAATTGTGGGTCTTTGTCTTCAATGATATATTTTTCTAAATCATTTAATGCTTCAATTTGCATTTTCAGTTGATTTCTTTGGTTTTCAAAATCAGAAAGTTTTGTAAGGTAAGTAGATTGTTCCCAATCTAAATCTAAAATATTATGTGTATTTTTATAATATTCCATTGAATCTTCTATACCTTTTAGTGTAGCAGAAATTTCGCTTAATTGTTTATCAATATATTGTAGTGTTTTTTCATTTAATTCTAATCTTGATTTCAAAGTACTTTTCATATAAACGGAAGTCAATGTGTCTAAAACAATGATTGCTCGTTCTGGTATAACATCTTCTATAGAAACTTTAAGGATATTTGTATAATCAGGGTTTTCAACATTCATTGTGCCCATATATTGATTTATCAGGAAATCTTTTGAATGGATGACAATTTCATAATTAATATTTGATAGAGAAATGGCAGTTTGCATAGTCAAATTTGATGCCCGTTTTACAAGAATATTTAAATCAGTGTCAATTAATTCTTTATCAAAAAAACCTTCTTTTGTTATTTGTTGTCCATTGATTTCAACACTAATTTGATAGGAAGTATAATTTTTGATTTTGAACTTTATGGGTATTTCATAAAAAGCAGGGTTTATAGCATTGACTTTTATATCAAAGGGCATACCTTTAAATTGCTCCGTAGTTCTTACTTTCCCTACAATAAAATAGGATACTTGCAATACATCTTTTAATTTTTCAATAGTTTCTTCCATTATATCGTATGACTTAATTACTCTTATTTGATTAGAATTGTCAATATAAGTAGTATATGCGGAAGAGTACATATTGTCTTCTGAAATAATACTTTTATCGTAAAAATCTTTTACATTTACCAATAATTGAGTAGATGCCTGATAAATGTTTGTTAATTTATAAGTATAAAAATAACCAGCAATATATGATAATGTAATTGCTATCAAAGGAATATACCAGTTCTGCTTAACAATGCGAACTATTGCCTGTATATCTTTTTCACTAATTATGCTGCCTCTGGTATTTTCCATTCAATGTTAATTAAAGTTGATTTTGAGTGATTAAGTAATTTTTCACCACATTAGATAAAATTTCATTATGTGGATATAAAATACTATGTATATTAAGTTTTTGAGCGGCTTCAATATGTGTAGTCGTATCATCAAAGTAAATGCAAGAATTTAAATCAATTGAATTTTCAGATATTATCTTTTGAAAAACTTTTAAATCTGGTTTTCTTAATCCAATTCTGCAAGAGTAATATACTGAATCTACTAAACTTTCAAATGAATCTATTGAATGATTTTTCTTCAGCATTTCCTCAAATTTTTGAATATGTGTTTCACAAGTGTTACTAAGAATGATGAGTTGAAAATGTTCTTTTAATTTTAATAAATAAGAAATGTTTTCTTTTGGAACGGGCAGAAGCATAGCATTCCACGCTTCTTTCAAATAATAGAGTTCTCCTTCAAATTCTAATAAATCAGATAATTCTTCAAAAAATTCTTTTTCACTTATTTTACCTAATTCAAATTTTTGAATAAGTTGATGAGGATAACCAAATTTTATCCATTCTCTGATATCTTTGTTTGTATATTCTTGTATTTTATTAATAGTGGCTTCTGTATTGAGTGGAATAATGACGCCACCTAAATCAAAAATGATAGTTGGTTTCATATTATAGTTTATGCAAATAATGGATATTTCAACATCATCTGATTGACTTTCTTTTTAATTTTAGAAAGTGCTTTTGGATTATCTTTATTTTTAATGGTTTCATCAATTAGTTCAACAACTTTTACACAATCTTTTTCTTTTAATCCTCTTGTAGTAATTGCCGCTGTACCTACTCTAATACCTGATGTAATAAATGGAGATTTGTCATCAAAAGGAACCATATTTTTATTTACAGTAATATCAACTTCTCCAAGCAATTTTTCTGCTTCTTTGCCTGTAATGTTTTTATTTCTTAAATCTATTAACATCAAATGGTTGTCGGTGCCGCCCGATACAACATTATATCCTTTTTCAATAAATGCTTTTGCCATTGCTTTTGCATTTTTTACAACTTGAACAATATAGTACAAATAATCATCTGTAAGGGCTTCTCCAAAAGCAACTGCTTTTGCTGCGATAATGTGTTCTAATGGACCGCCTTGTATTCCGGGGAATACAGCACTGTCTAACAAAGCACTCATCATTTTAATTTCTCCTTTTGGTGTTTTTTCTCCAAATGGATTTGGGAAATCTTTTTTCATCATTATCATACCGCCTCTTGGACCTCTTAGTGTTTTGTGTGTAGTAGTTGTAACAATATGGCAATGTAATAAAGCATCATTCAATATCCCTTTTGCAATCAAACCTGCAGGATGAGAAATATCTGCCAATACAAGCGCATCTACTTTATCAGCGGCTTCTCTTACTAATGCATAATCCCAATCTCTTGAATACGCTGATGCTCCCACAATGACTAATTTAGGTTTTTCTTCTAAAATTTGATGATATAGTTTTTTGAAATCTATCAAACCTGTTTCTTTTTCAACACTATAAAATGTTGCGTGATAAATTTTTCCAGAATAATTAACGGGTGATCCGTGTGTAAGATGTCCTCCATGAGAAAGATTTAATCCTAAAATTTTATCTCCTGGTTTAAGACAAGCATACATTACAGCAGCGTTGGCTTGTGCCCCAGAATGTGGCTGAACATTTACCCATTCTGCTCCAAATAATTCTTTTGCTCTGTCTATAGCCAATTGCTCAACTTTATCTACCACTTCACAACCACCATAATATCTTCTATTAGGATAGCCCTCAGCATATTTATTAGTAAGAACGCTACCCATTGCTTTCATTACCTGATTGCTTACATAGTTTTCACTTGCAATCAATTCAATTCCTCTTAATTGTCTTTCTTCTTCTTCTTTGATTAACTTAAATACTGTTGTTTCCTTTTTCATGTATTTGTAATTTATTTTTATCCCACAAATATACTGCAAATAATACAAAACTGATTAAAGGAGATTGAGCAAGCCCCATTAAGCCACGACTGATAAGGAATTCATCATCATTTAATTTTTGATTAGTAATAAACAAATAGGCCATTAGTAATGTGCTAATTACAAAAATCACAATGTATGCTGCAATCAAAATTTTATAATAAAATAAAAATTTTGTTTTATCAATAATAGCAGTTTTAAGAAAATATATATTTGAAATTAAATAAATTAAAACAAACAGAATAGTTAATGGATATTTTAAATAATATAATGTGGAATATGAAAAATGAGTGAGCCAATTAAACATAAAAGGTATAGGCATAGTAGTATTTTTGTAGTATTTAAAATAAATAATGTTGTTGATATTGACAAAAACATATTCTCTGAATAAACCAAGCGACACAAAAAATATTAAGAAAAAAAACAATTTAAAAATATAAAACTTCATTATCAGGCGTATTTATTTACCCACCAAATCCACAATAATAAAATATAACTGTAAACTAAAAATGTAAAAGTATAAGTATGATTAAACTCTAACCATTCAGGTGCATAATATGTAATGATTGTCAATCCTACTACTCTTAATACATTTAATATGTGAATGGTAAGAATACCAAAAGGAACGAACCACCATTTATCTCTTTGATTTCCAGGAAATGCAAGAATGAAAACAGAAAAAACGATAAACAAACTAATAGCATCACATGCTTTTCCTACCCATACTCCTATTGAACCATGAATACCTATCACTTGAAAATCATTTAATTCAGTGGTTTTGAATGTTTTAAAATCCAATCTTCTTAAAATATCATCAGTGTTTTCAATGATGATACGAATAATGTATTCATCAATAAGCGTATATTTTTTTATAACTAATTCGTAAATTAAATAGCAGAACAAGTAAACAACAGATGCTGTAAGAATAAACTTTACACGAATATCAGATAATGGTAAAAACTTTGAAATACCATTACTTTGTGAGGTCTTTTTCTCCCTTATTTCCTCTTGATTTGAACTTATCATAAGATTTTTTTGCACCATATAATGCCCCAGCCGCAATTAATAAACTAATGCCCCCATCAATAGGAATACAAGGTGGTGGCCAGCATCCGGGGGGAGGCGGAGGAGGTGGAGGTGGAGCGCCTGCTCCAAAAATAATTGATACAGTAAACAAAAATGAAATTGTAAAAATAAACTTTTTTATTGAAAAATGCATAAATAAAATTTTCCCGCAAGTTTAAAGAAAAACAATCAAATAAACAAATTTAATCAAATTCATTAGTTTTTCTCTTTCCATCATTTTTTTATTAGGTTTGCCCAAAAATTTAAGAATGTCGCACTTTTATCCATTATCAGTAAAAGAAATTGAAAAAGTGTCTAAAGACACTGTGGCGGTTACTTTTGATGTGCCACTTCAATATGTTTCTCAATTTAGATTCAAACAAGGGCAATTTATTACATTAAAACTCAACATTAATGGCGAACAGGTTATTCGTTCTTATAGTATTTGCACCAGTCCTTATTATGAAAAAGAATTAAAAGTGGCTGTAAAAGAAGTGCCGGGAGGAAAAATGTCTTCATATATTAATCACCAATTAAAAGTTGGGGATGTAGTAGAAGTAATGCCCCCTTCAGGAAAATTTTATACAGAATTAAATTCTGCACATCAAAAAAAATATGCTCTGTGGGCGGGTGGAAGTGGTATTACACCTATGATGAGTATCATCAAAAGTATTTTATTTATTGAAAAGCAAAGTAGTATTGTTTTATTTTATGCTAATAGAGAGCCAGATAATGTTATTTTCAAAAATGAGATAGATGATTTAGCAAATAAAAATTCTAATTTCAAAGTAATTTATATTTATGATAATCCGCCTGCAGGTTATCCTGATGAGCAAACGGGATTATTAAATGAGAATAAAATTATCACTTTACTAGAAAAAACAAATTTTAAGAATGCGGATGATTTTTTCATTTGTGGCCCTACTCCAATGATGCAACTCATAGAAAATACTTTATTAAAAATTCAAATACATCCTCAAAAAATTCACATTGAATATTTTACACCACTTGAAAATACAAATGTTTCTAATGCTGAGGAAAATGTAATTGAATCAGAAGTAACTGTTATTTTATACGGCATTGAAACTACTTTTAAATTATCATCAAATGGTGTCAATATCCTTGATGCGGCTATTCAAAATGGCGTAGATGCACCTTTTAGTTGCAAAGGTGGTGTTTGTAGTACTTGCAGAGCAAAATTGATTGAAGGCAAAGCCAAAATGGATGTAAATTATGCCTTAACTGAAGATGAAGTAAAAGAAGGATTTATTTTAACCTGTCAGGCACATCCTATTACTGAAAGAGTAATTGTGGATTATGATGCATTGTAAAAATTATGCGTTTATACACCGATAAAATAACTAAGAAATACAGAAGCAGAGTTGTAGCCAATGAAGTTTGTATAGAAGTTCATCAAGGTGAAATTGTTGGATTGTTAGGCCCTAATGGTGCAGGCAAAACAACTTCTTTTTATATGATTGTGGGAATGATAAAACCCAATAGTGGAAAAATTTTTTTAGACGACAAAGATATTACAGAACTTCCAATGTATCAAAGAGCACAAATGGGAATTGCTTATTTACCACAAGAAGCATCTGTGTTTAGAAAACTTTCAGTAGAAGATAATATTCTTGCTATTCTTGAAATGACCAATCTTTCTAAGGAAGAACAAAAACAAAGATTAGAGGAATTACTCACAGAATTTAATTTACATCATGTTAGAAAAAACAAAGGAGACCAATTATCTGGTGGAGAAAGAAGAAGAACAGAAATTGCTCGTGCATTGGCTACAAAACCAAAATTCATTTTATTAGATGAACCTTTTGCAGGCGTTGATCCTATTGCTGTTGAAGATATTCAATCGGTTGTAAAAAAATTAAAAGAAAAAAACATTGGTGTTTTAATTACAGACCATAATGTTCATGAAACATTGAGTATTACAGACAGAGCATATTTACTTTATTCTGGACAAGTTATTAAATCTGGCACAGCAGAAGATTTAGCCAATGATGAAATGGTAAGAAAAGTTTATTTAGGTCAAAATTTTGAATTGAGAAAGTAAGATATTTTGTTGGTAAATATTCAGTTGAAAAATACATTTCACGCAAAGTAAGCAAAGTTTTTTTTGAATTTAAATATTCACTTTTCACTAATCACTTTTCACTATTCACTTTTTTTGAATTTCTACTTTATACAAAATTGGTGATTGTGGCGGAATCTTTGAAAAATCTCCTAATAAACCATGTGCTAATGCTGATGGAATAAGTATGTATGCTTTATCCCCATAGTGTAAGTATGGCATAATTTTGTGAATACCACTTTCAATATGTTCTGAACCAACTATAAATGTTTTTAATTTATTTTCATCGGTGTAGCAAACTTCTCCACTTAATAAAGATACAGTATAGTGCATACTTACTTCATCTCCATCTTTTATCATTGGTTGTCCTTTTATAGAATCTGTAATAAAATACCTCACACCAAAATTTGTTTTTTTAAAATTCATTTGATGTGTTTTTTCAAAATAATCCATTTCATCAATTTCTTTTTGAACTAATCTTTGATTAGCATACTCAAATTGTTTTTTCAACTTCTCTTTATCAATCTTAATGGGCTTTCTTACATTAGTATCATCAGAGCATTGATATATCAGAAAACAAAAAATGGCATTACTTATTAAAACTTTTAGTTTCATATACTAATTATTTAAAACAAAATTGATATTTCTTTTTAATCCTTTAAATTTACTTCTTTTAATTGGTGAATATTTGAATAAAATTTTGAATTGTTCTTCTGTAAGATTTTTCCAATCATTTTCACTGAATGATATTATTTCCTTGATGGGTTCTAATTCTGCATGTTTATTTGCTTCTGCAAAATTATTCCACGGGCAAACATCCATACACACATCACAACCAAAAATCCAGTTATCCATTTTACCTTTGAACTCATCAGGTATTATTTCGTCTTTTAATTCAATAGTTAAGTAAGAAATACATTTGCTGCCATCTACTACATAAGGTGCAATAATGGCATCAGTAGGGCATGCATCTATGCAACGGGTGCAAGTACCACAATAATCTTTTATTTCATTATCATAATTTAATTCTAAATCTGTAACCAATTCTGCAATAAAATAAAAAGAACCTTTTTGTTTAATAATCAAATTAGAGTGTTTTCCTATCCATCCCAATCCACTTTTTTTAGCCCATACTTTATCCATTATTGGAGCACTATCTACACATGCTCTGGCATTAAAATTTCCAATTTTTTCCTTTAATCTTTCATAAAGTTCTGTAAGTTTATTTTTTAAAATAATGTGATAATCGTTGCTATATGCATATTTTGAAATTTTTAATCTTGAATTAATTTGTCTTTTTGATGGATAATAATTAAACAAAAGTGAAATAACAGATTTAGCATCAGGTAACAATAATGCAGGATTTATTCTAATATCAAAATACTTTTCCATGTATGCCATTTTCCCATGAAAACCTTTTTTAAGCCAGTATTCTAATTTTTTTGCCTCTTCATCTAAAACCTGAACTTTTGCAATACCACAGGCATCAAAGCCCACATCTTTTGCAGTATCTTTAATGATTTTTGAATACAATTCTTTTTGATAATGGGGAATCAAAACGATTTAAATTTAAATCAAATTAAAATAAAGAACCAGGTGATTTTTTTTCTCGCTTCAAATGTTGGTATGCTTTGAGAGTAGCTTCTCTTCCACGAGGTGTACGAACAATATATCCTTCCTGAATTAAAAACGGCTCATAAACTTCTTCAATAGTGCCTGCTTCTTCGCCAACAGCTGTGCTAATAGTTGTAAGTCCTACTGGTCCGCCTTTGAATTTATCAATAATGGTAGTAAGTATTCTGATGTCCATTTCATCAAGTCCGTTTTCATCAACATTTAAGGCATTTAGAGCATAACTGGTGATTTTCAAATCAATTGATCCATTGCCTTTTATTTGAGCAAAATCTCTTACTCTTCTAAGCAAAGCATTGGCAATTCTTGGAGTGCCTCTGCTTCTGCGAGCAATTTCAAAAGCGGCTACTTCTTCAATAGGAACATTCAATATAGAAGCACTTCTTAAGACAATTGTGGTTAATGTTTTTGCATCGTAATAATCTAATCTTGTATTGATGCCAAATCTTGCTCTAAGCGGAGCAGTTAAAAGTCCGCTGCGAGTAGTAGCACCTACCAGTGTAAAAGGATTTAATTTTATTTGAACAGTTCTCGCATTAGGACCACTGTCAATCATAATATCTATCTTGTAATCTTCCATTGCAGAATAAAGATATTCTTCTACAATGGGACTTAAACGATGAATTTCATCAATAAACAAAACATCAAATGGTTCAAGATTGGTAAGTAATCCTGCTAAATCACCAGGTTTTTCTAATACAGGACCAGATGTAATTTTGATATTTACTTCTAATTGATTTGCAATGATATGAGCTAATGTAGTTTTTCCAAGACCAGGTGGTCCGTGTAATAATACATGATCTAATGCTTCTTTTCTTTGTTTGGCAGCACTTACAAAAACCTTTAAATTATCAACTACTTTTTCTTGTCCGCAAAAATCATCAAAACTTAAAGGTCTTAATGCTTTTTCAAACTGTAAATCTTCGGGAGATAAATTTTCTTTTTCGGGATTAAGATGATCGTTTGTCATGTTTGTATTATTGGCAACAAAACTAATACTTTTATTTTTGTTGTAAAAGTCAATTTGTTAGGCATTAGTGCCGTCTAAAAAGGTTGGCACAAGTTTAATTCTATAATATCTTTGAGAAAAGGAAATTTTAATAACTTGAATATACAATTATTTCTTATCAATGTGTAATAAGTAGTGAGCAATAGCATTAACCATACTTGGAAATTCTATTGTTGGAGCATAAATATCCACTCTATACCCCAATTCCTTTAAGCGATTTGCAGTAATGATACTATATGCAGCAAAGCGAGTTTTGTTTTGTTTAAAGTTAGGAAAATTCTTTTTTAATGATTCTGCAGCAATAGGAGTAAAAAATACAATTGCATCGTAATTTTCAGGTTTAATATCAGTGATTTTTTCAGGAACAGTTTTATATACATCTACTGCTGTATATTGAGCATTTAATGCATCTAAGATACCAATTACTTTTTCTTTTATAGTATCAGAAGCTGGTAATAAAAATTTACCTTCAATAAATCTTTTCAATACAGTTTTTAAATCATCCAAAGTACCTTGACCCCAGAAAATTCTTCTTTTGCGAAGCTCCATGTATTTTTGCATGTAATATGCAATTTGTTCGTTAAGACAGAAGAATTTTGTAGTATCAGGCAGATTTACTCTCATTTCATTAAGTATTCTAAAAAAATGATCTATAGCTAAACGGCTTGTAAATATAATATTACTGTATTCTAATACATCAACTTTTTGATTTCGGAATTCTTGACCACTTAATCCTTCCACTTTTATAAATGGACGAAAATCAATTTTTACCTTATACTTATCAATTAAAAGTTGGTAAGGATTTTGAAGATCAGTGGGCTTTGCTTGCGTAATTAATATTGATTTAATTGGATATTTTGGAAAATTGCTAACTTCAAATGTTGGTAATTTTTGAGCTTTTTCTTCCCATGTTTTACTTTTCTTTTTTCCACGCTTTCCTCTTTTTCTTTTAGTTTCTTCAGTAGTTTCTGAAGATGCTTTTGGTTTTTCTTCAATAGAAGAATCTGCTACCTTTTTTAATAATTGATTTGATGTTTCAGAATTTGTTAATTCTTTTGTATCTGATGATTCGGAAATACTTGCAGTTTCAAGAATTGGAATAGCGGTTTTTACAGATTTTTTACTTTTTTTTGATACAGCAGATTTTTCATTCTTTTTGGATAAACTATCGGAAGCAGATTTTTTTTCTTTCAATGCAGTTTTTGTACTCTTTTTTGTCTTTGCTGTCGTTTTTTTTGTCGTCTTTGCCATTATTCTATCTGCTTAAAATTTTTAATATAAAAAGAAAAGGAATTAATTCAAGGGCACAAAAGTACAAAATAAAATTCAAATAATCTATCCATGTTTTATGAACCACTTCAATGAAATTAAAAAGCAATAATAATATATAAAGAATTGTATTAAATATCAAAACAAAATAAATAACATTGATATTTTCAATCAATTCCCAAACAAAAGCAAAATTCAAAATAAAAAAAACGATTCCTAATGTCCTTAAAAACATATCCATTGAAAAGATAAAATGTCCAAACCTTTTTATTTCATCAAAAATATAAGCAATGGATATAAAAGTAATTTTTTTTAGTGCAACAATAACCATTACTGCAAATAATATAACTGAGAAAATAACAACATCTCTCCATTTATATGAAATATCACTAAGCAAACTACTTGTCTGAACAAAGTTATTTTCTTTAAATAATAAATACAACATAAGTGAAAAACTGAGATAAAAAACTAAATTAAGAAGCATTAATAAACGAGATTGAAATGAATTTTTTGACTCCATTAATTCCCTGCGAACCCTTTTATCTGCTATGGCTAAAAATGGTAATAATAATATCCTTGGTGAATAAATGTAAATATAAAATAAAATAGAAATTTGAATAAGCAGAACAATAATAATCCAGTTTGGGATATATGGATTAGGACGAATATTTTCTAATAAAATTAACATTGCGGCAAAGTTACAAATATAATTAAGAATGTCTTTCTTATCTAAGAAACAAATATGTAAATTTGCAGAAAAAAATATGGAAAATCCAGAAAATTTAAATCAGGAAATGAATATAGAACTGCCTGCAGATATTGCAGAAGGTATTTATTCAAATTTAGCGATTATTACACATTCACCAAATGAATTTATTATTGATTTTGTAAGCATTATGCCTGGTATTCCAAAAGCAAGAGTAAGATCAAGAATTATTTTAACGCCTCAAAACGCTAAAAGATTATTAAAAGCATTAGAAAACAACATTAAAACATTTGAAAAAACACACGGTGCTATTAAAGAACAAGATATTAATATCCCATTAAATTTTGGCACTCCACCAGCACAAGCATAAATATTAGTTTTTAGTGTTTAGTTTTTAATTTTGAGTTATCATTTTTAAAAAGTAACTAAACACTCAAAACTTAAAACTCAAAACTAATTATGTCCTCTATCTTTGATATTTTATTAAAATACAACATATCTGTTCCAAGATACACAAGTTATCCACCTGTTCCTATGTGGCATTCTATGCCATCTGTAGAAGATTGGATAAATAATTTGAAACAAAACTTTGAAAAAATTCAACAGCAAGGTATAAGTATTTACATTCATTTGCCATTTTGTGAACAATTGTGCACTTATTGTGGATGTAACAAAAGAATAACTAAAAACCATCAGGTTGAAGATCCATACATTGATTCTGTTTTGAAAGAATGGAAATTTTATCAAGATATCTTTGGAAAAATTAATATTCGTGAAATTCATTTAGGTGGTGGAACTCCTACTTTTTTTTCACCAAAAAATTTAGAACAACTCATATCAGGATTGTTTAAAGATAATACGGTTGCAAATGATTTTCAGGGAAGCGTTGAAATTCATCCGCATTTTTCAAAATTAGAACATTTAGATGTTTTGCGGGCTTTATATTTTGATAGAATTAGTATTGGCGTTCAGGATTTTGATAAAAAGGTGCAAATTGCAATAAACAGAACTCAGGAATATTCAGAAGTAAAGCGTCTTACAGAGTATGCAAGAAAATTGGGTTACAAAAGTGTCAATTATGATTTAGTATATGGTTTGCCATTTCAAAGCAGAGAAGGGCTTTCAGATACTATTCAAAAAGTAATTGAATTAAAACCAGATAGAATTGCATTTTATAGTTATGCTCATGTACCTTGGATAAAAGCATCTCAAAGAAAATTTACAGAAAAAGATTTACCGACTACTGAAGAAAAAATTCAATTGTATTTAATGGGTAGAGAAATGTTTATGAATAATGGTTATGAAGATGTAGGAATGGATCATTTTGCATTGCCCGAAGATGAATTGTTTATGGCAAGAAGAAATAAAACTTTACATAGAAATTTTATGGGCTATACTGTACAACATACAGATACATTGATTGCTCTTGGCGTTTCATCTATCAGTGATTCAGGCGATATGTATGTTCAAAATTCAAAAGAAGTAGAAGAGTATCAAACATTAGTGCAAAAACAAATCCCTGTATTAAAAGGGCATAAGGTAAGTGATGATGAGAAAAAAATGAGAAAGCATTTGCTCAACTTATTGTGTTATTTTGAAACAACTCTTGAAGATGAACAAGATATTTTAGTATCAATGATGAAAGATAATCCGATGTGGGATGATGTGGTAAAAAATAATTTGGCAGTTATTGAAAATAATAAGATTAAAGCCACAGATTTAGGAAAACTTTTAATCAGAAATGTTTGCTATGCATTAGATAAACCCAGTCAAAAAGCCCATTCAGAAAAACCACTGTTTAGTAAAGCGATTTAGGATAAGTTTTTAGTTCAGATTTTTAGTATTTTGAAATTTTCTATCCCAAAAATTATTTTAGAAACGATTTATAAGTTAATAAAAGTTAAATTCAGTAACAAATAACAAAAAGTATCGTTAAATTATTAAAATAAAGTTTTATGAGAAATAATTCTTTCAGAATTGTATTATTCTTTTCTTTCATTTTAATAAGTATAATAATTTTTACTTGCAAAAAGGAAAAGGAAATTGTTTTGAATGGAACATCAAAAATTACGAATGGATGTGACTGCTCTCCACCTTCTCAATCATCTATAAATAATCCATGCAAATATGAAAAAGTTAAATGTATCAAGCATTTTTTTAATAACGGCGGTTTTTCAAGAAATTATACTATAAAGTGGAAAAGTGGTTGTGGTGCTTTTACAACTTCACAGGTATATATTTGTTTTAATTCAAACTGCAAGATGAATTTTGTGTTTAGTAATTTACCTCCTTGCCTTTCCTGTTGTTTACAAGAAGACAAATGTTATGAAACTGATAAAGATAATATCGGATGCGGGAGCCATGCCATAACTATAAACTTCACAGGCACTGACTGCAATGGTTTTTCAATGAGTTTTGACATTACTGGAGATCCAGAAATTTCTGTAACTTGTACGGATGCTTATGGCAATACTTTTACTACAACTGGCGATTTAATTTGAATTAAAAAATAAAATATATGAAAACAAGTGTTTTAAAAGTAGGAAGTATTTTATTAGTATTAGTAGCATCTGCGCTAAATGCACAAGTAAAAAAAGAATGGTTTATTCAAACTGGATATTCATTATCTGCACAAACTGTTTTAGATTATTCAGAATCACCGGCTATTAAAACTATTATGTCTTATTTTAGATTTAATGATTTTAGAAATGATATAAATTTCTTTTATGTGGGTGCAGAACAAAGATTATCATTAACTGATGAAATGAAATCAAAACTTATATGGGGTGTATATTTATCTAAAAAAGGATTTAAGAGAGAAGTATCATTTATTTCGCATGGGAATAAAACTACTATTTCAGATAGATATTTGTTTTATTATATTAACTTTCCGTTATACATTCAAAGAAAATTATGGCAAGATAAATTATATTTGAATTATGGTATAGTGCCATCTGTAATGTTTTACAATGTTGAACATTATAAATATGAAAGAAAAGTTGTGAGTCAGCCAGCGTATTTTCCTGAGTACAAATACGAAAATTATTTTCATTATTATGAAAAAGATGTGAATTTTGTAGACCTTTCATTTCGTTTAGGATTATCTTATTTTTTGAATCCTAAAATTGGTTTTGATTTTTATCTTGATAAAGGATTAATCAACATCAATAGAAATGCAATTAGTACAAGTATTGGTTATCAAAACCTATTTATGCTTGGGGTTAGGTATAAGTTGTAAAATTTAAAAAGTTTTCGCAAAATATCTACTCCAACATTTTCGCAAACTCTTCTTCTGAAATAATTTTGACACCTAACTCTTTTGCTTTTTTAATTTTTTCAGGGCCAGGATCTTCACCTGCAAGTAAATAAGATGTTTTTTTACTTACTGAAGAAGTATTTTTTCCACCATTTTGTTCTATTAAATCTTTTAATTCATCTCTGCTCCATCTTTTGAATGTGCCAGAAATAACAATAGTTAATCCTTTTAATTTATCTGAAGTTTGAAAATTGCCTTCTATTTCAAATTTTAATCCATGCTGTTTGAGTCGTTTTATAATATCAATATTTTGGGGCTTCTTAAAAAATTCTTTGATAGATAAAGCAATGGTTTCACCAACATCTTCTATTTGAGTTAATTCTTCTACGCTCATTTTTTCCAGTTTATCAATACTTCCAACTCTGCGGGCAATTTTTTTGGCTAATGTTTCTCCTACATGTCTTATTCCTAATCCAAATAATACTCTTTCAAATGGTCTGTTTTTGCTTTCTTTGATACCATTAATGATATTTTGAGCAGATTTCTCTCCCATTCTTTCAAGTGGAATCAATTGATGTTCTTTAAGTTCATACAAATCAGCAACATCTTTAACAAGATGATGATTGTAAAGCAATTCAATTGTTTCTTCACCTAAACTTTGAATATCCATTGCTTTGCGAGAAACGAAGTGTATAATTTTACCGATAATTTGTGGCTTACATCCAAATTCATTGGGACAATAATAGGCGGCTTCATCTTCATTTCTTTTAAGAGCAGTGCCACATTCGGGACAATGTGTAATAAATTTTACTTTTGGATAATGATGTTCTCTTTTTGAAGTATCAACACCTACAATTTTTGGAATAATTTCTCCACCTTTTTCTACAATTACATAATCGTGTTCGTGTAAATCTAATTTTTCAATAATATCTGCATTATGCAAAGATGCTCTTTTTACTTTTGTGCCTGCTAAAAAAACAGGTTCTAAATTTGCAACAGGTGTAACAACTCCTGTTCTGCCAACTTGATAAGAAATAGATTTTAATTGTGTAACTGCTTGCTCTGGTTTATATTTATAAGCCACAGCCCAGCGAGGAGATTTTGCAGTATTGCCAAGTGTTTTTTGATAATTCAAATCATTTACTTTAATTACAACACCATCTGTTTCGTAAGGTAAATCCCATCTTTTTTCTTCCCACTTTTCAATAAATTTTTTTACTTCATCAATGCCATTGCATAATTCTGCATTTTCATTGACTTTAAATCCCCATTCTTTCAATTGTTTTAAGCATTCCCAGTGAGTTTGATAGGGTAAATGATCTGCTAAAAGATAATACAAAAAACTATCCAGATGTCTTTTGGCTACTTCGGATGAATCTTGAAGTTTCATAGTTCCAGATGCCGCATTTCTTGGATTTGCAAATGGTTCATCACCTATTTCTTGTCTTTCTTTATTGAGTTTTTCAAATGTTTTTATGGGCATAAAAATTTCTCCTCTTACTTCAAATTCTTTTAAATAATGACCTTTTAATTTCAAAGGAATAGAGCGAATAGTTTTAGCATTAGGCGTTACATCATCGCCTTGAATGCCATCTCCACGAGTAACGGCTTTTTCTAAATGTCCATCTTTATACCACAAACTAATACTTAATCCGTCAATTTTTAATTCACAAACATATTCAACATTTTCATTCATTGGAATATCTAAAATTTCTTTTACTCTTCTGTCAAAATCAATGAGTTCATCAATGGAGTATGTATTGGATAATGAGAGCATTGGATATTTATGCTTCACTGTAGGAAATATCTTTGTAATAGTGCCGCCAACTCTTTGTGTAGGTGAGTTGGGTAAAACTAAATCGGGATATTTTTTTTCTAATTCCTGTAACTCTTCAAGTAATTTGTCAAATTCATAATCGCTGATAATAGGTTGATCTAATACATAATATCTATAATTGTGATCTTCAATTTGTTCTGCTAATTCTTTCATTCTTTTTTGAATAGCTTCTTTATTCATAAACAGATTTTTCAATGGACAAAGGTATAAATTTTATCAATGAGTATAAAATGCTTATATTTGTATGCAATGAAAAGTTTGAAAAAAATATTAGTTGTTTTATTTTTACTATTGGTAAATTTTGTTATTGGGCAAATACAGTATTTAGAAGCATTTAAGTATCAAGGTAAAACAAAAGCAGAAATTCAAAAAGAAAGATATATTGAAAAACAAGAAAGAAAAGAAGCAAGAGAGGAGAGAAAATTAAGACGATTAGAAAAAAAGATGATTAAAAAACATCATAAAAAATTACAGGATAAAAAGACCTATAAAAGAATGAAAAAGAGTAGAAAAAAAGCCACAATGTATAATGAAAATAAAAGAGAATTTTTTCTCAAAAGATGGTTTCAGAAATTAAGAAAAAAGTAAGATTGCTTGTTTTGTGAATAATAAAAGAATTTTAATTGTATCAATAAATTAGTAATTAACTTTACCGCAACATTTGTTTAAAGATAATTTCATTTATCCTTAAATTAAATTAAATTAATTGTTTTGAAAAATTTGAAATGAAAACTATTAGTAGCATTTATTTAATTATTAAAACATATTTACTTTCAGTAAGTATTTTTTTTGTTTTTAGAGTAATTTTATTTTTCAATGAAATAGAAAAAGTAAATTTAAATGATGTATCTATATATACAATCATACAGGCATTTATAATGGGTTTAAGATTTGACACAGTAATTGCAGGTTATATTTTAATTATTCCAGCAATATTGCTTTTTGTAGTAGATATTTTGAATGCAAATCATGACAAAATTAAAAAGTTTATTTTTTATTGGACATTCGTTTTATTTTCAATTAGTTTTTTTATTTGTGCTGTTGATATACCTTATTTTCATCAATTTTATGAACGTTTATCAGTTGGAGCATTGGGATGGTTTGATCATTTTGATTTTGTTGTTTTAATGGTATTTCAAGAAAAAACAAACTTTATCTATTTGTTTTTATTCTTAACACTCACCAGCATATATTATTTCTTACTAAAAAAGATATTTTCAGAAAATAGAGTTTATCCAACTTTAAGCAAACAATTATCTGTTATTTTTTCTGTAATGTTTTTGTTATTAATTCTTTTAGGAATAAGAGGACGAATTTCCTTCAAATCACCTATCAGAGTGGGCACTGCTTATTTTTCAGAAAATTCTTTTTTGAATAAATTAGGATTAAATCCAGCATTTACATTTTTGAAAAGTTATTTAGAAAGCAAAAGTAAAGATAATATAATTGTTCGCTTAATTGATGATGCAACAGCAGAAATAAAAATAAAAGAATATTTACACATATCTCAAAATAAATATCCTTCGCCTATAGCAAGAGATGTTATTCCAGATACTAATATTTCAAATAAACCGAATATAGTTTTAATTATTATGGAAAGTATGTCTGCGGCTAAAATGAAAAGATTTGGCAACTCAAATAATCTCACGCCCTTTTTAGATAGTTTATCTGAATGCTCTTTATTTTTTGAAAACTTTTATTCAGCAGGCAAGCATACATTTAATGGGGTATTTAGCACATTGTTTTCATTTCCTGCATTGTATAGGCAGCACCCTATGAAACAAATTCGTAAATACGATGGAATATCAAGTGTTTTGAGGGATTTTGGTTATACAACAACATTTTTTACTACTCACGACGCACAATTTGACAATATGGAAGGATTTTTGAGAGAAAACGATTTTCAAAATATCATTAGTCAGGCAGATTATCCATTAAAAGAAATTAAAACCACATTGGGTGTTCCTGATGATTATATGTTTAAATTTTCAATTCCAGTAATAAATCAATTATATCATCAAAATCAACCATTTTTTGTAGCATTTTTAACAGCAAGCGATCATCAGCCATATTACATTCCTGAATATTTTCATCCTAAAAATAAAGAACCTAACTTACAAATTGTTGAATATGCTGATTGGTCATTGAAACAATTTATTAAAATGGCTTCACAGCAAAAATGGTTTGATAATACTATTTTTGTATTTGTAGCAGATCACGGTGCATACATTGATGCACAATATGATATAGCCATGAACTATTTTCATATTCCTTTAATTATTTACGCACCAAAATTGATTTCAAAATATAATTACAAAGACATTGGAAGTCAAATAGATTTATTTCCAACTCTTATGGGGATATTAAAAAACAAGTATGTCAATAATACTTTAGGAATTGATTTACTAAAAGAAAAAAGAAAATATGCAATAGTAAATGATGATGATAAAATTGGCATAATTGATTCAAGTTATTTGTGTATAATGAAAGATAATGGTAGTAAAATTGAATTATATCATTATAAAAACAACGATAAGAAAAATTATTATGATGAAAATAAAGCCAAAGGTGATGAAATGGCAGAGTATGCAAAAGTTTGCTTACAAATTACACAAAATATGATTTTAAAAAAACAAACTTCTGTGAAGAAAACATTAAACTGAAATTAGATTAGTTGATATTTTTTAGCGACAAAAATTAAATTTAAAATTTCATGTTCTTGTCCTGTAAGTAATTCGTGTTTTGATTTTTCTTGAAGTAATGCAATAGTTTCCTGTAAATCTTTTAATTGATTTTGAGTTTGCAAAAGACGATTTTCATTTATGGTATAACCTTTAATAATATGTTCTCTTAAAGTTTTTGTAGCCCAAATACGAAATTGTGTGCCCCGTTTGGAATTAACACGATATCCAACTGAGATAATTACATCAAGATTATAAAAATCTACTTCCCTTTTTACTTCTCTTTTGCCTTCTTTTTGAACTATCCGGAATTTCCGAATAGTTGAATTTTCCTGTAATTCCCCCTCTTTGTATATTTTTTTAATATGTTCATTTATTGTTGGGACACTTTTATCAAAAAGTAAAGCCATTTGCTTCTTAGTAAGCCAAACAGTTTCATCTTCTAAACGAACCTCTAATTTTGGTCCATCTTTTGAATCATAAATTATTATTTCGCCTTTATTTATTCCTTCTTTTATCATGAATAAACTATACACGCATTAAAAATCTGTGGCAATAGAGAAATAATTAATGTTTGGTAATACTTTCCAATCGTCTATGCCCCAACCAAAATCTAATCTCATAAAATAACCAAATAATTTTCCACGAAAACCAAATCCAAATGACCCAACAATTGGATTTTTGAAATTGTAAATGGTAATAATAAATGGATTGTAATAAAAGATATTTTTGTTTATTGTATTTTCTTCACTTGTTGGATTCCATCCATACCATGCACCGCCAATATCTGTAAAAATAATTCCTTGAAATGTTCTCCAAAATTCTGAACGAATGTCTCTAAATATGTAGCGAATAAATGGCGAACGTAACTCACTATTTAATACAATAAAATTGTTTCCATTTCTTATGTTTTGTTTAAATCCTCTCATATTTGTGGCAAGCGTTTGAAACTGATATTCATTAGAATGAATGATATTAATAGTATTATCAAACTTTGGCGTAAACCAATTATCAACTCCTCCCAAATAATAGATTAATTTATCTGTGCCTGCCGACCCCCCATAAGCAAGGCGATTGCACCAATACAGATATTTATGTATTCTCCAATAATTTCTCACATCAAAGCCATAAGTAATTAAGTAATGATTATTTTGATCAAGTTTTTGCATGTATTCTATCCATGCTTTTCCTCTCCATCCTTCATATAAATTGATGTCTCTGTATCTGCTGTTGTCTAATACAAGTTCTACTTTACCGCCACCATATCTATCTACCTGATTGGGTTTGGGCAATGATATATCGTTTGTAGAAAGAAAAATGGCCTCATCATTTCTGTATTGCAAAGATGTTCGTAGAGATAATACTTCACTAAATGGATATTTTACTGTATATCTTCCGTTATATGAAATAACTTTTGCAACATTACCATAAAAATCTCCAATCTTAACAAACATTTGACGATGTATTAACCACTGATGATCATATAAATTTTTTCTAAATTCATAGCCTAATAAAAATTCATTATCCAAAGACCCTGCTATTCTGAATCCTGCAATGATGGCCTGATTTTCAAATAAATCATTTAAACCAATTTTTGTAATAAAATTAAAACCAGGATTTAAATAAACTGGATATGCCCCTCCTGTAAATCTTTGATAAGTTGGAAAAAGAAAACTATTATTGAGTTGTGTTAATACATGGTCTGCATAAAATGTAGTGTAATAATTTTGTTGAATAGGAAAATTATAATTTGATGAAAGTGTAGTTGATGTGTTTTGTTTAACTAATGAAATATTTTTTTTCAAAGTATCTTTTGGTTGAGATTTTACTGGAGTATTTTCATCAAATGTATAGTTTTCAAAATCAATTCCTTTTTTGTTTTCATTTTCTTGATTATTAGTAGGTGGTGTATTAGGAAGAGGAGATGCAGGAATGAGTGAGAGATTTTTTTCTTTAATGGCAGGATTGATAAGAGAATTGCGAGCATAAGAACGCATCCATGTGGGTTTTAATTTTTTTTCTTCAATGTAATTTTCTAAAGATGTTTTCATCAAAGACATTGATTCTTTGTAGTTGCCAAATTTTTTATTAAACAAAATAGTGAAATAAAAATTATCATTTAATAATTGAAAATCTCGGATGAAATAATTGACATTTGATACAGGATAAGTATGATAAAAATAACTGTAAGTAACAGAAGTATCCGCTGTTAAAATAGCACTATCAGGTTTTGCCTGAAAAACATTGACAAAGCCATTTGCATCACTTAAAAAATAAAATTCATTACTTTTTTTAGTAGATTGAATGGGTTTGTATTCATTGATGTTTGGCGTGTTTGTTACACGAATGAGAATATTTGATTTTTGAGGATAATCGGTATAAAAAATATCTTTGTAAGGAAAATAGATTTTAAAAAATCTTTTATTATCATTCGTTTTTGAAAGCGTATCACTTGTTCTATTGCTTGAAAATACAATGCCTTTATCATTGTTTATAAATGCAGGTTCATCATCATCATAAATATCATCTGTAATTTGTTCTACGCCACCATTATTGATAGTATATACAAAAATATCAGATTGTCCTTTTCCTTGTTTAATAGCACTCATTACTAATTTTTTTCCGTCATTGCTGTATTTAAAACTCATTATTTTTTCAAATCCTGTAATGGGCTTTTTAAATTCTTCATTATTTTCTAAATCAAATGAATGTAAATAAATAACATTTTTATATTCATAAATGGCTATCAACAAATTAGTTTTAGGATGCCACGCAACAATAGGATAATATCTATCTTGTTCTCGTTCTAAACGAGGATATAGTTTAAGCAACCTTGTTCTTTTTTTACTTTCTAAATCTTGCACATACAATTTTTTTTGACCTAAATAATTTGTTACATAAGCAATTTTGTTTTCCTGATAATTGATACTTAATTTTTCAATTGTTTCTTTTTTCTTAAACTTGGGAGTTATTATAGCAGATGAATCGTGTCCTTTGCGAGTATTATCTTTTGTTTTGAAATAATGTTTGTTGTATGTGTCAAGCATTTCAAAAAAAACATCATTCACAGCGTTACCAATAATAAACACAAAAGCATCATCAGGATTACGATTAATTTTAGTTAAATAAATGATATTAGGAATACTTGCTTCTCCGTAAATATCTGCAATATAATACCATAATGAGTGTCCAGCAATGATAGATGCTCTGCCTTCTAATGTTTTAATATCAGTAATGGTGTTAGTTCTCATTAGTTCAAGGAGTTCTAAATCATTTTTCACTGTCCAACCTTCTGCCATAAAAGCTGCAAGTCCTTTGATATACCAGTCAGGCAAGGTAAGAGAAGCGTTGTTTTTAATGGCATCTTTTGCTGAACCACTGTAAAGATATTTATTAATCATCCACTCTGTAATAGCAAATCTCAAATCTATTTTAAGTTTTTCTAAACTACCATCAAAATACACAAAAACTTTATCACCTATAATTTTTGTATTACCTGCTACATTATTGATTTCATCATATTGTAGTCCGATATTTGACTGAAAAAAATCGTGAATGTTGTTATAAACTATTACAGACAATTTATCTTCTAACTGATAATCTAATCTTTTTTCTAATGAATTGATAATAGAAGGTAATTGAGCATACACATATTTAGCAATGTCTTGTCCGCCTTGATAAGTAAAAACTTTATATTTATCTGCATCAAAGTAAGTCCAGTCAAAAGGTTGATACTGCACTCTGTTTTTACCAAATTCCATTATAGAACCATAATAAAATTGAGCAAAATAATTATGACAATAAAATGCAAATGCAATAATTATGAACAAAAATTTTTTCAACCCAATAATTTTTGAATGGACAAAGATACGAGATTTTTGTTTATGGATAAATGCTCTATATTCAATGCTCAATTTTCAATGCTCAATGCACAAATTTAATTAGTTTTTATACCAAAACAATTCTATATTCCAAAATTTTTAAAACAAAGTGCACAAAGATAATAACATATTATAAATTACACAATGGACTTGATAAATCTACTAATTCTTGGTGTTCTTTGTTTAAAATCCTTGTGTTCTTCGTGGTTTATTAAAAATACTTTTTGACAATCTTGTTTAAAACAAAAAACCCTCTCACAATGGAGAGGGTTTTAAATTTAATACTATGAGATAATTATTTTACTGTTACTTTTTTATTTGAAGATTTTTTTTCTTCTTCAATGATAAGTTCTAATTTTTGTTCTAAAGTTTTTACTTGTTTTTTCAAATCGTGTAATGCTTTATACACTTCGTTAATTTCAGAAGTTTTTACAACAGGATATAACTCTAAAAATTTTTCCATTTGTTTTTCAAAGTATGTTTTAATATCCATACTTAAATTCAATACTTCTGCTTTCAATTTAGAGAATGATTCTGTAGCAAAAAGTTCAGTTAATAATGCATCGCTTTCTGATAACCATTCATTGTAAATGGCTTTGTAATCTAATTTAGCAAGATCAGCAATTTCTGATTGGTTTAATTTTTTGCTATACTTTTCGGCTACTTTTTCAATAGATTGATAAATTTTCAAATTAATGTCAGAAGCCATTTCTGCTTGTTTGATAGCATATTGAGCAATTTTATCCATTAAAGCAAGTGTTTCGCTCAATGCTTCTTTTTCTTTTGGATTATTGATAAGATTTAAAAGTGGTTTGAAGTTATCGTAGTAGATATTTCCGTATTTTGAATACAATTCTTTAATTTGATTGAAATCACTTGTAAATAATTGAGGATATGTGTCAACTAATTTTTTGTAATAATTGATATATTGCTCTCTTAAAGCATTATTTGAAGAAAAATAAGAATGAATTTGATTCATTGCATTATCAAAAAACTTTTGCAAATCTGGTGTAGTATTAAATAATCCACCAAAAATTTTATCAGTCAGTTTTTTGTATGTTTCTACATCATAAAATTGTTTGAATACATCAGGTTTGTATTCTCCTTTTTGAAATGCTTCAAAAATAGGAGTATAAAGTTCTTTGAATGAATTGTATAAATAATTGCTTTGAAGCATTTCCTGAAATAAATTTTTAGTAAAAGCATCTTTGAAAGCAGATTGGTAAGTTTCAAAAGTAGTAGTAGTGGCTTTTACCCATTCATTGTATATATTTGTCCATTGATTGTTGATATTAGAAAAAGTATTGATGTAATCATTAGCAGGTCTTCCAAAGTTAGCATAACTGCTAAACACACTTTGATTAAAGTCGGTGATTTTCTTTACATAGTCCATTTGAGATTGGAACCAGTTTTTGAAAAAATCTTCAACTTGATTTTGAGGAGTTGTAACATTTTGGGTTAATTTTGTTACAGTACCACCTGCTAAAGCCATTTGTTTTTCTAACCATTCTTTGTAAATGGCAGGACCTTCTGTTGCTGCATTGCCAGTTGCAATAGCATTTTGCATTTTTTGAGTAGCTTCTAACCAGTTGTTCAATGCCTGACTTTGACTCTCTATCAGTGCATCCACGAAAGCATTGTTTGTCTTCATAATTTTAAGGTTTAATTTTTTTGCGACCGCAAATTTAGGAAATTATTTATACATAAAATGTAAATTCAAAGTTAATAAATGTTAATTAGTGTGTTAAAATTGCATTTTCGTCTAAATTTTTATATTTTTATTGGGCAAAATTAATTTTTCAAACGGAAATTATTTGTTTTGAATGGTAATAAAACTTCTATTTGTATATTGTAACTTTGAGCCCAAAATTTTATTTTATGATTCGTCATTTTATTACAGCAACTCTTGTTGGAATAAGTATTTCAACTTTTGCTCAGGAACATTTTTGTGCAAAATCAAAAATTCAACACAAACCCGCCACTCAAAAAAATTCATTGATGAAAAGCGTTCAGAGTAGTTCAAACTTAATGAATAATTACGATGTTAAATTTCATCAATTAAATCTAAACTTAGAAAGAACTAATAAAAATATCAGTGGTTATGTGGAAACCATTGCTAATGTTGTATCTTCTCAATTAGACACTTTTGCATTTGTACTTCATCAAAACTTTACCATTGATTCAATCTATATCAATGGACAAAAACATACTTCCATTTATTCTGTTGATAGTTTAAGAAAGGTTAAGTTGAATAGTAGTGTTCCTCAAAATAATATAATGGATGTTTTTATTTACTATCATGGTACAGCACCTTCTCTAACAGGAGCATTGGGTAATGGATTTGATAATGGCAGTTCTCCTACCTGGGGAAATCAAGTTACATGGAGTTTAAGTGAAACAAGGGGAGCATATCACTGGTGGCCATGCAAACAGGACTTAAGAGATAAAATAGACAGTGCTTGGATTTTTGTAACCACCGATTCTACAAATAGGGTAGGGTCTAATGGAGTATTGACAAAGGTTGTAACTATAGGAAATAAAAAAAGATACGAATGGAAAACCCGTTATCCTATTGATTATTATTTAATTTCAATTGCTGTGGCTAAATATAAACCTTATGTATTATATGCTAAACCAATGTATTTAAATAATGATTCAATAATGATATTAAATTACATTTATGATAATGCTATCAACAATCCAGCATTTATTGCGGGTCAAAAAGTTCAGTTAGATAAAATAAAACCAACCATTGAATTTTTAAGTAAAATGTATGGGATGTATCCTTTTTACAAAGAAAAATATGGGCATTCAATGGCTCCAATTGGTGGCGGCATGGAACATCAATCAATGACTACCATTGGATTTTTTGATTTTCAAATTGATGCTCATGAACTTGGGCATCAATGGTGGGGAGATTTAGTAACCTGCAAAACTTGGGGAGATATTTGGATAAATGAAGGTTTTGCTTCTTATACAGAACATCTGGTAAATCAATATCTCAATCCGTCTAACTTTATGAGCAACTTAAATTCTGTGCATAATAATGTAATGAGCCAACCTGGTGGAAGCATTTATTTTACTGGAATTGATACAACAGATGACAATAGGATATTTGATAGCAGGTTGACTTACGATAAGGGCGGTGCTATAATTCACACCCTTCTTTTTGTTACCAATAACGATTCTTTGTTTTTCAATGGTCTGCGTAATTTTCTGAACACTTACAAATTCAGCACTGCTTCTGCGATGGACTTTAAAACTAATTTTGAAACTTATACTGGTCAAAATCTCACTCAATTTTTTAATCAATGGTATTTTGGAGAAGGTTATCCTACTTTCAATGTAAAATGGAATTATTTCAATGACACATTGATTATTCAATCTACTCAAACTACTTCAAAACCATCTTCTGTGGCACTTTTTATTACTCCAATGGAATACAAACTTATTCGTTCAACAGGTGGAGATACAATTATCAGAGTAATGCATAGTAACCCAACAGAAACATATACGCTCATTGTGCATGGAAATGTAACAGGCATACAAGTAGATCCAAATAATTGGGTTATCAACAAAACAATTGGTCCATTAAAAGACAACACCTTAGATGTACATGGATTTAGTTACAAATATGCAGTTAATATCTATCCCAATCCTGTAGCAGAAAAAATGAATATTGAAAGCCATGCATTAATTGGAAAATCTATTGAATTAAGAGATATTTTAGGAAATTTAATCATGCAAAAGAAATGTCAGGAAACATTAGAAACTATTGATATGCACAGATTTTCAAACGGAACTTATATTATTGTAATTAAGAATGAAAGTGGTAACATTATTGCAAATGATAAAATAATGGTATTGCATTAATTTGAAAAAGAAATTTTTTCCGAATATTGTGCAAAGATAAAAATCAATTCTACTTATAATTCAATGTATGTTTAGAAATTTTTGTTTGATGAAAAACACTTTTTTATTTTCAATACTTTCTCTCATTTTAACCTCTTGTTATTCTTACAAAGAAGTTTCGTTGTTAGGAATAGAAAATTTTTCAATTAAAAAAATTACTAAAAAAGAATTGCAAACAGAAATTGCTGTGCAAATAAAAAATCCTAATAATTTTGGATTTTATATTTATTCAGGTAAAGCAAACATCAATTTAAGTAATATCCCATTAGGAAAAGCCGTATTAACCAAAAAGGTTTATATTGCTCCGCATTCAACAGGAACATATCCTTTATTACTCAATACAACTTTTGATAAAATTTCTTTGCAAGATATTATTAGCAATTTCAGTTTGTCAGGCATTGGAAAAATAAAAATTGACGGGCATATAAAAGTTGGAAAATTTCTTATCAGAAAGAAAATCAAAACAAACTACGAAGGTAGTCCTTTGCACTATTCAAATTTTAATTTCTCTACAAATTAAATTTTTTTACATTTTTGTAAATATCATTTGTTAATCAGGAAATCTTTTTTGTAAATTTAGCACACATTACAAGATAATGAATAACATTTATCATCAACAAGATTTTTTAGCACACAATGATTCAACTGCAATTGTAAAATTAGTGGATAATCTTTACGCTAAATGTTTTGGAATTGCAAGAAGATATTGTGGTTCAGATGAATTGGCGAAAAATTATTCTAAAACTTGTTTTTTAAATACTCTACAACATTTTCTTCGTCAGGAAAAAGAAGAATTTGATGATCATTCTTTTATTCACTTTTACATTATTTGTTTAGTAAAAAATATCCTATCTAACAGAAAAGGAGAACTTATTGCAGATACAACCGTTGTTACTGTTTTCAAAAACAAAGAAGGCAACTTATTTTCATCATCTGAATATTACAAAAACTTATCAGAAGAAGATATTATTCAATATTTAAGAAAACTCAATACTATCCAACAAATTATTTACAACTTAATTTATATTGATAATTTTAGTATTCAGGAAACAGCAGAAATTATTCAGCATAGCGAATTAAGTATTAAAGCATTATTAGAAAAAGCAAAATATAATTTGTTTTCTTTCATAAAAACAACAGTGTAATGGCAGATAAAAAAGAAGAAAAACAAATAGAAGAACATATCAGGCAACTTTTTCAAAATTACTCGCCTTCTGTTTCTGATGAAGAAAAATCTGAAATTATTAATGCATTTCAAAATCTACATATTCACGATAATTCACTACGCATCAATATCAAAGAAATCTTAAAAAATAAAACATTACAATTTATTGTTATTGCCATTACTTCTACTGTTTTATTAATTTATTTGTTTGCAAAACTATTTCCTGCAGAAGAAAAAGACAACCCATCAAATGATAATTATATTGAACAAACTTCTCCTGAAGATTCTGTTGGCGCCGTTATTCAACAAAATACCACATCGCCTGTAGATACAACAACATCATCAACAAAACCTGTATTAACTCATTCATCTACAAACACAACATCTGTAATTACTACTAATACAAATTCTATCACTCATTCCGATTCAAATAAAATTTTGAAACAAAATAACACCACAACTCAAACTGACACATCAAAAATTATTAAAAAGAAAAAGAAGAAAAGAATTAAACCTGATTCTTCAAATAATGAGTCAGAAAATAACTCTCCCATCCTTGAACCTAAAACTCCTCAATTAAATACACCTGTTAAGGAAGAAGAATAAGTTTCAAAAAATTAAAGCAATATATTTTGTATTATTGTTTGCAAAAAATTTATGGATAAACCTATTATAGTAGTTGGTGCTGGTTTAGTTGGTTCATTATTAACAATCTTATTGGGTAAAAAAGGTTACAAAGTAAAACTTATTGAACGAAGACCAGATACAAGAAAAAATAAACAGTATGCGGGAAAATCTATAAACCTCGCATTGAGCGATAGAGGTATCAGAGCATTAAAATATGCCGAAGTGATGGATGAAATAATGAAAATCAGCATCCCTGTATATGGTAGAACTATTCATCAACCGGATTCTTCTATAGTTTTTCAACCTTATAGTGCAGATAAAAAATGTAACTACTCTGTATCTCGTGCGGAAATCAATTATACATTACTCAATATAGCAGAACAACTTCCAAATGTAGAAATACATTTTAATGAAAAATGTGTTGATGTTGATTTTACAAACACTACTGTAACATTTGAAAATACTGAAACCCAAAAAATCACAACACATTCGGCAGAAATTATTTTTGGTGCAGATGGTGCTTTTTCAGCTGTGCGTCTGAATATGATGTTGAAAAACGATCGCTTTCAATATCAACAATATTATATTAATACCGGCTACAAAGAATTGATTATTCCTCCTGATAAGAATGGTAAATTTATGCTTGAGAACTATGAATCTCTGCACATCTGGCCTCGCAAAGAATTTATGCTAATGGCATTACCTAATCCTACTGGCGATTTTACCTGCACTTTATTTATGCCCTTTGAAGGAAAAAATTCTTTTGAACAACTCAAAACTGAAAATGATGTAAAACAATTTTTTGAAAAAAATTTTCCAGATGCCGTTCCACTTATGCCTACTTATCTTACAGATTTCTTCAAAAATCCAACCTCTTCTTTAGTTACCGTTCGTTGCTTTCCGTGGGTTATCAATAATGTAGCACTAATAGGAGATGCAGCACACGCCATTACTCCTTTTTATGGACAAGGAATGAATGCGGGCTTTGAAGATGCAGTAGTACTTTTAGAATTATTAGAAAACCATCAACATCACTGGAAAAAAACACTTTCTGAATATCAAAAATTACGCAAAAAAGACGGAGATGCCATTGCACAATTAGCATTAGATAATCATATTGAGATGCGTGATAAAACAGCAGATCCAAATTTTCTTTTACAGAAAAAAATTGAACAATGGTTTTACAAAAAGCATCCAGATAAATGGATTCCGTTATATGATATGGTTACTTATCGTCCCGATATTCGCTATAGTGAAGCATTACAAAAGGGATATTATCAAGACAAAATTATGCAAGAAGTATTAAAATTACCCGATATACAAAATAACTGGCAAAGTGAATCTACAGAAAAATTCATTTTGTCATTACTACAATCTCGGCCATTTCAATATCAAAATTAATCTATGAAATTCGTTTTATTTCCTGCTAATGAAAGAGGTTATGCTGATTATGGCTGGCTAAAAACTTATTATACTTTTTCTTTTGCTAATTGGTATAATCCCAAAAAAATTCATTTTGGAACATTAAGAGTTTTAAATGATGATTCTATTGCTCCTCACTCTGGATTTGATTTACACCCTCATCAAGATATGGAGATAATTACCATTTTACTTTCTGGAGAATTGACACATCAGGATAGTATGGGTAATAAAGGTATTATTAAAGAAAATGAAGTACAAGTAATGAGTGCAGGAACAGGGATTTTACATTCTGAAAAAAATGAATCAAACGAATGGACAAAACTTTTTCAGATATGGATTTTTCCAGATAAAAAATCACATACCCCACGTTATGATCAGAAAAAATTTATCTTTGAAAAAAATCAACTTCAATTGATGGTTTCACCGGATGGCCAAAAAAATTCATTGTGGATTCATCAAAATGCATTCATATACAGAGGAAAATTTGATAATCAAATGAAAATTAATTATGAACTACAAAATCCAAAAAACGGTGTTTTTATTATGATTATAGATGGTTCAGCTGAAATTTATAATAACAATTTAAACACAAGAGATGCTATTGGTATTTATGACATTAAAGATGTTGAAATTGAATTTAAAACACCAGGAGATATTTTAATAATAGAATTACCCATGAACTAAAAAATATGGAAAAAACAAGTAAAATTTATGTAGCAGGACATAGAGGAATGGTGGGCTCTGCCATTCTTCGTAAATTACAAAATGAAGGTTTTAATAACATCATTACTCGTACTTCTAAAGAATTAGATTTGCGAAGACAAAAAGATGTAGAAGAATTTTTTGAAACAGAAAAACCAGAATATGTTTTTTTAGCAGCGGCAAAAGTTGGTGGGATTTTAGCCAACAATACTTACCGTGCAGAATTTTTATATGATAACTTAATGATTCAATCAAATGTGATAAATGCTGCATATAAAAATAAAGTCAAAAAACTTTTGTTTCTTGGTTCATCTTGCATTTATCCTAAACTGGCACCGCAACCAATGAAAGAAGAATATCTCTTGTCAGGTTATCTTGAGCCAACAAATGAACCGTATGCTATTGCAAAAATTACAGGAATTAAGATGTGCGAAGCATTTCGCCATCAATATGGATGTAATTTCATTTCGGCTATGCCTACTAATTTATATGGTCCTAATGATAATTATGATTTAAATAACTCTCATGTATTACCAGCATTAATTAGAAAATTTCATGAAGCAAAAATCAATAATGCTCCAAATGTTGTAGTATGGGGCACCGGAAAGCCACGCCGAGAACTAATGCATGTAGATGATTTAGCAGATGCGTGTTTATTTTTAATGTTGAACTACAATGATAGTAAATTTGTCAATGTAGGCACAGGAAAGGATACAAGTATAGCAGAACTTGCAGAGTTAGTTAAAAAAATTGTTGGATATAATGGTGAAATAATATATGACACTTCTAAACCTGATGGAACACCAAGAAAACTGTTAGATTTGACTTATTTGCATTCACTTGGATGGAAGCATAAAATTGAGTTAGAAGAAGGCATTCGTTCTACTTATCAATACTTTTTAGAACATCAGGCGAAAGAAATTTATACTAATTCCTGATTTTCTTATTTGGTTCTTCTTTATCAGTAAGAAGATAAAAGTAAATAATTCCAGCTGGAATTAGTGAAAAAACCAAAAATAATATACCCATAGCATCATAGCCGGGACCTGATTGTAACAATAATAATCCTATAAAAAGTAAACCTAAGAAAGCAGCTACAAGAAATCCTAAAATCACATAAGCCAAACATCCCATTTCTTCTGCACCTTTATACATTCTCGGATTTTTTTTAGCTTTTCTTTTCGCAATTCTTGTAAAAAACAATGCAATAGGCCATGTAATAAAACCTAAATAAATAATACCTATTGCAAATAAAATCCATGCTGTCCAATATTCTGCTGGATATTTTTTAGGACCATTGTATTTATAATTATCCTCTTCTTCTGCTTTTGGTGAATTACTTTCATCTTCGGGATAAGTAACAACATGTTCTTTAATCCCATTAGCATATTCAATTAAATAAACCTTATTTTTACTGATAGTATAAGTAGGGCCATTTAAAAAGTCACATCTTTTATATTTAATTTCTCTATCACTTATTTCAATAACTTTTACTAACTGCTCATCTCCATTTCTCATTATCAATTTATCACAACTATCATTTAAATTTTTACTTGAAAGCACTATATTTTTTGAGATGTTATTTTTATCTGTATTTTCAACAATAATGTTTTCATCAAATTTTACTTTACTTAATGAATATACTGATTTGACAGGTATTTCATCATCATTGATGTTTTCTGTATTTTGTTTATTAATTTCCTTTTTCTTACTTAACCAATCTACATAATAGCCCTTTCTATAAACTCTTTTTTGAAAAGTGCAATTATTAAAACTAACAAAAATTAAAAGTAATATTATCCAAAAACTTTTTTTCAACATTGCTTTTTATCTTGCCGAAAATATAAGGAATTTATTTTAATGACACAAACATATTTATTAAAGTGAACTTTTAAAATCATCTTTATTAGATGTTAAGTAAAAATGTAATAGAATTCCGCCCAAAATTAGAATAAATGGTATCATTAGAATACCAGCAAGTGGAAAAATAAAAAAATAAAATAAAATTGCGGCTAACAGCCATAAAATAAAAATTGTCAATAAACATATAATTATAGAAATCATTATTATGTGCATATCATAATATCCTTTATATTTATCTGAATGTTCTCTAATCAATCTTTTAATTTTTCTTGCTTCGTATAATGCTATTATTAATGGAAAGAAAAGAATTAAACCGATTAAACAAAGAATTATTACTCCATTGTAATTTTCCGGATATGTTTTTTCTTGAGAAAGATATTGAGGTGATTCGTTATTAAATTCAATATTACTTTGTTTTACTTTTTCTTCAAATTTTGGTTTATAAATTTGCTCTTCAACACCATTTGCGTATTTAATAGAATACACTTCATTTTTATTTATTGTATGAACCGGTCCATTTAAAAAATCACATCTTATGTATTTAATTTCTCTATCATTTATTTCAATAACTTTTACTAACTGTTCATCTCCATTTCTCATTATCAGTTTATCACAACTATCATTTAAATTTTTACTTGAAAACACTATATTTTTGGAGATGTTTTTTTTACCTGTATTTTCAACAAAAATGTTTTCATCAAATTTTACTTTACTTAACGAATATACTGATTTGACAGGGATTTCATCATCATTGATGCTTTCTTTATTTTGTTTATTAATTTCCTTTTTCTTACTAAACCAATCTACATAATACCCCTTTCTATAAAGACGTTTTTGAAAAGTGCAATTATTAAAACTAACAAAAACTAAAATTAATATTATCCAAAAACTTTTTTTCAACATTGCTTTTTATCTTTCCGAAAATATAAGGAATTTTTATGTTATAATAAAATTCAATTATCTTTTATTTTATCAATCAATAATTTTTACTCAATTTTGTAAGAAAAATTTATGAAGCAAACTATTTCTATTGCAGTAATTTTGATCATTTTATTTTTTTCATCTTGTAAAAATAAACAAAAAGTTGACACCATCATCACTAATGCACACATTTATACTATTAATGAAAATAATGATACTGCACAAAGCATTGCTATATCAAATGGCACAATCTCTGCAGTAGGTAGTAATGACTATATTCTCAATCATTATCAATCTGATAGTATTGTTGATTTAAACGGAAAATATGTTTATCCAGCTTTTGCGGATGCTCACGCCCATTTTTGGGGATTAGCAAAGTTTTTAGGTGAATGCAATTTGTATGGAACAACTTCTGTTTCTGAAATCATTCAAAGATTAAAAATTTTCCATCAACAAAATAAAGATAGATTGTGGATTATAGGAAGGGGTTGGGATCAAAATTTATTTTCGGATAAATCATTACCAACAAAAGAAGCATTAGATAGTGTTTTTGCAGATATTCCCGTTTGCCTGATTAGAGTGGATGGGCATGCTATATGGACAAATAGCAAAGCCATTGAATTAGCGAATATCAATTCTAAAGCAAAAATTGAAGGTGGTGAAATACTTCTCAATAAAAATTCTGAACCATCAGGTATATTTTTAGATAATGCTACATCACTAATTGAAAAACATATTCCTGACATCCCATACTCTACAATGATAAAACTTTTACAAAAAGCAGATACTATTTGTCAACAAAATCATTTACAATATATTCATGATGCAGGGTTGGATTTACATCAAATTTTGTTATTAGATTCATTAATAGAACATCATTTAATTAAAACAAAAATTTATGCAATGGCTTCACTTACAAAAGAAAATTTAAACTACTTTCTAAAACACGGTTTTATTAACAAAGATAATTTTAAAGTGCGATCATTTAAAATATATGCTGATGGTGCTCTTGGGTCTCGAGGTGCTTTATTGAAACAAAAGTATGCAGATTTGAAAAATGATAAAACTGCATCTCAACAAAAAAATGATTATGGATTACTTCTAATTTCAACGGATAGTTTGAAAAAGTGTTTATCACTCTTATATAAAAATAATTTTCAGGTATGCACCCATGCAATAGGCGATTCAGCCAACAAATTAGTTTTACAACTTTATGCTGAATTACTTAAACCACAAGATGATAAAAGATGGCGTATTGAACACGCACAAATTGTAGATACAGCCGATTTATGGTATTTCAAAAAATATAAAATACTTCCATCTGTTCAACCTACACACGCTATTTCAGACAAATCTTGGGCAATACAAAGATTAGGTAAAGACAGAATCTGCTTTGCGTATAGTTATCAATCCTTATGGAAGCAAAATAATATCTTACCATTAGGAACAGATTTTCCTGTTGAAGATGTATCCCCATTTAAAACTTTTTTTGCAGCAGTATTTCGTTGTGATTATGATTTGAAAGATACAACAGTATTTAGACCAGAAGAAAAATTAACCAGATTACAAACATTGAGAGGAATGACCATAGATGCGGCTTATGCTGCCTTTTTAGAAAAAGAAACAGGAAGCATTGAAGTTGGAAAAAAAGCAGAATTTACTATTTTAGATTTCGATTTGATGACCATTAGCAAAGAAAAATTAAGTCAATATATTAAAAGCCAGTCAAATTAATTGAATCATCAATTAAAAAATCCTAATAACAAAACTTAATTGAAATTTAAATCCGATATTTGCACAAAAATATTATCTTAAAAATTATATTACGATTATTCAATTAAAAAAATCTCAATGGCTATAATCAATTTATCAAATCTTACCACAACTAAAAATTATTTCTAATGAAAAATTTATACTTCATTATTCTTTTGGTTTTTATTTCGTTTAGTGTTTATTCTCAAAAAGACAAAGAAGAAAAGTTTATTCAAATTTCTGGCGTAGTAGTAGATGCAGATAGTTTGAAACCAGTGCCTTTTGTTTCAGTGATTATTAAAGGAACAAAGCGAGGCACTATTACTGACTATTATGGATTTTTTACTATTGTTGCTTCACCAGGAGATGAATTACAATTTTTTTCTCTCAATCATAAAAATGGAACATATAAATTAGATGATACACTTTCACTTACACATTATTATATTATTCACTCTTTAATTAAAGATACTATTCAATTGCCTTCTGTATCCGTATATCCGTGGCCAACAAAAGAAGAATTTAAAAAGGCATTTTTAAATTTAGATTTATCAGATACTGATTATGAAAGAGCCGCAAAGAATTTAGACAGAAAAGAATTAAGTTACAACGAAAGAAATTTCAAACCAGATGCAATGGCCAGTTATCAATATGCAATGCAACAGCAACTTACAAAAATGTATTCATTAGGACAATATCCCACTATCAATTTATTGAATCCTATTGCATGGGCTCAATTTATTGATGCGTGGCGAAAAGGCAAGTTCAAAAGCAAGGATAAGAGCAAGTAATTTCTGTTTGTTATTGTGTTGTGTAAAAATTTCATGTAAATTATTAGTGGAAGATTTCTGAAAAGATTTTAAATTGATTTTCAAACCACTTTTATTTAGAAAATTATTTCTACCTTTGTGTGATCAAAAAATACTATTGTTTATATGACTCGTTCAAAGAATACCAAAAAACTTATTGAAATAATTTCTGCAGAAACGAGCACAGAACTGACATTGCCTCTTGTAGAAACAGGTATTTCTGCAGGTTTTCCCTCACCTGCACTTGATTTTGCAAATTCAACAATTGACTTGAATAAATATCTTATTAAAAATCCTTCTTCTACTTTTTATGGCAGAGTAAAAGGTAATTCATTGAAGGATGCAGGAATAGACGATAATGATATTTTAATAATAGATAGAAGTTTAGAACCGCAAGATGGAAAAATAGCAGTGTGTTTTATTGATGGTGAATTTACAGCAAAAAGAATCAAAATTAAAAAGAATGAAATATGGCTAATGCCCGAAAATAAAGATTATCAGCCCATTAGAGTTACTCCAGAAAATGAGTTTATTATATGGGGAATTGTAACTTATGTGATTAAAAAGGTGTAGTATGAAAATGTTTGCATTAGTAGATTGTAATAATTTTTATGCTTCTTGTGAAAGAGTATTTCGTCCTGATTTGATTGGAAAACCTATTGTTGTATTGTCTAATAACGATGGTTGTGTAATAGCCCGAAGCAATGAAGCAAAAGCACTTGGTATTCCTATGGGTGCTCCTGCATTTATGTATGAAGATTTTTTCAAAGAACATAATGTTTATGTTTTTTCTGCTAATTTTGAATTATATGGTGATATGAGTAATAGAGTAATGAATATATTATCAGAATATTCTCCCGATATTGAAATTTATAGTATTGATGAAGCATTCTTAAAGTTTGAAGGATTTGAAAGATTTAATCTTAAAGAATATGCTCTTGAAATAAAAAGTAAAGTTTTTAAATGGACAGGAATACCTATTAGTATTGGTATAGCACCAACAAAAGTTTTAGCTAAAGTAGCAAATCAAATTGCTAAAAAATTTCCTGAAGAAACTAATGGCGTTCATATTGTTGATTCAGAACAAAAAAGAATTAAAGCATTAAAATGGCTGTCAGTAGAAGATGTTTGGGGTATTGGGTATCAATATAGTAAAAAACTTAAATCAAAAGGTGTTGAAAAAGCATATCATTTTACACAACTGAATGATGACATGATTAAAAAAGAAATGAAAATTGTGGGATTACGAATAAAGAAAGAACTGGAAGGACAATCTGTTTTAGACCTTGAACCACCTGCTATTAAAAAAAGCATTTCTACTACAAGAAGTTTTGAAACTAACTATACAGAATTGCATCAATTGATAGAAAGAATAAGCACATTTACATCAGTAGCAGCAGAGAAGTTAAGATCACAGAATTCACTTTGTAAATCAATGATTGTATTTATACAAACTAACAGACATCGTGAAGATTTGCTACAATACAGCAAAAGTATTGAAATAACATTACCAGTTCCTACTAATTCCACAATTGAACTTGCAAAATATGCAGTAGAAGGATTAAAAAAGATTTTCAAAGAAGGTTGTGCTTACAAAAAAGCAGGTGTCATTCTTTATGATTTTGTGTGTCCAAATTGTGTGCAATCAAATTTATTTGAAAATATAAATACAAAACACAATGCCTTAATGAAAACTATTGATGAAATCAATGCAAAATTAGGAAAACAAAAAATTCGTCTTGCTTCACAAGATTTAGATAGAATTTGGAAAATGAGACAAGAAAAATTATCTCCCTGCTATACCACAAGATTAAGTGATATCATTACAATTAAAGTATAATTAAAAATATGTGCTACAATACTCGCATTACAAAGCCAGCAGAAGAACTTGAGAAAAGATTTAATGCAACATTTGAAAATAAAGACCAATTACAAATACCATCTGTATTTAATGCCTTCACTTTTCCTCAAACGCCTGTAATTACTAATAATCATATTGATAAAATTCAATTATTTAATTGGGGACTAATTCCACCTTGGGCAAAAGATATAACAATCAGAAAAAACACATTAAATGCAAGAGTTGAAACAATACACGAGAAACCTTCATTTAAAGGTGTGCTTAACAATAGATGTCTTGTAATAGCAGATGGATTTTATGAATGGCAATGGCTTGATGATAAAGGCAAACAAAAACAAAAATACGAACTTGTTTTACCTGATGAAGAACTTTTTGGTTTTGCAGGTTTGTGGAATGAATGGGTAGATAAGGAAACGGGAGAAATTATCAATACCTATACTATTCTTACTACACAAGCAAACGAACTAATGAGTAAAATTCATAACACCAAAAAAAGAATGCCTGTTATTATTAAAAAGGGATTTGAAAAAGATTGGTTACTTGATAGTAAGATGAATCTTGATAATGATAGAATTATTGCAAAAATGTTGTGATTGTAATTTTAAAGTAAGTATTCTTAAATTGTTTTGAAAATGTTTAAGTAAGAAAGTATAATAAAAATCACTTTTCACAATTTGAATTCAAAAACTCTTTTTTAATGCCAGGATTTTCTAAAATCTGAAAAGATAAATAAGGTTTGCCAAATAACTTACAAAATCTTTCTGGACTATATTGTTTTGCTAACTGCATTGCTTTGGTGAAATAACGGGAATTAAATTTTTCAGGTAAGTGCGAGGCAATACTTATGTAATTAAAAACAATTTTTTCATTGACATCTTTAGAAGTAAGCAATGGTTCTAAAATCTGTGCTGCATCCCAGTAAAATTTTGCTCTTGCAAAGATATTTGCAAGTTTCACACTATTTTGCCAGGATGATTCTTCAATGTTGTAAAAACTTTTAATTTTATTCAAACACGCTTCTATTTGTGCTTCACTATTTGGAATAGTATCATAATAGTCAATTAATTTAAATTGCCATTCAGCATTTAGATTGTTGATGAGTTGTTTATCTAAATTAGTTTTATTCAAATTATCTATTTCATTTTGAATTTTTGCTTGAGCGTCTTTATTACCTAATGTTGTATCAATTTTTATTTTTGCAAACACTGCATTGTATTGAAGAATAGGATTTGAATTATCCATTTCAAAATTTTTAATAAGCACTAATCCATCTTCTTCTTTTAATGTGTTATTGAGTAAATACTTAAAGTAAATAAGATTATTTGTAAATGGGATATTTTCTTTTGTAACAGGAATTTGAAATGTGTCTAATAACTCTCGTGGATACTTATTATTTTTAATACTTGATTGAATGTATTCTAAAATATTGAATGCTTTTGCAGTATCTGCTGATTTAATAGATTTTCTGAGCATTGCAAAAGAATACTTTTGTTCTTTATTTCCAGAAATATCATAAGTTACATCCATCACTACCTGTGCAAATCTTTCTCTTGCTAAAATAGGTTCTAATTCTTGCAATAATTTTTTATCGCTATTAATTTTTTGAATGGCTTTTTTCTTGCCCATATTGACAAGTTCCGCATAAGGTCCATCTTCATTTTCTAACACAAATAAATTCCAGCTGTCATTTGTAATAACAACAGGTTTTACTTTAACGCTTTGATTGCTTTGTAATACCTGTGCTACACTTTCTGCTCTTTTAATTTGCAGTTTAGCATTTGTAACAGAATCGCCTTCAATGGATGAATAGGCATAAATATAAAGTCCTTCAATGATATAATCTGGTTCATCTAATGCATCTATAAGAGGTTGAATATCTTCTTGCTTGTAAGTGTATTTATTTTTTTCAAAAGGAATAATGAAAGTGATAAGATTATTTTCTGGTTTGGGAACAAAAGGTTGATTATCGCTATTATTCTTTGCTTTTATAGGAAGAATGCTGTTAGAAAATTCACCTTCCTGACTTAATAATTCTGTATAAGATTGAGTTACAGTTTTACAAATAGTATTATCTTGAATGATGATTAAATTGAGTTCATAATTACCTTTTATGTTTTTTGGTAGTTTGCCGACTTCAACAAGTATTTCATTTAATTTTTTATTTTTTTTCTGATCTTTTTTATCTAATAACTTATTAGATGCAAATAGTTTATCTTTGTAAATTACTTTTTGCATTATACCTTTATTAAACAAATTGTTATCAACTATATTATACTCTGCCTGTGTATATTGAGCCCTTTGAACAATATCTACTGCAATTCCGTCTTTTGGTTTTTTGAGTAATCTTTTAAGTTCTTTAAGATTGTTATATTTAAGGTAAATTTTATTGTTTTCTACATACAATCCTTGATGAAGTAATTCATAATTTTTAAATACTTTACAGTTTTTACACTTTTTATCTTCTGGTGCTTTAAATTTTTTTGAAGCATTATTAAAAGAAGGTTTTATTTCTTTTTTATGTTTAGCTCCTTCATTTGAAATATCATAACCTGCAAACATTGCAGAAACATAAATTTTCTTGAAATCTTCATCAGGGAAAAATCCTAAACCCACATAAATGTATTTCGGATTTAAGAGTATTACTTTTTCTTTTTGCCCATTTATCCATTTTGCGGTAATATTTCTTGCTATTTCAATATAAGGAACATCTTTTTTATTTTTGGATAATGGGTTGCTTCCAGAAAGTTGTTGTGCTTTATTAGTTAATCCTACTGATTTTAAATATTTTGGAAGTTCTTTTGGATCGGCTTTTGAAACTTTATCATCACTTAAATCTTCTGCACTCAAATAAGCGGCATTAGAAAGTGGCTCAAAATGTTCAAAAGTATCTAATCTGTTTTTTTTGCGGAATTGGTTTATTTCATGAAGTATATAAATTGTTAGAGAATCTGTATTGATATTTTTTTCAACTGGCTGTGTTGATTTATTTTTTTGAGAAAATCCAGTTGATGAAAGTAATAAACTTAAAATTAAAAGAATTATTAAATTATTTTTCATTTAAAGAAAATTTTAATACTTGTTGAAATATATTCCACATCACTTTCAGAAAGCCCAGGATACATAGGTAAAGACAAACAGGTGTTTGCAATTTCTTCTGCAATTGGAAAATCGCCTTTTTTATATCCTAATTCTTTATAGGCATCTTGCAAGTGAGGTGGAATAGGGTAGTGTATGAGTGTGCCGATATTTTTTTTATTTAAATAATCTTGTAATTCATCTCTTTTTTTAGTGCGTATTACAAATAAATGAAAATTACTTGTACAATCTGGATGTATGTATGGAAGAATTATTTCAGACACATCTTTTAATGCTTCAAAATACCATTGAGCAATTTTGTTTCTTTCTTTATTCCATTCATCCAAGTATTTTAATTTTACTGAAAGAAAAGCCGCTTGCAGTTCGTCTAATCTTGAATTTATACCTTTTACTTCATTATAGTATTTTTTTTGAGAACCATAATTTCTAATCGTTTTCGCTTTAATATATAACTGTTCATCATTTGTAGTAATAGCCCCAGCATCGCCTAATGCTCCTAAATTTTTGCCGGGATAAAAACTTGTAGCATTGATGTGTCCAAAACTTCCAGAAATTTTATTTTTATAAAATGTTCCTTGTGCCTGTGCATTATCTTCTATGACAAATAAATTGTGCTTTTTAGCCACTTCCATTATTTTTCCCATCTCACATATTTGACCATATAAATGAACTGGTATAATGGCTTTGGTATTTGATTTAATAGCACTTTCAATTAAATCTGGATTGATGTTGTAGGTTTTTTCATCTGGCTCAACGGGAATAATTTCTGCACCCACATAAGATACAGCAAGCCATGTGGCAATGTATGTATTACTTGGAACTATTACAGAATCACCCTTGCCGATATTAAGAGTTTTAAGAGCAATAATGATAGCATCTAATCCATTCCCAACACCTGCACAATATTTCACATTTGAATATTGAGCATATTCTTTTTCAAACTTTTCTACATTTTTTCCGAGAATATACCAGTAACTATCATAAACATCTTCAAATGCTTTTTTAATCTCACTTTTGATAGTGGAATGCATTTTTTCAAAAGATAAAAACGGAATATTTTTTTGATTCATATTTAAATTTTTTATCAAATCAATTTTATCTTAAATATCTATTTTTTTATATCTAAAATTTTGTCAATAATAAAATTAGGTCTCTTTCTTGCCGCATCTAATGTTCGGTATAGATATTCACCAATAATGCCTAATGAAATCATAATAAATGATGAAGTAAATAATACCACTATCATTAATGATGACCAACCTTGTAATGGAATTTTTGATGTGAGTTTAGAATAAATAATCATTCCCGCATAAATAAGTGCAAGAATTCCTAATAAAATACCTGCAATACTGATAAGCCGCAGTGGTAAATAAGTAAAGGACACAAAACTATCAATAAATGATTTTATTTTTTTTGATAATGTCCAGCCAGATTTGCCAATTTCTCTTTTTCGCCGTGTATAAGGAATACTTACATATTCGTAGCCCATCCAGATAAACAAGTATGGTAAGTAAAAATTTTTTTCATCCATACTAATCAGCACTTCTCTTAATTGTTTATCAAAAAGCCACAAATCAAATCCACCTTTTGGAGCATTGTGTAGTACATATTTTCTGATAAGATTATGATAAGTATTTGAAAATAATTTTGTCATAAAAGAATCTTCTCTGTTTGCTTTTTGTGCTAATACTAATTTATATCCTTTAAGCCAATGCTGATACAATTGTGGAATAAGTTCAGGCGGATCTTGCAAATCTGCCGCAAGAATCACACAACAATCTCCTGTTGAATGTGTAATACCGCAATAAGAAGCATTGTTTGCTCCAAAGTTTCTTGCTAATTTAATTACTTTAACTTTTTCAGGATGTTGTTCATAAACTTTTACTAATGCATTATAGGTACCATCTTTACTTCCATCATCTACAAATATATATTCAAATTCTACATCGGCTGGAAAATTCTTTTCGTTTTCCAATAATTTTGGAAATGTAATGGGTATGTTATGCTCATTAAAATAACACGGAACGATGATACTGATTTTAGGCATATCAAATAAATTTTTCTAATTTATGAATGTTTTTAGTTTCAAACAAATAATGAAAGTGTGCATATATTCTTGCATCAAATCCTTCTTTATATTCGCTTACACCTATATTCAAATCTCTTCCATCATTGTTTGATGTGCCCATACTAAAAAATTTTTTGCTGTCTTTAAAATTTAAAATCACTTTAAAAAATAATAAATCAATAGCACCGCTACTTCTGCCTTCATCAACAGATGAAATATACTGACAATGAATAGTATTTTGAAAATTGAATAATGTAATTCCCGCTACAATTTTTGAATTTAAATAAGCATTGGCTTGCAAAATATTTTCAGGAAATCTTTGATGAAGTAATAAAATTTCTTCTAATGAATGAACAGGTTTGGCTTTGTATCTTTCATATAAGTTTGGTTCTAATACTTCTTTCCAAAATGCTTCAAAATTATTATCAATTTGAATTTTAATATCTTCATTTTTTTCTGCCTTGTTAATACTTCTTTTTCTTCTTTCTTGTAGTTGAATAGGTTTATCTAAATGTGTTACAAAAGAAGTATCTACTCTTTTAAGTTGTGCATCAATGATGTTGAAAATAAAATGTTCAGCATCGCATATTTCAAGTGCAATGTAATTTGGCACGGGTTTGTAAATTATCTCTTGAATACCTTGTTGTTGATAGTATTTCATTATGTAATAAAAGTAGCGAATAATTTCCTGAATGTGTTTTCTTTCTTTCATTACAATCCCACCATAAGTTAATCCTTGATGTGAATATATTTTGTTATCTTTGATATTTGCTGGAAATACTGCAACTAATTTATTTTTGTCATTAAATAAAAGAACAGATGCATCTTTGAATCTGTCTGAATGGTATTCCATAAAATTTCTGTTGAATAAAAAATTACCATTTTCAGCAGAAAGCACAAATTGATTCCATTCATTAAAAAATTCTGGTTGATATGGTATAACCTGCATCATTGAAAGTTTTGTGATTCAACTAGTTTGTAATAATACGATTTGTTATTCAATAATTCTGAGTGAGTGCCTTGTTCAACAAGTTCGCCTTTGTTTAATACATAAATAATATCGGAATTCATTATGGTTGATAAGCGATGTGCAATGATTATTATTGTTTTATTTGATTTGAGATTATGAATTGTTTCCTGAATAATTTTTTCATTTTCTGTATCTAATGATGAAGTGGCTTCATCTAAAATTAATATAGGTGTATTTTTCAATATCGCTCTTGCAATGCTTATTCTTTGTCTTTGACCACCGCTCAAATTTGTTCCTCTGTCTCCTACAATAGTTTCAAATCCTTCGGGTAATTGCATAATAAATTCATAAGCATTAGCCATATTTGATGCATTCACTATTTCTTCATTTGTATATTGATTTCCGAATGTAATATTATTTTTTACAGTATCATTCATTAAAAAACTATCCTGTGAAACTAAACTCATTAGTTTTCTCAAAGAATTAATTTTTATTTTTTGCAACGGCACATTATCAATTAAAATTTCTCCATCGTCTGGCTCATAAAATCTTTGTAGCATATCTGTAAGTGTAGTTTTTCCACTTCCACTTTTTCCTACCAGTGCAATTACTTTTCCTTTTGGAATAATTAAATTGATGTTTTTCAAAATAAATCCTTTGTCGCCTTTAATGTAAGAAAAAGATACATTTTTGAATTCTATTTGTTTTTCAAAATTATTTTTTTCAATAGCATCTGAATGTTCTACAATTTTATTTTCTTCATTGAGAATTTTATTGATTCTTTCTTCTGAAACTAAACCTTTTTGAATAGTATTATATGCTTGAGAAATTTGTTTGATAGGTGGAATAATTTGTGAAGCAATACCAAAATAACCAATAAATGCAGACGCAGAGAGTTCATTGTGAAAAACTAATTTTGAACCTAAATATAAAATAAACATCAATATACCTAAAACCACTACTTCTGTAGCAGGAGATGCTAAATCATTTTTTCTATACACTTTTACATTTTCTGAAAATAATTTCTGATTTATTTCTTCAAATCTTTTTCCAATAAAATTTTCTATTCCAAATGCTTTAATTACTTTAATACCACTTAAACTTTCTTCTATCAACGCAAATAAATGAGCAAGTGTTTGTTTACTTCTTTCTGCACTTTTCCGTAAACTTTTGCTAATCATTACTATTCCTAATGCCGCTACTGGTATAAGTAAAAAAATATAAAGCGTTAAATACGGGCTAATTACTATCATTGAAATAATTGAAACAATAATACTAATGGGCTCTCTAAAAATTAATTCCAAAGTTTGCATAATACTCCATTCAATTTCTAAAACATCGGTAGTCATTCGGCTCATTATATCACCTTTTTTTTCTTTGCTATAAAAAGAAAGAGGCAATTCTAAAAGTTTTTTCATCATTTTATTTCGTAAATCACGAACAACTCCATTTCTGATTGGAGATATAAAAAACATAGCCATATATCTGAAAAAATTCTTGAAAAATGTTAGTATGAAAACCAAAATGCAAATACCTATCAATACCTGCTCTTTTCCATACATCACAATATATTCTGAAAGTTTGTATTGTATAAAATGTTTAATTTGATCACTATTAAAAGATAATTCAGGTTTGGTACGAAGGATATTTTCAAAAAAACTTCTGGGCTGAAATAATACATCTAAAAAAGGAATAACAAGTGTTATAGAAACTACTGAAAATAAAGAGAAAAACACATTACACACAATGTTTAATATAGCATAATGCCAATAACCTTTTAAATACTTAATTGCTGCAAATAATTTCATATTGGGCAAATATAACGATTTGCTATTTTGCTCATCTATAAATAATTTCAGAAATTGGGCACAAAAAAAATAATGCAAACACCTTTTGATAAAGATGCTTTTCAAAGAATAATTCAAATAATGGATGAATTAAGAGAGCAGTGCCCTTGGGATAAGAAGCAAAATTGGGAAAGTTTGAGAACTTTAACTATTGAAGAAGTATATGAACTTTCTGATGCTATTATTCAAAAAAATTATGATGAAATAAAAAAAGAATTAGGTGATGTTTTTTTACATATTTTGTTTTATTCAAGATTAGCCGCAGAAGAAGGTAAATTTGACATCAATGATGTAGTGAAATCTTTAGCAGAAAAACTTATTTTCAGACATCCGCATATTTATGGAAATACACAGGTAAAAGATGCTGAAGAAGTAAAACAAAATTGGGAAAAGATTAAACAAACAGAAAAGAAAAATGAAACTAAAAAGGGCGTTTTATCGGGTGTTCCTTCATCATTGCCATCTATTATTAAGGCATACAGAATGCAGGAAAAAGCCGCCGCTGTTGGATTTGATTGGAATAATATAAATGATGTTGTAAAAAAAGCACAGGAAGAGTGGAATGAATTTTTAGATGAAATCAATCAAAATCAATCAGTAGAAAAAATAGAAGAAGAATTTGGTGATGTTTTGTTTTCTTTGATAAATCTTGCAAGGTTTTTGAAAATAAATCCTGATAATGCATTAGAAAAAACAAATCAAAAGTTTTTAAACAGATTTAATTATATTGAAAAGAAGTTGATGGAAAATGGTAAAACATTTTCAGAAGTGAGTTTGGAAGAAATGGAAGAATACTGGCAGGAAGCTAAATTGAAACTATAAAACATTATTAAAATGTATCGCTCAATAATTCAAATACTCAAAAGCAATTTGTATTTTTTTATTCCATTGATTATTTTTTATTGTTTTGGCATTTTCAGAATGCTATTTTATTCAAAAGTTGATACACATTTGTTTTTTAATCAATGGGTAGGAAATAAATTTTTTGATGAATTTTTTAAATACGCAACATTTTTAGGAGATGGATGGTTTGTAATAGCGGTAGGTATTTTATGGTTATTCAAAAACATCAGACAAGGAGTTATGATTTTAATTTCTTATTCATTGGCAGGAGGTTTTGTATCTATATTGAAAAATTTTGTGTTTGATGAATATCGTCCCAGTTTTGCTTTTAATTTTTTCTTCAAAGACAAAATAGTAAAATATGTAGATGGGGTTGAATTATTAGCATTAAATAGTTTTCCAAGCGGACACAGTACAGCTGCATTTGCTTTGTTTTCTTCATTAGCATTGTTTGAAAAAAATCATTGGATAAAATTTATATATGCATTGATGGCTATTATTGTGGCGTTTAGTAGAGTTTATTTATCGCAGCATTGGTTGAATGATATTTTAGTGGGTTCATTGATAGGGTTATTAGTAAGTTTTGTAGTATATTCTTTTTTTGAAAAATACCAATTTTTAATCCGTAAAGATAAAGGTTTAATGGGGAAAAATTTTTTTAGTAGTAGATAGATTTTTCTCCTCTAAATTTTCTATTCAAATTAACTCTAAAACATAAATTTTATACTTGTTAAAATTGTTAAAATGTATTTTCGTTGTGTGAATGGTATCTTTTATTGAGTGAATGGTAGGTTTTATTTATTTAAAAAATTGACTTTTGTATTTTAATTTCTTTAAATTTGTAGCGAAAAATAAATATTATGAGATTAATAAGTTCAACCTTAATCATTTTATTAACGAGCAGTTTATTATTTGCTCAACAGGTTCAAAAAAATGTCACTTCTAATTCTATCCCACTTGAAGAATTAGGGGTTACAAAAGAAAAACTATATCAGGAAGCAATATCCGCTGGTGCTAAAAATGAAAATGATATTGTATATTATATTGAAAGAAGAATCTATGAGTTAGAAATGCAATACAAAATAAAGAATGGATTAATTGATTTAAAAACCATTCACGCTCAACAATATCAAAAAGGAAATTATGATCCTTACGCTACTGCAAAGGGTGGAAATGTTACCATTCAAAGTGCTTATTGTTCAAATGCAAGTTTTGAATTAGGTAATTTTAATAATTGGGGTGCAAGTACAGGAAGTAGTCAAACCTGTGGGCCTGCTGGTTCAAATTCACCAACTTATTCCAATATAGTTCCTGGGATTAACTCACCTCAAGGAATGAATGCCGCATTAAATAGTACTAATTATCACACTTTATTAAATATACCTCCTACTAATCCAAATGGCCCTACTGGATATTTTCAGGGTGGTTATGATTCAATGGCAACAAAACTTGTAGGAAGTAATCATATTTCAGAAATACCATTTAAATGTCCTTTTTTCACTGACCCGTATTCAGTTAGATTAAATGGCTATATGCAAGCAAATTACAGAGCATGTAGATTAACTTATACTTTTAACATCACACCCGGTAATAAAAATATTCAGTTTGCTTTTGCAGTTGTTCTTTATGATGGTGGACATCAGTCTAATGAACAACCATATTTTCGTACCAGAGTGTTAGATCAGAATATGAACCCGCTTGGTGGTATTTGCGGTAATTATGATATTAATGCAACTCAAGCAACAACTGACACTTCATTTAAAGTATCCTCTAGAAGTAGTTGGTATCGTTATAGACCATGGCGTTTATATTCTGTAGATTTAACTTCTCCAATGTATTCCACTGTAACAACTGTTTACCTGGAATTTACGGTTGGCGGATGTTGTTGGGGTGGACATGAAGCTTATGCTTATGTAGATGCAGAATGTTCTTCTGGTGGTGCTACTTCAAGTATGTGTGTAGGTACCAACACTGCTATATTAACTGCACCTCCCGGATTTGTGGCTTATCAATGGTATACACCATCTGGATCTCCTGTTCCACCATCACAAGGTGGTAATACTCAAACAATTACCATTGTTCCTGCAGTTTCAGGTCAAGTATATCAGGTTCAAATGGTTACAGGAAGTGGTTGTACAGTTACTCTCAATGATACCATCAAAATATCCAATGTTCAGATAACTTCTATTGGCTCAAATCCAAGTTGTGTAAATGGATCAAGTGGATCTACGTGGGTAAATGTAACTGGAAGTAATTTGGGTTATAATTACCAATGGGTTAATAGTAGTGGTGCTACAGTAAGTAATACTAACACAGCAGTAAATTTGCCACCAGGTATTTATACAGTCAATGTTTCTGCACCTTCTTGTGGGTTAGCAAGTGCTACAGTTCAAGTAGGCACAAAACCACCTACTTATTCACAACAAACAGTTTATTATTGTAATGGTAACCCATTTGCTGTAATAAACGCTCCTCCTGGAGGAACCAATTATCAATGGTGGTGGAGTAACTTTTTACCGGCCGCTGCTTTTAATGGTCAATCTTCTGCTACAATTACACCACCCTCTAATGGAATGATTTTATACATGTCTTATATAACAGCACAAGGATGTAAAGATTCTATTAAATATACATTACAATCTACATCACCATTAGGTAATATTCAAATGAGTAGTGTGGCATCTATTTGTGCTTCAAGTGGTAATGTCGGATATGCAACTGTCAATTTACAAACACCTAATAGCGGACCATTTTCTTATTCTGTTACAGGAGCAAGTTATAACCACACGCTTACTTCTTACAGTAAAAAAGATAGCTTAACAGGTTTGGCTATTGGTAATTATACAGCTACCGTTTTTGATGGTTCTTGTTTCTACACTACTACATTTACAATATCACCTTATACATTTAGTTATACCCTTACACCAACTACAACTACAATGTGTTATAGTGGAACTGTTAATCTCGCTGTAAATTTTGGAACAATGGCACCTACCTCTTGCGGACCAGCAACAGGTATGTGCACTAATCCAAATGTAATACAAGTAGGAAATGGAAGCAATCAAAATACACAATATACATGGCCAAGCGTGTATGGAAACTGGTATAGAAATGCCAGACATCAAATGTTATTCACAGCAGCAGAATTATTAGCAGCTGGTGTTCAGCCTGGTAAATTAAGTTCAATTGCTTTTATGGTCTCTTCTATTCCTGCAGGATATATTGGAAATTTACCGGGATTTACCATTAAAATAAAATGTACATCTGCTACTCAATTGACATCATCATTTGATAATAGTGGATTTACAACTGTATGGGGACCTGCTAATTACTCTCCTGTTACAGGTTGGAATACTCATAATTTTACAACAAATTATGATTGGGATGGAGTTTCAAATATATTAGTGGATGTATGTTACAATATTGTTGGTTATACAAGCAATCCAATCATGCCTTCAACAAATACAGGGGTAGTAAGATGTGTATATTATTACAGTGATTCTAACCCAGCATGCGGACAAGTTAGTGGTACAACAAGTACCAATCGTCCTAATGTGAAATTTGGTAATTGCGCAGGGGCTAATCCTTCTCAATTTACTTATAATTGGACACCTTCTACCTTCCTTTCTTCTACCAATACTCAATCTACAACTTGTATACCTACAGTTACTGCCAGCACAACTATGATTTATACTGTAACAGTAAACCCTATTAATCAAATCAATTGTGCTCAATCTCAAACCGCAAGTGTTCAGGTGTTTGTTCCAAATACACCAACCATTTCAGCACCATCCAAAGTATGTGATAATTTTACTCCATTTCAAGTTACCGTTACACCATCCTCATCTTCTCTTACAACCACTTCTTATTTGAATAGTAATGGTATTTTCACTCCTTCTTTAGCGACAATAGGAACAAATACTATCATTGCAACAAATGGGACTGGTACCTGCTCATCTACATCTTCAATTACCATCAATGTTGAACAATATCATCCTGCTACATTAACAGGAACAATAAACCCAATGTGCTTACCTAATTCAACAATTAACCTTCAAACTTTAGTACAAGATGCTAATGGAACTTGGTCTGGTAATGGTGTGAGTGGCTGGGTATTTAACCCAAGTGCAGCCGGACCATCTACACATACACTAACTTATTTCAACCATTCTGTTCCAACGGTTACTTTATGTCCTGATACTTCTTATTTAGTTGTAAGTATAGATTCTTTACCAACTCCATCATTTGTTCCAATGGGGCCATTCTGTAATACCTTTCCACCTCAACAAGTAACAGTAACGCCAACAGGTGGAGTATTTGGTACATCTAACGCACTTACTGCTAATGGTGTGTTTTATCCATCTGCGGCTAACATTGGAAATAATGTATTAACATACACTATATTTGCTTCAAATGGTGCTTGTCAAAAGACAGCAACTACAAATGTATCTGTTGAACAATTTATTCCCGCAACATTAACTGGAACAGCAGGCCCGTTCTGTTACAATGCATTACCTTTTAACCTTAATTCTATAGCACAATATCCAGGTGGAACATGGCAGGGAACTGGTGTTTCAGGTGGAGTTTTTAATCCATCTATGTCAGGGCCAGGTACATTTATATTACAGTATTCAACTCATTCTTCACCAACTGCAACGCTTTGCCCAGATGCCTCTACAATTGCAGTTAAAGTTAATCCACAACCGACAATATCAATTTCTGCAAATCCACTAAAAGGTTGTACACCTGTGAAATTCAATTTATCTGCACAAACATCTACAGTAGGAACAGTTACATGGATGGTTCAAGGACTACCACCACATCAAGGTAATCCATTTGAGCCAACTATATCCACACCTGGAACATATAGTGTAGGAGCTGGTTTTATTGATGATGTAGGGTGTTCAACATTCTCTATTATGCCTAATCAATTAGTTGTTTACCCAAGACCAAAAGCTGATTTTATTGCAGAACCCGGATTTGAGTTAACAGTAGCAAATGGAGATGTTCTCTTACAAAATAATTCATCACCAATTTCCGGCAATACTTATACATGGAATGTGGCAAATATGTACAGCACAACTGATGTAAATACTTCTACTACCTTTACAATGGCTGGAACATATCCTGTTACTTTGTGGGCTACTAATATCTATGGTTGTAAAGATTCAGTAACCAAAACAATTAATGTGAAAAATGAATATGGATTTTATTTGCCAAATGCATTTACACCGTTTAATGATGATGGATTGAATGAAGAATTCAAACCCGTTTATTCTCCTTATGGAATAGATTTAGAAGGAGGATATGAAATGTTGATTTTTGATAGATGGGGTCATTTAATTTTCAAAACAAATGATATTGATAAAGGTTGGGATGGTACTAAAAATGGAGCAAAACTTCCACAAGATGTTTATGTTTACAAAATCAGATACAGAGATGCGCTCAAAAATTCTCATCAAGTTGTCGGACATGTAACATTATTGCATTAGATTCTTGAATATTTAAATAATTTTGGAATAACTCTTGAGTGATTGATATAAAAATTAAAATTATGGAAACAAAAATTTTATCAAAGTTAATGATGATTGGTGCAACAGGATTGATTACTTTCAATTTGTATGCACAAAATTGTAATGATGGTTTTGAAACAAATTCATTTGTAGGGTGGTTTGGTGCAAAAGGAAATAATTTAGGTAGCTATTCTGTGAGTATTACTGCTTTTAATACATCTCCGCCTGAGTTTGGAATTGAAACAGCAACTACTATTCCATGCAGTGACTCAACGGGAGCACCCGGAAATTATCAACCTATTGTACCATTAGGTTTTGGGCAGTATAGTGCAAGATTGGGTGTGGTAAATGCTCCTGGATCTAAAGTTGAAGCATTGACTTATACTTTTGCTCCTACTTCAAGTGATACAAGCTTTTTGTATGCATATTCAACATATCTACAAGCACCAGGTCATGCTCCTACTGATAATCCTTATTTTGTAATAGGTTTGTTAGACCAAAATGGTGATACAATTCCAGGAAGTTTATATTTATATCAAACAGGTACTACTTCTACTGTAGGTTTAGTCGCTTCTAATTGTAGTAGTTTTCTATTATTTAAACCCTGGACAATTAGAGGTATTAATTTATCTTCATACGCAGGTCAAGTAGTTACATTATTTGCAGTTAATGCAGATTGTGCTCTCGGTGGCCATTTTGCTTACAGTTATATTGATATGGATTGTGATGGTGTATTAAATGTTCCAATTCAACCAATGGTTACACTATCAGCAATTAGTGAAGCAGGTTCATCTTATCTCTGGAACACAGGGGCTACATCACCAACAATTACTGTCAATAATCCTCTTCCTAATAGTATGTATTCTTGTAAAGTAACTTTGCCTTCTTATTACTCACCTACAGGGCCATTTTCTTTTTATGTAACTTATAAAATTACAGATACTACTACAATAGTCAAACAATTCAATCAAAATAATTCTAATATCTACCCAAATCCAACAAATGATTTTCTATATTTGAAAAATAAATCAGATGTGAAAAAAATAGAGTTATTTGATATTTCTGGTTCAGCTATTAAAGTGAAAGAAATTGATTTGAATAAAAATCGTATTGATGTCTCTAATTTATCAAATGGAATTTATTTTGTAAGAATTTACAGAAATGAAAGTGAATTCTCAATTGAGAAAATTGTTATTCAACATTAATCAAAATATTAATTAATATAAAAACTAAAAAACCTCTGGATGTCCAGAGGTTTTTTAGTTAATTAGTTACTAAAGAAAATACGAGATTATAGATTACCTCTCTTTGCTTGTTCTCTTTCAATGCTTTCAAACAATGCTTTGAAATTTCCTTTTCCAAAAGATTTTGCACCTTTTCTTTGAATGATTTCATAAAATAAAGTAGGTCTGTCTTCAACAGGTTTTGTAAAGATTTGAAGTAAATAACCTTCATCATCTCTGTCAATAAGGATTTTTAATTTTCTTAATGTTTCTAAATCTTCATCAATCTTACCTACTCTGTCTAAAACTGTTTCGTAATAAGTGTCTGGAGTGTCTAAAAATTCAACACCTCTTTTTCTCATTTCTGTTACGGTTTCAATAATGTTATCAGTGGCTAATGCAATGTGTTGCACACCTGGTGCTTCATAAAAATCAAGATATTCTTCAATTTGAGATTTCTTTTTACCTTTTGCAGGTTCATTAATAGGAAATTTAATATAACCATTTCCATTAGACATCACTTTGCTCATCAAAGCAGAGTATTCAGTAGAAATATCTTTGTCATCAAAAGTAAGCAGGTTGTAAAAACCCATCACTTCTTCATAAAATTTTACCCACAAATTCATTTCACCTAAATTTACATTTCCAACCATGTGGTCAATGTATTTAAATCCTAATGGTGTTGTTTTATATTCAGGATTCCATGCCTGATAGCCAGGAAGAAATACACCATTGTAGTTTTTTCTTTCAGTAAAAATATGTACAGTATCGCCATAAATATGAATACCACTTTGAATGACATAACCATCTTTATCTTCATATTTTGTGGGTGATAAAAATGGCTTAGCACCTCTTTTTACAGTTTCTTCAAATGCTTTTGTAGCATCATCTACCCAGAGAGCTATTACTCTTACACCATCACCATGTTTTACAATATGTTGATTGATAGGATGTTTTGAATTTAAAGGAGAAGTAAGCACTAATCTTACTTTGCCTTGTTGTAAAACATAAGATGCAGTTTCTCTGTTACCTGTTTCTAATCCGCTATATGCAAGTGGCTGAAAGCCAAATGCGGTTTGATAATAATATGCGGCTTGTTTTGCATTTCCTACATAAAATTCTACATAATCAGTGCCATTGATAGGTAACCAATCACCTGTTTTTGCAGTGTTTGGAGATGATTTTACTTGTGCTTCCATATCTTTATATTTTTCTGCAAAGATAATGATTTTTTTGTCAATATTATTAATGATTTAAATCAGTTTTTACTAAGTGTAGGAATTTGTTTATATTTTCAGCAAAAATTTAAAAATGAAAAAATATACTATTTGTATTTTGATGATTTTTTTTAGTGCGTTAGTATTTTCACAAAATAACTTTTCCTGTCAAAAAAATAAATCGGTTCAAAACACTTATAGTTTGTATTACTCACCAGAAAATATGAGAAGTGATACTTTTGATATTTTACATTATGATATTCATTTGGATGTATTATTTACTTCATCTACAATTGCAGGATATACTGAGATTCAAATGGTTACAAAGATGAATGGTCAATCATCTATTCGTTTTGATTTACTTAAAATGCAAATTGATTCGGTGAAAGTGAATAATGTCAATACATTATTTTCTTACAATGACACATTATTGAATGTATCATTGAATGGAACTAAAAATACAGGTGATACCACTTACATCAAAGTTTTTTATCATGGTGTGCCACAAATGGATGCTTCTGGGTGGGGAGGTTTTTATTTTAATGGCAATTATGCATTTAATTTAGGTGTTGGATTTGCGGCTGTGCCTCATAATTTTGGAAGAGTTTGGTTTCCTTGTTTTGATAATTTTGTTGAAAAAAGCAAATATGATTTTTACATTAGTTCAGATACTACAAAGTTTGCTTATTGTAATGGAATGATGATTAAAGATACTATTCTAAATGGTAAAAGAATTCGTCACTGGAAAATGTTGAATGAAATTCCTTCTTATTTGGCATCAGTGGCAGTAGCAGATTATACAGAAGTAAAATCCGTCATCAGTACACCTTCTCATACCATACCTGCTATAATTGCTGCAAGGCTATCTGATACAAATGGCGTAAAGGTTGCATTTGTCAATTTACCAAATGCTGTTAATATCTTTGAAGATAAATATGGTTTGTATCAATGGAACAGAGTAGGGTATTGTCTTGTTCCATTTAGTAGTGGAGCGATGGAGCATGCAACAAACATTGCATATCCTCAATTAGCAATAGGCACAACTGCTTATGAAGCACAATTGATGGCTCATGAATTATCTCATCACTGGTGGGGCGATTTGGTAACCTGCGAAACACAGGAAGATATGTGGATTAACGAAGGTATGGCTACATACAGCGAAATGATTTTTTTAGAAAACAAATATAATTATTCACAATATCAAAATCAATTGTTATCAATGCTTTCTGAAATGGTGCAGTTTGGAAATTTCAAAGAACAACAATATTGGCCAGTTTCAGGTGTGCCATCTCAATACACTTATGGAGACCATGTGTATAAAAAGGGTGCTATTGTAGCACATAATTTAAGGACTTATATGGGTGATAGTTTGTTTTTTGGTGGATTAAAATATGTGCTTACCCAAAAGGCATTTAAAAATATGAACAGTGCGGAATTTCAACAGTTGTTAGAAAATTATTCAGGTTTGAGTTTAAATGATTTTTTTCAAGGATGGGTATTCAATGGCGGCTATCCTGTGTTTACAATAGATTCAGCAAGGTATCAAAATTTAAGTGGAAGTAATTATTTGGCAAAAGTTTATATAAAACAAAAGTTACATGGGGCACCTTCATTTTACAATAATGTTCCACTTTCAGTTTCATTTTTTGATAATAACTGGCAACCACATACTTACAAAGCAATCGTTTCAGGTAGTGTAATAACGTTTACAACCACATTAAATTTTTTACCTGAATTTGTTATTTTGAATTATGATAAAAAACTTGCTTATGCTTCATTAGGAGATGCAAAGGTTATTAAAAACACTGGAAATATAAGTTTTGCAAATTCAAAAATTAGTATCAATGTAATTAATAAAGGGAATGATTCATCTTTTATTTATGCAGAACATCATTTTGCTGAACCAGACCCACAAAAAAATTTAACAGGTAAAAAGTATAAATTATCTAATCAACATTATTGGAAAATTTCAGGAAAATTGAGTAACGGATTTTATGCAAAACTGAGGTTGAATTATAGTGGTAATCTGGTTTATTCAGGTTATGGTTGTATGGACACATGTTTGACTTTTATAAATTCAGATAGTATAACAGTATTATATAGACCAGATGTATCAAGCGATTGGCGAGAAGTAAGTTTTACAAAATATCCTTCAGGAAGCAAAGCAGGAATGTTGTATGTAGATACATTGCTTTTAGGAGAATATACTTTTGCTAACAAAAACGGGACATTTACAGGTATTAATGAAATAAAGTTTGATAAAATGAAAGAGTTGAAAGTTTATCCAAATCCTTCATCACAATCTTTAAAAATTGAAATTCCTGATGAGATAAAACATAAAAAATTGAATGCAAATATTTACTCTGCTGAAATGAAATTGATAAAAGTTATTCCATTAGATGATAATGCAATTACAGATTTATCAATGCTTTCATCAGGAAGTTATTTTATTGTATTAAATGATGGAAAGAATTTTTATTATGCAAAATTTATACGAAATTAAATTTGTTTAAGAATTAAATTTTTAAATACTTTGTCCGAAAAAAATGAGAAATATTTGGATAATCATTTTTTGTAGTTTTTTAATTCAATTAAATGCACAAAACAAAAGTGATGCAACAGTGCATGGTAATTTTGAAATTGATGCACAATATTATGAGCCAGATTCATTGATAGGTGCACCAAAAGTACCAGAAAAAGTTTTGTCTAATGTATTTGGAAATATCGTTTATGAAAAAGATAAATTTTCTGCTGGCATTAGATATGAAGCATATAATAATGTGATGCAGGGATTTGATAAAAGATACAAAGGACAAGGTATTGCATATAGATTTGCAAGATATAAAACAGATTTGTTAGACATTACTATCGGTAATATCTATGAGCAATTTGGCAGTGGACTTATTTTCAGAACATATTATGAACCCGGATTGTTGTATGATAATTCATTAGATGGAGCAAGAGTAATAGCCACTCCTCACAAAGCATTAACATTCAAAGGTTTAATAGGAAGACAAAGAAACTTTTTTTCATTAGGAGAAGGTATAGTTAGAGCATTTGATGGAGAATTAGTGATAAATGATTTGTTTGATTCATTGAATTTGAAAACAAAATTTATAATTGGAGGAAGTTTTGTAAGTAAATATCAGGCAGATAAAGATCCAGATTTAGTTTTACCTGAAAATGTAGGATGTTATGGCGGCAGAATAAATATAATCAATGAAAGCATTAATTTTTTTGCAGAATATGCATATAAAATCAATGATCCATCTTATATCAATAATTATAGTTATAAGTTTGGAGAAGCATTGTTTGCATCCTTCTCTTATGCAACAAGTGGATTTGCATTTATATTACAAGGTAAAAGAATAGACAATATGAATTTTAGAAGTGAAAGAGATGCAACATTACAACAATTGCTGATAAATTATATGCCAGCAACTACCAAACAACATACTTATTTGATGCCTGCATTTTATCCTTATGCCACTCAACCAAATGGGGAAATTGGCGGCATGGCTGAAATGCAATTTAAATTACCTAAAAATACTCTATTAGGAGGAACTTATGGCACAGATGTAACTATTAATTTTTCATTTGCAAATGGATTGAAAATTCATCCACTATCTGATTCTGCTACCTCAATGAATTTGTATAGTACCCGATGGGATGAAATTGGCGATCAATATTATCATGATTTTTTTATAGAAATACAGAGAAAAATCAATAAGAAGTGGAAATTTACTGCATTGTATTCAAATCAATTTTACAATAGAAATATAGTTATGTTTAATTCATCAAATGCTGGTTTTCCAAATATGCAAGCACATATTGGAGTGATAGATGTAACTTACAAATACAAACCGCATTCTGCTATTAGAATGGAGTTACAAGAAAGATATGCTTATCATAAAGACATCAATGGAGGAAGTTGGGCTGTGGGATTATTAGAATGGACACCATCATCACATTTTTATGTAACATTGATAGATCAATATAATTATGGAAATCCTGATTCTAAATTGCAATTACATTATTATACCGGAGGTATAGGATTTATTAAAGATTCAAACAGAATAAGCATTACTTACGGAAAACAAAGAGCCGGTGTATTTTGTGTAGGTGGGGTGTGCAGAAATGTTCCTGCTTCAAATGGTGTGGCAATAAGTATTACTTCTACATTTTAGAGAAGAGCTTTTAGTTTTTAATTTTTAGTGCCGACGCAATTTAGTTAGGTTGCTGGCCATTTTGGGCAGATCATTGAACATTGAGAATTGAACATTGAATATTAAACATTAAATCTAAAATGCATGATATCCCCATCTTGTACAATATATTCTTTTCCTTCTATTCTTAATTTACCCGCTTCTCTGCAAGCGGCTTCTGAACCATATTTAATAAAATCTTCATACGCAATTACTTCTGCTTTAATAAATCCTTTTTCAAAGTCAGTATGAATTACGCCTGCGGCTTGTGGAGCAGTCCATCCTTTTTCTATAGTCCATGCTCTTACTTCTTTTACGCCAGCAGTAAAATAGGTTTGTAAATTAAGCAAGCTATATGCTTTTTTAATCAATTTATTTACTCCGGGTTCATCTAAACCAAGTTCGGCTAAAAACATTTGTTTTTCTTCATAGGTTTCTAATGTTGCTATTTCACTTTCCATTTGTGCAGTAATAATAAGTACTTCAGCATTTTCTTCTTTAGCCACTTTTTCTATTTGTTCAGAATACTGATTGCCAGTTTTGGCAGAGGCTTCATCTACATTACATACATACAATACAGGTTTTAATGTAAGCAAGTTCAAGTCCTTTATTTTTTCTTTATCTTCGTTGCTTAAATTTAATGTTCTTGCAGATTTTCCTTGTTCTAATGTTTTTTTAATATTTTCTAAAATTTGAAATGTCTTTTGTGCTTCTTTGTCATTACCTGTTTTGGCTTGTTTTTCTATTCTTTTTAATCTTGCATCTACTGTTTCTAAATCTTTGAGTTGTAATTCTATATCAATAATTTCTTTGTCTCTTATTGGATTAACACTGCCTTCTACATGCACTACATTAGGGTTTTCAAAACAACGAATCACATGCAATATCGCTTCGCATTCGCGAATATTTGAAAGAAACTTGTTGCCTAATCCTTCGCCTTTGCTTGCACCTTTTACAAGACCTGCTATATCTACAATTTCTACAGTAGTGGGTACTATATTTTGTGGTTTTACAAGTTCAGCAATTTTATTCAATCTCTCATCGGGCACAATGATGCTTCCTACATTGGGTTCTATTGTACAAAAAGGAAAATTTGCTGCTTGTGCTTTTGAATTACTTAAGCAATTAAATAAAGTAGATTTTCCAACATTTGGTAGCCCTACAATTCCACATTTTAAAGCCATAATAAAAAATTAAAGGCGGCAAATATAGTGAAAAGTGAATAGTGAAAAGTTTTGAGTTTTTAGTGATTAGTTTTGAATTTTAATTTAATAATTTGAATTGATGAATAACTAAACACTAACAAATAAAAATTCACAATGCTGACGCTTTCGGTCAGTATAGAGAACTTTAGCATCGGTACTAAAAATTTTTCACTTTTCACTTATTGCTTTTCATTTTTCACTTTTCGCTTTTCACTCTTCACTCCAACTTCAACCATTTTCTTGGTGCTTCGTCAAGAATAATATGTTTTTCTTTTTCAGATAAATTATTGGCGGTTCTTACTAATTCGCCCGGCACTGCTTCTCCCAAAGGAAATGGATAGTCAGAACCCTGTACAACCTTATCTACTCCTATTTCATCAATAATGTATTTCAATAATTTTTTATCGCAAGTATGAGAATCAACCCAAAATTTACCTAAATAATTTCTTGGATTATTTGGATTATCAATAGCCACGAGGTCTGGGCGACATTCCCATCCATGTTCTATTCTGCCAATAGTGGGAATAAATGATCCACCGCCGTGAGCAAAGCATACTCTTAAATTAGGATGTTTATCAAATACGCCGCTAAATATCATATTAGCAATAGCCCTTGCAGTTTCAGCAGGCATACCTACTAACCAAGGTAACCAGTACTTTGAAATGTATTCTTGCCCCATCATTTGCCATGGATGAATAAACAAAGCCATATCTAAACTTTCACATGCAGCAAAAAATTCACCAAATTCTTGTTCGGTTAGATTCTTCTGATTGACATTACTGCCAATTTGAACACCCTTAAATCCAAGTGTTTTACATCTTTCTAATTCTTTAATTGCTAATGAAACATCTTGCATTGGCACAGTGGCTAATCCAACAAATTTTTTAGGGTATTGATTAATAATTTCTGCAATATGATCATTTAAAAATCTTGAAACAACTAAACCATCTTCATGTTTTGCCCAGTAACTAAACATTACAGGAATAGTTGAAATAACCTGAATATCAATTTTGAATTTGTCCATTTCTTCTAATCTTACAGAAACATCCCAGCAGTTAATGTCAATTTCTCTAAACTTTTTATCACCTTGCATCATCCATGCCTTGTTGGGTAAGTGATGGTGAAGCGTAATAAATTCACCATATCCAAATTGTTTAGAAAAATCAGGAAGTTCTGCAGGAATAATATGGGTGTGTATATCTATTGACATATTTTTTTTGAAGCAAATGTACATTTAATTTGACAAAATAAATGTACAGAATCTTATAGAAAAATAATCTATTAACAGAAAGTAAATTATTTCGTATTTTTGCAGAAAAATAAAAAACAATGTCTGCACAAATTCACGGCGTTTTACCTTTTGATCCTGAAAAAAGAAAACAAATTAAATTTAGTGATGAAGCACTTCAAACAATAGAAAAAATTAAACAAAGGTATCCTGAAGGAAAACAAAAATCAGCACTTATCCCAGTATTACATATTGCTCAGGCAGAAAATGATGGATGGCTCAGTCCAGAAGTAATGGATTATGTAGCGGAATTATTAGATATAACACCCATTGAAGTATTTGAAGTGGCAAGTTTTTATACTATGTTCAATCTTAAACCAGTTGGGAAATGTGTGTTAGAAGTTTGCAGAACCTCTTCTTGCTGGCTTAATGGGGCTAATGAAATAGTAGAATATATTGAAAAGAAATTAGGAATAAAAGAAGGTGAAACAACACCTGATGGAATGTTTACCTTAAAAACAGTTGAATGTTTGGGTTCTTGTGGTACTGCCCCTATGATGCAGTGCGGGGCTTCTTATCATGAAAACCTGACATTTGAAAAAATTGATGAAATTATTAAAAAATATAAATCTGAAAATAAAAGAAGAAATTATACTGATTTAGAATGGTATCACACAAAATAAAAAATTATGGGTAGAAAATTGTTATTAGATAAAGTACATATTCCAGGTATTGAAAATTATGAGGTATATCGTCAAAATGGCGGTTATACTGCAGTTGAAAAAGCATTAAAAAATTACACGCCAGATCAAATTGTTGAAGAAGTAAAAAAATCTGGATTAAGAGGTAGAGGTGGAGCAGGTTTCCCAACGGGAATGAAATGGAGTTTTTTAGCAAAGCCACAAGGTGTTCCTCGTTATTTGCTTTGTAATGCTGATGAATCAGAGCCAGGTACATTCAAAGACAGATATTTGATGGAAAAAATTCCACATCTTTTAGTGGAAGGAATGATACTTTCATCTTATGCTTTAGGTGCCAATACTTCTTATATTTATATTAGAGGAGAATATTTCTATGTTTCAAGAATTTTAGAAAAAGCCATTGCAGAAGCATATCAGCATGGATGGTTAGGAAAAAATATACTTGGGACTGATTATTCATTAGACATTTTTGTTCAGGTTGGAGCCGGGGCATATATTTGTGGAGAAGAAACTGCATTGATTGAATCATTAGAAGGTAAAAGAGGTAATCCACGTATTAAACCGCCATTTCCAGCAGTGGCAGGACTTTGGGGATGTCCAACTGTGGTTAATAATGTAGAGACAATTTCTGCGGTAGTACCAATTGTTCAAATGGGTGGAGAAGAATATGCAAAAATTGGAATTGGAAAATCTACTGGAACAAAACTTATTTCTGCATCTGGGCATATTAATAAGCCAGGCGTTTATGAAATAGAGTTAGGATTGCCAGTAGAAGAATTCATATATTCTGATGAATACTGCGGAGGCATTAGAAATGGTAAGAAATTAAAAGCAGTTGTAGCAGGAGGTTCTTCAGTTCCTGTACTTCCTGCAGAATTGATTTTGAAGACAGCCAAAGGTGAGCCAAGATTGATGAGTTATGAAAGTTTAGCTGATGGCGGATTTCAAACAGGTACAATGCTGGGTTCAGGTGGTTTTATTGTGATGGATGAAGATACAAATATTGTAGAGAATTTATATACATTTACCAGATTTTATCATCATGAAAGTTGCGGGCAGTGTTCGCCATGTAGAGAAGGAACTGGTTGGATGGAAAAAATTCTCAAAAAGTTTATAGATGGTACTGCTACGATGGTAGATATTGATTTATTATGGGATATTCAAAGCAAAATAGACGGCAGAACAATATGCCCATTAGGAGATGCGGCTTCATGGCCTGTGGCAAGTGCTATCAGACATTTTAGACATGAGTTTGAAGAAGCAGTTAAAAATAAAGGTATTAAAAGAGTTAATTTTTACAACAAAAGATGGCAAAAAGAGAAAGCAATTTAGTGGATAGAATTTGATAAAAAAACAATGAAAAAATTTATATTAGTACTAACAAGCATATTTCTTTTTTTTTCCTGTAAAAAAAATACAAATAAAAGTATCATAGATAATACATTACCAGATACTGATATTTTGCACGCAATGTATCAAGATACTTTTTCAATTATTCTTAAAACTCAAAAAATTGATACCGTTAGAACTTACAATGAGGGATTTAAGTATTTAGGATCAAATCAAGATCCTGTATTTGGTAGGACTGATGCTGAATTATATACACACTTTTCTTTACCAAATAATATCACTAATGTTGCTTTTCCTTCTGATGCTGTTGTTGATTCTGCTAAAATAATATTTGTTTTTACAGAAAATTTTGTTGGAGATACTTCTACGCCTCAAAGATACCAATGTTATCTTTTAAATCAATCATTAGACCCATCCGTAAATTATTACAGCAATGCTACTTTTTCTCATCAGTCAACGGCTTTAGCAGATATCGTTACAAAGCCCATCAAATATAAGGGCTACAAAACTATTCAAATACCTGTATTTAATGGTTTTGCTCAATCTGTTATTTCTAATTTTCAATATCTTACAGATAATACTACATTTCAAAATACTTACAAAGGTTTTTACATTACAACTAAAAATACAATTCTAAATCCTTCGTCTTTACAAGGTGCTTTAATGAAAATAGATTTAGGTAATGAGGTATCAGGTTTTTATGTATATTATCATACTGGAAATCCACCAGCATTAAAAGAATCAAAAGTATATCAGTTTTCATTTAATAATTCATCTTCGGTAAGAGTTAATCATTTTAATTATGATTATTCTTCTGGTGCTAATTCTTATTTGTATAATCAGTTAAATGGAAATTATGCTTCTGCATCTCAAAATGTTTTTGTAAAAGGATTAAATGGAACAAAAGTTTATGTTGATTTTCCTTCGCTGAAAAATTTATCTTCATTAGGTAATTATTCTATTAACAGGGCAGAGGTGGTCTTTAAAGTAGATAAAAGTTTTATTTCAAATGATGTATTTTATGCCCCACCTATTGGGATGTCTTTACTGGCATTAGATAGTGCTGGCAGAGAAATTTTTACTATTGATCAATATAACTCAAACAATTCTTTGCTTTCTTATGGCGGAACTTATGATAAGGATAAAGGTGAGTATGTTTTTAATATCTCTCGTTATATTCAATGGATTTTAAGCGGAAAAATGAGATATTATGGAATGGTATTAGTGGCAACAGATCCAAATATCACGCTTACAGCAAGAAAAGATTTTTTTGCTGCACGGGTTGTATTGGGTGGATATAAACATCCAACATTAAAGCCCGTCTTAAAACTTTATTATACCCCTATACCATAATTTGTAATTTGCACTAATTTTTTCTTACATTTTGTCAATTCAAAAATTTTCCATACCTTTGGCATACAATTTGAAGGTGAAATTTAGATTAATTCCAAAAATATGATCTTTAAAGAAAATTCATTGTCATTAGATTTTACAAATTATAAAGCACAAAAGGGAAGTTTACTTATTGCAGAGCCCTTTTCAATAGATAGTTATTTTAAAAGATCTGTTGTATTGATGGCTATTCATAATGAAAAAGAAGGTTCATTAGGATTTATCATCAATAAGCCCATTAAAAATGTTTTTTTGAGCGATATAGTGAAAATGTTTGATAATGCTACAGAATGGCCGGTATATTTTGGTGGGCCAGTGCAAACCTCTTCTTTGTTTTATATTCACACACTTGGCGATTTAGTTGATAATAGCAAAGAGATAACTGATGGAATTTATTTTGGAGGAGATTTTGAAATCATTAAAGATTTAGTGAAAAAAAATGAAGCAAGTTCAAATGATATAAAATTCTTTTTAGGATATTCTGGTTGGGGCGAAGGACAATTAGATGATGAGTTATTAAGAAATTCATGGCTTACAACACCTGCAACTAAAAAAATTGTTTTTGGTAATTGCTCTGGAAATAAATGTTGGCAAAAGGCCGTAAGCAGAACACCGCATTTTTATGTGGCTAACTTTCCAGAGAATGCACAATGGAATTAATTTAATCTTTCCACTCTACTAAAAATAAATTTGTATCTCTTGTATTGTTATTATTTCTGTTAGAAGAAAAAATGAGTTTTTTGCCATCGGGTGAAAACATTGGAAATGCATTGAAATTACTCTCAGTGGTGATTTGTTCTAAATTTTTTCCATCAATATCAATCATATAAAGTTGAAAGTCATATCCTCTTTGGCTGTGATGATTAGATGAAAAAATAATTTTTTTTCCAGAAGGATGAAAAAATGGTGCCCAGTTCGCTTTACCTAAATGTGTAACTTGTTGTAGGTTTTTACCATCAGCATCACAAACAAAAATTTCCATATTGGTGGGTGCTACAAGGTTTTGAGTAAGAAGTTCTTTATATTCTTTTATTTCTTCTTCAGTTTTTGGACGAGATGCACGGAATACAATTTTACTTCCATCGGGTGAAAAGAAAGCACCGCCGTCATATCCTAATTCATTTGTAATTTGCACAGGATTGCTACCATCAATGTTCATTACCCAAAGTTCAATATCACCGCTTCTGGTAGAAGTAAATACAATTTTATCACCTTTTGGAGATACAGTTGCTTCTGCATCGTAGTAATTATTATCAGTAAGTTGTTTGACAATTTTACCATTTAAATCTGCAACAAAAATATCATATTCAGGATAAAGAGGCCATACATATTTCCCTTTAATATGAGGCACTGGCGGACATGAATCCATTTTGTGATGTGTAGAAGCAAAAAGAATATGTTTACCATCAGGAATAAAATAAGAGCAAGTGGTTCTACCTTTTCCTGTGCTAATTTTTTTGAAAGAAGATTCTTTAGATAAATCTTTGTTTTTAATTTTTTTCAAATCTAAATAATAAATTTGATCGCAGGAAACATTCCAGTTTTTATTAGTAACCTGAAAAGTAAGTTTAGTGCCAGTTTTATCAAAATAGGCCTCAGCATTATCGCCACCAAATGTTAGTTGTTGAATGGATTTGAAATGTTTTTTTTCTTGTTCAGAAATAAGTGAAGTAGGTGTTTGACTCATTAAAGTTGAACTAATGAGTGTAATTGAAATTATAGAACGAAACATATAATAAATTTAGTTAGATTTTAGAGCGGCGAATGTAAGTAAATGTTTTGATGGGAATTTAAATAGATAAAAGAAAGTTTTTTTGATTAGAATTTTTTTTGTAAATTTGTATTGAATTTTAATTAAAAGCATTTTCAAAAAAATTAAAAGGTTTATATGTTTAATAAAATTCAAATTATTGAGTTATTTTTATTGATGTTATTAATTCAATATTATACAGCATTTTCTCAAGCAGATATTCTAGACACTCTTCATGTTACTAAAGATTCGATAAAAGTTCAAAAGAATCTTAGAAATACTATTGAAGTAAGTTTTCCATTTACTGCAATTAAAGTGCCTTACAAAGGTTTTTTCAAAAATAATGAATTATTAAATTTATCAATGTATGGAGTGCAAGTAAATTATTTTAGGAATTTCAGGAAAAGTAAACATTGGAGTTGGGGAGTAAATTTAGCATTTGAAGAGTATAGAGTTTGTTTCTATAATTTGAATGGTGTATATAAAAATGCGACTACGCCAGAGGAAAAAGCATGGTATCAAAACAAATATAACACAGCCGATGCATTTACAAACCATGTAATGTATAATTATGATTCACAATATAGAAATTTACATGATAGTATGCTTAAATATTATGGAGGGCCTACAATATATCCATTTAAGACATTAAGATTTGGATATTCATTAAAATACAGCTCGCAGATATGGAAAAAATATACTATTCATTTTGCAATAGAAAGTAGTAGTTTAATTGAAGGTATGAAAATTGGAGGTAAATATGTTTTGAAAAATAAGGATTACGAATCTGATTTTGGTAGGGTTTACTTAAACAATACATTCTTTCTAGAAGATGAGGGTCTTCTATCTTGGTTTATAATAATTCCAGTTGTTTTTTCACCCATATATTACACAATAAATTTATTCACAACAACGTATTCAAAAATAGATAGAAGATTTATTGATAAAAATACTGATTTTTTAGGTTTGGTTAAGTATAATGCGGGAATAAGTCGTACAATATCTAAAAATCAAAATATCTCAGTTTATTTTTCTTTGGCCAATTTAATTTCAAATATTAATACACTAAAAGAAAATAAATATAATGAAGTAAAACCATATTACTTATACAGTTTTAATATGGGTTGTTTAGGTTGTCCGCCAATTCCATACCAAAACATGGGTAGTATTGAAGTACCAATAGTACCAAATTTGTATAAACGTTTTCAATTGCTTGTAAATTATAGTTATAAGTTTTGATTTTTTTATCAAAAAACACTTATCTTCTTTTGTAACTTTTGAATCTCATTTTTAAAACGCCTATCAATGCTTCTCTAAAAATTTTGATACTCATTTTACTTTGACCTTTTTCTCTATCTTTGAATAAAATGGGTACTTCTGTAAGTTTGAATCCTAATTTATAGGCAGCATACTTCATTTCAATTTGAAATGCATATCCTGTAAATTGAATAGATTCAAGTGGAATAGTTTCTAAAACTTTTCTTTTGTAACACTTGAATCCTGAAGTTGTATCGTGTATTGGAATCCAGAGTATTGAGCGAACATACAGGGATGCAAAATAACTCATTAAAATTCTGCCTAATGGCCAATCTTTTACTTTTCCGCCTTTGCAATATCTTGAGCCAATAGCAACATCAAAATTATTTAAACATGCTTCTCTTAATCTTATTAAATCTTGCGGATTATGGCTAAAATCACAATCCATTTCAAAAATAAAGTTGTAATTTTTTTGAAGTGCCCATTGAAAACCTGCAATGTATGCTTTACCTAATCCGTTTTTTTCTTTTCTTAATAAAAGATGAAGTTTTTCAGGAAATTCTTTTTGAAGAGATTGAACAATTTGTGCTGTGCCATCTGGTGAATTATCATCTACAATTAAAATATCAAAAGGTACAAGTAAATTAAATACTGTACGAATCATTAACTCTACATTGTCTTTTTCGTTGTAGGTAGGTATGATAACTAAACTGTCTGACATTCTGAATTTTTGATAAAGGTAAGAAATTATTTAGAGTACTACAAATCAAAATTAATTTGTCCCATTCCGCCCGGCAAATTTTTTGAGTTTAATTTTTCTAATGCTTTTTTGTGTAATTCTTCTGGAGTTAATTCGATTGTATCATCTTTTTGATTATTTAAAAATTCTTTGGCTTGTTTCAATTCTTCGGGTTCTTCTAAAATAATTTGTTTGATTTTATGAGCACTGAGTTTTTTCCCTTTAGCACGGCTATTAGCAACTGGAGCAAGCAATTCAAGGTTTACATATTCATCAGGAATTTCTTTTCCTTTTTCTTTTGCAAATTGTAATTTTATTTTAGGTTGTTGAATTGTAGTTATGAGTTCAATGTAAGAATCTGGGTGTTCGTTAATAATCATCAAGCGAGAGTTAGTATTTTCTGGCTTGAATCTTTTAATATAGAAATTTTTACTTTCACCATCAAAATATACAATGGTTAAGATGGAATCCTCTTCTAATTTTTCTACAAAGATAGTATTATCATCAAAGAATGCTAATACATCAGGTTGAATGACTTTGTAATATCCATTTTTAGTAATCACCATTATTTTGTCATCAGGGTAAAAAGCACCAAGATATTTGCCTGTTTCATTTTGATTAAGTTTTTTGGTTGCAGGGTCATACCACCAGTTTTCTGCACTTATTTTGCCTGCTGATTTTTCTTTTAATAAAACTTTTGCAATTGGATATTTAGTAAGGATGTTTCCAATAGCATTTCTGTTTTTTACATCTAATGAAGCAAAATCAAATTCTAATTCTGTTTTTCTTGCACCACTATTGGGTTTCAAAAGCACAATAATTTTTTCAGTTTCGGCATTAGGATTAACTGAAAGATAAACAACTTTTGAATTTGGAGTACCTTTTGTTAGGTTATATTCTTTATCACGTGTAACGCCTCCAATGGTAAATCTTTTGATAAAATAAATGCCTTTTGGGCCATCCCGATAAATCATGTGATAAGTAGTTTTATCATCATTTCGTTTGAATATACCAGCGTAAAGTATTTTTTTGCCAATATAAACTTTATCGGTTACTTTTACTACTTTCATTGTGCCTTCTTCAGTAATAGCAATGATTTCATCATTATCACTGCATTCAAATAAAAATTCGTTTTTCTTTAATGAAGTTCCAATAAATCCTTCTTCTCTGTCAATGTATAATTTTTGATTAGGAATACTAATTTCTGTTTTTTGAATTTGATGTAGTGTTCTTATTTCAGTTTTACGCTCTTTGCCTTTGCCGTATTTTCTTTTGAGTTCTTTGAAGTAATTAATGGTGTATTCTACAATGTTATCAAGATGATATTGAGTTTGTTTTATTTTTTCGTCCAGTTCTTTAATGGTTTCATCTGCTTTTGCACTATCAAAGCGGGTGATACGAATCATCGGTATTTGGGTAAGTTTTTGCAAATCATTTTCATTGATAGGACGAATAAGTTGTTTTTTATATTTTTCAAATCTTTTGAAAAGGTATTCGTACAATGCTTCTTTTGAATCAAACTTTTTGAAGTCAATGTACATTTCTTCTTTGATGAAAATTTTTTCTATTGAAGCAAAGTGCCATTTTTCTTTTAATTCATTGAGTTCAATTTCCAATTCTTTTTTTAGAAGGTCTAATGTTCTTTGAGCAGAGTATTTCAACATTTCGGAAACAGACATAAATCTTGGCTTATCATTTTCTATCACTACCGCATTTGTAGAAATGGTCATTTCACATTGAGTATAAGCATAAAGTGCTTCAATAGTAACATCTGTAGATACATCGGGATGAAGGTGCAGTATAATCTCAACATTTTCAGAAGTGTTATCTTCTATCTTTTTAATTTTGAGTTTGCCTTTATCATTTGCAACAATAATACTATCAATGAGTGCAGAAGTTGTGGTGCCAAAAGGAATTTCTGTGATTACAAGGGTTTTGCTATTGAGTTCTTTTATTTTAGCACGTACTTTTATTCTTCCACCTCTTTTTCCATCGTTGTAGTTGCTGACATCAATAATTCCGCCTGTTGGAAAGTCAGGATATATTTCTACTTTTTTATTGCGAAGGACAGCAATTGAAGCATCAATCAGTTCATTAAAGTTGTGTGGTAAAATTTTACAGGATAATCCCACAGCAATACCTTCAACACCCATTGCAAGAAGTAACGGAAATTTTACGGGAAGAGTTACGGGTTCTTTATTTCTACCATCATAACTTAATTGCCATACGGTAGTTTTAGGATTAAAAACAACTTCTTGAGCAAAAGGAGTGAGTCGCGCTTCAATATAACGAGCAGCAGCAGCACTATCGCCTGTGAGAATATTTCCCCAGTTTCCTTGAGTATCAATGAGCAAATCTTTTTGACCTAAGCCTACAAGGGCATCTGTAATACTTGCGTCACCGTGTGGGTGATACTTCATAGTATTACCAATGATGTTGGCAACTTTATTGTATCTGCCATCATCCATTTCCCACATACTATGAAGGATGCGTCTTTGAACAGGTTTTAATCCATCATCAATATGTGGGACGGCTCTTTCAAGAATAACATAAGATGCGTAGTCAATAAACCAATCTTTGTATAAATCTGAAATATGTTTGATATTTTCTAATTCATTATGTTCTTGCTGTTCACCCATCTTTTCATTTTTGCGGCAAAAATAGTTTTTAATTGATTAAAAATACGAATTTTTTTATAGACAGGCATTATTTGGATTTTTTAGTAGTTGCGGCGAGCGAAGCGAGCCGATTAGGTTCAGTTTGTTTTAGAGTAAAGTGAATTACAATAATATTATTTATGTTTGCAGAGTATTTATGCTTATGCTTATCTTTGTGGCAAATTATTGAAAACAGGCATTCAAATTATTCAGATGAAAAATGTAAAGTTTTTATATTTATTTATATTAATATTTAGTTTTAATTATTTTTTTTCTCAGGAAAAGTCAAAAACAATTGAAAAAATAAATGGAAAGGAATATTATGTGCATAATGTCAAGAAGGGGGAGAGTTTATATGGTATTTCAAAAATTTATGGTATAGATATTCAGGATATTTTGAATGAAAATCCTGCTATAAAAGATAAAGGATTAAGAACGGGTACCACTCTTTTAATTCCATTAAAAGTTGAAAAATTGAATAATAATGATAATAAGATTGTAAGAGATACATTGCAATACAATTATCATCTTGTAAAAAAAGGCGAGACCGTTTTTTCAATTTGTAAATGGTATAAAATTACTCAGGATGAGTTTTATAATTTTAATCCTGATGCCAAAAATGGTATAAAGGAAAATGACTGGGTAATTGTTGGAAAAAAAGAAATTCCAAGAAATAAGATACCTATTCAAAGTATTGTCAATGAAGTTAAGGAAGTAAGTCAGTTATTAAATAATTCAATAAGCGATAAATTTGAAAAGAAAAATAAATATATAATACTTGCATTACTGCCATTTGGAAATAAAAAAGTAGAAGAGTTAGTGCTTGAAGATTTAGTAAAAACTGATCAAAATTTTCCCCTAATGAGTTCTATGATGGTTGATTTTTTCAAAGGACTTGAAAGTGCGGTAGATTCTATGAAAACTGATAGTTTTGATGTTCAGATAATCCCCATTGATATTACTGAAAACGATTCAACAAAACTAATACAACTATGTCGTGAAAAAATATACAAAGATGCGGATGTTATCATCGGACCCGTTTTTTCTTCAATGATAAAATTAGAACAAAATATTAGCAATGAAAATAAATTTCACATTATACCATTTGTAAGTAACAATAAATTTTTATTTAATCATCCTGAATATTCAAAAACAACACCTTCTGTTTATGTGGATATTGAAGTGTTAGCAAAATATGTGTTTGATTCATTAAGAACAAATTCAAAAGTTGTATTATTAGCAAGTGGATTGAACGATGAAAAAGAATATTCAAAATCCTTTCGTAAAAATTACAATGAATTGATATACAAGAATAACTTAAAAGATACTATTGTTACTTACAAAAATTTACAGGAATTTAAATCAAAAGTAAAGGATAAAGAAAATTATACAGTTGTTTTTCTTACAAATAATCAAGTTTTAGCCACAGATTATATTACTCAATTAAGCATTATTCATAAAACTTCGCCAATAAGATTATGTGGTTTTTACAAAACGGTTACATTTGATAATTTAGATTTGGAATATTTAAATATGATGAATTATACTTTTGCTTATTATCAAAATTTGAATTATAGAAACCTATATTCAAATTGGATAAAAAAATATAAGGATGAATTTAATACAGACCCTTCAATCTTTTATTATGAAGGGTTTCAAATAGGGCTATATTATTTTGATGGATTAAAGAAAAATGGCTTAAATTGTTTAATTAAGCTTGATAATTATGAATGTAAAAACAACAATCAATTATTTATGAAGTTTAAATTTTACAGACCTGATGAAAATACTGGTTTTCAAAATAACGGAGAATTTCTATTTAAAGTATTGGATAGAAAATTAGTGAAAATAGATTAAAAAAAATTACACGAAAAGTTCTTCTTTAATTCCGAGGTAATTAGCAAAATGTATTGCATTAATGTTCTCTAATTTAAAAGATGTTTTTAAATCTTGGGATAAACTTTTTGCAAATGAATAAATAGCATCTCTGTTTTGGTAACTTTGTAAAATTTCTTTTCTTCTTTGTTCATCAGCACTTTGTAAGTTGTAAGTGATAAAGTTTTTGGTAGAGTTCATATCAAAAAGATACATTTGGCTAAGTAAAGATTCAACTAAATAAGTTTTGGCAACATTTGTGATAAACTCATCGTAGTTAGTGCCGGGATTAAATGTATTAGGAAGTAAATTTTTCAAAATTTGATTTTCTAATTCACGAATGATTTCAGATTTAAATAATTCAAATGAAAAATATTTTTGGTCTTCTTCTTTTACATAATTAGAATAAAGTTTTTGAATAAAATCATCTGGCAAATCAACTTTAAGAAGATGTTGCATAAATTCATTTCCAATTTTAATATTTTCATTTCCGCTGAAATAATCTGCAACATAATCAATTACTTCTGCTAATTTATTATATACTAAATCTAAATTAATATCTGTATTTTCTTCAAGTGCAAAAACTTGTTTTATTCTATCTGTATTAAGATATTGAGCAAAATCAGGATAATGTTCAATATCGTTTATTTTAATTTGAATAGTAGAATTGTTGTTACTTAAAAACTCTTTTAGTGCTAATTTTTGATTTGGGAAATTCTTTTCTAAAATATCTAACCATTCTTTTGCATTAATTGAATAAACTTGATTTTTTTCAATAGAAGAAGGAATAAGTTTGCTTAATTCATAAGATTGAAATTGATATGAATGAACAACAAATGGTAACTTTGATTTTTTTCTTTTTGTTTCATCTTCGTCATTAGCTAATTCTGGGTTTTCTAATTCAGATGAAATAATAAACCAATCAGAATAGTTTTCTAATTTGTCAACTGAATTAGGATTTAAAAAATTAAATAAAATAATAATATCAGAAAATAATTTTCTCTGACTTTCTGTAAAGCCATATTTTACAAGCTCGATGTTTTTTTCTTGAATATTAATATCAACTTTTGGTTCTAATAAAAATTCTATAGATATTTTTTTATCTGTTCCGTCGTCAGTTATTTTTGAATTGTTTTCAAAATTGTAAACATAATAAAGTGGTCTTTGTGGCTGATTATTTAATATCTCATTTGTTTTGTCTTTCAGTAGTTTTTCAAAACCTTCATAAAATGCTGTCCCATTATATTTTTTCTTAACAATGCTTATAGGTGCTTTTCCTGGTCTAAATCCAGGTATTTGAATTTGTTTTTGAATGTCCTTTAAATACTTCTCTCTTTCTTTCTCCAATTCTGCATTTGAAATGAGAATTTCAGTTTGAATAATTTCTGGCTTTACAATTACTTGTTCTGCGTTTAATGTAGTTGTACTCATAAATTTATTTGTGATTAAAAATAGGGCGGCAAATGTACAATTAAAAATAGAAGTTTGAAAGAATTTATTGAAAAAATAAATGGTTTAATAATATCTTTAAAAATCAAAAACCACTCAATTTTGAGTGGTTTTTGAACTATGAAAACAAAAATTTTCAACTCAGAAAAAATCTGCGTTGGAATCGGTTATTCGATTCGTGGGGTCAACAGGATTCGAACCTGTGACCCCCTGCTTGTAAGGCAGGTGCTCTGAACCAGCTGAGCTATGACCCCAGTTTTTCAATGTGGGCGCAAATGTATGAAATTATATCCCTATTTTCCAAATAATTTTTCTAATTTTTTAAATAATAGTATGATTTTCAATAATTTAAAATAGTATGCAATATGTTCTGAATTATTTCTTTGATTATTAATGTATAATAACAAAAATATCTAAAAACCATTCTATTTTCCAAAATTTTTAACACAATGTGCACAAAGGAGTTGATAAATCCACTAATTCTTTGTGTGCTGACGCTATCGGTCAGCATACTGACATTTATCGTCAGCATTCTTTGTTTATAAAACTTAGTGATATTTGTATTTTAAAAATATATCTTTTTGCAAAAGAAGTAATTTAAAAATAAAAATCCCCCAGTTTTTGGGGGATTTTATTGCTTAAACATTAAGAAAAATTATTTTACTAAACTTTCAAAATCAGAGTTACCCTTCAATTTCAAAAATTCAGCATCTGTTTTTGCATATTCTTTTAATGATGCATCTTTATTAAATGCATCTTTTAGATTTTTTACTACATCAGCAGTGTTACCTTTTCTTGCTGCTGCAATTGCTTTTAAGTAGTATGAAATAGCAAGGTCTTTATCTGAACTGTTATCAATTGTGTTATTTACAGCATCTGCAGATCCGCTTAATAATTGTGCTAATGCTTTATTAAACCCATTGAAATCTCCAAATGAACTTACAGCATCTGAATATTTACCATCTGCTATGTAAATAATACCTTTGTTGTAATTCACTTCTTTACCTGCACCACTTGCTTTGTTGTAGTATTCCATTGCCATCTTTCTATTGTTTTTCTTTGCTTCAATAATTCCAAGGTTGTTATTTACAATAGCATTGCCATTTGATGTTTTTAATGCTCTGTTAAAAGCATCTTCTGCTTCTTTGGTTTTGTTGAGCATAAGATAAGCTACCCCAAGGTTATTAGAAGTTCTCCAGTCGTTTCCATATTTTTTTTCTGCGGCTTGATAGATTGAAACTTTTGTATTCAAATCATTGAATAATGTTGCTCCATATAATAATTCTTCTACAGATAAACTATCAGGAGTTGAAGTGCAAAGAGCTTTAATTTGTTCATCAGTTCTTGATTTTTTATCTGCCTGTAAAATAATTTCTGCTCTTCTTAATTTAGGTAAAATCTTTTCAGCCAATTCTACATAAGTTTTAGATAAATTTTTAATTTCTTTTCTTCTTTGCTCAGGGTCTGGATACATTGATAATACGCGGATAATTAAATCTTTATCTGCTAAATTAGATTGTTGTACTAATTCTTTGAATCCTTCCCAGTCCTCACGGGTAGTTACAATTTTATATTGTTCTTTTTCTTTACCAAACTTATTGTTTTTGTCTTTGTTTATTTTTTTGAATTCTTCAATCATTGCTTTAATAGCACTATTTGCTCTGTCTTTTGCAAGATTTTCATTTTTAGAAGTTTCCCCATCTGGAGAAGCAAAAGCAGAAACTTCAATGCCTTTCAATTCATACCATTGACTTGCTAAATATTTAGATGCATTAGTAGTAAAGTTTTTCATTTCTTCACTTTTCATTTCTGAAGGACGAACAACTGATTGATTAATTACATAGTAAATATGTGTAGTTTGGTTAGCAGGTGTAGTTTTTACAAAATTATCTTTTGCAAAAATTCCTTTTTCGTCATGTCTTACTAAAAGTGGTGTAACAATTGTACCATCACCAATTTCAACAGGGTCTAATGCTTTGGTTTTTTTCTTAAAACCGCCTGTAACTTTTATAACCACTATTGCTTTTTTCATAGATGGTTCATAAGCAAATTTTTCTGATGTATAATTAAATGAACCACCTTTATCGTAACTTATTTTTTGACCACTTCCCACTGCTTTATCTCCAACAAGCGTGATTGGTTTTAATTCTTTTTCACCACCATCCCATTTAATAGTTGGCACTACAGTAGCAGTTACTTTTGTTGGGAAAAGTTTAGGATTAAATTTTCCACTTACAGAAAATTGCACACTATCTCCATGCATTTCAATAGGATTAGGAGATACATTATATACAATCTCTTTTTGCTTTTTGACTAATTTGTTTAATTGATTACATCCTGTAAAAGATACAATAGATGCACCAATAAGCAATACACTTGCTTTTGTAAATGTAAAGGGTTTCATAGATTTTATTTTTAATTTAATTTATTAACTACAACTGTTAATTGTGATTTTAAACGAGCCGCTTTGTTTTTATGAATGATATTTCTCTTTGCTAATTTATCAATCATTGAAATGACTTCTGGTAATTGTTTCAATGCTTCTGCTTTATTAGTAATAGCTTTTAATTTTTTAATAGCAGTTCTTGTAGTTTTAGCATAGTACTTGTTATGCAATCTTCTTTTTTCAATTTGTCTTGTTCTTTTAATGGCTGACTTTAAATTTGGCATAATTTATTTTTTGCGGGCAAATGTAATAAAATTTCTATTATCCAAAATATTTTTCTTTTTTTATTCAAATAGGTAAATTTGCCACAAAATTGAATATATGAGAATAAAAACCTTTGCTGAATATAAAGAAATTTATCAGAAATCTATTGAAAATCCTGAAAAATTTTGGGATGAAATAGCAAGTAATTTTTACTGGAGAAAAAAGTGGGACAAAGTTCTGGAATGGAATTTTAAAGAACCTAATGTAAAATGGTTCATCAATGGAAAATTAAATATCACTGAAAATTGTCTTGATATACCAGCTAAAAAACATCCTGATAAAATTGCTTTTTACTTTGAACCTAATGATATTGACGCCTCTTCTTATTCAATTACCTACAAACAACTTCTTGAAAAAGTATGTCAGTTAGCTAATGCATTAAAATCTATTGGTATTCAAAAGGGAGACAGAGTGGCTATTTATATGCCAATGATTCCAGAAGCAGTTATTGCAATGCTTGCCTGTGCAAGAATTGGGGCTATTCATTCGGTAGTATTTGGTGGATTTTCGGCTCAATCACTTGCAGACAGAATAAATGACGCTCAATGTAAATTACTTATTACAGCAGATGCCGGAAAGCGTGGTAATAAATTAGTCCCACTCAAACAAACTGCCGATGAAGCTTTGCTACAAACTAATTCTGTTAAAAATGTTATTGTGTTTAAGCATACAAGTGTTGATATTCCTTGGAATAATGAAAGAGATTTAGATTGGAATGAAATAGTTAATAAACAACCCACAGAGTGCGAACCTGAAATAATGGATAGTGAAGATATGTTATTTATTTTATACACATCTGGAAGTACAGGAAAGCCCAAAGGAGTAGTGCATACAACGGGTGGATATATGGTTTATGTTGCTTATTCTTTTTTGAATGTTTTTCAATATGAACCAGATGATATTTATTGGTGCACCGCAGATGTTGGATGGATTACAGGCCATTCTTACATAGTGTATGGTCCATTATTGAATGGTGCTACTTCTGTGATTTTTGAAGGTATTCCAACTTACCCTGATGCAGGTAGATTTTGGGCAGTGGTTGATAAATTCAAAGTTACTCATTTTTATACTGCTCCAACTGCTATTCGTTCGCTTGAAAGTTTTGGCACTGAAATTATAAAAAAATATAAATTAGATAGTTTGAAGGTATTAGGAAGTGTTGGTGAGCCCATCAATGAAGAAGCGTGGGAATGGTATCATCAAAACATTGGTAAAGGAAAATGTCCTATTGTAGATACATGGTGGCAAACAGAAACCGGAGGTATTTTAATTTCTCCATTAGCCCACATCACACCATTAAAGCCCTCTTATGCAACATTTCCATTACCTGGCATTCAGCCCATAATTGTAGATGATAAAGGCAATGAATTAACTGGAAATAATGTAGAAGGTAATTTGTGCATTAAATTTCCTTGGCCATCAATGATTAGAACTACCTATGGCAATCATGAAAGATGCAGACAAACTTATTTTTCCACCTATCCAAATTTGTATTTTACCGGAGATGGTTGCAAAAGAGACAGCGATGGGTATTATAGAATTACAGGTAGAGTAGATGATGTGATAAATGTTTCAGGACATAGAATAGGCACTGCAGAAGTAGAAGATGCTATTAATTTACATCCAGATATTGTTGAAAGTGCTGTGGTTGGATTTCCACATTCTATAAAAGGACAGGGTATTTATGCTTATGTTATACCAAATAAAGAAATTAAAGATGTAAAAAAACTTCATAAAGAAGTAAATGAAATCATTACTAAACAAATAGGTCCAATAGCAAAATCAGATGTGATACATCTTGTATCTGGACTACCTAAAACGAGAAGTGGAAAAATTATGCGTAGGATATTAAGAAAAATTGCAGAAGGTGAAATTCATAATTTAGGTGATACAACTACTTTATTAGATCCATCAGTAGTAGATGAAATTAAATTGGGTAAAAATAAATCTGAAATTTAGTTTTGAGTTTTTAGTGTTTAGTTTTGTCGTCATTGCGAGGACGATAGTCCGAAGCAATCTCATAAGAGATGTGGAATATACTTTTGAGATTACTTCGCTTCGCTCGTAATGACGGGTATTTCAAGATGGGTCGGCATGCTGACATTTATCGTTAGCATTTTAATGTTTAGTTTTGAGTTACATTTGTTGGTAGGGGTGTACAGCCATACGCCCTTACAGGATGGGGCGTATCGCTGTATGCCCTTACAAGTCCTATTTTTTTAATCATTCCGCGTGATTTAAAATAAAAAAGCCCCTTCGTTTGAAGGGGCTTTTTGATGATATAAAGGAGGATTATTGTTTTACAATTTTTCCTGTTGTTTTGCCAGCATTGGTTGTAACTGTATAGAAGTATACACCGGCATTTTCATTAGTCAAATCAACATCAACAACATGTGTTCCTGCTTGTGCTTTTGTAATGTTCATTGAATTGATAGTTTGACCTAAAGCATTTACGATTTCAACTTTAATGTCAGAAGAGGTATTTAAATTAACTACTAATTGGGTTGTATTGTTAGTTGGGTTTGGATAAACATTAGCAGAAACAGAATTTTTACCCACTGCTATAGAATTTCCAGCAGATAAAGGTAAAGGAGGATTTGTAAAATCTGTATTAGAGAATTGGAAACCTTGTACATAATAATGATCAACTGGAGATGTACCACCAAATGTTTCATCTGCACTAAATGTAAATGGAATTTCATAAGTTCCAGCACCTACATTTATTGCTTTTGGTGCCATATAATGCCAGAAAATACCATATCCTGCTACAGTTGGAGTAGGGGCAGAAGTACCTATAACTTGCATTTTACCAGTAACGGTATTATTTAAAACATCATATCCTTTTGCATATAAGTCAGGATATACATTAAAGTGATGACCAGTAACAGATGTATCAGTTTCTGTCCATGAATAGAATATTTTATCTCCTACATCATTTCTTGAAACTTGAATTCTGGCATCAATGTCTAATCCAGCACCATCCCATTGGCTGCAAGTATTATTACCACCACTGGTTCCTTCGGTGGCCATTGAATCTACTACAATACCATTCCATGTATTATTCCCTTGAAGGATAAAGTCCATAATAGTTGGATGTGTGCTTGTAGAACCATAATAATAGAAACTATAATTTTGAGAACCGCATCCACCACCACTATTAAATGCATAAGTGTAAAATAAACTATCAGGATGATCACTATAAGCACTTACTACAGTACATACAAGGTGTAATCTTCCCATAGCATCTACAGTTACATCCATACCTTCCCCACTTGAAAAGAAAGGAATAGCATAAGTGTAATTTCCTGTAGCAACAGGTAATCTCATATCTACCTGATTTAAGCTAGTAAAGTCAAATGGAGGTATAAGAGCCCATGTAGCACCACCATTAGTTGTTTTATATACGATTGGTTGCATACCATTCATTTTAGTACCGCTTTGACCTGTTCTTGTACCAATCATTACAGCATAACCAGTGGTTCCTGAATTATCCCATGCCATATAAGGAGTGCTGATAAGTGCTCTCCCATTTGCAGAAGAATAAACTACAGGATATAATAATGAATCAGCAGACCATACAAAACTTCCTGCGCTATATGTACCTTTGAATATAGCCATTCCTCTTGGGTTAAAAGCTAAATTAGTAGTTGCATTAGGATCATCTACTAATGAACCTGCAGCTCTTACTAAACCATCATTAGTATAAGTAAAATAGTGCCTTGGCATGTAAACTTTAGTGCCAAATGAACTTGTAGGGAAAAACTGCATATTTGGTGAAGGTAAAGCAGTGTTATTTCCTCCAACTGAAGCAGTATACGATTTGCTTGCAAACCATCCGCCTGTCCAACCAGAACCACCAGTAACAGGACCTGTTCCAACAAAATGAATATTATTCACATTGGTATTTCCCGGAGGATTATATACGCCTCCTTGAGGAAAACGAGCCCTGTTGGTTGCATCTGCCCAAACACAAGTAGAGTCCCATGTGGTACCCTTGTTTAATGACCATGAGAATACAATAGAACCATTATCGCTCACAGGACTGGTGGAGAAAAAGGGGCTTTTACGATGTGCAAATGTAACAATATCAACATCACTGTTGTATTGTAATGTTTTTTGTTGAGAAACTAATACTCCGTAGGCATTCATTGAACCGCTGAAACGAGTAGCAGATACAACTGCAACATTTGGGTTAGTACCATTTCTTTGATTTTTGGGATGATGAAGCGATGTGTTTCTTCTGGGGGTAGAAACATTTTCGTTGATGGAATTCATTCTTAATTCCTTTTGTGCTGCATTAACAGGCACAGCATTTTGAGGTCTGATTTTGCCATTTTGGGCAAACGCACCTGCACTTGCAATAAGTACAGAAGCTAGTAAGACATTTTTTTTCATAGTGATTAATTTTAATGGTTTTGCGTGCAAATATAAATAATTATTTAATTGCAAAATTGTTAAAAGTTTATTTTTTTGTAAAGTTTTTAATATTAAATTTTACTAATGGTTAAAATCAAATGATAGGTGGTTATATTCAAATTCAAACTGACATTATTGCTTTACAATTTTTCCACTTAATTTACCAGAGTTTGTAGTGATTGTATAAAAATAAACTCCTGCATTTTCATCAGATAAATCTACTTCAACAATATGAGTACCTGCTTGCCCATTAGTAATGTTCATTGTATTGATAGCTTGTCCTAATCCGTTTGTTATCTCTACTTTAATATCAGATATTGAATTTAAATTAAATTCTATTTGAGTTTTATTATTGGTAGGATTGGGATAAACATTAGAAGAGATGGTTTTATTTTTTTCAAAATAATTTGTTGAGACAAATAATAGTTTTGCAGGATATAAAAAGTCAGCATTTGAAAATTGAAAGCCACTGATATAGTAATGATCAACTGGATTTGTACCAGTAAAAGTAGGATCACCACTAAATGTAAGAGGAATTTCATACACTCCACCGCCAACATCAATAATTCTTGGAGACATATAATGCCAGAAAATTCCTGATCCTGCAACCGTTGGAGAAGGAGCACTTGTCCCAATTACCATTGTTTTGCTTGTAACTAAATTAGTAAAGATATCATATCCTTTTGCATATAAATCCGGATAGACATTAAAATGATGCCACGTTGTTGTAGTATCTGTTTCTGTCCATGAATAAAAAATTTTATCACCGGCATCATTTCTTGATACTTGAATTCTTGCATTAATATCTAATGAAGATGCATACCATTGGCTGCAAGTATTGTCTATACCTGAAGTACCTTCAGTAGCCATAGAATCCACAATTATGCCATTCCATGTATTATTATTTTGTAAAATAAAATCATAAATTACAGGATGATGTAGTGTTGAACCATAATAAAAAGAATAATTTTGAGCACCACAGCCACCACCACTATTAAAAGCGTATGTATAGAACAAGCTGTCAATCTGGTCTGAATAAGCACTTACAACAGTACATACAAGATGTAATCTTCCTAAAGCATCTACTGTTACATCCATACCTTCATTAGGATTAAAGAATGGTATAGCATAAGTATAGCTCCCGGTGGAAAATAACAATCGTGTATCTAATTGATATAAAGTTGTAAAATCAAATGGTGGCACCAGCGTCCATGTTGCACCACTATTGGTAGTTTTATATACAATTGGTTGCATTCCATTTTTAGGAGTACCGCTTTGTCCAGTTCTTGTACCAATCATAACTGCATAGCCAATGGTTCCTGAATTATCCCATGCCATAAAAGGCACATAAAACAATGCAGGACCATTAACACTTGAATTAACAACTAAAGGCGTAAATGCTAAAGAATCGGCACTCCAAACAAAACTTCCAGAACTATATGTGCCCTTAAATATAATCATTCCTCTAACAGTTTGGTTAATTGGATGATAGTATTCATCTGTTACTCTAACAATACCATCATTGGTATAAGTAAAGTAATTTCTTGGCATAGATACTTTTGTGCCTAATGAATTTGTAGAGTAAAATTGCATATTAGGAGAAGGTAATGCATTAGGATTTCCGCCTACAGCGTCTGTATATGATTTGCTTGCAAAAAAACCGCCTGCCCATTGTCCTGATGAAGCATCTAAAGCAGGGCCAGTTGCAACAAAGTGTATATTATTTACATTGGTATTTCCCGGAGGATTATATATACCACCCTGAGGATATCTGCCTAAGTAAGTGGCATCTGCCCATACACAAGAAGAATCCCATGTGTTACCATGATTTAATGACCATGAAAAAACAATTGAACCACTATTGCTGACTGGGCTTGTTGTAAAAAAAGGACTTACACGATGAGCAAAAGTTACAATATCAACATCTTTGTTGTATTGTAATGGTTTTTGCTGAGTTGTTAATAGTCCGTAAACATTCATTGAACCACTGAACCGATTTGCAGAAACTACTGTAACATTTGGATTAGTTCCGTTTTTTTGGTTTTGGAGTTGGTGGTTATTATTGATTCGTTGAGGGGTAAAAGAATTTTCATTGAGTGAATACAATTTTTTTACTTTCTCTGCCACATTGATGGGAGCGGCATTTTGAGGTTTTATTTTGCTGTTTTGAGCAAATGCTAATGTGCTTACAAAAAGCACAGTAACAAAAAGTAGATGTGTTTTCATAAATTATTATTTTGTAACTTGCAAATATAAACATTTTTTTATTTGTGCAATTGTTAAAAAATAATTTTTTTCAAATTTAATTAAATGAGACAAAATTTCAACTAAATTTAATGGAACAAAATTATATAAAATTTTTGATAAACAATGAATTAATAGAAGTAATTTAGCATTATACTCTATTATTTAAGTTTCTCAAAATATCTTCCAATGTTTGCATATCTTTTACAAGTACTTCTCTTTGCTTGGCACCTTCAAATTTTCCAACAATACCTGCTTTTTCAAGTTCATCTACTAAACGACCGGCTCTATTAAAACCAATTTTTAATTTTCTTTGTAAAAATGAAGCACTGCCTTGTTGGAATTGAACGACTAATTTTGCAGCTTCTTCAAATAAACTGTCTCTTTCTGAAAGATCAATGTCTGATGTACTTCCTTCTTCTTCGTCAATATATTCTGGTAATAAAAAGGCGTGAGGATATCCTCTTTGAACACCAATAAATTCAGCCACTTTTTCTACTTCTGGAGTATCTACAAAAGCACACTGAAGTCGTATCAGATCGCTACCAGCACTATAAAGCATGTCTCCTCTTCCAATTAATTGCTCTGCACCACCTGCGTCTAAAATAGTTCTGGAGTCAATTTTACTGGAAACTTTAAAAGCTATTCTTGCGGGGAAGTTGGCTTTAATAACACCAGTAATGATGTTGACAGAAGGTCTTTGAGTAGCAATGACAAGGTGAATGCCGATTGCCCTTGCTAATTGTGCTAAACGGGCAATAGGTCCTTCTACTTCTTTGCCTGCAGTCATTATAAGGTCAGCAAATTCATCAATAACTACTACAATATAAGGTAAGAAACGATGACCATCATTGGGGTTTAAGCGGCGTTTACAAAATTTTTGATTGTATTCTTTTATATTACGAACTTGTGCATCCTGCAAAAGTGCATATCGATTATCCATTTCAATGGTTAATGAGTTGAGCGTATGAATTACTTTTTTAGTATCGGTAATAATAGCTTCTTCTGAATTAGGTAATTTTGCTAAAAAGTGTCTTTCAATTTTGCTATATAATGAAAGTTCTACTTTTTTAGGATCAACTAAAACAAATTTTAATTCAGCAGGATGTTTTTTGTAAAGCAAAGATAGTAAAAGTGCATTTATTCCTACAGATTTTCCTTGTCCCGTAGCACCAGCCATCAAAAGGTGAGGCATTTTGGCCAGATCAGCAATGTATATTTCATTGTTAATCGTTTTACCAAGTGCAATGGGCAATTCATAATTACAATTTTGAAATTTTTCTGACGCAAGAATGTTTTTGATAGAAACAATTTCAGGATTTTGATTGGGAACTTCTATACCTACTGTGCCTTTACCGGGCATAGGAGCAATGATACGAATGCCGTATGCGGCTAAACTTAAAGCAATATCATCTTCCAGATTTTTGATGCGAGCAATTCTAATTCCAGAAGCGGGCACAATTTCATACAATGTAACTGTTGGCCCAACAGTGGCTTTTATTTGTTGGATTTCAATGCCATAGTTAGATAAAGTTTTTACTATTCTATCTTTGTTTTGAATCAATTCTTCCTGATTGATTTTTCCTATGCCATCACCATAATCATTTAATAAATCAATTTTAGGATACACATAATCAGATAAATCAGCAAGAGGGTTAAATTCACCCTGTGATTCAACTAATTGTTCTGCAATTTCTTCGGGTTCTTTTTCAACTGAGTTACTTGTAACTGTTGATTCTTCTTTTGGTTGTTCAATTGTGAAAATAGGTTCTTTGGTAGTTTGTGGTTCAGGTTCGGGATTAGTTTCATTATTATCAAAAGTCACTTCATTATTAAGAGGTGTTGTTTCTTCTGTTATTATAACATCGCTTTCCTCATTATCATTTTCACTTTCTTCTTTTGTCATTTTATCTATGGTGGAAAAGATGATTTCGTTGTTATCTGCTTCATCACTTATTTTTTCTTCTGAAAAATCATCAGTATTTTTTTCAAAAGAAAATTTTATCCATTGAAAAAATTGTTGGTTTATTAAAATGTAAATAAATATTGAAACTGCGAGTGTAGATAATAATCCCCATTTTCCAATAACATTTGAAATAGTTGCATTCATTATTTCACCATAGTTTCCGCCTGCAAAGGGATATTTTTCATTTAGAAAAAAACTGAGTGTAAGGGAAGTCCATATTAACCAGAAAAGAGTGTGTAATAACAAATTAAAGGATGTTTTTTTCAAAAGAATTAACCGCAATCCCCATACAAATAAAGCAACAGGTATAAAGAAACTTCCAATTCCAAAAAAGCGATAAATAAAAATATGTGAAAATAATGCACCAAATTTTCCAAGCCAGTTTTGAACTTCTGTTTCGTAACTCAATAAAGTAGAAAGAGGGGTATTTACTTTATCAAAATCTTCATGCCAAGTGAAGAAAAAAGACACAAATGATAAAAATAACCAGATAGAAATTAAAATAAAGATACCTCCTGCTATTATAGAATATGCAGGATTTGTAGAAAATTGATTTTGGATTTTCTGAATTGTCTTTGAAAAAGAAAAACTCTCTGATGAAGAAGTTTTATTTTTTTTAGAATTTGTTTGAGAAAATACTGGTTCATCAAATTCTCCAGAATCATTGACATAACTATCTTCTAAATTAGGAGGTGTTGTTTTTATTGTGTTTTTTGACTTAGCCATGGAATAAAAATACAAAGCACAAATTTACATAGATTTAAAAGGAGGAACGACAACAAATTATCCAAAAAATATCCAAAAGTAAATGTGAATAATTTTTTTAAAAATTATTGAATAATAATTTTTGTAGTATAACTTAAAACAGAATCGGAAATTTTTAGAATGTAAATGCCTGAATTTATATCTGAAAAATTTAAAGATGCTTTGCCATTATGAAACATTAGTTTTGTATTAAGTATATTTTTTCCTGTTACATCTTCTATTTTTACATCTGCACTTTGAATGTTAGAAGAAGTTTGAATAATCAAATTATTCTTTGTTGGATTTGGAAAAACATTGACATTGAAATTATTAAAATTTAAATGAACATAATTAGCATTTAATAATTCGCTTCTTGGCCCTTGAAGTGTTGTAATCATCCAATTGGCTTGTCCCTGAGTAAACATATTCATACAATCTTCTGATGAATAATCCATATAATTTTCAACGAGGTCAGGCATATCTAATGTTGTCCAACCTAAATTAGAATCTACGCATGTGTTTTTACTTGTATTGCAATCAAAATTAGATTGATTATTAGCATTTGGTGTATCCTGAATACCATCATTTCCGGTACAATTATTATTTCCAAAAGTAGATCCATCTCCCCAGATATGTCTTAGTCCAAAGTAATGGCCAACTTCGTGAGTGGGTGTGCGTCCTTTAATTGTAATTGTTTGGCTTCCCATTGTTAAGATATTTGGATTATTTCTTCCAAAGCATCTGTAATCTATAACTACACCATCTTCTCTAATGTCGGGAGCGCCAGAGTTTGAAGGCCAGTTTGATAAATTATTAGGAGGAAAAGCAAAACCAAGTATTTGTCCAATTTGAATGCTCCCTATTGTAATAGGTTGAATTTTACAAACCCAGATATTAAGATAATGAACAGGATCTACAGCATTTGAACCGCCTAATGAATCATATTTCATTTGATTGGGCATTGAACCACTTGTCAGAGATACATTAAACAATGTATTAGTATGTTTTCTGATTATTTGAAATAAATTAAAATGAATGCCAACTGTTCCTGCTATTGGTTTGAAAATGCTTCGCAAATTTCCAGTATCAGCATTTAATCTGTTGTAATCTTCATTTAAAACCTGAATTTGATTATAAATGATGGAATCATCAAGGTTTTCAACACTATCTTTCCACACCACATGCACTACAACATTGACAGTATAAACAGAAGAAGTAGTTTTTAATTGTTTGTTTTTTTCAACTTGTGCTGAAATTTGAGATAATGTTTTTTCATAACTTTCTTTAAATCCGGGATACTTTTTGTTGAGATATTCTTTGTATAAAGCATCTCCGCAAAAGATTTTAGGAATCTCTGTTTGTTGTGCCATCATCAAAGAAAAGGCACCGATCATTGCTAAAGAAATAAATGTTGTTTTCATAATTTTTTTGCAAAGATAATGAAATGAATAAATACAGAAATAACCGTTCATAAAAGTTTTTTACCGATAAAAATAATTTACATTTATGTCTAGTAAAGAACTTGCCAATTTTTGTATTGAAAATTAAAATTTTACTTTTTGTAAAAATTCATTTCATCAATATGTTGCCATACTTTTGGATGTAGAAAAAAACGAACATCCTTTTTTTGTTTAATGGCATTTCGTATAAATGTAGATGATATTTCAATTAAAGGAGCTTGTGTAAATATAACATTTGGATGATTATCAAATTGTGAAGGTTTAGCAGAAGGACGAGGATATATAAATAACTGATGATGTTCTAAAATATATTCATAATTTTTCCATTTGTGAAATGTGGCGAGATTATCTTGACCTAAAATTAAGTTGAAAAGATGTTGAGGGTATTTTTCTTTGAGATGAGCTAATGTATGTACAGTATAAGATGGCTGTGGCAAATGAAATTCTATATCGCTACTTTTGAATTTTGGAAAATCTTCAATAGCAAGATTTACCATATACAAACGATGATGTTGAGCAAGCAAAGATTTTTTTTCTTTCAGAGGATTGTGTGGAGACACAACAAACCATATTTGTTGTAAATCTGTGAATTCAGCAAAATAATTTGCAATGGCTAAATGCCCTATATGAATAGGATTAAATGAACCAAAAAATAAACCTATTTTCGGAGTTTTTTTCATCAGTAAAAAATTAGTTTAGATTTGAATTTTGAATTTTTATGATTATTCAGCCATTACTAAATTTTTTACCGCTAAGACGCAGAGTCGCAAAGTTTTATGAGTTTTAAGTGCTTAGTATTTAATTTTATAAGTGGTTATTTTTTCTTTTCAAATTAATAACTCAAAACTAAAAATTAAAAACTCAAAACTTAAATTATATCAAACTTAATGCTTGTTCTAAGTCGGCAATTAAATCATTAATATTTTCAATGCCAATACTTAATCTTAATAAATTATCTGTAACACCTGATTTTTCTCTTTCTTCTTTTGGTATGGAAGCGTGTGTCATAGTTGCAGGATGGTTGATTAAAGATTCTACACCTCCCAATGATTCAGCAAGTGAAAAAACTTTGAATGAGGAAGCGAATTTGAATGTTGTATCTAATGAAGCATTTTTTAGTGTGAATGAGACCATTCCTCCGAAATCTTTCATTTGTTTTTTGGCTACTGAATGATTGGGATGAGTGGATAATCCCGGCCAATAAACTTTTTCAATTTTAGGATGTTGATAAAGGTATTCAGCAATTTTTTTAGCATTAGCACAATGTCTTTCCATACGAAGATGCAAGGTTTTGATTCCTCTTAATACCAAAAAAGAATCCATTGGTCCAGGTGTAGCACCACAACTATTATGTATGAAAGCTAATTGTTCATATAGTTTATCATCATTTGTTACAAGCGCTCCCATTACTACATCACTATGTCCACTCAAGTATTTTGTAACAGAGTGCATTACAATATCTGCACCTAAGGATAAGGGATTTTGTAAATAGGGAGAAGCAAATGTATTATCTACGGCTAATAAGATGTTATGTTTTTTACAAATTTTACTGCATTCTGCAATATCAATGATTTGCATTGTAGGATTGGTGGGTGTTTCTAACCAAAGTAATTTTGTATTGTTAGTAATGTACTTTTCAATGTTTGATGGATTTGATAAATCAATAAAATGAAATTTGATGCCTAATGGTTGAAATATCTTTGTAAACATTCTGTAAGTACCGCCATACAAATCGTTTCCTGTGATGACTTCATCGTTAGGTTTTAATAATTTAATTACGGCATCAATGGCTCCCATTCCGCTGCTAAAACAAAGGCAATGTTTTCCATTTTCAAGTGCGGCTATACTTTTTTGAAGAGCATCACGGGTTGGATTTTTTCCACGGGCATAAGCATAACCTTTATGTTTGCCCGGATATTCTTGAACATAAGTTGAGGTTTGATAGATGGGTGTCATTATAGCACCTGTAGTTGGGTCAGGTTCAACTCCTGCATGCACGGCTTTTGTATCAAAGTGCCATTTTTCTTGTTCCATAAATAATTTATTTAGCAGTTGCTTTTACATATTGATATTTCTCGTAAATACTTCTTTTATTCTCTTGATCTTTTCTACTGATGTTGCAAGGTGGTCCTTGAACTTTTGAACTAATATGGAATTTTAATTTTTGTGTATTTCCACCTTTTGCTTCAACTGCTTTGATTATTTTATCTTTCAATCTTTCACCACGAAGTTTGGCTAAAACAGGATTAGTCATAAGCGTAGGAACCTTTGATGCAGATGATTCAATGTAGATATTTACAATACGAGAAGATGATTTTTGAGTGATATTATCAATAAATTTAATCCACTTTTCTTCGGTAGTATCAATAGCATATTTCAAGTAAGTAAAATAGAATTCATATTTTGATGCAGGAAGTTTTTTATTTGGTTTTTCAGGTGAAGTAGTAGTTGATGAAATTTTTTGAACGGATTCTTCAATTTGTAAAATTTTCTTTAATGTTTTATCTTTTACTTTACTAAAATTTAGTGTTATTACATTAGATTGATTGCCATTTTCAGAAATAGCAAATACTTCGTATTTTTTTTCTTTATCTGCGTTGATTGTTGCAATACCTTTTTCATTTGTAGTAAATTCTTCTGTTTTTCCATCAATGTCTTTTAATATAACTTTTGCATTTTGAAGTGGTTTTTTCAATTTTTTATTGATAACTGAGATGGCTAATTGTATTTCCCCTGCAGGAATTGAAGAAGCGGATTGCAGGTAAATAACTTTTGAGATATTTTTTGCCTGATCTTCTTTTCCAGTTTGGATTTCTTGTATTTGTGTTATGCCATTAGAAGTTACAGTAATAGTATATTTTGTTTCGGGGAGTAAAGGAATATCATTGATTGCACCTTTATCAGATTCTTTAAGTGTAAAGTTTTTGGTATTTCCTTTATTGTCAGTAATTGCAATGGTTGCAGTTGAAACAGGGTTTTTAGTTTTTGGATGGTCAAGTACTGTAATGCTTGTTTTGTATTCTTTTTTCTTTACAGCCACTTTACCGAGCATTTTAATTGGTTCTAACTCAAGACCTTTTTGAATTTCTTTATAGGTAGCATCTTTATCAGCAAAAATTTCATCTTCATAAAATTTTTCACCATTGGCTTCATAAGATATATTGTATTCTTTTCCTGGCTTTAAGATGAAAACAAAATTACCATTTTTTTGTGGTTTGTAAACACCAACAATATCACCTGTTTCTTTATCTGTAACAACTATTGAAATATCATCAGGAAGTGATTCGCCTGCTGCTGGAATAAATTGCCCTTTGTATAATACCACATTTTTTTCTTGAGATTCTGGTATCGTAATCATATAAATATCTTTGTCACCATATCCACCATCTTTGAAAGAGGAGTAATATGCTCTTTTTCCATCAGGAGAAGTAACATAAAATACATCATCATCGGGTGTATTGATAGGATAGCCGATATTAAAGGGCTCTGTAAATTTTCCTTCATCGTCTAAGATAGAAAAGAAAATATCAAAGCCACCCATACTTTGATGTCCTTTTGAAGCAAAGAACAATGTTTTTCCATCAGGATGCATAAAAACACCATCTTCGTCATAAGGGGTATTGATGGTAGGGCCAAGGTTAAGAGCTTTACTCCATTGGCCATTTGGTAGCTTTACAACTCTGTAAATATCTCTTCCGCCAAATCCACCAGGTCTGTCAGATACAAAATATAATGTTTGACCATCATTGGAAAGGCAGGCGTGCGTTTCCCAGTATTCTGTATTAATATCAGAACCAAATTTTTGTAATGAACTCCATTGTTTGCCATCCCATTGAGTAAAATATAAATCTCCGTTTCCGTTATCGTCTTTATATACAATCAGAGTTTGGCCATCTGGTGTAAGGTTTATAGAAGCTTCGTGTCCGCAGGTATTTACATTTTCACTTAATAGTACAGGTTTTGACCATATATCATTATCATCTTTGTAAGATACTACAATGTCTTCAAAATATTGTCCATCAGGAGTTTTTTCACTGCATTGTACATTAGGTCTGCGAGTTGTAAATATCAGCATTCTTTCATCTGCTGTAAGAACGGGGCTATAATCAGGGTATGGGCTGTTAATGCTATCACCCATATTGATAAGTTTCACATTAATAGGATTGGCTACCATTTTTTTGGCAAATAGAGATTGATTTTTGTAGTAGTTAATTTCACTTTGCCATTCTTTTGCAGCAGATTTTCCAATATATTCTAAAAACTTATCATAGTATTGAATGGCTTCATCAAATTTGTAATTGATATGCAATGCTTTTGCATAATATAGGTAAGCGTGTGGAGGTGCTGCTTTTTCTGAATAATCAGCGGGTCTATAATTTTTGCGAACTTTTTGAATGGCTTTTGATAAATAATATTCTGCTTTTGATTTTTCAGTTGCAGAATGTAAATAGCATTCACCCATTAAAAAATTAATGTTAGCATTTGTAGAATCAAACTCGTATGCTTTTTTTAGATTTTGCAATGCAAGAGAGTAATTATCTTCTAACATTAAATAACTACCTTCGGTAAAATAATCTTTGTATGATTTTTTTTCTGTAGTTTCTTGTGCTAAGATAGAACAAGAATAAGCAACACTAATAATGGCAAAAAATATCTTTTTCATTTCTTAAAATTTTTTCGCAAGTATAACTATTTTTTTACGACTAAAAGTATATTTTTCACGATTAAATTTTTTTGACTGAAAATTCTTTTAATAAATACACTATAACGCTGATTAAACCAAAGATGAAAATAATGGCAGATATGAATTTGTATTGTTCAAGTGAATAAAATTCTAATATCATCCATATTGCATTTGCCAGTATCCAAAATAATGTAGCAAGGTAAACATAAAACTCGTTTATTGAAAAAGTTTTAATACAAAACCATATTGCAAATCCAACTGTTGGAATTATCATTAATAATCCAAGAGGTTTCCAAAGCATAACCCAGCTTAAATCTTTTATTAACCAAAACAGAATGTGTATATTTTCGTAAACTCTGATTTTATGCATTTTCAAAAAATTTTAAATGTTGATAAATTAAATGAACGGGTAGCCCCATCACATTAAAATAACTGCCTTCAATTTTTGAAATACCAATAGCACCAATCCATTCCTGAACACCATAAGCACCTGCTTTATCAAAAGGTTTGTATTGATGAATGTAATAATCAATTTCTTTATCAGAAAGTTTTTTGAATGAAACTTTTGATTCATCTGAAAAAACAATGGTATGATGTTGTGTTCTAATACAAACACCTGTAAAAACAGAATGTTCATTATTGCTTAAGATATTCAGCATTTGTTTTGCTTCATCAGCATTAGCAGGTTTATTGAGAACAATATTGTTAATCCACACAATAGTATCTGCAGTAATAAGTAATTCATCTTCTTTTAATGAATACAGAAAGGATTTTTTTTCTGCTAAAAATTCTGCAATTTCTTCTGCCTGTAAATGCGATGGAAAAGATTCATCAGCATTTAAACTAATGGAAGTAAATGGTATATCTAATAATTTCAATAATTCTCTTCTGCGTGGAGATTGAGAACCTAAAATTATTTTGTATGATAATTGTAGCATAATTTTAAAATATTGTGTAAAATATTATTCCCGAAAGCATTATCAGTTTCATTATTGCAGAAAGAAGTTTGTATTTTTCTGGAATAGAAATTTTGATTACTAAAATCATTAAAATAATGGAAGGTAAAATCAATAAAAATAAATGATAAAGTACCGCATCATATTGATTGTTGATATAATAATATACCATAAATGGCAATAATAAAATGATAAGCAGTAGCAATAAGAAAAACACAATAATTCTTGAAGGAAGAACTCCCCACACCACAGGAATTGTTTTTCTACCGCCAATACTATCACCTTTTACATCTTGAATATCTTTTATTAATTCTCGGATTATAGTTGTGAAAAATGCAAAAGCACTTAATGATACAAGAGCATTAGTGGTAAGTAAAGATATTTGTGGATAAAGTGAATTGAGATAAATATATGGAAGTAATGGTAAAAAACCAGAAAGTATAGCAATGGTAAGGTTTCCAAGAATAAAGATTTTTTTTAAGAAATTTGAATATACAAGTAATAAAGCAATTGAAATGATTTGAATAATAACCAATGACCAGTGACGACAAGTATAAGCAAGAAATAAACCACCTAATAAACCGAGTATTGAAAAAATAAGATGCCAAATAATTCCAGCTTTCCTGTGAATAAATTTTTCTAATATAATTTCATTTGGTTTATTGATTTTATCTATTTTCAAATCAAAATAATCATTAATAACATATCCGCCTGCGGCAATAGAAATAGTGCTTAAAATAAGAATGAGTAAAACTAATGGAGATAGTGCTACTGCTTCCTTTCTAAAAATATAATTGTGCGAAACATAAATCACCAGAGCCATCAATAATAGATTCTCAATGCGGATAAGTTTTGCAAAGGAATAAACTAATAAATATTTACTTTTTATTTGATTCATCTATCATTGAAGTTTGAATGTATTCGGTAAATGCTTTGTATAATTTTTGAATTTCAGGATAATGTTCAAGTAATTTTAGATGTTTTTCAATAGTTACTTCATCTTTTCTTTTAGCAGGTCCCGTTTGAAAAATAGCAGGATTATTATGTTGTGATCTTTGAATAGTTTTTTGTGCAAAATTTAATAAATCAGAATATAATTCTGTATAAAAATTACTTTCATTAGCCAATTTATAGATAGCGTAAGATAAGCCATTGATAAAATTATTAGCCATTACAGCCAATAAATGCAAGTGTAATTTTTGTTCATCGTTGATAGAAATTATTTTTTTTGGATTTAAATTTTGAGATAATGATAATATTGTTTGCGTAGAAAATTCATTATTGCCGATGATAAAGACAGGAATTTCTGACCAGTTAATTTTCTTTTCAGAAAAAGAAAATGAATAAAGTGGGTAAATTACTCCAAAGTTTTCAAATTTCTCTAAAACTATTGATTCTATTGAGCCAGAAGTATGAATGATAATAGATGATGAATTTATTTTTCCAAGAATATTTTCAGAAACTTCTTTAATAGCAGAATCTTTTACTGTTATTATGTAAATATCGGCAGATGGTATAAATTGCTCCCAACCGATATTAACATTGAATTTTTCATTTTTCAGAAATTGAGTAATTTCATTTTCTTTTAGGTTAAAAATAAATAAGTTGTTTTTTAATAATTCATTTTCGCCGAACTTCAATGCTAAATGAAAACCTAAATTACCTGCACCTATGATGACAATTTTTTTCATTGCTTTTTCAACTTCTGAATTAAATATAACAAAACGCCAACACTCATTGTAAAACAACCTAACCAAAGTAAATTAATAAAGGGAAAAACACTGGCTTCCATTACAATAAAATCTTTGGATTGTTTTTTTTCTACAACTGCCAATTCAATTTCTTCTGTATCTGGATATAATTTCCAAATTGTAAAATTAATATTTAAATGTTCAACTTTTGCAGTAGTAGGCACAACAGTTTTGTTTTTAATAAAGTATTTAGGATAAGCATAAGTATATTTTCCATTTGCTTCAATTACTTTTAATCTTATAGTAATTTCAAGTTCATCTGAATTTTTTGAAAACTCTTCATAAGTTTTGTTTGCATATAAAGAATCAAAAACAACTAACGCTTTATCAAGCACAATAGTATCGTGTAAATGCCCTTTGTAATTAACAGGTTCAAAAGCATTCATTGAATTATCAGAATTTTCAGATAAATCGGCATAAGTAATGTGTGTATAAATGTCATAGAATAAATAATGTTTAGTATCAGGATCTGCGGCTTTGCCCATTATAGGATTATCCTGAACTCTTGGATATAAGGTAAATAAAGGTTTTTTATCAGTTGAAAAATAATTGACTTTAAAGAAATATATAAATCCATTTTTTTCTTTTCCTTCAAAATTGATTAGAAAATTTCCTGCTTGAACTGTATCTCCCTGAAATAAAACAATACTTTTTTGTTTGTCAAAACTTTCACCTAATTCATTGATAAGAGATGAGGTTTTAACGGGAATGATATTAGATTTCTTGGATGTAGAAATTAATGCTCCTAAAATGAGCAATGCAAATCCTGCATGTGAAAGTGTTTGTCCTAACTTCTTTAAGTTTGATTTTGTTATTCTTGTCCAATAATGAAAATTAGCAACCACTGAATAGATTGAAAATATTAGTAGTAAAAAATAAAATAATTTATCCAATGATGAAATGCTTGAATCGTTGAAATATACTGTAAAATAAAGTATTACAGAAATAATCAATGAAATACCACTATCAAATAAGAAGAATTTCTTAATACTTGAAAAATCTTTTTGCTGATATTTGAGATATTGAGAAATGCCAGTTACTAAAAAAATAATGCTTGCCATTGGCATCATCCAAGTATTGTAGTCCTTTGCAGGAATAGGGGCTTTGTTCATATTAAACAACTTATTTAAAACGGGCACAGATGTAAAATAAATGATAATAATTCCACTAATAAACAATAATAAAGATCCTAAAAACATCCAGAATTCTTTGGATGCTAATTCTTCTTCATCTTTTTGATGATAATTTTTAATGTATGTATAAATTAATAAAGCAACACTAATAATTACCCAAGTAAATAAAAATGCTTTTTGATAACCTACAATTATTGCAAAATACAGAAATATCGCCGAAATCATCCAGTAAAAATTTTTTAGTAATAATTCTTTGATAAAAGCCCAAACTGATAATCCTGCAAAGAATAAAATAAACAACAATAATTGTCCTTGCATACCTAAATCTGTAAAGGCATGTACAGATGCATTTCCTAAAATACCACTTCTTGTTAGAAAAGTTGAATACAATACTAAAATAAATGCCGCTATTGAAAAAAAATGTGTTACAAAATAAGACCCTTTATTTTTGTTGTTCAAAATCATCAAATGTGCAGCGGCAGTAATTAGAAGCCATGGCACAAGAGATGAGTTTTCTACAGGATCCCAAGCCCAGAAACCGCCAAAACTCAATGCTTCATAAGCCCATGCTCCGCCCATTAAAATACCAGCACCTAATACTAATACCGAAAAAAAAGCCCATTTAACACCTTGCTTTTGCCAAGAATAATAATTGTTGGTAATCAAACCATTTAATGCTAAACTAAAAGGAACTAATGTTGATGCAAATCCTAAAAATAATGTAGGTGGATGTATTGTCATCCAGTAGTTGGCTAACAAAGGATTTAAGCCCCTTCCATCTAATGTGCTTAAATAATCAGGATTTTGAAGGAATGGTAAATTCATAAAGTTAGGATGTTCTCGTAGAAGCAAAAACATACTACTTCCAATTTTTACATCTCCAACATAAACGCCCAAAATCATTGTTGCCAGAAATGTTTGTGTGAGCATATAAATGCCCATTACAATAGGTTCAGCAGATTGTAGTGTTTTGTAGAAAAACAAACTTATCACTGCTTGCCAGAAAATCCAAAGTAAAAAACTTCCTTCCTGTCCTTCCCACAGGCATGAAAAAATAAATTGCATATCCATTGCTTTATTACTGTGTTGCCATACATATTGATATTCAAAATAATGATGAAACAACATCCACAACAATAAAGCGAAAATCATTACTACTGAACCTATGTGAATGAATAAAAATGTTCTTGCTAAAGATAATAAATTATTTTTATGTGTTGATAAAAAGTAGGTGATTGAACTAAATAAAGATGATGCAAAAAGTAAAACCACAAAAAAATGTCCCCACGCACCAGCCCATAAATGTTCACCAATATAATGTATTGTTTCCATTAAATAAAAATTATTTTGCGGCAAAGGTAATTAAAGAGTTAAGAGTATAAAATTTAATTAATCTGAAGTATTTGCACATCATTTTCATTTTCTTTGAATAAATTTTTTATGCGACTATAATTTGTATCTGTTATAAAAATCTGTTCTGCAATACCATTTAATATCAGTGATTTCAATTTTTCAATTCGTTCATCATCCATTCTGTCATACATATCATCAATGAGAAGTATAGGATGGATATTTGTTTGTTGATACAAATAGATGAGTTCAATCCATTTCAAAGCAAAAGTAACTGTTTTAAGTTGTCCTTGTGAAGCATAATTTTTAGCGGGATAATCATTGAGCAATATATCAAAATCATCACGATGAATACCAACTGTTGTATAGCCCATTTTCAAATCTCTGGAAAATGAATTCTCAAGTTCTTTAGCAAAATCATTTTGAATGGTAGAGATGTATTTTAATTCTAATGTTTCGTTATTATCCTGTAATTGCTGATAAGTGGTTTTTACCAATGGTTTAATATCTTCAAAAAATTTTTTTCTTTTTTTAAGAATCAATTCACCAAAAGGCACCATTTGTTCAGAATAAACATCTATCAAATCTTTTTGCGAAAGATTATTGTCAGATTGTTTTAATAAAGCATTTCTGTTTTGTAATAGTTTTTGATATTGAATGAGTGCGTTAAGATATTCTTTGTCAAATTTTGAAATAAGAGCATCTAAAAATTTTCTTCTGGTATCAGAATATTCCGTAATTAAATTTAAATCTTGTGGTGCCATTATTACAACTGGTATTTTTCCAATATGTTCTGCAATTCTATTGTAATTTTTTTGATTGATGGCTACATATTTACCTTCATTTTTTTTGACACTGCAACTCACATCAAATTGTTCATCATTATTTTTAAATTTTCCAAACAACACAAAAAATTCTTGTTGATGTTTGATATTTTGGATATCCGAAGCAGAAAAGTAACTTTTAGTCATTGCTAAATAATAGATAACATCAAGAATGGTTGTTTTTCCACAAGCATTTTTTCCTGTGAGAGCAATAATTTTTTTTGTGAAATCTAATTGAAGTTCAGAGATATTTTTGAAATTCAAAATATTTAAGTGAGAAATAAACATACCCGCAAAGCAAGTAATTTCAATACACAAATAAAAGTGATTTTTTGAAGAGTGAGAAGAATAAACTAATTATTTATATATAAATTAGATAATCATTTAAAAAACAAAATCCCCACTTAAATTAGTGAGGATTTTTTCAATAGTATCAGCGACACCTAATTATTTAGGTGCGTTAGCTTTTTTCTCTTCGTGCTTTTTGGGTTCTGCTGCAGGTTTAGCTTCTTTAGAAGCAGGAGCGGAAGTTTCACTCTTTGCCTGACCAGATTTTTGTTTTATGGTAATTTCTTGTTTTGGGGCTTCTTTCCCTTTACTTTCTTGTGGTTTTGCTTGTTGTTTGCCCCCATCTTGTGCATAAGCACTCATTGTGGCAATTACACCACTTACTACCAACATTTTTACTGTTTTCATGTTTTTTAAATTTTATGCAAATATATTAAAATAAACCCTTTTCATAAAAAATATTTAATACAATTTAACTAATTCTTTTTTTCACACAAAAATCAATTTAGATTTCTCAAAAACTTGATATTTATCAATATATTATTAAAAAACACAACTAAACACTCATAACTCAAAACTTAAAATTAAACACTAAAAACTAAACACTATTTTTACCCCACAATGTATTTTAGAATTTACATACTTATATCTTTAATTTTAATTTCTAATGCTCTCTTTTCAAATGATAGCACAAGGATTATTCGTTCAAAAAAAGTAGCAATCATTTCTACATCTGCATTATTGTATTCTGGTAGTTTAGTGTATCTGAATCAAGTTTGGTATAAGCCCTATCGCACTTCAGATTTTCATTTTTTTAATGACAATGACGAATGGTTTGGAATGGATAAATGCGGTCATGCTTTTACAGTTTTTTATACTAATAAATTTCTCTGTAATATCTATCAATGGGCAGGTATAAAAAATCCTGAATTATGGTCTTCTGTTATTTCATTTTCTTATTTATTAAATATTGAAATAATGGATGGTTTTAGTTCTGGATGGGGTTTTTCGTGGGGAGATTTTGCGGCAAACACATTTGGAGTGTCTTTATTTTACATTCATCATCGCTTAAAAGAAAGATTATTCATACCAAAATTTTCTTTTTATCCAACACAATATCCTTCACTGAATCCATCATTGCTTGGGAATAATGTTTCTGAACAATGGCTAAAGGACTATAATGGTCAAACTTACTGGTTATCTGTAACGCCTTTTTACAAATGGAATGAAAAACTGGAATGGTTATGTTTATCATTTGGTTATGGTATAGATGGATGTGTAGGTGCTCGTTCAAATCAGTTTTTTAGAAATAATACATTCTTTGATTATTCATATATTTCAAGGCATCAGCAATTTTATTTAAGTATAGATATTGACCTTACAAAAATTAAAACTCAAAAAAAATGGTTGAAAAATTTATTGCAATCATTTGCATTTATCAAAATACCTGCTCCTGCTCTTGAATGGAAAGGGAATAATCTTTACTTTCGCCCATTATTATTTTCAAATTAAGTTTATGGAATTATTTACAATTAATACAGAATTATTTAAGTTAGATGGTGGAGCAATGTTTGGTGTAGTGCCAAAAAGCATTTGGAATAAAATTAATCCTGCTGATGAAAACAATATGTGCACATGGTCAATGAGATGTTTGTTAGTTAAAACAAATAATCGTTTGATATTGATAGATACTGGTATTGGAAATAAACAAAATGAAAAATTTTTCAGTTTTTACTATCTGCACGGTGATGATACATTAGAAAAATCTTTACACAAATTAGGTTTTTCTTTTGAAGATATTACCGATGTTTTTTTAACTCATTTACATTTTGACCATTGTGGAGGTGCTATTAGTTTTGATAAAATATCAGAAAGATATTATCCAACTTTTCCAAATGCAACTTATTGGAGTCATAGCAAACACTGGGAATGGGCTGTTCATCCAAATGCAAGAGAAAAAGCAAGTTTCTTAAAAGAAAATATCTTACCTATTCAAGAAAGTGGTCAACTCAAATTTGTAGATAAAGATGTATATGATTTACCTTTTGAATATATTGATGTATATGGTCATACAGAAGCAATGATTTTACCATTGATAAAATATAAAAATCAAAAAATTTTATACACTGCAGATTTATTACCATCAGCAGGACATATACCTATTCCTTATGTGATGGCTTATGATGTAAGACCACTCATTACATTGCAGGAAAAAGAAAAAATTCTAAATCAAGCCGTTCAGGAAAATTGGTTATTATATTTTGAACACGACCATAAGGTGGAAATGTGTAATTTGCAAAATACTGAAAGAGGTATTCGTATGAAAGAAGCATTAAGTTTATCTGATTTAATTTTTAATTAAAAAATAATAGTATGAAAAATAACAGAGTTTGTGAATTGTTTGGAATAGAGTACCCAATTATTCAGGCAGGAATGATTTGGTGTAGTGGATGGGAATTGGCTGCTGCTGTGAGCAATGCAGGCGGACTTGGACTTATTGGTTCTGGTTCTATGTATCCTGATATTTTAAGAGAGCATATTCAAAAGTGTAAAAAGGCCACAAATAAACCATTTGGTGTAAATGTGCCTTTGCTTTATCCTGATATTGATAAGCACATGCAAATTATTGTAGAAGAAGGTGTAAAAATTGTATTTACTTCTGCCGGAAATCCTAAAACATGGACGCCTTTTTTGAAACAACACGGAATAAAAGTCGTGCATGTAGTACCGGGAACTAAGTATGCACTTAAAGCTCAAGAAGCGGGTGTAGATGCAGTGGTAGCCGAAGGTTTTGAAGCTGGAGGACATAATGGAAGAGAAGAAACTACAACATTGACTTTAATTCCTGCTGTGCGAAAAGCGGTTTCTATACCTTTAATTGCCGCAGGAGGAATAGGTAGTGGAAGAGCAATGGCCGCAATGTTTGCATTAGGAGCAGAAGGCGTTCAAATAGGCAGTAGATTTGTGGCATCCATAGAATCATCTGCTCATCAAAATTTCAAAAAAGCTGTTGTTGAAGCCAAAGAGGGTGATACAATACTAACTCTAAAAAAATTAACCCCCGTTCGTTTAATTAAAAACAAATTTGCTCTTACAGCATTAGAGTATGAAAAAAGAGGTGCTTCAGAAGAAGAATTACAACAATTATTAGGCAGAGCAAGGGCTAAAAAGGGTATGTTTGAAGGTGATTTAGATGAAGGGGAATTAGAAATAGGACAGGTATCCGCACTCATTGATGATATTAAACCCGCCGCACAAATTCTAAAAGAAATTTGGGAAGAATTTAAAAATACATTAGAAGAATTATCTGCATTGAGGAACAACTTATGATAGTTATGAGCGTTGAGTTTTTCCGTCATTGCGAGGGTGTTAGCCCGAAGCAATCTCGTAAATTTTATGCAAACAATGCTTTTGAGATTGCTTCGCTTCGCTCGCAATGACGGTAAAACTCAAAACTAAAAATTAAAATCTAAAAACTAAATAAGATGATAAAATATCACAAAAAACAATTATCAAACGGATTGACAGTTATTATTAATGAAGATTTTTCTACGCCAATGGCTTCTGTAAATATTCTTTACAATGTTGGTTCAAAGCACGAAAATCCTGATAAAATCGGCTTTGCACATTTATTTGAACACTTAATGTTTGAAGGTAGTAAAAATGTTCCAAGTTTTGATGAGGCCTTGCAAATGGCAGGTGGAGAGAATAATGCATTTACCACACAGGATATTACCAATTATTATTGCACCTTGCCAGCACAAAATATTGAAACAGCACTGTGGATTGAAAGTGACAGAATGTTTGCGTTAGACATTAATGAAGAAAAACTTAATGTTCAAAAAAATGTGGTTATAGAAGAATTCAAACAAAGGTATTTGAATAAACCTTATGGAGATGTTTGGTTGCTTATACATCCATTAGTTTATAAAGTTCATCCATATCAATGGGATACAATAGGTAAAGATATTTCACATATTGAAAGAGCTACATTACAAGATGTGCAAAGTTTTTACCAAAAATTTTATACCCCTTCAAATGCTATTCTTTGTATATCAGGAAATATTAAAGCTGAAGATGGATTTAAACTTGTAGAAAAATGGTATGGTGATATTCCTTCAATGGAAAAACCAATGACGATTATTCCAAATGAACCCGAACAAACTGAAAAGAGAATTTTAGAAGTAAAAAGAAATGTGCCAAACGATGTTGTATATTATTGTTATAGAATGTGTGGGAAAAAGGACTTAAAAAAATTTTACACAACAGCATTATTGCAAGATATTTTAAGTTATGGCGAATCATCTCGTTTGTATCAGTCATTAGTGAAAGATAAAAAGATTTGTTTGTCTGCATCAGCAATCATTACAGATACCATAGATGATGGGATATTTGTGATTAAAGGAAAATTAGCATTAGATAAAAGCATTAAAGATTTTGAAAAAGCAATCAATGAAGAAATTGACAAAATTTTAAATGGTGATATAAATGAAAAAGAATTACAAAGAATTAAAAACACTGTTGAAACATCCAATACTATACAGGAAATGATTGTTAGTGCAAAATCATTTTCATTGAGTTATTATACTTTGCTTGGAGATACAGATCTTATCAATAAAGAAAAAGAAATTATTGATAGCATTACATTAAATGATTTACAAAATGTTGCAAAAGAATTATTTACCGAAAAAAATTGTAGTGTATTATATTATTTGAGGAATGAGGTGAAATAAAAATAAGCGGGAATTATGTAGATGTTTATTGTAATAATTAGACTAAATTAAATTCAAAATTCTTTACCATTCACTTTTCAAAACTCGGCTCTATTAACTATTCACTAAATGTCAGTGCTCTTCACTTTTCACTCATACACATACACTCTTTTCACTCTTGATGAAATTGATGTGAGAATTTCATAAGGAATGGTTTGTGTGGCTTTGCTCATTCTTATTATATCTTCAATACTATCAAATATAACAATTTCATCTCCTGCTTTTGCATTTGTTTGACTCACATCTATCATTGTCATATCCATACATACATTGCCAATTGTAGCTGCAAATTGGCCATTATGTTTTACAGAAAAATTTCCGTTTCCTAACTTTCTTGAAAAACCATCTGCATAACCAATAGGAATAACAGCAATGATACTATCTTTTTCAATTTTTCCATTTCTGCTGTATCCTACAGTATCTCCTTTTTTCAAATGTTTCACCTGAGCAATTTTAGTAGTTAATGATAAAACATTTTTCAAATGTTGTTGTTCAATTAAATTTTCTGATATACCATACATTCCAATGCCAATTCTTACCATATCAAAATGAGCATCAGGAAATTTGCTAATAGCTGCTGAATTACAAATATGTTTGATAATACGGTATTGCAATTTTTCTTCAATGTAGTGTGCAATTTTTTTGAATGTTTCAATTTGTTGAAGCGTAAAATCTTTGTGTTCATCGCTTTCAGAAGCCGCTAAATGCGAGAATACACTCTTAATAGTAATTGCAGGATTTTTTTGAATAATATTCACCAAATTCTCTACTTCATCAGGGAGAAATCCTAAACGGTGCATTCCAGTATCTATTTTCAAATGTATAGGATAATGCTGAATTCCTTGTCTGTTCAACTCTTCAATAAATGCGTGGAGTATTTCAAAAGAATAAATTTCTGGTTCTAATTGATGATTGATAATATCATTGAAAGAATGAATCTCTGGAAGCATCACCATAATAGGTGTTTGAATCCCTGCCTGCTTAAGTTCTACACCTTCATCAGTATATGCTACCGCAAAATAATCAATGCCAAATTTTTGCAAAGCATAAGCCAACTCTATACTTCCTGAACCATAAGCGGCGGCTTTAATCATACACATTAACTTTTTATTCTTTCCCACTAAATTTTTGTAGTAACTTAAGTTATTCCACAATGCAGGAATGTTGATTTCTAAAATGGTGTCGTGTGTTTTTAATTCAAGGAGTTGTGCAATTTTTTCAAATTCAAATTTGCGAGCACCTTTTAATAAAATGGTAGCATTATCAAACTCTGTAGAATGACTCATTAAATTATCAATACATTCAGAGGTTGTAAGATAATGTGTATAAGAGATATTTATTTTTGATAAATAATTTTTCCATTGCTGACCAATGAGTATTATTTTGTTAAGAGGATAGTGATGAATAATTTGAATGGCTTTTGAATAAACATCGTCAAAATTTTTTATTTCATCAAAATCTGATAAGATAAGCACCTTCTTGGGAGATACATAATGATGTAAGTAACTCATTGCAATTTGAAATGAATCAATATCTGAATTGTAATAGTCGCCAATTAAAGTAGATTGAAATTTTGCTTTTTTAATTTCTAATCGTAATGAAACAACGGGCAAATGAGCAAAAGAAGGTAGTATTTTTTGTATTAAAGATTTGTTGAGAAAATAAATACAGGTAAAACAAGTAATGGAATTTTTAATAGATGCTTCATCTACAAAAGGTATTTGAAAAGTATATTCTTCATCATCAATTTTTAGAGTAATAACAGAATAATTGAATTTTATTTCTACAGATTTGACAAAGATTTTATCAGTAGGTAATTCTGAGATATTGATAAAATGTGATGGAAAATTTTGTTGTTGTAAAAAAGCATTGTGATACCTTTGAATAATTGAAATTTTGCTGTGAGATAATAATTTAAGTTTTTCATTTAATTTTTCTGTATCGTTTGAAAAACCTTCTGAATGTGCAGTTCCAAAATGTGTGAGTATAGCAATTTCGGGCTGAATAATTTTTTCTAATTGTTCCATTTCATTAGGTAAAGATATACCTGCTTCAAAAATTCCAAGTGTGTGAGTTTCATTTAAATTCAAAACAGATAAAGGAACACCTATTTGAGAATTAAAACTTCTTGGACTTCGGCAAATGTTGTATTCATTAGACAATAAGAAATACAACCATTCTTTGACAACTGTTTTTCCATTACTACCTGTAATTCCTATTACTGGAATATTAAATTGTTTTCTGTGATAAATGGCTAACTGATGAAGTGCATTTTGGGTATTTGAAACAACAATATAATTTGCATCTTCAAATAAAAAATCTTTCTCAATATATTCCACTAAAAAATAACGAATACCTTTCTGATAAGCATTTTTTATAAACCTATGACCATCATTTTTAGAACTAACAAGGGCTACAAATAAACTATTTTGCGAAACAGTTATTTGCCTTGTATCAAAATAGATGTTTTGAATATTTTGGTCATTTAAAATAATTTGATGAGAACATTGTGTAATTTCTGCAATTTTAGAAAAGTAATACTTCATTGCTCTTTTTTGAAAGTATTATTAAAACATTGACGACAAAGTGGAATATAACTGTCTTTTTCACCTAATAAAATTAAATTTTCTGAGGATGAAATTCTATGAGACACATAAGCAAGATTACCGCATTTTACACATATTGCGTGAACTTTTGTAACATATTCAGCGACTGCTAATAATTGTGGCATAACACCAAAGGGATTTCCTTTATAATCCATATCCAAACCTGCAATAATTACCCGAATGCCGTGATTTGCTAAATAAGTAGCCACTTCAACTAAATTGCTATCAAAAAATTGTCCTTCATCTATGCCTACAACATCAGTATTTTCAATATCTACAAGAAGCTGAATACTTTGACTATTTTGAACGGGAATGCTTGTAATTTCTCTACCTTCGTGAGAAACTATTTTGAGCGCATCGTATCGTGTATCTATTTGAGGTTTAAAAATCTGAATTTTTTGTTGAGCGAATTCTGCTCTTTTCAATCTGCGGATAAGTTCTTCTGTTTTCCCTGAAAACATACTTCCGCAAATAACTTCAATCCAACCTTTTCTATTTTCGTTTTTAATTTCTAAAAACATAAAATTATTATGCTACAAAGTTGCACAAAAATAAGGAGTGAAGCAAGGAAATTTTTTATTCAAATTATATTCAATTTTCAATTTTCAATGCTCAATATACAATTTTCAATGCTCAATTATTTTAAACACAAAGCACACAGAGAAATTTTCACAAAGAACACAAATTATAATAGTTTTTAGTTATGAGTTTTTAATTTTTAGTTGATGATTTTGAGGTAAAATTAACTAAAAACTAAACACTAAAAACTCAAAACTAAACACTTTTCATTTTTCACTTGCCGACGCTTCGGTCGGCATGCTGACCTTTAGCGTCAGCACTTCATTTTTCACTTTAATGATAAATGCTTATTTTTGCAGTTTCAAAAAAATTTAGAATGGAAAAAATGGAACTAATGTCGCCTGCAGGTAGTTTTGAGTCATTGATGGCGGCAATTAAATCGGGGTGCAATTCTGTGTATTTTGGAATTGAACAATTAAATATGCGTGCTCGTTCTTCAATTAATTTTACTTTAGAAGATTTGAAAGAGATTGCTCAAATTGCAAAAGAAAATAATATCAAAACTTACATTACATTAAATACCATTGTGTATGATCACGATTTAAGATTAATGAGAGAAATTGTAGATGCTGCAAAATCTAACGGAATTGATGCTATAATTGCTTCCGATCATGCGGTATTGAATTATTGCAGAAAAATTGGAATGGTTGCTCATATTTCTACACAATGTAATATTACAAATATAGAATCGGTGGAATTTTACTCTGCATTTGCAGATGTAATGGTGCTTTCAAGAGAATTAAGTTTAAAACAAGTATCGGATATAGTTAGAGAAATTAAAAGAAGAGAAATTACAGGACCATCTGGAAAATTAGTCAGAATAGAGATATTTGGACACGGTGCTTTGTGTATGGCTGTATCAGGAAAATGCTATTTGAGTTTGCATTCTCATAATGCTTCTGCTAACAGAGGAGCGTGTATTCAAAATTGCAGAAGAAGTTATATTGTTATTGATAAAGAAGAAGGATATGAGTTAGAAATAGATAATGAATATATTATGTCTGCAAAAGATTTATGTACAATTGATTTTTTGGATAAAATAATTGATGCAGGAGTGAGTGTATTAAAAATTGAAGGAAGAGGTCGTTCTGCTGATTATGTGTATGAAACAACAAAATGTTATCGTGAAGCCATAGATAGTATTTATGAAAATACATATACTCAGGAAAAAATTGATGAGTGGAAAAAAAGATTATCAACTGTGTTTAATAGAGGATTTTGGGATGGTTATTATTTAGGAAGGAAGATGGGAGAGTGGAGTAAAGAACACGGTTCATCGGCTACTAAAAAGAAATTGTATTTAGGTGTTGGAAGGAAATATTTTGATAAAATACAGGTCGGCGAGTTTAAAATAGAAACACATTCGTTATCTGTTGGAGATGAAGTAATCATTACAGGACCAAAAGTAGGATTAATAAAAACAAAAGTTGAAGAACTGCGAGTGAATGACACACCCGTTGAAGTAGTGAGCAAAGGTACTGTGTTTTCAATGAAAGTCCCTGAAAAAATTTTTCCAAATGATAAATTGTATAAATGGATAGATGAAGAATGATTTAGTTTATGAAAGAAAAGCAGTTAAGAATTATACAGTATAGACAAAAATGTATAGGGTGCAATGCTTGTGTAGAAGCCGCAGAACAAAGATGGAGAATGTCTAAAAAAGACGGGAAGAGTGTTTTAATAGGCGGGAAGGAAAAAAAGGGAATTTATTCAGTAATTGTTCATATAAATGAATATGAATCAAATTTAGAAGCGGCTAAAAATTGTCCTGTTAATATCATTAAGGTAGAGAAGATTTAAAAAGTTTTTAGTTTTGAGTGTTTAGTTTTTAGTTGATTTTTCATAGTTTTTAGTTAAGAGTGCTGACGCTATTGGTCAGCATGCTGATATGTTGTAAAACAACATCGTCAGCATTTTTAATTTTGAGTTATACCAAAGTTACTCTAATTGCCTAAAAAATTTAATTTTTAAACACAAAGAACGTCAAGATCTTTAAACAAAGGGCATAAAGATTTATTAGATTTATAAAGTCCTTCGTACATTTTGAGATATGTAATTACCTTTGTGCACTTGGTTTTAAAAATTTTGGAAAATAGAATTCTATCAGTGAAATAATTTGAAATAAAAAAACTAAACATTAAAAACTAAAAATTTTTCACTTTTCACTCTTCACTCTTCACTTATCACTATTCACTTACAATGGTTTTGTAGTAATACTTAAATTCAGTTTTTTGTCAATATCTTCAATATAGTTACGGATTTGTTTATCAGTTTGTTTTAAATCTTCAATATTTCTGCAAGCGTGTAAAACTGTAGAGTGGTCTTTTCCTCCACATAATGCCCCAATGGCTTGTAAAGAAGCTTTGGTATATTTTTTTGCAAAATACATAATGATTTGACGGGGCTGAACAATTTCTCTGCGACGAGTTTTTGCTTTTAGTTCTTCGGGTTTCAAATTAAAATATTCACAAACAATTTTTTGAATCATATCTACAGTAATCTCACGATTGATATTTCTTGCAAACTTATCTACAATTTCTTTAGCAAGTTCAACAGTAATTTCTCTTTTATTAATAGATGCATGAGCCATTATTGAAATCAATGCTCCTTCTAATTCACGAACACTTGTAGTGATACTTTGTGCAATATATGAAATCACTTCTTCCGGAATATCCATTCCTTCTAATTCTATCTTTTTGTAAAGAATTTTTTTGCGGGTTTCATAATCAGGTGGTGTAATGTCTGCCTGTAATCCCCACTTGAAACGGGAAACTAATCTTTCCATCATATCTGGTAAGTCAATGGGGGCTCTGTCTGATGTGATCACTAATTGCTTGCCTAATTGATGTAAATGGTTAAAGATGTGAAAAAATGTTTCTTGTGTTTTTTCTTTACCGGCTAAAAACTGAATATCATCAACAATAAGCACATCTACCATTTGATAAAAGTGAACAAAATCATTTTGTTTATTTTCTCTAACAGCTTCGGTATATTGAGTAGTAAATCTATCTGTTTGAACATACAAAACAATTTTATCAGGATGTCTTTTTTTAACTTCAATACCAATGGCTTGAGCTAAATGCGTTTTCCCTAATCCAACACCACCATATATAAAGAGAGGATTAAAAGCAGTTTGACCTAATTTTTCTGCAACAGCATAAGCGGCACTTCGAGCTAATCGGTTACATTCACCTTCAGCAAAATTTTCAAAACTATAGTTAGGATTTAAATGTGAATCTATTTGAATTTTTTTAATACCCGGAATAGCAAACGGATTCATCTTTGGCTGATGAGCATTTGTACTGACATTAACTGAAGGATTTTTTATATTAGTACTTACATTAGGTAATTTAATAGTACCATTTTTTGACGAACTGTTATTTATTTCAATTAAATAATTTAACTCTGCATTTTTTCCAATAGTTAATTCTAAAGCTTTTTTAATTAAATCAATATAATGTTCTTCAATGTATTCATAAAAAAACATTGAAGGTACTTGAATGAGTAATTTAGTATCGTTAATTTCTAATGCTTTGATTGGTAAAAACCATGTTTGATAATTTTGATCGCTTACATTTTCTTTGATAAAAGAGAGGCAAGTTTTCCAAACTGTTTCTGCTTTCTTTTTTGAACTACTCGCGGTTTCTGCCATACTTGAATATTTTTTTAAGGTTAATTAATGATTAAGTATTGTTGTATAAATATTTATTGTAATGATGTAATAAATTCGGACTACAAAGTTTGGGATAAAAATTTGAATATGCAATAGTTCATAAATAATTTTTTTAAATCCTTTGATTTTCAGGTGATTGAAAAATTTTTTTGTTACATTCAGAAAAATTTATTACAAGTTGCCCTAACCAAATTCCAGCCCATCCTACTTGAGTAACTAATGTTTCATTTTGATTGCTGTTCTTTATAGATACAGGTTTTTCAAGAAATGTATGTGTGTGTCCACCAATGATTAAATCTGTGTATTTGCAATGCTTTGCTAAAATCACATCACTTACTTTATTAGTTTTGTATTCATAACCTAAATGGCTTAAGCAAATGATGTAATCGCATTTTTCTTCTTCTTTGAGAATTTTTTCTGTGATTAGTAATTTTTCAATAGGATCATTGTAAATGATATTACCATAATTTTCTTTTAAAACAAGACCATCTAATTCAATGCCTACTCCTGTAATTCCAATTTTTATCCCATTCTTCTTGATAATTTTATATTTCAAAATTTTATTATGCAAAGGTGTGTTTGAAAAATCATAATTACAATTTACAAATTGAAAGGTAGCGTGTGGCAATTGTTTTACAATATTTTCTATTCCTAAATCAAAATCATGATTACCAAGCGTGGATAAATCATAGCCCATTTTACTCATTAGTTTGAATTCTAATTCGCCGTGATAATAATTGAAATAAGGCGTGCCTTGAAAGATATCTCCAGCATCTAAAAGTAAAACATTGTTATCAAACTCATTGCGAATTTTTTCAATGATGGCAGCTCTTTTGGCAAATCCTCCTAATCCCGGATATTTAGGATCGTTATCAGGAAATGGTTCTATTCTGCTATGTTGGTCATTTGTGTATAAAATAACTAATGTTTTGCTTTTACCTTGTTTTTCTAAAACTTTTGCTAATGTAGAAAAATTACTCATTAAATAAGCACTGCCTAAAAAGTATTTGATAAATTCTCTTCTATTTAAAAATGTTTTCATAATGGAATCAATAAAAACAATTTACTTTAATTTCTTTTTTGAAAATGCAGTATTGAATAATGGCGTCACGAATAAATATATTTGAAGTGTTTAATTTTTTCGCAGATTTTAAAAACGCACAATCATCTCCTCCTTGATATAAATAATCAGAAGTAACAAGGATATTAGTTGGTTCTGAATTTTTTGATTTTAGTAGTAATTTATAGTTGTTCTTTGTTTTATCTAATAATTCTTTTGTTTGTTGTTCATTTAGTTCCAATATAACAATAGAATTATCAAAGGGCATCAATTCATAGATATTTCTTTTATTGATATTACCTGCTGGAACATTAGATCTTAATCCGCCGTAATTGATGAGTACAAAATAATTTTTTGATAAGTGAAAAATAGAATCTGCTGTATAACACATACTTTCAAAAACAAATTGTGCAAGATTATTACAGGTTGAATTTTTTTCAAGTGCTTGAAAATTATTTGCAATGACAACATTTAAATCATTATCAATTTTTGTTTTGTAAGGTAGAATGTACTTGTAAAAAGTAGAATCTGTATTTTGAGATTGAATGACAATATGTTCTTTTTGAATAGAGTTATCATTATAGCAATAATGCTTGTGTGTGCATTGATAAGAGTTGAATATAAAGAGTATATATAAAAAGTATATGATAGGATTATGTTTCATAAAAATCGGTATAAATTTACTCAATACTTTGATTACTTTTGTGCGAATATGAGATATTTATATTTTATATTTTTAGTCATTTGTAAAATTTGTTTAATTGCACAAAATCAGGAATTCATTTTAAGTGGGGTAGTGTTAGATGAAAAAAAGCAAGCATTGCCATTTGCATCTATAAGTATTGCAAATACTAATAAAGGAACAAGTGCAAATGAAAAAGGAGAATTTGAAATAAAATTAGTTCAGGGAAAATATAAAGTGGTTGTTTATTATTTAGGATATAAGAAAAAGGAAATTGAAGTTCATCTTGCATCTAATCAAAAATTAGAAGTTATTTTAATCCCCGAAGAAATTACATTAGCACAGGTGGATATTAAAGCCAATGAAGATCCTGCTTATGCTGTTATTCGCAATGCTATTAAAACAAGAAAAAAACACAATGAGGAAATAAATTCAATGTCTTTTCAGTGTGATGTATATATAAAAGGCACGCAGAAATTATTAGATATTCCTGAAAAAATTATGGGAATGGAAGTAAAAGTGGGTAATAATGAAAAAGGTATTTTTTATTTATCAGAAACCAAAAGCACTTATTATTTTTCTCCACCAAATAACCAAAAAGAAATTATCAAAGCAAGTCGTGTGAGTGGTCAAAGCAAGGGCTTTTCATTTAACAGATATATTCCAATGCAAAAAAATATCTATGATAATAATTTAGATTTTTATTTTATTAGCAATCGTCCTTTTATTTCACCTATTAGTGATAATGCACTTTTGTTTTACAAATACAGAATGCAGGGCACTTTTTTTGAAGATGGTAAACTTATCAATAAAATTGAAGTCATTCCAAAATCATCAACAGAACCTTGTTTTAGAGGATTTATTTATATTGAAGAAAACTCTTGGAGAGTACATAGTTATGATTTTTATATTACAAAAGAAGCGAAATTAAATTTTATTGATACATTGTGGATTAAACAAGTAAATACAAGAATTAATGATTCATTGTTTTATCCTGTTTCTTATCAATATGTTTTTAATTTTAATGTTTTTGGAATAAAAGGAAATGGTTATTTTATAGCATCTATTTCAGATTATAAATTTATCACAGAAGATTCATTACCAAAAAAATTCTTTAAAAATGAAATTGTCAAGTTTGAAAAAGATGCTGTAATAAACGACTCAACTTTCTGGAATGAGGTTCGTCCTGTTCCTCTTTCTAATGATGAAAAAATCGATTATATTAAAAAAGACAGTATAGAAAAAGTTGAAACATCGCCTGCTTATTTAGATTCAATGGATAGAAAAAGAAATAAGTTTCGTTTGAATAATTTGTTATTTGGATATAATTATCATCGTTCAAAAAATCATTTTAATTTTAAAGTAGATGGTTTAACTACTGCGGGAATCAATTACAACACAATAGAAGGTGTGAATATTACTCTGAAAACTTTGATGAGCAAAGCCAATCAAGATAATACCAAAAACTGGAATTGGGAAAATACTTTCAGATATGGTATTGCCAATCAGTTATTTGGATTTAAAACAAATTATACAATAAATGATAATCCTTTTAATTTCAGAAAATATGGAATATCTGCACAATATCTTGTAGAACCATTTAATCATCAATACAGCATATCAGAATTGATAAACACTGCTTATACTTTATTGGATTATAGGAATTATTTAAAGTTGTATTTAAAGAAATCAATAGATGCCTTTTATCATCAGGAAATATTAAATGGCTTGTATATCACGGCTAATGGAAGTTTTGAAGAACGAACTGCTTTGACTAATACTTATTCATTAAAGACATTTAAACATAAAAATTATTTTACTTCTAACAATCCATTGTATCCTTTAAGTGATAGCATAAATTTTCCAAATCATTATGCAAGTATTTTAAATATTAAAATCAATTATCGCATCAAACAAAGATATACCACATATCCAGATCAAAAATATGTTTGGAAAAATAAATATCCAACCTTCACTTTGCAATACAGAAAAGCCATACCAATTAATAACCAATTTGTGAATTTTGACGAGATTTCATTTTTAATAAAAAGTAATATAGAATTAAACTATTTTGGGGATGTAAAATTTGAAGCAGGTGGTGGAAAATTTTTGAATGCATCAAAAATGTTCTTTATGGATTATCAGCACTTTGCAGGTAATCAAACTATTATTTTAAATGATTGGAATACTTTTAGATTGCTGAATTACTATAATTACAGCACTAATGATTATTATATTCAAGGGCATTTTCAATATAATTTAAGGGGGGTATTACTTGGTCGCATTCCATTGATTAAAAAATATAAAGTTGAAGAAATTGTAACTGCACATTATTTATATAATCCTAATATCAACAATTACTATGAATTTTCATTTGGTTTAGATAATTTGTTTTATGTAATAAGATTAGAATATGCACTTGCGTATTTTCCCGATAAGCCAAAACCAACAGGACAATTTTTAATTGGATTAAAATTTTTGAATCAAAAATAAAAATGAGAAAATTATTTAAAAATAAACTACTTTATATTTTTTTATTTTTTGGGATTATTTATTCATTAATTTCATTAGTAAATCATTATTGCTTTCGCACTTATGCTTTAGATTTAGGAGCATATACCAATGCGATGTTTGATTATTTTCATTTTAGATGGAATGATAGTAGCGTATTCAAAGAGGTACCTGAAAATTTATTATCTGATCATTTTGATTTATATCTAATTTTATTTTCCCCATTGATAATTTTCTTTAAAACATATACACTACTTATCATCCAAATTGTTTTTGTCTTAATTGGTGCTTATGGAGTTTATAGATATTTCAGATACAGAAATGCTTTTTCAAATTCAGAAATATTTTCTACAATTATGTGTGTTTCATTTTTATTATATTTTGGAATATATTCTGCATTATCTTACGATTATCATAGCAATGTGATTGCGGCAATGCTTGTACCATTCTTATTTTTATACATTCGTCAGAGAAAATGGATGAAAGCATTTTTAATTCTCTTTTTCATTTGTATTGGCAAAGAAAATATGTCTTTATGGATGAGTTTTGTAATGCTGGGTTTAATGATTGAATATAGAAAAGAAATTGAGGCATTAAAAGTTTTATCATTATTTTTTGTTTTTTCAGTATTGTATTTTTTAATTATCACAAAGTTTGTAATGCCATATTTTTCAAATGAAGGAAGATTTTATCAATTTCACTATTCTGTTTTAGGTTCAAATTACGTATCTGCTTTTAAAAACTTAATTCTGCATCCAATACAAACATTAAAAATTTTATTTATCAATCATACTAAACATCCTAATGCAGATTATGTAAAAGCAGAATTACATTTATTTATATTGTTGTCTGGCTTATGGGCTTTGTTTTTCAGACCACAATATATTGTAATGATTATTCCTGTTTATTTTCAAAAATTATTTCACGATAATTATTTAATTTGGGGTATTGACACACATTATTCTATTGAATTTGCACCTATATTGATAATTGGAGCAGGAGAATTTTTTCTTTCCGTCAAAAAGCATAACATTCAAAATTCATTAGCAAGTATTTTATTATTACTTAATTTGATTTGCACTATACGCTTAATGGATAATACTATTTTATTTACCAACAAATCAAGAATAAGAATTTATCAAAGTTCTCATTATGAAAGAAAATTTAATATCCAAAATGTGTATGATGCAATAAATATGATACCTGATTCATCTGTTGTATCTGCACAAACCTCCATCTTACCACATTTATCATTGAGGGATAAAATTTATACCTTTCCTATTTTAAAAGATGCTGAATTTATTGTTCTCAACCAAGATGATGATACTTACCCACTTGATACAATTGTATATAAACAAAATGTGAGTCAACTATTAAAAGATACATTACACTGGAAAATTATTTTTCAAAAAGATGCAGTATTTGTTTTGAATAAAAGGTAACGCACTTTTTCCACATACACTTGTTTATATTTTCTTTAAATAGACATAATTCCCTGTTATTCTTGTCTTTAATTTTATGCCATTAAATTTTTAAATTATGAATATAAATAAAAATTCTGTTGATTTAAATAGACAAAATTCCGAAATGAGGAATTATATCATTGTTTTAGAAGATAAAAATAAAAGTTTATCTGTAAGAAATGAATATTTGACAAGTCAATTAGAATATCTCAAAAAAGAAAAAGAAAATCTTACTAGGGAAAAAGAAAAATTAAATAGGGAAATAGAATTATTAAAACAAAATTTTGATTCAGAAACACTCAAAATTAAAGAACTTTTTGTAGAAAATGATGCATTATCAAGTGAATTAAAAAAAATAAAAGAAAAACACGAGAAAGAAAAACAATCTATTATCAATGACTTGCAGGAAAAAATTCGTCAAAAAGAAAATCAAATTGCACAAGAAATAAAACAATTACATGAAAAATATCAAACTGAAATTGATGAATATAAAAACAAATTGACAATTTTAGAAACAAGTATCAGTGAAATCTCTAATTCTATTCACAACGAATATCAGCAACGGCTAACTCAAATTACATATGAATCTAATCAAAAAATTTCTGAAATTAATAATGAACTTAATAATACTAAAGAACATTACGAACAAAAAATCATTCAAATTAATTTAGAAAAAGAATCTCACGAACAACAACTTAAAAGTCAATTTCAAAACATCATTGAACAATTAGAGCAACAATTAGATAAAAAAGAAAAAGAAATTATTTCAAAATATGAAAGTAAAATTCAATCATTAGAAAAAAATATTCAAACAATTGAAAATGAAAAATCAGAAATCAGTAAACAATTAAATGCTCAATTTGCAGAAAAAGAAAAAGAAATTATTTCAAATTACGAAAGTCAAATACAATTACTTGAACAAAAAATTCAAAACTTACAATCTGACAATGCACAACTTTCAAGTCAATTAAATTCTGTAATTACTGAAAAACATACGGAAATTGAATCTCTAACTAATAAAAATAATGAACTTAATTCTAAAATTGAAAATTATCAATCTACTTTACAAGAATATTCACAAGAAATTATTCAATTAAAAAATTTACTCACTGAAAAAGATGAACAATTAAAAGAATTTTCAGAAGAATTAGAAAATCATAAAGAAGCCATTAATACACTTTCTTCCGAAAATACTCTGATGCAAAGCCAGATAGATGCCTTATTAAAACAAAATGAACAACATCTGTCAAATGCTCCACAATCAAGCATTGACACTTCAAAATTTATAGAAAAAGAAGTTCATGAACAACTACTTCAAAAGCATCAGGAGTTATCTGAAAACTTTCAAAATGTGCAATCTCAATTAGAAACTCAAAATAACGAAATCAATTCTCTTAAATCAGAGTTACAAACATTACTCAAGGAAAAAGAAACTATTGCTTCTACTTTATCAATTCCAGATAATAGCACTACTCAAAATTCCTATTTATCAGAACTTGAAAATATCATTAACAATAACTCTCTTCTCTCTAGTGAAAAAAACACATTACAAAATCAAATAGCAGAACTCAATAAAAGAATAACTGAACTTGAAGAAGTTGAAAAAATCAATCAAAGTTTAGAAGAACAAATTATTAATTTACAAGCCATTATTGATAATGTTAATACAGAATTTCAGGAATTTAAATCTAAAAGTCAAACTGCTTACGAAGAACTTTCTACAGAATATTCCATTTTACTTGAAGAAAATGAAAAATTACAATTTGAACTTGAATCTTCCAATGCACAAATAAAACTATTACAGGAAGAAATTCAAGAATCTACACAAAAATTTAATGTTAGAATAGAAGAGTACAAAAACCTCCTTTCAGAAAAAAATAAATCCATTAGTGAATTTCAGCAACAAAATGAATACCTGAAAAATCAAATCTTACTACTTTTAGACGCACAAGAGACAATTGAAAAATACTTAAATAATATTTACGAAATAATATCAGAGATGTATACATCTGAAAATCAACAACTTGATATTTCAAATTTGGATGTCAATAGAAAAAACAATATCTTTGCCCAAAATCATTACCAAAAACTTTTGAACTCGGTAAATGAATTAAACGACCAATTAAATTCTATAATTAATGAAAAACTCAATTAAACATATTCTTAATTTTGCAATATATTTTATAGTTTTACTCTATAATAAAGTGCAGAGTTTTTCATTTGTTTATACTATTAAAACTATAACTCACTTCATTTATATTACAGATAAAAATAAGAGTTATAATTTTCTACGCCTCTATTACATAACACGTGTCTGATACAGAGGCATTGATTAGCGTCGTTTAATTCATACCTTGTTCATTTTGGTGATGACTCATCATCAATAATTAAAATTTAAAACTATGATTAGTATCATTCTCGCTGTCATTTTTATTATGGTAGCACTCATTGCGGGCATTGTTACGGGCTTCTACATTGCTAATTCAAAACTGAATAAAAATTTACAAATTCAAAAAGAAAATATCCTTAAAGAAGCAGAAGTAAAAGCAGAAGCCATTAAACAACAAAAAATTCTTGAAACAAAAGAACGAATTCTTCAAATGAAAGAAGAACACGACAAAAAAGTTCAGGAAAGAAATCAGCAAATTCAGCAATTAGAAAACAAACTTAAAACCAAAGATAGCGAACTCTCCCGAAAAATTGAAGATTACAACAAAAAAGAAAAAGAACTTGAAAAACAAAAATTACACCTTCAACAACAAATTGAAATTTATCAAGGAAAGTTAGAAGATATTGAGAAAAAACAAAAACAGCAGGTTGAAATGTTAGAAAAAATTGCTGGTTTAAGTGCAGAAGAAGCCAAACAAAAATTAATTGAAACAGTGAAGGAAGAAGCCAAAACACAAGCAATGTCTTACATCAAAGAAATTACTGAAGAAGCTAAAATGACTGCAAACAAAGAAGCCAAGAAGATTGTAATTCAAACTATTCAAAGAATTGCTACCGAAACTGCCATAGAAAACTCTATTTCTGTTTTCCATATTGAAAACGAAGAAGTAAAAGGTAGAATTATTGGAAGAGAAGGAAGAAATATCAGAACATTAGAAGCACTTACTGGCGTAGAAATCATAATTGATGATACACCCGATGCTATTACACTTTCTTGCTTTGACCCAGTAAGAAGAGAAATTGCAAGATTAGCACTTCATCAATTAGTAACCGATGGAAGAATTCATCCGGGTAGAATTGAAGAAGTTGTAGAAAAAACTAAAAAATTGATTGAAGAAGAAATTATTGAAATTGGTAAAAGAACTTGCATTGATTTAGGTATTCATGGATTACACCCAGAACTAATCAGAATGGTTGGTAGAATGAAATACCGTTCTTCTTATGGACAAAATTTATTGCAACACTCACGCGAAGTAGCAAACCTTTGTGCTGTAATGGCTTCAGAATTAGGGTTAAATCCAAAAATTGCAAAGCGAGCTGGACTCTTACACGATATAGGAAAAGTGCCTGATGATGAGCCAGAATTACCACACGCTATTCTCGGTATGAAGTTAGCAGAAAAATACAAAGAAAGACCAGAAGTAGTGAATGCCATTGGTGCTCACCATGATGAAATTGAAATGACAACATTATATGCTCCTATTGTTCAGGTATGCGATGCTATAAGCGGTGCAAGACCTGGTGCAAGAAGAGAAATTGCAGAACAATATATTAAACGATTAAATGATTTAGAATCATTAGCATTAAGTTATGAAGGTGTAGAAAAATCTTATGCTATTCAAGCAGGAAGAGAATTAAGAGTTATAGTGGCCGCAGATAAATTAACTGATAAACAGGCAGAAGAATTAGCATTTACACTGTCTCAAAGAATACAAAATGAAATGACTTATCCCGGTCAGGTAAAAGTAACAGTAATTAGAGAAGTCAGAGCCAGTGCAATAGCAAAGTGATTTTTAGTTTTTTGAATAATAAAATAAAAATGCTGACTATTTAGTCAGCATTTTTTTATTTATCAATATTGTGTATAATTATCTTACTCAAATCCTAAAACACTTCTTACTGCTTTCAATTTTTCCTGTGCTATTTTGCGGGCTTTATCTTCACCTATTTTTAAAATATTTTCTAATTGTTCAGTATTTTGCATAAGTTCATTAAAGATTTTTCTTTGTTCTTTGAACTTATCTAAAATTAACTCAAATAATGCTGTTTTAGCATGTCCATAACCATATCCGCCTTTCAGATAATTTTGTCGCATCGTTTCAACATCATTTTTATCTGCTAATAAAGAATACAATTTGAAAACATTGCAGTTATCAGGATTTTTTGGAGATTCCAAAGGCGTGCTGTCTGTAACTATTGACATCACTACTTTTTTCAATTCTTTTTCAGGTAAAAATATATTGATGAAATTATTATATGATTTACTCATTTTTTGACCATCTATGCCGGGAACAATTTTTACTTCTTCTTTAATACTTGCTTCTGGTAAAATAAAAATTTCTTTGCCTGTAATTCTATTGAATGTTGTAGCAATATCTCTTGTCATTTCAAGGTGTTGAATTTGGTCTTTTCCAACAGGAACAATTTCTGCGTCATATAATATAATATCTGCCGCCATCAAAACAGGATAAGTAAATAATCCTGCATTGACATCACTCAAACGAGTGCTTTTATCTTTGAATGAATGAGCATTGGCAAGCATTGGAAAAGGGGTAAAGCAGTTCAGATACCAGGTTAATTCGCATACTTCAGTAACTCTGCTTTGTCGGTAAAAAAAATGTTTGTTGTAATCAAATCCAAAAGCAATCCATGTAGCCGCTACTGCATAAGTGCTTTGTTTGATAAAAGATCCGTCTTTAATAGATGTTAGTGAATGTAAATCTGCAATAAAATAAAATGCTTCGTTATTAGGTTGATTACTTAATTCTATTGCAGGAATAATTGCACCTAATATATTTCCAAGATGTGGGATATTGCTACTTTGTATGCCTGTAAGTATTCTTGCCATAGCCCGCAAGTATAATAAATTTGTTGCTATTCAGGCAGATATATTTTCCATGCAAAGAATGCAAAGCATTTTGCAAAGTTATTTAAAGAATATTCAATATTCAATTCTCAATATTCAATTCTCAATTATCATAAATTTATTTTGTTATGAATTTTACCGTCATCACGTACGAAGCAAAGTAATCTCAAATCCCACATCGTCATTGCGAGCGTAGCGAAGCAATCTCAAATGTATTAACAAATATAACATTACGAGATTGCTTCGGGCTAACGCCCTCGCAATGACGACAAAACTAAAAGTTCAAAATGCTGACGATAAATGTCAGCATGCCGACCAAAAACGTCGGCACTAATTAATCTTTGCGTCTCCGCGTCTTTGCGGTAAAAAGAAAAAAAATTAAGTATTTGCTGAATAGTAACTAACTTTGAATGAAAACAAGATCTTAATTTAATTACAAAAACTTAAGCACCTTTACTTTCAATATAACTTTGAATTTTTTTAAGAAGCCGTGTCATTCTGGTACGCAAACTATTTTCGCTTAATCCCATTATTTCAGAAATTTGTTTGTATGAATATTCATCATAAAAACGATATTTCAAAAGCATTTGATCATCTGAATTTAAGCGAGGAATATATTTTTTCAAAAAGTTAATTTTTACTTCATGAATACTTTGAAATGAATTATACACATTTAGTTCATCGTATTTTGGAATATGTTGTTCTATAAATCTTTCATGCTTCTCACGAATAGCCACTTTGCGAATGTATCCAGTAATTTCATTTTTCATTATTTTGTATAACCAACTTTTAAATGGTATTCCTGAAATCGTTTTAAAATTATGAATGTTTCGTAAAGCGTTTTCAAATACAGAAGCAGTAATGTCTTTTGTTAGTTCTTCGTTTTTTATAGCATAGTTAGCATACAAAGTGTTTTCAACGCTACTTTTTATTTCGTTGTAATACTTATTATACAAGGGCTTGAACGCATCAATATCCTTCTTTGCCATTTCAACAATCAGGAATTCATTTTCCATTTCCTGATTATTTACATGATATTTGGATATTGGTTTCATTTTTGCCGAAATTTAAATAATATAACGCAATCTTTTTCAAAAAGTTACATTTTTTTAATTAAGTAATTGAAATACAGACATTTAAAATTTAGATTGAATTTTAGCCATTGAGTGAAAGTGGTGTTTTATTGAGTGAATGGTATATTTTATTGAGCGAAAATATGTAACATTTTTAAAATATAAAATTAACTATTTGATATTCAGCAATATACATTCAAAATTTGGTAACTAATTGAAATTCAATAAATTAAAAAATTCATTCAAATTGAATATTTACCGTTCATAAAAATTATTTTACATTCAAATAAAAAATTGAACTTAATAGGATTTTTTAGCGTATAAAATTTGCAGAATAAAAAAAATACTATTTTCTTTGTCCTTTGAAATTTCTAAAATTAATTTATAAACTAATAAAATGAACAAATTTCTTATTATATTTTTTCTATTACCATTGTTAATAATGGCTCAGCAAACGCCAACATTAGAGGATGACCCAATAGCGGCAATGCTCGATAGTTTATATTCTAAAAAATTTCTGGACAATGCTTTTCAAAAAGGAACATTTAATAAAAACAATAAATTTCACTTTACTCCTGATAGCGTTCCAAGATATGATGATTTTGTTTATGAAGCACGGCTTGCTAAATTGAATGTAAAATCACCTTTTGATTTAGTATATAATTCTCATGTAAAAGGTTATATTGAACTTTACACTGTAAAAAAGAGAGAATTATTAAGCCGTTTGATTGGACTTTCACAATTGTATTATCCTTTGTTTGAACAAATTTTTGATAAATATAATTTACCATTAGAACTAAAACATTTGGCAGTGATTGAATCTGCCTTAAATCCTAATGCTCGTTCTCGTGCGGGTGCACAAGGATTGTGGCAATTTATGTATCCTACAGGAAAATTATTTGGTTTAAAAGTAACTTCATATATTGATGAAAGATGCGATCCTTACAAATCAACTATTGCTGCTGCTGAATATTTAAAGTATCTGTATGATATTTTTAAAGATTGGCAAATGGTTTTAGCCGCATACAATGCAGGGCCAGGTGCTATCAGCAAAGCCATTCGCAGAAGTGGTGGAAAAACTACTTATTGGGAAATTCGCCCATATTTACCTCGTGAAACACAAGGTTATGTGCCAGCTTTTATTGCTGCTAATTATGTGATGAACCACTATGCAGAACACAATATTATACCTGCTATTCCTAAAAAATCATTTTTTGAAGTGGATACTGTTGTTTTGAAAGATGCAATGACTTTTGAACAAATATCTCAATTACTGGATATTCCTATTGAAGAAGTTGCATATTTTAATCCGCAATACAGAAAAAATATCATACCCGAAGGTGGTTATACACTTACTTTACCAAAAGAAAAAATTGCATTATTCTTAAATAATGAAGATGAAATATATGCTTACATTGAATCACAAAAAAAGAAAAATACTTTATTAGCAGATCAATTAAACACTCAAGAAGAAAAAATTATTCATAAAATCAAAAATGGAGAGACAATAAAATCCATTGCTAAAAAATATAATGTTTCAGTGCAAGATATTAAAACATGGAATTTTATAGGCAGAAAAGGATTAAGACCAGGAAAACATCTGATTATTTATAAACCAGTAAATTCATCAAATTCTCAAACTACTGCAGTGCTTGCAGAAAAAAAAGAACAAGAAGTGAAATCATCTGCCAATACAGATTCATTGAATACTCATTCAAACTCTAACAATACTACTAATACAACATCAGAAAAATATCATGTTGTAAAAAAGGGAGAAACTATTTATTCTATTGCAAAAAAATATAATGTTGATGTAAAACAGTTTTGTGAATTAAATGCTATTCCACTAAATTACAAAGTAAAAATTGGAGAAAAACTGTTGATTCAAAAATAGTAAAAATGTCAAGATTAAAAATTGGAATTATTAATGGTCCTAACTTAAATATGCTTGGTGTAAGAGAACCTGCTATTTATGGAAACATTTCTTTTGAAGAATATCTAAAAGAATTAAAATCTCAATTTCCCAATATTGATATTCTTTATTATCAAAGTAATGTAGAAGGATTTATTATTGACAAACTGCAGGAATGGAGAACACAATTAGATGGACTTATTATTAACGCTGGGGCATATTCTCATACTTCTATTGCTATTGCAGATTGTCTTGCTTATATGAGTTTTCCAATTGTAGAAGTGCATATTTCCAATATTTTTGCTCGCGAAGAATTTCGCCATCTTTCTTATCTTTCTAAATATTGTAAAGCCATTATTTCTGGTATGGGTTTAAATGGTTATTCTTATGCTGTAGATTTTTTAATTAAATTAGAAAAGAAATAATTACATACATTTGTGTCCCAACAATGAAGAAAATTTTTATACATAATTTAGTAGTATTTTTCAGTTTAATTACTTTTGTTTTTTCTACTACCCATTTTTCTTTACACCAGTTAGAACATTTAAATGAAATAGTTTGTTTAAGTAAAGATGCTCACTATCATACTACTGAACACAACCATTTTTGTAAAGATTTAAGTTTCTTTGTTTTTAATGATTTATCAAACGATTCATATTCTATTGTAAAATATACATCAATATTTTTTCATTACCAAAAAGATTTAAATTATAGTTATTCATACAACTTTAGTTTAAATTCCCGGGGTCCTCCTTTTATCGTTGTTTAGTTAATTATCATTTTAATTTAATTTTTCTTAATTATCAATTAAAAGTTGAATAATATTTTTTTCAACTAATCTCACTTTAAATTCTTTAAATAATTTAAAACTTTAAAACTATGAAAAACACAAAACATATTTTTCAAATTCTGGTTTATGCATTATTCTGCATAAATACTTTGCTTTCACAAAATATCATTAAAGGGTATGTGAAAGATGAGAAAAATCAAACACTACCGGGTGTTGTAGTGTATATACCTTCTATCAACAAAAACACAATTACAAATGTAGATGGTTATTTTGAAATCAGCAATGTTAGAAATGGTTCATACATTGTAGAATTCAGATTATTAGGATACAAAACTATTTCTCAAAAAGTAAATGTTCAATCTAACGAAGTGAATTTGAATATTCAAATGCCTGTAAGTGCTCGTGAAATAGACGAAGTGGTTATTACAAGTGCCGCTGATGCATCAGAACAAAAAGACAATCCTTTGCCCATTAAATCTATTCAATTTTCTCAAATCAATGAAGATCCTTCTAACAACATCATTGAAGCAATCGGTAAAAAAGATAATGTGTGGGCATTGAGCACAGGACAAGGTATAGCAAAGCCCATCATTCGTGGACTAGGATATAACAGAACACTTGTATTAGTCAATGGTTTGCGTCAGGAAGGACAACAATGGGGCGATGAACACGGCGTTGAAATTGATCAATACAGTATTGAAAAGGCAGAAATCATCAAAGGTCCGGGTAGTATTTTGTTTGGTTCAGATGCATTAGCAGGTGTGGTGAATTTTATTCCATATAAAGTTTCTCAAGATGGATTTCATGGAAAATATCTTTGCTTGTATCAAAATAATAATAATATGATTGCTAATTCAGTGTTATTACAATATCGTAAAAATGATATTAGTTTTTACATACAGGGCACTCAAAAAGATGCGGGTAATTATTCTAATAAAATAGATGGTAAAGTTTTTAATACTGGATTTAATGAAAGAAACTTATCTGCAATGTTTCAAGTCAATAAAAATTGGGGATATACACAATTTTTTGCTTCTGCATTTCATCAAAAATTAAATATGCCCGAAGGCGACAGAGATAGTAGTGGCAGATTTTTGAAATTAGTAGCTATAAATGATAGTACTATTGGTGATGAACCTGTTAGCGATGATGATTTGAGTGGATACAAATTTTTTATTCCTTATCAAAAAATTAAACACTATCGTTTTCAAAACATCTCTGCATTTAATTTAAAGAATACTGATAAAATCATTACCAATATCGGCTATCAATACAATATCAGAGATGAATTTGGACCGGATAAACTCATTGAAAAACCAAGAGATGAAGAAGAAGAAAATCGTGGTGAATTAAGCGTGCACTTACATACAATTCCTTATCAATTGAGGTATATTAAAAATATAGATTCTTCGCAGTTTGTAAGTATTGGTAGTACGGGGATGTATCAAAAAAATATTAATTTAGGTGATGAGTTGTTGATACCTGATTATAATTTAATAGATGCAGGAGTGTTTGTATTTTATCAGAAATCTTTGAAAAATATAGTTTTTTCAGGTGGTGTTCGTTGGGATATAAGATCTATTAATAGTGCTGAAATGTATGTGGATTCTGCAGGAAAAAGAATTGAAGAAGGTTTTGTAATTCCTAATAATGCTAAATTAAAGTTTTCTGCATTTTCAAATAATTACAATAATTTCAGTGGCACAGCAGGAATGGTGTATAGCGGATGGAAAGATGTTTTATTAAAATTAAATATAGCAAGAGGGTTTAGAACACCCAACCCTGCTGAACTTTCATCTAATGGGGCTCACGAGGGAACAGTAAGATACGAATATGGAAATAACAAACTTAAACAAGAAGTATCATATCAGGCAGATTTAGGTTTTATACTCAATAAAGAACATATTTTGTTAGAAGTATCGCCATTTTTCAATTACATTCAAAATTATATTTTTTATCGCCGATTATCTTCGCAAATGGGCGGTGATTCTGTTATTGTAAAAGATGGAGAAAATTTGTGGGCATATAAATTTGATCAAACAAATGATGCTGTGATTTATGGTGGAGAATTGAATATAGATATACATCCGCACCCATTAGATTTTCTGCACTTTGAAAGTAATTTTTCTTACCTGCAGGGAAAATTTTTGAATGCAACAGATAGCACACAATACTTGCCATTCTTTCCACCAAGCAGATGGACAAATGGCATTCGTTTAGAATGGAATAATTTATCTTCTTCTATCAAAAGATTTTTTGTGAATGCAGAAGCAATGTATGTTTTTCCACAAAATAATTATTACAAAGCGTTTAATACAGAAACATACACACCAGATTACACACTAATCAATTTTTCTGCAGGTTTAGGATGGAAGTATTACAAGAATAACACAATGACTTTAATAGCAGGAGTGAATAACTTATTAGATGAAGCATACATGAGCCATTTAAACAGATTAAAGTATGTACGACCCAATCCATTGACAGGCAAAGGAATTTACAATATGGGCAGAAATATCTTTGTGAGATTGATAATTGATTTTTAATTTTTATTTTCTAATACCACGAATAGCACGAATTTTTAAGAATTATATCAAAACAAACTGATTTCCGAAAATTAGAACAATAATTTTTCTCTGATAATGTCTAAAAAGTTTAAATTTTGGTAAAAAATTGCAATTTACATTTTTACAACTCATACAATTTTTAAAACTATTTTTACAAATAAGATTCTTTCAATATGAAAATAATTTCTTATATTTGTAGAAAATTTTTATGAAAACAACATTGTTAAGAATAGGTTTGAGTTTATTAATAACTACTTATTCAATAGGGCAAAACTGGGAATGGATAAAAACAGCCGGTGGTGGAGGTCCTGATTTATTAGCTGGAGGCATTGCTGTAAATAAAAAAGGCGAGATTTTTATAGCAGGGCATGTGGTGATGGGATGTATTTATTCACCTAATTGTCTTGGTTACAGTGATATTTTTATTGCCAAATATGATAAAGATGGTAATTTTTTATGGGCAAAGAGAGCAGGCAGTGTTGATAATCAACCCTGGGTAGCCAATGATGCAGCAGATGGTATTGGATGTGATGAAGATGGTAATGCTTATTTAGTATGCGATATGAAAGGTCAATCTCCTACTTTTGATACCATTGTTTTTCCAAATGCTACAAGCAGCAAATTTTTCCTTGCTAAATATTCCCCTAATGGAAAATGCTTATGGGCAAGGTATACTTATGGTGCTTATGTATATTCAATTTCTGCAAGTAAAAATTCTGTCTTTGTATCTTCTGTTGGAAATATTGGTAATTTTTTTGTAAGGTATCGTTCTAAAGATGGTTCAGAACATTGGAAAAAATCAATCATTAATGGCTATGTTGTTAATTTTATAACTGATGGAAAAGATAATTGTTTTTTAAGTGGTGTATATAATGATAGCACTACCATTGATACAATAGTATTAAAAGGTGGATATACTTTTATTGCTAAATTAGATTCATCAGGTAATGTAGTATGGGCTAAAAATTCAACTGGTGGCTATCTTATCTTTGATAAAGGCAGTTTGTACAGTGTAGGAACATTTAAAAATACATTAAATATTTGTAATCAGCAATTGATAAGTTCCGGAAGTTATGATATATTATTATCAAGATATGATGAAAACGGAAATTGCAAATGGGTAAAAACAATTGGAGGAACGGGAAATGAAGTGCCTAAATCTTACAATAGTTTGAACAATAGTTTTGTAGGGTATGGAGGAGGGGTAATGATATTAGCTCGTTCCAATGCTTCTTATTCCTTGGAAACCTGTGAAGTAAATTTACCTGATTCAGGTGCATATATTTTAAAAATTGATTCCAATGGTATTTGCCAGAATGTTAAGATATTGCCTAATATCTTCAATAATGGCTGTATAGGAGCAGATACCTCTCAAAATGTTTATTTAGCAGGAGATTATTGGACACCTCTTGCCTTTGATAGTTTTACAATTACTCCCACCAGTAATCCTACCGATATTTTTATAGCCAAACTCAATACAAATGTAACAAATGTGCCAGAGCAAAATAATAAAAGCGGCTGGTTTTTCAATATCTATCCTAATCCATCTGATGGCACCTATCACTTAGATATTTCAGTTTCACTCTTACCTGCTCAGTTGGAAATTTATGATGCATTAGGTAAAAACATTTTTCACACAACCATTTCACAGGAAAATACTTTTCTAAATATACCTGAATTTGCAAAAGGGGTGTATTTATTCAAAGTTATTTCCTCAAATGGAAATACCTTTCAGCAAAAAATAATAAGGTAAGTTGTTACTATTCAGGTGTTCAAAATAGTTTATAAAAGATACATTTCTCGCAAAGCTCGCAAAGGATTAGAATGCTGACGCTTTCGGTCAGCATGCTGATATTTATCGTCAGCACGCAAAGCCCACAAAGAATATTTTTTAACTTTGCGTCTCTGCGCCTCTGCGGTTTAATTTTAAACTGAATGGTAACAAAAATTTTCACCTTCCTCCTTCGTAGAAGTTATTGTTGTTAGGGACAGTGGTTTTGATGTTTTCTAAAATTTCATCTATAGGTGTATCATAGCAAGCATTAGGTAAATTGATAGATAAGATGTATGACAGTGTAGGTGCTATTTGTGTAATACGATACAGGTCAGTACTTTCACTATGCTTTATTTTCCATCCATAAAATATAAGTGGGATGTGTGTATCATAATTATATGCACTGCCGTGAGTAGTGCCTTTATCACCATAATCCATATTTCCGGGATGCAGTACAAATATAATATCACCACTTAATGAAGGTGAATATCCATTTGCAACTAATCCATATAAAGACCTGTCTTTAAAATTACTTCTTACTAAATCTTCTTTCAAAAACACTTCTGCTATTTCAGGATATTGATAACAAAATGTTTGAATGGATTGTTTTAGTTTGGTAATGTCTATTTTTTTACTTTGAATTTTTTCAATATTCAAAAATATCTGTTCGTTATTCACTTCATATATTAAAGTTGAATCATTGTATTCTTGTTGAAGAAATTTCTTTAAATCTTGTTGTAATTTTGTTTCGCTAAAGTAATTGACGGGAAATTTATTGTCTTTCAGATATTGAGTATTGATAGCACCTGCATGATCTGCGGTGAGGAATAACAAATAATTATTTTTTCCAATATTTTTATCTAAAAAACTAATCAGATTATTCAAATCTCTGTCTAATCTATAATATGCATCTTCTAATTCTAATGCTTCTGTGCCGTAATAATGACCAATGTAATCGGTGCTTGAAAAACTAATACATAAAAAATCTGTTTGTGGATGTTGTCCTAATTTTTCATTGATGATACATTCTTTTGCAAGGTCAATGAGTATGCTGTTTCCATAAGGTGTGTATTTAAGAACATTGAATTTGTTGTTTTTTACATAATCAGAAAAATCATAAGGAAATTTTGGAGCGTGATTGCTTACAATAGATCTTTCATATTTGTTGCTATCTGGTAATGTGCTGATGTATTTTTCTTTTGGTAAAAGCAAATCCCAGTTTTTTTGAAGATATTGTTTTGGTAATTGCTGATTATTAAAGTTGATAATCCATTGAGGTAATTGCTGCAAATAAAATGTAGATGAAATGAAATTACCTGTTTCTTCATCCCACCAAAAAGCCGCATCTGCAAGATGTCCAGCAGGTAAAATAGCAGATCTGTCTTTTATAGAAATACCAATTACTTTACTTTTATCTTTGTAAAACAATTTAAGTTCATCTGTAATAGTTGATGACTTTAAATTTCTGGGAGACATTTTTCCATTTGCATTATTTGTGCCAACAGAATTAACTGATTCATCAGAAACACAGTAAACATCTTTCTTTTGAAACTTGTCAAACCAATCATTAGCAATAATGTTATGAAATCGTGGAGTAGTGCCTGTATAAATACTTGCGTGTCCGGGGGCTGTGTAAGTAGGGATATAATTGTAATGCACATTTTTCAAAAACACGCCTTCATTGATGAGTTTATTAAAACCACCTTTTGTAAAATTTTTTTGAAACTTAATGATGTAATCATATCGCATTTGATCTACAACTATACCAACTATTAATTTTGGAACATCACTTTTATTTTGTTGTGAAAAAACATAAGTGGAAATAAAAATTAAACAATAAAAAATTTTTTTCATAAATTTAAATTTGTGGCAAATATAAGTTTATCTCTAAAACATTACTGCATTATATTTTGATTAAATTTGAGCGATGGCAAAAAAACAAAGAGAAAAAATTTTAATAGGCAGATGCGAGTATATTGACTTGCCAGAGTTAGGTTTGTATAATGTAGAAGCAAAGATAGATACAGGGGCTTATACATCTGCATTGCATTGTGAATCAATAAAAGTAATCAATGGCAAATTATGTATTCAAATTTTTTCTTCGGATAAAGAAATTTGTTTTGACACATTTGAAAAAAAGAGTATTAAAAACACATCGGGAATAGCAGAGGAAAGATTTGTAATTAAAACAACAATTATTTTAGCCAATAGAAAAATAAAAATATCTTTATCTCTTACTAATCGTTCTGAAATGAAATATCCAGTGTTATTAGGCAGAAAAGCTATTAAAGGAAAATTTATTGTAGATGTAGAAAAGAAATTTTTATGGTGAATTTTTAATAAGAAAACTTTTCGTTTTTCATTATTATTCTTCCACTCCTAATTTTTTTTACCGCAAAGACGCTAAGACGCAGAGATTAATGAGTTTTGAGCGTTTAGTTTTTAGTTATCCTTTTAATAAAAAAATTGAGCATTGAACATTGAGCATTGAATATTGAACATTGAGGATTTTATAAAATAATTAAAACCTATAAAAAATGTAATTACCAACTTCATTTCATCACAGTTCTAAAATCTTCGTCATCTAAAATTGATAAATAACTTTTGTATCGGCTATATGAAATTTCTTTATTTTCAAGGGCTTCTAAAACTTTACATCCAGGTTCATTTAAGTGGAGGCAATTATTAAATTTACATTGACCTAAAAATTTTCTCATTTCTGGAAAGTAGTGGCTTATTTCATATTTATCCATATTAACTATACCAAACTCTTTAATACCGGGTGTATCAATCACAAATCCACCAAATGAGAGTGGCAGCAATTCTGCATAAGTTGTAGTGTGTTTGCCTTTCAGATGTTTGTATGAAACTTTTCCAACTTTTAACTTCAAATCAGGTTGAATGGCATTAATTATTGATGATTTGCCAACGCCTGAATGTCCTGAAATTAAAGATATTTTATTCTTTAATAATTGTTTAAATGATTCTAAGCTTTCAGGATGTTTGATAGATGTGAATAATACAGTGTAACCAATGTTTTTGTAAATATCGGCTAATTCTTGCTGATACTTTAATGCTTGATCGTCATCTTCAATCAAATCAATTTTATGAAAAACAATAGCAGCAGGAATTGAATATGCTTCGGCTGTTACTAAAAATCTATCAATAAATCCAGTGCTTGTTGCAGGAACAGCTATGCTTGCCATAATAATGGCTAAATCAATGTTTGCTGCAATAATATGTGTGAGTTTGCTTTGATTAGTGGCTTTGCGAATGATATAATTTTTTCTTTGCAACACATCATCTATTGCCCATCCATTTTCGGTTTGAATTAATTTTACATAATCGCCAACTACAACAGGATTAGTGCTTTTGAAATTTTCTAATCTCAATTTTCCACGCAATACTGCATCTACAACTTTTGTTTCAGAAAAAACTTGAGATAATGGATTATTAATTTTTTCATCATCAAACAGCCAAACTTTGTAATGACTTCCTGTGCTTTTAAGAACAAGACCTTTCATTTGAAATTATTAATTTGTTTTATGGGCAGATGGAATTCCATGATTGCAAACTTTTGAAGAAATATATTCATCTTTGTGCTTGGTCGCAATGATTTTTGTTTCATTGATGTTTACACTTTAATCATATTTGTATTTGATAAACCATTTGTCATTAAGCGTAATACCGATATTTATCTTAAATATATTTTCCCGCAATGGAAAATCTTTATTACCTTTTATGAGATACTGTGCTGAAATATGCATTGCAGAAAACGCTCTGTATAAGCCCATAGGCAAACTAATTCCTGCAGATATTGAAAACAAAGGAACGGGCTTCCCTTTATATTCCTGATATCCGCTGGTGTATCCAATGCCCATTCTATAAATTACTTTATCAAAATAATTTCCTTTACCAGTAGCAAATCTATCCGGTTGATAAAAGCCGCCGATATTGATTTCAAAATTATCAGTAACATTTGTGGCAATTTTATCTAAACGAAAATTTTTCCAGTTTGTATAATGAGCGTCAATATTAAGCCCTGCTTTATTAGTAATTATATATGAAACACCAGTTCCAACGCTTGTTGGTAATTTTAATTTTCCAATTTCATTTTCAGAATATAAAACAGTATCAACAATATATTTTTCACCAAAATAATTATATGAAAAATTGTAAGCAAGATAATCGTTAATGACTTTTAATTGTGAAGGATTTGAAAAATTTAAACCAAAGTGTAATGATTTAGTTTTATCAGCATTTAAGGTTACAAAAGTTTGAATGCCAATATCAGCAGAAACACCATTTATTCTGTATCTGCGGTCATTTACAAAATTGTAATATGTGGTATTGCTTGGGTAATTGACAGTGGCAGTTTGTCCAAGTTCACCAAAAATATAATGCACATTAGCACCAATGGATGTGTGTGATAAAATTTCTTTTACAAGGGTAGAATTTGTATCAAGTTGTTTAAAGTATTTTGAAAGAGAAAAACCATAAGCGGCAAAAACTTTGTTTAATCCGCCTGAACCGTCATAAACATAATTCACATTTCCAATGTTGTTGACAAATTCGTTTTGATTTATTTTATATCCCACAAAAGAGTAGGGTAGTAAGCCAAAGCAAAATCCAGAATGTCTTTTTATAGGAAAGCCAATAACTAATGAATTAAAATTTATTGATTTATATTTGACTTTGTAATTTTGTTGATTGATGATGTTTGTGTTGTAATAATTAACGCCAGCTTCTATAACAGTAAGTCGTATTGATGATAAAGATGCAGGGTTCAAAAGATTGATGAACATTGGTGCAGTTGTATCTACAGGAAGAGCAATACCGCTGTTATTCATTGCTTTTTGATATGCTAAAGAATTTTCTTGAATGTCGCCAATGCCGTATCTTGAAAATGGCGTGTATGTATTAAATTGAGCGAATGTAGAAGTGAATAAACTTATTAGCAACAGAATTAAACTAAAAATTTTATTTTTGATATTCCAGTATTTCATTTAAACCGTTTAATATTAAATAAGGGCGTAAAAATACTTTTCTTTCTAATAGTTTTTCAAAAAAGTTTGCATCCCCACCTGTAATAACAATTTTTATATTATCAGAATATCTTTTAGAAACCTCAGAAATGAAATAATTGATTTCGGAAACACATCCTAAAATAACTCCAGAATGTAAATTGTCATTTGTGTTTTTTCCAATAATAGCAGGCAATTCAGAAGGAATTGAGTTTTCCAAATTGGGTAATTTTCCTGTAAAATGATGTAAAGATTTGTATCTAATTTTTAATCCCGGCGAAATAGCGCCGCCACAAAATGTTTTTTGATGAATAACATTATATTTAATGCAAGTTCCAAAATCTATATTAAGAATAGTGTCATTAGAAAATTCTGCAATCACTCCAGAAGCCGCGGCAATTCTATCACTGCCAATTGTATCACTTTCATAATCAATATCAAAAAATAGAGGTAATTTTTTTGAAAGATAATAAATTGGAACAGAAGGAATAATTTTAGTGAGATAGTTAGTTAGTTCAATATTGCTGACATTGCTGATAATGATTTTTTTAATTTGCAGGATGATATTTTTGAGTTCAGAGTTTTGAATAAGTTCATTAATAGAATTAAAGACAAAAAAATGTTGAATATGTTTGTTTTCAAAAACAGCAACTTTAGTTCGGGTATTTCCAATATCAATAACTAAATTCATAGTGCGAATTGAGAATGCAAATGTAAAGAAATAAAGGGTGAGGATAAAAAAACTAATAATTAGTTAGAAATGATAAATAATATTTTTTAGGGGAGAGTAAAACAAACAAAAGTGGCACGGGAGGGAATCGAACCCCCGACACAAGGATTTTCAGTCCTCTGCTCTACCATCTGAGCTACCGCGCCATTTATCAAAGTACTTTTAATTTTCGGGTGCAATTATACAAAATAAATTATGAATAATGCAAATTTAAAATAATGATCAATCTAAATATCTTTTTAATTAAAACAATTCTACTTCTTATTCTTTTTAATCAAAGACATTAAATATTGTCCGTATCCGCTTTTCATTAATGGTTGGGCAATTTTTTCTAATTGTTCCTCATTAATATACCCCATATTATAGGCCACTTCTTCTATACATCCAATTTTTAAACCTTGTCTTTCTTCAATTGTTTGCACAAATAATCCTGCTTGCATTAATGATGTGAATGTGCCAGTATCTAACCATGCTGTACCCCTTTCCATTACTTTCACTTTTAGTTTGCCTCGCTTTAAGTATTCTTTATTAACATCGGTAATTTCATATTCACCTCTTGCAGAAGGTTTAAGATTTTTAGCAATTTCTATTACATCATTATCATAAAAATATAAACCAGGAACGGCATAATTAGATTTTGGTTGTTTGGGTTTTTCTTCAATTGAAATTACATTGAAATGTTCATCAAATTCTACTACACCGTACCTTTCAGGATCGCTTACATGGTATGCAAAAATTATTCCGCCATCAGGATTATTACACTGCTGTAACATTCTTCCAAATCCAGTACCATAAAAGATATTATCACCTAAAATCAAAGCGACTTTATCTTTTCCAATAAAATGTTCTCCAATAGTAAATGCTTGTGCTAAACCTTCTGGTTTTTCTTGAATAGCATAAGAAAATTGACATCCTAAATTTTTTCCGTCTCCTAATAGTTTTTGAAACAAAGGCATATCGTGAGGTGTAGAAATAATCAAAATGTCTCTAATGCCCGCCATCATTAAAGCAGATAATGGATAATAAATCATTGGCTTATCATATACAGGTATAATTTGTTTGCTAATAGCCAGTGTAATAGGGTGTAATCTTGTACCAGAACCACCTGCTAAAATTATTCCTTTCATAGTTTTTTTGTGCTAATATACAGACAGAAATTTTATTTGTAAAAATAAATTTTGTATAATTGCCAACCTATGAAAAAGTACTTAAGTTTTCTATTAATTTATTCTTTTGTATCTATTTCACAAAATAATGAAAAGGTTATACAATACATTAAAAATTACTCACATTTTGCAGTGATTGAAATGTATAAGTATAAAATACCTGCAAGTATCACACTTGCTCAGGCAATTATTGAAAGTGGTGCAGGAACCAGTGAATTAGCCATCAATGCTAATAATCATTTTGGAATAAAGTGTCATGCAGATTGGGAAGGCATGAATTATATTCAGGATGATGATGAAACTACAGAATGTTTTAGAAAATATTTTTCAGTAGAAGAATCATACAGAGATCATAGTTTGTTTATTGTAAGTCGTCCAAGATATAATGAGCTTTTTAATTTGCCGATATATGATTACAAAGCATGGTGCTATGGTTTAAAAAATTGTGGGTATGCAACACAGCCCGAATACCCGGAGAAATTGATTAAGATTATTGAACAATATCAATTATACAAATTAGATCACTTGTGGATTTATGATACAGAAGAAGAAGCATTGAGCAATTTACCAATGCAATTAAATAATTTATATTTGAAAAAGGGGTAAAAATTATTACTCATGATAGTTTCTGTTATTATTACAACATACAATTATGCACATTTTGTTGAAAGGTGTATTAGAAGTGTATCAGATCAATCATTGAGTAAAGATTTGTATGAAATAATTATTGTGAACGATGCCAGCACAGATTATACAAAAGACGTATTGGAAAATTACACGGATGTTGCAAGGATATTCAATTTAGAAAAAAATGTTGGATTAGCTGCTGCCAGAAATTTTGGTATAAAAAAGGCACGAGGACAATTTGTGGTATTTATAGATGCTGATGATTACATTCAAAAAGATATGTTATTAGTTCAAAAAACATTTTTGACAGAAAATAATAAATTAGATGCAGTTTCGGTAGATTACTATTTGGTAGATGAAAGAGGTACTCATATAGAGCATGTCAGTGCAGAGGAAAAACCTATTGCGTGTGGAATAATGTTTCGTAAAGATTTATTATACGATGTTGGTCTTTACGACGAAAATTTTAGAGCAAGAGAAGACGAAGATCTAAGAATAAGATTTTTACAGAAGTATAAAATTTTTAATATTCCTTTGCCACTATATAGATACAGAAGGCACAATAATAATTTAACTAATGATGAGAATAAGATGAAAAAATATAAGAAATATTTAAAGAAAAAACATAAAAATTTATGAGAGTTTATTTAAGAGAACTTACTTTTGATGATGTTAATGAAGAATATTTATCATGGTTTAAAGATAATGAAGTTACAAGTTTTTTAGAAGTAGATGGAAAAAGTTTAACAAAGAAGATTGTAGAGGAATATATTGATGAAGGTAGAAAAACAGGAACGTATTATATGTATGCGATTTGTTATAAGGATAATGATAAACATATTGGTAATCTTAAAATTGGACCAATTAATAAAAAGCACCTTGTTTCTGATTTGGTTTGTGTAATTGGTGATAAAAAATATTGGGGAAAGGGGTTAGCAACAGAAGCTATATCATTAGGCAATAAACTTGCATTTGAGAAATACGGAATTAGAAAATTACATGGACAAATTTATGCTGACAATATAGGTAGCATTAAAGCATATTGTAAAGCAGGATGGATAATTGAAGGTGTTATTAAAGGAAGATATTTAGTAAATGGAAAACCAATGGATCAAATATTAGTCAGTTGTAATAATCCAAAGTTTTTTAATCCAAGTGACCAAGATAATTATAATGTAGAAAAATTAAAAGAATGGATTGAATTTCGTTCTAAATTTATCAACTCATGATATTATGTATTATCCAAGCCCGAATGGGTTCTACCAGATTATCCGGAAAAGTATTATTACCAATTATAGATAATATACCATCATTGTATTTACAATACGAAAGAATTTCTCCTACTCAAAAAGCTAATAAAATAATTGTAGCAACTTCTAATTTACCTCAAGATGATATAATAGAAACTATGTGTTCAAAATGGCAGATTCCTGTTTTCCGTGGTGATGAACAAAATGTTTTGCAGAGATTTTATGAAGCCGCTGTATTGTATCAGGCAGATGTTATAGTTAGAATTACAGCAGATTGCCCCCTTCATCACTATAAAGTAATTGACTGGTGCATTGAACAATTTGAACAAAATAATGCGGATTATTTTTCTAACTCAAATGAGCCGCCAGTTTTAGAAGATGGCTGGGATACAGAAGTATTTGCTTTTAATGCATTAGAAACAGCATTTAAAGAAGCACAAAAGAACTATGAAAAAGAACATGTAACGCCATATATAAAGCATTCGGGTAAATTCAAGTGTGTTTTCAAAAAATATATTTCATCTAATAATCATTCTTATAAATTATCTTTAGATAATGAAAATGATTATAAGCTCATTCAAACTATTTTTAAACACTTTTTTCCAAATATCTTTTTTGAAGTGGAAGAAGTAATTCAACTTTTAGAAATGAACCCACAATTGTTAGAAATAAATAAAGAAAGTATTATAAACGAAGGATATTTAAAAAGTTTAAAATCTGAAAAAAATAAATAGCTTTTTTAAAAATCAAAAAGCCCCTTGTTTAATAGGGGCTTTAATACTTTTCTTCCTAATGATTCAGAAATTTATTCTGCTGATGGCGTAGAATTTTCCTGACGCCCTCTTGCTTGTGATACAATGAGAGGTCTTTCAAAGTGTACATATCCGTTCAATGCTTCAATGGCTCTTTGTGCTTCTTCATCATTGGGCATTTCTACGAATCCGTAACCTTTACTTCTTTGAGTATCTCGGTCTTTCACGATTTTTACTCTTTCTACAACTCCATATTGAGAAAATAAATCTCTCAAGGAATTTTCTCTTACTTTAAAGCTAATGTTGCTTACAAAAATGTTCATAGTTCTTATTTTTTGCAAATATACAGAAAGTATTTTAATCTAAACAAAAAATTTTTTAATTTGTTAAAAAACTAAATTTATCTATACAAAATTTTCTATTGAATAGTTTTAAAAATTTCCACAGAATTTGAATAAGTAGCCCTTGCTATTTCTTCAATAGTTATATTTTTAATTTCGGCTAATTTTTCTGCTACATAATAAAGATAGGCAGGTTCATTTCTTTTACCACGATAAGGGACTGGTGCTAAATAAGGAGCGTCTGTTTCAAGTACTAAATGTTTTATATCAATAAAATGTAGAACATCGGGTAATGTTGATTTTTTGTATGTCAGAACTCCACCAATACCCAGTTTGAAACGATTGTATGAAAGTATTTTTTGTGCTTGTTCAAGGGTACCAGTAAAACAATGAAAAATCCCAAAAGGAATTTCCTGCATTTTATCTAATACTTCAAATATCTCATCAAATGCTTCTCTGCAATGAATAGACACAGAATAGTTGAATTGTACTGCCCATTCTAATTGCTTTTGAAAAACAAATTTTTGTTCATTTAGAAATGTTTTATCCCAGTATAAATCTATTCCGATTTCACCAATACCTGCAAATTTTCTTTTAGGTAGTTCTTGATAAACAATTTCTAATTCCTGCTGATAATTTTCTTTGACACTTGTAGGATGTAAGCCCATCATAGGGAAACAAATATCAGAAAAATTTTTTTCTGTACTATATAATCTTTCAATAGTTGAACTGTCTATATTTGGTAATAAAATTTTTGAAATACCTGCTTTTTGAGCTCTGTCTATGCATTCTGTTCTATCTTCGTCAAATTCTTCTGAAAATAAATGACAATGAGTATCAATAAACATAAATAAATAAAATTACTTAATTAAAAATTAAATGTAGAAATATACAGCACCCTAATTTGGATTAAAGAAATAAAACAAAACTTAGTGCAAGCCCAATACTCCTTTTAGTTTAGAGATTTGATTATTCCACCACAATTTATTGCTTTCTAATTCCTCATCAGATGAAAAATCTGTGATATATAAAACAACATCGCCTGTTATTAAGTTTTTATGAATGGCGAATTCAAAATAACTACCATCATTTTTTTCAACCCAATGGAAGCGAACAAGTTGATTTCTTTCTTGTTTAACTAATCTTGCCTGACTTGGAACGCCATTCCAAACAAAAGTATAAATTCCATTTCTGATATTTACATCATCACAAAACCACTCTGTAAGTTCAATAGGGTCAGTTAAAAATTTATACAATAATTCAGGTGAAACACGAAATACAAATTCAAGAGTGTATTTGCCTGGTGGTTCTGGTAAATCATCGGTAGTTTGCGAATAAACAGATGATAAATCTGTAGGTAAATTGTCGCTAAACCCCGTATTTTCTGAGGAAGTATTTAATGATTGTGGTAAAAATTTTTCTTCTTTTGTTTCTTCTAATACTTTTTCAATAGTAATTTGTTCAATATATTGTTTTTTAGGTGTATGCTTGGCGGCATCGGCTTTGGTTAATTTAGGTTTTCCAGTTATAGTTTTGCTTTCTTTTTTGACTTTTGTTGTTGAAGAAATTTCTTTTTTTGCAGAAGATGGAGTAGTTTTTAATTTTGTATTTTTAGATTTGAGTTTGGGGCTAATGGTTTTTGATGTTATTTTTGTTGATTTGGATTTTGTTGTTTTTTTAGGTTTAGGTTTTACAACTTTCTTTGAACTAAGTTTTTTAGTTGGCTTACTGATTTTTTTCTTCAAATTCTTTTTAGGACTTACTTTTTTGCTAAGCTTTTTGGTAGCGGCTTTTTTAATTGTTTTTGTTGAAGATTTTTTTGGAGAAGATGTTTTCTTCTTGGTAATTTTTTTGGATGGTTTTGGCTTTGTGGTCTTTTTCTTTAATGACAAAGATTTACTTTTAGTTGATTTTTTGGAGGTTTTCTTTTCGGATTTTTTTATTTTCTTTTTAGCCGCCATAAAAAATTTTTGGCAAAATATACTTATGAAAACTCTATTTTGTGCTACGAAATATGGAATTTAACATTATTTAACTTTTCATTATAGTTTTTTGTGCTAAAAATTTTCCCGTAATACTTTTTTCACATTCTACTAAATCGTCTACTGTTCCTTGAAACACTAAATATCCGCCATTTTTACCACCTTCTGGTCCAAGGTCTATTACCCAGTCTGCATTTTTAATAATATCTTGCTGATGTTCTATTATGATAATAGTATGCCCTTTCATTATCAACTGTTGTAATGCTATCATTAACACTTCAATATCATAAAAATGTAATCCCGTAGAAGGTTCATCTAAAATAAATAAAGATGGTTCTGCTTTTTCTTGTTGTAAAAAGGTAGCAATTTTTAATCTTTGTAATTCACCACCACTCATTTTAGAAGTACTTTGTCCTAATGGTACATATCCTAATCCAACTGACTTCAATATCTCAAGATTTTTGATGAGTTCTTTTTTTATATTTAAATGTGTTGTTTCTTTATTAAATAAATCGTATGCTTCATCAATGCTCATTTCCAAGACATCACTGATATTTTTATCAAAAAATTTTACCTGTAATACTTCATTTTTGAATCTTTTTCCTTTACACTCATCGCAGGTCATTTCTATATCCGCCATAAATTGCATAGGTATTCGGATGATTCCTTCACCTGCACATTTTGGGCATCTTCCACCATCAACATTAAAAGAAAAATAACTTTCTGATACTGAAATGCCTTGTAATTTTGCATAAATTCCAAATAATTTTCTGATGTAATCATAAGTACCTGTGTATGTAGCACAATTACTACGAGTAGAGGTGCTAACTGAATTTTGATTGATATAATTTACAAATCTTATTCTATCAATTGCACCTGAAATTTTTGATGATGTATGTTTGCTAATCACTACATTTTCTATTTCAGGTAAAAGTTCTTCTTCTACAAGAGAAGATTTTCCTGACCCAGATACACCAGTAATGCAGGTAATGGCATTAAATGGAAATTGAATATCTATTCCCTTAAGATTATTAGCACGGGCATTTTTGAAATAAATAAAATCAAATTGAGTTTTTTTGAATGTGTTGGTAAAAACATTTTTTTTGCCAAATAAATAATCTGCTGTAAGAGAATTAGACGCATTTTTCATTTCTTCATATGTTCCCTGAAATACCACTTCGCCACCGTTTTTTCCTGCCCGGGGTCCCATATCTATAATTAAATCAGCATTTTTCATTACTTCTTCATCGTGTTCAACTACTACCACAGTATTTCCATTATCTCGTAATTTTTTTAATGCTTTAATGAGCCGATGCGTGTCTCTTGGATGCAATCCAGTAGTAGGTTCATCTAAAATATAGATACTTCCTACTAAACTGCTTCCAATAGCAGTAGTTAGATAAACTCTTTGTGATTCACCGCCACTTAATGTTCTGATTTCACGATTTAAGGTAAGATAAGGTAATCCTACATCACACAAAAACTGTAAGCGAGTAATTATTTCGTTTAATAATTTTTGCACAGCGTCTCTATGAGGAATTTTTTCTGATAGTTCATTTTGAAAGTAATTCAGCAGTTCATCAATAGGCGTTTCTACAAAATCTGCAATTGTTTTTCCCAATACTTTTATATACAGTGCTTCTTTTCTCAATCTTGAACCTTTACAATCATTACATTTAATATGTGATTTTAATTTTTCTACATTGTTGTAATAAGTATAATATAAAAATGATAATTTTTCATTTTCTTTTAGAATTTTATACACACCTTTTGTTCTTCCTTTTCCAAACCATAAAATTTGCTTTTCTTCTTCTGTAAGATGTTCAATTTGTTTATCTACTATATCAGGATAATTATGTTCAATAAATTTTACATCTTCTTTATTAAAAATTGTTTTTTTGCTTAAAGTTTGATTTACTTTTAAAGAAGGATTTGTAAATACTTTATCAAAATCATAATCCCAAACTCTTCCTGTACCTTTGCAGGTTTGACAAATGCCATAAGGATTATTAAAGGCAAATAATTGCGGACTTGGCTCTTCAAAGCTTATTCCATCTGCTTCTAAAACATTTGTAAATTTATGAAAGTGCCAATTGTTTTCTTTTTGTGTGATGACATAACAAATCCCATTGCTTTGATGATAGGCAGTTTCAACACTATCTGTAATTCTTGAAATTAAATCTTCATCTATATTTTCAATATTTATTCTATCAATAATTAAAAAACAATGGTCAATTTTTTTAGGCAATTGATTAACAATATCATTTATTTTAAAAATTTCCTGATTGATTAAAACTCTTGAAAAACCCGATTCTGAAAGTGATGATAGTGTTTCAGATAATTTATTATGCACTTCAATTTTAATGCCGATGAATATATTCAAATCTTTTTCTAACTTTAAAATAAACTCTACAACATCTTGTGGGAAATGCCTTTTGATTTCTTGTCCTGTAACAGGATGATAAATACTTCCAATTCTTGCAAATAATACTCTCAAATAATCGTAAATTTCTGTAGCGGTGCCAACTGTGCTTCTTGGATTGTTAGTGCTTACTTTTTGTTCTAATGCAATGCAGGGCGATAGTCCTTTAATATAATCCACGGGTGGTTTAGGTAATCTTTCAACAAATTGACGAGCATAAGAAGACAAACTTTCAATATACCGCCTGTGGCCTTCAGCATACAGGGTATCATAGGCAAGTGAAGTTTTTCCTGAACCTGATAAACCTGTAATTACGACTAATTTTTTATGAGGGATTTTTACATCAATGCCTTTTAGGTTGTGGGTTTGGGCATTTTTTATGATGATGTAATTTTGAGTAGCCATTAAGAAAAAATTTAATTTGCAAAGTTACATTTAAATAATTTATCAATATTTGAAAATTTTTCAATACATTTATGGCAGAATGAAAGTTTCAAATTTTAATACATTCCAATTTAAGTGTATAATTTTGTTTCTGATATTTATCAGTTTAAATATTTTTTCACAAAATTTTAGTTATAAAAAATTTACTACATCAGATGGTTTGATGAGCAATCAAATTGAAAATATATTTATTGATAGTAAAGGAATGTTGTGGATTGGAAATGGTAATGGTATAACAAGATTTAAAGGAAAAACTTTTTCTAACTATGTCAATGATTCCATTATTGCACCTATTAGTACTACAAGTTCATTTAGAATTTCAGAATTAAATGATGGAAATATCTATTATTCAATTAAATATGGGTTTGCAAAAACATCTAAAAAGAAAAAACATTATTTAGATATTTATTTATCTGATACGCTTTCTTTAAAAGATGAAGAAGGGGTTATTGATAAAAATGGTATTCATTATTTTAAGAGTGGTTATATTCAACTTGATGTCAAAAATAATAAAGTTATCAGCCACCATCATTCAACTTACCCTGATGGTTATTCTTTTCCTTCAAATTTATTAGTATCAAATCATGGCAATGTTTTTTATTCTTTTTACAATAAAGATAAAGATGTAAGAACATTATTTCTGTATTCAAATAATGAATTCAGAAAAGTTTGTGATGACATTACATTTATTATGGCTGGGATATTTGAAAGTGAAAGATATTATTTCATCATCCCAGAAGATTTTAATCAATCAAATCCGATTATTTTAATCAACAAAAACAACTTAACTAAAACATTTATATTTAAAAATAAAGAGTTACCAAATATAACTTTGTTGGGTAATGGGGCTATTTTTAATGATAATTTTTTTTTCCCTTCATTAGAAGGATTTTTAATTATTTCACTTTCTAAAAAACAAACCTTTGTAAAAGATGAGTTTACCGAAAAGGTTAAAAATAAAGACGAACGATTTTATGAATCATTGTATTCACCAGTTTATTTTTATTCTAATTATTTAATAAATGGTTATCGTTTGCTCAATCTTGTAAATTTCAATGTTTATATTCCAGATGGTCTGAAAGAAGAAATTAAAAGTGAAAATTTTATTCGTAAAGCTATTCCTGATAAAGAAGGAAATATATGGTATGCCACATATAATGGGTTGTTTCAGTTATTTCAATTACCTTATGTATTCGTATTTAATATTACAGAAGATAGAATTGCAGAAATTAATGAATTAATTGAAAAAAATAGGTTTAAATGTGTTCAGAAGTTTGATGGAATTGATTATTGTCTGAATAATGACTCTGAAAATATTCAAATTCTCATTCCAGAAGTAAAAGATAAATTTTACAAATTTTCATTATCAACTAAAAGTATATCACCAATATATGTAGAAGGGATTCAATCACCAATATTAAAAGAAAGGTTGTATCCTTTGATGTCTTACAAAAAATTGATTATTTGTCAGGAATACACAAGGGGACTTGTTATTTATCGCTTAAATAATTCATTAGATACTGCTTATTACAACTTGTTTAGTTATTCAAATGGATTGCTTTCAAATTATGTAGAAAATGTTTTTGTAGATAAAAATGAAAATATCTGGATAATAACATGGGATGGGATTCAGGTAATAGGATATCAGGATTTGCTTAATAATAATTATGACAAAGCCATCAGATACTCACAAAGTTTTAAGTTAGATATGATTCCATATAAAATTAAAGACGATATTTATTTTGCAGATGGAACAAAATTGTATAAAATTTCTACATCTCAAAAAATATTTAATAACACACCTCCAGAAATTATAATTGAAACTATTTCATACACAAAAGACAAAAAAACAAATGAATTAATTTTCAAGCAAGATAGCACTTATATTTTACCTTACAATTTTGATGAATTAAAAATAGATTTCTTTGGAGTTTGCTTATCCGATGGTTTTAAAGTAAAATACAAATACATAATTGATAATAAAGAGCATTATTTAAATGAAGGAAATATTGTAATAAATGATTTATCAGTAGGCACACACACTTTAGTAATTTATGCTGCCAATAAATTTAATGTTTGGACGCCTATTCCTAAAAAAATTTACTTTGAAATACCTCCACCAATATGGGAAAGATGGTGGTTTAGAGTGATTAGTTTAATTGTTATTCTTGGAATCATTATTTTAATTGTCAATAAAAGAGAATACGTTTTGAAAAAAAGACAAGTAGAATTAGAAAATTTAGTAAGTATTCGCACAAAAGAATTATCTGAACAAAATCAATTAATTGAACAAAAAAAATCAGAAATTTTAGATAGTATTCATTATACAGAACGGCTTCAAAAATCATCTATACCTTCTGAAAATGAATTAAAAAAGATATTTCCAAAATCCTTTATTCTTTATCAACCAAAAGATATAATTTCAGGAGATTTTTATTTTTCAAATTTAATCAAAACAAATAATGGAGAAATTTTACACAGCATTTGTGTTGGAGATTGTACAGGACACGGTGTTCCAGGTGCATTTATGAGTATTTTGGTGTTGGCTTATATTAAACAATCTATGAATGAAAAAGATGTCAATTCACCAGCAGATGCTCTTGAATTTATTTCCAAAAAAATTCAAAAGGTTTTAGAATATAATAATCAACAAGATGAAGTAAAAGACAGTGCTGATATGGTCTTTGCAGTGATTAATAATAAAACAAACACTCTATGGTGTGTATGTGCAAATAATCCAGTTTATTTAGTTAGAAACAATGAATTGATTGAAATTCCTGCTCAAAAGAGAACAGTAGGTTATAGTGATAATATGGAACCATTTATCAATCAAACATTTGAGTTAAAGAGAGGTGATATGATATATTTATTTTCAGATGGTTATTCAGATCAGTTTGGCGGTTTAAATAAAAATTCCAAATCAAATCAAAAAGATAAAAAATTCACCAAAAAAAGATTCAAACAAACTCTTCTGAATATATCAAAATTACCTATTGAACAACAAAAGGAAATGTTATTAAAAATACATTTAGAATGGAAAGGAAATGTTGATCAGACAGATGATATTTGTATAGTTGGAATTGAGTATGTATAGTCAAGTTCATCAAGTAATTAATAATTAACTAAAATTCTACTATATTTGTGGCAACTCATATTTTATGGTTAGTCAACAAAAATTCATTACAAATTTTATTAAATCTAATGAGTATCGCCAAAAAATTCATAATCTTATTCCTGGTGGTGCTCATACATATTCAAAAGGCGATGATCAGTTTCCATTGCTTTCTCCTGCGGCAATTACTCATGGAAAGGGTTCGCATGTATGGGATGTTGATGGAAATGAATATATTGAATGTTTAGGAGGTTTAGCATCTATTAGTTTGGGGCATGCTTATGAACCGGTTGTAAATCGTGTTATTCAGGAATTATGGAAAGGGAATAATTTTTCACGTCCATCTGTTATTGAAATGGAGATGGCAGAAAAATTTTTATCTCTCTTGCCAGGTCATGATATGATTAAGTTTGCCAAAAATGGTTCTACGGTTACTACCGCTGCTGTAAAGTTAGCAAGAGCATATACTGGAAGAAAATTAATTGCCCGTGCGGCAGAACATCCTTTTTTCTCATACGATGATTGGTTTATAGGAAGTACAGATGTAAAAAGTGGTATCCCTGATGAAATTCAATCTCTGACAGTTACTTTTAAAGCAGACGATTTAAACTCATTAAAATCTCTTTTTGAAAAATATCCTGATCAAATTGCTTGTGTCATTGCAGAACCTGAAAAATTTAATCCTGTTACATCTGAATATTTGAAGCAAGCCATTGATTTTGTTCATAGTCGGGGCGCAGTGTGGATTATGGATGAAATGATCACAGGATATCGTTCGCACTTTCCGGGTTCTATGGTAAAATTTGGTGTAGTGCCAGATCTTGCTACATGGGGAAAAGGAATTGCCAATGGCTTTTCTTTTTGTTGTCTTACAGGAAAAAAAGAAATTATGGAATTAGGAGGTATTCGTAATAAAGGCAAAGAAAAATTATTTTTAATAAGCACCACACACGGTGGAGAAACATGTAGTATTGCTGCTGCACTTGCTACTATGGAAGAATTTGAAAAATATAATGTTATTGAACATAATCATTCTCTTGGAAAAAAATATATGATTGAAGCACAAAAAATAATTGATAAATATCAATTGAATTCTCATATCAAATTGATGCAATTTCCATGGCATGCTTCATTAGGATATTTTGATAAAGATGGAAACAATTCGTGGGAATTGAGAACATTATTTCATCAAGAAATGATTAAAAGAGGTATTTTATTTCAGGGTATTTTTTGTCCGCATTTTTCACATACCGAAAAAGATTTAGAACAAATTCTTAATGCCTTTGATGATTCTTGTGTTGTATTTAAAAAAGCTTTAGAAGAAGGAATAGAAAAATATCTTGTAGGAGAACCAATTAAACCTGTTTTTAGAAAATATATTTAATTTTGAAACTATGTCGATATTAAGAACAACAGATGCTTCAAAAATTGATTTCAAAGAAAAGTTTAGTTTAAAAGACAAAGTAATTATTATCAGTGGAGCATGTGGATTGATAGGTAGAGCATTTTCAGAAGCAGTAGCACAATTTGGTGGAAATGTTATAGTAGCAGATATTCCATCATCTCAACCTAAAAAATTTGCAGAAGAACTACAAAAAAGAAATAATGTAAAGTGTTTAGGTGTAGAAGTAGAAGTTGAAAAAAAGTCGTCAGTAATAAATTTAAAGTATGTTGTATTAGAATCATTTGGAAAAATTGATGGACTTGTGGCGGCTCATCAAAATAAATCTCATTTGAAATTTGAACCATTTGAAAATGTATGTGAAGAGAATTGGGATAAAGTTATTGAAGTTAATTTAAAAGGAACATTTTTATTATGTCAAGTTATTGGAAGTTATATGGCTGAACAAGGCAGTGGATCTATTGTAACTATGCCATCAACTTATAGCGTTGTTGCACCTAATCAAAACTTATATGAAGGCACATCCCTTGGATGCCCTGCAGCTTATTCTGCAAGTAAAGGAGGAATTGATGCATTATCAAGATATTTAGCATCATATTGGGCGAAAAAAGGTGTGCGTGTAAATATGATTACACCTCATGGTGTATGGAATAATCATGAAGAACAATTTGAAAATAACTTTGCGAAATTTAGTCCTATGCAAAGAATGAGTTACAATCATGAAGTAGCTCCAGCTTTGATTTATTTATTAAGCGATGCATCCAGTTATGTTACAGGAAATAATATTCTTGTAGAAGGTGGATGGACAGTGTGGTAGAAATCTATTAAAAAATTATGAATATGAAGATATTAGAATTTATTAAACAATATAATCCTTCAAAAATAACAAAGCCATACATTATAGCAGAAGCAGGTGTTAATCATGAAGGATCAATGGATTTAGCTAAACGACTCATTGATGAAGCCGCAGAAGGCGGAGCAGATGCTATCAAATTTCAATCATATAAGGCAGAAACTTTAGCATCCAAAGATAGTCCTTATTATTGGGACATTACCAAAGAACCTACTCGTTCTCAATTTGAATTGTTTAAAAAATATGATAAATTTTGGAAAACAGAATATGAAGAATTAAAAAAATATTGTGATAAGGTTGGTATAGAATTCATGAGCACACCATTTGATATTGAATCTGCAAAATTTTTAAATGATTTAATGGATGTATTTAAAATTTCTTCATCAGATATTACAAATCTTCAATTTATAGAATATCAATGTCAATTTAATAAACCTATTATTTTATCTACTGGAGCTTCTTATTTGTGGGAGATTCAAGAAGCAGTTAGTATTATTGAAAAATATAATAATCCACTTATATTGATGCATTGTGTTTTGAATTATCCTACACCAAACAAGAATGCTAATTTAGGAATGATATGGGGATTAAAAAAACATTTTCCGCAACATATTATTGGTTATAGCGACCATACATTACCTCAAAATATGGAAGTTATATTAACATCAGTATTATTAGGTGCAGCAGTTATAGAAAAACATTTTACTTTTGATAAAACATTACCGGGTAATGATCATTATCATGCAATGGATAAAGAAGATTTAAAGTTATTCTGGAAAAAGTGGAAGTATACAGAAGAATTATTAGGAAGTTTTGAAGTAATTGCATTACCTGATGAAGAACCTGCAAGAAAAAATGCTCGTCGTAGTTTGGTAGCAGCAAGAGATATTCCAAAAGGAAAAAAAATAGAACCTTCTGATATTACATGGAAAAGACCTGCACATGGCATTAGTGCTAAATTTTATTATGATCTAATTGGTAAAACAGCAATAACAGATATTAAAGAAGATACTGTTCTAAAATGGAATATGTTTGATTAATTAAGTTTTATGAATCTCATCATCTTTTATACACCGTTCTCATAAACTCTGATGAAAACACAAAATTATCTAATGCTTCATTACCACTATTTAAAACTGTTTCTTTAGTGCCCTTCCATTCTGCCTTACCTTTGTGAATAAATAAAATGGTTTCTCCTATTTCTAATACAGAATTCATATCGTGTGTAATCACAATCGTTGTCATATTAAATTCTTTCGTAAGTTCGTGAATTAATTCATCAATGACAATGGCGGTTTTAGGATCTAAGCCAGAATTAGGTTCGTCACAAAAAAGATATTTTGGAAACGCGGATATTGCTCTTGCAAGTCCTGCTCTCTTTTTCATTCCACCACTTAATTCAGCGGGATATAATTTATTTTTTCCTTCTAATTTTACTCTTGATAATACAAAATTTACTCTTTCTTTTTTTTCTTCTTCACTCATTGATGTAAACATATCTAAAGGGAACTGAACATTTTCTTCTAATGTAAGTGAATCAAACAATGCCCCTGCCTGAAATAACATTCCTAATTCTTTTCGGATTTCCTGCTGTTGTTTAGCATCCATTTTGATAAAATCTCTTCCTTCAAATAAAACTTCTCCTTTATCTGGCAAATGCAATCCTACCATTACTTTCAATAATGTAGTTTTTCCACAACCACTTTCGCCAATAATTAAATTTGTTTTACCTTTTTCAAAAGTAAAACTTATATCTTCTATGATTGTTCTACCATCAAAACTTTTAGTTATGTTTTTTACTTCTATCAAGTGAAAAATATTTGAGTTATGATTAAATTGAAAATTAAAATTAAAATACTTGAAATAACTACTGCTTGTGTGCTGGATTTACCAACTTCTAAAGCTCCACCTCTTGTATAATATCCATAGTATGCAGGCACTGATGTAATAATATAAGCAAAAACTACCACTTTTGTGAACGCATACCAAACTTTCCATGTTTCAAAAAAAGATTGAATGCCAAAAATATACTCATAAGATGTAACTGCACCTGCGGCTATACCCATAACATAACCACCTAACAATCCTAAAAACATACTGATTGCAATCAAAAATGGATTGATAAAAACAGCGGCTAAAATTTTTGGTAATATCAAATAGCAAGCAGAATTAACACCCATTATTTCTAATGCATCAATTTGTTCTGTTATTCGCATTGCTCCTATTTCTGATGCAATATTTGAACCAACTTTACCTGCTAAAATTAAACTTACTATGGTTGGACTAAATTCTAATATAATAGATTCTCTTGTTGTAAAACCTACAGCATATAATGGAACCCATGGGCTTGTAAATCCAAATGCCGCCTGAATGGTAATAACGCCTCCCATGAATACTGATATAATTGCTACAATAGGTAATGAAGTAATTCCAATTTGATAAATCTCTTTTATGATTTGCTTGCGATAAACTGCCCAATTTTCGGGCTTTCTAAATACACGCCCCATCAGCAATGTATATTCTCCTAATTGATAAATTAACTTCATCCTGAATAATTATCTTTATTTTTGCAGCAAAAATACACAAGTTGATGAACATTAAAAAAAATCTTTTAATTCTAATGAGTTTAATAATTGCTTTAGTAATAGATACTTCTTGCAAAAGTAAAAGTAAATACAGAAAATCTAAAGGGTGTGATTGCCCTACAATATCACCACATAAAAGATAGAAACTTATTGTTTTTTAGTATTGCTTTGTATTGCAATTTGCTTTAATACTCTGTCAGCTATTGTTTCCGCAATGATTGAAAAATAATTCTTTGTAATTTTTCCTGGAACATTTACTTTCGTTTCTGCTTCAATTTCTGCAACGCCAGAATTGATTTCTTTTGCATCTACTGAAAAACAAGTATAATGAACAATGATTTTACGCTTTGCAGTTTCAGGAATAAAATCTGTTGGATTAACTACCGAAGCTTTTAAGTCCAGTTCATTGATAAACAAATAATAATCTGCTTTAAACTTTTGATATAAATATGGCACGAGCGAAGGATTTAAAACTCTTGTATTCATAAACTTATTTTCATCATCAGAGTCGGCTACAATTTGCCCCTGCTGAATGCCTTTTTCTTTTTTAGGTTTTACAGGTGGTTTGTAATTATTTTGGTCTGGAATAGGCACATAATCATAAGTTATGTTATTGTAAATATATTTTAGTTCTTTGGAATATTTTACTGTATCTGACATCAAGTCAATAGGTTGAAATTTTCTTTTTTTGAAAGCGTGAAATAATTGTTCGTTTAAGCCATCACGAAATTCATAGCGAATTTGTTTTTGAGTGAGATTAGTTTCTTTATTGATGTAATAATCTATCTCACTCATATACATTTTATTTTCAAAAGGAATAATGAGAATTTTTGTTTTTCCCAATTCTTTTGTTTCTGTAGTATTTTTCCTCGTAGTGGGCTCTTGTGCCGTCACATCTATTAAGCCAATGATGATAATAAATAAACCTATCCAGATTTTTTTCAACATCCAAAATTATTTTTTATTTGGTGCAGGGATATTAGTAGGAGTTGGCATAATACCAAGCATTTGCGGTGTGATATTTTTAATAGCTTGATTAGCCATTTGATGATCGGGCTTGAGTTCTAAACATCTTTTCCAGCAATTATATGCTCTTCTGTAATTTCTGATATTGAAATAAGCCGCCCCTAAACTATACCATCCTTCGGGATTAAATTTATCCAATATAATACATTTGTTCAGTTCTATAACAGCACTGTCATGTCTGCCTCGCATTGATTTTTGATAACCTCTGTTCAATAAGTCATTGTAAAATACAATGTAGTAGTTTCTTAAATAAGGATTGTTTGGATATAATTTTTCTGCATGTTTCCAAAAAAACAATGCTTCTTTATCTCTTCTTAATTTGTAGTAAGCCAAACCTAAATTGAGGTAACCATTAACATATCGTGGATGTAATTCTGTGGCGTGTTTTAAATAACCAATACCTTTATACAAGCATTTTTCACGGGTAGTTAATTTTTGTGGAGCACCTGTGTCGGGTAAAATAATTGCATCTTTGTTACAACCATCTTTGAGTTCAGATTCTTTTACTTTGAATTTAAGCATATCTTCTCTGAATGTGCTGAATGGCTTTCCTTCTTTTAAATATAATCCATAAGGTTCTCTTACAAAATATTTAGTATCTGCTAAATCTATCCATCTTGCACCAGCATTTCCTAATACTAATACGCTGTGCGGTTTATGTTCTACATCTCCAATAAATAAAGTAATATCATTTTTCCATGCCCAGTTTCTTTCCCAAGTTTTGGCACCATATAAAATTGTTACAGGTAATAAGAAAATAAATAGTGCTACTCTTTTTACTTTTAAATTCCAATTAGGTATTTTATCTAATCCTTTCAAAATAAAGTAAGCACATGCAATTGAAAAACCTATGGATGAATGGAAAATCAATCTTTCTCCCATAGTTGCTCCAATGTCCATAATGATATTGCCAATCATCAATAGAAATGCAAAATACACTGCAATTGCAAATCCGAGGATGTGTCTTTTTAATACTAATTTAAATCCTAAATATGCTAATGTGATATGTAAAATAATGGACAACCACGCATCCCAACTAAACATTGTTCTATATTCAATGGTGTTGTATGAATAATCAGATGATAATGGATGTGGCCAGATAAGTTTCATAATATAAATGAGTAATACATACGCTTTGGTAAAAAATTTATTTTCGCCAGATGCTAATAAATATGGATTGTTTAGAATTTCAGTATCAGGCACACCAGGTTTTAATACTACTGCACCCAAACGCATTCCTAAATAAAATAAAAACGCACCATATAACCATATCATCAGAGCATTCAGATTTTTTGCTTTGAGTTCTTTATTAAACATCAGGGCGGCTAACCCAACATAAATAAAGGGTAATGTTACAAATGATTTTTGATACCATTTTAATGCAATCATTAATCCTGAAAATGCTACAAATACAATGGCAGGTTTTAATAGGTCAGAAAATTTGATGTCAATTTTATGAAACACATAAAATGCAATAGGAATAAGTCCTAACAAAACAACCGCGTATTCTTTTGATAAAAGTGCAAGAAAAAACATTAAAGCAGTAAGAAATGCGTCTAAAACTTTTCTGCTAAATAAATACTTATGTGCATATAAGAATGTAAGAGAAACAAATATGAGTGAAAATATCTCATCACGGCTTTTCACATTAGCAACTACTTCGGTATGTATAGGATGCATCACAAATAAAAGTGCTGATAAAAACGCTAAATCGTGCCATTCTCTAAACCAGTAATTTCTCATTACCAGATACAATAGAATAACACCTAATACAAAAGTCCAAATATTATTAAAGTGTCGGAAATGTGCTCCTTTTGTTTGACAATCTATTTCATTAAATACGCCATCGTTGTTTATATCTTCTTCGGGGTCATTTTTTCCATTTTGATTATAGTCCCAGCAATTTGGTGGAAATTGTCCAGTATCATATTTACCAATAATTTCTTGCTCAATAGCAAAACTCACCACTGATAAAGGTCTGTAACGACCACCTGCTAATTGATCGGTAGCGTTCATTCTTCTGTAAAAACTATCGTAAGCATCTTTTGTCATTATATCTTTAATGCCTTTTATACCTTTAATAACATATTCATTTTGATGAATGATAATACCGTCATCTAATGCGTGTTCATTGTATAATGAGGTGATATAAAAAATGAAACCAATTAAAGCAAGAACAATAATTGGCTGTGTGTGATTAGTAAAAGGAAAATATTTAAAAGTATTTCCAAGTGGTGGAAGTTTTAATTCTACTGATTTTGAAGCAGAACTACTTGTTTTAGATTTAATATTTTGTGCAGAAGATTTTGAATTATTAGGTCTTGCTGGATTTGATTTCGCCATAATCTTTATTGTTTAGTTTTGCAAATATAATATAAAAAGCAAAGATGTATTATTGTTTTGAAATTTTTAACTCCACTTTTTTGTTGTGTTCTGGAATAAAAGTAAAAAATGTATCGCCGCGAAGTCCTAATCTTAAGCATTCCAGAGCAATAACATCTGTTGTGGGGATATTTCCTAAATTTACATTACTACCAAAATGTTTTATGAAATACACTTGTTGATTTTTTTGTGGTGTTTCCCAAATGATGTTGTCTATATCTACATTAGCACGAATTTTTTCAATAAGTAACACATGAGCAGAACCATTTTTATGAAATATACCAACTGTTCCGCTTTCTCTTGCTTCTGCTATGACTTTGAAGGAACCTGCCTGTAATTCAGCTTTCATCATTTTAATCCATCTGTTAGGATGTATGATAATACCTTCTTCTTTTGATCCTACTTCTGAAATAACTTTGTAATTTTTTGATAAATACGAAATTAATTCACATTTGTCTTCGTGGTCAATTACAATGCTTCCATCAGACACTTCAATGCATTGTAACTTTAAATCATCTACCAATCTTAAATAATCATCCAATTGATTTCTTACTAAAAATGCTTCTAATAATGTTCCACCTAAATATACTTCTATTCCAGCATCTTTGTATATTTTAATTTTTTCCTTCAAATGATTTGTAACGATTGATGTTCCAAATCCTATTTTAATAAAATCTATGATGTGAGCAGAAGTTGAAACAATATCTTCAGCGGCATGAATGCCCAATCCTTTGTCTATAACCATTGTAAGCCCTTTATTTCTTGGTTTACTTGTTCTGTTGGGCAAATCTTTTAAGTTGTTTGAAAGCATAATTTTAATTTTTTAAATATTGATATATGAGTGATTGTATTTCAGCATCTGTTTCAAAATAACGATTAAATTCATAAATGATTTCTACTTTTGATGGATCGGTTTGTAGAGCTTTTTCAAGAATAGCAAGTCCTTCTTTACGATACTGATATGTTAGCAAAATGCTTGCAAGACAATATTGTAGCTGAACATCATTATCATTCTGATTGTAAATTTGGTCGGTAAGTAAATCTAATGCATCTTTGGCATAGCCCGATTTTTCTAATGCTATTGAATACCATACAATAGTTTCTGATTTTTTGTAATCCTTATCTATAATTAGTTTTAATACTTCAATAGCTTCTTCATAAAATTCCATTAAAATGTACAATTTACCAATGTTGATAATCACTTCGGGGTCATCATTAGAATTTTGAAGGGCTTGATATATGCAACTAATGGCTTCATTGTCTTGTGATAAATGTGCATATGCTTCTGCTAATCCAAGCCAAGCACGACTGTTTTTGGGGTTATAGTGAAGAGATTTATGAAAATATTGTATAGCTTTTTCGTAGTCGGCTATTTCATTATAAGTTTCTGCTAATACATTGAGTAAATAGGTGTTTTGTGGATCATTTTCTAAAAATTCTTTCAATAGTTCAATAGCATCGTTATAGCGATTAAGTTCTTTAAGAATGTCTGACTTTTTTAATACAATTAATAAATCCGAAGGATTGATAGCAAGAGCAAAATTGATGCTTTCTAAAGCATTTTCAAAGTCGTTTTTGTCGTAATAACAAAATGCCATGTATAACCACGCATCAGAATTAAAAGGCGATGCATCAATCACTTTTTCAAAGTATTTGATACATTCATCTAATTGTTCTAATTCACTGTAAGCAAAATATATTTTGTAAAGAGCAGGATTATTTTCATCTGATATTTCAACAGATTTTTTCAGATAATGAATGGCTTCGGCATATTTGTCTATCATCAGATATTCAGATCCTATGATGTTGTAAACAAAATCTTTACTGGGAAAATCAAAGTTCAATAATTTTTTATATTCCTGAATGGCTTGTTCAGATAAGCCCATTTGAGAATAAATATCTCCTTTTGTAAGAAAAAATTGCGGATCATTATGAATATCCTGCTCTATTTGATTAAGCAATTTCATTGCATCAATGGTACGATTTTGTTTAGCAAGCAGTTCTACTTTTTTTAATAAAATTTCGGAGGAATCAGGATAGTACTCTAAACCTACTTCAATGGCTTTGGAAACCATTTCTATATTCATCCATCCTAAATAGTAATCTATTATATCAATAATATCTTCTTTGTCAAAAAAAGCATATTCATTAGAATTAACAAAGTTTTCAAACTTTGAAATAAGTTCTTCAAATTCTTTGTCTTCTTCAAAATCAAAAAAATCGTCGTCTTCTCTGCTCATCTTTATTTAATTTCGGTTACTAATATATTATCGGCAATTTTTCCTGAAATAATGATTTGTTTGCTGTTTGAAAAGGCAATTTTCACTGAATTGTCATAAGGTATTTTTTCAATCAATTTTACTTTGGTGCCAATATGAATGGAAATTTGTTGCAGGTATTTTAAAAATTCTTGTGAAGTGTCTTTCACTGCCACTACTGTATACCATTTTTTTGTTTTGATATTTGATAAAATTGTATCGGGCAAACTTGGTATTTTTCCTAAAGCATCTGGAATGGGCTCTCCGTGTGGATCGTATTGTGGATATTGTAAAAACTTTTCAAGTTTTTCTATCAGTTCATCCGATTGAATGTGTTCTAATTGTTCTGCAATTTCGTGTAATTCATCCCAATTAAAATGTAGTTTTTCATATAAAAAGGTTTCCCACAATCTGTGTTTGCGAAGTAATTGTTTGGCATATAAAATACCTGTATTTGTCAATTGAATTTCGCCGTATTTTTTGTAATTGATTATTTTTTTCTTTTTGAGTTTTTTAAGCATATCTGTAACGGTAGCAGGCTGTACTTTTAATATTGTGGCAATATCTTTTGTGCCTACTTTATTATTATGTTTGATTTCGTAAGACAATGTATAAATGGCTTTAATGTAGTTTTCTTCTGTTATAGAAAATTCAGATTTCATCAAAAAGTTTTTTGTATAAAGATAGTAAATTTTTATTGCATAATTGGTGGTGTTTCATCATTAAGTCGTGAATCTAATGCATCTCTTAATCCATTACCTACAAGCATAAATGCAAACACAAGAATCATAATTGTAACACCTGGGATAAATGCCAGATATGCTTTGTCTACTAAAATATAACCTCTGTGAGTGTTTATCATTTCTCCCCATGAAGGTGTGGGTGGCTGTGCTCCAATGCCCAAAAAACTAAGTCCAGCTTCAGTCAAAATGGCTGTAGCAAAGTTAGATGCGGCAATAACTATAACAGGACCAATGATATTAGGCAATATGTGTCTTAAAATAATTCTGCCGTTTGTAAATCCTAATGCCCTTGATGCTTCTATAAAATCTTTTTCACGAAGTGATAACACCTGCCCTCTTACTACTCTTGCTACATCTACCCACATTGTTAATCCTACTGCAATAAAAACCTGAATAATGCCTTTACCTAAAACTAATGTGATGGCAATAACTAAAAGTAGTGTTGGAATTGACCACACAACATTGATTATCCACATAATGATGTCATCTGTTTTTCCTCTGAAATAACCAGCAATGGCTCCCAGTAATATGCCTATAAATACAGATATAATAACAGACACAAACCCAACACTTAATGAAATTCTTGTTCCAATAAGCAGGCGACTGAGCATATCTCTTCCTGCTACATCTGTACCTAACCAATAAGTGCGATAAAAAATGGCTTGTTCCTGAACTTTTTTTCTTAAAGAAAAAATACTTTCCTGAACTTTTGTGCCATCGGTTGTATAAAAGGTTAGTAAGCCATTTTCTTTATCAAAACGAATAGGCAATTTGGTATCAATAGAATATAGCACATCAGCAATATTGAAAGAAACTTTAATACCTTTATTGGGATTACTGCCTGTATAACCCTCAATAGTTACATATTGATCGTGAAAGAAGTAATAATAAATAGGATGAGAGGTATAGTCCAAATTTTTTCCAAACATCATTATTTCAAAGATATTTTGTTTTTCATTTGTAAAATCATTCTTTTTTACTTTGAGCATTTTAATTGTAAAGCCCATTGGTTTAGTATGGAGTTCGGGCTTTTGGTCATTGGCAAATGGAGTAGGATCGGGAGTAATTAAATAACCAAGAATAGAAACAACAGTAGCCAAAATAATAATAGCTAAACCAATAAGAGATAAAGGATTTCTTTTGAATTTTTTCCATTCGGCATCACCCAATAGTAAAAATGTTTTCGCAGAAATTTTATTTTTAGAGAACAATTTATTTTTCCACGAAAATTTTTGTTTGTTCATTTTTTGAGGTTCGCTTTTAATTAGTTCATCGGTCATTTTAATTTTTTTAGAAAGAGATATTGAAAAATTAAAGCACAAACATAAGGAATATACCCTATTTCTGCAATTAAAAAATAGAAGGGATTGATTTCCTTTAATTTCAAGTGTTTTTGAACAGTGTATAAAATAATGAAATCAACCAGAATTTTGATAATAAAAACTTTTACAAAGAGGTTTAAATTGATTGTAAAAATCAATAATAGTAAGATATTCATAGCACTTATCAGTATTCCTGAAAAAGTATTAAAATAATCATTTACAATAGTTGTTTTTGATAGCCATCTACTTTTTTGAGCAAAAAGTGATTTTAATTTTTGGGGAGGATATGTATAAACTATTGAATCATTTGAAAAACAAGAAGTGATTTTGCAATTAGCAGATTTAAATTTTTGTAAGATGAAAATATCATCGCCTGTTGGAAGATGATAGTTTGTTTTGTAAGGTTGAAGTTTTAGAAATGTTTCTTTACGAAATGCCATATTAGCCGCATTACATAAAATGGGTTTATTTAAGTTTAAACTTCCTTTAGTTAAACTCATCAATGCAAGACCTTCAAAGTATTGCAAATAAGCCAGAATTTTTTTCTTTTCAATGAATGTAATAACAGGAGCAATTATCAAGTCGTTTTTATTATTCATTTTGTTATGTAATTTTTTGAACCAATTGTTAGATAAAGTAAAGGTATCTGCATCTCTTAAAATAATCCACTCAGATTTTTTATTGCTGTGTTCAATGGCTTTTTCAATACTTCTTTTTTTGCCAGTATTTTTCTCATTTGAAATGATTTGAAATGGTATTTTTGATTTTTCTAAAACACTTTTTGCAATTTGAATAGTGTTATCAGTAGAACCATCATCTACAATCAGTATTTCTGCGTAATTTGAAATTTCATCTTGACTAATAATGCTCATTAAACATTTTTCAATTTTTCTCTCTTCATTGTATGCACAAATGATAATGCTACAAAAAACATTTTCATTTGAAGGATTAATTGTAACATCTTTTTTTTGAAAATAATAATCTACGATTATCCAAAAAGTTGCATAACCCAAAGTAATAATTAATGTTATCCAAAATATCATTTTTTCAATTTAAATTTTATCAAAACGATTGCAAATCCTGCAATGCTTGGAATTACTAAATTGATTAACCAGAGAAGTGTAGCAATTAATGATGCTTCTAAGTCAGAAATACCAATATCTTTGAATACAAAAATGGCTACTAAAGAGCGAACAGCCACTTCAATAATACTTATCATTGGTATAACAGATGTAACTAAAAAGTAAATAGCAATGTCTGAAACAAAGATTAAATTAAAACTTTGTTGAGTATTAAAAATCAGAAAAATCAAGTAAAATTGTATTAGAAAAACGAAGTATCTGATAAATGAGAGTACCAGTAATTCTAATTTTAATAAATGTGAAATTTCGTAAGACGAAAATGGAATTATTTTTTGTAAGAAATGTAATTTGTCGGCATAAATTATCAAAGCACTTATGGCTAAGAAAATAATAACGGCAAAAGCAATGATGATTTTAAGATTAATATCAGCATTGTAAAAATTAAATTTCAATAAAAGCATAAAAATTCCAATAACAACTGTAACATACATTTGAAATGCCGCATTTACAAAGTGAAGCACGCTTATACTATTTCTGTTTTTTTCAGAATAAAATAAAATTTTACCTAAAAACTCACTACTTCTTGCAGGCAGTAAATGTCCGTATGCTAATCCTACTAATACAGAATTTATGGCATTTAAAAAAGAAATTTTCTCTACAACACTGCTAATTTTGAACCATTTAAAACTTTCAATTCCCCAATTTACAAGCATTAGCAAAACACATAAAAAAAGGTATTTAAAATTTTCTATACTAAAAATAAGTTTAAAACTTTCTGTCAATTCGCTTTTTGAAAAAGATTGATATAAGCGGAAACTCAAAATTATCAATGCTACTAAACCCAATATCCAGATGAGTAAATTTTTAAACTCTTTACGCATTTTATTTTATTGGCTAAAAGTAGTGAATTTAAAAATAGCAATGCAATAAGTATCTATATTTGTGCCAAACAAATAATTTACCAATGGAATTTTCATTTTTACAACAGCCACTTTTCAAATTACTCACACAATGTTTTGATGAAGTTAATACAGAAGCATATTTAATTGGCGGATTTGTAAGAGATTATTTTTTATACAACACAATATACAATGAAATAGATATTGTTTGCACACATAACGCTTTAGAAGCCGCAGAAAAGATTCGTGAAAAACTTGGATCAGATGCTAAACTTAGTGTTTTCAAAAACTTTGGAACTGCTCACATCTCAAAGGATAATTTAGTAATTGAACTTGTAAATGCCCGCAAAGAATCTTATCGTGCAAATTCCCGGAAACCATTGGTTACTTCGGGCACTCTTGAAGATGACCAAAAAAGAAGAGATTTTACCATCAATGCATTAGCCATTGGTATTGATAGCAAAAATTTAGGAAAATTTGTAGATCCATTTAATGGCTTACAGGATTTACAAAACAAAATTATACGCACACCATTAGACCCAGCGATTACTTTTAGTGATGACCCACTCAGAATGCTCAGAGCCATTCGCTTTGCAACAAAACTTCAATTTACAATTGAACCATCAACATTTAATGCTATTAAAGAACAAAAAGAAAGAATAAAAATTGTTTCTCAAGAAAGAATTACAGAAGAATTAAATAAAATTTTACTCGCACCCAAACCTTCAATTGGCTTTTATTTATTAGATGAAAGCGGATTGTTAGAGATTATTTTTCCGGAGTTAGCAAAATTAAAAGGCACAGAAACTATTCAAAATTTATCTCACAAAGATAATTTTATTCATACCTTGCAAGTGCTGGATAATTTGTGTAAAAAATCAGATAATTTGTGGTTAAGATGGGCAGCACTATTGCACGATATTGCTAAACCTGCTACCAAAAGATTTCAGGAAGGAAAAGGTTTTACATTTCATGGTCACGAAGAATTAGGAGCAAGAATGATTCCAAAAATTTTTAATCGATTAAAATTACCACTTAATGAAAAAATGAAATATGTTCAAAAGTTAGTGCGATTACATTTAAGACCTATTGTGCTTGCAAAAACAGAAGTAACAGATAGTGCAGTCAGAAGATTATTATTTGAAGCGGGTGATGATATTGACGATTTAATGTTACTGTGTGAAGCGGATATCACAACTAAAAACCCATTGAAATTAAAAAGATATTTACACAACTTTGAAATTGTTCGTCAAAAATTAAAAGAGTTAGAAGAAAAAGATCATATTCGTAATTTTCAACCACCTGTTCGTGGTGAAGAAATTATTGAAATGTTTAATTTAAAACCCGGTAAAATTGTTGGTATATTAAAAGACGCTTTGAAAAATGCTATTTTAGATGGGGTTGTAAAAAATGATTATGAAGAAGCCAAAAAGTTTTTGATAGAGTTTTATGCACAAATAAAAGATAATGTCTCAAATACTAATTAAATCAATGATTGGAACGGATATACAACTTGCAAAAGAATTTTTATCAAAAGGTGAAGTAGTTGCTATTCCTACTGAAACAGTTTATGGATTAGCAGCTAATGCTTTTGATAAAAATGCTGTTACAAAAATTTTTGAAATAAAAAATAGACCTTTTTTTAACCCGCTCATTGTTCATTGTAAAAATTTAGAATACATTCATTTCATTTCAAAAGATATAGATGAAAGGTTGATGTTATTGATGAAAAAATTTTCACCAGGACCATTAACTATTTTAGTAGATAAAAAAGATATTATTCCAGATTTAGTTACAGCAGGGCATTCAAGAGTAGCGGTGAGAATACCCAATCATCCACTGACTTTAAGTTTATTAAATATACTTGATTTTCCGCTTGCAGCACCAAGTGCTAATCCTTTTCAATATATCAGTCCTACAAGTGCAACGCAGGTTTATGAACAATTGGGAAATAAAATACCGTATATTTTAGATGGTGGAAAATGCACAGTAGGTATAGAATCTACAATAGTGGGTGTGGAACAAAGTCAAATTGTAGTGTATCGCTTAGGTGGTTTAAGTGTTGAAGATATTGAAGAAGTAGTTGGGAAAGTAAAATTGTTACAAAAAGAAATTGTTGATGATGATAAATTAGCAAAAGAAGCACCAGGACAATATAAAAAACATTATTCACCTAAAAAGCCATTTATTGTTGGAAATTTGATTGAGTTAATTCAACAAAATAAAGATAAAAAAATTTTTGCGATATGTTTTGGAAATAAAGATTTATCGGGATATTCAAATGTTCAGGAATATAACTTATCTATTAAAGCAGATTTGAAAGAAGCTACAATGAATTTATTTGAATATCTTTACAAAGCAGATAATTCCGATGCAGATATTATTATTGCTGAGTATTTACCAGATATAGGTTTAGGCAGGGCTATAAACGACAGGTTAAGAAGAGCAATTGAGAGGTGACTGTAAATTTAATGGAGTATTGTTTCCTTAAAATTGAATATCGTTTTCTAGTAAAAACAGAAAATTAAATAAACTATATTTGCAAAAAATAAAATTATTTTATGTCAAAAGACAAAATGAAAGGTGACTCGGTATATTCTTTAGTTCTGCAATTTTTGAAAAAACAATATCCAAAAGCATTTAACTATAAACAAATTACATCACAACTCAAATCAAAAATTCCAGTTGATAAAACAGAAATAGCAGAAGTTCTTAAAGAATTACATCAGCAAGGATTAGTTTCTGAAATTAAAAAAGGAAAATATATTTTCAAACAACCGGATAAATTTATTACGGGAATACTTGAATTTACAAACAGGGGCGATGCTTATTTGCTTTCGGAAGATGGACACGAAGATATTTATATTCATCCTGATGATACAGGAAAAGCATTTCACGGTGATTATGTAAAAGTAAAATTATTAGATGGAAAAAAGAGAAAACAATTAAGGGGAAAAGTAGTTGAAGTATTAAAGAGAAGTAAAACACAATTTGTAGGGAATATTCAAATAAAAGATGATTTTGCTTTTGTAGTGCCTGATTTTGCTAAAATGCACAAAGATTTTTTTGTTGGTAAAAAAAATATCAATGGTGCAAAAAATGGCGATAAAGTAATTGTAGAGTTGATAGAATGGAAAGATGAAGATAAAAATCCAATAGGCAAAGTTGTTAAAGTGCTTGGAAAACCTGGCAAGCACGAAACAGAAATACACGCCATAATGTTTGAATTTGGATTAACTGATGAATTCCCTGAAGAAGTTAATGCTGAAGCAGAAGAAATTCCTGAAAAAATACCAGAAAGTGAAATATCTAAAAGAAAAGATTTTAGAGATGTACTTACATTTACTATTGACCCAGTAGATGCGAAAGATTTTGATGATGCTTTATCTATTCGTCGTCATCATAGTGGACTGTGGGAAATAGGTGTTCATATAGCAGATGTATCACATTATGTAAAGCCCGGAAGTGAATTAGATAACGAAGCATTAAAGCGTGGAACATCGGTTTATTTAGTAGATAGAACAGTGCCTATGCTTCCAGAAAAATTAAGTAATAATGTTTGTTCTCTTCGCCCCAATGAAGATAGATTATGTTTTAGTGCAGTATTCTTAATGGATGATAATGCTCGTGTTCATCAGCAATGGTTTGGAAAAACAATCATTCACAGCAATCGCAGATTTACTTATGAAGAAGTACAGGAGATATTAGAAAACAAAAAAGGAGAATATGCAGAAGAACTCTTGTTGTTAGACAAGTTAGCAAAAAAAATGAGAGAGGAAAGATTTAAAAATGGTTCAATTATTTTTGATAAAATAGAAGTAAAATTTCATTTAGATGAAAGCGGTATCCCAACAGGTGTATATTTTAAAATACAAAAAGATGCTCATCGTTTAATTGAAGATTTTATGCTTTTGGCTAATAAATCAGTTGCAAAGTTTTTAAGTGATCCGCCAACTTATTTGGATAAAAAAGATCAAAAACTTTATGGTTCTGTATACAGAGTACACGATGCCCCATCAGAAGAAAAGTTAGAAGAATTTGCAAGAATTTGTGCAAGATTTGGATATAAAGTGGATATTAAAAATCCTAAGAAAACAGTTCAATCTATCAATAAAGTGTTGCAAGAAGTAAAAGGTAAAAAGGAAGCCAATATGATTGAAATGTTGGCTATCAGAAGTATGGCAAAAGCCATTTATTCTACTGATAATATAGGACACTATGGATTAGGTTTTGATTATTATACACATTTTACCTCACCTATTCGTCGTTATCCTGATGTTTTAGTTCATCGTTTGTTAGAAGCAAGATTAAATGAAAGAAGATATTCTAATAAAGAAGAGTTAGAATATTTTTGTAAACAATCATCTGAAAGAGAAAGAGTAGCCACAGATGCAGAAAGAGCTTCTGTAAAATACAAGCAAGTAGAATATATGCTGGATAGAATAGATCAGATATTTCCAGCTATAATTTCAGGTGTTACAGAATGGGGAATTTATGCTGAAGTTGCTGAAAATCTTTGTGAAGGGATGATTCGATTAAAAGATATGAAAGACGATTTTTATATTTATGATTCAGAAAATTTCAGATATATTGGAAAACATTACAGGAAAATATATGCACTTGGAGATGAAATTTTAGTTAAAGTTAAATCAGCAGATTTATTGAAAAAACAAATAGATTTTGAAATTGTTGACAGAAAAATTAAAAAGGGAAAGTAGAAGTGAAAAGTGAAAAATTTATACAAAAAAATTCCGAAGGGAAGAAATGATTGTAGATAATAATGAAACCCGGAAACAAAAAATCCCGAAGGGATGACAAGATTATAGTGAATAGCACCGAAATTTATGTTGGCAAATAATGAACAGAACCAACATTAATTTTTGGCAATAACCCAATTTATTTCCTAATGAATTGAATATGAGTTTTATTTCTTTTTGAATGAAAGAATAAAATTTCTTGTATAATCAGAAAGAAGCAATGTGCCGCTAATGCCAGCTCTTTGAATGAGTAAATCATCCCAATTTTCTGTGCCTTCCCAAAATATTTTCTTCAGATGTTTCATTGCCTCGGGGTTACTTTTGGTAAGTTGATCACATAATTTTTTTATAGCTTCATCCATTTGTTCAGTCGTGTCAAACACTTCATAAAATAGTCCTTTTTCTTTTGCCCATTGAGCTGAAAACCATTCTGTGGCTTGTATTGTCATTTGTGAAAAAGCAGATAACCCAACTTTTCTTTGAACAGCTGGACCTACTACAAATGGCCCAATACCTACTGCTAATTCACTTAATTTTACAGATGCATATTGCGTAGCAAAGCAGTAATCTACCGCTGATGCAATACCAACGCCACCACCTACTGCTTTTGAATGCACTCTTCCAATAACAAATTTTGGACATTTACGAATAGCGTTTATAACATTTGCAAATCCTGAAAAAAAGATTTTTCCTTTTACTTTTGCTTCTTCAATATTTTGGCTTGTTAATTCAGCAATGCTTAACAATTCATCAAAACTTGCCCCTGCACAAAATGCTTTATCACCTATGCTTGATAATACAATAACTTTTATATCATTATTATTTCCTGCATCAGTTATGTGTTGTGCTAATTGAGATAATATTTCACCTGGAAGTGAATTACTTTGTGGATGATAAAATGTGATATTTGCAATACCATTTTCTGAAATTTCAGTTTTTACAAATGCTTTGTCCATATAATTTTTTGGGTGATAAATGTAAGTAATTATGTGTAGTAATTTTATATTAAAATATAATTGTTTATATGAATAAAAATAAAACTTATATTTGCGACTATGTTTGTAGATTCAATAAAGTATATACTCAAAAAAGTTACTGATATTGGAATTGATGAACAATTGCCGTTGTATGATAAATTAAGAGTTAGATTTGTTAATGGCTTACATTTTTTAATGGTAATTATATTATTTATTGTACTTTTTCTTTGGGTAATTTTTTCAAAGATATTTTTTACAGAAATTGAATTTGCTTGTGTTTTTTTAGCAATAGTTGGATTGATATTAAATAAGTATAAGTTTTATAACGCATCATCAATTCTCTTTTATATTTATTGTAATATATTATTAATTGTAAACATTGGGGCATATCCTCCTGAAACAGTAGGTTTTGTTTATTATTTTCCATTTGCAATGGTTATGAGCATTGTTTCATTTTCAAAACTTAGGGACAGAATTTCTTATTTCTTTTTATTTTTATCATTTATTTTATTTGTAGTTGTTTTATTTAGTGAAAATAATTCTTATCTTTCAAGTACTTTTGGAATCTCAATTTCAGAAAGTGATATACAATGGATAAGGCACTTTAATGTAATCTTTTCGGGTTTTTGTGTAGTGTTATTTACCTATTTTTATAAATGGTTTTCAGGTATTCAAACTGCTGAACTTCAAAAGGTTGTTCAAAAAGAAAAAGAATTGAATCAGCAATTAATTCAATCATTAAATCAAAGAGAAGCATTATTAGCTGAAGTACATCACAGAGTTAAAAATAATTTAGCATTATTAAATAGTATGATTAATATGAAATTGAATAATTATGAAAGCGATGATATTGAAACAATTTTAAACTCTTTGCAAGACAGAATTTACAACATGAGTTTGGTTCATAATTTATTTTATGCTCATGAAAATATTGATCATATTGAAATTAGTGATTTTACTAAAAAAATTACTCATTCAACTTTATCCAATCACAACATTAAAAATGTAAATGTAGTTGAAAACTTTGATGAAATTGGTACAATAAGAACATCTGCTTTGATTCCTTTTGGAATTATTTTAAACGAAATTATATCAAATGTAGCTAAACACACACTATCATTAAAGCCAAATGCTACACTAAATATATCAATATATAAGAATGATAAAGATGTAATTATAAGTATTATTGATAATGGCAATGGTTTGAAAGAATACCATAAAGATGGATTGGGAATGGAGTTAATTAAAACATTAGTAGAACAACTATCAGGAAAAGTTGAATTTTTAAATGAGAATGGATTGCATGTTAAAATCACTATACCTATGAGTGAAATTTTAATTTAAATTATAATTACAAATTCACCTTTTGGTGAATGTTTAGTAAAGTGTTCAATCATTTCATCAATTGTTTTGTGTAAATGTTCTTCAAACATTTTTGAAATCTCTCTGGAAATACTAATTTTTCTGTTTCCTCCAAAAGTATTTTTTAAATCATGCAATGTTGATAATAATTTATGAGGACTTTCATAGAGTACAATTGTATAAGGAAATTGTTGTAATTCTTTTAATTTAGATTGTCTGCCTTTTTTAGCAGGTAAAAATCCTACAAATAAAAAATGATGAATAGGCAAACCACTGCACACAAGAGCAGGAACAAAAGCAGTAGGGCCTGGTAAGCATTGTACTTGAATATTATTTTCAATGCAATGTTTAACTAATAAATATCCTGGGTCTGAAATGGCAGGAGTTCCAGCATCACTGATGAGTGCAATGTTTTTGTTGTTTTTCAAATCATCAATAATTTTTTCTACAATATTATGCTCATTAAAAGCATGATAAGAATGAAGCGGTGTGTTAATATTAAAATGTTGTAATAATGGTTTTGAAGTTCTTGTATCTTCTGCAAGGATATAATCTACACTTTGCAATACTTCTATTGCACGAAAAGTTATGTCCTTTAAATTTCCAATGGGTGTAGGTACAATATAAAGCATAATTAATATTGAATTATTTTTTGTTCCAAGGTTAATAAATTAGATAATAATAGTTTGTTTTTGAAGTATTCTGCTTTATTTAGTGCTATCATCAAAATGAGTTGTGCCATCAAAGAAGCACAGTAAGTAGTTACAGTGTTTGCCACTCCTGCTTCTGCGCAAGATGGTGCTTCTTCGGGTGAAGGTGGTTCAGGAAAAATATCACGAAGGTTTTTACTTCCCTGAAAATTAAATAATCCAACCTGACAAGTAAATTTGAAAATGCTACCAGAAACAAGTGGTTTATTGAGTTTTGTGCAAGTATCATTTACAAGATAACGAGTAGAAAAATTATCAGTGCCATCTGCAATGATATCATACTGTTGGATAATAGATTCAACATTTGATTCATCCAATAAAACATTGTGTGTATGAACATTGATAAATGGATTTCTTTTAGTAATTTTTTTTGTTGCAAGTTCAGTTTTTGATAAGTTAATCTCATCGTAATTGTATAGATATTGACGATGAAGGTTGTGTATAGAAACTGTATCAAAATCAACAATGCCTATATTTTTAAAACCTAATCCACTGCACATCAATAAAAGCGGACAACCGAGACCTCCCGCTCCAATGATAAGTACAGAGTTAGATTGAATTTGTTCTAAACCTTCTAATTTAATTTCATCTAAAATGATTTGTCTTTGAAAATATTTAAATTCTTCTTTTGATAATGGCATAAGTTATTTTGAATAGTAGAAAGTAATTTTTAAATCATCAATATAAAAGTTTTTTTTACTTTTATTCCAGAAATAAATATCTAATTTAGATTTTTGATTGAATTTATTATTGAAAAAGGCATGATTAGTTTCAAATTGATTCCATTCATTTAATTTGTAATTAGATAATTTATCACCAAACCATACTAATGTAGAATTGTCAATAGTATCTTTAATATGTGTAATAATAAATGTCTCCTTTAAGGTATCTATTGGTATAAAAGAAAACTGAATTTTAATTTTAATTAGGTTTTGAATATTAGTATAAGTAAAAACATTTCCCCATTCATTTTCTGAACTATATTTTAGAGAATATTTTCCTGATAATGATTTTTCAGTTGATAAATTTATAATTGTTGTGTTTAATGTATCAAAATTATAGGTTTTAATTTCATAGTTATTTAAATTTACAATACCTTGTTCTGCAACATATTCAGGTTGAACATTAAGGTCAATATTTTTATTAGATTTGATAAATATTAAAGTTTCAAAAGGATAACTTTCATCAATAAATTTGAAATGTTTCAATAGCTTCAAAGATGTATCACTTTTAAGTTTCTCAACAGGAACATTTCCTTCTAAGGGAGAAAAATGTGAGTCCCATACAATTAAAGTACTATCAGGTAATTGGTCAATATGATTAACATCCAGTGCCCACATTAAGATTGAATGATTTTTATCAAAAGGGTCAATATCAAGAGATACGGGCAATTGGGGATGTAGAAAAATAATTGTTTTATTTTTCAAGTTAAAATTAGATAGAAATTTTGCTGATTGATTTATTACTATTTGTTCATTGCTTAAACGAAATGGATAAAAATATTTATTGAATGGCTCATTGATAATAAGTGTGGAAATTAAGATTAAAATTAATGATTTAATTTTTTTTAAGATTGGGATTATGTCAAGCAACTGAAAGGCGTGTAAAGAGATTAAAGCAGAAAGAGGAATGATTGAAGTAAGATATCTCAACATGCCAAGATTACTGTTAATACCAGGCATCCAATTCATGAGTGTATGAATTGAAAATACAATAAAAATACTGCCATAGATTATAATTATTTTTTCAAGGGAATATTCTTTTATTGAATTACTTTTTTTAATCAAATGTTTTATGAATTCAAATAAAATAGTAATAAAACCTGTTAAAAATAATATTCCATTTAATTTCCCCAAAATATTATCATATTGATTGAAATAATGTAGAAATTCTCCTTTTTGAGGATAATTTTGGCCAACCTGATAATTATTATGAATTATCCATAAAAAATCATTGAAATAAAAATATCCTATAATTGTGAATATAACAAAACCAGTAAAAAAGAATGGAATAATTTTGTATTGTTTTTTAAAAATAAAATATATTGTAAGAAGTGGAAAAATGAAATAAGATTCAGGCCTAACAAATGGAGAAAAAGAGAATAATATAGCAGCATATAGATACTGGTTATTTAATAATAACCAAAGTGTTAGTATTATTACTAAACCAAATAGTATTTCAGTTAGTCCCGAATTTAATACTGCAAAATAAATAGGCGAGAAAAAAATTAATATTGGAGCAAGATATGAGTATTTTAAATTAAATTTATTTGCAATTAGATAAGTAAAAATAGAAGTAAAAACAGAAATGATTATTTGAAAAATCATCATTCCTTTTAATCCAAATTGTGCAAAGGGAGAGCTTAATAAAGTAAAAAGCGGTTTGCCCCACAAATCTAAAATTAATTCGGGATGTTTCCACGAATATTTCGAAATTAAATAATGCTGAATGCCATCACCATAATCAAATGTTGCTTCTGCATTTAAATGTATTATTAATACAAAAATGGTGCTAAAACATAATAATATCCAGAAAAGATATTTTTGAAGGATGGTTAGTAACATTATGTTTTTATTATAATTTGAATAAACCGTATTTTAAAATACAATAAATAGCTCTAAAACCATCTTTCCAGTTTATCTTTTTACCTTCTTCATAAGTTCTGCCATAATAGGAAATACCTACTTCATAAATTCTTATACCTTTTATTCTTGAAATTTTTGCAGTTACTTCTGGTTCAAATCCAAATCTTTCTTCTACTAAATTTATATTTTTGATTATTTCGGAACGAAAAACTTTATAGCAAGTTTCCATATCAGTTAAATTGAGATTTGTAAACATATTGGATAAAAAAGTTAAAAACTTATTGCCAATAGTATGCCAGAAAAATAAAATTCTGTGAGGCCTTCCACCCATAAATCTTGAACCATAAACTACATCAGCAACACCATCTAAAATTGGTTTTAATAAAATTCTATATTCATTAGGGTCATATTCAAGGTCTGCGTCTTGAATAATGATAAAGTCTCCAGTTGCTTCTTTAATTCCTCTATGGATGGCGGCTCCTTTTCCCATATTTATAGGTTGATTGAAAAGTTTAATATTATGTGAAGAGTGTTTAGAAATATAATCATTTATAACATCAATGGTATTGTCTTTTGAGCAGTCATTAATAATTAAAATTTCTTTTTCTATATTTTCTAAAGACACATTAATAACTTTATCAAGTATTAAATGAATGGTTTTTGCTTCGTTGTATGCAGGGACAATAATTGATAATTTGTACATTTGCCTAAATTTTTGCAAAAATACATATTAAAATGAAAATCATTAATTTTTTTAATAGATTAAATAATTTATCCAAAGTTATTGTTTTTTCAATTGTCGTTTTGGGGTTTTTCTTTATTTTGATTGGCAATATTCATGAACTATTTGAATTACCAAAAGGTATTCATGCTTGGAAACAAAGTATGCATTTTTCAATTGTAAAAAATTATGCAGAAGGTTTTTCAAATTTTTTTCAACCAATGATGGATAATTTATTTAATCAGGATAATACCGGAAATTTAATTCAAGAGTTTCCAATATTAAATTATATAGCATCTTTTTTCTTTAAGGATTTCCCTTTTTCATTAAAGATTATTAATACAATTATTTTTTTAATAGGTCTCTATTTCACATTTCGTCTATGTAATCTTTTTATATCAGATTGGATTTTATCATTGTTAATAACATTAAATTTAATGTTTATTCCTGTCATTTTTTATTATGGAATAAGTTACATTGTAGATGTTTCAGCATTATTTATTGGGATAATGAGTGTTTATTTTCATCAAATATTTAAAGAAAAGAGGAACAAATTATACTTGTTTTTGTCTTTTTCGTTTTTTACATTAGCAGGTTTAATAAGGCTTCCAGTTATCATTTTTCCATTATCATATTTTATTTTAGAATTCATTACTAATTTTAATTTGAAAATACTTTTGTATTTTTTGGGTGCATTAATTGTTATTATTTTATGGTATTTATATGTTGCAAAACATAACCATTATTATATTTCTACACCCAAAGAACTTTGTTATTTTTTAATTGATGAAAAATCTAAATTAGATGCCTTAAATAAGATTAATGATTTTCAAAAATATCAAATTGGTTATACAAATTCTTCTATATTTTATTTCATTATTTTTTCTATTATTTTGTTACTTTTTAAATCTAATGTTAATAAGTACTTATTATTTATCACTATAATTAATTTTACATTATCATTGCTATATTTTTTACTCTGGTTTCTAATTTTTAAGGAACATGATTATTATATTTTACCAATTATTCCATCATTTCTTTTATTGTGGATTCTCTTATCTAACACTCTAATAAACTATAAGTTTAAATTTGTTTATTTAATATTTATATTAATAACAATTATAAATTTAATTTATTCAATAGAAAACATAAGAAGTCGTTTGTTTGTTTCTTATCCAAATTTGAAAATATCTTTAATGAATGATTTTGAAAAAGGAATTCACTGGTGGATGTCTATGGAAGATAAAAATAAATGGAAGCATGTAAGAGATATTTCACCATACAAAAAAAATAATATTCTTTCAAAGCATGGAATAAAATTGAATGATACTGCCATCGTATGTTTTGATGAAACACCAACATGTGTTTTATCTATATTAGGTTTGAAGGGTTGGTCTAATTATAATGGAATAGATTTTAATAACTTCGAACATATTAAAATTAAAGTGAAAAATGGAGCAAAATACTTAATTGCTTATGGAATAAAACCTATATCAAGTGATTTAAAATTTGATAGTATTTTAAAATCTAATTTAGTATTGAATCGCGATAGTATTTATATTTATAACATTCAACATTTAAGGTAAAATTTCCTTTCAATCAAATAACACGCTTTCCCAATCTTTTGTAAGTGGTTCGTAACCTTTGCTTAAAAGCATTGCTTTGATTTCTTCTAAACTTCTATTATCGTCAATTTCAAATTGTTCAAGAGTTTGTCTATCTACTACATATCCGCCTGGATTTGTCTTTGATTCTGCACTCATTGTTGTAAAACCTACTTCTACAAGTTTATCTCTCAATTCTGATCTTTCTCTTGTAGATAATGATAGTTCTACATCAGGATTAAATAATCTGTAAGCACACACTAATTGTATTAAATCATCATCGTTCAAATGCACATTTTCCTGAATAGCCCCAACTGCTGGTCTTATGCGAGGAAATGAAATAGAATACTTTGTTTGCCAATATCTTTTTTGTAAATAATTCAAATGCAAAGCACAAAAAAATGAATCCGTTCGCCAATCTTCTAATCCTAATAATACCCCTAATCCAATTTTATGAATCTTTGCTTTGCCAATTCTATCGGGCGTTTCCAAACGATAATAAAAATTACTCTTCTTTCCCTTTGGATGATACTTTTTATAATTCTCAACATTGTAAGTTTCCTGATAAACTAAAACAGCATATACATTTTTTTCTTTGAGCATCAGATATTCTTCATATTCCAATGGTTGCACTTCAATGGAGATATTTGAAAAATAATTTTTGAGTAAATCTATTGCATGTGCAATGTATTGAGCATTTACATTTTGATTGTCTTCTCCTGTAACTAATAAAATATGATCGAATCCTCTATTTTTAAGGTATTCTGCTTCTTTGATTATTTCTGAATCGTTTAATGTTTTTCTTTTGATTTTATTATCAAAACTAAAACCGCAGTAGGTGCATATGTTTTTACATTCATTAGACAAATAAAAAGGAGCGTATAGTTGTATAGTTTTTCCAAATCTTTGTTGAGTGAGTTTTTGACTTTTTTCTATAAGTTTTGGTAGATATTTTTTGGCAGAAGTTGAAATTAATGCGGCAAAATCATTGATATTTAAATCATCTTTCTGAAGTGCTAATTCAACATCTCTTTCATTAAATGAATAAATTTTTTTCTGAACATCGTTCCAATTATATTTTTCAAATACTTCTTTGAATGTAAAATTTTGTGTCATTGTGATAATCTTTTGAATGTAATGTAATCTGTTGGAATGGGCGTTATTCCTGATGAACGAAACAATGTGGCAATTTGTGCTCTGTGATAAGTGGAATGATTGACAATGTGAAATAATATATCTCTAATTATATTTTTATATTTATCTCCTGTTGATGTTGTGTATTCTACTACTTCGTCTAAATTATATTTTTCTAAAATTTCTTTTGTTTGTTTTAAGTTATTCTCATTTAATTTTTTAATGGTTTCTATTTTATGAACATCAAAAACTTTTACTTCTGAAGAAATCTTTAATATCCTGCAATTCCATATATGATGGGCGTTGTGAGTATGGCTAAATAAAAATAAAACTTTTTCAGGTAAATTTTCATTATTTTCTGAAATGGCTTTTATCAGACGATTGTTCATTTCAAAATTATAATCCAATAATTCTTCAAAAAAATTTTTCATTAATTTAATTTTTAGCAAAGATAAGCAATGTATTCATATTATTTTTTTCCGAACTTGGATAGCAAAATATCTAAAGCATTTGAATCATCTATTTTTATATTTGCAGTTGTTTCTTTTTTAGTTTTTGATTTAATGGTGTTATCAAAAGGATTTGTTTTCATTGAAAGTGCAATTCTTTTTCTTGGTATATCAATTTCAATTACTGTTACTTTTACTTTGTCACCTACTTTTATGACTTGATGCGGATCAGAAACAAACTCATCTGATAAATGCGAAATATGCACTAATCCATCTTGATGAACACCAATATCTACAAATGCTCCAAAGTTTGTAACATTTGTAACAATGCCAGGTAATTTCATTCCAACTCTTAAATCTTCTATACTATGTACATTTTCATCAAATGAAAAAATTTCAAATGTTTTTCTTGGATCTCTGCCGGGTTTTTCAAGTTCCGACATTATATCTTGTAATGTGGGTAATCCAACATCTTCAGTAATGTAATTATTTAGATTAATTTTTTTTCTTAACTCTGGTTTTTGAAGTAAATCGTCAATTGTGCAATTTAAATCTTGTGCCATTTTTTCTACTATATGATAACTTTCTGGATGCACAGCACTTTTATCTAATGGATGTGTTCCATTTTGAATGCGTAAAAACCCACTGGCTTGTTGAAATGCTTTTTCCCCAAATCTCGGCACTTTCAATAAATCCTGTCTGGATTTGAAAGGACCATTTTCTTTTCTGTAATCAACGATATTTTGTGCCAATGAAGGTCCAATACCAGATACATAAGATAGAAGTTGTTTAGATGCAGAATTTAATTCTACACCAACTGCATTTACACAACTCATTACTACTTCATCTAATTTTTCTTTGAGTAATGTTTGATCTACATCGTGCTGATATTGACCTACACCAATAGATTTTGGGTCTATTTTTACAAGTTCAGCAAGTGGGTCTTGTAATCTTCTACCAATAGATACTGCACCTCTTACTGTAACATCTTTGTCAGGAAATTCTTCTCTTGCCACTTCTGATGCAGAATACACTGATGCTCCAGATTCATTGACCATTATTACAGGAATAGATTTTGGTAAAATGTCTATACTACGGATAAATTGTTCTGTTTCGCGAGATGCAGTTCCATTTCCTATAGCAATTGCTTCTACATTATATTTAGCGGCTAATGCAAGAATTATTTGCTCTGCTTCTTTTGTTTGTTTTTGTGGTTCGTGTGGATATATTACAGTATCTTCCTTCAAATTTCCAAGTTCATCTAATACAACAACTTTACATCCTGTTCTAAAACCAGGGTCAAGTGCTAATACTGATTTATTGCCTAATGGAGATTGCATTAATAATTCTCTTAAGTTATTTGCAAAAACTTTGATCGCTTCAATGTCGGCTTTTTCTTTGGTAATTAAACGAAATTCTGTTTCTAATGAAGGATGTAATAATCTTTTGTATGCATCTTCTATGGCTAATTTTAATTGTTCAGTAGAAGGATGATTTTTATTTTTGATAATAAATCTTTCAATAATAGAAATGGCTTGTGATTCTTCAATACTAATATCTAAATACAAATAACCTTCTTTTTCACCTCTACGCATTGCAAGCATTCTATGAGATGGACATTTCATCAATGGTTCTGACCAATTGAAATAATCTTTGAATTTGATGCCTTCTTCTTCTTTTCCTTTAATAACACGAGATGTAATAATAGCATCTTCTGTAAAAGCATTTCTTAATTTCTCACGAATTTCAGCAGTTTCATTGATGATTTCTGCAATGATATCACGAGCACCTTGAAGGACATCATCCGTTGAGTTGAGTTGTTTTTCTGGGTCAATGTATTTTTGTGCTTCATCTTCAATGTTTGTTATTTCTTGATTGAGAATTTGAAGTGCTAATGGTTCTAAACCTTTTTCTCTTGCTACGGATGCACGGGTTTTCTTTTTAGGTTTATAGGGTAGGTATAAGTCTTCTAATTGTTGCAAGGTTTCAGCCGCGAGAATTTTGTTTTTTAATTCATCAGTGAGTTTTCCTTGATCTTCAATACTTGATAAAATACTTTGTCTTCTGTTTTCAAGGGCTACTAATTTTTCAAATAGATCTTTGATGTTAGAAATTTGAACTTCATCTAAACCTCCTGTTTTTTCTTTTCTATAGCGGGATATAAATGGAATAGTGCATCCTTCTTCAAATAATTGAAGCGTAGCATTAACTTGTTTTTCTGTGATGTTAATTTGTTCGGCAATTTTTTTTGAGAAGTAGTTCATATTTATTATGTTTTATAAGTAGGTTTGAACTAAAAATCTATCAAAACTTGTTACTGCATTTTGTCTTTGCGGGTATTTTTTTATTTTGATAAATTTTTTTATATTGAATGGCAGATAGTGAAAATAAATAAATGAAGATATAAAACTTGTTTGAGTTTTTAAATATGATTTAATACTATAAATTTTTTCAACTTTATATTCAGGATGAGTTTGATAATTTGATTGAAGGGCTATTTCTTTTGTTGATGTCCATGTAGTATTGATAAGATGTGCAATTTCAGGATTATTCATTTCTTTCATCCATTCATTGACTTTTTGTGGAGAAATAGGCATCGTTAAACTTTTATGTGTGATATTAAAATGTTCTTTTAATTTGGGATGTTTTATTGAATCAAAAAACAATTTAGTGAGTTCAGGATAATTAAAATAATTTTCTGTATAAGTAAGGGAAAGAAAATCAGAAATTTGCATCATCATTTCTTTGGATTCATTGATGAGTTTTTCGTAGTTGACAATCAAAAATTTATTTTGATATTTATTTAAAAGTTTGAAATATGTTGAGAATGCTATTTTCCATGTTTGAATATAAATGCATGGTTGCGGATTTATTCCTCTTCTCTTTGCTCTGTTGTATTTTGAATATACATTATCTCTTGGATCTCTTATTAATAATAATATTTTAGCATCTGGAAAAAGTTTCAAATAATTTTCAGATAAATAATAACGAAGTTGCTTGTCAACAATTGTTGTAATTTTTGATAAATCTTTATTAACACCAAAAGCAAGATAAGAGATTCTAATTACCCTTTCAAAGTTCAAATGTTCTTTAAATTGCATCAAAAGATTATACAATACATCTTTTCCTGTAAATAATGGATACAACTTACCTTCTGACATTATCACAAAATCCTCACAATATTCTTTTATAGTTTGTTCTGTCCAATGTTTTACAGATTTATATTTTTGTTGTAAGGCAACAGGAAAAACTTCTTCACTTGTAAAAATCACTTCTTCGTGCATCATTAGCATTACACCAAGTAGAGTAGAAGCTGAACGCCCCGTTGTAAAAATATAAGTGATATTAAGATTATCAATTTGTGATAAGGTTACTTTATCAATATTATATGGTTTTCCTACAATAGGATTAAAACTATCTGTATCTATAAAATTTGATAAAGATGTATGTGAATTAGTTTCAACTTTTTCAGAAATGCTCATAACAATTTTGTTCTACATCTTTTACTGAAATAACATTTGAATCACAAAGAACATATATTCTTTCTATCCAATTTTTTAATTGTCTTACATTACCTGTATAATCTAATTTTTGAAGATAATCTATGGCTTTTTTATCAAATGTTTTTTGTGGTACTTTTAATTGCTGACTTAATTGTTCTGAAAAATATTCTACAAGTAAAGGAATGTCCTCTTTGCGTTCATTCAGTGATGGCACTGCAATGTGAATGACATTTAAACGATGATATAAATCTTCACGAAAATTTTGTTTGAGTATTTCTTCTTTGAGATTTTTGTTTGTTGCAGCAATTAAACGAACATTCACAATAATATCTTTTTCACTGCCTACTCTTTGAATCTTATTGTCTTGAATGGCTCTTAATACTTTTGCCTGTGCAGATAAACTCATATCGCCAATTTCATCTAAAAACAAAGTGCCATCATTTGCTTGTTCAAACTTTCCTTTCTTTTGTGCCACTGCCCCTGTAAATGAACCTTTTTCATGACCAAATAATTCGCTTTCAATTAATTCAGATGGAATAGCAGCACAATTTACTTCAACAAAAGGAAACTTTGTCCTATGTGAAAGGGCGTGTATTCTGCGGGCTACTAATTCTTTTCCAGAACCATTTGGTCCTGTTATTAAAACTTTTGCGTCTGTTAGTGCTACTTTATCAATGATAGAAAGTAATTGTTGTATAACTTTGCTATTGCCAATAATAGTTGGAATATTACTTTGTTGTAATTTACTTTTTGATGATGTGAGTTTTTGAGTTTGAATATTTTGATTTCTGTTAATAGCATTCTTGCAGGTATTAAGTAATTTATCAAGAGAAAATGGTTTAGGTAAATAGTCAAATGCCCCTGCTTTCATAAATTTTACGGCTGTTTCAATATCACCATGGGCACTCATTACAACAAATGCAGTGGGATAATTCGCTTCTAAAATTTTCTGGAATAGTTCTTCACCGTTTAATTTTGGCATTTTAATATCGCAAAGTAAAATGTCATATTCTGTTTGTTGAATTTTTTCTAATGCTTCTGCACCGTTCTGACATTCATCAACAGAAAAATTTTCTGCTTCTAAAATTTCTTTTACTACACTACGAATGGGCTTTTCATCGTCTATAACTAAAACTTTGGTCATAAATAAATATCACATTTGCAAATATAATAAAGTTTTGGGTAACATTGATTAACTTACTCTTTATTTTTTGTATCTATCCATATTGTTACAGGCCCGTCGTTGATTAAATGCACTTTCATATCTGCTGCAAATATTCCTTTTTCTACTTTTTTGTTTAATAACTTTTTACACTCCAAAATAAATTTTTCATACATCATTTTTGCAAAATCAGGAGGAGCACTATTTGTAAATGATGGACGATTTCCTTTTTTGGTAGAAGCGAAAAGTGTAAATTGACTGACAACGAGCAGATTTCCATTTATATCTAAAATACTTTTATTCATTTTTCCATTTTCATCAGAAAAAATTCTCATTTGAACTATTTTAGAAGATAACCATTGAATATCTTCATCTGTATCTTCATTGCCAACACCTAAAAATACTAATAGTCCGTTTCCAATTTTTCCAACTTCTTCTTCATCTACCACAACCTTTGCCATTGATACACGTTGAATAAGTGCTCTCATCAGAATAATTTTTTGTAATGAGTGAACAAATCTTTTTCTTTTGATGATAATTTATCTTTGACTTTTAAATGTAGTTTTTGGAAAAATGTTTTTTTGTTGTTAAGTTTTAAATTTACTGTTTGAATTTGATGAAAGCGATTGATGGTTAGTTGAATGGAATTATCGGGTAATTTATTTTTGTTAGAAAATAAATGTTTAGCAGGTATGTTGTTAATACCAATAATTTCGTCATTGAGAGAAAGTGCTGAATATGCAGGGCTATCAGGTAAAATTGAATTTACTATGTAACTATTATTTTGCTCACTTATTTTAAATCCAAAATATCTTTCCCACCAGTTTTCGCTTTCTTCGTATTCAATATAAAATCCAAATGGTGAAGAAACTTTTTCAAATAAAGGTAAATAATCATTTGGAAATAATAAAGTTTCTAAAATAATATCTCGTTCCTTTTTATCTTTTGTAGTTTCTAAAATTGAATTCATTATAAATTCAAAAGTGTAAGGTTGATTTTTATTGACTTGTGCATCATAAAGTTTGAGACATACATCACGTAAAGTGCGATGTTTATTAGTTTTTAAGATGAGATACAAATCCATTGTCATTGCAAATATACAACCTTCATCATAAATAGAAACTTTTTTGTGTGGTGCAAAATTAGCGTAACCATCTACCCATGTATCTATTGAAGAATTGAGCAGAGATTGAGAATGTTTTCCAAAATTTAAATAGTGTTTATTCAATCGTTCGCTAATACATCTAAAGAATTGTGAATCAGAAAAAACATTAGATTGCCAAAGTAATTTATCGCCATAATAAGTTGTAAAACCTTCATACACAAAGCCAAGTTCTGAATAATTTTCTGAATAATAATCATACTTTTGCATTTGTGCAGGACGAATAGTTTTGATATTCCATGAGTGAAATAATTCATGCGATGATACACCTAATAATTCATCGTAAAGTTTATTCATTACCTGATTAGCAGGACCTAAACAAATGACAGTATTTTTCAAATGTTCAACACCGTGATAAAAATTGTAAGGCAATAAGTGAATAATAAAGTGATATTCTTTGAATGGAGCAGTTCCCCAAAATCTTAATATCTGCTGTGTGAATAAATAAAAATCGTTTTTTAATTTTTTTTCATCTAAATCATTTTGATGTAAATCAATAGTATGAACGAAGAATTTTAATTCATCAATTTTGTAAGAAAATGTTTTGACATATTTTGTGGCAACAATAGGGCTATCAACCAGTTCATCAAAATCATTTGAAACAATGGTTTTATTTTTTACTTTTAGTGATGTTACTATTTTGTAAGAATCTGGAACATTTAATTTGACGGTGTATTGAATTTTGGAATTTTCGGATGGGTGTGGTTGCATCAATAAATGGACTGGGTTGAAGTAGAGTATATTTTCATTTGCAAAGCAAGCCCCAGCATTGTATTCATTAGCATAATAGTTATATTGAATGCTGATAGTGTTATCAATGTTTTCATTTAAAATTTCCCAAGTATGCGTGTTAGGTTTTAGAACTAATAATTTATTTCCCTTACTATCAAATGCAAAAAAATTCTGAACATTCTTTGCGAAATTGCCTAATTCATATCTGCCCGGACGCCAGCGTGGTTGCTTTAGAATGATTTTTTTATCTTTAACATTTTGTAATGTTAATTTGATATTGATGTAATGAGATACAGGATTTTCCTGATAAATAGTAAAAGTTGCTTGCATAGTTGAATAAATGTTTTGTATTATTAAGCCCTGCAAATCTACTACAAATTAAAATAATGCGTGTTCTTTTTTTAGTAACTCTGGTTCTTATTCTTGTAAAAAACACATTTTCACAAAACAAAAATGATAGTTTAGAGTTTCAAAGATATTTTGATATTGCATATAAATTAAGAAATACAAATGTTGATTCATCTTTTTTTTGGTTGAATAAATGTGAAGAAAAAGCCCAATTATCAGGCAAAAATGAATGGTTGGCAAAAGTGTATAATTTAAAGGGTATTTTACTTTACAAACAAAACAATTATTATGCATCTATTATTGAATTACAAAAAGCATTAAAATATACTAATAATAAAGATTTACAGGGAAAGATATTTATCAATCTCGGCAATACCTTGTCAGATTTGCATTACAATTATTCTGCAAAAATGTTTTATGAAATGGCAGTGAGAAATTTTAATGAAACTCAAAATTATCAATTTCTTGTAAGAGCACTTATGAATTTATCTGCAGAAGAAATGAATTTAAAAATGGTTGTTCCAGCAAGAAATCATTTGAAATTAGCGTTGTATTATGCAAGAGAGTATGGTTATATGGAAGAAGAAGCGATGTGTTTAAATAATTTATCGGCTATTTTTGTATTTACTAAACAATCAGATAGTGCGGCTCGTTACATTTATCAATCTTTCAACATCTATGAAAATTTAGAAAATTACTATGGATTAGCGGATGCTTATTTGACGGCAATTGCTTTACATTTAGATAAAAAAGAATTTAATTATGCCAAAGCACTGATAGATTTAGCAGATTCAATAATTGATAAACTAAAATATCTGGATGGCAAGAAAAATATAACTGAAGAAAAAGTAAGTTATTATCTATTGACAAATGATGCAGAAAATGCTTATAAGTATTTTAATGAGTTTATAGTGTTATTGGATAGTATTGAGAAAAATAAAAAAATAGATAATTTGCAAAATATCCAGCAACCATTGAATAATAATGATGAAAAATCTAATAACAAGAGTAATAATCTCTTAATTTCATGGATTCAATTGATGATTTTAATTTTGTTTTCAGTAATAATAGTTTATTTTCAAATTAAAAATTACAGAAATGTCAAAGAATAAAAAGAGTGGTTCATCATTGGTTTATTCTACAAATTCTGAATACTTTAAAAAGTATCAGGAAGAACATTCTGAACAAGAAGAAGAAACATTACCACCTTCACAACAGAATTTAAAGATATATTTAGACAGATTAGGAGGAAATAAATTTGTAAGCAGAATATCTGGATTTATAGGCAAACAAAGTGATTTAGAAGCATTAGCGAAATTATTGAAGAACAAATGTGCAACTGGCGGCAATGTAAAAGAAGGAGAAATTTTAATTCAAGGTAATCAAAGGGAAAAGTTGTTCAAAATACTCACAGAAATGGGGTATAAGGTAAAGTTAGCAGGTGGGTAATAATGAGAAAGTAAACTAAAATAAGATTTTTTTATTTTAGTTTATTTATAAAAAGTAAAAATAAACATCAAAATCATTTTATGTAACAATATAAATTAATTTTCTTATATTTGTAGCAATAATTTAAAACTTTAAACTATGAAAAAGAACATGGGAACTGCGGATAAAATTATTCGCATTATCATTGCTGCAATTATCGCTGCACTTTATTTTATGGGCACTATTTCTGGAACATTAGGAATTGTTCTATTAGTATTAGCCATTGTTTTTGTACTAACAAGTTTAATCGGATTTTGTCCGCTTTATACATTGTTTGGAATTAATACTTGCAAAGTAAAAGATAATAAAGAATAAGTTTTTAAATCTTTTTCTCTCAATTTTTAATAATCAAAGGTATTTATCAGGTCTGAAATTTCTTGATTTGTTACTTTGAATTTTTCTTTCTTTTTGAAATTATCAGTTTGTTGATATACTTGTGTATTATTGTCTCCTACACCTGTTTGATTGTTTAAGTGTAACATTTCATCAATGTTTTTTTGTTCATAATAACTTTTTGTTTTTCCAAAATATGTTGTAATTCCAAAATTTATGAAAGGCGATTTTGCAGGCGTATCTTGAAAAAATGAACCATATTCAAACTGCCTGTTTTTATTGAAATGCAAAGAATACAATGCTAAAAAATTATTAACTGTTTTTCCTGCCGAAATATAAAATGCCAACCACTTCAATGGTTTTACATCAATCCGTAAGCCACCTAAAAATTCATATCTTCCTAAATAAATAACTTTATTTTCGTTGATAAACTTTTTGTAAATAGAATCTGCATTACTGATGCTAAATAATCCGCCCTGTGGTTTTGTAAATAGTGAAATTTGAAATTTGTTGGTAATAGGAAAATTCAAACTTACTATTCTTGGAAATTGAAAACTAAAGTTGATTTTATCATATCTTCCAAAACGAAAACCTATAACAGGCAAGTAAAACCTGTTTCCCCACATAAATGATTTTGTAAGCCCAAGTCGAAAATTAAATTTTTCAGATGGACTATAACTCCACAATAGCAAACTTGCCATTCTGATAACTCTTGTATCCTGCCTGAAATTTTTATCAAATGTAGAAAATGGTGATACATCAATAAAAAAAATTGATTTTTTTCCATTGTTGTAAATAAAGCGAAATCCAATTCCATTTTTTTTCAAATAGTGATTGTTTTCAAGTCCAGAAAAATTTGGATTAAATGATAAAAAATACCCAGTGAGTAAAAAATTAATATTGGAAACTGATGAATCTTTTTTTATAAAATCTTCTGTAAAAACCGGAATGCTAACTGCCACAATACTTTGTTTAATTTGATTAGATTTTAATTTGCTACGAATATCATCAGATGGAGGCAATGTTACTTTTGGTTTTTGATAATAATCAAATAAAATTGTGTTTTGAAAATAATGCTTGGGAACTTTTAAATGAATGCTGTCATTTTTTTGAGAAAAAACAAAATAAAATGCAAACAAAAAAAATATTGTAAGTCGTAAAGATTTCATTTAATCTGATTTTAAGATTTTAACCAACTCTAATCTAAACTCTTCTTCTGCTTTGAATAAATGTGCTGTTTTCACAACGCCAATTATTTGTTTAAACTTTTGAGAATATTCATTTTTAATTTGATATTCTGCTAACTCTAATTGATTGAAAGTTTTAAGAAACTGCTCTGCATCAGCAGGATTTTGAGAGTAATCAAATTCCTGAAACATCTTTTTTCTCTGATGACGAATGCTTTTAATTTTGTCTAAATACTCATTATACACTGGCCAAAATTTTTGTGATTCTGCTTGAGATAATTGTAATTTTTGACTGATAAAATTTACTCTTGCCTGATCAATTTTTTGATTTTGAGACCATGCAGTTATGGTCAATAAAAATAATGAAATTATTAAAATATGTAATTTAAAAGGTTTCATTTAATTCATTTGAATTAGTATCGGAAGGTTGTATAGAATTTGAATTAAAATGTTGTTCAATAATTTCATCAGAAACAGATTGTTCTAAAATTTCTTCATCAAGTAATGATTCTTTTGATAATACATCTTGTTTAGTAAGACAGGCAATGGTTTGACAGGGTTTATCAGAGATGTCTGTTTTAGTGTTATTCTGAAAAATATAAATTCCCCAAATGATTCCTGCTATGGATGCGGCAATGGTAGTGTATTTTAAAAATACTATTGTTCTTCTGTTTTTTGTTGGAGATATTTTTTGAATGATTTCATTTTTACTTGTTTCAAAGTATTCATCAGGAATTTCAAATGCTGGTTTAGAGTTAGTAATATTTTCTAAAAGATGAATTTTATTGGTTTCAAAGTAATCTTCAGGAACTTCAAAAGCAGATTTTTTTTGAGACAATATATTTTCAATTAGTTTAATAGAATTCGTTTCGAAGTAATCTTCTGGGATTTCAAAAGGATTTTTCTTAAAATCTTCGTTATCCAATATATTTTTTCTTTCTTTGTTCATATTCATTTAGATGCTTATTATTCAAGATGGTTTAATAAGTGTTCTTCAATTTTTTTTACTGCATGATGATAAGATGCTTTTAATGCACCTACAGAAGTGTCAAGTATTTCGGCCATTTCTTCGTAACTAATTTCTTCATAATATCTCATATTAAAAACAATTCTTTGTTTTTCAGGAAGGGAAAGAATGGCTTCTTGAAGTTTTTTCTGAATTTCATCACCTTTAAAATAAGGGTCAGAAGTAAGTGTGTTGGATAAGTAGTAAGATACTTGTTCGTAGGGGATATTATTTTTTCTTGTTTTTTCTCTTAATATCTGTAAGGCCTCATTAGTGGCTATTCTATACAACCAAGTAAATAAACTGCTGTTTTGATTAAAATTTTGCAATCCTTGCCATGCCTTTATGAAAGTGTTTTGTAAAGCATCATCGGCATCATCATGATTAATGACAATTCTTCTGATTTGCCAGTAAAGTTTTTTTTGATAGGTATTTATCAATAATGTTAGTGCCTGATTGTGTTTATCAGGTTGTGAAATACATTCAAGGATTTTTTTATCTACTTCGGTTAAATTCATAAATATAAAAAGGGCTATTCACCTTTTCAGATAAATAGCCCTCAATATTGTTTCTAAGTTTTATGGTAATGTGATATTTGTGCAGTAATTGTAAGCAGGAATACAAACTTGTGCATTAAAATCGCAACTACCATTACCGTAATTAATTACACGTGCAGGTTTATTAGCAGGAGTAAATGTTACAGAACCAGCAATAAATGGATGACGGAATGGACGAAGCGGATCAGGTGTACAGGTTGCACTCCATAATAAGTTACTTAATGAAACTGTATAGCCGACACCACTAGCAGTTGTTCCATTGGCAGAGCCATTTAATTTTAACTGTGCTTTATTCCAAGCAATAGGAAAGTTACCAGATGGATGATAAACTGTAGTATCAGAAGTATTTGTCAATTCTACAGTTCTTGTACAATTCCATGTAATTGTGCCGCCATTAGATGGTTTTACAATGTTGATGTTGGCATTGATTTGCCATTGCAAATTTGTAGTTGATGGATTAAATCCAAAAGGAGTGGTATTTGCATGCGTTCTGTTTACAATGTTAACGGTATAACCATCTACTACATAGTTTTGAGAGGTACAAGTAATTGAATATCCTGGCTGACGGGGATAAATAGCACCATTAGTTGATGCTGAATAATCGTAAAGTAATTTACCTGAACGATATCTTCCATCTTTACATAAACATGGTGTTGTACCAAAATCCACAGTGAAATGTTTAGCGGCAAGATCAACAGTAACAGTTGCACAAGGAGCAGATTGAATGCCACCAACGAGAAGGCCATTTTCTAATCTGTAATTACTTACAGTATAGGTTTCTCCTGCTTCACCGCCAATGTTTCCAATGTCATTGTTATGCGTTTCTGCAAGGTTGTGATCCTGAACATAAGATGTTTCAGTGTCAGGTGTTTCTTCATTTTTGTCTTTTTTCTTGCAACCGCTGATAGCAAGTAATGCTGCTAAGCTGAGGGTTGCACTGCCGATTAAGAATTTGCTCGTTTTCATAATTTTAAGTTTTTAGATTTTGAACATTTGATGCAAAGATACATTAAAGGTTTAAAAGGTTGTAAAAAAATTATCAGCAGGAAAAGATTTTTAAAATCAAATTACATTAAAATACCCGCAATAGTTGCAGAGAGATAAGAAGCAAGTGTTCCGCATAAAAGGGCTTTCATTCCTAATTCTGCAAGGTCTTTTCTTCTTTCAGGAACTAATACACCAATCCCGCCTATTTGCATACCAACACTACTAAAGTTAGCAAATCCACATATTGCAATACTTACAATCATTAAACCTTTTTCAGTAACTACTGGAACTTTATGAGAAGTAAGATTACTAAATGCAACAAATTCATTAATGGTTAATTTTTGTCCTAATAAGGTTGCGACATTATTAACATCTTCTAATGGCGTACCCATTGCCCATGCCATTGGATAAAACAATTTAGCAAATAACCAATTTAAACTCAAATTTAAATCTGGATTAAATAAATGTCCTGTTTTTAATAATATCCAATCAACCATTGTAATAAGGGCAATAAATCCAATAAGCATAGCAATTACATTCATAGCAATTTTAAAACCATCACCTGCTCCGTGAGTGATAGCATCTATTAAATTGCTGTATTCACTTTTAACTTCTAATTTTACTTTTCCCATTGTAACTGGTGTTTCTGTTTCAGGAAAAACAATTTTTGAAATGACCAACGCTCCTGGTGCGGCCATTAAACTTGCCATAATTAATTTAGGTGCAAGATTTAAACCCGCTTGTGCTCCCATATTTGCATAAACAATTAAAATACCACCAGCAATGCAAGCCAAACTTCCACTCATAGATGCCAGCAACTCACTTTTAGTCATAGTAGGTAAGTAGGGGCGAATCATTACCTGTGCTTCTACCTGTCCAACAAAAGCACTGGCAACATTACTGAGTGCTTCTGCTCCGCTTACACGCATTATTTTATTCATTACAAAGGCAATTGCAGAAATAATTTTTTGCATAATTCCTAAATGATATAAAATGGCTACCAGTGTAGTTACTAATACAATAGTTGCAGTAACATTAAAAGCAAATACGAATGTATGTGGTGCTCTGTAGTCAACAACTTCTGTTTCTGAAATAGCAGCTAATCCACCATAAACAAAATCAACGCCACTTTTAGCAAATTGTTCAATTTTTTGCATTCCCTTTCCTAATTGTTCAAAAAACAATTGTACCCATTTTATTTTCATTATAGATATTGCAATGATTGCTTGCAAAGCAAGTCCGCTAATGACAAGGCGATAATTAATTCTTTTTTTGTTGTTAGAAAACAGATAAGCTATTCCTAATATTAAAACTATACCGATGAAACCAGTAAATCTTTCCATTGCAATTTTTGGCAGGAAAGGTAATTAGAAGAATTGAATAAAATGAAAAAAAATTAGAATGAAATACCTATAACAAGAATATCATCTATTTGATCATAACTTCCTTTCCATTGATTGAAGAAGTTTTCAAGAAATGCTTTTTGTTCATTTACAGGTTTAAGATGAATTTCAGAAAGTATTTGAAGGAATCTTTTTAACATCATTTTTTTTCCTTTTTCTCCACCAAATTGATCGGCATAACCATCTGAAAATAAATAAATAGTATCTCCTTTTTCCAATTGAATGGTGTGAAGTGTGTAGTTTCTATCTGCATCCATCTGAACTCCGCCAATTGGATATTTATCACCATCTAATTTTTCTATTTGGCCATTTCCTTTTACAATAACTAAAGGTCTGTATGCTCCTGCCCACAACAATTTTCCATCTGGAAAAATATTTACTATTGACGCATCCATTCCGTCGTTTGTTTGTATTTCACTTTGACCTTGTTTTAAGGCAGTTTGAACACCCTTGTTCATTTCGTTAAGAATTTTTTCTGGCGAAGTGATATTTTTTTCTATAACAATTTGATTCAGTAAATTATTTCCAATCATACTCATAAGTGCTCCCGGAACACCGTGTCCTGTGCAATCTACAGCGGCAATAATTTTTGAAGAGGTATTAGTTTTTGAGTCATTGATTTCATACAGCCAATAGAAATCACCGCTCACAATATCTTTTGGTAAATATAAAATAAATCCATTGGGTAATACTTTATTGACATAACTATTTGTAGGTAGAATGGCTTGTTGTATTCGTTTTGCATATTCAATACTACTTAATATCTCATGGTTTTTATTTGCTAATTCTTTAGTTCTTTCCTGAACTTTTTCTTCTAATTCTTTGTTTCGTTTTTTAATCTGGTAAGTTCTGTATTGATTAAATCCAAAAATACTGCCAAATAGCATAATAGCAGATGTAATTATGAACCATTTAGTTTTCCAGAATGGAGGAATAACATCTATGTAAATATAGTAAGGGTCTGTGTTCCATTCTCCATCGTGGTTGGTAGCATAAACAATAAGTTTGTAAGTGCCGCCAGAAAGCCCTGTATAAGAAATATAGCGGATATTTGTAGGTTCTGAAAAATCATCATCGTAGCCCTCTAATTTATACTTGTATAAAATTTTTTCAGCACCTAATGGATTAATCGCAGAAAGTTCAACTTGAAAATTATTTTGCGGATATTTAAGAACAAAGTATTTTTTCAAAGTAAGATTAGAATCTGCAGGATAATCTTTTCCAAAAGTTTTGAATGAAGAAATATATACTGGTATTGATGAAAAATTTTGTCTAATTTTTGAAGGATTAAAAATATCAATGCCAGAAACACCGCCATAAACGAAATAGTTGTTTTTTAATACTGTATGAGCATTTTGGTTGAATTCATAATTTACTAAACCTTCAAGATAAGTATAATTGTAAAATAATTTTGATTTATTATCATTAAGACGGGATAAAATCATTTTTGTTATTCCATTTGTTGTTCCAATCCAGAGATTATTTTGATTATCTAAATACACAGATAAGATGGTTGAACTTAAAAGGCCATCAGTATCAAAGAAAAATTGAGATGTTTGATTTTTTTTATTGAATAAAGTTAATCCATTATCTGATGCAATGTAGATATAATTTGAATCTTCTGTAAGATGATAAACCCAATTATTAGAAAGCGTTTTGTTTTCTGCATTAAGATGAAGAATAATATTATTTTTATTATCAAGTTTGTATAAACCTTTTTCACCTGTTGCAATATAAATACCATCTGTGGTGGGTTTAATATAGTTTATTGATAGAGTATTAAAACTTTGAGGTTTAATAGATTTTTGTGTTTTTATATTTAATTTAAATAGCCCCTCTTGAATAGTGCCTATCCAAAGCGTATCATCATTTGAGTAATAGAGTGAAATCACATCAATTCCCCGAATGATAGAATTAATTTTTTCATTAGTTATATTCAGTAAATCAACTCCTTTTCCATATATGCCGATAAAATATTCATTAGCATTAGGAGATGAAATAATTGATAAGACAGTTTTATTTTTATAGAATTTACTGAAATCTTTGATGATTTTGTTGTTTAATAAATTAAATAAAATTAATTTTTCATAACCTCCGATGAGTATTTTACCGGACATATATTCAATAAATGAATAGATATTACTGAACTGATTATTAATATTATCTGGAATTGGATTAGAAAACTTTTGAATTGAATAGGGAATAATGAAAATACCATTTTCATGGGAAACAGCAAATAAATTGTTGTCTATTGAAAACAATTTTTTGATATTTTCTTCTTTACCATTTATTTTAATTATTTTAGTAGTAAAATCAAGGGGATTAAATTCAATGATTCCAGTTTTTGAAGCAATGTAAATTTTGTTTTTAATAAGTTGTAATGAATTTTGATTTTCTATGTCTTTACCTAAATCTTTGAATAATAAAGGTTCATCAATTTTTTCAAATGTATTGACATCTAATCTTATCAATCCATAGTTAGAAGAGAGTAGATATAAAAAATTTCCATAATGTAAGGTGGCTTTAATTTTTGAATTTGAAGCATAATCTTCAATACTAATTATTTTAGTTGTTGTGTCTAATATTCTGATGCCAAGAGCGTAGTCAAATAACAAAAAATTGTTGGAAATTAAAGATACTTTTGACTCATTTTGAAAAACGTAGTTTTTATTGTCAGTAAATTTATATTTTACAATTTTTTTGTTATTAAATGAGTATTCATATAAGCCAATTTTTGAAACAATAAATAAATTATCTTGGTAAATGAAAGTTGAGTACACCTCACTGTTATTTAATGCTTTATCTATATTCTTTTCAGAAATGAATTTTCCTTTTATGTAATCAAAGAATGTAATTCCTTTTTCGCAAGAAATAATTAAAAAATTTTTGTATTGATTGATAGAAAGGATATTATTACAAGGCAATGATGAACTGTCATTTGGATTATTTTTGTATGTAATTATTTTATATCCATCGTATTTGCATAATCCTGCTTGTGTACCAATCCAATAAAATCCATAAGAATCCTTGAAAACATAATTGATGCTGTTTGTAGGTAAGCCGTTTCTGGAACTTATATTGATAGCATTAATGTTAATAGAATTTATTTGTGCAAAAAGATTATGATTGAAAAACACAAAAACGAATAATACAATAGTACAAAATTGGGAGTATTTTTTAATCATTTTAAAAGTCATATTTTACTTAATATGCAAATTGGCGAATAATCTTAATAGTAAAAAAATTGTTCAGGATCTTTGTATAAATAATTTTTTACATAATCTTTTACAGCATCCTCTAATTCAGTGAATGGTTCGTTGTAACCTTGATTTCTTAATTTTTCCATTTTGGCTTCTGTGAAATACTGATATTTATCTCTAATATCTTCTGGAATGTCAATAAACTCAATGTTTTCAGGTATATTCATTGATTTAAAAACATTTCTTGTAAGGTCTAAAAATGTTCTTGCTTTTCCAGTTCCTAAATTGTAAATACCGTTTTTAATTTTATTTTTGTACAAATAATAAATTACTTTCACAACATCTTTTACATAAATAAAATCTCTCAATTGCTCACCATCTTTGAAATCTGGACGATGAGAACAAAACAACTTTACTTTTCCTGTGGTTTTAATTTGATTAACAGCATGAAAAATAACAGAAGCCATTCTTCCTTTATGATATTCATTTGGTCCAAATACATTGAAAAATTTCAATCCTACCCAATAAGGTGGTTGTTCTTTTTGTTCAAGTGCCCATAAATCAAATTTATGCTTGCTCCATCCATAAGGATTTAATGGTTTTAGTAAATGTAATTTGCTTTCATCATCATCGTATCCATATTCACCATTGCCATAAGTTGCCGCAGAGGAGGCATAAATCAAAGGTATTTGATATTTAGCACAGATAGACCATAATTCTTTTGTGTATTCAAAATTTAATTTATTCAAGATATTTTCATCAAATTCTGTTGTATCCGTTCTTGCACCTAAATGTATAACAAAATGAACATCTTTGTGAAATTTATCAATCCAGCGAATCAATTCTTCTCTATGTATTTCTAAAGCATATTTTTTACCACTGATATTTGAATCTTTTATAGTACCAAAATTGTCAGATAAAACAATGTCTTTAATTCCTTGTTGATTAAAATATGAAAGTGTGCAACTTCCAATAAAACCACATGCTCCTGTTAAAACAATCATAGTTATTTTTTTGTGCTAAATTTACAAAATCATTTGAGTGGTGTAATTTTTTCGTTTAGTATATCTTTGAAGTAATTTTTTTCTTCATTTAATTTCAAGTAAGGATATTTTGATTCTAATCTTTCACATTGTTGAATAAAGTTGATTGCAAATTCCTTGATTTTACTTGAGTTTTTGTTTATTATTTTATGCTGTAAGGCATTGATAATTTTTTCAAGTTCTTGAACAATTTGTTTTGCATTTGATGAAAGTAATGATTGAGAAAATTTCTCTATAACATATTGAATGGCCAATTCATTTGGATGACTCATATCTTCCTTGTAAAATCTATAATCTCGTAAATCATCTGTAACCAATTCGTATGCAGGAAAATAAAATACATTTTTATGTTGTTCGCACAACTGATGTACACTTAATATTAATGTTGATTTTGAGATATTATTATTCACTGCACCGTAGTTTAAATACTTTACAGGAGATACTGTTAGAATTATTTTTAATTCGGGATTAAATTTATTCAATTGATGAAATAATGCAGAAAAATTTCTTGTAATTTCCTGAACACTTAATATCTTTCTATTAAAATTTGATTGTGGAAATTTATGACAATTAGCAACTACTTGATTTAATTCTTTATGTTCATAAACAAATGCAGACCCAAAAGTGATGAATAAATAATTTGCTGACTTTAAAAATTCATAAGCATCTTGTTGAGATTTAATAATGTTAGATATAAATTCATTTTTATCAGTATGATAAAAATAAGTTTGATGTAGAAAAGATTTCCATAAACCATCTTCAAAAAACAAAAATTTTTCATCAATAAAATTAGGATTATCTAAAATACTTTTTAGACAAATATAAATGCTTTGTGGATTAAAGAGAACACCATTAGGATTTGAAAAAACTTGAAAATGCCTTTTTTTAAGCCATTCAGAGATGTTTTCTGCAAAACAAGAACCAATCAAAAAAATCTTTTGATGATGTTCAATTTGAAATGGAAAAGGTTCAATATTGAGGTTTAAGTGAAATTGCATATTGACACAAAATTAGGTAATTTTGTTCGGTATAACAATAAAGCAATATAATTTCTATGAATAGAATATTACTTTTGAATTTTATTTTATTTTCAAATTTATTTTTCTCACAAACAAATCCTTTATGGCAAGTTGTAAAAATATCTGATAAAAATGATCCTGAAGAGGTAAGTATTGCTATCAATCCCAAAAATCCAGCACAAATTGTAGTGGGGGCAAATATAGATCAATTATACTTGAGTAGTGATACAGGCAGAACGTGGACTTTTCAAAAAATTCAATGTGATTCATTTGGAGTATATGGTGATCCAGTTTTATTGTGGGATACATCCAATACTTTTTATTATTTTCATTTATCTGAACCCAATTCAAAATTAGTAAAAGATGCTAAATGGATAGATAGAATTGTTGTTCAGTCATCATCAGATTTTGGAAAGAGTTTTAATTTCTGCGTAGGAATAGGCAAGAATGGAAATAAAAATCAGGATAAAGAATGGGCATATTTTAATCCCAAAACAAATGAAATTTATGTAACATGGACACAATTTGATAAATATGGAAGTAAAAATCCAAATGATAGTTCTATAATTTTATTTTCAAAATCAAAAGATAGAGGAAGAACATGGACAAAACCAGTGAGAGTTTCACACTACGCAGGAGATTGCCGAGATAGTGATGAAACTGTTGAAGGTGCAACATCTTCAGCAGGTTTGAATAATGAAATTTATGTTGCCTGGGCTAGTAAATATGGAATTATGTTTACCGTTTCTTATGATGGTGGAGAAACATTTGAATTGCCCGAAAAAAGAATAGATACAATTTATGGTGGATGGGATATGAAAGTAGATGGTTTGTTTAGATCTAATGGTATGCCTTTTTTAGTATGTGATAATAATCCAAAAAGTAAGTATGCAGGAAATATTTACATTTGCTTTGGAGATGAAAAAGATAAAGACAAAAATATTTGGTTATTAAAATCGGAAGATGGTGGTAAAACTTGGAAAAAAAGAATAAAAGTAAATAATGACACAACAATAAGAGAACAATTTATGCCAATGATGAATATTGATCCTGTCACTGGCTATTTGTATGTAATATTTTATGATAGAAGAAATCATAATGATATGCATACAGATGTATATTTAGCAGTATCTACTGATGGTGGAGAAACATTTAAGAATTTTAAATTGAATGAAAAAAGTTTCAAACCATTTTTTCTAAAGTTTTTTGGTGATTACATAGGTTTATCTGCTTATAATAACATTGTTCGCCCAGTGTGGATGGAATTGCATGATATCAAATTATCTATCCATACCGCAATAATAAATAATATCGATGAAGTGCTGAAAAATGAAGGGAAATAAGGGTTAATGCAAGAGACCCTATTATACTTTGTCAAAAAATACTTTCCTTTCTCAATTAAAAATTCCTTCTTATCTTTCCTATCTTATCATTACATTTGCCTTCACTAACAAAATGTAAGGGCGTATGGCGATACGTCTCTACTTTAAAAGCTAACTTACATCAACACTCAAAACTTAAAAATAAAAACTAACAAAATGGAATACAATTTCAAAGAAATAGAAAAGAAAGCAAAAGAAAAATGGCAAAAACTCAATGTTTACAAAGTAGAAGAAAAAGATAGTCAGGGTAATCTTAAACCAAAAAAATTTTATGTTTTAGACATGTTTCCATATCCATCTGGTTCTGGACTACATGTGGGACATCCATTAGGTTATATTGCTTCCGACATTTATGCCCGTTATAAGCGTCATCTTGGACATAATGTTTTACATCCAATGGGCTTTGATGCATTTGGACTGCCTGCTGAACAGTATGCTATTCAAACTGGACAACATCCCGCTGTTACTACTGAAATCAATATCAAAAGATACAAAGAACAATTAGATAAAATTGGATTATCTTATGATTGGAGTAGAGAAGTAAAAACTACTGATCCCAAATACTACAAATGGACACAATGGATTTTTTTACAACTTTTTCAATCGTGGTATGATAAAAAAGAAAACAAAGCAAAACCTATTCAAACTTTGATACAAGAATTTGAAAAGAACGGAAATATCAATATAGATGCAGCCTCCGATGAGGTAAGAACATTTACTGCTGAAGAGTGGAAGAGTTTTTCTGAAAAAGAAAAGTCAGATATTTTGATGAAATACCGATTAGCATATCATTCTGAAGCGTATGTCAATTGGTGTCCTGCACTTGGGACTGTTCTTGCTAATGATGAAGTGAAAGATGGCGTTTCTGAACGAGGTGGATTTCCTGTTGAAAGAAAATTGATGCCACAATGGAGTTTAAGAATTACTGCTTATGCCGACAGATTATTGGAAGGTCTTGAACGACTTGATTGGAGCGAGAGTATAAAAGAAGCCCAAAGAAATTGGATTGGCAAAAGCGAAGGTGCTGAAATAGAATTTAAAATTAACGAAAAACATTCTGTAAAAATATTTACAACTCGTCCTGATACAATATTTGGTGTTACTTATATTGTGCTTGCACCTGAACATCCATTGGTTGAAGAAATTACAACAACTAATCAAAAAGAAATTGTATCAAATTATGTGCAATATGCCAAAAATAGAAGCGAAAGAGATAGACAAGCGGATGTTTATAGAGTAACAGGTGTTTTTACAGGTGCGTATGCTATTCATCCATTTACAAATGAAAAAGTGCCCGTATGGATTGCAGATTATGTATTGTATCATTATGGCACTGGTGCAGTAATGGCTGTGCCTGCTCATGATTCAAGAGATTACAGATTTGCAAAGCATTTTAATTTGCCCATAAAACAAGTTATTCAACCACCAGTAGAATGGGACTTTTCAAAACAATCTTACGATGAAAAAAATGGTATTTGTAAAAATTCTGATTTCTTAAATGGTTTATCTGTAAAAAATGCTATTCAAAAATGTATTGAAGAAGTTGAAAAAAGAAAAATTGGAAAAAGAGTAGTTAATTACAAATTGCGTGATGCTGTGTTTGGCAGACAAAGATATTGGGGAGAGCCCATTCCTATTTACTACGATGAAAATAATATCCCAAAACCTGTTGATGAAAAGGACTTACCTATAATATTACCAGAAATAGATAAATATCTGCCTACTGAAACAGGCGAACCACCATTGGCTCGTGCGATTAATTGGAAATACAAAGGCAAATATGAATTTGAAAAAACAACTATGCCAGGATGGGCAGGAAGTAGTTGGTATTTTTTAAGATATATGGATCCACACAATGATGAGACCTTTGCAAGCAAAGAAAAAACAAGTTATTGGAATAAAGTAGATGTCTATGTAGGTGGTAGCGAGCACGCAACAGGGCATTTATTGTATGCAAGATTTTGGACTAAATTTTTGTATGATTTAGGATACATTGATTTTGATGAGCCCTTTCAAAAATTGATAAATCAGGGAATGATATTGGGTAATAGTGCTATTATATTTAGATTGAAAGATACACCTGATACTTATATTTCTGCTGAAAAGGTAAACGATTTAAATACAGTTGCAAGAGTATATGTAGATGTCAATTTGGCAGATGAGAATGATTTTGTAAGTATAGAAAAATTGAAAACACAGCCAACATTGTATGGTGAGAATTTTAAATTTATATCTGATTATCCTGATAAAATTAAGTGTCATCGTGAAGTTGAAAAGATGTCAAAGTCCAAAATGAATGTGATAAATCCTGATGATTTGATAGATCAATATGGTGCAGATACTTTTAGGTTGTATGAAATGTTTTTAGGTCCTATTGAACAACACAAACCTTTTATTACCAACGGCATTACAGGCACTCATAACTTTTTGAAAAAAGTGTGGAAATTATTTCATCTAAATAATTCTTTTTCTGTTAGCAATGAACCACCAACTACAGAAGAATTAAAGATTCTACACAAAACTATTATCAAACTCAGAGAAGATATTCATAAGTTTTCATTTAATACTTGTGTAAGTAGTTTAATGATATTGGTTAATAAACTCACAGAATTGAAATGTAACAAAAGAGAGATATTAGAACCACTTGTGATAATGTTATCACCATTTGCACCATATACAGCCGAATATCTTTGGACAGAATTAGGGCACGAAACATCAGTTATAGATGCTCCTTATCCAGAGTATAAAGAAGAATACATTATAGAAAACACTTTCAATTATCCGATTTCATTCAATGGAAAAACTAGATTTAATTTAGAATTGCCCTTAAATATTTCCAAAGAAGAAGTTGAACAATTAGTTTTATCTCATGAACAAACTAAAAAATACCTAAAAGATTTAAAACCTAAAAAGTTTATTTTTGTAGAGAAGAAGATTGTGAATATTGTAATTTAGAAATTGAAAAATTAATTTATGAATTCTGTTTCAAATTGGAATTTTGATAGAGGAAATCTTCAAAGGACAGGTTATTATGATGGGAACCCACCAAAAAAATTAAAATTAAAGTGGAAATTTAATACGGGAGCAAGAATTAATATTAATCCTTTAATTTATGATGGTAGGATATTTGTTTCAAATAAAGAAAATAGTTTTTATTCAATAGATTTGAAAACTAAAAAAATTTTATGGAATATTAATTTTGTTGAGGATATTACTTGTTTTGTTATACATAAAGAAGAAGTTTATATCGGTACGAGCAATAGTATTTATTGTTTTGATGTGTATAATGGAGATTTTGTTTGGGAATATAAAATTAAAACAAAAAAATTTAATTTTGGTAGAATATTTGGAATAAAAAGTCGTCAAACTAATGATTGTAAAGGTATAATAATAAAAGATAATATATTAGTTTTTGCAGATAGTGAAGGTTTTTTAAATGCCTTAAATTTAGATAATGGCAAAGAGATATGGAGTTATAAAATTCAAAAATGGTATTCACTTTATCTTTCACTTTATAATGAAAAACTTTTTGTAGGTGTTAAAAATAATTTGTATTGCTTAAACATTTTTAATGGATATAAATTAAGTAAATTGAATTTCAAGTATTATATAAATACATTCATTTCTGCTGATAATGATATTATGTACTTTGGAACTGATTTTAACTTTTATGCTATTGAATTAAACACTAATAAAGTTTTATGGGAACATAAAATTAAAAGTTTGGGATATATTACTTTTGAGTCTCCTGCTGTATACAAAGATAGAATAGTTTTAGCTTACCATGATGATTATGATTTTCATTGTTATGCTTATTTATGTTGTTTAAATAAAAACAATGGTAATGTTTTATGGACATATGATGATGTATTTAATTTTATACACTCAGGCCCTGTAATTTCAAATGGTTGTGTGTATTTTGGTTGTGAGAATTTTCATTCTCGCGAATACTACTTTTGTGTGCTAGATTTAGAAACTGGTAAAGAACTATCAAGGTTTGAAACCAAAGATAGTTTAGAAGTTGATCCTGCTTTTTATGATAATATGGTTGTTATTGGATGCGACGATGGTTACTTATATGTATTTGAATAATTTTTTTTACATTATACTTATTAAATCATTCCACCATCCTATCTTTCCATTGACTATTCATTAAAAAACAACTATCTGTTTGTCCAAACCATTTTTTACGATTGCGGGCTATCCACTTGTATATTTTATTTCTCAAAAATGTTGGTACAAGATATAGAACATATAGTATTTTCCAATACCATTTAAGATGAGGAACAATTGATAACACCACATCAAAGTAAATGTAAAATTTATTATTCTTGTAAAGAATAACAGAATCAATGTTTTTTAGAGAATCAGGAATAAATTGCATTGCAAAAATTGAATTGAGTGGGCAAAATAAAATATCATGATCTTTTTCATTAGATAATATCCATTTTACAGTATTATTACATAATACACATTGCCCATCAAAAAATAAAATGACCAATTGATTTCTATCTTTTAAATCCAATTTTTTCTGTAAATGTAATTAAAAATTTAATTGAAAATAAAATTCAATTAAATAAAAAAGGGATGTTCAAAAAATACTTTCGTATTCTGAACATCCCTTGTTTTTACTGAATTTATTAATTAATCACAATGACTACCAAAACTATATTGTAATCCAATAACCATCATATACTTATTAAGCATTTGCATGCCATTTACTTTTTGCATAACAGGCAATCTATACTCTGTTGCTATTCGTAAATTTTTCAAACTACCAGATGGAACATAAAAATTTATTCCTGCCCCTGTTTCTAATTGTTGTCTGCCTGTATTCATAGGATCACATAATGGAGACATCATAGGATCTATATCTTTGTCTTTACCTTTTATTTTATCTATATTAAAATAACGAGCAGTTAATGCAAAACTTAAATAATCATTTATTATAATTGATCCCCATGCACTAAAATCAAAGCGATTTCCTAATGTGTATTTATTAGCATTTTCACCTATTCTAAATCTGTATATTGGTTGCATACCCCAAGAAATTCTTTCAGTTTGACCTAAATAGGTTACACCAATTATAGGATCCCATGTTCCGCTACCTAATTGCATAGGATAAGCCATTTTCATTTCAGTTTGCATTATCATTCCAGAAGTGTCATGCATTTGCATTTTTTCTTTTACATTGATGTTTCCAGTAGGAATAGAAATACCCACATTAGCATGTAATGAATTTCTATTTTTATTTAAAATCTTAATCAATCCAAATAAAGAAACATCACCTATTCCACTTGAACTCATTGTATATTTATCGCCCATCATTTGTATCATAGTCATTTTGTTTGAAAGATAATTTCCCATTAGCATTAAAGTAACTCTATCAGAAGGCGCATACATAAATCCAATCATGTGCATATCCATTTGCATTTTTTGCGGAGCCATCTTATACCCATCACTGAAAATATGATCAGCATCAGCTTTATGATCTTCATGTTGAACGTCTTCCATTATCATAGGCATATAACCATATGAAACCATAAATCCACCTTTTTTGTGATAGTGGCTGCCCATTATGCCTATTGGGGCAACTCCATCTGGTCTTGCTGAAGACCATTCTACATTTTCACTTTCTTGAGATTTTGTTATGTTGATATTTAATAATACTGTGCCTAAAACAGGCAATAATATTTGCTTTTTCATAGTTTTTAAATTTTAATTTTTTGATTTAGAAATTTGAAGTTAATAGAATAACAATTAAAGTAAAATTATCGAATTTTACTTTATAAGTAAATAAAAGAAAAATTAGAACAACATTATTTTATACAAAAAATTTTGGTGGAGGTGTTTGAAGATTAAGATAAACTTCTTGAATTGAAAGAATAGTATATTCTGGAAAATTTGGTTTGAGTGTGCTAATAAAAGATAAATTTAAGTTTGTATGTATAATAACAAATGGTTCTCTTTTTGTTTCAGTTACAGGAAGTTTTTTGTTTGTTTGTTTAGATTCTTCAACCTTTTTTAATTCTTTTTTCAAATGACATTTACCATTACATTTTAATTTTGGTTTATCCTTGTTTTCACATAGATTTTTAGCAATATAATTGTAATTGATAAAGTAGTCAATTGTAACTAAAAAAGTTTTTATTTCAGTATAAGAAATTAAAATTAAAACTATTACTGATAAGTATTTTGTTTCTCTAATTATCTTGAGTAAGTTATACATTTATTAAATCACCTGAACTTTGAAGTAAAAAGAAATAAAATTTTTTCGCCACAAATTTGATGAAATCATCAATACAATAAAAATGATTTTAATTAGTTTTTAAGGTCTTGTTTTTGCAAAATAAGTATCTACTGATAATTCAATATTATCTTTTAAAATGCTCAAGTCAGGTAACATAAGAATACTAACAAAACCATTTCTACCTGTGCATAAAGAAGTATGATGAGGTGGCACACCACTTCCTGATAAGTTTCTATTTGGCACATATAACAAATCGTTTTTTTCATCAATACATAAGCCATGTGGCTGATTACCTACATAAACTTTTTGCGTTGTGTATGTATTCAAATTAATAGCAACTACACTACCTTCATTAACACCATCTGGATTTGGATCTAATTCACAACTCACATAAAGAGTGTTGTATTTTGATGAATAAGCCATTGCTTGCGGAAATTTTCCAACAGGAATGATATGAGATACTGAATTTGTTGTCAAATCAAACTCTCTGATTTCATTGCTTTTTTGACAAGTAAAGTAAAGTTTAGTGCCATCAGGAGAAACAAAAATATCATGTGCATCTAAACTACTTGAATAATTGATACTACCAGAATTATCAATAGGAATATCAATGTGTGTAGTAAGAGCGGTATCAATTTTCATAAAGAAATTACCTGTTTGAGCGGCAATGTAAAGTGTATCATTATTTTTACTTAAAGCAGTTCCGTGAGGGAAATATAGCCCATACATTCTGTTAATGACTTGCATTTTTTCTAAATCAACTGAAAAAACTCTACCATTTGCAGTCCATGCCACGCAAAAACCTTTTTTACCATCATTACTGATGATAATTCTATTCCAATCTATTTGATTATCTAAATTACAACGAGCCACTAGTTTATCAGTATTTGCATCATACTTTTCTAAATAGGGAGAATTGATAAATACCACATACCAATATTTTCCATCAGGTGAAAAGTTGATAAAATGAGGTGTTTCTAAAACATTAGGATTACTACCTACTTCAATCATTCTAATGGGCAATTGTGTTTTAGCATCAAATACTGTAATTACATCACAACCTTGATTGACAACATAAATTTTATCATAAACATTTGAACCAAACACTTTGCCATTGATATCAGGAGCACCGTTGTCTATCCAGTTTTTTATTTTCAAAACTTCTTCTTTGCTTAATGGTGGTCTATTTAATGGCATAGTTGGTGAGGCCATCATACCAAGTTCAGGAAAAGTATTAATATGATGAAATAATGGAGAAAATTTACTATTGAATGGATAAACTACAGTTCCATGCATTCCACCTTTGAATAAATCTTCCCATGTTATTAAATTTAAGATTGTAGAATTATCACCATGAGAATGACCAGAATGTGAATGATGATCGTGCTCATCATTAATGAAATGACAACCACTTGTAGCACATTTGTTTTTCACAATGTTTCCAATTTCTACTGGATAACCACCATAGATTTCATCTAAATTGTCTTTTTTGCATTCACTAAATAAAATTATTATACACAACAAAAAAAAATTAAATTTGAAAGGATATGAGTTCATATTTTAATTTAAATTTATTTAAGGTCTTGGTATTGCAAAATAAGTATCTATTGATAATTCAATTTGGTTCTTTTTTATACTCAGGTCTGGTAAATTTAAAATTGTAACAAAACCATTTTTACCATTACACACGGATGTATGATGAGGTGGCACACCATTTCCAATTAAATTACGATTTGGTAAGTACAAAACTTTATTTTTTTCATCAATACAAATACGATGTGGTTGATAACCTACATAAACTTTTTGAGTAGTATAATTGTTTAAATTAATTGCAACAATACTGCCCATTTTATCGTTATTTGGATCTAATTCACAACTTACATATATTGTATTAAACAAAGGAGAATAGGCAACATGTTGTGGATATATACCCATTGGGATGATATGACTTACACTATTTGTTGTTAAGTCAAATTCTCTAACTTCATTACTCTTTTCACAGGTGAAATAAATTTTGTTTCCATCTTTTGATACAAAGACATCATGCAAATCTAAACTACTGGAATAATTTACAGTTCCAGAATTGTCAATGGGAATATCAATATGTGTTGTCAAAGATGTATCAATCTTCATAAAAAAATTACCTGTTCTTGCGGCTACATACAAAGTGTCATCATTTTTGCTTAATGCCGCCCCATGAGGAAAATAAAGGCCATACATTGAATTAATAACTTTCATTTTTTCTAAATCAACGGAGACAATCTTACCGTTTGATTCCCAATCTATACAAAAACCTTTTTTCCCATCTTTTGTTATACTAATCCAAGTCCATCCTACCTGATTGTTTAAATTACATCTTCCTACTAATTTATCTGTATTAGCGTCATATTTTTCTAAATAAGGCGAGTTGATATAAACAATATACCAATATTTTCCATCGGGTGAAAAATTGATAAAGTGAGGCGTTTCATTTACATCAGGATTACTACCTACTTCAATCATTCTAATGGGCAATTGTGTTTTAGCATCAAATACTGTAACAACATCACAACCTTGATTTACTATATAAATTTTATCATAAACATTTGAACCATACACATTACCTTTATTGTCAGGTGCTCCGTTATCAATCCATTGTTTTATTTTTATTACATCTTCTTTGCTTAAAGGATTTTTGTATTGTGGCATTAATTTATATAATGGAATATTTGGATCATAAGGAATATTTAAATCGCTATATGTATTTATATGATATAATAAATACGAATATTTACTACTATAGGGAATGACAGGACTGCCATGATGGGCACCTTTGGTAAATAGGTTATTCCATGAAGTTAAATCTAATTCTGAACCTTGACAGGTGGCGTCAATCTTTGCATTATGACAATTTCCGGTAGTACAATTAGTTGAAATAATTTTTCCAATTTCTGCTGGATAATTGCCATAACTAACTTCAATATTATCTTTTCTACAAGTATTGAAAAACAAAATTAATATAACTGCAATACTGAACTTAATGGTATGTGTTTTCATATCTTTATTATTTTAGCAGTAAAAATTTTATGTGGAAATTTACAAACTAATCCATAAACCCCTTTTGCTAATTTAGAAACATTAACACTCCACAAATTTTTATTATGTTTATTTATTTCAATTTCAAGTTCTTTGCCTGTAATATCTATTAAATGAAATTCTACATTATTTATAGTGAAATAATTTTCAACTTGAATATAAAAAACATCATCTACGGGATTAGGATAAATATTAATAGAATTTTCATTCTTACTAAATTGTTCTATACTAACAGCTTTAGATGAAAAATAATAAATTCCACCAGAATAATTTCCTACAATTAAATCTCTTACACCATCTCCATTTATATCAACATATTGAGGTGCGGCACGAATACCCGCTTTGATATTATTGACCATTGTATCTAACAATCTGAACGAACCATTGATATTACCATCAATTTGATCATACAAAAATAAATTACCATTGATAGAACCACATAGCAAATACTTTTGTCCTGCTTCTTTATACATAAATGGAATAGCACCACCATCGCCTGAATAGTAAATTGAATTTGTAATGGCAGACACATTTCCAAAATTAGAAGTAATAAGAGAGAATGAAGGATTACTCAAAGTGCCAACATTTTGATAATATGCAATTTTATTGACCTTATTGCCAATCAATAAATCTAATTTTCCATCATCATTCACATCAAATAAAAATGGAAATGCTGGCGGATAACTTGCATTAATGCCAAAAGCATTTTGATGAATAATACTAAAATTACATGGATTTCCTGCACCTGCTGTATTTTCAAGCCAATGAATTTTTCCTTGACTATCACCAAGTATTAAATCAATATCTCCATCGTTATCAATATCTCCTGATGTAGGGCTTAAGTTTAGTTTGTTTAGTGATGATAAATTGAGATAATCTCTTGTAATAAGTGAAAATTGTGGTGTTGTTGCATTGCCAATGTTTTGATAATAAGTTAATGTAGAAACATTAGAATTTGGCTTAATAGTATTGTAGTAACCAAGATTACCTATCAGCAAATCTTTTTTTCCATCTTGATTGATATCAATTACAAGCGGCATTGCACCTTCTCCAACATCCAATATGCTTTCTATCAATAAATTTTTTTTGACGAAGACAAAACTATCTTTGTTGATTCCTACATTTTTGTAAAACCACACACAATTAAAATTTTCACCAGCACTCAAATTAGGCGATGCTATTATATCTTTTTTCCCATCATTATCAGCATCAAAATAGTATGCACAGGGAAAGTTATTGATTTTGATTTGTAAAGTAGATGATTTTCCTGGATAGTTAGGAAATAATTTGGTAGTATCTGAAATGTGTGCAGAAGTTGTATTTCCTGAATTATATCCAAAGATAATATCATTACAACTTACATCACCTAATAATAAATCTTTAATGTTATTGTGATCAATATCTATACAGGTTATACAAGATCCGCTGTGATATACTTTATTTTCAATAACTGATGGCATAGTTCTATTGCTACAATTGTTGAGTGTGATAGCACAATTTCCTTCACTAAAATTTCCCCAGCAATTTTCAACTAATTCAAAAACCAAACTATCTGAATGTCCATACAATTCCTCACTTTTATTGATATGATATTCTACTGAAAAACCTGTTGAGTTGAAAGCAAGAATATCCAAATCACCATCATTATCAATATCTTCAATACCGGGTATTCCCACTGATGAGGCATAAATACCCGCAAAAATAGGACTTCCAGAAGGATTATAATTAGAATAGATAATTGGCTTAAATAATTGAAATGAGATGTTACTACCAGCAGAAGTGTTTTTGTATACACGAATACCACCAATAGTAGAAGTAAAAATATCAACTTTACCATCATTATTAAAATCCTTGAATATAGCCCAATTGACAAGTTTTGGAAAAGATTTGGAAATGTAATAATCATATCTATATTTAGTTTCAGAAGCATTGACGATATTGATAAAACATTTTACTTCACCATAATTAAAAAAATGTATTCTGTCATACACAATAATATCTTCTTTTCCATCATTATTAATATCTGCTTTAGAAAAATTTGAAAAGTTTAATCCGCCACAATTTGGTGAATACAAAATTTGACCATTTTCAATAATACTTAAAGTGTCATATCCAACGGGTAGTTGTGCGTTTACAATTTTTGTAATAAAAAAAATTATCGTGAAAAATTTTTTCATAAGTAATGAAGCTCTGCAAAAATACAGAATTAATAGGCAATCTTAATTAAAGAAGTAAAATTGATTTTTATTAGTGCAGTATGGTGAAAAATGATAGTATTAAAAATGATATAAAACATAAAAAGATAAAATAAAAATCATTAAAAATGAATAATTATGATTTAAATCATTGTAATACGAAGTATTTGTAATGTATATTTGTGCCCGAAAATAATTATGGAAGTTATCTACATATTATTGAGTGTGAGTATTCTAATAGCAATAGGGTTTTTAGTAGCATTTGTATGGTCAGTAAAAAAAGGTCAATATGAAGATGTAGTTTCACCTTCTATCAGAATTCTTTTTGAGGATGAAAATAATAAAAACAAAGTTGAAACCAATCAAACAACTTCTAATAATTTTAATACAAAAAATAAAAATCAGTCCCCTGAATTAAAAATCTATTCTGAAAAATTATAATTAACCAATAAAACCAATAAACTATGGAACACAACAACAGCAACGGTAACATTGAAAAATTTGAATACGACAATGCCATTGTTCGTAATTTCTTAATTGCAACGGTGGTATTTGGCGTAATTGGAATGTTAGTAGGGCTCATTATTGCTTTTGAACTCGTATTTCCGGAATTAAACTTGGGAATACCTATAACAACATTCGGTAGGTTAAGACCCTTACATACCAATGCGGTGATATTTGCATTTGTGGGAAATGGAATCTTTGCAGGGGTGTATTATTCATTACAAAGATTATTAAAAACCAGGATGTATAGTGATACATTGAGTAAAATACATTTCTGGGGATGGCAATTAATTATTCTATCAGCTGCAATAACCTTACCATTAGGTTATACTACATCAAAAGAATATGCAGAGTTAGAATGGCCTATTGATATTGCTATTACACTTATCTGGGTGGTATTTGGATGGAATATGTTTGGCACCATCTTAAAAAGAAGAGTAGAGCATTTGTATGTTGCTATTTGGTTTTATATTGCAACATTTATTACAGTGGCGATGTTGCATGTAGTAAACTCGTTTGAATTGCCTATTTCATTTCTAAAAAGTTATTCATGGTATGCAGGTGTTCAAGATGCTTTAGTGCAATGGTGGTATGGCCATAATGCAGTTGCCTTTTTCTTAACTACGCCTTATTTAGGATTGATGTATTACTTTGTGCCAAAAGCCGCCAACAGACCTGTATATTCATATAAACTTTCTATTATACACTTCTGGGCATTGATATTCATTTACATTTGGGCTGGTCCTCATCACTTGTTCTATTCTGCATTACCCGATTGGGCACAATCTCTTGGTGCTGTATTTTCTGTAATGTTAATTGCCCCATCATGGGGTGGTATGTTAAATGGATTATTGACATTGAGAGGTGTATGGGATAAAGTGAAAGTTGATCCTATTTTGAAATTCTTTGTAGTAGCATTAACTGGTTATGGTATGGCTACTTTTGAAGGACCATTGCTTTCATTAAAGAATGTCAATGCTATTTCTCACTTTACAGATTGGACCATTGCTCATGTGCATGTTGGTGGTTTAGCATGGAATGGATTTTTGACATTTGGTATGTTATATTGGGTTGTGCCAAAAATGTGGAGAACAAATTTATATTCAAAAAAATTAGCCGATTTTCATTTTTGGATAGGAACATTGGGAATTATATTTTATGCTATTCCAATGTATTGGGCTGGTTTTACTCAAAGTTTTATGTGGAAAGAATTTACTCAAGAAGGATTTTTGAAATATCCAAACTTTTTGGAAACTGTAACTGCTCTCAAAAATCTTTATCTTTTGAGAGGAATTGGCGGAGTACTATATTTTACTGGGGTTATAGTAATGGTTTATAATTTAGTAAAAACAGCAAATGCTGGTAATTTCCTTGCAAATGAGGCAGCGGAAGCACCCGCTCTTATAAAATTCCATGCTGAAGAAAATGAGTATTGGCACAGATGGATTGAAAAAAGACCTGTTCAAATGCTTATTGTATCATTTATTCTTGTGGCTATTGGAGGTATTGTTGAAATGGTGCCAACATTTCTTATTAAATCAAATATTCCAACAATTTCTTCTGTAAAACCTTATACTCCATTAGAATTAGAAGGTAGAGATATTTATGTTCGCGAAGGTTGTTATGTATGCCATTCACAAATGGTTCGTCCATTTAGAAGTGAAACAGAAAGATATGGCGATTATTCTAAAGCAGGTGAGTTTGTTTATGATCATCCTTTTCAATGGGGTTCAAAAAGAACAGGACCAGATTTAGCAAGAGAAGGAACTATGAAACTTCGTAAGCCCAATGCATGGCACTATACTCACATGTTAGATCCTCGCCTCACTTCTCCAAACTCTATTATGCCTGCTTATCCATGGTTAATTGAAAATGATTTAGATGTTTCATTAACGACTAAAAAAATTAGTGCAATGAGAACACTTGGTGTTCCTTATCCCGAAGGATACGAGCAACAAGCACTTAATGATTTGAAAAAACAAGCAGAAGAAATCGCTGCCGACTTGAAGAAAAATAATATCAATGCATCTCCAAATAAAGAAATAATTGCTTTGATAGCATATCTACAAAGATTAGGTGTAGATGTTAGTTTGGAGAAAAAACAAGCAATGAATAATCATTAAAAAATAAAATTATGTTACGCTTTGTAAAACATCATTTAGAAAATATTCTTGGAATAGAAATATATCCACTTATTTCATTTGTGATATTCTTTCTATTCTTTATAGGAGTATTGATTTGGTTATTAAAAGTAGATAAAAAACATATTCAAAAACTTAAAAACATACCATTTGAATAAATAATTTTAATAATAAAAACTTAAAAATTTAATTTTATGAAAACTAAAAAAATTTCTCTTACATCTTCTGCAGTTTTAATCAATGCAGGATTGATAATGGCACAGGAAGCCAATAATGCTAATGGTGTTATTTCTCAAACATCTAATAATTCTGTTATTGGATGGGGTTTGATAATTCTTTTAATTATTCAACTTTTTGTAATTCGTTCAATGTCAAATGCTATTAGATCTGTGGGTAATAGTGACGCTTTTACACAAAACAAAAATAAAGTATTAAATGTGTTATTATTAATCGGATTATTTTTCACATCAAGTATATATGCACAAAACAATAATTTAGATAATGAGCCACTCGTGAATTTTTCAGATGCTCAAATTAACTTTTTGATATTTTTAAATTTACTTTTATCCATAATTGTGATATGGATGTATTCACAGTTTCAAAAAATGTTGCAATATGCAGGTCTTGTTAAAAAAGAAGAACAAAAATCATCCTTGTGGAATATAGAACATTTGCTTACAAAAGCAGTCCCTGTTGAAAAAGAAGCCGCCATTCAATTTGAACATGAATACGATGGTATTAGAGAATTAGATAATGTATTGCCACCTTGGTGGGTGTGGATGTTTTACACAACAATAATTTTTTCTGTGGTATATCTAATTCATTATCACATTAGCCCTATTAAAGCACTTGAAAAAATTGGATTTGTAGGACCAGGCGTAGGTCAGGAAGAATTATACAAAATGGAAATGGAACAGGCAGAAAAAGAAAAACAAGCATATCTTGCACAAATGGCTAATAAAGTGAATGAGGAAAATGTAACTGCATTAACAGATGAAAATGAAATAAAGCAGGGTAAAGAAGTATATATGACAAATTGTGTAACCTGCCATGGTAAAGAAGCACAGGGTGGAGCAGGACCTAATCTAACAGATGATTATTGGTTACATGGTGGTGGCATTAAAAATATATTTAAGACAATAAAATATGGTGTGCCAGAAAAAGGTATGATTGCATGGGAATCTCAATTATCACCAAAACAAATACAACAGGTAGCATCTTTTATACTTACATTAAGAGGAACTAATCCGCCTGGTGCAAAAGAACCACAAGGTGAATTATGGAAAGAAGAGGGCTCATCTGCCACTAATCAAAAACAAGATTCAACTGCAACAAAATAATTTATTCAATGTTAGATACAGATCAAAAATCCATTAAGGATGAATCATTTAGAGATAGAATATCAACTGTTGATGAAAAGGGAAGGAGAAAATGGATTTATCCCAAAAAACAATTTGGTAAATTCCATACATTAAGACAGGTTTTTGGATATACATTATTATCTATATTGTTCATTGTTCCTTTTTTGAAAGTAGATGGAGAACCTTTGTTTTTACTGGATGTTGTTCATCGTAAGTTTATAATTTTTAGCAGAGTATTTTATCCACAAGATTTCTTTTATTTTGGGTTATTGATGATTACCTTTGTTATTTTCATTGCTCTCTTTACTGTTGTATTTGGTAGATTATTTTGCGGATGGGCGTGTCCGCAAACTATTTTTATGGAATTGATTTACCGAAAAATTGAATACTGGATTGAAGGTGATTGGAAAGATCAAATGGCATTGAATAAACAAAAATTGAATTTTGAAAAATTCTGGAAGAAAACACTCAAACATTTTTTATTTTATGCAGTGGCTTTTGTAATTTCAAATTTGTTTTTAAGTTATTTAATAGGAATTGATGAGTTAAAAAAAATTGCTACTGAACCTTTATCCGAACACATTGCAGGTTTTTCATCATTAGTTGCATTTAGTTTGGCGTTTTATGGCGTATTTGCATTTTTGAGAGAGCAAGTATGCACTAACATTTGTCCTTATGGTAGAATGCAAGGTGTATTACTTGGAAAAGATACATTAGTGATTGCTTATGATTATGTAAGAGGCGAGCCAAGAGGAAAATTCAAAAAGAATGAAGATAGAAAAGCAGTAGGAAAAGGTGATTGTATAGATTGTAAACAATGTGTGTATGTGTGTCCAACTGGAATTGATATTAGAAACGGCACTCAATTAGAATGTGTGAATTGTGCATTATGTATAGATGCTTGTAATTTTATGATGGAAAGTGTTGGGTTAGAAAAAGGTTTAATTCGTTATGCAACTGAATATCAGATTAAAGAAAAATTGCCTTATCATCTCACTACACGAGCAAAAGCGTATATTGGAGTTCTAATAGTTTTGTTGGGTATCATTGGATTACTAATGATGAAGCGTCCGCCAGTAGATGGAACAATTTTGCGTTCATATGGTTATTTGCAAGAAAAAACAGCAGATGGGAAAATAAAAAATATGTATACTTACAAATTACTCAATAAATCTAATCATCCACAAAAAGTTTATATTGAAATGATTGAACCTAAACAAGCCACTATACAAATGATTGGACATTTACCTGTTATTGAAAAAGAAGGTTTTATTCAAGGTTCTTTTTTTGTTATTATGGATCAATCACTTACTAAAGGATTAAAAACACCCATTGAAATAGGAGTGTATGATGAAAACCATCAACTTATCAAGAAATTTAAAACAAACTTTCTTGCTTTCTAATTTAATAATATGAAAATAACAGTAGGACATATTGTAACATTAGCATTTTTAGCATTTGGAGGATTCATAATGTATATGGTTTCTAAAATGTTGAATACAAATGTTGATTTAGTAGAAAAAGATTATTACGCACAAGAATTAAAATTTCAAGATAAAATAAATAAATATAAAAACACAATTCAACTTGGAGATAGTGCAGTAATTGTGCAACAAAATGATAAAGATATTTTGATACAAATTAAAAATAATTTACCTGAAAAAATTTCTGTAATGCTTTATTATCCTGCAAATGAAAAGTTTGATACAACTTTTGTTTTTAATAATGAAAACAAAATTAGGATTGATAAAAATATGATTAATAAAGGCAGAACAAAAATTAAAGTAGAGTGGATTTATCAAAACGCAGGATATTATTTTGAAAAAGAATTGCTAATTTATTAAAATTTATGTGGAATGGAATTACTATAGCGTTTGCATTAGGTTTTTTAGGTAGTTTCCATTGTGCAGGAATGTGTGGAAGTTTAATGTTGTATAATTTTTTCAATGTAAGAAGTGGACAGTTTGTATTGAAATTCGCTATTTATCATTTGTTTAGAATTTTATCATATGTGTTATTGGGCATTTTGTTTGGACAAATTGGATTTATTGGAAGTTTAATTGGATTGCAAAAATTTATTTCTGTAATATCAGGTATTATTTTGATATTTGTTGCAATGAGATATTTTTTCCCTGTAACAATAAAGTTTATTCCAGAATTTAATTATTATGAAATAATTAATTCTTTGTTTAGTTATTCATCATCATCAAATTATCGTTTTATGATTTCAGGATTAGCCAACGGATTTTTACCTTGTGGTTTTTCTTTGATAGCCGTGATGTTTACTACTACTACATATTCATTGGTAAATGGTGCTATATTTATGTTCTTTTTTGGGATTGCTACTATTCCTGCATTATTGTTTGTTGCGCTTTTATCACGGCAAATTAAATTAAAATTCATAAATTATGTAATGCCTGCTTTGGCACTTATTAGTGGTGTATTATTGATATTAAGAACAATGAATTTAGGTATTCCTTACATTAGTCCTGAAATTGAAATAGCCCAAAATCATCCTGTAATTGAATGTCATAAATAAATTAAAAAAATTGAAAACACTTCGTCAGGATAATAGTTTAGAAAATTTGTCAATCAATGAAAAGCATTGTTTTCATTGCAAAGGAGAATTACCAAAAATACCATTACAAAAAGATAATCATTTGTTTTGTTGTAAAGGATGTGTAAGTGTTTATTCATTGATAAAAGATGCGGGATTAAATGATATTTACAATCATTCAGATTTAGGATCATTTACAAAGCCAGTAGATGATACAACAATTTCTGAATTTGAATATTTAGAAAATCCGGCTATTCAGGAAAAAATAATTTCCTTCAAAGAAGGAAATATCTTTAAAGTAATGTTGTATGCACCAGATATTCATTGTGCTTCTTGTATTTGGTTGTTAGAGCATTTGCCGCAACTTCATTCAGGTGTTATACAATCACAGGTTAATTTTCACACCAAAAAAATTTCTGTTATTTATGATAATTCTAAAATAACATTAAAACAACTTGCCATTTTACTGACACAAATAGGATATAAACCATATTTTAGTTTAGAAAAAAAAGATAATGATGTTGAGCAGAAAAAATTATTGATGCAGTTAGGTGTTGCGGGTTTTGCATTTGGAAACATAATGTTATTAAGTTTTCCAGATTATTTAGATTCTTTATCTACTTTGGAAGTAAGATATTCAAATTTATTTCATTATGTAAGTTTTGTATTGAGTTTGCCTGTTTTGTTTTTTTCTGCAAATCCATATTTGAAATCTGCGTGGAGTGGCATCAAGGCAAAGGATTTGAATATGGACATTCCTATTGCAATTGGTATTCTTACTTTATTTTTTAGAAGTAGTTATGATGTTTTTATTGAAGGCACATCTGGTTATTTTGATTCTTTAAGCGGTTTTATATTTTTTCTTTTAATAGGCAGATGGTATCAGCATAAAACCTATAAATTTTTAGATTTTGATAAATCTTTACATTCATTTTTTCCTATTAGTGTTATTAAAATTGAAAATTTAAATGAAGTAGTTAAAGAGGTAAAAGAAATTCTGGAGAATGATATTGTAAAATTAAGAAATGGCGAATTGATTCCATTTGATGGTATTTTATTAAGCAATGAAGCACAGATAGATTATAGTTTTGTAACAGGTGAAGCAGAAATTTTCAAAAAACAAAAAGGTGATTTGTTATACACAGGTGGAAAATTATTAGGTCAATCTATTTTAGTAAAAGTTAAAAAGCCCTTCAATCAACAATATTTTATTGAATTGTGGAATGAAAACACACAGAGAAAAAATTATGAATACAAAAAAATATCCTCATTTCTTGGAAAATTTATTACAACATTAGTATTAACTACTGCTTTGGTTGCTATTATTTATTGGAGAAATGAAGAGATATCAACTATTTTAAAAATAGTAACTTCAATTTTAATTATAGGTTGTTCCTGTGCATTTGCTTTAAGTCCTTCGTTTTTATTTGGTAATGTATCAAGAGTATTATCTAGAATTTCTTTTTTTATTAAGAATGCAGATAGTATTGTTACACTTTCAAAAGTAAATCATATTGTGCTTGATAAAACAGGCACAATGACAGAAAAAGGTTTTTCTGCACAATGGTATGGTAAAAGAGAATTAGCAGAAAACGATTACAATTTGTTGTATGCAGTATTTCAAAATTCATTTCATCCATTAAGTAAAAAAATAACTAATGAAATAAAAGATTATATCACACATTATTATGAAACAACTTACTACAATGAATATCCGGGCAAAGGCATTGAAGCCATTGTTAATGATAATAAAATTAGAGCAGGAAGCAAAGAATGGCTGAATATAAAAGATGATGTTAATACAGAAAACTCTACTGTTTATATTGAAATAAATGATGAAGTGATTGGATACTTTTCTGTGCAAAATAAAATTCGTGATGGTATAAGCAACTTAAATGAATTGATAAACGAAGGTTATCAACTTCATATATTAACAGGAGACAATTCACAAAGAACAGAAAAAATAAAGCAACTATTTAATAAACCTATTTCAATTTTTACACAACAAAAACCTGAAGACAAAAAACATTACATTGAAAATCTACAAAAACAAAATAAAGCCATTGTGCTGATGATTGGAGATGGATTGAATGATATGCCTGCATTAAAGGTTGCAGATTTTGGAATTAGTGTAACGGATGATAATACTTATTTTGCTCCATCTGGCGATGCCATAATGAAAGGTGAAAATATTCGTTTGTTACCAAACATTTTGAGATATTCAAAACTGGCTTATAAATTATTAATTGCGAGTTATGTATTTTCATTTATGTATAATGCTATTGGCTTATATCTGGCATTTAATGGTTATTTAAATCCATTGGTAGCGGCAGTATTTATGCCATTTAGCAGTATTTCAGTTGTTTTATTTGCAATATTTTCTACAAATTATTTTGCGAAGAAGTTTGGGTTTAAAGCATAATTGATAACACAGAATAGAACAAAACCACAATTATTTACTAAACTACGGATACCATTTTTGATTGGTAATCATCAATGCTTCTTGAACTGTGATGCGAACATTATCTTTATGTGCTATTACAAATGCATCTTGAATACCTTTTTGTTTGATGTTTTCTCTATAATCTCTTGCTTTTTTGTATTCATCAAAATTTCCTGAATAGAACTTTTTGTATGATTCGTGATTTTCTTCTTTTACATTCGGGATATTGTATTTACGAACAAAATAATTGCTTCTTACATTTGAGCGTAAGAATGCTCCTAATTGCACTGAAAAAAACACAGAAGTTTGTTTGGCTTTAGTGCTTGTTTCTGCAATATTTGCAGATGGTGGAGTAGTGGGTTGTTCTGAAATTGTTGGAGTTGAAGTAATAACAGAGGGCTGAATAGTTTCGGGTTTTAATGTTTGATTGACTACTTGATTATTTTCTGTAAAAGAAAATGTGCCGTTTAATGTAACTGCTGATGATAATGTGCCTGTTAATTTGTAAGAGATATTAAGTATAGATTTATCAGGTAAATTAGACCACACAAATTGAATAGTTTTTCCATCTACAAAAAATGAACTACCATCTTTTTCTTCTGCATTGGCTTTTAGTCCATCTGGTAAAATGTCGCTGTATTTTGCAAAACCTTTTGCTCCATTTTTATCAATCGTTATTTTAATGATCCATACATTGGGTGCTATATTTTCAATTTGCCTGTTCATTTGAACATTAGTAGATGCTGGTGGTGTAATGGAAACATTAGTATTTGTAGGTGTTTCAATGGGTGTTTGTTGAGTTGTATTGGTTTCTACTGCAACATTTACATTAGAGTTTGTATTAACACTGATTTCAGTTGTGGGAGTAGGAGTAGCCGCAACGGATGAAGTTTCAGATGTGTTTTGTGTAATGGGTTCAGAAGATTCGCCGATATTAATAATAACTGGTGGAATTTCTACGACTTGTTTTGTGTTATTTACAATATAACTAAACTTTCCACTAATTCTTTTTTGACCAGAAGCATTTATTTTAGCACTAATTTTGAACTTTACTTTGAATTCCGATTCCATTGGCAATGCTGTCCATATCCACTTTTCAGTATTTTCAGAAAAATTAGATTCTCTGATTAGTTCTTTTTTTCCTGTTTCTTCTGGTACAATTACAATTCCATTATCTAATTGAATTTGTAATTTAGCAAATCCGCTTACATTACCTTTTTTAATAATTATTTCTGCATTAACAGTTTCTCCAGGTTTTATAGAATTAGGAACATTCAAAGTTACTGTAACACCATTATCAAAAAAAATTGAAAACAGATAATAGAAAAATGATATTAATGAAACAAAAATACTTATAGAAGAGTTTAATAACATATTTTATGGTGGCAATAATAATTATTTTAATTTGATAAATAACAAATTATTGTTTTGAAAAAATCAACACTTAGTTGTGAATAATTAAAATGAAGGCACGCCATTAACAGTGGTGTATTTCATGGTGTATTTAATACCTGGATTAATATATTTGTAAGCACTGTGGCTCATCAGTGCGGCTTCATGAAAACCACAAAGAATGAGTTTTAGTTTATTAGTATAAGTATTGATGTCGCCAATGGCATAAACTCCAGGAATGTTTGTAGAATAATCTTCTGTATTTACTTTGATGGCGTTCTTTTCAATTTCTAATCCCCAATTTTCAATTGGACCTAATTTTGGTGATAATCCAAATAATGGAATAAAGTAATCTGTTTCTATTTCAGTTTTTTCGTTGGTTTTGATATTGGTTACAACTGCTTTTTCTAACTTGCCATTTCCAATAAGTTCTGTAACTTGAGCATTCAAAATCATATTGACTCTTCCATCTTTTACTCTCTTACATACTTTGGCTACACTATCTGGAGCACCTCTAAAATTCTCACTTCTGTGAACAAGAGTGAGTTCTTTTACAATATCAGAAAGATATATTGTCCAATCCAATGCACTGTCTCCGCCACCAGCAATGATTACTCTTTTGTCTTTGTAAATTTCAGGTTTGGGAATAATGTATTCTACCCCCTTACCATTTTCAAAATCTGAAATGTTAGGAATTTCGGGCTTTCGTGGTTCAAATACACCTAATCCACCAGCAATCACAACCACTTTACTTTCAATTTTAGTGCCCATATTAGTTTCCAAAAGAAAATGTCTTTCTTCTAACTTTGTAAGTTTTTCAACTCTTTCGCCTAATGTAAAAGTGGGCTTAAATGGTTCAATTTGTTTCATTAAATTATCAATGAGTTCTTGTGCTAATATAGTTGGATAACCCGGAATATCATAAATGGGTTTTTTAGGATAAATTTCCGAAAGTTGCCCACCTGGTTGTGGTAAATAATCAATTAAGTGGCAACGCATTTTTAATAAGCCACATTCAAATACGGCAAATAAACCAACAGGTCCTGCACCAATAATGGCTACATCTGTGCTAATCATTTTTTTTTGCGGCAAAGATAGTTAAGCAAATTTGAATTTCATTAAAATAATCTCTATTTTTGTTCAAAAAAAAATGACTTACAGACAAATTTTAGAACAATTAAAATCTTTGTCATTAGAAACCTTATCAGATGCTGAATTACAGGAACTTAAAGATGAACTTGTAAAATTATTAGTAGATGTTCAAATTCAAAAAGATATTAATGCTCAACTTAATAAAAAACATTCCACTACCGATGATATTCAAATGGAAGTAATTCAAAAAGTAAGCAATGAAGAAGAAGAAAAATCAATTCATACAATTGAGGAAAAAACACAAAAAGAAGAAGAAATTGTAATTATTGAAGAAAAAACTCAAAGCAACCAATGGATAGTGGAAGAAGAAATATCAGAGGAAATTTTAAATATCTATAAAGAAGAACCATCAAAAGCAGCAGAGGAGAATCAAAATATAAGTCAAGAAAAGCAAGAGAATAAAAAAGTAGTGAGCCAAAGAAATAATATAAGTATTCCAAAAATTTCATTTAGTATCAATGACAAATTTAGAATAATAAAGAAGTTATTTAAAAACAACAGTGAACAATTTGAAAAATTTATAGAACAGATGAATAGTGCGAATTCATTGAGTTCTTCAGAACAAATAATACAAGAATTTGCGAAGAAAAATAATTGGGATGAAGATACTTTTGAGTATCAGTTGTTATTTAAACAAAATCAAAAGAGGTTTAGGTAAAATAGTATTACAATATAAGTTGGAATGAGAATTTAATACCAAAATTGTCAATAGCATTTGGTAAAGGATAAGTTAATCGCCATAAGGCATCTATTCTGAAGATTTTGAAAATGTTCTCCACTCCTACATTGGCTTCTATGTAAGGACATTTTTCCAATGTTTTCATTGTAGAAGGAAAAATTAAAATGTTTTTGTTTTGTTCGTTGACACTTCCCCAAACGCCTTTTATTCCTGCTATTTCACGAAGTTTTAATTTTTTCAAAAGTGGCACTCTGTTCAAAAACAACCCATTAAAATGATGTTCTGCACTTCCAGAAACATATTGGTCAGAAACAAATTCAAAATAACGCATCATATTATAGGCATAAGGGTCATACATATAAGTTTCATTTCCTCCATGCAATTCCATCAAAGGATAAGGCAATGTGCCGAAAATTTTTCCTCCTGTTACACTTACATCTGTATAACCTAAAATGGGTGTAATTCTTATTCTTTTGGAAATAGTTAAAGCAACTCTTTGAAAATTATACTCTCCACCATATGCATCTGGCAAGGACTTTGAATACATCAATTGAATAATTGGATAAGTTGTTCCCAAAGATACTCGTTCAAAATTTCCTCCAACAAATTTTTCTTTGTATGCAAATCGGATATTGATTCTTGCTTCTACATTTTTAATAAAATCTTTTTGTTTTATTTTATTATCAATTGCATCTTTGAAAACATAAGGATCATTGAGAGGTAAAGGTGAATAAGTTGTTCCAAACAAATTGATTTTTGTAGTTAGTCCTGGAAACCATTCTCTTTCATACCACGCTTCAGTTTTATTGACTTTTGTTAAAGTTCGCAATCCTCTTGCTCTTAAAAAGGATGCAAATAAATTATCTTGTGAAAAGCCATTTGTACTTTGACCTAATATCTCATAATCACTTTTAAAATTGATACCAAATAATTGTCTGTGAGGTTTTTGTGTAATAAAACATTTGAAGCCCAATCCATACTTCCATTTTTCATCTTTTGTACCATAAGCAATGTAACCATTTAATTCATACCATTTACTGAATACTGCACTTGTTCTTCCTCCAAATCTAAACCTTGGACCTTCCACAAGATTGTAACTAATCATATTGTAATATGGGCCTATTTCAAAGTTATTGAATTTTTTGTAACCATTAAATAATAAATAGAAAAAATCCACCCAGGTTTTGTATACAGGCAATGTTTGAATAGTATCAATCATCTTAAAAATTTTCATTTCTCTTTGAGAAAGTGTATCGTGTCTGTTTTCTTTCCAAAATGAATCATCTTTTTTTAAAGCATCATCTTCTACAACTATTGCATCTCCAAGTGTATAAAAGTTTTCAGGTTTAGGTTGATTTAAGACAAATTTTTTGTAAGAAGTTGTTTTTCTGCCATAAAATCCAATGGACTTTTTTGTGGGTGAAAAATCTATTACTAATCTGTCTTTTACGAGCATCCATGTAGTGTCTATTAAATCAAATTCTTGAGTGGCTTTTACGTCATTGACAAAATTAATGTTGGCTTCTTTTGGTAAAGACATTTCAAATCTTTTTACAGCCCATGAAGTATCAGCAATCCATATATTTCCTGTAAATGCTATATCTCCCGTTCTTTTAGGTTTAAAGCGAATGTGATAGCAGTATTTATTTCCAATAAAACCACTATCTTCTAAAAAATATTTATAGTAAAAAAATCCTTCTGATGAAATGGGGCTTGGAAATTGTTTATCAAAAATCAAGATATTATTATCATAGATGTTTATTTTTTGATACATATCTCCCATAATGCCCGAAATACTTGAATTTTCTACACCTGTTATTTTACTTGCTTTTACAATTTCTTTTTTTCTAGTGGGATTTTTTTTGTAATAAAGTTCGGATAAATTTTCAACCATAAAAAATGGTAATGATGGTTTTTCATCACTATAAACGCTATCTACATTTTTAAAAACAAATGCAACGGGTTTCATCAATTTGCTTTCTCGCATTTCTTTTGGAATTTTGTTGAGGTCAAATTCTATTTTGTTATATACTTCATATTGATATGCTTCTAATTTATCAGGATTGTGGCGGGATTTATTAGCAATTGCATTACGAATTATTCTATGTGCAGGGTTTTCACCTGCTTTTACAGTTACTTCTTCTAAAGAAATTCCTTCTAATTCCATTGGCATATTTATAACCTGATTCAATACACCTTTTTGAATTGGACGAGATAATCTTTTGTAACCAACATAAACGGCTATCAATGAATCGCCTATTGTATTAGTTTTAATAGTAAAATTACCTTCAAAGTCAGTTTGTGTTCCTATTGTTGTTCCTTTAATTATAAGAGGAACGAATGGCAAGGGTTCTTTAGATGCTGCATCAAAAACTTTTCCAGAAATAACATATTTTTCCTGACTTAATGCCAAAGAAAAATATAGGATAAAAATTATTAGAAAATTATTTTTCATCTAAAATTGTTTTTAATTATTCAGTAAAGGTGGAACTCCATAATTGCGAACTATTAAAGAAATTTGCACATTCCTTTTTTACTTTGAGTTTTTGTATTTGTGCTTTGTTTTTGCTTGCAATTATGTTGTTTCATAAATCTTCTGCTAATTTCAATGCTTCTTGATGTGTTTGATATAATTCGTTTAAATCAGGTTGGGTAATATAATTAATTTTATGTAATGTTTTTGAAATGATTTCGGGTATTTGATAAAATTTTATTTTATCATTTAAGAATAGTTCTACTGCTTTTTCATTTGCGGCATTCAAAGCACATGGCATATTTCCACCTTTCTTGAGTGCTTCATAAGCCAGTTCTAAACAAGGAAAAGTTTTTAAATCAGGCGGATAGAAAGTTAGTTGTGGATAGTTGATAAAATCAAATCTTGGAAAATTTGTTTTAACACGAATAGGGTAGTGCAAAGCATAATGGATAGGTAATTTCATATCAGGCAATCCCATTTGGGCTTTGATACTGCCGTCATTAAACTGTACCATACTGTGAATAATACTTTGTGGATGCACAATGACTTCAATCTGATGAGGTTGTAAGTGAAATAGCCATTTTGCTTCAATCACTTCCAGCCCTTTATTCATCAATGTTGCAGAGTCAATGGTAATTTTATTTCCCATTTTCCAATTAGGATGTTTAAGGGCTTGTTCTTTTGTAACATTTTTAATTTGTTCAGATGTGTAACCTCTGAATGGACCGCCTGATGCTGTTAATATAATTTTTTCAATAGTTGATAATCCTTCGCCTTGAAGACATTGAAAAATGGCAGAGTGTTCAGAGTCAACAGGAATGATACTAACATTATTTTCAAGAGATAATTTATCAATCAAATGACCTGCAACTACTAAACTTTCTTTATTAGCCAGTGCGATGTGTTTTTTGTTTTTAATAGCATGTATGGTTGTAGATAGTCCAGCAAATCCAACAGCAGCAGCCAATACAATATCTACACTTTCCCATTCTAAAATTTGATGAGCAGATTCTTCACCAGCAAAAACCTTGATGGGCTTGTTTTTTAGTGCTTCTGATAAAACATGATATTTAGATTTATCAATAATTACAACAGCATTAGGTTCAAATGCTATGGCTTGTTGAATCAATAAATCAACATTACTATTAGCAATTAATATTTCTGCCTGTAAATAATTACTTTCTTTAATTACCTGTAATGCTTGTGTGCCAATGCTACCAGTGCTTCCAACAATAGCAATTTTTCTTTTATCTAGTGAGTTCATTTAATTTTTTATTATTTAATTTTTCTACCTATTTCTCTTTCAATATCTCTTTTTTTTATGCTTTCTCTTTTATCAAAAGATTTTTTCCCTTTTGCAAGTGCAATTTGTAATTTTGCCCAACCTTTATTATTGATGTATAATTTAATGGGAACTATTGTCATTCTCTCTTCTTTTACTGCCCGGTGCAATTTTCTCAATTCGTTTTTATGTAAGAGTAATTTTCTTTCTCTCATAGGTTCGTGAGTGCCAAATCCGCTACCATAAGGGGAAATATGCATATTTTTAATGAATAACTCGTTATTTTTGAAATAACAATAAGCGTCAGATAAATTTACTTTTCCTAATCGTATAGATTTTATTTCACTTCCAGTTAATACAATGCCACATTCATATTTTTCAATGATTTCATAATCAAATTTTGCTTTGCGATTTTCAATTGTAACTTGATTTTTAATGCTGTTATTTTCTTTTGCTTTGTTCATATCAAGCGTAAATATACATATTGAAATAGAAAATGTGATAATTCAAAAATTTAAGTAATATTTTTTAGTAATTTGTAAAAGATATTTTCAAATAAACACAACGAAATTTTTTATTCTTAAAATTCAACTTTGGATAAATTGAAATAAAAATTTGGAAGTTTGGATAAAAATTATGTATATTTGCGGGCGAAATTTTTAGAGTACTTTGACAATGCGGGAGTAGCTCAGTTGGTAGAGCATCACCTTGCCAAGGTGAGGGTCGCGGGTTCGAGTCCCGTTTCCCGCTCTTTTATTGTTCATTGAAATAAATGAGCGAAAAGTTCTTTCAGAACAGTTTTAATTGTTGTTTGAAAGTTTTAAGAAAAAATGTTTCAAAATTGTTGCCTGGGTGGTGGAATTGGTAGACACGCAGGACTTAAAATCCTGTGGCACTTATAATGCCGTGCGGGTTCAAGTCCCGCCCCGGGTACTTTTTTATTTAGTTCAGAAAAATCTATAAGCCCGGGTGGCGGAATTGGTAGACGCGTCGGTCTCAAAAACCGATGAGTATCACACTCTTGCGGGTTCGAGTCCCGCCTCGGGTACTTGTGGTTTAAAATCTCCCGTTTTTAATATAATATTCTGCCCGGATGGCGGAATTGGTAGACGCACTGGTCTCAGAAGCCAGTGAGCATTTGCTCGTGTGGGTTCAAGTCCCGCTCCGGGTACAAGTGTTTTAAATTACCAATTTTTCTAAATAATTACTGATAACACCTAAAAAGTTTTCAGAATTTGGAAAAATAATTGTGGAACTTTTTTTGTGATTAAAATTATCAGAAATTTTTATTTTAGAGGGTATTACAGAGGATATTAAATAAGTATTTCGGAGATTTTGTAAAGGATTAAAATGCACAACAATTTTGAAAGTTCTATTTTTTAATGTGTTACTTGCAGAAGGTTTTAAAAATAAGTTGAAAGGGAAAAAATCTTTTTGATGAATAACAATCACTTCGTCTGCAGGTATTTTTTTGATGGGTGAATAATCCATTATTGGTTGTGGAGAAAATATAATAAGATCTTTTTTTTCTAATTCTTGCAGGTTTTGATAAAACAAGAGAAAATCAGAATAAAATTTTTGTAATGTTACGTTTGAAGTTACAACAACTATTGAAGATATGTTTTTATCCATTACAATTTTAATTTTTTCACTACACTTTCAAATAACTCAACCACTTTATTCAGCGGCAAATTTAACTGACCACCAGCGGCATTTTTATGTCCTCCTCCATTAAAGTATTTTCGGGCTATTTGATTTACATCTAAATTTCCTTTGCTGCGTAAAGAAATTCTTACTAATTTATCTGTTTCAGTAAATAAGGCGGAAATTTTTACATCTTTAATAGAAAGGGCAGTATTGACAAGACCTTCTGTATCTCCTTTCTGATAATTAAATTTTTTAAGTTCTTCTTGAGATAGAGCAATATATGCGGCTTTATACTCAGGAAGATATTTTAATTTTTCAGATAGTGCATAGCCCACTAATTTCAAGCGGTCATAAGAGTAAGTGTCAAAAACATTTTGTTGGATTTTAGTGTGTTCAATTTTGTAAGTTAATAAATCTGCTGCAATACGCATTGTTTTTGAAGTGACGGAATCATATTTAAATGAGCCAGTATCGGTCATAATGCCTGTGTAAATACATTGTGCAATTTTTTTATCAATGTATTTTTTTAGATTTAAATGTTCTGCTAATTGATAAATAAGTTCGCAGGTGCTACTTGCAGAATCATCAAAAAAATAAGCATTGAAATAATTTTCAGGCATTTTATGATGATCAATTAATATTTTTTTTGCTGACGATTCAATTGCTAATTGAGTAAATTCTTGAATGTTTAATCTATTGAATGAATTACAATCTAATAAAAAAATGAGGTCAGATTTTTGAATTAATTTTTTTGCTTTATCGGAGTTATTTTCAAACAAAATGATTTTACTGGTATCAGGCATCCACTTTAAAAAGCCGGGGAAAGCATTGGGTAAAATCAGATGCACTTTTTTATTTAATTTTTTAAGTAAAAAATAAAGTGCTAATGATGATCCAACGGCATCAGCGTCTGGATTGTGATGAGAAAATATGAGCACATTTTTGCTTTCTTTTATTAAGGCAGATAACTTTTTTTTGTCAGAAATTTTTCTCATATAAATTTTTTAAAAAACAAAAAGGGGCAAAAGCCCCAATTTTTGAGTATTTTCAAAGAAAAACATGTTAATACTCTTCTTCATTAAATAAAAAGTCATCTTTGGAAGGATAATCAGGCCACAGGTCTTCAATAGAATCAAAAATTTCATTTTCATCTTCAATTTCTTGCAGGTTTTCAATTACTTCAAGCGGTGCACCGCTTCTCATTGCATAGTCAATGAGTTCTTCTTTTGTTGCTGGCCATGGTGCATCTTCTAACCATGATGCTAATTCTAATGTCCAATACATAATTTATTCTTAATTTGGCGACGCAAAAGAATGAATTATTTTGATAATATCAAAATTTTTAAGAATTTTTAAAAAATGGACAAATCAGTAATTTTTCAAAAAATATGTAAGTGGTGTGCTTATCAGGATAGATCTGAATTTGAAACATATCAAAAATTATTATCAATGGATGTGAGTGATAAAGATGCGTTAGAAATGATTGAATTATTAAAAGAGGAAAATTATTTAAATCAGGATAGATTTTTAAGGAGTTTTATAAATGGCAAACTACGCTCAAAAAAGTGGGGATTAGAAAAGATAAAATTTCATCTAAAGCAAAAACATCATGTGCCAGAAACCCTAATAAATCAATACTTTCAGGAGATAAACAAAAATGAATATCTTGAACAATTAAAGCAAATAATTCATCGCAAAAAATTAATTCTGGGAAAAAAAGAAAAAGATAAAATGCAATTAAAGAAAAAAATCATCAACTTTGCACTTTCAAAAGGATTTGATTTTTCTGACATTTATCAAGTTATTAATGAACTAAAATTATAATTTATGCATATTCAACTAACAGGAAAAAGAGCATTTGTAAGTGGAGCAACTCAAGGAATTGGCAAAGCCATTGCTATACAATTTGCAAAAGCAGGAGCATCTGTAACAATTTGTGCCCGCAATGAAGCGGCATTAAAGCAAACCATTAAAGAATTAGATACTTCACAAAATCAGGAACATTCTTATTTATGTGCGGATTTTTCCAAACCAGATGAATTGAAAAAATTATTAGAAGCATATTCAAAAAATTTTCCCATTATACATATTGTTGTAAATAATACAGGCGGTCCAAATCCTGGAAGTATAGTGCAAGCACAAACAACTGAATTTATCAACGCTTTTCAGATGCATTTGATTTGTAATCACATTATAGTTCAAACATTTTTACCATCTATGATAAAACAACAATATGGACGGATTATAAACATCATCTCTACTTCTGTAAAACAACCATTACCAAATTTAGGAGTATCTAATACCATTCGTGCATCGGTTGCTGGCTGGGCAAAAACATTATCTAATGAAGTAGCACAATATGGAATTACAGTTAATAATATATTGCCCGGGGCTACTAAAACTCAAAGATTAGAACAAATTATTTCTCAAAGAGCCGAAAAGCAAAGAATATCAACTTCTGAAGTAGAAGAAGAAATGAAAAAAGAAATACCGATGAAAAGATTTGGGTTACCAGAAGAACCTGCTTATTTAGCGACATTTTTAGCATCACCTTATGCGGCTTATATTACTGGAGTAAGTATTCCTGTTGATGGAGGAAGAACATCCTGTTTGTAATTTAATAAAATTTTCAATGTTCAATGCTCAATACTCAATGTTCAATTTTTATTCAACATCGCTTAATTCTTAATTATGATTTTTAATATTCAATGAATTCTTAATTTTAGAAAAAACAAAAATTCAATTTTATGAAATATTTTCAATTTGTTATACTTATGCTGTATAGTTTGATATTTGTTAGATGTGCAGATGATGAGGATGAATCATTTTCACCTAAACCAAGAGGATATTATCGCATTCAATTTCCAGAAAAGAAATATCAAATGTATGATAGTGTTTGTCCATATAAATTTGAATACCCTGTATATGGAAAGATTGAAAGAGATAAACATCCTATGGCAGAGCCATGTTGGATAAATGTGCAATTTCCTTATTTTAGAGCCACATTGCATTTAAGTTACAAAGATATGATGAATAAGAAAATTGCGGATTTGATTGAAGATAGTAGAGAATTAGCCATTAAACATCAAATAAAATCTACAGGAATGGAAGAAACAGTGATATTGAGAGATAGCGTAAAAGTGTATGGATTAATTTATGATATAGAAGGTAATACAGCATCTTCTTTACAATTTTATGTAACAGATTCAACCAAACATTTTATTAGAGGAGCATTGTATTTCAATGTAAAACCAAATATAGATTCTGTAAAAATTGTTTTGGAATTTTTGAAAGCAGATGTCCTTCATCTTATTCAAACTTTGAAATGGAAAAATGTTGATAAAAAATAATTTAATTCAACTATGATCTGGCATATTCTTAAATATCTATTGACCTTTTCTATACCTTCTTTTTATAGAAAAATACAAATAAAAAATGTGCAGTATTTAAAAAATAATTTGCCTGCCATTATTGCTTCTAATCATCCAAACGCATTTATGGATCCTATTGCCTTTAGTTATATGGTTTATCCGCCAAGAGTAAGATATATGGCTCGTGGAGATGCTTTCAAACCTGGGTTAATTAGTAAGATATTAGAGAGTATAGGAATAGTTCCGATATTTAGAATGCAGGATGCTGGAACAGAAGGAGTTAAGAAAAATAATGAAAGTTATAAAGTAGTATATTCATTACTTAAAAGAAACAAGAAAGTAATGATATTTGCAGAAGGAATTTGTGTGCAGGAAAAAAGATTAAGACCCATTAAAAAAGGTGTTCCAAGATTGATATTTACAGCACAGCAAGAAATTCCTGATAAAGATATTTTGGTAATACCTGTGTGTTTGAATTATTCAAATCCTTCTCAAATTGGTTCCACTTTATTTATCAATGTTGGTGAGCCATTTACAGTTAAAAATAAGATGGATGAATATCGGCAAAATTCCAATGCTACAATGCTTCAAATGATGAATGAACTTTATAATAAAATGTTACCATTAACTATACATATAGAAAATCCTAAAAACGATGAACTTTTTGAAAAAACAAGATTAGTATTAGATGAAGTAATTTGTTATCAAAGAAAATTAAATCCAGAAAATTTAGAACATATTTTTGTTGTAGAAAAAGAAATTTCGGAAGTCATCGATAATTTATCCAAAAATAAACCAACATTACTTGAAAATTTTTCAGAAGTAATTTCATCTTTATACAAAATGATAAAGGATTATGAATTAGATGTTTTGACCATATTAAAATCTCAAAATACTTCAAGATTAGTTTTGTTATTTAAGGCAGTAGCATTATCAATAGTTTTAATTTTTTACAATATCTGGTATCAGTTGGTTAGAATGATTATTGCTTTACCTTATTTGCTGTCTCGTTATTTAGCGAAAAAATCATCGGCATCTATAGAATTTTATGCTTCATTCTTTTTGGCTTATTCAACATTTATTTTTCTATTTTATTTTTTGATTTTGTTTTTTGTCTTAAAGATATTTATTTCTCCATTTTTAGTATTATCTGGAATAATCATTGTATTATCAAGCATTCCGCTTATTCATTATTATCCATTGTTTAGAAAAAAAGTTTTTACTTTGTTAAAAATTTTGAAAAATAAAACTTTTGCTTTACATTTGAGTAAAAATATACAGCAAATTTATAAAGAATATGAAGCGATTCAAAAGCTCATTGTTGAAAAATAGATTTTATTTAGTGGGATTATTTGCCAGTATTTGTATTGCTTTTGCATTTTATATTGATGAAAACAATAGTATTGAGTGGTTGAAAAAAAATCAAAATGAATTATTTGACAATGGCACAGAACGAACGGTTTTGCCTGCTAAAACAAATTTTGCTTTCAAAGAAGGTGAAGTATTATCTTATCGTGTGCATTATGGTTTCATTGAAGCAGGTGTGGCTATTATAGAAGTAAAACCAGAGATTGAGGAGATTGGAGGTAGAAAGGTTTATCATGTCGTAGGAAATGGTTATTCTAAAAATACTTTTGATTTTTTCTTCAAAGTAAGAGACAGATATGAAAGTTATATTGACAAAGATGCTTTATTACCATGGTTATTTATTAGAAGAGTGGATGAAGGTGGATATAAATTTTCACAAAATTATTTTTTTAATCATTACAAGAAAATTGTAAAAACTGAAGACAATCAAACTTACTCTATACCGGATGAAGTGCACGATATGATTTCTGCTTTTTATGCAGCCAGAAATATTGATTTTTCAAATGCACAGAAAGGTGATGTTTTTACTATAATGAGTTTTGTAGATAAAGAATTATGGCCATTAAAAATGAAGTATTTAGGCAAAGATGAAATAAAAACAGATATTGGAAAGTTTAAATGCTTGAAATTTTGCCCTATTGTTCAAAGAGGTAGAATTTTCAAAAAGGAAGAAGATTTATTAGTATGGATAACTGACGACAAAAATCATATTCCATTAAGAGCACAGGCAAAGATATTAGTGGGTAGCATTAAAATGGATATTACAGAAATTAAAAATCCTGCTAATCCATTATCAATAGTGAAATAAATTTGAGAAATTTATTAAACAACAATTGATTTATAATACAAATTTAAGATTGTTTTACTTTTATAAAAATCCTAACTCTAATTGTGCAATTTCACTCATCATATCTTTATTCCATGGTGGTTCAAAAGTAAGTTGTAATTCTACTTTTTTTAGTTCTGGTATTTCTTTGAGTTTGTTTTCTAATTCTACAGGAAGATACTCTGCCGCAGGACAATTAGGTGAAGTCAAAGTCATTACAACTTTTAATTCATTGTTGTCATTTAAATTCAATTCATAAATCAAACCTAACTCCCATATATCAACGGGTATTTCAGGGTCATAGCATGTTTTAATAGTATCTATAATTTTCTGCATCAATTCTGTATTTTTTGTAACAATTACTGCTGCCATAGTTTTTTATTTTGATGCGTATTGTTTAATGTATTTAATCATACTTAATAAGCCATTTGCACGAGTAGGTGAAAGGTGTTGTTGTAAGCCAATTTTATTGATTATCCCAAAGTCATAGTTTTTTATATCTTCAATGGTTTGTCCATTCACTAATTTAAGTAATAAGGCAATAATTCCTTTTGGAATAATAGCATCGCTATCTGCATAAAAAAATAAACGATTATCTTTTTCTTCTGCTTTTAACCACACTCTACTTTGGCATCCTTTTATGAGAAAATTATCATTTTTGTATTCATCAGAAAGAGAAGGTAATGTTTTGCCTAACTCAATAATGTAATTATATTTGGCTTCCCAGTCATCACCAAATAAACTCATTTCATCTAAAATTTCTTGCTCTATTTTTTGAATACTTCCCATTTATTTCAACATTTTAATTGTTTTTTGTAAAGCATTGATAAATTTATCAATTTCTTCAAAAGTATTATAAGCGGCTAATGAAACTCTTACTGTGCCTTGTATTTTCAAGTGTTTCATTAAAGGTTGTGTGCAGTGATGACCAGTTCTTACAGCAATGCCATAATTATCTAATAAAGTTCCTACATCAAAAGGATGTTGATTTTTTACATTAAAAGATATAACGGATACTGATGGTGTTTCTGGTGTTGTATAAATGTCTAAATCATCTGATAATTCAAATAATTTTTGATACAAATAATTTTTCAAATTTTCTTCCAATAGATAAAATTTATCAATGCCACCATTTTCATAAATAAAATCTATTGCGGCACCAAGCCCATAAGCACCTTCAATGTTAGGTGTTCCTGCTTCTAATCTCAAAGGTACTTCTGCAAACTCTGTATCAAAATAATTTACATCAATAATTGCACCGCCACCGCTGCTTAAGGGATATAACCATTCGTGGTATTTTTGTTTGGCATACAATATTCCTATACCAGTAGGTGAATACATTTTATGTCCGCTGAATACTAAAAAATCTACATCTAATTTTTGAACATCGGTTGGTAAGTGTGCAATAGATTGAGCAGCGTCAATCATTACAGGTATATTGTGTTGATGAGCAATAGAAATAATTTTTTCTATATCATTGATGGTACCTAATGTATTTGAAACATAGGTAACTGCAATGAGTTTGGTTTTTTCTGTTATTAAGGATTGTAAGTGTTCAGTATCAATTTGAAACTTGTTATTAATGTTTGCAAATTTTAATTTGAAACCAAATTTTTTTGAACGGGTTTGCCATGGAAGGATATTTGAATGATGTTCTAAAGTTGATAAAATTATTTCATCATCTTTTTGTAAGTAGTTTGCACTTAAACATTCTGCTAATAGATTTACGCTGTTGGTTGTTCCTGATGTAAAAATAATTTCTGATGGATGTTGAGCATTGATAAATTTTGCTACTTTTGAACGAACCTGTTCGTGTTTTTCAGTAGCAAGCATACTCCATTTATGCACACCACGATGTATGTTTGCATTGATGGTTTCATAATATTCCTGAATGGCATCTAAAACTTTTTTTGGCTTTTGAGTAGTTGCGGCATTGTCAAAATAAACTGAATCAGGATGATTTACTATAAATGGAAATTGCTCTCTTATTTTTATTATTGTGTCCATTAAATTTCAATTTTACTATCAATATATTCTCTTATATCAGTGTTTTCAATACTTTCAATTATATCTGCATAAAATGCTTTCAGTAAAAGTTTTTGAGCAGTTTGCTCATCTATTCCTCTTGCTTTCAGGTAAAATAAAGCGTCTTCATTGAGTGCCCCTGTAGATGAACCATGTGAGCATTTTACATCATCAGCATAAATTTCAAGTTGAGGGCGAGCAAAAATAGTGGCATTATCGTTAAGTAAGATATTTTTGCTATTTTGATAAGCGTCAGTTTTTTGAGCATTTGGTTCTACTAAAATAAATCCGTTGAATAATACTGTGCTTTTATCTTCTGCTATGTTTTTATACAATTGGTTGGATTGTGCATTGGGCACTCTGTGAATAATTGCAGTATTTTGACTGATAAAATTTTGCTGTTTTCCTATTGATAATCCTTTCAAGTTAGCATTTGATTCCTGACCATTCATTAAAACATTAATATTGTTTCTCCAAAGTGCGGCATTTAAACTAATTTGATGATGGTATAATTTTGCATTTTGATTGACACTAAAGAAAACATTATTGATGTGATATAAATTGGCAGATGAATTTTGAAAATTTATCCATTTTCCAGTAGCATTTTCGTTAATGAATATCTCACTTAATGAATTGTATAAGAAAGGTTCTGATAGTTCTTCTGAATAGTATTCTTCAAATACTGTAAAATCAGTTTCTTTTTCTGCTATGACTAAAATTCTGTTTTGTGAAAAATTTTCTTGATTACTTAAATAGTGAATAATGTTAATGGGCTTTTCAACTTTTCCTTTAATGTGAATTACTAATATTTTTGAGCAGTATGCAGTATTTAGAGCGGCAAAAAAATCTTTGAGATGCATCTCACTTTTTCCTATCAATAGATGAAATTTATCAGGTAAATTGTTTTGATAGAAAATATCAATTGAATTTTCAATATTAAAAGTTTTAATTTCATTTGAACTTAAAAGAATTGTATTGTCTTTATCAATATTGTATTTGATTTCATTTGTATCAGTAATTTTTAGTTTTCTGAAATATCTTTTTAAAATGCTTTCAATGGGTATATTTCTGTATTCTTCTGTTTTTAATGTAGGAATGCCTTTGTCTTCAATATAATGCAAAGCATCAGATAGTACATTATCGGGAATATGTGCTACTTTTGAATGTATTTGATTTGTCCAATCATTTACAAATGTGTTATCTTTAAGTATTGTATCCATAAAGTTGTTTTATACTTTAAATGTTTCGTAACCAGATTTTTCTAATTCTAATGCCAAAGATTTATCACCACTTTTAATAATTTTTCCTTTGTATAAAATATGCACAACATCTGGAACAATATAATCTAATAATCTTTGATAATGGGTAATCACAAGCACTGCGTTTTCATCATTATGATATTTATTAACTCCTTCTGCTACTATTCTCAAAGCATCTATGTCAAGACCAGAATCGGTTTCATCAAGTATAGCAAGTAATGGATTAAGAACAGATAATTGAAAAATTTCGTTTTTCTTTTTTTCACCACCGCTAAAACCATCATTCAATGAGCGATTTATAAGGTTAGCAGGTAAGTCCAGCATTTTTTGTTTTTCTTTTACGAGTTTTAGGAATTCTGAAGCATCAATTGGTTCAAGACCTTTGTGTTGTCTGATAGCATTTAGGGCTGTGCGTAAAAATTGGATGTTATTAACACCTGGAATTTCAACAGGATATTGAAATGCAAGAAAAATGCCTTCTCTTGCTCTTTCTTCGGGACTTAATTCCAGCAGATTTTTTCCATTAAAAATAATTTCTCCTTCTGTAACATCATAGCCCTCTTTACCTGCTAAAACATAGGATAATGTTGATTTTCCAGAACCGTTTGGTCCCATTATGGCGTGAATTTCACCTTTATTGATAACTAAATCAATGCCTTTTAGAATTTCATTTCCATTTACAGATACTTTTAAGTTTTTAATTTCTAATAGTGCCATAAATTTGGTTTAATTGATTGGTTGATTGTGATATTTGAAATTTAAAGATAAAAATTGCGTGAGGGATGCGGAGGGCGGCGAAGCCGGCACTGCCCCGAGCGAAGCGAGGGGATTGCCGAAGCGCACGCACAGCGTGATTGACAATATCACCACTACCTTCAATAGCCCGTAGCAGCCCGACCCGAGCATTAGCGAGGGGCACGCCCAAATAACTATAATAAAAGATATAAGAATATAGAATAAAATCTTCATATAAAATATTTATCCCACAGAACCTTCTAAACTTATTTCTAATAGTTTTTGTGCTTCTACTGCAAATTCCATTGGAAGTTTATTCAAAATATCTTTGCAATATCCATTGACGATAATAGAAACGGCTTTTTCTTTGTCAATGCCTCTTTGCATACAATAGAATAATTGTTCTTCAGAAATTTTTCCAGTAGTGGCTTCATGTTCTACAATTGCAGTTGAATCTTTTACATCAATATAGGGGAATGTATGAGCTCCGCAAGTGTCGGAAAGTAGCAAACTGTCGCATTGAGAAAAGTTTCTTGCATTTTTTGCTCCTTTGCGAATTTGAACTAATCCTCTATAATTGTTTTCGCTATGTCCTGCGGCAATACCTTTGGATACAATTGTAGAACGAGTATTTTTTCCTATGTGAATCATTTTAGTTCCTGTATCTGCCTGCTGATAATTATTAGTAAGGGCTATTGAATAAAATTCTCCTATACTATTATCGCCTTTCAAAATGACAGAGGGATATTTCCATGTAATGGCAGAACCTGTTTCAACTTGAGTCCAACTGATTTTTGAATTTTCTTCTAAACAAATACCTCTTTTAGTAACAAAGTTAAAAACACCGCCATTGCCGTTTTTATCTCCAGGAAACCAGTTTTGAACTGTGCTGTATTTAACTTCAGCATTTTTATGAGCAATGATTTCAACCACTGCAGCATGAAGTTGATTTTCATCTCTTTTTGGGGCAGTGCATCCTTCCAGATAACTAACATAACTACCTTCATCTGCGATGATGAGCGTGCGTTCAAACTGTCCTGTTCCAGCGGTATTGATTCTGAAATAAGTGGAAAGTTCCATTGGGCAATGCACACCTTTTGGAATATAACAAAAGGAACCGTCTGAAAATACAGCAGAATTCAGTGCTGCATAAAAATTATCAGTATAAGGCACAACGCTACCTAAATATTTTTTTACAAGATCAGGATGATTTTGAACGGCTTCGCTGAATGAGCAAAATATGATGCCTTTTTCTGCTAATACTTCACGAAAAGTTGTTTTAACCGAAACGCTATCTAAAACCGCATCAATAGCCACATTTGGAGTTACACCTGCTAATATTTTTTGTTCTTCTAACGGAATACCTAATCTTTCAAACATTTTCAAAATTTCAGGATCTACTTCGTCCAAACTATTAATTTTTTTCTTTTTAGGAGCAGCGTAATAAATGATGTCTTGAAAATTGGGTATTTGAAATTTTAAATGTGCCCAGTTTGGATGATGTAATTCTTTCCAGTAACGATATGCTTTTAAGCGAAAATCTAATAACCAGTCAGGTTCATTTTTTTTGAAAGAAATAAAGCGGATTATTTCTTCATTCAAACCTTTTGGTGCTGTTTCTGCTTCAATATCAAAACTCCATCCCCACTCGTATTCTTGATTGATTTTTTGTTTAATTATATCATTAGCCATACAATCAATTTTTAGACGGCAAAACTTTCACCACAACCACAGGTGCGGGTAGCATTAGGATTATTAAAAACAAATCCTTTGCCGTTTAATCCATCAGTGTAATCTAATTCTGTTCCTACTAAATAAAGGAAACTTTTTTTATCAACAACGATTTTAATGCCTTTGTCTTCAAATACTTTGTCGTTTTCAGTCAAATTATTATCAAATTCTAATTTGTAAGTTAAACCAGAACATCCGCCGCCTTGAACGGATACACGAATAAATGAATTTTCAGGTCTACCTTCTTCTTTCATTAACTGTAATGCCTTTTCTTTGGCTCTTTCTGTAATGCTTATCATAGTTGTAAATTTTATTTAGAATAATTCTAAATTTTATTTTCGGGGCAAATATACCTATTTTATGGTATATGAAAAAATAATAAATTGTTTAGTGCGAGATAATTGTCTTAAAAATGATTTAAAATCACAACATTTATTTGAAATGTTTGAAATTTAGACAAACTTATGAAAGTTTGTTACGAGACAAAATTTTATTCTTCACTTACTTTAATAATAATTTCTGCTAATACTTCATTGGGATTTACTTGTTCCAGTTTGAAATAAGCGTTATTGCCGTATAATAATTGTAATCTATCCAGAGTATTTTTAATGCCAATGCCATTATTTTTATTTTCGTTAGATTGAAGTTTTCCTGTATTGATAATAGATATAAACCACATTGGATATGCTAATCTTGAATGTATGCGGATACTTCCGCCTTGTGGTAATTTTGCAATACCGTGTTTGATGGCATTTTCAACGAGTGTTTGTATCATCAAGGGTGGAATAGAAAAATTATATGTTTTGGGGTCAATATCAAAAGAATAATCTAATCTTTCTTCATATCTGATTTTTTCTAATGATAAATAATCTTTTACAATGCTTATTTCATCTGAAAAATGTATTTCTTTATTTTTTTGAGCAGATAATATATTGCGTAAGATGTTTGAAAGTTTAGTAATGGCTTCTCTTGATTTTTCAGGATTTTCATCTATTAGTGCTCTGATGCTGTTTAATGCATTAAATAAAAAGTGTGGATTTAATTGAGATTTTAATATGTTTAATTCTACTTCTCTGTTAGCGGCTTCTAATTTTAATTCAGTAATTTCTTCTTTTCGGTAATTAATAACATAATTCACGCCAAAATACCCTACATTCCATACTAAAAATACCACATAAAAATTAAAGTAACCAGATACATCTAAAAATGCGGTATTATCTGAATTTTTAGTAAGCACACCTAACCAACAACCTATCAATTCAATGATATTAAAAAATAAATATGATAAAATGAAAGGAGATAAAATGGTTAGTATAATTTGAACATATAGTGGTTTTTGAATAATTAAAAATTTTTTCAGTATAAATCTATAAATATGCGAAATCAAGAATCCTATTAATAACCATGATAAATAAAATAAAATAACATTAAAATCTAATGGCAATGAAATTTTGTAAAACAAAACATGTATAAGAGTAAATACTACCCAGCCACTTGCTTGTGCAACATAATACCATTTGTTTTGCTTAAAATATCTTACAATTGAATTTACCATTTTTCGGGAATTATTTTGTTGGGATTTAAGATGTAATTTTTATCAAATGCTTCTTTAATAGATTTGAATAATTGAAAATGTTGTGAAGTAAAAACAACAGGCAAATAATTTTTTTGCACCCATCCTATTCCATGTTCGCCGCTTATAGTGCCTCCTAATTCTTTACATACCAAAAAAATTTCTTTAATGGCTTCTGGTAAAATATCGTTCCATTTTTTATCATCCATATTTCCTTTGATGATATTTACATGTAAATTGCCATCTCCTGCATGCCCGTAACAAACAGATTGAAAGCCATATTTCTTTCCTATTTCTTTTATTTGTTGTAAAAGTTCAGGTAATTTACTTCTTGGCACAACTGTATCTTCCTCTTTGTATACTGAATTAGATTTTACGGCTTCGCCAACTTTTCTGCGGATTTTCCAAAGAGCATTTTTATCTTCTTCGCTCTCTGCAATCAATGGTTCAGATGATAATGAAAATTTTTGTAAAACTTCATTTAGTTTTTCTGCTTCTTCCCAAATTTTATCTTTTTCTTTTCCTTCAAGTTCTATCAATAATAAAGCCCTTGTATCATCAGTTAATGGAATTGAATTTATTTGATTGTATTTAATGCTCCACTCAATAGCATCTTTTTCCATAAATTCTAATGCCGATGGAGTAATATGATTTAATAAAATTTCATTAACGGCTTTGCATGCTTCTATTTCAGATTTGAAGGAAATTAGCAAAAGGATATTGAAAGGTAATTTTGGAACAACTTTCACAACTATTTTTGTAATAAATCCTAATGTTCCTTCGCTTCCTATAAATAAATGTGTAAGGTTGTATGCTGTAGAATACTTTAAAGTGTTTGCACCAGTCCAAATTATTTCGCCATTAGCAAGTACTACTTCAAGGTTTAAAATATAATCTCTTGTAGTGCCATATTTTACTGCCTTTGGCCCTCCACTTGCATGAGACACATTGCCACCTATTGTACAAATTTGCCAACTCGCAGGGTCTGGAGGATAAAATAAACCATAAGGTTCTAATGCTTTTTGAAGTTCATAATTAATAACACCCGGTTCAACTATTGCCTGAAAATTTTCTGTATCAATTTTCAAAATACGATTTAATTTTTTTGTAGAAATGACTACTCCTCCACATACAGGTAATGCACCACCACTTAAACTTGTTCCCGCACCTCTTGGAGTAACAGGGATAATGTTTTCATTGCAATACTTTAAGATTTTGCTAATTTCTTCTGAATTACTTGGAAATACTGCTACTTCTGGATAAAACATTAAATTTTCAGTTTCATCATGAGCATAATCATACAATGCATTTTTGTCAAATAAAACATTTTCTTTTCCTAAAATAGAAATGAAAAATTGAATGTCATCTTGAGTTATTTTTTTGTATGGATTATTCTTCATCTTTATTTTCCTTTTGTTGTTGTTCTTCTTCTTGCTGTTGCATTTGTTCTAATTTTCTTTTGAATAATTTTACAGTAGTTTCATTACCTATTGTATATTGGAATGATGGACCTTTATCAACATCTTGTTTTCTGTTTTTAGATTTCATTTCTTTTATAGTATTGTTAAAATCTTTGTTAGAAGAAATGACTTTCATTACACCCTTGAAATATTCAAAATAGTACCAGGTTGTAGGATCGGGTTCTAAATATATGGTCAGTTTATCTCCGCCTGATTTCATTTTATCAATTTTGATAATACCTGGAATTTTTCTGTAAACTTCTTTATCTAATATATTGGCTAATCCTAATTTTCCTTTACTTATGAAGGATTTTGCTTTTGCATCATAAATAAAAGTTACATCGTTAAAGAAAAATGTTTTTTCAAGAGCGTCTGGAAATTTTTTGATATTTCCATATAAATTTAAATCTGAAATAATTTTATCGGCTTTTTCTTTTCCAACAAATTCTGAAAGATATTTAGGATATGAACTGCTACTAAAATCTGTTGGTGTAAGAGAATTTAGATATACGTCTAAATCCTTTGCCATTGTTTTTAATAATCCTTTATCAAAAAAGAAATCTACAAGGAGCATTGTTTGAATACCAAGAGAATCATTTGCAGTAATATGTTTTGCATTACCTGCAAAATTCATTTTTACCTGTCCTAAATCAAGAGCCATATCCATTTTACCTTCACCATAAACTTCACAAGTATTTACATTCAATGATAAATAGTTTCCTGGTAGATTGAATTCAGTTAATTTTTCTTTGGAAGAAATTTGATATTCCCCAAGATCTTTATCAAATGTCAAAAATCCTGATGATGCTACTATTGTTTTATCATTTTTTCTATATTTTGGTGATACAAAACCACTATAAACGGCAGTAGTATCCTGTGCATACATAATTGCATTAACAACTGGATTGCCAAACATATCTTTACTATCAGGTGGAACGGGAATTTGAATATCAGTAGGATCTATATCTCCTTCAAATTTTAAATATGCTTTTTTAATTTTTGCACATGGATGTTCAATTTTTGTTCCTCCCTCAAATCTTAAAAATTTATTAGATGCAGATAATTTTGCTGTTCCTGCAAATGTGAAGAAATCGTTGAATTTAAAATTATCTTTTTCATCAATGGTACCCACTGCTTTTGTTTCGCCCGAAGTATCAGGTCGTATGGTTTTGAAAAAAATAGGATATTGTTTTTCATTTTCATCCACATAAATATACTCACCACTTGCAATATAATCTCTTCTGGAAAGAATATTTGCAGTAACTTTTCTAATGTTATGATACTTTGTTACAGTGTTACATAATAAATTTGCATTTTTCAAGGTGTCCATCACAGCATTTCTGTATATAACCACTTTACCATTGTCGGGAAAAATTTTAGCATCAGCGGTTTTGATGAAGGGAACATTGATACAGTTAATTATATAATTTTTTAAGTTGAATTTTGCGGCAGGTGCAAAAAATCTTAATGAATCTTGTTGAGGATGAACACTAATAAATTCTGGACCTTCTATATCCAAATCATTTTCTACTTCAGTATTTATTCTTTTTTGGTCATCTCCTAATTCTATATTTTCATCATCCATATACCATTTCAATCTATCCATATAAGCAATGTATTGATTTTTATCAAACCTTACAAAAGACCCTCGTCCATTTGTAATAAATTCTCCTACTCTTTGATCAAAATCAATTTTAGCATTCATATTGTTGGTTGAAAATGCAAATCCTTCTTCTTGCAATGCTTTCAAATAAAAATTACAGGTATCTGAGAAAAACTTTCTTTTATTAAATAAAATTTTTTGTGCTGTCAAATTTGCTTTTTTTTCAAAATCAACTTTTCCGTTTCCAGTTAATCTTTCTTCTGTCAAATCTAATCTACCTAAAAATTCAACTTTTTCTTTGTATGCAATGATTGGTTTTTTAATAGTTTTTGCCTGAAGTAATTTGTTTTTAGGTAAGAAATGAATGTAAACAGTATCTCCGTGTGCCATTGGACTTTCAAATGGATTATCTTGCTCTTTTATATCAAATGTTTGTGCAACGCCATTTGTAGAATCTGGAAAAAATATAAAATCATCTGAATGAGAAACAGAGTTTGAAAATTTCAAATCACCTGTTCCTCTTAATCCTCTATTACTTAAGCGAATTTCATTTTTGTAATTACCTGTTTTGCCATAAGTATCAAATCCTTCATCTGGTGTTTTTCTGATAAATCCTAATGAATAATCACTTTGTAATGTAAGCGTTTCTCTGAATGTTGGGAAAATACCAGCAGAAGAGAAGGTGCCGTCAAATCTTAATCTTTCATTTCTGAAATTATCCAAACTATCAATTGTAAAAGGATCTAATTTGAAATAAAAATTGTTGCGGTTATACACACCTTTGAAAATCTTTTTGGAATCATAGTAAGCATAACTTTCTTTGAATGATTGAAATATAGGAAAAGAAGGTGCTTTGCCCCATCCTGATTTATTTTTGGGAGCATCTATTCTTAATTCACCTGAAGCATCTTCAATTTTAGTTTGAACTAATTTGTATTTTTTTTGTCCATATTCATCAAGATCTCCTGTTTCAACATAAATTTTTATACTATCTATGGTTTTCATTTTTACTTTAAATTCATCATAATCAAAAACAAAATCTTTTCCATGAAATTCAAATTTTCCTGATGCCACTGTTCCAGAAAAATTAAAGTTTCTGTTCTTTTTCAAAATAACCATTTGATTTTTGGGAAATACAAATACTTTTTGAGTATCACTTAGTAATATCAGTTTAACTCCATAAATTCTCATATCAAAATTCAACAAATTTAAAATAGCATTATCTTTTCCAGGATTTACAGAGTGAATGGTTAATCTGTCATAATCTTTTTTATGCTTCACATAATCCATATAATCTAATAACTTTTGTTTGACTGTAATCACATCCGTTGAAGGATTGTAAAATATCACATTAAAACTTGCTACTTTCATTATGATTGGTCTTAAATCATTTTGAAGCATATTTACATAATGTGCTAAATCAACAACAGTGAATGGCATTTTGTTATTTAAATTGTAATACTCATAAATTTTTTGAACGATATTAAATCCTCCAACTTTTAATGCTTCTGACTTATCTGCTGAATAAAAATTTTCTGACTCAAAAAATGCTTCGCCTTGCATATTGGTTGGCAAGAAATTCAAACTCATTAACGAATCTTCTGTATTCCATTCTATTTGTTCTACATATATGTCTACTTTATGATAAGTATCAGTAAATGGTGTTTTTTCAATGCCTTTATCTCCTCTTAAAAGAATCATTTTCTTTTTTGCAACATCATAATTAAAACTAATGTAAGGATGATAAATACTATCTGTTTTCAAAAACATTTTTAATTCTGCCCCATACGCAGCAATTTTTTCTTTATTCATTGCAAAAGAAGGTGCACTTACTTCTACAAATTTTCTATCATTTTTCTTTAATATAATTTTTGCAGGATTTTCAGAATTACCAACACCTACAAATTTATCTCCTCTCATACCAAATCCTCCATCGTAGTCAATATTGGGATAGATATTTTTCACGGTTAATCTTTTTGAATAAGAGTCAAATCTTGGATAAGTATCTTCATTTTTTTCAGTAATAATTTTATCTGTTAATTTTCCAACTTGTGGTTTATCAAAATATTGTTTTCCATGAAATACAGCAGAGTCAGTAGTATATGTGCCATTTCTGCAATCAATAACATACTTTTTTATTTCAGCAAAAACATCTTCGGGCAATCCAGTTCTTCGCCAACTTACTTTTCCACCTTTACCAAAAATCTTTTTTTGATTTGGATAATAAAAACCAGAAGTGCCTTCTATTGCAATGGAATCATTACGAGTATTTTTACCTATAATATTGGTGTTTTTGTAAGATAATCTTGGCACACTATCAAATTCAAGTATAAAATCATCTGTTTGTGTTTTGAAAATAAATGATGCAGTATAAAAGGTGTTATCTTTATATAAATTTTCGCACATATCTAAAATGTCCTGTAAATTTTTAATACTCCTTGTATTCAGTGCTTTTAAGAACACAGTATAAAAGTTATCAAATTTATTTTTAGGGATATTATTTTCAATTATATCATAGATAATTTTATAGTAATTCACAAAATAAGGATATGGCTTTAATTTTTTTTGAACAAACAAATTACTTATTTCAATAATATTTTGTTTAAAGAAACCTGCAATTAGATTAGATTTCCATCGTTTTGAAAAATCTTCTAAAAAAACTTCCGCTTCTTTTTTATTGCCTGTATTAGCATAAAAATACTCTTCTAATTCTTTAGTAAATTTTGTAGTATCATTAGAAAAAGTAAAATTATTTTTTTGAGCAATAACATTTGATAAAGAGAGTGCAAGCAGAACAAGAGCAAAATATCTTTTCATAAAGATTATTTTTTTTATAATTTCTTTTTTTGCCAAAAATACTGATTTACTCATAACACATACTTACCGTTCATATAATTTAAATCCACAAAGTTTTCAACATTTTTTAGTATCTCTTTCTTTATTATATTAATTACATTTGCCAAAAAAATAAAATGAATAAATTGTTGAATGTATTAGTTACTTCTTTTTTACTTGTTTTCTCCTCATTAAAATCTCAGGTTCATAAAGAGTATTACGACCCCGAAGAAAAGAATTTAAAAATAGAAATGCATACATACAAAAATATGCCACACGGAAATTATTATGAGTATTTTAAAAATGGCAAATTATCTGTTGAAGGTTTTTATTTTATGGGAAAAACGGATAGCATCTGGCGATATTATTATGATAATGGTAATTTGAAAGGAATTGAAAAATACAAAAAAGGTGTTAAGCACGGCACATTTATTTACTTTTACAAAAATGGTCAAAAAGCCCGTATTGCTAAATTTTACAACGATATTCCAGATAGCACATGGACAACTTTTTTTGAAAATGGAAAAGTAGAAAGTATTGAAACTTTTAATAAAGGTAAAAAAGAAGGTAAATGGATTTATTATTATGAAAATGGAAATATTCAATCAGAAGGCACTTTTGAAAATAATCAAAAAAATGGTGAAGTAAAAATTTATAATGAAGATGGAAAACTTTCAGAAATTAATAATTACTGCAATAATAAACCATGCAAAGAATGGAAAGGATTTTACAAAAATGGGAAACTCAAATTTCTAAAAATTTACGAAGATTCTTTACCCAAACTCATTGAAATGTATGATGAAAATGGAAAACCATTGGTGCAAAATGGTAATGGAAAAATTACCGTAACTTACGAAACGGGAATCATTAAAACAATGGGCGAATATAAAGATGGCTATCAGCATGGTGTATGGAGATTTTTTCATCCAAATGGAGAACTTGACTACGAAGCAACTTATGAAAAAGGCATCTTAAATGGTTACTACTCATCATATTATCCTAATCACAATATCAAAAGCGAAGGAAATTTTATCAACAATAAAAAAAATGGTTTGTGGAAATTTTATTATGAAGATGGAAAGCCCGAAATGATTGGTTATCTTAAAGATGATAAAAGAGATTCACTCTGGACTTACTATTATCCTAATGGAAATATTGAATCCACTGGACTTTTCAAAGATGATAAAAAACAAGGCGAATGGAAATACTTTTATCGTGGCGGACAATTATGGAGAACAGGAACATACACTGATGATATTAAAAATGGTCATTGGATAACTTATTTTGAAAGTGGAAAAAAATTACAGGAAGGCGATTATCTGAATGGCAAAGAACACGGTGAATGGAAACAATGGTGGGAAAATGGGCAACTTAAAGATATTGGTCATTTTAATAATGGAACAATGGTCGGCGAATGGAAAGCATGGTTTGAAAATGGTAAGCAAAATTATATTGGTTATTACAACAAAATTGGCGGTAAAGATGGTCAATGGACTTATTGGTATCCCAATGGACAACTGAAAGAAATAATCACATTTGTCAATAATATCCGTCATGGCAAATATCAATCATATTATGAAAGAGGTGGCTTTTTAGAAAGTGAAGGAAAGTATAGAAAAGGCCACATGCAAGGAAAATGGAAATATTATTATGAAACAGGTGTTATTCGTAAAGAAAATAATTTTGAAAAAGGAAAACTAACAGGCGAAAACATTAGTTATTATCCTAATGGAAAAATTCAGGTTATTAGTAATTACAAAATTGTAAAAGATAAAAAAACAGGAAAAATTTCTAGTGTTCCGCATGGAGTATGGAGTTATTTTGAACAGTCAGGAAAATTGACTACAACTTTAGAATATAAAAATGGTGAAAAAGTTACTAATTCAGTTATCCCCGTAGGAAAACAAAAAAAATAAATGTATGAAAATTCAATTACAATCAATCATTACTTGTCCAATTTGCGGGCATCAAAAAGAAGAAACAATGCCAACAGATGCTTGTATGTTTTTTTATGAATGTGAAAAGTGTCATAATATCCTGAAACCTAAAAAAGGTGATTGCTGTGTATTTTGTAGTTATGGCACCGTTCCTTGTCCTCCCATTCAACAACAAAAAATAGATGGTAGTAATAAAAATAACTGTTGCAGTTAATTTGGTTTTGAATTTTTAGTGTTTAGTTTTTAGTTGTTTTTTATTAACTCAAAACTCAAAAAGTATGGGCGTATGGCGATACGCCCCTAACTAAAAACTTTAAAAATTTCCTTTTCACCTCAAAATTTCATAACTTTACAGCAAAAAATATATGTGTGGAATTGTAGGTTATGTAGGTGATAAAGACGCCTATCCAATTCTTATTAAAGGTTTGTATCGCTTAGAATACAGGGGCTATGACAGTGCAGGTGTAGCCATTATAAATCCTAAAAATCAATTAAACGTTTTCAAAAAGAAAGGAAAGGTCTCTGATTTAGATATTTTCTGTAAAGATAAAGATACATCTGGAAAAATTGGTATAGCACATACTCGTTGGGCTACACATGGCGAACCCAATGATGTTAATGCTCATCCTCACCTCTCTCAAAATGGAAAATTGGCTATTATTCATAATGGCATTATTGAAAATTATGCTTCTTTGAAAGAAGGTTTGAAAAAAAGAGGACACAAATTTTTATCAGATACTGATACTGAAGTGCTTATTCATCTCATTGAAGATATTCAAAAAAATGAAAATGTTTCATTAGAAGATGCTGTCATCACTGCATTAAATCAAGTTATTGGGGCTTATGCAATTGTTATATTAGATAAAGATAATCCAGATACATTAATTGTTGCCAAAAAAAGTAGCCCAATGGTTATTGGTATTGGTAAAAATGAATATGTCGTTGCTTCAGACGCTTCGCCAATTATTGAATATACAAGAAATGTGGTTTATTTAGACGATGAAACTGTTGCTATTTTGAAAAAAAATGAAGAGATAAGAATTGTTCATCTTAAAGATAAAAAGCAAATTACCCCATACATTGAAGAATTGACAATGGAATTAGAAGCCATTGAAAAAGGTGGTTATGAACACTTTATGCTCAAAGAAATTTTTGAGCAACCTAAATCTGTCAAAGATAGTATGCGAGGTAGAATCAATGCTCAGGAAGGAAAAGTGTATTTGGGTGGAATCAGAGATTATGAAAACATATTAATCAATGCACCTCGTATTATCATTGTAGGATGTGGAACTTCTTATCACGCTGGTTTAATTGGTGAATATCTGTTTGAAGATTTAACTCGCATTCCTGTAGAAGTGGAATATGGTTCTGAATTTCGTTATAGAAATCCTATTATTTACCCAAAAGATGTGGTTATTGCTATTTCACAAAGTGGAGAAACGGCAGATACATTAGCCGCTATTGAAATAGCCAAACAAAGAGGTGCAACAGTTTTAGGAATATGCAATGTTGTTGGTTCATCTATTGCTCGTGCTACTCACGCAGGAAGTTATACACACGCAGGACCTGAAATTGGTGTAGCATCTACAAAAGCATTCACCGCTCAGGTTACAGTGCTTACCTTAATGGCATTACAAATTGCACAATTAAAACAAACTTTACCTACTACTCGTTTCCGTTCTCTGTTATATGAGTTAGAAGCCATTCCACAAAAAATTGAACAAGTATTAGAATCAGATGCTTACATTCAGGAAATCGCAAAGATTTATAAAGATGCCAAAAACTTTTTGTATTTAGGAAGAGGGTATGGTTATCCAATTGCATTAGAAGGAGCATTGAAACTTAAAGAAATTTCTTACATACACGCAGAAGGTTATCCTGCCGCAGAAATGAAACATGGACCTATTGCTCTTATTGATGAAAATATGCCCGTTGTATTTTTAGCCAATAAAGGACCTAATTATGAAAAAGTTTTGAGTAACATTCAGGAAGTTAAAGCACGCAAAGGTAAAATCATCGCTATTGTTACTGCAGGAGATAAAGAAGTGAAAAAATACGCTGACCATATTATTGAAATTCCCGAGACAGATGAAGCATTAAGCCCATTAGTGTCTGTTATTCCATTACAGTTGTTAGCATATCATATTGCAGTATTAAGAGGTTGTAATGTTGACCAACCAAGAAATCTTGCAAAAAGCGTAACTGTTGAATAAAAAATTAGATATTATTTAATTCGTGATAAATGAAAATTAATAAAACACAAAGCACATCAAGATTTTTTTACAAAGGTCACGAAGGTTTAATAAATTTAAAGATTCTTTGTGAACTTTGTAACTTTCTTTGTGTATCTTTGTGTTTAAAGAAAAAGTATGTGTAGTATAAAAAATTATAGCAATGAATAAAAAAACATTTTACATAGAATCATATGGCTGTCAAATGAATGTATCAGATAGTGAAATTGTAAGTGCTATACTTACTGAAAAAGGTTTGAAACCCGCAAATACAGCAGAAGACGCTGATCTTATTTTATTGAATACCTGTGCCATCAGAGATAATGCTGAGCAAAAAATCCGTTATCGCTTAAAAGAATTGAAACACATAAAAAGTCAAACTAAATCTCTGGTAGGTGTATTAGGTTGTATGGCTGAAAGGTTGAAAAATCAATTGTTAGAAGAAGAACAATTAGTAGATATTGTAGCAGGGCCTGATGCTTATCGTTCTTTGCCTGATTTAATTGAAGAAGCAGAAGATGGAAAAAAAGCAGTGAATGTATTATTAAGCAAGGAAGAAACATACGCGGATATTGCCCCTGTTCGTTTAAATAGCAATGGAGTTACAGCATTTATCAGTATTATGAGAGGATGTGATAATATGTGTAGTTTTTGTGTAGTTCCATTTACCCGCGGCAGAGAAAGAAGTAGGAATCCTTATTCAATTGTTAATGAAGCTAAGCAATTATTTGAAAATAATTATAGAGAAGTTACTTTACTTGGACAAAATGTAGATTCATACTATTGGAATGGAGATGGATTAAAAAAAGAAGTATTAAAATCATCAGATAAAAATACTGGAATTAATTTTGCTCAATTACTTGAAATGGTAGCACAAATTAGTCCTGAATTAAGAATCAGATTTTCTACTTCACATCCAAAAGATATGACTGATGAGGTGTTAAAAACAATGGCAAAATATCCTAATATCTGTAAATACATTCATTTACCTATTCAAAGCGGAAGTAGTGAAGTGCTTAAAAGAATGAACCGTGGTTATACTGCTGAATGGTATTTGGAAAGAATTGATGCTATCAGACATTATATGCCAGATTGTGCTATTTCTACTGATATTATTGCAGGATTTTGTGGAGAAACTGAAAAAGATCACGAACAAACTCTTGCAATAATGGAAAAAGTAAAGTTTGATTTTGCTTATATGTTTATGTATAGTGAAAGACCTAAAACATTAGCCGAAAGAAAATATAAAGATGATGTTCCTGAAGAAATTAAAAAAAGAAGATTAAATGAAATCATTGAATTACAACAAAAACATAGTGCCGAAAAAGTAAAAGCACAATTAAATAAAATACACGAAGTGCTTATTGAAGGAGAATCCAGAAAATCAAGCGAAATGTGGATGGGCAGAAATTCGCAAAATGTAGTAGTTGTATTTCCTAAAAAACATCATCAAAAAGGTGAATATGTAAAAGTGTTGGCAACTAATTGCACAAGCACGACTTTGATTGGAGAAAGTATTGTAGAAGAAACAAATTTTGTTGCTCAATAATTTTTGTTTCCAATGAAGAATCTATTGAATACATTATTGTTAGTTACATTAGTTTTTATATCTACCGCTCAAAATCCTTTTGATTTATATGGACCTTTTAATTCAGAAGTTTACAAAGATTTGAAATCTGCTATTGCAAATAGTAAAAATGTTTTCAAGTTAGATTTAAGTTATCAAAATATTGAGCAAAAATCATTTGAAAAAATTGGAAAACTCTCGCAATTGATGAACTTACAATTGAATAGCAATGGCATTAATCATTTACCTATATCATTTTGTGATTTACACAATTTGGTTTATTTTTCATCATTAAACAATCCTATTCAAAATTGGCCTTGTAGTTTTTTTAATTTTCCAAATTTACAATATCTTGAAATTGGTAATAGTAAAATTGATACTTTGCCAAATAGTATCATTGCTTGCCAATATTTAAAAATCTTAAAATGGTATAGTAATGCAGATACATTAAAGATTTCAAGAAATATTCGCTATATGAAAAAACTGACAGATATTGTAATTGAAAATGCTGTATTGGATAGTTGTCCTAAAGTTTTATTCAAAAGCCCATATTTAAAAACTTTGGTATTAAATAAAACAAATACATGGTATTTACCAGAAAAATTACATTTGCCAGAAAATTTAGAAGTGCTTGCTATTGAAAACAATCCTATATCAACAATTCCATGGAATATCTTTCAATTAAAAAAACTTCGTGTATTATCTTTGAGAAATACTAATGTTTCTAAATTACCTGATAGCATTTCTGAACTCAAAAATCTTGAATATCTTGATATTCGTGGCACAAAAATTTCAAGTGAAGATATTGAAATTCTAAAAGCATTATTATTTGGTGTTGAAATCAAATACGATAATACTCATAAATAAAATTTATTACAAAACTTATTTCAATAAATAAAATCAATTATGAATTACAGAATAGGATTTGGATACGATGTTCATCCAATTGTTAAGGACAGACCACTTTTTTTAGGTGGAGTAAAAATTGATGCGGACTTTGGGTTAGACGGACATAGCGATGCAGATGTTTTATTACATGCTATTTGTGATGCTCTATTAGGTGCAGCCGCATTAGGGGATATTGGCTGGCATTTTCCAAACACAGATGTGAAATATAAAAACATTTCAAGTGTAGAATTATTGCGAAAAACCTTTGAACTATTATTAGAACATCATTTTGCAATAGGAAATATTGATGCAACAGTAGTGATGGAAGCCCCAAAAATCAAACCATATATTCCACAAATGAAAGAAGTTATTTCAAAAACATTACATATTTCAGAACAACAAATTTCAATTAAAGCCACTACAAATGAAGGACTTGGGTATGTTGGGAATAAACAAGGTGTAAATGCTTATGCAGTGGCACTCATTTATTCAACTACAAATAATCCTTTGTTTTATCCTGAATAAAAAAAATAAAAAAAGAATTTTATTAAATGAAAGTTGCAGGTTTTACTATTGTTCGCAATGCTGAAAAATTTGATTATCCAGTTAAAGAATCAATTTTATCTGTCCTTCCAATTGTAGATATTTTTATTGTTTCAATTGGACAAAGTGAAGATAATACAGAAGGTATTATTCGTTCAATTCCATCAGATAAAATAAAAATTGTTCATTCTGTTTGGGATGATAATTTGCGTGAAGGTGGAAAGGTTTTAGCCATTGAAACAAATAAAGCCAAAGAACAAATTCCTTCTGACATTGACTGGTGTTTTTATATTCAAAGTGATGAAGTTATCAACGAAAATGATTATGAAAAAATTCAGCAAGCAATGAAAGAAAATTTGTATAATCCTGATGTAGAAGGGTTGTTATTTAATTATTATCATTTTTTTGGAAATTATGATTATATAGCCACATCAAGAAAATGGTATAGAAAAGAAATTCGCATCATAAGAAATAATAAGGATATTCTTTCTTATAAAGATGCACAGGGATTTAGAAAATTGAATAATGAAAAATTAAAAGTGAAAGAAACAGGAGCGTATATTTATCATTATGGCTGGGTGAGACATCCAAAAGCACAATTAGAAAAACAAAAAAACTTTCATAAACTTTGGCATGATGATGAGTGGGTTAAACAACATATTGATGAGGAAAAAATTTTAAATTATAAAGTGAATGATATTTTAGAAAAGTTTAATGGCAAGCATCCTTTTGTAATGAAAGATAGAATTGAAAAGTATAACTGGCATTTTAATTATTCAAAAGATGATATTAAATTACCTTTCAAAGAAAAATTATTATACAAGTTTGAACAACTTACTGGTTATAGAGTAGGGGAGTATAAAAATTATAGGATGATTTAATTTAAATACATCAAAATATTATTATTTAATTTTGGACAAAAAATAAAAATATGAGAAAATTAAGTTTTGTTTTTTGTGGTTTGTTTATCAGTGCATTAATAATGGCTCAGCCTTTTGGTATTGGGCATAAGCAAATAACTTTTGTAGATGCTTCTCGTTCAAATAGGTCTATATTAACTGAAATTTACTATCCTTCAACAACATCTGGAGATAATGTACCAATTGCAAATGGACAATTTCCTGTTATTGTTTTTGGACATGGTTTTGTAATGTCATGGGACGCTTACAAGTGTTTTTGGGATACATTAGTACCTGAAGGATATATTTTAGTATTCCCAAGAACCGAGGGAAGTATTTCGCCCAATCATAATGAATTTGGAAAGGACTTAAAATTTTTAAATGAACAAATGAAAAATGAAAATACAAATCCATCTTCATTTTTTTATCAAAAAGTAGCATCTAAAAGTTCTATAATGGGACATTCAATGGGTGGAGGTTCTTCTTTTTTAGCGGCAGCATCTTATACAAATTTTACTACACTTGTTAATTTTGCTGCTGCTAATACAAATCCATCAAGCATATCAGCAGCACAATTTGTAACTGTTCCTTTATTAATGTTTGCTGGAGAAAATGATGGTGTGGCTCCTCCTGCAAATCATCAAATACCAATGTACGATTCGTGTTCAAGTTTGTGTAAAACCATTGTTACAATAAAAGGTGGAGGTCATTGTTATTTTGCTAATTATAATTTTAATTGTAGTTTTGGTGAATCAACTACTTCTCCACAACCTACTATTACAAGAGATGAACAACAAAGGAGAGTTTTTTATCTATTAAAACCATATCTCAATTATATGTTGAAAAATAGTAGTGTTGATAGTGTGAAGTTTTTTAATAGATTACAAAATAATAGTGAATATACATATCAAAGAACTTGTAATATAACTACCAACATATTAACTAATAATCAATTGAATAAAATCTCTGTTTATCCAAATCCTTTTAAGAATTCATTAAAAATTAAAATTGATAACAATGAAAAAGTTTCAATAGAAGTATATAACATTTTAGGAGAAAAGGTTAATGAGTTGGTTACAAACACTAATGAAATTCATTTAAATACTGAAAATTGGACAAGTGGAATATATTTTATTAAAGTAAATACTTTTTACTTTAAAGTTATAAAAGAATAGCACAACGAATATTTTTTCTTTTAGTTTTTCATATAACTTGAATGTTTTTTGATATTATCCCTTTACTAACTTTGTCTACGTGGTAAAAAATTTAGTATTGATTGCTTGGTAACAAAAAATTTACCTGTTTTAATTAATTAGTGTTCTTATACTTTAAAATTTCAAACATTATCTTAATTTATAAGATTAAAAATTGCAAAGTTTAATTTTAACTTAACATTCAGGTTAATTTAAGTTCATATAAACTTAAATTATAGTTAAAGTAATAGCGATTTGTTGTGGGTAATTTTGTCCCCAAAAAAATTATGAAGAAAATTGACTTTTACAAAACTCTTTTATTATTAGTTTTAATATCACTTAAATCATTTTCTCAACAAAATGTAATTTATGGAATAGTTAAAGATTCATCTACTAATGAAATTATTCCTGGTGCTATTGTTTATATTGAAGGCACAAATATCTCTACAACTACTGATTTTGATGGAAACTTTAAATTCAAAGTTTATCCCGGTAAATACAAAATAGTTTGTTCTTATATTACATATAATACTTTTAGTATATTAATTAATATTAATAAAGATAGTACTAACTTAACCATATTATTGACCCCTGAAAAGAATTCGTTATTAAATGAAATTGTTATTGTTGGAGAAAAACAAACAAATAATGATGCAGGATTAGTCATTATGCAAAAAGAAAATAAAAGTGTAAGTGATGGAGTATCTGCAGAATTAATCAGAAAAACAGCTGATAGAACTACATCAGATGTTTTGAGAAGAGTAAGTGGAGTAAGCATTGTAAATAATAGATTTGTAGTAGTTAGAGGATTAAATGAAAGATACAATTTATCTTTTCTAAACAATGCTCCTTTGCCAAGTACTGAAAGTGATAAGCGTGCTTTTTCATTTGATTTAATTCCATCACAAATTATTGATAATATCATCATTAATAAAACAGCAACGCCTGATTTGCCAGCAAATTTTGGAGGTGGAAGTATTTTTATTTCTACAAAATCAATACCTGAAAAAAACTTTATTCAAATATCATCATCAGTTGGATACAACACGCTTGCAACAAGCAAAACTTTTTTGGATTACAGTGCTAGTAAATATCATTGGCTTGGATATTATGATAACTCACAAAATATTCCATCTGAAATTCCAGAATCTCCAAAAAGTTGGATATCAAATGATCAACAAATGGAAATGGCTAAAAAGTTTAAGAATGATTTTGCAACAAAATCTGTAAAGATATTGCCAAATATGACTTTTAACTTGACGAGTGGATGGAAACATACTTTCAAAAACAATCAACAATTTGGTTTTATTTTTTCTCAAAATTATCAAAATAATTACAACAAATTTAATGTATTAAGAACTAACTATATCAATAGCCCAAGTAACAATGCAGATGTGATGTTAGATGATTATTACAATATTACAACTACGCAAAATAATGTTGTCAATACTTCATTACTAAATGCTGGATACAAATTTAATCCTCATCATCAAATTAATTTCAAAAATTCTTTTATTTTTAATTCTAATAAATCAGTCATTGAACAATACGGCACAACTTCCCCTCTTGATTCTAACAGAACAGTTGATAAAAACACATCATTATTTTATACAAACTCAAAGATTTTTTCATCTCAATTATCAGTGGAAAATGAATTTGAAAATATAGGGGTAAAATCTCGCCTCACATTAGGATATAGCAATATCAATATAGTTACTCCAAATGTTCGTTATATGAGTTATTCAAAATTTGTTCGCATTCAAAATTATCCTGACCCCAACGATCCTCCACCACCATATATAAGAGATACAATGTACGCAGCAAATATATCTAATGCTTCTACTGGCCCAGATTATGCCGGCTATAGATTTTATTCCAAAATGAATGAAGATATTCGTTCTGTAAAATACGATATTGAAAAAAATATCAATATAAATGATATTAAACTTTCAATTCAATCTGGATATTATTTTCAGCAAAGACAAAGAAATTTTGATATTCGTCAATTTGGATACGCAAAGTATACAAAGTTTGGAAAAATATTTGATGATAGTTTGCTTTATTTACCATCTGATTTAATTTTTTCTGAACAAAATATAGGTATTTTACCTAATAATAAAACTGGATTTAAGTTAATTGAAGTTACAAAACCAAGCGATATGTATTTTGCAAAATCTAATAATCACGCCACCTATTTAATGACAACACTTGATTATAAATTTATTCGCATAATAGGCGGTGTTAGATATGAATATTATCAACAAACATTACTTGCAAAAAGAAATCAACAAGATTCTATAAATATTCATCAAACATTCAATAATTTTTTACCAAGTGTAAATGTTATATTTAATATCAATGAAAAAAATTCTATTCGTTTATGTTATTCCAAAACCATCAATAGACCTGAATTTAGAGAATTAGCGCCGGTAAGTTGGTATAATCCTGTAAATAGATTAGTTTATTATGGAAACGATACCTTACTTCCAGCAAGTATTCATAACTTTGATTTAAGATATGAAATTTATCCAGGAAAAGGTCAATTATTCACATTTACTCCATTTTATAAATACTTCATAAATCCAATAGAACAAGTAATGTCTACTGGTTATACAAATGAAATTACTTGGGCAAATGCACAGTTTGCAAAGGTTTATGGAATAGAAACTGAATTCAGAATGGAACTTTCAAGTATCTTTAAATCTAAAAAAGATTCTAATTCAATTTTAGAGAAATTTTCTGTGTTCAACAATTTTGCTTTGATAAAATCAGAAGTTCATTTACCTGATCAAATTTATTCTGCAAGTAAAGTTCGCCCATTACAAGGACAATCACCATTTTTAATAAATAATGGTGTAACATATTATGATAAAAAATCAAAATGGAAAATTACATTAGCTTACAATAGAATTGGCAGAAGAATAATTTTTGCAGGTAATCAAAGAGATCCTGATAGATACGAAACAGGAAGAGATGTTATAGATTTTCAAATTGCTAAAACATTCTTAAAAGATAAATTAGAAGTACGATTTAATATAAGAGACATTTTACATCAAAATCAATATGTTTACCAAAATGCTGATAGCAATACCAAATACGATAAATCAAAAGATTTTACAATACTCAAAATAAATTATCCAAGTGTATATCAAATAAATATCTCTTACAAATTTTAATTTATATGTTCATTGTAGATTGCGAAAAATATGTTGTTAATAAAAAAGGTATTATAGTAGAACTTTCTAAAACAGAATTTGAAATAATTAAACTTTTATCACAGGTTCCAGGAAAAGTTTATAATAGAACGCAAATTTTTCAAGCCCTTTGGCCTAATGATACTAGTGTAAAAGAAAGAACTGTTGATGTACATATAGTAAGTTTAAGAAAAAAGTTAGGAAAAGATATTATTAAAACTATTAAAAATGTTGGTTATAAATTAAACATTGAACCCGTGAAAATAATTCCGTAGATATTTAATAATAAAACAAAATTATCTTAATAATAAGAAAATATTGTGTCCCGAATTTTGCAGCAAATAATTAAAAACATAAAACTATGAAAAAAACAATTCTCAACGCAGCCGCACTCATTGCAGTGCTGCACACAGGAATGGCACAAACACCATTCTTTCAACCCACAACTTATCGTGGTGCATTTGCACCTGCTCCTACTCCTATGTGGACAGACACATGGTGTGAATGGGATCCGCAAAACAAAGTTTATCCTGCTCCTACAATGACAGTTACATCTAATATAACCACAAATACAACATGGACTACAGGGCAGGTTATTTTATTAAGCGGACAGATATTTGTAAAAAATAATGCTGTATTAACCATTCAACCAGGTGTCATTATCAGAGGTGATAAAAGTGTAACTGGTGCAGGACTTTTCATAACAAGAGGATCAAAAATAATAGCACAAGGTACAGTAAATCAACCAATAGTTTTTACATCTGACCAGGCGCCAGGTTCAAGAAATATAGGTGATTGGGGAGGTGTTGTATTGTTTGGGTATGCTTCTACTAATGATGCAGGTGGAACTAATTACATTGAGGGCTTGCCGCCATCTCCTGATACACAATATGGTGGTGGAACTACACCAAACGACAATGATAGTTCTGGTATTCTCAAATATGTTCGTATTGAATTTGCTGGATATGCTTATCAGCCAAATAAAGAAATCAATGGTTTAACTTTTGGTGCAGTAGGTAGAAAAACTGTTGTTGACTATGTTCAAGTATCATTTGCTAATGATGATGCATTTGAATGGTTTGGTGGTACAGTAAATTGCAAACATCTTGTGTCATACAGAAATTTAGATGATGATTTTGATACAGATAATGGTTTTAGTGGAATGGTACAATTTGCCCTTGCTGTAAGAGATCCTAATATCGCAGACAATCCATCAGTTTCTACATCAGAAGGTTTTGAATCAGATAATGACCCAACTGGAAGCAGTAATACTCCAAAAACAAGTGCTATATTTTCAAATGTTACGATTATTGGACCATATAGAGGAAATACTTCAAATACAATTGCAAGTGGGTTTAGAAGAGGTGCAAGATTAAGAAGAAACTCCGAATTAAAAATTTTCAACTCTATTTTTATGGACCATCCAAGAGGTGTAATGATTGATGGAACTGCTTGTGAAAATAATGCTACCAATGGACTATTAAAATTTAAAAATAATATTGTTGCTGGAAATTTAACAGGAAAAGTTACTGAAGTTGTTTCTGGTAGTTCCTTTAATGCTCCTGCATGGTTTGGTGCTAATAATAACGATTCACTTGTAAGTACTTCTGGTATATTAGTAAATCCTTATGATTATTATAACCCTGATTACAGACCCGTTTCTTCTGGCATAGCAAATTCTGGTGCTAATTTCAACGACCCAGCATTTACTGGTTTAGTTTTAGAAGTTAGTGCTATTAACAATCCAAATGCTATTGGAAAAATTTATCCAAATCCTGCTAAAGATATAGTAGTTGTAAGCACTATAAATCCAGTAAAAGAAATTGTGATTATGGATATTACAGGAAAAGAAGTATTAAAATTGATGAATGAGCACGTTATTGATGTAAGTAAATTAGATGTTGGAATTTATATGATAAAAGCAACAACAGAAAATCAGCAGATATTTGTAACTAAATTGATAAAAGAGTAAAAAATAAAAATTAAGAAAACTTGAAAAGGCGAAGTACTTATTACTTCGCCTTTTTTGTATTATATTTATTCATAGCATTTTGAATACCTTCAAATGCAAAGCATAATACTGCATCAGCACAAAGTGGAATTGTTTGTTCAATTATTTTCCATTCATCAGTACTCCATTTTCCTAATACATATTCTACTTGTTTGCCTTTGGGAAAATTGTTTCCTATACCTACTCTTAATCTTGGATATTCAGAAGTTTGTAAATGTTCTTCAATACTTTTCAAACCATTATGTCCGCCATTACTTCCTTTGGGATGAATTTTAAATTGTCCTACTGGAAATGCCATTTCATCTACAATGATGAGTAAATTTTCATTGGGAATTTTAAGTGTATTTTTCCAGTAAGCAACGGCTTTCCCACTTAAATTCATATAAGTAGTGGGCTTAATGATATACAATTGCCTGCCTTTATATTTTGCTTCTGCAATATATGCTAATCTATCTGATGAAAAACTAACATTCAATTTATTTGCTAAAAAATCAACAACATCAAAACCAATGTTATGTCTTGTATGATGGTATTCTTCGCCTATATTTCCTAATCCAGCAATAAGATATTTAGACATATTGTTTTTGCGGTAAAAGTCATAAATTTTTTGGAGATAAATTAATACGCTTTAAATATTTTTTGTTACTAACAACCCTATTTGTTTAATATAAAAACAATCATTTACTGCACCACTTTGGTAGCCGTAATAACACTTGCCATATTAAAAAATCCTACTGCCTTTAATTCTGCACCATCTGGTGTGATAATGTTTGTTTTAGAATTTTCTAATGTGGTAGCAAAAAGACCTTGATTATTTGTGTTATTAATAATTTGCTGAAACATATTAAAACATTGCTCTGATATTGAATGTATTTCAACTCTGCAAGTATCATATTTTTGAAAATATTCTCCAAATGGTGTAATGGCTTCTGCAATGTTTGGTGTGAAAACATATCCATCTGCACGAACACCGCCACTTCCGCCGCTTGCACCATCGTATGCTAAATTAATATCAGAGGTTTTTCCAAAAAACTTGCCATTTCTGAATGATTTTATCCAGTAAAAATCAGGAATTTGTCCTGGTACATCTCTTCCCCACATTATACACTTGTATCCTTCTTTTCCTGAAAAATTATTTTTATCATATTTCACTTGAATGCTGTCAATAATTGCTGTTCGTTTTTGTAATGCAGTTGCTGAATAAGTTACACCTTTATAAATAACTTGTAGTTGATATAAATGATTAACTCTTGCTATTGTATCAGTTGGTGAAAGTGTGTAGGTATAATAACCATTACTTGAATAATTAAATGTATAAGTTGCATTTGCAGTCAAATCTTTTAATAATACTTGTGCATCAGGAATGGCTGTAACATTGTTTGAATTGTCAAAATAATCTTGAGATAAAGTTACTCTTATTTTTTGTGTTTCTCGTAAATCGTTGACAAATGCATCAATAACTAATAATTTTTTTCCTTGTTCTAATTTTACTTGAACAACATCTTCACAAGATGAAAGCACTATTGCAAATAATAAATATGTAATTAATTTTTTCATAGTATTAGTTTTAAAAATTAAAGTTCCATGTAATTGCAGGTACAATGCTTCCAATTACAGAAAATCTAACTGCCTGCGTTTCGTTTGGATTATCAGGATTAGTGCGGAAATAAATAGTGTAAGCATTTCTGCGATTGTATACATTGTAAATACTGAATACTAATTGATTTTTGAATTTTTTAGTTTTAAGTGCATCTATGTTCCATGTAGCACCTACATCTAATCTGTGATAAGGAGTTACTCTAAAATTATTTCTTTGATTAGTAGTGTTGTACGGAACATTGTAACCTTGAATTTGAAATTTAGCATCTGGAAAAGTTGCAGGTGTTCCTGTTAAATAAACAAAGGTGAGAGATACACTCCATTTTTTTGTAATATCATAAGTATTGACAAAATTAATAAGATGAGTGCGGTCATATTTGGATAAAAACCAATAATTATTAGATATGCCTTGCACTTTTCTTTCAGTGCGAGAGAGTGTATAACTTATCCATCCGTTCCATTTTCCTTTTGTCTTTTTGATAAAAAGTTCTAATCCATACGCTCTGCCAATGCCTTGCAAGAATTGAGATTCAATGTATTTATTGATAAGTAAATCAGCATTATCAATATAATCTAATTGATTTTGAAAATACTTGTAAAACACTTCAGCAGATGTTTCTAATGTGTTGTTGAAAAAGTTTCTGAAATAACCAAGAGCCAACTGGTCTGCAATTAAAGGTTTTACATTATTTGTAGATGGTGTATAAACATCTAATGGTGTAGTAGCCGCAGTGTTTGAAACAATTTGAATATATTGTAACATTCTGTTGTAACTCCATTTAATTGAACTCTTTTGATTGATGACATAATTTGCTGAAAATCTTGGTTCAGGATAAAAATAATTTTTGATAGGTGATAATAAATCAGAAACTTTTTCTTCTTTATCTACTGGTTTAGCAATACCGGGAGTAGTATCTCTGTATGTATATTTTGTAGTATTTCCAAGATAGGTAAAATTTGAAAAGCGTATTCCATATTCAATTGTAAATTTATCGTTTATTTTTTGTTCATTGCTAATGTAAGCGGCTAATTCGTTAGCATATTTTTTTTCTAAACTTAAATCAGTTGTTTTCCCTTCAACGTCTGAAATAATAGCAGTAGTAGGATTGAATTGATACAAAATATCTTGAATGCCAAAGCGAACAGTATTATTAGGATTGATATACCAACTTAAATCTGATTTTGCAGAATAATTGACAATGTTAGCACGCCATTCAAATTTTTGATTATTTCCTGGTTGAGTAAAAATAATTTTGTAATCGTAGTTGCTATAAAATGCAGTTAAATTCATAAACAAACGAGAATTAAAAATATGATTCCATCTTAAAGTTGTTGTAGCATTTCCCCAGTTAAATGTAAATCCTGCACCAAAAACATCTCTTCCAAAATAACCACTTAAAAATATCACATCTTTATCGCTGATTCTGTAATTAAGTTTTGCAGTTAAATCATAAAAGTAAAATTGTGCATCTTTTAATGAAGGTTGTTTTTTACTTAAAAATGGTTTTGCAAGCACATCAATATAACTTCTTCTACCTGCAATGATGAATGATGATTTTTCTTTTTGTATAGGTCCTTCAAATGAAAATCTTGAAAAAATTGTTCCAATGCCACCATTGCCTTCAAACTTTTTATTGTTTCCTTCTTTTAATCTTACATCTAATACAGAAGATGCTCTGCCACCGTATTGTGAAGGTATGCCGCCTTTGTATAACTTTAAATCTTTCACAGCATCAGGATTAAACACAGAAAAAAATCCAAACAAATGAGAAGAATTAAATACTGGTGCGTCGTCTAACAATATAAGATTTTGGTCTACATTCCCACCACGCACATTAAAACCAGAAGCACCTTCACCTACATTTGTTACACCAGGCAATAGTTGCACTGCTTTTACAATATCTACTTCACCAAGCAAAGCAGGAATTTTTTCAACTTGTTTTATATCTAGTTTTGCAACACTCATTTCAATACTTTTTACATTTTTATCTTCTGCTTCACTTGCAATTTCTACTTCTTCTAACTGTGTGCTGGCTTCTTCTAATTCAATGTTAAGTTTGATATTTTCATTTAAATTGATTTCTTTTTCAAATAGTTGATAACCAAGAATTGTTACAACAATATTATGTTTTCCTGCTGGAAGTGTTAATGAATAAAAACCATATTCATTTGTAGATACACCAATAGAAGTATTTTTCTTACTAACGATTGCACCAATAATGGCTTCACCATTCTTTTTGTCTTTTACATATCCTTGAATAGTAAATTTTTGTTGTGCTAATAAAATACTTGGTAAAAAAATGAGAAAAAATTTTAGTTTCATAATTAAAAAATTGCGACAAAACTAAGGAAACTATTATTGTTTTTATAGTTTCTAAATTACTTTTTAAATATTTTTAGTAAATCCTTCAAATGAAAAGTATTGATACAATTTTCTTTTTTAAGCCCTGCTTTTTGTGCTACCATTACACCATACAAAGTATCTTGAATAGCCGTTGCACTATGAGCATCTGGGTTAATAGCAATATAAACACCTTTTTCAACACAATATCTAATCCATCTCCAATCAATATCTAACCTGTAAGTGTTAGCGTTTAATTCAATAACTACTTTGTTAGCAGCACAAGCATCAATGATTTTTTTATGATTAACAGGATAACCTTTTCTGATAAGTAATAATCTGCCTGTTGGATGTCCGAGAATGTTTGTATAGGGATTTTCTATGGCTTTAATGATTCTTTCCGTAGCTTCTTTTTCGCTCATTTCAAAATGACTATGAATAGATGCTACTACAAAGTCAAATTGTTTTAATATATCTTCGTCATAATCAAGGTTACCATTTTTTAGAATATCGCTTTCAATGCCTTTTAGTATTTTGAAATTTTTGAATTGATGATTTAATTTTTCAATTTCCTGATGTTGTTCTAATACTCTTTCTGGTGATAAGCCATTAGCATAAGTAGCAGATTGAGAATGATCGCATATTCCAAGATATTCAAATCTTTGCTGATGAGTGTATATTGCCATTTCTTCAAGAGTATTCACACCATCGCTATATGTAGAGTGGCAATGCAAAATGCCTTTGAAATCAGTATATTCAATAGGATGAGAAACAGGTTTTATTGCTGAGCAATAGAAAAATTCTGAGATATCTTCTCTTTGTGGTGGCAAAATATAAGCCGTATCAAGTGATGCAAATACTTCTTTTTCTGAATTAAATTTTTTGTGAGACAAATTATAAAAATGAATACTTTCCAAAAAATCTTTGCTCCCTGTTGTTTCTACTAATTTGTAATAATATTCATTTTCATTAACAGAATGTATAACAACAGGAATTGAAGATAATTGCTGAATCTGATGTAATAAGTGATGTGAAATTTTTTGAGTAGTAATAAATTCTATTTGTTTAATAATTTCGCAATGTCTTCTTAATTCTCCTGTAATTTCAGCATTGATTTGATGTTGCTTTAATAAATTAATAATGTCTTTTGCGATATTGAGAGCAATACCGAGTTGTAATTTATTTTTACTTTGAATATAGAAGTGAATGTTTTCAATGAGTGTTTGTTGTGTTTTACTACTGAAACCTTTTAATTTAGTGAGTTCATTATTTTCTGCGGCTTTAAGAAGGTCATCTATATTTGTGATATTTAATTCTTTCCATAATTTATATACCTTTGATGATCCTAATCCTCTGATGTTAAGCAATTCTACTACTGAGGTTGGTGTTTGTTTTTCGTATTCATCTAATTCTTTAATTTTTCCATAAATTAAAATTTCTTTTATTTTTTCAAGAATGTTTTTTCCAATTCCTTTGATAGATGAAAGTTGTTGATAGTTGTCAAGTGTAATTTCCCGATTTAATTTTTCAATAATAGAAGCGGCATTTGCAATAGCACGAATTTTAAAAACATTTTCTTGGTGAAGTTCCATTAATTTTGATAGTTGATGAAATTGTTCTGCAATGAGTAAATTGTTCATAGTTTATTTTGTTCTAAAATTAAACGAGCCATTTCAAAGTCAATGGGATAAGTTATTTTAATGTTATTTTTTTCACCTTCACACAAGTTTATTTTTTCACCATAAGTTTCTAAAACATTTGCTTCATCTGTAAATATAGGTTGATATTTTTGTTGAAATGCTTTGTAAAGTATAGAAAATTCAGCACATTGAGGTGTTTGAATAATTACAAATTGACTTCTGTCGGCCATTGTATTTTCATTGTTTTTAATAATGCGAATACTTTCGTTAAGTGGAATAGATGGAATTGCATTACCTTTTTCAGAGGCCATATTAAAACATCTTTGTATCAATGATTGAGACGCACAAGGTCTTGCGGCATCATGCACAGCAACTATACCAGAAAAATTTTTGGAGTGTAAAAACTCTAAACCATTTTTGACAGAATGAAAGCGGGTTTCTCCTCCTTTTGTGATAAAGATATTATAATTATTAGAAAAAAATTTTTGAATTAAATTTTGACAAACATTGATATAATTAGGATGGCAAACTATTACAGCCATTAAATCAGAATGAAATTTCAAAAATGCATTTAATGAGTGAATGATTACTGGAATTTGATTGATTTCAACAAATTGTTTAGGAATTTTTTGCTGGCTTCTTTCGCCTATTCCACCTGCTACTAAAACAAGAGCGTAGTTCATTTAATGAGAAATTTACAATAAGAATTTAAAATAAAAAAATAGATAAACATTTATATTTTTTTCATGATTACTATGTATTCATTATTCATAGTATTATCTGTTTTACCAATTTGGTTTGTTGGGCTATTAATCCTTGGCATTCTTTTATTTGGGATGTTTCTAATAATTGTATTAACATGCTTAAATCCATTTTCTTCAAAAAATAATTTTGTGATTTCATCGGTAGGCAAGGTTAAACCTTTTACTTTTCTATTTCCCACTACATAGCAAGCAAAAGAATTTTTTTTAAGTGTTTTGGAAACATTTTTAATTGAATGGTAATAATCAAAATAAAAACTAAATACTTCTTCAGCCCTTTTTTGGTCAAGTTTATTTATTTCTGTTATAATATTGTCAATTGTATCAATATCAAATTTTTCAATTTTCATTCTTTTCCCACCCATTAATTGATTATCAATTTTATTCGCTTCTTCAATTCCTAACCATTGATTGGCTAATCTAGAAAATTGTCCGTATGCGACAGTTGTTCTACTATCACCATAAGGTGGGGATGTTACAATTATATCTATTGATTTTTCTTCAATATATTCAATAGAATAAACAGAATTAAAATCTTTTACTATTGATTTTACATTTTTATTGTTAATTGCTTTGTTAAATTCTATAAGACCCTTTTTATTGCGAGATAATTTATTTAACATTATTGCAAAAACATTAGGTTTAAAATTTTGCCTTTGTTTTTCACTCATTCTAAATAATTTAAACTCACTGTTTTTAGTATATGAACATTCTCTTACTGTTTCACTAAATGCTACATAAAAGAAATTCTTAATTTCTTCATTTGTAATTTTATCTATGAATTGTTTGATTATTGCTAAATTTTCTTGAACTGTCTTTGAAAACCAAAAATCAATATTATTAAAGTTTGGAAGAATTATGTTTGGTTTATTTATTCCAAAATTCAATGAAAAAGCAATATCATTAAATTCCTTTAAATATAAATCCAAAATTTGAATATCAATTCTTGTAGTTTTAGTTTTTGCGATTAATCTGGCTAGTGGATTTAAATCAGTTCCAATTGCATTTATACCCTTTAAATTTGCTTCTACTAAAGATGTCCCTGTTCCACAATATGGGTCAAATAACATTTTTGCATTGTTACCAAAAGTAATAATTAATCTTTCTGCAATTTGTGGAATCATCATTGCAGGATAATTATGAAAACAATGTGTGTATGTCTTTGTGTTTTCGTTTCTAAAATCCCATGAATTATCAATACATTTCTTTTCAGCAACTACTTGCATATTTAAATATCTTTTATATTACTAAAGAGTAATGGTAATTTATCTTCATAAGTCCTAAATCCAGTACCATGATTTCTTGCCCTTGTACCTTTGTCATGCAATCTCAAATCTACAAGTATGTTTTCTGCTTTGAATTGATTAGCAAGTAAATGAGGGGTTGTGTTTTTCATTAATTGAGCTCTATAAAAATGAAAATATTCTTTACCATCTCTTTCTTCTGTAAATGCTGACACAAATAATAAGGCAGGTATTTTTTGGATAAAGCGATTGGCTAAGTCTTCTAATTTCCATTTTGCAATAATTTCTCCTGATATGTGTCTAACTGATATTTCTTTTTCATTAACATGCAAAAATAAGCCAGCACTATTTGGTTTTAAACTCATTGTATAATATAAACCTTTTCTACCATTCTTATCTACGCTACCGTATTTTCTCACCGCTTCAAGGGGCGGAATTTGCCATACTTTGTTGTTAAATGTAAATAGTGTTATTAAATTATTCCCATTAGTTCTGTGTGCTTTTATTTCAATGTTTTTTATATCTGGTTCAGCGATATTATTTTCTTTTAGACCTAATAAAGTTTCAAAAGTATATCCTATCCCTGTAGGACCATTTCTTAATGAAGGTACAAAGCCTTTCTTTTTTATTTCTTCAAATTTAATTTTAAATTCTTTTAGATTCATTTTTATCTAATTATTGTTACATTTCCTTTAAAAATTCCTTTATCTGTGCCTGTATCAAGGACATAAAAGTAAGTGCCCGTAGGAACTTGTTCTCCATTGATAGTGCCATCCCAGTCATTTTTGTAGGATCTTTTGAAATAAATTTTTTGTCCATAACGATTGTAAATAGTCAAAGAATTATCAGGATATTTTTCTATGTTTGCAATGTAAAACACATCGTTGATGCCATCATTATTAGGTGTGAAAGTGTTGTAAAATATCAATTCATCGTTTGGAATAACACGAATAATAACTGTATTTGAAGCGATACATCCTGTTGAATAAATAGATGAAACGGTATAGATAATTGTGGATGGTGGAGAAGCATCTGGATTTTGTGTTTGCCCATATGGAATGGTTAAAAAATACGGTGGTTTCCATGTGTATTGTCCTGTGCCTCCATTTACATGCAGGGTTACTAGTTCGCCTTGTTTAATAGTAGTATCTTGTGGTTTTACATTTAATGGAACTGGTGCAATGGTAATGTTTAATAAATCTATGTAACTGCAAGTGCCGTCATTTATGTAAAGTGTATAAGTGATGCCAGAGGTAGAAGTATCTGGTGTTGAAACAGGATTAGGAGAATAAGCATTATCTAAATATGTAGTGGGCATCCATGTAAACGTGCAAGAAGAACAATTTGTATTTGTAGGTGATCCTAATGTAACTACTGAATAGGTACCTTTGCAGATAAAAATATCTTCACCAGCAGAATAATTATCAATATTACTTTTAAATATATGAATTGTATCTTTACATACTTCACCTGTTTTGTCTTTTACAATTAAAACATAAAAAGGACTTTGATATGAAGATAAAACGGGATTTGCAACAGTGTCGCTGCTTAAACCTGTTGATGGTGACCACGAATAAGTGTATGGTGCTACACCACCAGAAGCAGTTGGGCTACCGCCAAGCATATAGGTAGATTGAGGACAGAAGGTAAAATCATTTCCAGCATTACATATAAGTTGAGCATAATTAGAATAATTAATCAGAATAATCAATATGGCAAATAAAAATTTTTTCATAAAATATGATGTGCAAATTTAAATAAAATAAATTGTTATTATTCAATACACAAAAATAAAATAACTTGAATGAACCACAATAGACACATAGAACACATAGATTTTCACATAGAATATATTTTAAACACTTTGTGTTTTATATTGTGTTCTTTGATTCTATGTGGTGCAAGTGTTATATGGGGCTGAATGGTAAAAATAAATTTATTATTGGCAGATTTTTATGAAAACATTTTTCAACGAAGCAATGTGATATGACCTTTCAACTCAAGGTATTCGCCTCGTGAATTTTTGTAACGAATAAGATAAACATACACATCTTGGGGGTAATTTCCTCCATCCCAGCCAGTATTTATATCAGTAGTATAAAATATCTGTTGTCCCCATTTATCATAAATATAAAGTTGATAATATTCAGTATTTGGGAATTGAAAAACAGGTTTCCATACATAATTTACTCCATTTGGAGCAAATGCATCGGGAATAAAAATATCACCTTCATCTAATACAAATGCTACATTAGAATTTGATGTTTCCGAAAATCCATAAGGATTTCCAGCGTTTTCTGCAGCAATAATAACATAACCAATTTTTCCGGGATTTTCAATTAAATCAGAATAGTTATCTGAATAAGTAAAAGTAGAAGCAGGGAGAATGGCTCTTGGTGTGCTTTCTAAAACATTATTGATTTTTCTGAAAACATAATAATCACTTACACCAGTTGGCCATCCTTGATAATCACTCCAATCTAATTTTGCAGTAAATGATTGAAATTTATCTTTTTTGGCTTTCAGTAAAATGGTTTTACTTACATTACTTAAATTTCTTCTATTACCACAACTGTCTAAAATGTATGCTTTATAATAATAAGAATTTTTAATGGTGTTGATAGAAAGCGAATTATCAGTATAAAAATAGGATGTAGTATTAGTTGAAGTGGGAATGATTGTTACACTTTGATAATTGATGTTATCAATACTTCTTAATAACTCTATACCCGTAGAAACTTTAGTAGAATCAACATAAAAAGCAAGTGCTACACTATGTGTATCTTTTATAGTAACATATCTGATATAAGTGAAAGAAGGAACAGGAGAGCCATAAGCATTAAAGCAAATTAAATTTGAAGATGCAGTAATGCCTGATTTACTTTTTGCTCTAACATAGATGCAATAATTACTATTATAGTTTAATAGATTGTAAAAATAATTTGTGTTGGAAGTGCTGTCAATTAAGATAAAAGGATTTCCATTTTCTGAAATGTAAATGTAGTATTTACTAATTCCTCCTGATAATTGTGGGGTATTCCATTGTAATTGTATGCTGTGTGCACATACATTGTATGCAGATTTTAAGAACATAGTAGTTTGTCCGCCGCTTAAAATGCTTACATTTTTACAACTATCTATTGCAGAAATTAAAAACTGAACTGTTCCTGTACTTGCAGAAGTTGATGAATAGGTATATGCAGTATTATTGAATCCCCATACAGTATCAATGGGTACATTGATGCCCCCAATTACTTGATAAATAATATAACCTGCACAATCTGGAGAAGGAGAAGGATTCCATCCTAAAACAGTTTGACCATTTGGTAATACACTTGCAGAATCTAATGTAGGAACAATAGGTGGTAAGTTGTCCAAAAAACTTCCATTAGCGATATTTGAAACAGAAGCACATCCAGATGAGTCAAGAAGTTGTATGTAGTAATAATAATTAGTGCCATTGCAAAGTCGTGCTACTGTATCATTGTATTTTATATTTGATGTTTGTGTTAATAAGTTAAATGGTGGTATGCCGGTAGTGTTTTTGTAAATATCAAATTTTGGATAAGATGTAGATAAATGTGGTATATGAATATCATTGTAATTTAGTTTTGCTACACCACCACCAATTCCTGTGATAGATAAAAAGATAGAGTGTAAAGTATCAGAAATAGCAGAGGCGGTCATTCCATTTGGTCCCCAGCGTGTGCGAATAAAATAATAGCGACTTTGTGTATTTCCTCCTGCACCGGTATGGGTAAATGAAGTAGTACCAATTGTGTAGATAGTGTTGATTAGTAAATAAGGACCTAAATTAGAATTGGACTGAAAAATTTCATAAGCATAAAATTGATTAAAAGGATCAGAAGGCGGAATCCAATTAATAACAATATCACCGGCACCATTGATAACTGAAACACATTTTAATTTTGCAGGATTTGCCTGATTGGCTTGTGCAAAACAATCAAATGAACAAATGAATAAAAAAACAAATATGTATGATAAATTTTTCATTATTGCCACAAATATAACGAATTATTTTGAAACTTTATTGCTAATGTTTTTTCTTTAATTAATTTACGAAAATTTTAGGGTAATAACATTTTTTCTCCCACTTTTTTAGAAAAAAGTAAGCAAAAAATTTGCTTTTAGAAGGCGGTCTGTCTACATCGTCATTGCGAGCGTAGCGAAGAAATCTCAAAAGAATATTGCACATCTCAAAATGAGATTGCTTCGGACTATCGTCATCGCAATGACGATAAAACATAAAAGTAATTTTTTCATATGGAGATAGCACTAAGAGCATTGAAGCGGAATTTTTTCGGAAATTAAAGTATTTTGGTATAACTCAAAACTAAACACTAAAAACTATACGCTTTTCACTTTTTAAATTCAGTTACTTCACGATCGTAACAAAGATAATAAGTTCCTTTTGGGATATTGAAAATATCTACATTTACACCATATCCTCTTTTAATGATATTTCCATAAATATCATAAATTTCAAACATTGTTTCCTCGCTGAATTGAATTTCCTTTTTATCTTTACTCATTATAAATGTAGGTTTTTTCTTAGCTGATTGAATTATAATTTCATTAGAATAGCGAACAGAATTATTAAACCCTACTTGTTTAATTCTAAATTTATTTTCACCACTTGTAAGAAAAGCTTTGAAAGTATAAGTGTGTCTTTCTGGCGTTCCTTTGCCGATTACTTCTCCAACAGGAATCCATTTATTCCATTTATATTGTTCAATAATGTATGGTAATGCTCCGTTTTCATCTTCTGTAATCCAAGTTATTAATCCATCGCTTGTTCCGTGTGCGGCAAGTATTACAAAAGTAGGCATTGGGCGAACATCTTCTATATTGAGTATTTTAGGGGTACAATCTTTTTTATGATATATTTCAATGAAAATTTTTTCTCCATACTTTAAATTTAAAGATGATAAATCAATTTCAAAAGCACTTGAATTTATTTCGTCAGTGGTAATATTTCCATTTACTTTTACTTCAATAGCACAAAATCCAACACTACCAGAAAAGTAGTTATGAACATATAGATTTTTGTTTTGATAAACCCCATCAATGACTAACTTTTTTACTTCATCACTCCACAATAAAGAAGTAAAGAAGAGAGAAATTGTTATTGAAATTAGTCGGGTCATTTTATATTTTTGTAGGCAAATATAGGAAATTTATCTATATCCAAAATGTTAAAATTTTTTTTACATACCTTTTCCTCAATTTAACTACCCATAGAAACCAAAAATTCCTCATTAGATTTTGTTCTGCTCATTTGATTGATAAGGAATTCCATAGCTTCTTCGGGTTTCATATCGCTTAAATGTTTTCTTAAAATCCACATTTTGTTGAGTGTTGTTTTATCTAATAATAAATCTTCTCTTCTTGTTGATGATGCTAAAAGGTCAATAGCAGGGAATAATCTTTTATTTGCCAATCTTCTATCTAATTGAAGTTCCATATTACCTGTTCCTTTGAATTCTTCAAAAATCACTTCGTCCATTTTAGAACCTGTATCAATTAAGGCAGTAGCAATAATGGTGAGAGATCCGCCGTTTTCAATTTTTCTTGCGGCTCCAAAAAATCTTTTCGGTTTTTGTAAAGCTGTCGCTTCTACACCACCAGATAAAACTTTTCCACTCGCAGGCATTACAGTATTGTATGCACGAGCCATACGAGTAATACTATCTAATAAAATCACTACATCATGTCCGCATTCTACTAATCTTTTAGCTTTTTCTAAAACGATGTTAGATACTCTAACATGTCTTTCTGCTGGTTCATCAAAGGTAGAAGCAATGACTTCTGCACGAACGCTTCTTTGCATATCCGTAACTTCTTCAGGACGCTCATCTATCAATAATATTATCAAGTATACTTCTGGATGATTATAAGATATAGCATTGGCAATTTCTTTTAAGAGCATTGTTTTACCTGTCTTTGGTTGGGCTACAATTAAACCTCTTTGCCCTTTTCCAATTGGTGCAAATAAATCTACAATTCGGGTACTTAAAGTTTCATATTGGCCTCCTGCTAATTTTAATTTCTCATAAGGGAATAAAGGAGTAAGATAATCAAATGTAACTCTATCACGAATATATGAAAGATCTCGGCCATTGACTTTTTCTATATGAATAATGGGGAAATATTTTTCGCCTTCTTTTGGAGGACGAATAGACCCACGAACTACATCACCTGTTTTTAAACCAAATGATTTGATTTGTTGAGGCGAGATATAAATATCGTCAGGAGAACTAAGGTAGTTATAATCAGCACTTCTTAAAAATCCATAACCTTCCTGAAGAACTTCTAAAACACCTTCTGCCTGAATAAGTCCATCAAAATTAAAAGTGAATTGCAATTCTTTTTTTGTTTGTTCTGGGACTTCAGGTTCTTCAATAATTGGGACTGTATTTTCTTCTTCAGTTTCAGAAATTGTAGGTTCATTCGTTTCTGTTAATTCGGAATTTGTTGATTCAGATTCGGGTATTGATTCATTTTCAAAAACTTCTTGAGAAGATAATTCTTGTACTGGGTCAGTATAATTTTCATTTTGGGTTATTTGTTCTTCATTTTTATTTTTTTCTTCTAATTGAATGGAATTAGATTTTTCAAATGATGAATTAGATGTGTTGGTATTAGAGATTCTTTTTCTTTTTGGTTTGGTGTCAATGCTTTCATTAGTTTTATTAGTAGAAATTTGTTGTAAAATTTCTTCTTTAATTTTTTGACCTAATTCCGGATTTTTTGTTTGCTGATCAATTATTTCCAGGATAATATCAGCTTTTGCTTTGCCCTTAGTATTAATGTTGAGTTTTTGTGCTACTTCTTTGAGTTCTGATGCTTTTAAATTAGATAGTTCTTTTACAGTAAACATAATTTTTTGGTTTAATAAATATAAATAGAATGCAATTCATTAAAGATCTTACATTTTTTATTGAAATATGCCCTTATTGAATTGGGCTTTAAATGTGAATTGAAGTACATTAAAAAAAATTATTCGGAACAATGAATATGTGTTTTGATTAAATGGGAAAAAATTTTAAACAAAGAGTTTAACGATGGGGCAAATATAATTAAAATAATATAATTGTAGAAAAAATTATTTTTTAAAATAGAATTTTGAAGTTGAAAAATTACAAGCTCCAGTAAGTCAATTTTTTTATTTTATCTTTGTAAATTCCTTTAATATCTACAAGAATACCTTTTGGTTTAAGTAATTTTTCAAAATCTTTTTCGGTTAAGGACAAATATTCTTTGTGTGGAACAGCCACAATCACGGCATCATAATTTTTGTTTTTTGGCTTGCTAATAAGTTTAAGTCCATATTCGTGTTCTACCTCTTTTTTATCTGCATGAGGGTCTACAATATCTACTTTTACAGAATAAGACATTAGTTCTTTTACAATATCTGCTACTTTTGTATTGCGAACATCAGAAACATTTTCTTTAAATGTAAAACCAAGTATGAGTACTTTTGCATTGCGAGGATTTTTTCCTGAAGCAATGATTTTTTTCACAGTATTTTTTGCTACATAAAAACCCATACTATCGTTAATATATCTTCCACCATTGATAATACGAGCATGATAACCTAATGATTCGGCTTTGTATGTCAGATAATAAGGATCAACGCCTATACAATGTCCGCCTACAAGCCCAGGATAAAATTTCAGAAAGTTCCATTTTGTACCTGCGGCTTCTAATACATCATAAGTATTGATACCCATTCTTGAAAAGATGATAGAAAGTTCGTTCATCAATGCGATATTGACATCTCTTTGTGTATTTTCAATAATTTTTGCGGCTTCTGCTACTTTGATGCTCTTTGCTTTGAAAACACCGGGTTCTACAATAATGCTATAAACTTTTGCTATTTCTTCCAAACTTTCTTTATCGCATCCTGAAACTACTTTGACAATTTTTGTAATTGTATGTTCTTTATCACCGGGATTTATTCTTTCAGGAGAATAACCAACTTTAAAATCTTTGCAGAATTTCATTCCTGATTCTTTTTCTAAAACGGGCACACAATCTTCTTCTGTGCAACCGGGATAAACAGTGGATTCAAATACGACATAATCGCCTTTTTTGAGTGCCTTACCAACAGTATGGCAGGCAGAAAGTAATGGTTTTAAATCTGGCAAATTATGTTCGTCAATTGGTGTAGGCACTGCGACAATAAAGAAATTGGCTTTTTTTAAATCATATGGATTGGATGTAAATTCAATATCAGAATTATCAAATTCAGAAGGAGGTAACTCATTGCTTGGATCAATTTTTTTCTTCATCATTTTAACTCTTTCTTCATTGATGTCAAAACCAATGACTTTAACTTTTTTTGCAAATGCTAATGCAATTGGCAATCCAACATAACCAAGCCCTATAACTGCAATACTTTTTTTCTTATTTAAAATATCTTTTGAGATGCTCATAAAATTATTTTTTTTGTAATAATTCTTTTTGTGTAGAAAATGGATGTTTTTTTGAAATTAGATATTCAGGTCTTTGTTGATAAATTCTTTCAATGATATTTACGACTTTTAATCCTTCTAATGCATTTGTAGTAGCCGTTTGATTTTCAGTTAATGTTTTTACAACATTTTCAATTACATAATGATGATTATTTGCAGAGCCTTTATATGGACCATAATCATTAGCAGGATTGGTAGGAGCAAGTTCAGGCATAATATAATTTTTAATATGACAGTATTCTACTTTATCCATATACTGTCCGCCTACTTTTACAGAACCGTTGCTGCCAATTACTGTAATGGAAGATTCTAAATTTTTATCCCAAACAGATGTAGAATAATTGATACACCCAATACCTTGATTGACAAATTCAAATTGAACTATACCGCTATCTTCAAAATCAGTAAGATTTTGGTGATTGAAATCAGCAAAGATGGCTTTGATGTTTTTAATATCGCCAAAAATCCAATATAATAAATCTATCCAGTGAGAAAATTGTGTAAATAATGTGCCACCATCTAATTCCTGTGAGCCCTTCCAATTTTTACCTGTGTAATATCTTTCATCTCTGTTCCAGTAACAATTCAATTGAACAATGTAAATATCTCCAATGATTTTTTTATCTACAATTTCTTTTAGCCAAACAGATGGAGGAGAATATCTATTTTGCATTACGCAAAATACCTGCTTATGATATTTAAGTGCTGTATAAATTATTTTTTCAGCATCTGCGGTGGTGAGTGCAAGAGGTTTTTCTACAACTACATGTTTTTTATGTGATAAACAATCAATGGCTTGTTGAGCATGAAGTCCATTAGGCGTACATATATTAACAACATCAATTTCAGGATGATTTTGTAACATTTCAAAATAATCATTGTAAAATGGTTCTTTCAAATCATTTAAACCCAATGTGTTTTTATCTTGAATATCACATACTGCAACAAGATGGCAATGTTCGTTTCTGCGAATCATTTCTGCGTGTCGCTTTCCTATATGTCCCTGACCAATGACTGCAAAATTTATTTTTTTCATTTTATTTTAATTTTATTCTATGCGGGTTACTTTACCATTTTTCAGAAGATATTTTTGTCCGCTTTCGGGACAAATAGCGATACAATTTTCGTCAAAATTTAAGCGATGACCATATTCACTGACCCAACCAATTTGTCTTGCTGGATTGCCAACAACAAGAGCATAATCAGGTACTTCTTTTGTAACGACAGCACCTGCCCCTACAAAAGCATATTGTCCGATATTGTGTCCGCAAACAATTGTAGCATTAGCACCGATGGATGCACCTTTCTTTACTATTGTAGTCATATATTGATCTCTGCGAGGCACTGCACTTCTTGGATTGATGACATTAGTAAAAACCATTGAAGGTCCTAAAAAAACATCGTCTTCACATATCACACCTGTGTAAATGGATACATTATTTTGCACTTTTACATTGTTTCCTAAAACTACTTTTGGAGACACTACAACATTTTGACCAATATTACAATTTTCACCAATAATACATTCAGGCATAATGTGAGAAAAATGCCATATTTTAGTGCCTTTTCCAATTTTACAACCTTCATCAATAACAGCAGTAGGATGTGCAAAATAATCTTTTTGTTCTGATGTATTCATCGCTTAAAAATAAGTCGCAAATATCAATGAAAATACTTAATTAAGCAAATATTTTTCAACTGAAGTTATTTAATTATTTTTATGGACAAATGGAACTCTATGATTGAGAACTTATGAATGAATTTGCTCATTCCTCTTTATCCTTGTTCGCAATCGTGTTCGTTTCATTTAATAGTTTGTGTAAATTTACACGCAATAAAAATTATGAAAATACTGAATGCTCAACAAATAAAAGAAGTAGATGCATGTTCCATTCAAATGCAAAATATTGAATCTATTGATTTAATGGAAAGAGCGGCTACTGTTTTTTATAGAGAGTTATTAAAGTATATTAGACCATCTGAAAAAGTGCATATTTTCTGTGGTAAAGGCAATAATGGAGGTGATGGTTTGGCAATATCAAGAATGCTTTTAGAATGTGGTTTTAATGTGGGCGTAATTATTGTTGAGCATACAAATAATACTTCAAAAGATTTTAGTATCAATTATGATAGATTATTAAAATTGAAAGGTTTTGATTTTATTATAGAAGCAAAGAGTGTAGAGGATTTGAAAAAAATTAAGATTGATAATTCAACCATTTGTGTAGATGCTATTCTTGGAAGTGGTGTAAATAAGCCATCTGTAGGAATTATTAAAGATACAATTGATTTTATTAATCAAAATTACAGAAAAATTTTTAGTGTAGATGTGCCGTCGGGATTATTTCTGGATAAATTAAATGATAAACATGATAGCATTATCAGGGCTAATTATACTTTTACATTTCAATTGCCAAAATTATCTTTTTTGTTTCCTGAAAACGCCGAATATACAGGTGAATGGAAGGTTCTGGATATTGGATTATCAAGTGAATGTATAGAAAAACATACTACTAATTTTTTTGCTATTGATAAATCTCTTATTAAAACATTTTACAAAAAGAGAAGTGATGTAAGTGCAAAGTGGGATTATGGGCATTGTTTGATAATTGCAGGTAGTTATTCTATACGAGGTGCGGCTGTAATGTGTGCAGGTAGTGCATTAAGAAGTGGATGTGGATTAGTAAGCGTTCATAGTGTTCAAAGTGTTTTAAATGCTGTTATTCAAAAATATCCTGAATGTATTTTGAGTATTGATAAATCATCTGAATTTATTAGCTCAGTTCCTGAATTGAAAAAATATAATGCTATTGCAATAGGTAGTGGAATGGGCTGTAATTATCAAACAGCAGATGTTTTGAGAAATCTTTTAGAATGCAAGGAGTCCAAAAAAATTGTGATAGATGCAGATGGATTAAATTGTATTGCTCAAAATAAAGAGTTTTTAAAATTATTTTCTCAACATCAAATTATATTAACACCACATATAAAAGAATTTGATAGAATATTTGGAACAAGTGAAAATCATTTTGAAAGATTACAAAAAGCAATGGATGTAGCAAAAGCGTATAATTGTGTAATAGTTTTAAAATCTGCATATACAGCGGTAGTTTTACCATCTCAAAAGGTTTATTTTTCAATAATTGCAAATAGTGGATTAGCAAAAGGCGGAAGTGGTGATGTTCTTACTGGATTGATAGCAGGATTGTGTGCAAGGGGTTACAATATTGAAGAAGCAAGTATTCTTGGTGTATATATACATTCAATGGCAGGATATATTGCAATTAGGGAAATAAACAAAGAGTGTCTATTGCCAACAGATGTAATCAATTATTTTTCAGAAGTATTTAATGAAATTCAAGATGAGAAAAATTAGAATTATCATATTTTTATATTCTATTTTCAATTTGTTGTTAGGGCAATCTGTAAGTAAGTTAATGCAGAGTATTCAAAACTATGATTATTACCACACAAAGGTTTATGCATTCAAAATGTTATCATCAAAAAAGAAATTTTCAGCAGGAGCATACGCTTTAGCTTATGTCTATTATCAAGATTTTCATCCATTTCAAAATTTAGATAGTGCGGACTTGTATATTCATTTGAGCGTTATCAATTATCCTCATAAATCATATATTACAAAGTATGGAACTATTGATAGCATTAGTATTTACAAGTTGTATGATAGTATAACATTTGCACAATTCAGAAAAATTAAAAGCAATATTCAACCGAGAGTTTATGATAATTTTTTAAGTAAGCATCCATTTGCAAGTAAAGATGTAAAAGAAAAAATTATTCAACATCAAAATCAAAAAATAATTGAATATGCACAATTGATAAATAGAAGTGATACTACTTTTATGTTGATGACAACTTACAATCAACATCCTGAAATAAACGCTTTACAAAAAATGTTTGATAAACAAATTTTTGAAGAAACTACTATACATCAAACAGCAGCAGAGTATCTGATGTTTTTGAGAAATTTTCCAAATAATAGAAACAGAGAACTTGCTTTACAAAGATTGTTAGATATTTATATTAAAGAAAAAAATACAGCAGGATTAAAAAGTTTTGCGAAAGAGTTTGCAAAAGACAGATATTATGCTGAACAGGCGTGGAAATGGCTATTTGTATATTCTGTCAAAAAAGTCAATAATGAAGAACTGGAAAAATTTATTGAAGAAAATCCAGAATTTCCTTTTAAGAAGGAAATAATTACAGAGATGGAAATGAATCAAAAAATTTTAATTCCATATACGGATACTACTGAAAGTGTTGGATTTATTGATACATCAGGAAAGTTTCAAATTCCTGCTATTTACGATGCTGTTTCTCCATTTCGTGAAAATATCGCTGTTGTTTTTAAAAACGACTCGGCTTATTTTATCAACAAAAATCATCAAAAGATATTTGATAAAAAATTTGTAGATGCGTATTCATTCTTTAATACCTACGCTCCTGTATTTGATGGAAAAAACTGGTATTTTATCAATAGAATGGGTGTTCAGGAATCAGAAATTTTTGAGTGGATTAGTGAGTTGTCGGCTGATAAAAATTATGTGTTTAAGAAAAATAATTTGTATGGACTTTGTGATTATAAAGGGCAAATAATTTTATCTGCATCTTTTGAAAAATTAGGTGATTTTGAAAATCATAAAGCGTATTATGTAGAAAATAATTTGTATGGTATTGTGTGGGATAATGGAAAAAAAATCCCTGCAAAATATCAATGGTTGTCTTTGTTTTATGGAGATATTGCTATATTCAAAGAGAATAATAAGTATGGATTACTCAATGCAGATGGAGAAGAGATTTTGAGAGCAGAATATGATTTGATTTATCATTGTTTTGATGATGTATTTTTGATTATCAAAAATAAAAAGTATGGATATTTTAGTGTGAATGAAAAATGTTTTATATTTGATTTTAATCAAGATTTTATTAAAGAAAAATCAGGAGAATTAAAGTATTTCACAAATGGAAATTTTTTCAAATTAGTTTATCAAAATAAAGTTTTTGTGGGAAATAAGAATGGTATCCGCTTGAATAAAAAATTTTATCAAGATGTAATTATTAGTAAGGATTTTATTCTTGCAAAAGATAAAAACAAATGGGGCATTGTTACTGGAAATAATTTTAATAACATCGCATTTTTATACACAGCATTTACAATTTGTGATAATCAAACAATCTTTTTACAAACACCACAATCATTTATAATAATGGACAAACAGGGTAATAAGAAATATAAAACAGATAACGAATTAAAATACATAACCAAGAATTACTATTATGAAGAACTTGATGAAAATGGAAAAATTATAGATGTAAATGGAAAAGTAATTGTAGACAATGTAGATAATTATTCAATAGTAGATAATTACATTGTTGTAAATAAAACTGATAAAAGTATTAGAGTAATTGAGTAGCGTGGTATAAATAACACAATCTTTTTACAATAATGAAAATAAGAATGTAATCACAAAGAGCAAAAGAATTGGTAATCTTATTTTAGATTATTAAATTTATCAAACAATGTATTAACATTACAATTAAATTAAAAACTTCATCTGTTTAATCAATATCCATATTAACAAAGGCACGCCCCATATAGAAATTAATACATTTAGTGGCATTGAACCATTGAATATCCATTGATTGATTAAATCTGTTAGAATAATAGAAATACTGCCGTATAAAAAAGTATGTTGAATCCATTGATAGATGTTGGCATTTTTATTAAGTATTCTTACAAGAATAGGAATGCTCATTCCCACAAACGCAATAGGTCCGCAGTATGCAGTAATTATGCCAATTAAAACAGCAGTGATTATGATCAAATTCTTTTTTATTTTTTCAATATCAATACCCATTACTTTTGCCGATTCATCACCAGTGATGTAAATACTCAATGGTTTGGAATATCTCAAAATAATTATCAGTGAAATTATACTAATGCCAAATAAAATTAATGATTGAATGAGATTTGTATTCTGAATATTCCCCATTGTCCATAGTGTGAAAAGTTTGAGTGCATGCTCTGTGCTTAAATAAGTCAGTATACTTTGTATAGCACTATACAATTGTGAAAGCATAAAACCAACTAAAAGAATAATAATAATTTGCGATGTTATTTGTAACATCAGTAATATAATCATTAAACCAACTAATGCTCCTGAAATGGAAAGTAAATTTAATTGCAAATGATAAATCAAAGGATAAGTTATTAAACCAGTTCCCATTATTCCAATAGATGTAAATAAAGATGAAGCACTACTTATGCCCAATACATAAGGTCCTGCCAATGGATTTCTAAATAATATCTGTAATATCAAACCACAAATTGCAATAATGCTACCTGTTGCTATACCTGTCAAAACCTTTGGTAATCGGAGTTCCAGCAATAATGTTTGGACATCAGATGTTTTAAATATATTTATTGAACCACTCAATAAATTTGCAATAGAGAGTAAAATTAAAATGGATAATAAAAAGTATGTGTTAGAAAAGTATTTCATTTTTCAGGTAAAAGATAATAGTAGGTTAATTCATTTTGATTTGAAAATAATTCAGGATGAAATATTTGTATTAAATCTTTCAATAATAAATTTGGCTGACAAATACCAGATTCGTAGTAATCATTATAGCCGTATAAATTTTTTCTTTTGTCATTATTAAAACATCTTTTTTCCTGAAATGCTTTGAATAATGAATATTTGGGAGTGGTGTTTTTCATTTGTTGCAATGTTTGAAAATGAAGTAAATTAATCCAGTAATCAGCATCTTTTGCGTATTTCAGCACATATTCAAATGAATATGGTTTGCTATTTTCATACTGATGAAAATCAAAAATATACTTGCCACCTGCATCTTTTATTAATTGAGAAATATAAGATTTATTTCCTGCAATATACCACACATCATTAAACATTACTTCTGTTAGCACCGATGGACGATTTTTTATAGTATCAGTCATTGCTTTTAAATAAAGATATTCTTTTTCAATTTCAGTAAATATCTTTTCAGCTAAAGAATCTTTTTGAATAAGACAAGCCATTAACTTAATCCATTCTGCTCTGCCAAGTGGATGTTGTTCTAAATAATCTAAATATAAAACGTGTTGTATTTGATGTGATTTTAAAATCTCTGATAATTTAGGATTATCAATGGGTGAATATGTAATTATCATTTCTGGTTTTGATAACAAAAGTGTTTCATAATTCCATTGTAAGTTTGGCAATACTTCAAAAACTTTTTTTTGAGATACTAAATTTTGAATTTCGCTATTAAAATAATACTTGCTATCATCAATAGAAACAATCAAATCCAATGCATTCAATAATTTTAATTGATATACAGGTATAGTCCCTAAAACGGCTAATCTTTTGAATGGCTTATCAATATTGTAAAAAAGCGTATCATTATTACTTTGTATGACAAAAATTTTTGTAGAGGTTTTATTCTTAATAATACCAAAATGTTTGGCGTATTTAATTTTTATTTCATTATCTTTTTCATTAAATAAATCATTATTCTTTTGTTCAGTAGAACAAGATGTCAATATGATTAAAAAAATTAAACTATTAAAAAATAACTTGAAAAACATTGAATTGATTATTTTTTACAAAAACATTGATTTGAAATTGATGTAAGTTTGCTATTTCTTTTACTAAATATAAACCAAGTCCCGTGCCTTTAATTCCTTTGTTTTCAGCAGAAGGATTTCTATAAAAAATTTCAAAAATCTTTTCTTTTTCATCATTTGATATAAGAATACCATCATTAATTACTTCTAGAATTTTTTGATTGTTTTTTGAATATAAATGTATTTCAATTGTTTTATCTGAATACTTTACAGCATTACTCAATAAGTTTTGAATCATTAATTGTATGAGTTGTTCATCTGCATTGATGTCAATATTTTTTTCAATAAAAGTTGATATTGATTTTTGTTCATTATATGAAATTATCCATTTTTCTAATTTTTCTGATAAATGGATAGATTGTTTATTCAAAACATATTTGCCATTAGAAATTTTATTTGAAATTAAAAGTTGTTCTACAAGTAGTTGCAGTCGTTTTAATTCATCCAGAGATTTTTTTGTAAGTAAATTTTTTTGTTCGTCATTGATTTTAGAATTTTGTAAAATAGTTTGCAGGTTAAGTTGAATAACACTCAATGGGGTTTTAATTTCGTGAGGCAATGAAAGTAAAAAATTAGTTTGTTGTGCATTGATTTCAGATTCTTTTTGGTATACTTTATATACTTTGTAAAATCCAAAAAGGATTAAAATTAAAAATACAGTTCCTTCGCCTACTATCATTACAATTTTCCATTTTTGTTGTTGTTTAATTTGAGTTTCTATTTTTTCAAAAACTGCTTTATCAGAAATATTCAATGCTTGTAATTGTTTTTCTTTTTCAAATAATTGATGATGAACTTTTACTAATAAAATTTCCCACCATAAAAATTGAAATAAAATGTAAGCAAAAAGCAAATACAAAATATTTTTTTTATTCCATTTCATCTGGGCTGTAAAAATAGAGAATATATTTTGTGATTTAAGTATTTGAAATTTCTGAAACGAGAGTTTTTGCACATTTAAAATATATTTACTTAATTTAGCCGCAATAATTTTTTCATTTTTACTTAATATAAATGAATTTAAAGGAACTATACCAAAAAGCCATTAATTTAGAGTTTCTTAATCAAGACGAAGCATTATATTTGTATTACAATGCTCCCCTTTCTGAATTGATGAATGTTGCACACACTATTAGAAATATCAAAAAAAATAATTCCCCTTATGTAACATGGATTATTGATAGAAATGTTAATACTACCAATGTTTGTGTAGCCAATTGTAAGTTTTGTAACTTTTACAGAATACCCGGGCATCCTGAATCTTATATTACAGATATTGAAACCTACAAAAGAAAAATTCAGGAAACATTTGATTTAGGTGGTGAACAATTATTACTACAAGGTGGTCATCATCCGGAACTTGGATTAGATTATTATTACAATTTATTCAAAGAATTAAAACGACTTTTCCCAAAATTAAAATTACATGCATTAGGACCTCCTGAAATTGTTCATATTTCTCAATTAGGTAACTATACTTATGAATATGTTTTATCTAAATTGATTGAAGCGGGTATGGATAGTATTCCAGGCCCTGGTGCTGAAATTTTAAATGATAGAGTAAGAAGAATTATTTCTAATGGAAAATGTTCAGGGCAAGAATGGTTAGATGTTATGCGTGTAGCACATAAACTTGGCCTTACTACTACTGCTACTATGATGTTTGGACATATTGAAACTATTGAGGAAAGAATTGAACATTTACTACTTATTCGGCAGGTTCAATCAGAAAAACCAGAAAATTCAAAAGGATTTATTGCTTTTATTCCATGGCCATATCAAGATGAAGGCACACTTTTAAACAAAGTAAGAAAAATTAAAAATACAGTTACTGCCGATGAGTATATCAGAATGATTGCACTTTCCAGAATTTTACTTCCAAATATTGAAAACATTCAGGCCTCATGGCTAACTGTGGGTAAACAAACGGCACAGTTATGCTTATATGCAGGTGCCAATGATTTTGGAAGCATAATGATAGAAGAAAATGTAGTCAGTGCGGCTGGTGCTGATTATCATTTTGATGCAAATTCTATTCAGCAGGCCATAAAAGAAGCAGGATTTATCCCAATGCTCAGAAATCAACAATATGAGAAGAGAGATTTGCCGGAAATACTTATTAAATCAAACAATTTAGAAAAATTTAATCAAACCATTTTAACAGAATAAAACAACCAAATTTTATATAATTCGTATAAAATTTAAATATTTTTTGCATATAAGAATTTTACTACTTACTTTTGTAACTCAAAAATTGAATGTATGGGCAATAAAAAATTTATATTATTTTTAATAAGTATAGTGATATCTACTACTGACCTTGTGTATTCACAAGATCCACAATTCACACAATTTTATGCCAATCCCTTATATTTAAATCCTGCTTTTGCAGGAACAGCAAGATGTGCTCGTATTACCTTTAATTATAGAAATCAATGGCCAAATTTGAGCGGTACTTATGTTACTTATTCAGCAGGTTACGATCAACATTTTGATGCTTTAGCAGGTGGTGTAGGAATTTTAGTTTTAACAGATGATCAGGCAAAAGGTACTCTAAAAACTGTTTCTGCAAGTGGAATTTATTCTTATCATTTACCAGTAAATCGCCATTTTTCATTAAAAATGGGGCTTCAGGCAACTTATTTTCAAAAGCAATTAGATAAAACCAAACTTCATTTTGGTGATATGATTGATCCAAGAAGAGGGTTTGTATGGAATACTATGGAAGCGGTTCCTAATCAAAATAAAAGTAATTTAGATTTTGCTGCCGGAATTTTAGGATATAGCAAAAATTATTTTATTGGATTTGCCGCTCATCACCTTACTCAGCCAGATGAAGGGTTATTAGGCGTTGCAAAATTACCAATGAAATTTACAGGACATGCAGGGGCTATTATTAACCTTGAAAAAGGTGGTGGTAGTTATATATCACCCAATGTTTTGTTTCAGGCACAACAAAAATTTCAACAGCTTAATTTAGGATTGTATTATGTTAATGATGTTTTTGTTGCTGGTTTATGGTACAGAAATTCCGATGCGGTAATAGCATTAATTGGATTACAAAATAAAAATTTTAAATTTGGATATAGCTATGATGTTACTATATCAAAATTAGCAAGTAATACTGCTGGTTCTCATGAACTCTCTTTACAAATTCAATTTGAATGTAAGCCAAAGAAAAAGAAATACAGAACAATTAGTTGTCCTTCTTTCTAAAAAATCTTGTAACATTTAAAAAACATATACATTATATTATTGAAAAATTACATAAATTTACACCCAAAAAATAAAGCAATGAAAAAAATAATTAGTCCAAACAAACAGTGGTTAACCCTTTTATTAACAGCACTTTTTATTTCCTGTGCTAAAGAAAGATCACCAGTTACAGGTTGGGCATACAACGACCCCAGTAATGGAGGTTTTGAAAAAGTGCCTTATGAAGAACAAGAAACAGGTCCTGGTTTAGTCCTTATTGAAGGCGGAACATTTACTATGGGCAGAACAGAACAAGATGTACCTTTTGACTGGAACAATGTGCCTCGCAGAGTAACTGTTTCTTCATTTTACATGGATGAAACTGAAGTAAGTAATTTCTCATATTTAGAGTATTTGTATTGGACTGCTAGAGTTTTTGGTCCTACTTTCCCTGATATTTATTACAAAGCATTGCCAGATACATTAGTATGGAGAGAAAAATTAGCATACAACGAACCTTATGTAGAGTATTATTTGAGACATCCTGCATATAGAGATTATCCTGTTGTAGGCGTAAACTGGTTACAAGCCAATGATTTTTGTGCATGGCGTACAGACAGAGTGAATGAGTTTATTTTAATTCGTGAAGGTTTATTAGAACATACTCCTAACCCTACTGATCAAGATTATTTTAGTACGGAAGCTTATTTATCAGGCAAATGGCAAGGACAACTTTTACAAAAATTACCTTCTTATGATGAAAACAATCCAGAAAGAGATGTGCGTATGGAAGATGGGATATTTTTACCAAAATATCGCCTGCCGACCGAAGCAGAATGGGAATTTGCCGCTTATGGGTTGATTGGTAATACAATTGGTGAAAGAATTACAGATAGAAGAATCTACCCATGGAATGGACATGGTGTGAGAAATTCTGATGATAATTTTATTGGGCAAATGATGGGTAATTTTGTAAGAGGTGCGGGCGATTATATGGGTGTGGCTGGTTATCTAAACGATGCTGGAGATATTACCACTCCTGTATATTCTTACTGGCCAAATGATTATGGTTTGTATAACATGGCTGGTAATGTGGCTGAATGGGTAATGGATGTATATAGACCAAATACCTTGCAAGATGCTGATGAATTTAGACCATTCAGAGGTAATGTATTTGTAACACAAAAAAGAGATAGTGCAACCTTGGTGGGTGGTTTAGGTGGAGAAATATTAGTCAATACTGACGGACCTGTTTATCAAAAATTCAAACACAAAGTTAATCCACCTACTCCTCATGGGGGAAGCAGCGAAACTCAAGAAGTTGAAGATAGTGTTTTGACGGTACTGACTAATGATCCTTACGGAAATAGCAATGCAACTCCAGAAGGTAAATCTAATATCCCAGGTAGAGTTCTTTGGAGAGAAGTATCAAGTGCAGTGCCTTCAGATAATTTGGATGAAAGAAGAAACTATAAAACGGCTGACTATATTAACTATATGGATGGTGATATTTATAGTTCTATTTATTGGGGATCTGATGATGTAGAGGGAACATTACAAGAAAAGGGAGATAAGTTAATGTATGAATATGCTAAAACATCTTTAATAAATGATAAAGCAAGGGTGATTAAAGGTGGAAGTTGGAGCGACCGAGCATATTATATGAGTCCTGGTGTGAGAAGATTTTTAGACCAAAGGCAATCAACTGCTTGGTTAGGTTTTAGATGTGCAATGACAAGAGTGGGTAGTCCAAGAGGATTAGGAAAATAAAGAGTTTAAACTAATAAATTAAAGGCATATCTATGTGTAAGTAGATATGCCTTTTTTTGTTTTAAATTTAGAATATTATTCTTTCAATAAATTGCTTTTTGAGATGTATTCATTGATGAGTTTAAATAAAATATGAGGGCTTGTTTTTCGCCACTGAACATTATTGAGAATTTCAGACCAAAATAAATAATAAAACAATCTTTCATTTTTCATTTCATCTAAAACATGTTGCCTGAAATTAACAAGCACAATCCACCCATCTTCAATATCTTCTTTCCATTCCTGATAATAGGAATCATCTGATGAATGAAAATTAAAAACATTTTCGCCTATTAAAATGAAGTATTTTATTCCATGAAAAATTAGTTCATCAATGACTTCTCGTTTAAGAAACATTATATCATTATGTAAAGTATCATTCCATTCGCCTAATAATTCTATTATTGCAAAGTTTTTAGAATAATCAGAAAATAATATCTTTATGTATAAGGTTTCACTTCCTATGTAATCCCATTGTGGATGAATATAAAAATTGTAAATGGTATTGGTATATTCAAATTGAGAATATGTTCTGCCAAAAAATGGCGAATTGCTATCCTCTTCCGCTTTATATAAATGTCGCCAGTTATAGAATGGTTCAATATTATGCATTTTTATTCTAACATTTCTTTTATGTGAAATAGTTCATCTTCAAAATTGGTTTCGTCTATAAATGTACCTTTGTGTGTTTCAATAATTTTACCATTTTTAATTATATAGGTTGTAGGAAAACTCTGTATTCCTATACTTTGTAATGATTCAGTAGATATCAAAAAATTCAAACTATCTAAATGAAATCTCTTTTTAAGTGATAAAATTTTTTCTGGTGATTCATCAGAAATAAAGTATAGAGATGTGAATCTGAAAAGTGAATAATTTTTTTGAAATAATTTTATTTCTTGGACACAAGGAGCACACCGTGTTTGAAAAAAAATTATGATGGATGATTTTAAAGTTGATGGATTGATGTTTATCTTTTTATTGTTTAATGTTTTCAAAGAAAGTTCTTCAAACTTTATATCAGGTGTATAAAAAATAATTTGATATGCTCTGTATCCTGAATAAATGGCTATGAGAATTAGTATTGCAAATAATATTTTATATTTCATCTGAATTTAATTTTGTTTTTTAGATAGATGGAAGTTTATGATTGAGAACTTTTGATGAAAGATAATTCTTTTTTTGCATATTCGTAATGATATTCATTTCATTTTATTCAAAATATATTGTTGAAAAAACTTTATGAATGGCTTTGAAAGGAGGCAAATTTACAAATACATTTGCGAGCAAATGGGATGTTTTAGACAAATAATTTTTTGGATATTAAAAATAATATTCGTTTTTGTTTTAATATCTGTTGTAAGTGTGTTTGTTTTTAAATGGATTAATCCACCTATTACACCATTGATGATAAAAAGAATGATTGAACAAAAATTAAATGGTGAAGATATTAAATGGCAATATCAATGGGTGAGTTTAGATAAAATTTCACCAAAATTACAATTGGCGGTTATTTGTAGTGAAGACCAAAAATATCTGGAACACTATGGATTTGACTGGGATGCTATTCAGAAGGCATTTGAACAAAATCAAAAAAATGGAAAAATTAAAAGAGGGGGAAGTACTATTTCTCAACAAACCGCAAAGAATTTATTTCTGTGGGATGGAAGAAATTTTATTCGCAAAGGATTAGAAGCATGGTTTACATTATTGATAGAAACATTTTGGAGTAAAGAAAGAATTATGGAAATGTATTTGAACATTATTGAAATGGGCAAAGGAGTATATGGTGCAGAAGCCGCTTCATTGTATTGGTTTCATAAACATGCTAATCAACTTAATAAAGATGAAGCCGCTGCAATAGCCGCTATTTTACCTAATCCAAAAAAATATAAAGCAAATCCTTGTAGTCCTTATATTTGCAAGCGAAAAGAATGGATTAAACAACAAATGAACTATTGGGGAAATAAAATTGATTACAATAAATACAAAGATGATGATGAAAAATAATTATTTAATTCTAATACTCATATTCTCTTTGATTTTTACTAAACCCGCAGAAACAAGTATTTCTGATGTTTATTTTTTTATTAAAGAAAAAGCACATTTATTTTTATCTGATAAAACTAATACCAAAATTAAGAATAACAAATTAAATGCAAGTACTTTAAGAATACTTTCTAATAAAATACATGAATATTATGATAAATTATTTCATCAAAATGCTTTCAATGGTTGTGTATTAGTGGCTATTGGAGATAAAATAATTTATGAAAATGCTTTGGGATATAACGACTTTAAAAAAACACAATGCTTGAATACAAATAGTTTATTTCAATTAGCATCAGTTAGTAAAATTTTTACAGCAACTGCAATATTGAAATTATATGAAAAGAAAATGCTTGATATTAATGATTATGTTATTAAATATATTCCAGAATTTCCATATAAAGATGTAAAAATTTCTCATTTATTAAATCATACAGCAGGATTACCTAATTATTTGCATTTAATGTCGGAAATTGGAAGGCAAGATACAATACTTTCACACGAATCTGTTTTACAATTTATATGTCAAAAAAGATTTCGTCAGGAATTTCGCACGGGCAGAAGGCATAAGTATTGCAATACTAATTATGCTGTATTAGCATGTTTAATAGAAAGAGTTTCTGGAATGAAATACTCTGACTTTTTGAAAAAAGAAATTTTCATTCATGCACAAATGAATTCAACTAATACAATATATTACATTGATGTATTTGATGAAAACACTACTTTATCTCGTGAATACAAAACAAGAACAGTTCCATTTTATGCAGGTGATTTTATACTAGGAGATAAAAGTATCTACTCAAATATCCATGATTTGTTTAACTTCAGTCAAAATTTTTTGAATGGTAAAATTTTAAATGATACGCTTATTGAATTGATGACAAAAGGTGTAAAAACAAATAGATACGGAATGCTATATGGCTATGGAATTAGAATAAAAAATCATCAGGATAGCAGTAAAACTATTTGGTTTCATAATGGATGGTGGCATGGATATCGCACATCATTTCAAATGCGACCAAAAGATAAAGTAACTGTTATTGTATTAAGTAATCATATTCACAAAACAACTTATTATACAGAACCTATTTATCAAACTATAGATGAAGTGTTGTATAATGTTGATAATAATTTTAATCCAACAAATTCACAACAAAAAGTGTATCCAGAATTAGATGATGAATAAAAAACATTTTATTAATGTAAGTAAAAGTGCTTGTGTTGTAACTCAAGGAAATCCAGAATTAGCAAGCAATTTATGGATAGTATTACATGGTTATGGACAGTTAGCAGAAAATTTTCAAAAGAACTTTCAGATTTTTGATGATAGACATTATTTTGTTTTTCCCAATGCTTTGAATAACTTTTATTTGAAATCGAGTAGAGGAGAGGTTGGTTCATCATGGATGACAAAATATGAGAGAGAAAATGATATTGAAGATAACAACAATTATTTGAATCAAGTTTATGAAAAATTTATACAACCTTACTATTTTGATGGAAAAAGTTTAATTGTATTAGGATTTTCGCAAGGAGCGGCTACACTCATTAGATGGCTTGCTATGAATAATACTAAAGTAGATAAATTGATAGTTTGGGGAGCTGTTTTTCCACCAGATATGAATCAAATGAATTATTTGAAAAATTTAAAACAATTGGAATGGTTATATTTTGTGGGCACAAATGATGAATTTATTTCAACAGAAGAAAAAGAATTACAGAAAAATTTTTTCACTGAAAATAATTTTAATTTAAGATGGATTGAATATGAAGGCAAACATGCTTTAATGCCTGAAGTACTATCAAATTATATTTGATTTAAAACAAAAAACCCTTCAGATTTCCTGAAGGGTTTTTAATATAGTGCAGTTATTGAAATTAAATTGAAGCGTCAAAGTTATCAGAATTGTTGTTTAAATCAGAATCATCATTGATGATTTCTTTTTCTGGTGCTGCATTGCTTAATTCTTGATCTTCTTTTTTGTCATAAACTTTTCTAATGACGATAAAGTTGTCTGCAACAATTTCGGTAATTTGTCTTTTGTTACCATTTTTGTCTACCCAATGTCTGGTTTGCAGACGACCTTCTACATACACTTTCATTCCTTTTTTCAGGATTTTCTGTGCAATTTCAGCTAATTTTCTCCAGCACACAATATTGTGCCATTCAGTTTGTTCAACTTTTCTACCCTGACTATCTTTGAAGTATTCGTGTGTAGCCAATACAAATGTGGCTTTTGGTACATTGCCATTGTTCATGTACCGAATTTCAGGGTCTCTTCCTACATTTCCGATGAGGATCACTTTGTTTACATTTGCCATAGTGGTATAGTTTATTTTTTCATTTTGCAAATATAAAGAAAATTTTTCTTATGATTAAAATTCAATTTTATTTTTTACCACCTCCTTTATTATTGGCAGGTGTTGATGGTTTATTATTCCCTTTATTGTCTTGGGTATTTCCAGAATTATTAGTGCCAGGTAAATTGGCAGGTGGCATTGAATCCATTTTTTTCTTTACTAATGGAAGAATGTCATCTGATGGTTCTGAATATAATATAAAGCCAGCACTTGCATCTAAAACATATTTATAGCCACTTTCTTTAGCTACTAATTCAATGGCTTTTTTAGCTTTATCTAAAATAGGATTGATAAGCATTTGATATTTTGCCTGATAATCTTGCTGTGCCTGAGTTTTGAAATCTTCAATTCTTTTTTGCATAGATTGAAGTTCTTCTTGTTTAGTTTTCTTAACCAAATCGCTCATTGTGGCTTCATTGGCTAGATAATCGTTGTATTTAGTTTGTAATTCTTGCTCCATACTCATCACGGTTTTTTCTAAATCCTTTAAGTAATTTTGTGCTTGTTCACGGGCAATTTTAGTTTCGGGCATACCGCTTACTAATGAGTCCAAGCTAAGATGAGCAATTTTTTGAGCAAAACTGAATGTTGCTGTGCATAAGCACATTCCTGCTGTTACGATAAGTTTTTGCATTTTCATAGTTGTTTGTTTTTAGGGTTTATTTGGTTTATATTACTTTTTTTTGACACCTAGCTCTTTGATTACTTCTTCGCTAAGGTCATATTTGCTGTTTGTATACAAAAGTGTAACTGCTCCTGCTTTATCAAAAACAAATGCAATACCTTTTCTTTCTGCTACTGATTTAATTGCGTTATAAACTTTATCCTGAATTGGTTTTACTAATTCCTGTCTTTTTTTGAATAATTCTCCATCTACACCAAATCTTTGTTTTTGTAATTCTCTAACTTCTTTTTCTTTATTGATAATTTCGTTTTCTCTTTTCTTTCGCATATCTTCTGTAAGTAAAAGAGCATCGGCCTGATATGCTTTATAAAGTTTATCTATTTCAGCATATTTTGCATCAATTTCTTTTTGCCAGTCGGCGGCTAATTTATCTAAAGTTTCTTGTGCATTTTTATATTCAGGGATACTATTTAAAATATAATCTGTATCTACATAACCTGTTTTTTGAGCAAAAGTAAAAGCAGATAGATTAAATAATAAAAGAGTTGAAAAAATGAGTTTTTTCATATTAAAAATAAATTTGTCGTGCAAATCAAAAGAATTTTTTGTTATTAAAGAAATAAAAAAAGATTTTTAGAAAATTTTATGAATGTATAATGCAAAGATAGATATTCCAATAAATGCAATACTATTTAGAGTTGTAATAGTAAGTAATGGATAATATTCTTCATTTTGTTTCCAGTAAAAAACAACAATTTGTGTAAAAATTAAAATACTACAAATAGTTAGTATTCCTAATGATTCATAAATAAAAAACCAGCGGTTATTTAAATTTTTGAATTTTAATTTTTGAGGAATTTGAAAAACTAAATCTTTACTAATAATGGCATCTGAATAAATAATGCCTTTATCAATTTCTTTATTGACTTTTACTTTGAAGTAATAATTCTTATATGAAAAAATAATAGTGTATAATTTTACATTTTCATTTTTGTATGGATGAGTTTTGAATTCAATTTTGGAATTTGGAATTTCAGAATTATTGGAACTAAAAATATAAGATAAAATATACTGTAAGAAACAAATAAAAATTACCCAGTTGATGATATTTAATGTCTTGAATAAAAATGAGTTTTTAAACTTAAGATGATTTATTTCTCTTTGAAGAAGAATAATTTCTCTTTTGAGTTTAGCTAAATCATCTTTGTTTTGTTCATTGGTCATTCATCAAAATTCTTTTTTTCTTCAATCAGATAATTATTGCGGATAGTTGAATTGCGATTTATCATTTCTCCCAAAAATCCTGCAACAAATAATAATGTCCCTAAAATCATTGTAGTTAAAGCAATATAAAAAGATGGACGATGAACAATTAAACGAGCTGGTAAATGATGATACACTCTATATAATTTATCTATACCTAAATAAGCACTTGCAATAAAACCTATTAAAAACATTATTGTTCCAATAGTTCCAAAAAAGTGCATGGGTTTTTTGCCAAACTTTGACATAAAAAGAATAGTAAGTAAATCTAAAAATCCATTGATGAATCTTTCCCATCCAAATTTACTTTTGCCATATTTCCTTGGACGGTGTTGCACTACTTTTTCTCCAATTTTTGTAAATCCTGCATATTTGGCTATTACTGGAATAAAGCGATGCATCTCTCCATAAACTTCTATACTTTTTACTACTTTTTTTCGGTATGCTTTTAGTCCGCAATTAAAATCGTGCAATGGGATACCACTAAACCATCTTACAACAGCATTATAAATTTTTGAGGGGATATTTTTTGTAAGCACATTGTCATAACGAATTTTTTTCCATCCACTTATTAAATCATAGCCATTTTCTGTAATTAATTTGTATAAATCTGGAATTTCTTCAGGACTATCTTGAAGGTCTGCATCCATTGTGATAACTACATCTCCAGTGGCGTGTTGAAATCCAACCTGCAATGCGGCCGATTTGCCGTAATTTCTCATAAAACGAATGGCTTTAACTCTTTTGTCTTTTGAAGATATATCCTGAATAACTTCCCACGAATTATCTTTACTTCCATCATCTACAAAGATAATTTCAAAAGTAAAATTAGAATCTAAAACTTTAATAATCCATGAATATAATTCGGGTAATGATTCGGCTTCATCTTTTAAGGGTATAACAATGGAAATTTGCATTCTAATTTTTTTGACAAAAATACTAAATAAAATGAATGATTATTTTTGATAAACAAATTCGCCTAATTCTGATTGAATGAGTAACTGTGGTTCCGAATATCTCTCTACTCTACCAATGATTTTAGCATCAATATTAAATTGTTGAGCAATATCAATGCATTTAAGAGCAGTACTTTCATCAGTATAAATTTCTAAACGATGTCCCATATTGAAAACCTTGTATAGTTCTTTTGAGTTATCTTTATTTTGTTGATATAATAACTCAAATATAGGTGGCAGAGAAAATAAATTGTTTTTGATTATTCTTAAATTAGATTTCAAGAAATGCAGTACTTTGGTTTGCCCGCCTCCTGTGCAATGAATTATTCCATGAATTTTTGAAGAAAATTGTTTTAATATAGGTATTAGCAAAGGTGCATAAGTACGAGTAGGTGATAATACTAATTCAGCAATATCAAAGTTTTTTGATTCATTTTTTCCATTATTATTTTTCCAATTGACATTTAATTGATCAGTTAAAAAATATTTTCCTGAATAATATAAATTGTCAGACAATGAATGGTCAAAAGTTTCAGGATATTTTTCTGCTACTTTTTTATTAAAAATATCGTGACGAGCCATAGTTAAGCCATTGCTACCAATACCGCTGTTGTAGGTAGTTTCATAAGTGCTTTGTCCAAATGATGCAAATGCAACAATGACATCATTTTCCTGAATATTGATGTTGATAACATTTTCTTTTGGAATAGTTACAGCCATTGTACTATCAACAATAATGGTACGAACAAGATCGCCTACATCTGCAGTTTCGCCACCTGCATATTCAATATGCACATCATAATTTTTCATTATGTTACAAAATTCTGCTGTACCTTCAATAATCTCAGCAACTACATCGCCTGTAATTAAATTTTTATTTCTTCCAATTGTAGATGATAATACAAAGTTGTTAGAATAACCTGCACATAAAATATCATCAAGATTCATTACAATAGCATCTTGTGCTATACCTTTCCAAACATTTAATTTATTAGTTTCTTTCCAATATGCATAAGCAAGTGAAGATTTTGTACCTGCACCGTCGGCGTGTAAAATTAAAGCAGTATTTGAATTTTTATCCCAGACATTTTCAATGACTTTACAAAATGTGTTATCAAAAATTCCTTTGCTTAAATTTTTAATAGCAGCATGCACTTCTTGTTTATCAGAGGATACCCCTCTTTGAATGTATTTATCTTTTTGAGTATTCATAGTAATTAAAAGTGTTTTTAATTTTTAATTATATCACGGCTATTGGCTTGTGCGGTAGGTGTAATTATCATTTCATTGATATTTACATGAGCAGGACGATTTATCATCCACCAGATAGCATCTGCAATATCATCTGCAGTGAGGGGCTGAAGCCCTTGATAAGTTTGTTTTGCTCTTTCTGCATTTCCTTTAAATCTTACTAAACTAAATTCTGTTTCTACCATACCCGGATGAATTGCAGATACTCTAATATTAAAAGGAAGCAATTCCATACGCATTGCTTTGGATAATGCATCAACAGCGTGTTTTGTAGCACAATAAACATTTCCATTAGGATATACTTCTTTTCCTGCAATAGATCCTACATTGATAATATGACCTTGCTTACGGTTTATCATCCAGTTGCTGACTATTTTAGATACATATAAAAATCCTTTGATATTTGTATCAATCATTGTATCCCAATCTTCTTCTAATCCATTAGGAATAGTGGCTAATCCTTGTGCTAATCCTGCATTGTTAATTAATACATCTATTTGTTTCCATTCATCGGGCAATCCATTAAGTGCGTTTTGGCATTCAATTTTATTTCTAATATCAAAGCATAAAGTCAAAACTTTTACTCCATATTTTTTTTCAATTTCATTTTTGATATTATCTAATCTATCTTTTCTACGACCAGTTAAAATTAAGTTGTAATTATTTTCTGCTAATTTATAAGCAGTGCTTTTGCCTATTCCTGCGGTTGCTCCAGTAATGAGTGCTATCATAGTATTATGTTTTTGAATTATTATTTTTTTAAATTTAATTTGCTATGCTTAATACTATAAGTAAAGTATATTGTTAATCCGATGATGAGCCATATTAAAAAACCAATCCAGTTTTTTAATTCAATTTGAGACATCATATATAAACAAATAATTAATCCAGATAATGGAATTAAACTGTGTTTTTTGATAAATGCTTCAATAGAAAAATATAAAAATATTATCCAAAAAAGCCATAGAGGAAAATTATGGAAAAAGTTTTTGAAAGACGATTCTACAAGTTGATCATATTTTTCAGAAAAAGGATAAAGTAAATTTGATAATTCCACATCGCTCATCAATAGTAGTTTTGCTTTTAAATCATTAAGGTTATTGAGGTTTAATTGATTCTTTAAATCATTTTGTAAGTCAATATTTGTTTCAACTAATTCAATGATTTGTTTTTTATTTTGAATGATACTTTCATTTTTCAAAAACATCAATGCATTCTTTTTATTGAATGTAAAAGTGAGTGCAATAATAATTAAAAATACAGAAGGCATAATCCATTGAGCGTTTATGTATGGCGTTTTAAATTTTCTTGGAGGTGCATCTTTCATTCGGTGTAAGCGTAGAACACCTGCACATACTAAAACAAAAGCGAATAATGTGCCTATACTTGTAAGATCGGTTACGGTTGATAAATTAAATACAAGTGTGCCGATGCCTACAATTAAACCAGTGATTATTGTTGAAAAAGAAGGTGTTTTAAAGCGAGGGTGTATTTTTGCAAAAACAGGAGGTAATAATCCATCACGGCTCATGCTCATCCAGATTCTTGGCTGCCCTAATTGAAAAACTAATAATACACTTGCCATTGCAACAATAGCACTAATGGAAACAATTCCAGAAAGAAAATTAAGATGATGTTTTGAAAAAACAAAAGCAAGTGGGTCTTCTACATTTAATTCTTTGTAATTGACCATACCTGTTAAAACCAGTGCTATCAAGCAATACAGAATAGTGCTAATGATAATGGAATACATCATTCCTTTTGGTAAATCTCTTTGAGGATCTTTACATTCTTCGGCAGTGGTAGAAATTGCATCAAAACCGATGTAAGCAAAAAATACTGCTGAAACACCTGCCAATACGCCAGAAACACCATTAGGCATAAATGGCTGCCAGTTATCTACTGAAATATAAAAAGCACCAAATGCAATTACCATCAAAATAATTATTAATTTAATAGCCACCATGATATTACTTGCTGTTTTAGATTCCTCAATACCCCGATATACAAGCCATGTGATTAAAATGACAATAAATAATGCAGGTAAATCAAATATAATTTTCAATGAACCAACAGATGGAGCAGATATCCATGCATTAAATGCTTTTTGTAAATTATAGGGTAATAGAGAGAAATCATGATTAGTAGCAAGAATGTTAGATGCATCAATGTAACCATTTTTTGCTGAAAAATAATCTGTGCAAAGCCATGCAGGAAGGTCAATTCCAAATGAATGTAAAAATGCAGTGAAATACCCAGACCAACCTATTGCAACTGTGATGTTTCCTATTGCATATTCCATGATTAAAGCCCAACCTATAATCCATGCAAATAATTCACCAAATGCAACATAACTATAAGTATAAGCACTACCACTTACAGGTAAAATAGAAGCAAATTCGGCATAAGCAAATGCAGATAATGCACAGGCAATAGCAGTAAAGATGAATAAGAATACAACACCCGGTCCGCCTTCTGAAGCGGCTTTTCCAATAGTTGTAAATATACCTGCACCAATTATTGCCGCAATTCCTAATGCAGTAAGATCACGAACAGTTAGATTTTTTTTCAGCTGATGACTATGCTCAGCATGTTTGGATAATATATCTGTAATAGATTTTTTTCTAAACAAATTCATTGGTAATCTTTAGTAAAAGTTTTCAAAAGATTTATTCTTGTTGATGATAAATTTTATGTCCGCCTTCTAGTAAGTATTTATCTCTTTTGAATAACTCAATGTCTGAAAGGACCATTTCTTTGCATAGTTCTTCCACTGTATGTTTGGGTTCCCATCCAAGAAGTTTTTTAGCTTTTGAATAATCGCCTACTAATAAATCTACTTCTGATGGACGAAAATATCTTTTATCAATTTTTATAATGGGTTGGCCGTTTTTGGTGTTAATACCTACTTCGTCAACTCCTTTACCTTTCCATTCAATTGGAATTCCAGCAAAATTAAAAGCCATTTCTGCAAATTTTCTAACGGAAATTTTTTTGCCTGTTGCTAACACAAAATCATCTGGTTCAGAATGCTGAAGGATTTTCCACATACCTTCTACATAATCTTTGGCGTGTCCCCAATCTCTTTCGGCATCAAGGTTTCCTAAATATAATACATCTTGAAGTCCGAGTGATATTTTAGCGGCGGCACGGGTAATTTTACGAGTTACAAAAGTTTCACCACGAATAGGGCTTTCGTGATTAAATAAAATACCATTGCAAGCAAAAAATCCGTATGCTTCTCTGTAATTTTTGGTTATCCAGAAAGCGTAAAGTTTTGCCACACCATAAGGTGATCTTGGATAAAATGGGGTTGTTTCTTTTTGTGGGATTTCTTGCACTAATCCATATAGTTCAGAAGTAGAGGCCTGATAAAACTTTGTTTTATCTTGTAATTTTAAAATTCGGATGGCTTCTAAAATTCTAAGTGTGCCTAAAGCATCTGCATTAGCAGTGTATTCAGGAGTTTCAAAACTTACTTTAACATGCGATTGTGCGGCAAGGTTGTATATTTCATCAGGTTGAGTTTCTTGAATGATACGAATGAGTGCAGTTGTATCTGTGAGGTCTCCGTAATGTAGAAAAAAACGAGTGTTTTTTTCATGCGGGTCTGTGTAAAGATGATCTATTCTTTGAGTATTAAAAAGAGAACTTCTGCGTTTGATGCCATGAACAATATAATTTTTAGATAATAAAAATTCGGCTAAATAAGCACCATCCTGGCCAGTTATTCCTGTTATTAATGCTACTTTTTGAGACATAAAAATTAAATTGTGTGTAAAAGTATTAAAAATAAAAGGGATGAGCAAGATTTTTTTGGATTGGGTTAATCAAAATAAAATATAGATTAAAAAATGCGTGAGGGATACGGAGGGCGGCGAAGCCGGTGCGGAGCGAAGCGATGCACGGGAGCGAGAGCGAACCCCGTAGCAGCCCGACCCGAGCCTGTGAAATACTCGTCATTGTCCCGACGATAAAGGTGCGGGATGCTGACCTTGAGCGTCAGCACGAGGGCGAAAGCCCGAAGCAATCTCATAATGTTGTGTGAGTTAATACTTTTGAGATTACTTCGCTACGCTCGTAATGACGAAAAGTAAAAATGCGAGTGCTGACGCACATGACGCTTGCGGTCAGTGTCCCGGCACATTTTATGTCGTCGGGACTATCGGTCAGCATGCTGACATGCTTATCAGCATCGTCAGCAGGGCACGCCCTGACGATAAATGTCAGGACAAGCCCAAATAAAATTAAAAATAAAAATAAAATAAAATTGATGTTTGAATGTATTGATAAGTTACAATAACTTTTCTTTTGAATTTTCTAAACAGAACTTAATAAGCAGGGTATTGAATATGGCAAAAAATGTTACAGATGGTTGTGTTTCAAAGGTATCATCTATTAAATATGAAATGAAAGTAATAATGGAAAACATAAAAAATAAGAGATAATCTTCTGAATTTGATAAAGTAAATAGTGGATAAAAATATGATAAAAGAATTATAATCAATCCAAAAATACCAAATGTAAGGGCATAAGTGAGTATTTGATTATGTGCTCTTAATTGTGCATCAGAATGGATGTTTTGATAATTTTGATATTCAGTTTTGTATGCTGATGGCACATCTCCTGTGCCTACTCCAAACCAAAAATTTTTCATCCAGATTTTAAAAGCGATATTCCAGTAAAACAACCGAAGAACAATAGTTTTGCCATTAGGGTCTTTTGAAATTTTAAAGTAATTGTATTCCTGAATAAGTTCGTAAATTCTTTTTTCTAAAAAACTTGCATTGACATAATGATAGTTTGGATAACCATTTTCAATATCTGTTATTTCTTTTTCGGTGAGTTGTGCTAAACCAAATGAATCTTTTGGAAGTCCTTTGCTGGTAAGGTATCTAAAAAGAGTGTATTTGAGGTCATTATTCTTTTTATCTTTTCCATCGTAAGGTATTTTGCTTCTTTTTTCCCATTCTTTTTTGAGTTGTGGTTCATTGATATTATCAAAAACAATATATCCATTTTCGGTATATTGAGATACAAGTTTGTTGTTATTTGAAGAATGTGAGTTTATATTTGGAAAGTATTTTTTGTAGATATTTTGAATATAGAAAAACATTGAAATAATAAAAATAATGGTAGATACAGAAATTATAGTGGTGTAAATGCGATTGCTATTTGATAAAATCATATAAATAATAGCAAAAAATGTGGTGATAAGTAGTGTGAATATACCAGTCATTAAACCAAGAGAGAGCATTAGTAATAAAGTGATTATTCCTAAAATAATAAATAATACTTTTTCTTTGATTGATTGTAAATAATTGATAATCAAATATGCTGTGCAAACTATTGAAAATGCTGTAATTAAGCCCAAACGAATATGTGAAATAAATATGGATGCGTTTCTTGTATCAGAAATTTCTTGTGAGAAAAATTTTTGATGAAAGAACAGGAAACTTAAATTGATAAAAACAACAATAGAAAACCATTTGAGAAAATTGACAACAAAATTTTTTGATAGTGAAGTTGTAAAAAAAATAATGGGAAATAAAATGAGTGGAATTTTTATTCTTAAATCATTTAAAGCATAGTCAAAATCAGTAGTATAAAGTAATCCGATGATGTGGATTAAAAAGAGTGATGATAATAGCCAGAAATATTGATTCTTAAAGGCATAAGAAAAGTTTTTCCATTTTTGAGATGAGAGCCAAAATATCACTACAATAATTTCTGAAATGCTTGTAGGCACTTCACCAAATAATAATCCAACTGGTAATAAGAAAAGTGAATAATAAAATAATTTTTCTAATAATGAAAATTGTAATGCTTTATTTTTATTAAATAGTAAATCTTTATTGAAATCAAATTTGACAGAATTTTCTGTATAAATTTTATCTGAATTTTTTGAAAACGACATCAATAACTACTAACGAATAGAATACTTTTTTAGTATAGATTACTGAAAATTATTTTATATTGGACAATTTCTTTTTTAGTTCATCAAGTGTTTTTTGTTGATTAGCTAATTCTTGCTTTTTCTTTTCTAACTCTGATTCATTGTTTTTAATTTCTTCTTCTGCTTTTTTAATTTTTTCTTTATAGTTTTCAATGTCTTTTTTGAGGTTTTCATTTTTCTTTTCTAAAGATTTTTGGGCGCTTTCAATTTCAGCAACTATTTTATTTTGTTCTTTAATTTGCTTTTCTAATGGTTCTGTGCTTGCTTTGATAGCAAAATCTTTCATCATTTTTTCAATATATCTTACTTTGTCTTTATCTCCACCTTTCAAAAAATTGCCATTTCCTAAATCAACTGCTACTTTCATTTCAATTGTTTTATCACTTTTTTCTTCAAAAGTAGTGTAAATATCTACTGGATTATTTCCCCAATCTTCAATTAAGATATTATCACCTATTACTTCATTGCCACTAGTTTTTACTTTTTCATTTTTAAAATCTTTCAATATATCTTTCCATTTGTCTTTTACATCATTGATATTTGCATTGTAAATTTTTGTTTCTAGACAGGGGGCACTTCCTGATGAAAAACTTCCTGAAGATTCTTTTACTTTAATTTCTTGTGCTATTACAAAATTTGCAGAAATTACTACTGTTAAAATCAACTTTTTCATATACTTAATTTTGCGTAAATATAAACAAAAAATTATTTTTCTTTGTTGTTTTTGTTTAAATATTCCATAGATTTTCTAACGCTTCCTGTTTGTAATAAGATATTTTTTAGATATTCATAATCTTTGATGCCTGTATTTTTCATTAAAATTTTTGTGCCACGATCAATTAATTTTGCATTTGTCAATTGCATATCAATCATTTTATTATCTTTTACTCTTCCTAATTGAATCATTACAGATGTTGAAATCATATTCAAAATAAGTTTTTGAGCAGTGCCTGCTTTCATTCTGGTAGAACCAGTAACAAATTCAGGGCCTACAATGACTTCAATAGGATAATCAGCATGTTTACTGATTTCAGCATTTGGATTACAAGATATAGAACCAGTTGTGATATGGTGTTTTTTGCATTCTTTGAGAGCTCCTATTACATAAGGTGTTGTGCCTGATGCTGACAAACCAATAACAACATCATTAATTGAAACTTTATGCTTCTTAAGGTCTTTCCATCCTTGCTTTTCATCATCTTCTGCAAATTCTACTGCCCTTGTAATGGCTTTATTTCCGCCAGCAATGATACCAATTACTTTTCCATATTCTACACCATAAGTAGGGGGACATTCAGAAGCATCTACAATGCCTAATCTTCCGCTTGTGCCTGCTCCAATGTAAAACAAACGGCCATTATTTTTCATCTTTTCAGAAATAGTTTTTATCAGTGGAACTAATTGAGGAATTATATTTTCAACAGCATCTGGCACTTTTTTGTCTTCTGCATTGATAGAATACAACAGTTCTTCAATGCTCATTTTTTCAAGATTATTATATAATGAATCGCTTTCTGTAATTTTTGTCATTTGAGATATTTTTTGACTAAATATAAAATTAATAAAAATCCAATTAATGATAAGGCAATGTATAAGTATAATTCAATTTTATCAGGAATGATATTTTTGTGAAATTGATATTGTTCAGTTTCAGAAATTTTTATTTCGGAAAAATTATTTTGCAATTTATTTAATTCTTCATCATAAGTAATAATGTGTGTGGCTATGAAAAAATCTTCTATATCATTTTGAAATTTTTTTCTACTTAAACCACACCAATTGATTTTACAAGAATTGATTTGCTCACTATTTCCGTAAATTAGCCATTCCTCGCCTACATTTAATGGAATGGCACATTCATCATTTTCTGGAAACAAAACTCTGTATATTTTATTTGGATTACCTTTGAATATATTTAATACTTCCATTTCTGCTACTGTAAATTCATTTTGATGAGGAATGATATTTTTGATTACGCCTCTAAATATAACTTCATATTTGTCTGCATTAACTTTTGTCCATTCAATTACAGGGCACTGACAAGCAAATGTGATTTTAAAAATAACAATAAAAATAGTATTAAATAAAAATCTTGTTTTCATTTGATTTGATGAATTTGAAAATACCAATTCAATAAGTTTTTTTCTATAAATTTTTTTGTAGTATTTAGATGGATATACATTTCAGAATCGTTTTCAATGAATGGCACTTCTTTTCTATATTCTGAAATCACATAATGAATAAAATCTGAACTTTGAATGTTTTTTCTTAATTCAAATGCTTGTGTAGCAGTCATTAATTCAATAGCAAGAATGCTTTTCAGATTTTCAAAAATTTCAAGACATTTATTTGCGGCGTTGGCTCCCATACTTACATAATCTTCCTGACCATTTGAAGACACAATACTATCTGCAGATGCAGGTGTGCAAAGTATTTTATTGCGATTAACAATAGATGCCGCAGTATATTGTGGTATCATAAATCCAGAGTTCAAACCAGAATTTTTTACTAAAAATGCGGGTAAATTTCTACTACCTGAAATGAGTTGATAGGTTCGTCTTTCTGAAATACCGCCTAATTGATTTAATGCTAATGATAAAGTATCAAAAGCATTTGACAATATTTGTCCGTGAAAATTTCCACCAGATAAAATAGCATCTTCTTCAGGAAAGATAAGAGGATTATCAGTTACTGAATTAATTTCTGTTTCAAATATCTCTTTGACAAATTGAATAAGATCATAAGACGCTCCGTGTACTTGTGGAATACAGCGGAAAGAATAAGGGTCTTGAACGGCTTTATTTTCTTTTGAATAAAAACTTTTGCTTTTGGACAAAATAGTGTTGATTTGTTCTGCTACAACTTTTTGACCATTATGTTTTCTGACTTTATTGATAAGCGGATGAAAAGGTTCATAACGGCAATTAAATGCTTCAAGTGATATGGCACTGATAATATTTGTTGCAGTAAATAAAGGGATAACATTGATGAGCAAATAAACACCTATGCCTGTCATATATTGTGTACCATTCAATAGGGCTAATCCTTCTTTGGGATGTAAGGTTAATTTTTCCCAACCTAATTTTTGATACAAATCTGATGTAGAAATAATTTCATTTTGATAATATACTTCACCTAATCCAATAAGTGGTAAAGATAAATGTGCAAGCGGTGCTAAATCACCTGATGCTCCAAGAGAACCTAATTTGTAAATTACTGGATAAATTTGATGATTAAAAAAATCTACTAATCTTTGTAATGTATTGATATGAACTCCACTATTTCCTTGAATAATATTTTTAATTTTTGCAAACAAAATCCATTGAATGATTTCAACGGGTAATTTTTCGTCCATTCCGCAAGCATGGCTTTTGATAAGATTTTCTTGCAATTGAGCGAGTTGTTGATTGTCAATAGCAACATTACACAATGAACCAAATCCTGTATTAATGCCGTAATATAAATGTTTAGTATTATTTAATTTTTCATTTAGATACTTAAAGGACTTTTCTACTTGTTTTATTTCATTATCTGAAAGTTTTATTGAAAAATTATTTTTATTGATTAAACTTTCAATTGTGGTATGCTGTGATATTTTATCCATTAAATTAATTTTTGCAAATATACTGATGGAAAATGAATTTATATTAACTCAAAAATAATTATGGGTGAATTCAAGTCACAAATGCAACTTTTTGATGGTGCAAATATAAATAAAATT